>Ga0209373_10000012_pt1 | contig 509436 bp, 497 predicted proteins | sample Higcelweek5metaG_FD_187173 | JGI IMG/M metagenome (GOLD analysis project Ga0209373, IMG submission 187173) | Freshwater pond sediment microbial communities from the University of Edinburgh, under environmental carbon perturbations - High... | ecosystem: Environmental > Aquatic > Freshwater >...
AGGATTGACCTATGATTGAAGTTATTTTGATGGAACGCATCGAGCGTTTGGGCTCGATGGGTGATGTGGTCAAGGTGAAGCCGGGCTTTGCGCGCAACTTTTTGTTGCCGCATAAGAAGGCTTTGCGTGCCACCAAGAACAACCTTGCGCTGTTCGAAAAGCAACGCGCTGAACTCGAAGCTAAGAACGCCTCGTTGCGTGCCGAAGCTGAAAAGGCTGCGGCTCAGATGGACGGTCTCAAGCTCGTCATCATCCGTCAGGCCAGCGAAATGGGCATGCTGTTCGGTTCTGTCACGTCGCGTGACGTTGCCGAAGCTGCCAAGCTCGCGAGCCAGCCGATCGAACGTTCGATGATCCAAATCGACACGCCGATCAAGATGCTGGGCCTTTTCCCCGTTAAGGTGAAATTGCATCCGGAAGTCATCATCAAGGTGACGGTCAACGTTGCCCGTTCGATTGATGAAGCGCTTGTTCAAGAACAAAAGGGCGCGGCTCTTGTGAAAAAGGCTGCGGCCGATGCTGAAGCGGAAGCTCTGGCTGCGGAAGCGCTTGTCGCTGAAGCGGCGGCGGCTCCGGCTGAAGAAGCGGCGGCCCCTGCGGCGGAAGAACCTGCTGCTGAAGAGCCGAAGAAAGCCAAGAAGAAGGCTCCGGCTAAGAAGAAAAAGGACGAAGCTGCCGAATAAGGCTTCTTCGTTGCAAAGAAAGAAAACGCCGCTCTTCACAGGGCGGCGTTTTTTTATGGGACGTTATTGTTCCGGCGGCAGACAGTTGCGGATGGCATAGGCGCATTGCTCATCCTCGGTTAAAAAACCGCCCGTCGGGCCCGTGTAATGAACCGCGCTGACGCTCTCATTTTTAAGAACGATCTGAATTGTGCAGGAACGTTTTTCCTTCACTTCGTCTTCGAGCGAAAGTGACGTCGTCAAATCGTCGAAAAGGGATGAGCTGTTCGAACCGGAGATCGAGCTTTTCGTCTTGTTCTTTTCCGTGCGGTCGTTGCCCGATTTGTAAAGCCAGATCTCTGTGCTGCCTTGAGTCGCTTTGCGCGAAGGAATGCCCATGCAAGTGAAAACCTGTTCCTTCGTCATGCCGCGCATGGCTTTTTGCGCCGTCTCGGCGTCTTGGGCGCGCTGCATCGCGCAGGCGGCAAGACCAAAAGTCAGGAGAAGGCAAAAGACGGTAAAACGGGATAAGGCGAAGGGCTTCATGGCATCAAGACGGACGGAGGAAGAAGAGGCCTTAAGTTTTGGCAGAAGCCTTGTTTTTGGCAAGGATTTTTTCCGCTTTTTTAAGAACGTCTTTGGTCGTTATTTCCTGCATCAGGTTTGGCTCATTTGCGCCGCCTTCCGGCAAACGGGCCCAGAGTTCTTTTGAGGAAACGGGTGAGCGCAACGTATAGCCATTTGGGCCCCAGGGACCATAGATCTTTTCCCAGCCCGGGCCAAAAAGAGCCAAGGTTGGCGTGCCCATGGCGGCGGCGATATGCGAAAGACCGGAATCGTTGCCGACGAAAAGAGCCGCTCGGGCAAGGCACGCCGCGACGGTTAAAAGGTCGCAGTCGGTCAGTTCGATCAGGCGTTCCCGTGGAAACGCTTCACGCAAAGGGCGTAATTGGTCGCGTTCGGACGAGGCCGCCGGGACAAGGATGGGGGCATCCGGTAAGGGGCCGTCTTTAGCTGTGAGCTTTTGCGCCAGCGCGACGAACCTTTCGATAGGCCATTGCTTGGGCGCCCAATTCGCCGATGGGCCGAGGGCCAAAAGCGGCCCGTTTGGCAAAAGATCTGCCGCTTTTTCGCGGGCGGCGTCATCGACCCAGATTTTGGGTGCGGGCGGCGGCGTCAGTTTGAGAAGCTTTGCATATTCTTCGACTTTATGTTCGCCGGTATTGCTAAACGTTTTGCAATGGCGTTCCTTGGTCCATAAAAGGCGTGAGGCGAGGCTGTTGCGTAGATCGATGATCAAATCCCATTTCGTGCCGATGCAAGCTTTCCAAAAATCGATCCAATGGCCGTTATGGGGCCGCTTTTTGATCAGGAGTAGTCGCTCGAGATGCGGCGCGGCGCGAAACAGATCGGCGGCAACGGGGCCGCAGGCAATCGTAAAGCGCGCCTCAGGATAGGTTCGAACAAGGTGATCGAGCAAGCCAGTCGTTAAAATGGCGTCGCCGATGCGTGTGGCCGTGATGAAAAGAATGCGCAAGCTCAAGATTCCCGAAGAGAGCGTTTTTATGTACTATCCGCTTCGAATCGAAGTTTAACGCCAAATGGGGCCCTATGACAGAAGAACAAGATATCGTCGAGATTTTTACGGATGGCGCGTGCAGCGGCAATCCGGGACCCGGCGGCTGGGGCGCTTTGCTGCGCTATCGCGGCGTTGAAAAAGAGCTGAACGGTGGCGAGGTTTTGACCACGAATAACCGCATGGAGCTGATGGCAGCGATTGCGGCTTTGGAAAGCCTCAAGCGTCCGTCGCGCGTTTCGTTGACGACCGACAGCCAATATATGAAAGACGGGCTTGAAAAATGGGTGCACAGCTGGATTAAGCGCGGATGGAAAACGGCCGATAAAAAGCCCGTTAAAAACGTCGATCTTTGGCAGCGCCTTTTGGAGGCAATGAAGCCGCATCAAGTGAAGCTTCATTGGGTGCGTGGCCACAATGGCCATGAAGAGAACGAACGCGTTGATGCCTTAGCCCGCGCCGGAATCCCTCATTAACAGGATGTTTGATTGACGTCCGTTGCGCAAGGCTCCTTCGTGCCTTGCGCCTTGTCGAGCGCTTTAAGCACATCGTCCGGCGTTAAAAGCTCTGGCAATGGCAGGCCATTGGGGGCTTGAGGACCATAGACGATGGCAAAGGGCACGCCATAGCGGCCATGGCGCTGCAAGAAGGCTGTGACGGCGGCGTCCGGATTTGTCCAATCGGCTTCAAGCGCGACGATGCCTTCTTTTTGAAGGCGCTTTTGCACTTCGGCGCGGCCCAGCGCAAAGCGCTTGTTGAACTTGCACGTCACGCACCAATCCGCCGTAACGTCCACGAAAACGGTTTGGCCGTCTTTCACATGTTGCGCCAGCGCGGCTTCGTCGAATTTTTGCCATGGCCCTTCTGTTTGCTGTGGCGCGTCTATGCTTGAGATAAAGGCGAGCGCGCCAAGCGCAAGGACGAGCACCCCCCAGCCTGTGGCTTGGCGCTGAACGCCGCGATGCCGAAGGTAGAGGCCTATCAGGAGCAAGGCCGCCAAAGCGCCTATGACAAAGCTGGGGCCAAGGCCCGCTTGTGCGTTTAGGACATAAAGAAGCCAAAGCGCCGTTCCCGCGAGGCAAAAACCGAGCACGCGCGAAAGAAGGGTCATCCAAGCGCCCGGTTTGGGCAAAAGGTTTGCCAGACGCGGCCAAGCGGCAAGGCCAAGATAAGGCAGGCTCATGCCAAGGCCGAGCGCGAGGAAGATGGCGATGAGGTGGGTGAAGGTCGCCGTCATGGCAAAGGTGACGGCTGTGCCAAGGAATGGCGCCGAGCAGGGCGTCGCCAGCAAGGTGGCCAACGCGCCCGTGGCAAAAGAACCCGCGAGCTTGGGATGCTTTTGCGCATTGGCTAGATCACCAACGGCCTGCGCCGTGCCAATTTCAAAAAAGCCCCAAAGGTTCGCCGCGAAGAAAGTGACGACGAAGATCATAAAGACAAGAAAGGCCGGATGCTGAAACTGCATACCCCAGCCAACGGCTTGGCCTGTGGCTTTTAATCCAGCGGTGGCGAGCGCTAGCAAGAGGAACGAAAACCAAATTCCGGCCGCTGTGCCGATGAACGAAAACCGTAGCGCTTTGGTACCCTGTTTTTTGGCATGGAGCAGGCCCATGACTTTGAGCGAGAGCACCGGCAGGACGCAGGGCATGAAGTTCAGAAGGAGGCCCCCAAAAAGCGACAAGAGCAAAAGCCGCAGCGACAGCGTGGGTGAGGGCTCCTGTGTTTGCGAAGCGTTTGTTTCGTTGCCGTCACTTTTCTTTTCGACGGCCTTGTCGCCATCGACGGCGGTGATTGTCAAAGGCACGGTCGCAAGCGAGATGCCTTGCGGCGCTTGACCATCCAAGGCGAACGTGAAGGTTGCCGTACGCCCGTCTGCGCTGAGCGCCTTTTGAGGTGCAGCGAAGGTGAGGCCGTTCGATGCCTCGAGGAAAAGGTCAGGCGCTTGCAAAGGCTCTGTGCCTTGCACGGTGACGCTGACGTTTGTGCTGTTTCGTGTAATTTGTGAGATCAGCACCTTATCATTTTGATCGGATGGAACTTTTTGAATAGCATCGCTTAAAAGAGCCGATTCAGGGCCCAAAAGGCCGCTTTGCACGGGAAGCTCAAGCGAAAAAACAAAATCCTTGGGCACACACAAGGTGTTACAGACCAAAAGTGTCAGTTTTAGTTTAAGAGAAACAGGCTCGTTCGCTTTTTGAATCTTGGCGGTGATCGGGAAGAGGACATGACCTTTGTAGCCGATGGTATCCATCCCTAAGACGGCAATTCTTTGCGGCGCTGGATAGAGCAAGGTTGCGTTTTCGAAGTTCGTCGATCCGTCCCACGAAAGAGCGGGCGGCTCACCAGCGGGACCCGGCGAACGCCAATAGGTATGCCATTCGTCAGCGAGCGCGACATCGAGCCCGAGGGTGAGCGTCTCAAGCCCCTGCGTTCCTTTGTTGGCCGAGATAAGGCGTACGGCGACTTCGTCCGTTCGCTGCCACGGGCTGGCGGCTGCCTCGGCAAGCGAGGGGCTGAGGCCCATCAGAAACAGAACGAGGAGGATGATCTTTCGCATTGAGGGTATGCCTTTTCCGATTCAGCTCTTTTGATTCGTTTCATTATGCCCTAAAATAGGGACGAACGATGGCGGAGAGCAAGTAGCTATGGCCGATACGCAAGGAAAAGACGACAAAGGTAAAATCGCTTCCGATTGGCTGACGGGCCAGTTGTTGATTGCTATGCCTTCGATGATCGACCCCCGTTTTGAAAAGACTGTCTTGCTGGTTTGCTCGCATGGGCCTGAAGGCGCTATGGGTATTGTGCTCAACAGGCTTTTTGGCGATTTGAGCTATCAGGGCCTTTTGGTTCAGCTTGGCGTCAAGGTTTCAGAAACGACGCCGGAACTTTCCATTCATTACGGCGGGCCCGTCGATCCTGTGCGCGGTTTTGTGATGCACACCACCGATTACAAACGGACGGGTACAACCGGTATTACGCCCTCCATCGCTTTAACGGCGACGGTTGAGATCTTACAGGATATCGCCAACGGCGAAGGCCCCTCGCGCGCGACATTGGCCTTGGGCTATGCCGGATGGGCGCCGGGGCAGCTTGAATCCGAACTACAAAGCAATGGGTGGCTGACAGCGCCTGCCGATGAATCCATCGTTTTCGATGAGAACCTTGAGACCAAATGGATGCGTGCGCTTGCTAAAATCGGCGTCAGTCCGACCATGTTGGCCAGCGATTCCGGTCACGCCTAAATTTCTTCCTATTTGAGAGTGGCCTTTAAGGTTGGGACGTTAAATCCCTTCGGTCCACAAATGTGCGTGTTCCAAAGGGATTTATAACGATAGAGATGTTTTTTTTGCCGTTAAGAGGCTGATTTCTGCCTTTTAACCTCATAAAGTGCCACGGCAGCCGCGTTTGAGACGTTCAAACTGCCAATGGGGCCGCCAGTCGGCAAGCGGGCAAGCACATCGCAATGCTCACGTGTGAGACGGCGGAGACCGTCGCCTTCTGCGCCAAGCGCCAGCGCAATGCGGCCTGTGCCTAGTTTCGATGCCGAAAGATCAGCTTCACCTTCTTCGGCTAAGCCTATGCACCAAAAGCTTTCTTGGCGAAGTGTATCGAGCGTGCGCGCCAAATTGACAACCGGAATAAGGGGCACATGCTCAAGCGCGCCGCAAGCCGTTTTGGCCAAAAGGGCCGTTGTGCCCGGGGCGTTGTGTTCTGTGACGAGAACGGCATCGACGCCAAAAGCGGCGGCCGAGCGCAGAATGGCACCGACATTATGCGGGTCGGTGACTTGATCGAGGATGACGATCAACGTTGGCGCTTCGTCGCGGCCCAGAAGGTCATCGAGCGTCAGCTCGGGCAACGGACACGCATCAAGCACAATGCCTTGGTGCACGCTGCCATGCGGGAGCCAGCGCTCCATGTTTTCCTTTTCAATGATTTTCGGTTCGGGTCGCGCAAGGCCTTGCTTGGCAGCTTGCGTTAAAACCGGCTCAAACGTCTTATGCGCCGACGGTGTGAGCCAAAGCGTGAAAATCTCACGCTTGGGGTTCAACCAAGCTTCGCGCACGGCATGCATGCCCCACAAAAAAGCGCCTTGAAGGACTGGCGCGGCGGCTTTTTTGAAAGCAGGTGCCGAGCGCGGTTTTTCCTGCCGTTCACGGCGGGAATCCTTGGGGAAATTGTCGTTTCTGGCATCGCGATCGTCACGGCGCGCGGGACGGGGGCGGAACGAGCGTTCCTCAGAATCGAAGGGACGCTTTCTGTCCCTTGAACCCGGACGTTGGGGGGCTTTTGAAAAGCTTCTTTCGCGCGGACGGGATTCCTCCTCATCACGGCGAGCGGGACGCGGGCGGAAGGAGCGTTCCTCAGAATCGAAGGGACGCTTTCTGTCCCTTGAGCCCGGACGTTGGGGCGCTTTTGAGAAGCTTCTTTCGCGCGGACGGGATTCCTCCTCATCACGGCGCGCGGGACGGGGGCGGAACGAGCGTTCCTCAGAATCAAAGGGACGTTTTCTGTCCCTTGAACCCGGACGTTGGGGGGCTTTTGAAAAGCTTCTTTCGCGCGGAGCCTCCTCATCGCGATCTCGAGAACGAGGGGGCTTTTTGCCAAAGGGGCGGTCTGAACCGCCTGTGGCGCGCGCTGGACGCTCACTATAGCGGCGTGCGCCTGGTTCATCCTCGGCTGAACGGCTTGGATTCCTACCAAAATGACCGGGCTTCTTGCCAAACCCACCTTGGCCTTGCGGCCCTTTGCGGCGATCCGCAGGCGTGGATTGACGGTCAAAGGAAGAGCGGCCAGTTGAACCGGCGCTGCGAGGAGGACGATTTTTCATGATTTTAAGACTTTCCAATTTTTTTGCCCCTTAGTGAAGCCTCTGGGATTGACAAACGCAAGCAAATTCCGTTAGGAAAGCGACCTTCGCTTGTCGATCCGATGGAAGGGTGGCCGAGTGGTTAATGGCAGCAGACTGTAAATCTGCCCGCGAGAGCGTACAGAGGTTCAAATCCTCTCCCTTCCACCAGCCTTCGCTCGCGCAGCGAGGGAAGGCTGCCGCGCCGTAGCCCAAAGGGCGAAGGCGGGCTGTAACGGCAGTGCGAGCTACGGCTCGGCAAGCCAGCCAAGAATTTCAAAGTTTGTGTATGCTGCTTGTCTTTTTATGGTAATGCAAATACCTTTCCTTCATGAAATACGTCTATATCCTGCATAGTATCGAAGGCGATCATTACTATGTCGGTGTTACCGACGATCTGCAAGCGCGACTTGAAAATCATAACGCAGGAAGGGTTCCGCACACGTCAAAATACAGGCCGTGGAATCTGAAAACCTACGTTGCTTTTTCTGACGCCGACCAAGCCTTCGCTTTCGAAAAATACCTCAAATCGCCATCAGGAAGGGCCTTTGCGAAGAAGAGGTTGTGAAATAGATGAAACAACGAAAATTTATCCCCGATGATTGGCATGCCTGTACAGAGCGCGATTATCGAACATGCCATGACGGCGTAAATTGCTACTCTTATGCTCTGAATAAGCCGGATTTCTACTGGGCCGTGCCGGGATTTGGTTTTGCCCACACACAGGCACAGCATTTTTTTGACAGCTTCAACGCATGCTTTGAAAAATATACGCTTGTCCAATTTTATGAATTGATGTTGCAGGGCGCAGAAAAGGACGGCTTAATTCGTGTAAATGCACCTGAAAACCGTATGAACTATTATAATGTCGCTCTTTTCTTTGCTACAGGCGATCATGATTTTCATTGGTATCGTCAAGATAGCAACGAATTATGGTCTCATAAAAACGGGTGGAGGTTCGTCACAAACAAGGACGATAAAGGATGCATAATCCACGATCCACGTAGCGCCGTTCATGAGGAGTATCCTCTTTTCGGGGGATTCTTCCTTGTACCGGAGCAAGGCATAGAACTGCAGCAAACATTTCCGCTTTTATAAAACACCAAAAACGACGGCGCGAACGTTTTTCGCTGTTCCCTAATAAAAAGCCCCTATTTGGGGCTTTTTTTATGGCCTATTTCGCTCTTTATCCTTTGAAACCTTTTTAACTTGTAGTGAGGAGGGGCGGAAAAAGCGTATAATCCTGAGGTTCATAAGACCCCTTTTTTCAGGAAACGATATGACAATTGCCATTTGTCTAAGCGGCGTTCCCCGAACTTTTCTTCATACGGCGCCGACGATTCAAAGCTATTTCCAAGACCATAAGGCCGATCTTTTCCTGCATCTGTGGGAAGGCGAGGTTGAAGCCCCTCTTTTGGAGCAAATGAAGCAAGCCTATAAGCCCCAATCACTTTTGTTCACAAAGCGCCCCGATGCGGCAGCGGGCAAGGCTTGCCTTGCCGATCGATTTGCGGAAAGGCCCAATCCCTTTAGCTTCGATATGTTTTATGCGACAGAGCAAGGCGTCGCCGCGATTCCCGCGGGCTCATACACGCATATCGTTCGCGCCCGCTATGATACCATTTTCGATGGCCGTTGCCCGGAAGAGGTTTTCTCCGTTGGTCCTTCGACCGTTGTTGTGCCCGATAATTACACACCACCCAAAGGTTGCAACGATCAGTTCGCCATTGGTTCTGAGCAAGCTATGCGGACTTATGCCGGGATGTATCGCTGGTTAAGCGCCCATGCGGCGGATAGGTGTGCGTTGCCGGACAGCCTTTTTGCCTCTAATCCTTCTGAGTTCCGGCCAGAGCAAGCGTTGATGACGTATCTGTCCCAGAGCGGTCTTCAGGTTGCGCAGGCGCCGTTGTCTTTGACGCTTTTGCGCGAAGCAGATGTCGGGAAACCTTTCTCAGATCTTCCGCAAGACGTTCATCAGGGCATTAACGTTTCCTATGAAGCATGGAAGGCCATCAGAGACAGGCAAGCGCTGGGGCAACCCGTGCGGCAAGCATTGGTGCGGTGTGCGCCCATGCCGAAAGAGAACTTATAAACGACGCCGCGAACGTTTTCGACGTTTTCCTCATAAAAAAGCCCCTTGTGGGGCTTTTTTATTATTTCCGCTTCGCGTAGGATGGCGGTCTCGACGATAATGGGGGAGTAGATTTTAAGTTTACCAAAACTAAGAAAAATCAATACTGTGAAAATAATGTGCCAAAGTATATACAAAGGGATGCCGATACTATCATTGAGGAAGGAAATTTCAGATGTTCATTGGAACCAAGAAGCCAAATCAAGAAAAGATAAACCGAGAAGCGAAAATTAACAAAGCTCGCGCGTATTTTGCTATGCTTTCTTCTGGAGAGAGCCGTATAGACAGCGAAGTGTTATATCTTCGTATTAAGGCTTGTCTAGAGGGCGCTGGTGTTGGCTATGAGGCGTTGGATCCAAATGGCAAAAAAACAGGGCAGGAAATGTTGGGCGATATAGAACGTCAGTGCTGTATCAAAAAGGCGCAACAAATTTTCGCTGATTTGGCAACGACAAAATTTTTCGACATAGTGGATACCGAAATTGATTTACTGAAAAGGAAAATGAAGAAGGCTAAGGTTGGTTATGAGGTGCTGGATCCAAGTGGCAAAAAAACAGGGCAGGAAATGTTGGCCGTTTTGGAACATCGGTGCCGTGAAAACTATATCAAAAAAGCACAACGAGTTTTCGCTGATTTGGCAACGACAAAATTTTCTGACATCGTGGAAGTTGAAATTTCATTGCTCGAAAAAGCATTGAAGAAAGCTAAGGTTGGCTATGAGGCTTTGGATATCAGCGACAGAAAAGTCGCAGCGGAAATGAAAGCCGAGCTTGATCGGCGCGTTAAAAAGAATTTTATTTGCGCGGCTCGTTCTGACTTCGATGGTCTTTCAAAACATCAAGGGGATCGTTTTCTCGTAAATAGCTATCTTAATCGTATGAACAAAAAACTGAAAACCGCTGGCGTTGGCTATGAGGTTCTGGATCCGACGGGCAAGAAATCAGCTGAAACGATAGAAAAAGAAATACGCGCCCTTCTTCCAGATGAAAGCGTATCGCGCCCCATTCCTGGATTTAGAACCGTTCGGCAATCGTTAGCTTGTTGCGGTAAATAATAAAAAGCCCCCAGATGGGGGCTTTTTTTATGGCGGCGCTTCGCGTAGGATCACGGCGGTATTTTTTCCTTTATAAAGGTTTTTCTCATGGATCTTTGCCCTTGTGGTTCCGGCCTTGCCTTTGATCAATGTTGCGGCCCGTATCTGGATGGAAAATTGGCGCCTACGGCCGAGGCCGTGATGCGCTCGCGCTATACCGCTTATGTCGTCGGCAATCTGGATCATCTGGAACGCACCTGCACAGCCAATGCTCTCAAAGAATTCGATCGCGCCGATATCGAGCGCTTTATGGTCGATGCCAAATGGCTGGGGCTCGATATTTTGAACGTTGAGAATGGCGGTCCCGACGATGAAACGGGCCAAGTTGATTTTACGTTCCACTATCGCCACAAAGGCGAAAATTACTCGCAGCGCGAGCTTGCCTCCTTTTGCAAAAAAGACGGCGCTTGGCTTTATCAAGACAGCGACGTCAATGGTAAAGGCAAGCCTGTGCAGGTTACGCAAATTGGACGCAACGATCCTTGTCCCTGTGGATCGGGAAAGAAATACAAAAAGTGCTGCGGCGCTTGAATCCCTGAAGCGTAAAGGCGGCTTGGCTTATGGGCGAACAACGATTTGCGTGTACGGCTTGCGGCGCTTGTTGCTATGGGTGGTTGCCTCTGACACTAGACGAAGCGCTGGCGCACGCTGATTTGTTTCCTTTGGCGATGGCGTTGATGCCCGTGCGGGCCAATGAACGTGGGTTTGCTTTGGCATGCAAAGGAGGCGCTGTTTTGCCTTTATCCGCGCGGCAAAAGCTGGCCGTTCTTGTGCGGCCTATCGCGTATATACCGCCGTCCATGCCTTGCCCTCTGTTGGGGGCGGATCGTTTATGCGGAAGGCAAGCAACGAAGCCACTACGGTGTCGGACGATGCCTTTTTCTCCCGTTCGCGAGGAAGCCTTTCAAGCCGATATGCTTGTGCCGCGTAAGGGCTGGCTTTGCGATACGAGCGCCGCTGCGCCGGTTGTTTATCGAGAGGGGCGCATTTTAGATCGCACCGATTTCGATAAGGAGCGGGCGGCGTTGGAGAAGCAAGCTCCTGCGTTGCAAGCCTATGCAGCCAAGATGCTTACGCAAAATGCGAACGTGCGAGGGCGCGTTCTTAAGGTCGCGCAAGGCCCTGTGGCGGGGCGCGTGGTCGTGAACTTTGCGTCCTTTCTCCGGTTCGACAGGGCTTATGATTTTGGTGCTTTTGCGCTCAAGCAGCATGACGTGATGGTGCGTTGGGCTGAGCAAACAGCAAGCGACCCTGCTTTGGCCGAATACACGGCTTATTACAGAGGCGTTGTAGATGACCTCGCGTGGTTTGTCAGGCGTGAGGAACAAAAGGAAAGCTGAGACGGGGCTTGTCTTGCTTGTTAAGGAGGCTGTTGTTTTTTAGGATTGCTTCTTTATTGTAATTCAATAAAACTGTGGCCAACCGTTTGAAAAGGAAGCCAAGGTCGATGCATTTTTGTTCAAAGAGTAAAGTTTTTGCCATGATGGCCCTTGCGGCTGTTGCTTTGTTTGCGCCGTGCAAGAAGTCTTGCGCCGCGAATTCTTTGGGCGTGCCCGATTTCGACAAACTTTATGCGGCGGGGACCGTCGTTTCCATCGGAGAAAACGGAACCGCTGCGCCTATTTCGAAAACGCCGAAGCTTGACGTTTATCCGAGCTTTGTCGAGGCCAGCGGGATACTCCTTGCGAAGGGCAGCTATACGCCTTCCTATGAATGGACGCTACGAACCGGCTATAAACCAGACGGCAAAGGCCAGGCGCAAATTGATCCTTCTATCGAAAAACTTTATGTAGCCAGCGATTTGCCGGGTGCCGAATATTTCGGCATTTTTGAGCGTGTCGATGGCCAGCCTTTCAGCATCGTCAAAGACATGGAAACCGGCGATTATTGGATTCACGGGGTTGTCGGCGGCGTTTATGTTGCCAAAGCATGTAAGAATTTCGACGAACGAACGGAGCTTGTTTCGGATTGTAAAACGGAGTTTATGCGGATCTCGTACGCAAGCATGAAGGCTGTTCTTGGTGTGGCAAGGCAATTGAGCAAACACGTTTTCCCTTTGGTTGAAAAGGAAGAAGGCTTCAATCCGCCCCCGCCGCAAGATCCAGCCGCTAAACAGCGTGTGATTGAGACGCAACGTCAAAATTTCAAGCAATTAGCCTATTAACGCCCTTTCTTTCCGAAGGAATACCGCCTTCTTGCCGTGTAACCCTTTGTGACGTACAAAGGGATTCCCCACTTTGCGCGCAGATTCCTTTGCTCGGATAGGTTGATGGCTTTTCACCATAAAAAAATCGTCGGTTTCGGCTTGTTGTTGCTTTGCGCGGCTGGTGGCGCTTATTACGCCTGGGGCCCCATGGAAAGCACGGCGAAGAAGGCTGAGCTTGTTACAGTTCAGGTCGAACGTGGCGATGTCGAAGACGTCGTGACGGCGCAGGGTACGCTTCAGCCGCGTGACTATGTCGATGTTGGTGCGCAGGTTTCCGGCCAGCTTAAGAAGCTGAATGTTGAGATTGGGTCTTCCGTTAAAAAAGGCGATTTGATCGCCGAGATCGATCCGCAAAAATATCAATCGCAGTTGCACGCTGACGAAGCGAATATCAATTCGCTGAAGGCGCAGCTTGAACAACAAAAGGCGCAGGCCGATTATGACCGCTTGCAATATGAACGTTCAAAAAAACTCGTGAAAACGAAGGCGATCAGCGAGCAGGATATGGAGGAAAAAGAAAAAATTCTCCATGTTTCCGAAGCAACGGTTGTGTCTATTGCCGCGCAGATCGATCAAGCGTCCGCCAATTTAGAAACGGACAATATCAATCTTGGCTATACGAAAATCTATGCTCCCATGGATGGGATTGTAACGGTCAAAGACGCCGAAGAGGGCGAGACTTTGAACGCCAACCAGACGACGCCAACCATCGTGCGCGTTGCCAACCTTGACGTGATGACGGTCAGCGCGCAGGTGGCAGAGGCCGATGTGATGCGCCTGCACGATGGGATGGAAGCCGAGTTTGTAACGCTGGGCTCCGACCGGAAATGGACGGGTAAAATTCGCCAAATTCTTCCAACGCCGGAAACCGTCAATGACGTCGTTTTATTCGATGCGCTTATCGATGTTGAAAACAAAGACCGCCAATTGATGAACGGCATGAGCACGCAGGATTCCTTTATCATCGGTCGCGCGGCAAACGTTTTGGTTGTGCCGACGCGCGCGCTGGGCCTTCGCGTGGAAGCGCAAGATAACGAGCAAAAGGGAAAAGCCTATAGTGTTTACGTTAAGGCGGCGTCTGGCGCGGCTGAACAGAGAACCGTTTTTGTCGGCCTTGCGACGCGCTCTAAGGTTGAGGTGAAATCCGGCCTGCGTGAGGGCGAGCAAGTCATCGTTTCCGGCGATGTCGAGACGGTGAAGAAAAAAAGCTCTGGCCCGCCCGCGCCACCGATGGGTGGCTTATGAGCGAGGTTGTTGCCGTCGCGCCGGAACCGCTTTTATCTTTGCGCGGCCTTTCGCGGCATTATCCTTCCGGTGATACGGTTGTCAAAGCTTTGGATGACGTTTCGCTTGATATTTTACCCGGCGAGTTCGTCGCGATTATGGGGCAATCGGGTTCCGGTAAGACGACGCTGATGAACTTGATCGGTTGTCTCGATAAACCGACAAGCGGAAGCTATCTGATCGAAGGCAAGGATGTCGCGGATCTTTCGCGCGATGAACAGGCGGCTTTGCGTTCGCGTACGTTCGGGTTCATCTATCAACGTTATAATCTTCTTGAGACATCATCGGCGCTTGAGAATGTCGAGCTTCCCGCCGTTTACGCCGGGATCAAGAAAGAGGAACGCACGACTTTGGCTGCCTCGCTTTTAGAGCGGCTTGGCCTTGGCGACCGAAAAGACAACCGTCCGAACGCTTTGTCCGGCGGGCAGCAACAGCGCGTGGCGATTGCGCGCGCGCTTATCAACGATCCGGCCATCGTTCTGGCTGACGAACCGACGGGCGCTTTGGATTCTCGTAGCGGGCAAGAAGTGATGGAGCTTTTGAAAAGGCTCAACGACGAAGGCCGCACCGTTATTCTGATTACGCACGACGAAAAAGTTGCCAGTCATGCGCGGCGGCAAATTCGTATTGCTGATGGACGCGTTCTTTCCGATACGGGCTATGTGCCGCCGGAAAAAGCTATCGTGCCGCGTGAGAGAAATCATGGTGGCGCGCCGATTACCGAAATTGGCGAAGCGGTGAAGATGGCCGTGCGCGCGCTCCGCGTGAACAAGTTTAGGACGTTTTTAACGCTTCTTGGCATCATCATTGGCGTGGCCTCGGTCATTGTAATGCTGGCCGTTGGCGCAGGCAGTAAACAAAAAGTCTTGGATCAGATTACGTCGATGGGCACGAACCTGATTATGGTGCGTCCTGGCGCGCCCGGCGTGCGGCCCAGCGGCGATTTGGCGACGCTTGTGCCGAGCGATGCGGATGCCATTGCCGCCGAAGTACCAAACGTTGAAGCCGTTGTACCAGAACGCTCCGAAAGCTTCACAATCCGTCGCGACCAAATTGATGCGACAACCAGCGTGATTGGCACCAATGCCGCCATGGTTCCCGTCAACAATTGGAAAATTGTTGATGGCAGCAATATGACGGAGGCGGATTATAAACACATGGCGCCGGTTGCCGTAATCGGGCAGACGGTCAAAAAAAGCCTTTTCCCGAACGATGCGACGCCTGTTGGTAAAACGATTTTGATCAAGAATATTTTGTTCGAAGTCATTGGCGTTTTGGGCGAGAAGGGCGGCGGTATGTTTGGCCGCGATCAGGACGACGTCATTTTTATTCCGTTTACGACGGGCGCAGTCCGTTTGTTTGGCCATTCCTTTTTTTCGGATTTGAACGCAAAGGTTTCCGATTTGAGCCAAATCGAAAAAACGCAGGAAGACATCCGGCTTCTTTTGCTCGACCGGCACAGGACGGAGGATTTTTCCGTTCACAACATGGCGACGTTTATTTCGATGGCGACCGATACGCAAAATACGCTCACGCTTTTGCTGGGCGCGGTGGCGGCGATATCGCTTTTGGTCGGTGGCATTGGTGTGATGAACATTATGCTCGTCAGCGTGACAGAGCGTACGCGTGAGATCGGTGTGCGCATGGCGACCGGCGCGCGGGCCAAGGATATCCTCCTGCAATTTATGACGGAATCCATTGTCGTCTGTCTGACAGGCGGCGCAATTGGTGTGGTTTTGGGGATTGTCCTCGCTTTGATCGTGGGGGCGTTTGGGATGCGCACGGTTTTGACCATCACGCCGATGGCTCTGGCTTTTACCTGCGCTGTTTCGACGGGGCTCGTTTTTGGGTTTCTGCCCGCGCGGAAAGCCGCCTATCTCGATCCTGTCGTGGCTCTGAGCTCGGAATAGAGGCCGGTAGGCTTCAAAGTCGTGCGTTAGGGAGAAAATTCATACTTTAAAAGGAAACTATTCCTAAAATTCTCTGAGAAACAAAGAGTTAAAAGTGCTTCTGCGGCCTCGTTGCTCTGTGGATAAGTCCTATCCCACCAACTCTTTTCTTGCCTTGTCGGGCCTGAGGTGCCAAAAGAAGGACGGTTACTGAAAGCGGGCTCGGAACGTCCGTATATTAACACAGGTTGAAGAATAAATGTTTTCCAATCTCTTAGGTTTGCTCTCCGCCGATATGGGTATCGACCTTGGGACCGCGAATACGCTGGTCTATGTGAAGGGTCGCGGCATTGTTCTGAACGAACCGTCGGTTGTCGCTATTGCGACAAGCCGTGGTAAGCGTCAGGTTCTGGCTGTCGGTGACGAAGCGAAATTGATGCTCGGTCGTACGCCTGGCAACATTCAAGCCATTCGCCCAATGCGCGATGGCGTGATCGCCGACTTTGAAGTCGCCGAGGAAATGATCAAGCACTTCATTCGTAAGGTGCACAATCGTCGTTCCTTTGCGAACCCACAGATCATCATTTGCATTCCGTCCGGTTCGACCGCCGTTGAACGCCGCGCCATTCAGGAATCTGCTGAATCCGCTGGCGCGCGTCGCGTGTTCTTGATCGAAGAGCCGATGGCCGCCGCGATTGGTGCGGGCTTGCCCGTGACGGAGCCGACAGGCTCCATGGTCGTCGATATAGGTGGCGGCACGACGGAAGTCGCCGTGCTTTCGCTCGGTGGCATTGTTTATTCGCGTTCGGTACGCGTCGGTGGCGATAAGCTGGACGAAGCGATCATCAACTATATTCGCCGCTATCATAATTTGCTGATCGGTGAGAGCACCGCCGAACGGATCAAAAAAGAAATCGGCTCTGCTTCGCCTCCAGAAGACGGCGAAGGCCGCGTGGCCGAAATCAAGGGTCGCGATTTGATGTATGGCGTGCCCAAGGAAATCGTTGTGACGGAACGCCAGATTGCGGAAAGCTTGGCGGAACCCGTCAGCGCGATTTTGGAAGCCGTGAAGGTTGCTCTTGAAAACACCGCGCCGGAACTGGCTGCCGATATCGTTGATAAGGGCATCGTTCTGACCGGTGGTGGCGCTTTGCTGCGTAACCTTGACCTCGTTCTCCGCCATGCGACGGGCTTGCCCGTTTCGGTCGCCGAAGATCCTTTGTCCTGCGTTGCGCTTGGCACAGGCCGCGCTTTGGAAGAAATGCGCACGCTGAAGAATCTGCTCGTTAGCGGCTATTGAGGCGCTGGGCGGAAACTTCGACAGGGGTTTTTATGTCAGAAACGTCCGTTGCGCTCCAAAAGAAGCCCTGTTTACCAACAAAGGGCCGATTCCCCGCTTTTGAGCCGCGCTATCAGCGACAGGCGGCTCTTACTGTAATAGGACTTGACTAGTCTTTGTTCTGCCTCCAAAAAAATATGTAACAAAAAGCAAATAGAGGGTTGGCCTTTGGGCGGCTTTGTTCTATCTTTGCGATCGTCAAATAAGCGTTTTTCTGAGAAGAGTTTTTGCTGAATGTCGGTTCATGCCAACCGTTCAGATTGGGTTTCGACAACCGCACTCTCGTGGCGGGGGATTGCTCAACGATTCTCTTTTCTCTTTTTTATGTTCTTTTCCGTAGGTTTACTGGTTGTTGGTCATAACAACCCGGCGGCGCTTGATCATATGCGCGCTCGCATGGTGGATGGTTTGGCGCCGACGTTGAGCCTTTTCTCGCAGCCGATGGCTTTGGCGGAGTCTTTTACAGGCCGCATTGCCTCCTATCGCGCTCTTTTGGATGAGAACAAAAGACTGCGCGACGAGAATGATAGCTTGGTCCGCTGGCAAAATGCGGCGTTGGCAATGGCAAATGAGAACAAAGAGTTGCGTTCTCTTCTTCATTACAAAGCTGAGCCTTCTTTGGCCTATATCTCGGCGCGGGTTATTGCCGATACGGGGAGCGCCTATGTGCGCTCGCTGGTTGTGACGGCCGGGCATGTTGATGGCGTGCGCGAAGGTATGGCCGCGATGACAGGCGAGGGGCTTGTGGGCCGCGTTGTCGAGGTTGGTGATTGGACGTCGCGTGTTTTACTGATTACCGATATGAACTCGCGCATTCCCGTGATGATTACTGATACCGGCGATCACGCTATCTTGTCCGGCGATAACGAAGCGCAGCCTAAACTCCTTTATTTGCCACAGGATGCCGATGTCAAAGTCGGGGCGCGCGTGATGACGTCAGGGCATGGCGGCATCTTTCCGCCCAATCTTCCCGTTGGCGTTGTGACGAGCACAGATCATGGCGTCGTTGTGGTCACGCCGATGGCGGCTTTGGGCCGGATTAATCAAATTCGTTTGGTCGATTTCAATTTAGCCGCTGGGGCGGTTAATCCGATGGCGGCGTCTGTTCGCGCCGATCCTTCTGCACACGAATGATTGTCGCAGCTCTCCAAAAGATAGGGCAAACGTCACGTCTGTTTTTGCCCATCGTTGTCACGATCCTTTATATCCTGACGGGTGTTTTGACTTGGCCGTTTCCTTTTATCGGTGCCGTGACTCCTTTTCTTGGCTTGGTCGCCGTTTATTATTGGGCGATTTACCGACCCGAGCTTTTCCCTGTTTGGGCTGTTTTCCTGATAGGGCTTTTGAACGATATCGTCCATTTTCTGCCGCTTGGTCTTTCGGCTTTTGTTTTTGTCGGCGTTTATCAGCTTTTGCATGTGCAACGGCGTTTTTTCTTTGGACAGACGTTCTATGTCCTTTGGGTTGGGTTCGCTTTGATCGCGTTTCTTGCGTCGTTTGTCGATTGGGCTTTCCTGTCGTTTCTTGAAGGTCACGCGCTGACGCTTCGTCCCATCATGATGCAGTACCTTTTTTCGATTGCTTTTTTCCCGCTGGCGGCATGGGTTTTGATCCGCATCCAGCGCGCTTTTTTAGCGCAAGGGTAGGGGCCCATGTCACGCGACGCCGAAAAAACAAGATTATTTACGCGCCGGGCCGTTTTGATTGGCAGCGCCAAAATTAGTCTTTTATCGCTTTTGCTGGGGCGGCTTTACTATTTGCAGATTCTGCAGAACGACCGCTTTAGCGTTCTGGCCGAAGATAATCGCATCAGCTTGCGGTTGCTTGCGCCGCCGCGTGGACAGGTGCTCGATCGCACGGGCGCGCCGCTGGCCGTCAACCAACAGAATTATCGCCTCGTTCTCTTGCCGGAGCAGGTCAGAAAACTTGATCCGCTTTTGGATGCGCTTGGCGCCTATGTGCCGTTGCCCGATAACGAACGCAAACGCATTCACCGTGATTTTAAGCGCAACGATGGCCTGACGGCTGTTTTGGTTGCGGATAATCTAACGTGGGATCAGGTCGCGATCATATCTCTTCATATGCCTGAACTTTCCGGTGCGGATATCGAAGCGGGCGAGCTTCGGACTTATCCGTATGCTCTGATCACCGCGCATGTTGTTGGTTATGTCGGACCCTTTTCGTTAAGCGATAAGGAAAACGGGCAGGAAGATGCGGCTATTCCGGGTTTCCGCGTGGGCAAAAACGGCATCGAGCGCACCTATGATACCGAGCTGCGCGGGCGGCCCGGCAATGTGCAGCTTGAAGTCAATGCGCGCGGGCGCGTTGTGCGCGAATTGACTCGCATTGATCCTGTGGTTGGCGACGATGTGAAGCTCACGCTTGATATCGGCCTACAACAGATGGTCGAACAAAGAATTTCCGATGCCGAGAGCGCTGCCGCCGTTGCCATGGATATTTATACTGGCGCTGTTTATGCCTTGGTTTCACATCCGGGTTTTGATCCGAACTTGTTCACTTATGGAATTAGCCACAAGGACTGGGAAGAGCTCAATACCGACGAGCACACGCCGCTTATGAATAAGGTTCTGGACGGTGTTTATGCGCCGGGCTCGACGTTTAAAATCGTGACAGCCTTGGCCGGGTTGGATGCGGGCATTCTTGATCCGCGTGAGCAAGTTTTTTGTCCCGGTTATATGGATTTGGGCCAGCATCGGTTCCATTGCTGGAAAAAGGGCGGGCATGGGCCTGTCGATTTCGTTCATGCGATGGCTGGTTCTTGCGATACGTATTTTTACGAAATGGGTAAGCGCGTTGGCATTGATCGTATGCACGCTATGGCCAAACGTTTGGGCTTGGGTGAAAAAACGGATATCGATTTGCCTCATGAGCGTTCGGGTCTTGTGCCAAGCCGGGTTTGGAAGTTGACGACAAAAGGTTCGTCTTGGCAGCTTGGCGAAACGCTCATCTCTGCGATTGGGCAAGGCTATAATCTTGTAACGCCTATGCAGTTGGCCCTTATGTTGGCGCGTGTGGCCAATGGCGGTTTTGCTGTGAAGCCTTATCTCTTCCGGCCTTCAGTCGATGAGAGGCCGCCGGATAAGCCGTGGGGCGAGGATCTGGGGTTTGATCCGGCGCATTTGTCCGTTTTGCGTGACGCTCTTTTCGCGGTCGTCAATTTGCCAATTGGTACGGCACACGCGGCGGCAGCGAGCGATGCGAAATTGACGATGGCCGGAAAGACAGGCACGGCACAGGTCCGGCGCATCACAATGGCTGAGCGCGATAAAGGCGTTCTGACAGGCGATGCGCTTGCCTGGAAAGAACGCGATCACGCCTTGTTTACAGGATACGCCCCGATTGATAATCCGCGCTATGTTGCCGCTGTCGTGATCGAACATGGTGGCAGCGGCGCGCATATCGCTGCGCCGATCGTGCGCGATATTCTGATCGAATGTCAGAAGCGCAATTTGCGTTAGAAAATCGGGTCGAGTGTTTCTTCTTCGCCTTCATGTTCGGCGTCGATCCGGTTTTTGAGGTCGGACGGATTCATCTGCCACGTTTGCAATAACGCGAAGGCCGTTTCTGGCGTCAGGCGATCATAGATGGTCAACGCCTGCGTCAGTTCGCGCGGTTGGACAATTTGTTCATCTGAGCGGCACGCGCGCGCCATCAGAAAGATCGAAACGAAGTTGCCTTTGTCGATGCCAATGGCCCGGCACAGCGTGACCATGTATTTGCCGCCACCTTCATTCGTGATTGTGTCAACCAAGGTCAGATTGATCTTGGCTAAGCGGGCCAGCAAAACGTTGAAGAGGCGATAATGTCCCGCGCGCAAAAGCTGTGGTAATAGAGAAACATTGGCCGCTTGGCGCTCTTGCAGCCAATCGGCTAAATGCTTCATGGCATCGGTATCTTCTTTTTGCAGCAAGGTGCTTTCGAGCTTTTCGTCGATCGTTTTCTTGAGCTCAAGATCCAATTTGCCGGGACCAAAGCCAAAGCGATCGAGGATAGCGCGGCGGACGTCCTGGGCCGTCCACCAGTAGAGCGTGGCAGCGCTTTCCGGCGTCAGTTCCGGCCGCGCCAAAATCGGTTTTTGCAACATCGCCGTCACGCGTGCCGCATCGACTATGACGTTCAATGCTTTCGATGAAAGCTTAGCGCCTAAATTTTCGGCCACGATCTGCATGATTTGCAAATCGCCTGTTGTCACAAGGGCGTCGGCAACGGCTTCGCTGATCTTCTTGCGTTTGGCGACTGCTGCGGCATGATCCAAACCTTTATTCTCAATAACCGAGATCAGATCGTCATCGCGCAGATTTTCATTTGCCATCAAAATAGGTTCGGCAATCTCGCGCGGGCCGTTGATAATCCTGAGCGCGATTTCGCGTGGCGCATCCAGCGCTTGCGTGAAGCGCGAAACAATTTTCGTGCGGACGTCGCTTGATTCATGCAAGAGCAAATCGGAGATCAGGTCGTTGACGAGTTCTTCTTCGTGCGACGTTAAAACGACGGCCTGCGTAAAGAAAATGTCCGCCAGCTTATCCGCCAGCGCAAGGCGACCTGTCTCGCTGTGATCGTGCGCGAGAGCGAACAGGGCCGGTAGTTGGCTATGGATCCGGCTTTTCATAACTTGAGACTCGTTTTCCGTAATGTTCTCTAGCATTTAGATAAACTTCCTCTCAAATATTACATCACAGACTGATTAAGAGTTTCTTCATTGCGAATGTGTAATAATATGGTTAAGATAATTTTCGAACGGATTCGTTTTCTTGTGAGGGAACCATGTTGATTCCTCCGATCCAAATGCCAACTATTCCCACGGCTGTTTCTCAACCGCAGACCGTCACCAATACGCTGCCTCAAGTTGTCACACAGGCTGTAAGTCCTATTGTCCAACAGGCCATTACGCCTGCACCCAAGGAAGAAAAAAGCCAGAAGGCTAAAGAGCGTCGTCAAAGACCGCGTGACGATGGCCAAGCCGAACCAGAGCCTCGCGGCGATGGTCGTGGTGGTCATGTGAACTTCAGCGTTTGACATTCTTTCTCTCTTTTTCATTCGTTTGATAAAGGAGCCGTCGGCTCCTTTTCTTTTGTTGCGCTGCACTCCATGAAGTGTACCCGAAAAGCGTGAAACTAATTCGTTGATTCTATAGTAAAATGTTTGTTAAACATAATGGGTATGCGATTCCGTATCTCTTCTTTCCTTTTTGGGTTGGTCCCTCCCAATCTTTGGTAGGTTTGCGGCATGAAAAAGATTCTTCGCCTCGGCACGCGGGGTTCCCCTTTAGCCCTTATTCAGGCCCAGACCGTTCGTGAAGAGATTTATCGCGTTCATGAAGGTCTGCGCGATGTTTGCGATATTGAGATTATTCCTATTCGCACGACTGGCGATTGGAGCCCAGCGCAGGGCGAACGCTCTTTTTTAGAAATTGGCGGAAATAAAGGCTTTTTCACTAAAGAAATTGAAGAAGCTCTTGCGGCTGGCGTCGTTGATTTTGCTGTACATTCGATGAAGGATGTTTCCGTTTGGAACCCGCCGGGGCTTGTTTTCGGGGCGATGGTTAAAAGAGCCGATCCGCGCGACGCCTTATTATCTGCAATTGCGCCACGCCTTGAGGATTTGCCCAAGGGGGCGCGCGTTGGGACTTCGAGCCTGCGCCGCAAAGCGCAAATCTTGGCTTACCGTCCCGATTTATCGGTTGTGCCGTTGCGCGGCAATGTCGATACGCGCTTGCGCAAACTTGCGGCGGAAGAAGCTGATGCGACGATTTTGGCCGTTGCGGGCCTATCGCGTTTAGGTGTGCAGGATAAAATCGCCTCGATTTTGGATGTCAAGATCGTGTTGCCCGCCGTTGCGCAGGGAATTTTGGGAATTCAAATTCGCGATAACGACGTCGAAATTCGCAAATGGATTGAGCCAATCAACGACAAGGAAACAGAGATTTGCGCCAAGGCCGAACGCGCGTTGCTGCGGCGGCTGGACGGTTCGTGCAAGACCCCCATTGCGGGGCTTGCCCAAATAACGAAAAAGGGAACATTGGCCATGGATGCTTTGGCGGCGCGGCCGGATGGGACCGAGCTTGTGCGTGTTGCAGGCGAAGGTAAGATCGAGGAGGCGGAGGCTTTGGGGTTGGATCTAGCCGAGCAGATCCGACGGAAAGTGCCTTCAGATATTTTTGAAGGATAAAGTAAACGGCTTGAACGCCTTTTGGCCGATTTTTCTAACAGAGGTTTGAATGAAAACCATTCTTATCACGCGGCCCGAACCTTTAGCGGCCTCTTTAGCCAAGCGGCTGAAGGATTGTGGCTATCAGACAATTCTGGAGCCGTTGCTCGTTCTAAAACCGCGCGTATTAGCGAAACCTTCCGTTCCAGACGATGTTGCCTTGGTTATGACCAGCCGTCTGGCTTTTTCCGTTTTGGCTGCGCATCGGGCCGATATTGTTCCTTATTTGAGCAAGCCTTGTTATTGCGTGGGATCACGTACAGGTGCATCCGCTCGCGCTTTCGGCTTTACAGACGTGCGAACCGGCGAGGGTGACGGCGAAAAGCTGGCGCATATGATTTTAAATCAGGAGAAAGAAAGCCGGGGGCTTCTTCACATAGGCGGCGAGGACATAAGTCCGGAAGTTTTAGAGCGCCTGAGCTCGGCGGGACGCTCTGTTATCAACTGGGTCGTCTATAAGACTGATGCTGTTGAAAGTTTTTCGCCAGCCTTTGTTGAGGCCTTCCGAAAAAAGCAGATTGATGCCGCTTTGTTTTTTTCGCCGCGCACGTCCGAAATTTTTGTTAATCTAGCGACAAAGGATTCTTTAGGTTCCGCTTGTTTCGGGATGACGGTTATTGGTTTGAGTAAGGCGGTCACGACACCGTTGGCTGCTTTTAACTGGAAGCGCGTTTTGGTTGCCGCGCAGCCGACCGAAGACAGTTTGATCGATACTTTGTTTCGCTTTTTGCCTGTAACCTGAAAGGTTCGTCCATGACAGAAACTATGCTCGATGCATCGGAAGGGACAGGCGACGCGAAACCTCATCGCCGTTCCTCCAAGGCGCGCGCGGTTTTCTTCGTTCTGTTTTTTGTCTTGCTGGGCGCGGTGGGCGCAACGTGCGCGGCCGTTTACTATGATTGGTCTTTGCCCTTTGCGATGCCAAAAATTTCTTCGCCTGAGAACGCGAAAGTGAGCGAGCTTCAGGCGCGTTTGGAACAGGTTGAGGCGCGGCTTGCCTCGATGGAGGCCAAGCAACCGCAAGCAGCCAACGCGGCGCGTGCTGTTGCTGCCATCGCCTCTGCTGACAATATGGACGATCTGCAAAAGTTGAAGGAAGGGCTTGTGAGCGTTTCCGGCCTTTTGGTGACGTTGCAGGCGCAGATGACGCAAACAACCGAAAACACAAAAGCCGTCGATACCAAAGCTCAACTGGGGCTGGCTTCGATTTTGGCTTTTACGCAAATGCAAAGCGCGGCGCTGGCTGGGCATCCGTTTGAGGAACAGCGGCAGGCTTTGCGGAAACTAATCGGGCCGGACGAGGCGGCGGTAACGCTCCTTTTGAAACTGGAGCCTTTGGCCTTGCAAGGCGTGGCAACGCCGGAAGCTTTGCGCGATTTGTGGCGCGAGGAATCTACAGCGGCGCAAACGGCCATGCGCAAGGCGGCGGCGCAGACGTGGCAGGATCGGATTGTTGTCGCTTTGGAAGGGCTGGTCTCTGTTCGCGCTTTGAAGCCAAAGCCTGGTGAGACGCTTTCTTCGACCTCGATTGATTTGGATTTAGGCCACAGCGATGTGGCGGCGGCTTTGGCCAAGGTCAATGCCATGCCACCAGAAGCGCAAGAAGCCGCGAAAGAATGGCGCGCCAAGGCGCAAGCGCGCGTCGATCTTGAGCAGACCTTAAAGGCTATGGTCGCGCATTTGATCGATCGTGGCGATGAGCCAGCGCAACCGCCGCACGATGAATCTGCGGGGCCAGCTGTGGGGCCAGCAACGGGTGCAGCAGCGGGGCAGGCGGCAGAACTGTCAGCGCCCCAACCGGTTGTTAAGCCCGCACCACAACCGAACGAGAACGAGGCGAAGCCATGAAGATCATTGGGTTCCTTCTTCGTCTTGTTTTAGCCGTCGCACTTGTTGTTTGGCTGGCCGACCGTCCGGGAACGGCTCAGATCGTTTGGCGCGATTACCAGATCGACACGTCTGCCGCCGTTTTGGGCGTGATGGTTTTGGCCTTTGCTTACGCCGTTCTCATTCTGCACCGTTTGTGGCGTTTGGTTTGGGATGGGCCTCGTTTTTGGAAACTCCGCCATAAAATTAAAAAAATGGAAGAAGGCCAGAGCGAGCTGGCCAAAGGGTTGGCTGCGGTTGCCGCCGGGCAGGCCGTGCAAGCGGGCAAGCACGCCCTAAAGGCGCGGCAGAGCCTTGGCTCTACGCCTGTGGTTGCCCTTATTCAGGCGCAGGCTGCGCAATTGGCTGGCGACGAAAAGATGGCCAAGAGCTTATTCGAATCTTTGACCCTTCAGGAAGAAACGGCCGTTTTGGGCTATCGCGGGCTTATTATGTCGGCTCTCCGCGCGGGCGATTTTGAGGAAGCTTCGCGTGCGGCGGCTCGCTTGGCGCAGACGAATGCCGATGTGCCATGGCTTCAATTAATCCAGTTTGAGATTGGTGCGCGCAAACAGAATTGGCCCTTGGCTGAGGAAGCTTTGGCCAAGGCGCGCAAAGCGAAGGCTTTGCCGCCAGCCAAAGCTAATCGCAACGAAGCCGCTTTGCTTTTGGCAAAAACCAAATGCGCTTTGCGTGAGGCGCGGTTGAGCGACGCTCTCGAATTTGCGGAAAAAGCGCATAAGCTTATGCCGCAATGGCTTCCGGCGTCGCTTTTGTTGGCTGAGGCTCTGATCGAAACAAAACATAGCCGCACGGCGCGGCGCACGATTGAACGCGCTTTTGCGTTGGAACCGCAGGAGCAGCTTTTAGCTTTGGCGGCGCGTTTGGAAGACAAACCGATTGACGCTTACAAACTCGCTGAGAAATTGGCGCAGGGCGGCAAGGAGGCGACAGCGCGCTTTATCGGCCTTGCTGAGGCTGCGTTACGCGCGCACTTGTGGGGCGAAGCGCGGCATGCCTTGATGAGCGTTGTTGAGCGTGGTGGGGCTACGCGGCGCGTTTACGAGCTTTTGGCGCGGATCGAACGCGGTGGGTCGCATAACGAAGCGGCGGCTGTTGCTTGGCTTGACGAGGCTTTCAACGCGCCGGGCGATCCCGCTTGGGTTTGCGCGGCTTGTGGGGCGGCGCATGAGGCATGGGATGCGACGTGTCCCGCTTGCGGCGCTTTCGATAAAATGAGCTGGGATGTGCCGGGGCAGAGCCGCCGCGAGGTTCGCGCGACGCTTCAGGCCGATATGCTTGATTATTTTGGATGAGGCTTTCCTATGCTTTCTCAACAACGCACGGTTGCCTTCTTCGACTTTGATGGAACGTTGGCCACGCGTGACAGCTTGTGGCCATTTCTTTTGGCGGCGCGCGGCGCGGCGCTTTGCTATGCCGCCTTGGTTGTCGCTTTGCTGCGGGCGGTTGTTCCGCCCAAAGGGATTGACCGGCGCACTTCCATCAAAGATACGCTGCTTTTCCTGTTGCTACGCGGCGTGCGTCCAGAAAAGCTAAAGGCGGCTATTGAGCGGATGCGCTCTTGGCCCGTTTGGATTGAAAAAAGCGTTGAAACGCTGCGTCATCATCATGACAAAGGCGCTTGCGTTGTGATCGCGAGCGGAAGCCTCGATCTTTATTTGCCTGCGATGCTGAAAGACGTCGTGCCGTACGAAGACCTGATTTGCACCGAAATGGAAATCGTAAATGGCGTTTTGACGGGACGTATGAAAAAGGGCAATTGCGTGCGCGCGCGTAAAGCCGAGCGGGTTGCTGCCTATATTGCCGCAAACGGGCCTTTTGCCGATAGCTGGGCCTATGGCAATTTGCCGCACGATTTGCCGATGATGGAGCTTGCCAAGCATCGCGTCGCCGTGAAAGGCAAAGACTTAAATAAGCTCTAGAATCTCACGTGCTTTGTTCAGCGTAACGTCGCCGCGCTCACCAAACGAGGTCAAGCCGTGGCGGCGCAATTGCGCGACAATCGCTTCGACATCGCATTTCAGGCCATGGCCTTTCATATGTGTGGGAACGCCCAAAGATTCAAAGAAAGCCGCTGTTTTCGCAATAGATTCATCAATGGCCGCCGCTTCATCAGGCATCGCAATATTCCAAACACGGCGAGCATATTGGATCAATTTTTCGCGCTTGGTTTCTTTGCGAAGGCGCAAGTTTGCCGGAAGAACCATCGCCAGCGTTTGCCCGTGATCGAGGCCATACAGAGCCGTGAGCTCATGGCCAATCATATGGCTGGACCAATCTTGCGGTACGCCTTGGCCAATCAGGCCGTTGAGCGCCATCGTCGCGCACCAAATAAGGCTTGAGCGCGCGTTATAATCCGTTTGGTTTTGCAGCGTTTGGGGGCCGTCTTCGATCAATGTGCGCAAGATGGATTCTGCCAGGCGGTCTTGCAATGGCGCATCGGCTGGATACGTCAAATATTGCTCCATCACATGCACGAACGCATCGACGATGCCGTTGGCAATTTGCCGTGGCGGCAGCGAATAGGTGACCTCCGGGTCTAGAACAGAAAAACGCGGGTAAACGAGAGGATTCACAAAGAACAATTTATCTTTCGTTTCCGTGCGGCTGACCACAGCGCCGCAATTCATTTCCGAGCCCGTTGCGGGCAGGGTTAGGACCGTTCCCAGAGGAAGCGCGGATTCGATGGGCGCTTGCTCCGCCAAAATGGCCCATGGATCGCCAGCGAAGGGAACGGCAGCCGCGATAAATTTCGTGCCATCGATCACAGAGCCGCCGCCAACGGCGAGAAGGAAATCAATCTTTTCTTGGCGCGCAAGAGCGACGGCTTTCATGAGAATTTCAAAAGGAGGATTGGCCGTGATGCCGCCGAATTCGATGATTTCACGCGGGGCGAGCGCCTTACGAACTTGAGCGAGGACGCCGTTTTTTTCGGCGCTGCCGCCGCCATACGTCACAAGGACGCGGGCGCTTGCCGGAATTTCGGAGCTGATCGCGGCGATTTGGCCTTTGCCAAACAGAATTTTGACCGGGTTTTGATAAGCAAAGTTGAGCATAGGCAGACTCCTTTTTTCGGGTGGAAGAAAAGGTAGCTGGGAAAAGAAACGGGAGGCCGAGCGGCCCCCCGTTATAAAAGGAAAAGACTTATTAGCTGATTTTCTTGAGGCTATTGATGGCCTGCTGCTGCATCGAGGTATCGACCGCGTCGCTCATCGCGTCGCCCGCCGTCGAAAGCTTTTGCAGGATTTGGCCAAGCGAATCCAGAAGATCGTCGCCTTGCAGCTTGAGCGTGACGCGCATGCGATCCGTGCGTTGCTGCATTTCTTCGACAGCCTTGCTCATCGCAATGATCTGGTCTTGGGCTTCGAGAACCGTGCCGTTCACGCGCTGCGCCTGATCGGCATAGGTTTGCGTGACGGTTTGGACGATGCCCGTAACCTTTTGGCCGCCTTCGGCCATGTTGCGCATTTGCTTTTCGACCGTTTGGCCGACTTCGCTGAGCTTCGAGAGCGCCGCTTCGGTGACATTCGCCGCCAGAACGCGCGTGGAATCGAGCCTTTCGGCAACAGAGCCAAGATGCGAGAAGGCTTGCTGCATGTGGCCGGTAAGATCCGAACCTTCGCGCTTGATGCCTTCGCCTGCAGAACCCAAACGATCCAACAGGACATCGACCTGATCGCCAAAACCGCCAAGCAATTTGGCGACTTCTTCCGTCGCAACGCGCATGCGCGCCGTGCGGTCGGCAAGCTGGTTGGCCGTTTCTTTGCTCGTTTGATCAAAGCTGCTTGAGATCTTTTCGACATCCACAACCGTGCCTGCCATAGCCGAGCGCAGGCTGGTGCCCGTGCGGTCAAGCTGTGCCGTGATTTGCATCAGGCCGCGATTGATTTCTTCGATCTGAGACTGGACGCCGCCACGGACGCGTTCAAGCTGCTCGCGGAAGGTTTGGCTTGCGCCAAGCATCTTGCCTTCGGCCTTTTCGGTCATCGTCGAGAGAGATTCGACTTGTTTGGCAAGCGTATCGCCCGCGACGGTCAGGCGCTGCGTCGTCGAAGCGGCGCGGGATTCGATCTTTTCGAATTCGTGCGCCAATTTGGCCGACGTTTGCTGCGTATCGTTGCGGAGCTGCGACAAGCGGTCGCTGGCGGCGGAAAGCTGCGTGATCGTTTGCGTGGCTTTTTCGACCAAGCCTTTTTGTTCGCTTGAAAGCGTGCCAGACCCGGCCTTGATCGCTTCGATTTGCGCTGTCATCGCATCGTTGAACGCGCGCAGCGTTTGCTCGGCTGTTTCGGCGGTGTTGTTCAGGTTCTTCGCTTCGTCGATCATCGTGTCCCTGATCGCACCTGTCGCGCCGATGCAACGATCGGTCGTTTTGAGCATCGTCCCGGCGATTTCGTCCGTTTGCGTTTTGAACGTTTTGGCAGCGTTTTCGATTTCCAAAACGCTGCGGCCCAAGATGTGCGGCAATTGGCTCGATTCTTCGCGAACCGTTTCGGCGGCTTCGGAAAGTGCCGATTCCGACGAAGCCAAGTTGGCGCGCAAAGCGTCGCTTTGGATCGCAAGCGTCGAGCCCGCGCCCATGACTTGTTCGACGGCCTTTTGCGACAAATCCGCAATCGTGCGCAGCTCTTTTTCCAAAGTGACGCGCGTGTCGGTCAGGTTGGTCGTCGCCTTTTCCAAAATCGAACGCGTCTCGCGATCGCTATCGGCCATCGAGTTGATCAAGGTCACAATCTGCGATGTCGCCTTTTCGGCCGTGGCCGTCAGGATGCTGCCGTGTTCTTGTGTCAGCTGCGAGGCGTCGGTGATCAGCTTGACGTCTTCGCGGATCTTGTCGCTGACGCCGGAAAGCTTGGTTTCCGCCTGCGCGGCCACTTCGGAAAGCTCGCCCGCGTGATGTTGGAGCGTATCGCTGGCTTTCTTGGCGACATTCGCAAAATCCATCGCCGATTGGTCCATGAGGTTTGTGACGCTGCCGCTCTTGTCCTTGAGCTGGCTAACGGTGGTATCAAGCTGCGAGACGACTGTGCGCACCTGTTCGATGGCTTGCGCAGATTCCTTGCCCATGGCTTCGCGGATGGCCGATGTTTGGTCGCGCATGTCGGCCGTGGCATCGATGAGCGAACGGATTTGCTGTTCCGCTTTTTGCGTATGTTCGCCAAGCTTGGATTGTTCGTCCACAAGGCCCGTGCTGGCCGCGCGAACCGCCGCCAAGGCGTTTTGCGTTTGCGAGTCGATGGTTTCCATCTGACGCGCAATTTGTGCCGTGCTGTCGTTCATGCGCGCTGCGCTGCGTTCTGCCGCCGAGGCTGCTTCGTCTTGCGCCAAGGTAAGACGCGTGACCATGCCCGAGAGCATTTCGCGTTGAATATCGAGTGCGGAGGCGAGGGCGGTTTGTTTTTCTGCGATTGTTTGCAGGTTGTTGTCGATAGCGTTCGTCTGCTGGCCAATCGACGTGTTCAAATTGCCGAGCGATTTTTCGGCTTCGGCCGTTGTTTCGCGCAGCGAAGAGACGCTGCTTTCGATCTTGCCAACCACGTCGCCAAGCACTTCGCCCGTATGCGTCGTCGTCGAACGAAGTTGTTCGCAAACGGTGTCGGATTGCTTTTGCATCGCAATCGCGCTTTCGAGCAATTGCTTGGTCTGGCGTTCGGCCTTGTCGGCATGGGCCACAATCGTTGTGGATTCTTCCGCGAAACCTTCGCCCGCGTTTTTGATCGAAGAAAGCGCCGATACCGTGCGGGCATCGATGGATTCGATCTGGCCAGTGATTTGTGTCGTGCTGTCCGCCAAGCGTGAAGTGGAACGTTCGGCCGCTTTGGCCGTTTCGTCCTGCGCCGAGGTGAGGCGAGCAATAAGGCTGCTGAGCGTTTCGCGTTGCGTGTCCAGCGATGAGCTGAGCGTATTTTGACGCGAAGCGATTTGCTCCATCATTTCGGTAAGTGCCGCCGTCTGGCGAGCCACACCCATTTGCAATTCGGTCAAAGCGGCGTTTGAGGTCGAGCTGACATCGCGCATTTCGCCGCTGCCCGAGCTCAGGCGACCCAAAAGATCGGTGAGCATATCGCGCGTGCGGTTCGTTTCGTCTTCAAGAGCGCCATGAAGCTGCTTGGCTTGTTCTTGGAGCGAGGTCGTAACGTTGATGGCTGTGCGCGCTTGATCTTCGGCGTTCTTCGCGTTTTCGACAAGGGCGGCCGCTTGCGTGGCAAAGCCTTGGCCTGCGGTTGTGATCCCCGCCAAAGCCGACTGGGAATCGTCGCTGATCTGGCCCAAGAAGGTTTGCACTCTGTGCAACGTTTCGTCGAGGCGTTGGATCGTGCGTTCGGCAATTTGCGAGGCTTCGCTGTGCGCTGTGCCGAGGTTCTCAAACAAGTTGAGAAGCTGCGTGCGCTGGCTCTCATTCGCCTGCGAGAGCGTTTTATGCTGTTCGGCAAGCTGTTCGCCCACGAGGTTGAGCGAGGCGACTTGTTTCGTGACATCGGCACTAAGTGTGCTGAGCGTCGATTCCGTGCGATCCGCAATCTTGAACAATTCGTCGGTTGTGCCGCCAATGCTCTTGGCCGCGCTTTTGGCGAGATCGTCGTAGCGTGCCGTCGCCAGATCTGCGCCCGAGATGGCAGCACCCGTCGTTTCTTGCAAGCGGGCGTTGAGCGTATCGAGTTCGGTCAACGAAGATTTCAGGTTCGCGATCAACGTGCCGTTGTGCTGTTCCATCGTCGTGCGAACTTGTGCCGTTTGATCGGCAAAAGCTGTCGTCGCGCTGTTCAGGTTGCGGATGCTTTCTTCGACCTGATGCGTCGTGTCGAGCATACGGCTGGCTTGTTCGCCGAAAGCACCGCCTGCCTTTTGGACAAGAGCGACCGAGCTTTCCGCCGCTTCGTTGAGGTCAGCGTGATGCTGTTTAAACTTTTGGACAGATTCGGTCATGCGGTCGACCGCGCGATCCGTTCCATCGACGGCCGTTTTATGAGCGACCGTGAATTGAGCGTCCAATTGACCGAGGCGGTCGAGCGTACGGCTGCTCGCTTCCGTCATCTTGTCGGCGTTGAGTTCGATCTTCATCGCGTTGGCGTTGATTTGGTCGAGCTGATCCTGCATCGCACCGGACAATTGCGAAACCTTGCCCGTTGCGCCGGTTGCCGTTTGGTCGAGCTTGTTCGCCTTGGCTTCCATCTCTTCGGCGGCCGCGCGCGTGATCTCATTATAATGTGTCGCGACGCGATCGAGCAGCGCGTAGGCTGAATCGGTGCGTTCCTTGAGCGTTGAGCCCAGTTCGGCAAAGTGAGCCCCGGCGCGCGAAAGTTCGGCGTTGATTTCGGTCGATTGCTTGGCCAAAGAATCGCGCAAAGCAGCGGCTTCGTTTTGAAGCGCCGTCGTGACGGCCTGAATCTTTTCGCCGGAATCGTTGGCTTCGGTGTGCAATTGGAAGGTTTGTTGACCAACCTGCGTTGCGGCTTGTTGCAACGTGGTGGCGGCTTCCATCGCCTTGGCACCGAGCGAGCCGACTTCCTGCTGCAAACGTTCGGCCATGCTGTTGAACTGGTTGATGGTCGTTTTGCTGGTTTCGTTCTGCGCTGTGCGGATCGCTTCGAAACGGCGGTTGAGGTCTTCGATCGCCTTGAGCGTTTCCGACGTCATTTGGCTGACGTCTTGGCCCATCGTGCTGACGCGGTTGTTGAATTGTTGCAGCTGGTCGATCTGGCCTTGCATATCGGCGCCATAGCGTGCGACGGATTCGCGGCCATGTGCGGCGCTGGCGTCGATCTGATCGACGACTTGCTGAACCGGCGCGGCGGCATAATCGGCAAAATCCTGCAAACGCTTGTCGGCGCTATCGAGACGGGTTTTGACGTCCTCGAGCATAGAGGCAAGCGTTTCGTTTTGATCGCGCAGGGCGATTTCAGCCGTGCTTGCTTGTGATTGCAACGACGCGATGGTTTCGCGCAATGTTGTTTCGGCCGTTTGTGTTTGGGCCGTGATGTCTTGTTCTTGGCGACCTAAAGATTCCGTGGCGACGCCAAGGGCGTGAACGGACATGCGGGCCGCTTCGTTGATGCGCGTGATGACGCGCTCGTTTTGATCGACCGCTTGTTTCAGCTTTTCGGTCAATGTTTCGCCGATGCCTTGCGTCGCGTCGCGAGAGGCAAGCAGGCGTTCCAGAACTTGTTGCAAGTTTTGGAGAGCGCTGCTGGCTTGCGCCTGAACTTCGTGGCCAGCTTGTTGCGTCGCTTGATGCAACGCTTCAAATTGTTCGAGTTGGGCAGAGACGGCCAATGAAATGGCACGGAGTTGTTCGCTGTTTTCGCCGGAAACTTCGCCAAGCTGACGCGTGGCGGATTCATAACGCGAAACCGTTTCGGCCATCTGGCTGGAGATGGCGTCTGTGCCACGGCGCGCTTCTTCGTTCGCGGCTTTGAATTGTTCGAGGCTGCCATCGGCATGCGTGCCGAGGTTTGCGATCGTGCCATCGAGCTGCGAAGCAAGGTCGGTGGCCGCACCGCTGATGCGGACGACAAGGCCATCAAGGTCGCTGCGGCGTTGGCCAAGCTGGCCATCGATTTCGTGGACGCGGTCCCCAAATTTTTGGATGAGCGCCTGCATGCTGTCAAGTTGGGTTTCCAACTTTTCGCTGAGTGATGTGGCTTGTTCGCGGGCCAATTGTTCGCTGGCATACAAACGATCCGCGACGCCGCGCAGAACAGATTCAGCTTCGCTGATGCGGGCGGGCAGAAGGTTGCTGAACTCATCGAGCGAACGGGTTTGCGTGTCGAGCGCCGAAGCGAGCTTTTCCGCTTCTTCGCGGGCCATGCCCGTACGGCTTAAGAAATGAGCGATGTTTGTGTCAATCTTGCCGGACAAATCCTGCAACGTCTCAGAGGCCGTTTCTGCCGCGCTGATTAGGCTGGTTTCTTGCGCACGAGCCGTGTCGGAAAGCTTGCGGCTATCGAGCATGGCTTTTTCAACTGAAGAGGCCACTAATTCTGCGTGGCTTTCGATTTGTTGCAGTAAGTCAGAGATCTTGTCGCGCACGTCGCCCGTTTGCGAGGCGACGTCTTCGCCGCTTTGAACAAGCTTGCTGTCCAACACGCGCAGCATCGTGAACTTGTCTTCCATCAATTGCTCGATGTGCTGCATGCTCCGGCGAATGACTTCTTGAATCTCTTTAACTTGATAGATGCTGTGCTGTTCGAACTGCTCAAGGTCGCCTTTGTGCGCGTTGATGCGTTCGATGATTTCCATCAGCTCACCATCGCCGATGTTTTTCGTGCTGCGCAACAGCTCAAGCTGCTCTTTGATGGCTTGGTTGAAGCGGCGGATGCGAACTTCGGCCGCGCCGGATTCGCCCGTGATCATCGCCAATTGACGGCGCAGCGGTTCCGTGACCGATTGCACGTCGGCGGCGCGCTGCAAATAGGCCGCAATCATCCAAATCATAGCCACAGGCGAAATGACCGCAGAAATCCCAATGGCCCAGTTGGTCAGAGGCAGGCCCGCAAAAGAGCTTGTCCCCCCGGTTTGGAGCATGACGAAGGCAACAACGCCGACCCACGCCATAGAAAGAAGCATGCCAAACCAGAACGGCGTCGTGGAATAGTTCGCGGATTTGTGCTTGGCGACTTTGATTGTTGGACGCATGGCGGGTTTGGCCGTTGGTTTAATGCCGGATTGGGGCGCATCTGGTGCATTGCCGCTTGTTGAAGCTGGCGCTGGCGCTAAAGAGCGAACAGGAGATGACATTTGTTTCATTTGGTCGACCATGTATGCCTCAAAGCCTGAATAGAGGGCCCGAATCCGTTCCGTGCTCTTCGCTTACAACCGACCGACGGAGGAAAAGATCTAACGATCTGTTCTATAACGTTTTTTCCACACAAACGTTCCGCCTTTCGGCTCGCGCGATTCGCACGGCCCGACAACAGCCTCGCGAGTTTAACAGGAAGTTACTTCAAAAGGGAAGTGTTAACCTGTTTCATTCACAACAAAATTTAGGTAGGTGTGCTCCAAAGGGCGATGCTGCCGCTAAGACGGCTTTTTCTCACTCAATTCCTTGAGATAGTAAAGGGTCTCAAGCGCGCCTTTCGGTGTCAATTCGTCGGGATTCAGGTCACGAACAGCCTTTAAAAGTGGCGAATCATGATTCTTTTCGGCTGCTTTGGCTGTGCTGGCGCTGAAAAGAGGCAGATTATCGAGAAAAGTGCTCGCTTTATGCTCCGTTTCGCCTGTTTCGAGGCCGTGAAGAATTGTTTGCGCTCTCGAAATGACAGGAGCGGGAAGGCCGGCCATTTGCGCCACATGGATGCCGTAGGACCTGTCCGCCGTGCCCGGCATGACTTCGTGGAGGAAAATAACTTCCTTCTCCCACTCTTTTATTTTCATCGTTGCGCAGAACAAGGCGGTGAGCTTGCCTGCCAGCTGCGTCAGCTCATGATAGTGCGTTGCAAAAAGCGTGCGGCACTTATTCATCTCATGCAGATGCTCGATGGTTGCCCACGCGATGGAAAGGCCATCATAGGTAGCCGTTCCGCGTCCGATTTCATCGAGGATCACGAGCGAGCGCGGGCCTGCCTGATTGAGGATGGCGGCCGTTTCGACCATTTCGACCATAAAGGTCGATTGGCCGCGCGCCAGATCGTCCGCCGCGCCCACGCGTGAGAAGAGGCGGTCGATCACGCCGATATGTGCCGCGCTGGCCGGAACGAAGCTTCCCATTTGGGCCATCAGCGCGATCAAGGCGTTTTGCCGCAAGAAGGTCGATTTACCGGCCATGTTCGGCCCCGTCAAAAGCCAGAGCCTTTGCGTGGAGCCAAGATCGCAGGCGTTGCCGATAAAGGGCGTTTGCGAGCCGTTGGCTTTGAGCGCTTGCTCAACGACCGGGTGACGCCCGTCTTTGATCATGAAGGTCAGGCTATCGTCCACAACGGGGCGGACATAATTTTGTTCGGCGGCGAGCGTGGCCAAAGCGGCCGCGACGTCAAGCGAGGCGAGGGCCTCTGCGGTTTGCCGCAGATCGGGCAGATGGGCCATGATGTCTTGGACAAGCGTGGCGAATAGTTCGAGCTCAAGCGCCAGCGTCTTATTCGCCGCTTCGCTGATTTTGCGCTCGAGCTCGCTCAGCTCCACCGTCGTAAAGCGGACGGCGGTTGCCATACTTTGGCGGTGGATGAAAAGGTCCTTTTGCGCCAGCAATTTGTCCGCATGCTGCGTTGAAACTTCGATGTAATAGCCGATCACGTTGTTGTGCTTGATCTTGAGCGACGGCACGCCGGAGGCATTGGCATATTTTTGTTGCAGGCTTGCAATGAGGCGGCGGCTGTCGTCGCGCAGAAGCATCAGCTCATCAAGCTGAGCGGCAAAGCCTTTGGCAATAAAACCACCATCGCGGGGGAGTAGGGGCAGATCCTCAGCCAGCGCGCGCGTCAATTTATCCTGAAGCGCGCTGTGTTCGCCAAGCCCGCGCGTGGCGGCTTCGATGGCGGGTGGGACGTCTTGCAAGGCCGGATCAAGCAGGGCAGAGCGAAGGCGTTCGGCTGCGCGCAGGGCGTCACGCACGGCGGCCAGATCGCGCGGACCGCCACGGCCCAAGGCAAGACGCGCCAGCGAACGTTCGAGATCGGGCGTGTGGGAAAGTTCCTTCCTTATCGTTTGCTCACGCAAAGGCTGATGAAGAAGGAAAAACGAAACGGCATTGAGGCGTTCGTTGATAAGGGAAATATCCGTCAGCGGCGCGGCCAGACGGGTTGCCAAAAGACGTGCGCCTGCGCTGGTGAGTGTTTGGTCGATCGTTTCCAAAAGCGAACCGCGCCGTTCGCCCGCAAGCGTGCGCGTGAGTTCAAGATTGCGTCGCGTCGCTGGGTCCATTCCCACAAGCGGCGAGGCGGAAAACGGACGCGGCGGCTTCAGATGGGAAAGATCGCTTTTCTGCGTGAGCGCAACATAGTCGAGAAGCGCGCCAAGCGCGGCAATTTCAGGGCGGGAAAAATCCCCAAACGCAGCGAGATCACCGACGCCGTAAAGCGCAAGAACACGACGGTGCGCGTTTTCGCTGTCAAAGCGGCTGGACGGTTGCGGTGTTAGCACGTCACGCCAAGACGCAAAAACATCGTAGAAATCCGGCGTTTCAATGAGCTTTTGTGAGAGCAGAATCTCTGTGGGAGAAATCCTAGCCAGCGAAGCGGCGAGCGTATCGGCTGTCACGGCTTCGGTGCAGGGTTGGCCGTCGGCCAGGTCGATCCAAGCGAGGGCGAGGATTTCGCCCGTTTGCGCAAGACACGCCAAAAAATTGGAATCGCGCGCGTTCAAAAGGGAATCTTCCGTCACCGTGCCGGGCGTCACAATACGGACGACTTCGCGCATGACGATGGATTTGCCGCCGCGTTTTTTCGCTTCGGCGGGGTCTTCGGTTTGTTCGCAAATCGCGACGTGAAAACCTTGGCGGATGAGACGGGCCAAATAGTTTTCATAGGCATGAAAGGGCACGCCGCACATGGGGACTTCTTGGCCGCCGTGATGGCCCCGGTGCGTCAGCGTCAAATCAAGCGCTTTGGAAGCTTTGATCGCGTCTTCAAAGAACAATTCGTAAAAATCGCCCAGCCGAAAGAAAAGGATGCAGTCGGGATGGGCGGCCTTGATCGTTAAATATTGGCCCATCAAGGGCGTTTCCGCTTCTTCGGGTGGCGGCGTTTGGACGGCTTGGGCGGCGGCTTGCGACATTTTTCCTTTGAGTTCCTTTATGTTCTTCAAAAACTTCGGCGCAGCATAAGAAAGCCGCGCGTGCGGCGCAAGCCCGTTGCGGAGAGAGGGACTGGGGGCAGGACTAGGGACTAGGGACTAGGGACTGGAGGAAGGAAGTCACGGAGGGGCTGGGTTCATGGAGCTGGGAGCGGATGAAATTTAGGATTTTGAGGATGCTTTCGCTGTTTACAATATCCGTCATGCCCGCGTCAGGCGGGCATCTAGGGCCGTTATAATCAGCGTTTGTCTTTAGGCCCTGGACTCTCGCCTGCTCGGGGGTGACGGGAAAAAAGGGAAGGGTGGGAGAAAGGTAGGGAAGGGAGAAGGTGGAGGGCGAAATGAGGGGCGGGGTGGTGATTGTAAGGGCAACGAAAGAAAAGCTGTGCGGCGGGCGGGAATTTGCTAGGAAGGGGATATGATTATCGGTATTGGAAGCGATTTGGCGGATATCCGCCGGATTGAGCAAACATTGGAACGGCATGGCGAGCGCTTTAAAAAGCGCGTTTTTACGCCCCGTGAACAGGCTAAAGCCGATGGACGGGCCCATCCCGCCGCGACCTATGCCAAACGTTTTGCGGCCAAGGAAGCTTGCAGCAAGGCTTTGGGCACGGGTTTGCGTCAGGGCGTTTTTTGGCGCGATATGGGGGTCGAGAACCTACCTTCGGGGCAACCGGGCCTTGTTTTGACCGGGGGCGCCCTTAAACGGCTTCAGGTCTTGACGCCGCCGGGGCATAGGGCTCTGATCCATCTTTCGATAACGGACGATTATCCCTTGGCGCAAGCTTTTGTGGTGATTGAGGTCCTTCCCTGTTAAAAGACCATTTTCATGGTTAACTTTGGATTGAGTCTGATGAGCGCAAACGAAACAAGCGGCCGAAACGAAAACGACGGCAACGCCGAAAAGAAAGAACCTTTGGTCGCGCGTGCCAGCGACAAAATGGATGAGACGGTTCGTACCTTTTTTATCGCCGCCTTTATCGCGCTTTTGATCCGCGCCTTTTTGTTCGAGCCTTTCAATATTCCTTCGGGCTCGATGATCCCCAATTTGCTGGTTGGCGATTATTTGTTCGTCTCCAAATATTCCTATGGCTATAGCAGCCTGTCATCGTTTTATGGGCTTTTGCCCATTGGGGGCCGGCTTTTCGCGCAAGAACCCGCGCGCGGCGACGTTGTCGTCTTTAAACTGCCCAGCGACAGCCATACCGATTATATCAAACGCCTGATTGGCTTGCCGGGCGATAACATTCAAGTGCGCAATGGCCTTCTCTATATCAATGGTGTGGCCGTTCAACGCGAGAAGATGGCGGAACAAATGGCCGACGATTATCTTTCGCCGCGTCCGGCTTCTGCCGATTATGTCGAAACGTTTCCAAACAGCAATAAGCATGTTGTGCGTGAAGATGGCGATGATTATCCGCTCGACAATACGGGCGTTTTCACCGTGCCGCCGGGGCATTATTTCTTTATGGGCGACAATCGCGATAATTCTTTGGATAGCCGTACCGATCACGTCGGGTTTGTGCCGGCCGAGAATCTTGTTGGTCGCGCGGAAGTTCTGTTCTTTTCCTTTGACGACAAAGTGCCGTTTTGGGCTGTTTGGAAATGGCCCTTTGCCGTTCGCTGGGGCCGCCTTTTCATGAAGATACACTAATGGCCGATGAATCTGATCTGAAACTCGATGCCTTGATGGAGCGGCTGGGGCACGTTTTTAGAAAGCCCGCTTTACTGCAAGATGCCTTGACGCATCCGTCCCTTTCAAAGGGCGGGAAGGGTTCTTACTCGCCTTACGAACGGCTTGAGTTTCTTGGCGACCGCGTTTTGGGCCTTGTGATCGCGGACTGGCTTTACAAGCTTTATCCGCACGCGAAGGAAGGCGAACTGGCTGTGCGCCATGCCGCTTTGGTCAATGGCGACGCTTGCCGCGAAGTGGCGACGACCCTTCATCTTGAGGAGGCTTTGCGCCTGGCTCACGGCGATGACGCTTTGGCCGACCGGAAATATCTGGCCGCTATGTCCGATGCGATGGAAGCGGTGATCGGCGCTCTTTATCTCGATGCCGGGTTGGGCGTTGCCAGCGCTTTCATTCATTCTTACTGGGATTCCTCGATCCATCGTAAGCGCGCGCCTGCTGAGCCCAAGACAAGCCTTCAAGAATGGGCGCAAGGGCGCGGGTTGCCTTTGCCTGCCTATCAGATCGTTTCGCGTTCCGGGCCCGCGCATGCGCCCGAATTTGAAATCGAAGTCACCGTGAAAGGGCTTGAGCCCGTTTGCGCCAAAGGTAATTCCAAGCGGGAGGCCGAGAAGGCTGCCGCGCTCCTTCTTTTACAGGAAATCGAAAAAGCATGACTGAAACGTCCACTCAGACGCGAGCCGGGTTTGTCGCCATTTTGGGCGCGCCAAACGCGGGCAAATCAACTTTGCTGAATCAACTGATCGGCGAAAAGCTTTCCATCGTCACGCGCAAAGCGCAGACGACGCGCATCCGCATTCTCGGTCTTTTGACCGAAGGCGATACGCAGATGGGGTTGATCGATACGCCGGGACTTTTTCAGCCGCAAACGAGGCTTGATCGCGCGATGGTACGGGCCGCTTGGGAAAGCCTTGATGGGGCCGATGCCGTTTTGTTTATCGTGGACGCTTCGGCGCGGATGCCGGATGCGCGCTGCGAAGCCGCGATGAAGCAGCTGGCTGAACGTAAAAAACGCCATGTTATCTTGGCGCTTAATAAGGTCGATAAGATTGCCCGGCAGAAGCTTTTGCCTTTGGCGGCGCAGATGGACGCCAGCGGTCTTTTCGAAAAGATATACATGATCTCTGCCTTAAACGGCGACGGCGTTTCCGATTTGAAGCAGGATTTGTTGGCGCAGATGCCTGTCGGTCCGTGGCCGTATCCCGAAGATCAATTAACGGACGTTTCCGAGCGTCTTTTGGCGGCGGAAATTACGCGTGAACAGATCCTTTTGCAGCTGAATGAAGAGCTGCCTTATGTATCGACCGTTATGCCGGAAGCGTGGGACGAACACCGCGACGGTTCCGTTGTGATCCGGCAAACCATTATGGTCGAACGCCCCAATCATCGCGCAATTGTTCTGGGTAAAAACGGCGCGCGTATTAAAGCGATTAGCCAAGCAGCTCGTGAAGAGATGGCTGAACAATTTGGGCGGCCTGTTCATTTGTTCCTTGAGGTGAAGGCCGACGAAAAATGGCAGGATAAGCCCGAATATTATCGTCTGTTTGGACTCAATCCGCGCGGTAGCAGCGTTTAATTTTCTTCAAAAATTGACTTCTACAACCTATGGTAGGCGCTGTGCATTTGGAATGAATGAAATTTGTTCCAGATTTTCCGTCACTTATTGCATTGCACGATAAGTTTTGAAAAAAGTCTTTAGCTTCTTGAAAAGATTGTACTAGCATCCACCCGTTCTTAAAATTCAAGTGCCTGCTTTTTCTTCGTTTGTTTCGCGCAACTGGCACTTGCAAGGCGCGGGATAGCAGTGCCGCCGGGCTTTTCAGCTTTTTGTGCGGTGAGTTCTTTCGGGAGGTGTGGATTGACCCAATCGCGTATGGCCACGGTTCAGGCCCATGAGGCAAGCTCCGTTGATTCCGGCAAGAAATCGAGCCTTCCTGTTGGCACGAAGCTTGTCGTTGAGGCTTCGGCTCTTGATGCTTTGATCGCCACCTTGGTGAAAAACGGGTATGAGCCGATTGGCCCCAAAGCGCGCGATGGCGCCATTGTTTATGAACCAATTGCCAAGGCTTCCGAGCTGCCAGTCGGTCTTTCCGACGAACAAGACGGCGGCACCTATCGCATTGTTCCCGGTACGCCCGGCGCGTTTTTCCAATATTTGGTCGGGCCTCATGCGTGGCGCCGTTATTTGTTCCCGCAAAAGCAGAAAATGTGGGGAGCTAATCGCGCCGCGAAGGGCTTGGACATCGAGCCACCGCCATCGGATTATCCGGCCTATGCCTTTATCGGCGTGCGCCCGTGCGAACTGCAAGCTATCAAGATTCAAGACAAGGTTTTCGGCTTTGGCCGCGAAGACGATCCCGATAAGGGCATTTTCTCCGATCCGGGCTATGTCGCGCGGCGGAGCAAGGCTTTGATCGTTGGCGTCAATTGTTCGCGTGCGGGGAAGACTTGTTTCTGCACCAGCATGGGCGGCGATCCGCACATGAAAGAAGGTCAGGGCTATGACATCGTTTTAACCGAGCTTTCGGCGGGCGATAAAGATCATCGCTTTTTGATCGAAGTGGGTAGCGATAAGGGCGGCCTTATGGTCGAAAAGCTGTCTTCCCGGAATACGCAACCTGCCGACGTTGAAGCCCAAAAGGCGCAGGCGCAAAAAGCGCGTGGTGAGATGGGCCGCAAGATGGTTGCCAACGTCAAGGATCTTTTGAAACGCAACTTGAAGAATTCTCGTTGGGACGAAGTTGGCAAACGTTGCTTGTCCTGCGGTAACTGCACGATGGTTTGCCCCACGTGCTTTTGTACGACCGTTGAGGATAAGACAAGTTTGACGGGCGATCATCATGAGCGGTGGCGTTCGTGGGATTCCTGCTTTGCTTTGGATTTCAGCTATATTCATGGTGGCGTGATCCGTCGTGAATCCCGTTCGCGTTATCGCCAATGGATGACGCACAAGCTTTCCAATTGGCACGAACAGTTCGGTTCATCGGGATGCACCGGTTGCGGCCGCTGCATCACTTGGTGCCCGGTTGGCATCGACATTACGGAAGAAGCTAGAGCTATTAGCGAAACTGACGCCGAGCCCCCCCATACCAACGGTTAAGGGGGCTTTGAACGCCCTTGCGTTACAAACTTCAATTTCTCTTCTTGTAGGACGAAACGAAAATGACACAACAACCAGCGCACAAAGAAGGCCATTGCTCTTGCCATTCGGGCAAAGAGAGTCCGATGCATCCGCGCCCGTTCCGCATTTTGGAAGTGAGCCGCGAGCTTTCGGATACTTTTAGCATGACGTTGACGCCGGAAGATGGAAGCTCTGTTTCCTTTGAGCCCGGTCAATTCAATATGCTTTACGTCTTTGGCGTTGGCGAAGTTCCTATCAGCATCAGCGGCGATCCGACGAATCGTTCGGTGATCGTTCATACGACGCGTGCCGTCGGTAGCGTTTCGGCAGCGCTTAACGAAATGAAGCCCGGCGCGACGGTTGGTGTGCGCGGGCCTTTCGGTTCGGCTTGGCCTTTGGCGCCTGCTGAAGGCAAGGATTTGGTTTTTGTGGCTGGCGGCATTGGTCTTGCGCCGTTGCGTCCCGCCATTTACGCCGCCATGGCCGAGCGCCAAAAGTACGGCAACATTGCCGTTTTGTACGGGGCACGCACGCCGGAAGACATTTTGTTCGCCAAAGAGCTTCAGCGGTGGCGGTCGCGGTTCGACATTGACGTTCAGGTGACTGTCGATCGCGCGACGGGCCATTGGCCCGGTCGTGTTGGTCTTGTGACCAATTTGGTCGCTTTGTCCGGCTTTGATCCTGATAATGCCGTTGCTTATACTTGCGGGCCTGAGGTGATGATGCGTTTCGTTTCGGCAGCTTTGCAGGAACGCGGCGTGACGCTTGATCGCATTTATATTTCCATGGAACGCAATATGAAATGCGCGGTTGGTTTCTGTGGGCATTGTCAATGGGGGTCGCAATTCATTTGCCGCGACGGCCCAGTTTTCCGTGCCGACCAGGTCTATGACGCCTTTAACACGCGGGAGCTTTGATCATGATTGCACAAAAGAAAAAGACAGCTTCAAAACCGGCGAAGAAGGCCGCTCCCGTCAAGGCGGCGCGTCCGGCGCGGGCGAAACCCAAGATCGCCGTTTGGAAATTTGCTTCGTGCGACGGTTGCCAGCTCAGCCTTCTTGATTGCGAAGACGAACTTTTGCAGGTTGTTGGCGAAGTCGAACTCGCTTACTTCCTCGAAGCGACGCGCAATGTCATCAAGGGGCCCTATGACATTTCGATTGTCGAAGGCTCGATCACGACAGAGCATGATGTGCAACGTATCCGTAAGATCCGTCAGCAATCGAAGAAGCTTATCGCTATCGGCGCTTGTGCGACGTCGGGCGGTATTCAAGCTTTGCGCAATTTTGCGGATGTCGATGAATATACGCGCACCGTTTATGCGCGGCCTGATTATATTTCAACCTTGCGGACGTCAACGCCGATCCAAGAGCATGTGACCGTTGATTTCGAGCTTCGTGGATGTCCCATTAATAAGTGGCAGCTTCTTGAAGTTCTGAATGCGGCGCTTAACGGTCGCGGTCCCAGCATTCCGCAACACAGCCAATGTATGGAATGCAAAAAGAACGGAACCGTTTGCGTGATGGTGGCCAAGGGTACGCCGTGCCTAGGCCCGGTGACGCAAGCTGGATGCGGGAATCTTTGCCCTTCGACCAACCGTGGTTGCTATGGCTGCTTTGGCCCTGCCGATACGTGCAATGGCCTGAGCCTTGGTAAGCAGCTTGAGAAGCTGGGTATGGGCAAGCGCGAGATTCAGGATTTCTTCCGCTCTTACAACGCGAACGCAGGCGGGTTCCGCCGGACAAGCGAAGCTTACGAGCACGGTAAAACCGAATAATCTTTTGCAGAACGAAGGAGCCGTACAATGGCAACTGCGATGAAGAAAAAGAAAGCCCCCGTTAAGGCGGCTATGAAAAAAACACCTTCGAAGGGCGCAAAGATTCAAGCCCCTAAAAAGGTCGTTAAGGCCAAGCCCATAAAGGCGAAAAAGCCTGCAGCTAAGAAAACGGTCGCCAAGAAAGCGGTCACCAAAAAGAGCGCGCAAAAGATCAATGCAACGCGCACCATTCAGGTGAGCGAACTTTCCCGCGTTGAAGGCGAGGGCGCTTTATTCGTCCGCGTGAAAAACGGCGTCGTCAAAGAATGCAAATTCCGCATCGTTGAGCCGCCGCGCTTCTTTGAAGCTTTCCTGCGAGGCCGCAGCTATTTGGAAGTGCCGGACATTACGGCGCGTATTTGCGGCATTTGTCCTGTGGCCTATTTGATGGGCGCGCAGCAGGCGATGGAAAACGCTTTGGGCGTCAAGGTGTCGAAAGGCATTCGCGATCTGCGTCGGTTGCTTTACTGCGGCGAATGGATTGAAAGCCATGTGCTGCATGCGGCGATGCTTCATGCCCCTGACTTTTTGGGTCTGGACGATGCTTTGCAATTGGCGGCGACAAACCCGCAGGTTGTCGAGAACGCCCTGCAACTAAAGAAGCTTGGCAACGATATCCTTGAAGTCGTTGGCGGTGGGCGCGCTATTCATCCGGTTAACACGCGCGTTGGGGGCTTCTATAAGATTCCGAGCAAGGAAAAAGTGCGTGGCCTTATCGATCGGCTGCAATGGGGTATTGATACCTCAATCGCCATTACAAAGCTCTTTGGCACGTTTAAGTTTCCTGACTTTGAGTACGATTATCATAACGTCGCGCTCAAGCATCCAGACGAATACGCCATTGTCGAAGGCCGCATCGCGAGCGATCGCGGTATCGACATTCCGGTCAGCGAATTCTTCAATGTTTTCCAAGAAACGCAGGTTGCTCATTCGACGTCGCTGCGTGGATCGACGATTGCCGATGGCGAGCCGTACATGGTCGGCCCAGTCGCGCGTTATAACGTCAATTATAGCCAGCTTTCGAAGCTTTCGAAACAGATCGCGAAAGAAGTCGGGTTGGGCGAGAAGTGCAAAAATCCGTTCAAGAGCCTTTTGGTTCGTATGATCGAAACTTTGTACGCTTGTGAAGAGGCTTTGCGGATTTGCAAAAATTACGAAGAGCCGGATCGCGCTTATTACGAATCCACGCCAAAGGCGAGCGAAGGCTTTGGCTGCACGGAAGCGCCGCGCGGTATTTGCGTGCATCATTATAAGATGGATGAAAAGGGCTTGATTGTTAGTGCGACGATTGCTTCGCCAACAGCGCAGGTTCAGCCGCAGGTTGAACGCGATTTGCAGGGCGTTGTCGAACGCAGCCTCGATCTGGATGAGGAAGCTTTGAAATGGCGCTGCGAACAGACGATCCGCAACTATGATCCATGCATTTCCTGTTCGTGCCACTTCTTGAATCTCAAGATGGTGCGCGAATAAGCGGACCTGGGCGGGCTTTCGATGTCTTTGCTTTTCCTCGGCGTCGGTAACGGCGAACGCGGCGATGACGCCGTGGGCCCGCGCTTGGCTGAGCGCTTTGAGGGGCTTGAGCCTCTGCGGGCTTTGGGCGTCGATGTGATCTCTCATGGCGGCGAGGGCGCTTCGCTCATGTCGCTTTGGGAAGGCTTAGACCAAGTCGTCGTCGTGGACGCCATGATGAGCCACCGTAAGCCCGGGTTCATTCAACGTTTCGATGCGGTCAAGGAAACGCTGGGCGGCGGCGTTTTTCGCTATTCCAGCCATTTGTTTGGTCTTGCCGAGGCCACAGAGATGGCGCGGCAACTTCACAAGCTCCCCAAAAGCCTCATTATCTATGGCATTGAGGGGGCTTCGTTCGATTTTGGTGCGCCTTTATCGAAACCCGTTGCGGCGGCGATGAAGAAAGTTGAAGCACAAGTTCTTGCCGATTTTGGCGTTGCGACGATGAAATCGCCTAAGAAGAAGGCAAAGGCCGCCCGCCATGCATGAAGTTTCTTTGTGCGAAAGCATCCTGCGGATCATCGAAAAACAAGCCGAGCAAGACGGGTTCACAAAGGTCGAAAGCGTGACGTTGATCGTTGGCGATTTGTCAGGCGCGAGCACAGAGGCTATGGCTTTTTGTTTTCCGTTCGTGGCCAAGGGGACCGTTGCCGATGGCGCAACGCTGGCCTTTGAAACGACAAACGGACGCGATCTCCGCGTCCGCTCGCTTGAAGTGAAATAAATACTAGATCAGGGATGATGTATTTTATTGCTGTTCTTACGAAAATGCATGGCCATGTAAGCATTCATGTGACCACCAGACGAAAGATTTTGTTGGTTGACAAGATGCAGTCCAGATTCTGCAGCAGCATTTTCCAATGCTTTATCGCTCCAATAAGTATCCGTAAGTCTTTGCAGATGTGCCGTTCCGTTTGGCTCGATGGCTTTGAGCGAAACTTTCATCTGGATGCCGTCTTGAATTTTGAACTCAGGCAGATCCGAAAGAGGAATATAACCGTCTTCGTCAGCTAGAAAAGTCGGATCAGACGCCTTCTTCAACACTTCAGGCGGAATGTCGCTGAGGTGGATATTGTTTTGGTAGTGATAGGGCGTTTTACGGATGAAATCGGACGGACACCCAATAATAATCGCTTCCCCACCTTCTTTGAGGAGCGAGGAAATATTGCCAAAGAAATTCGTTTTGAGCTGTTCATAGGGCACAAAATGATAATGCACATGCACGGCGGTAACGAGGTTGCATTGGCCAACAATATCGCGCGGAACCTCTGGCATATAACGAATCTGGCCGCTTGTCGTAAGCTCTCGGGCCGTGCCATCAAAAGCAAGCCTCAACATAGACATTGAGGTATCAATTCCATAAACACGTCCATACCCAAGCTGCGGCAAAAGGCGCGTAAGCCAACCCGTGCCGCAACCAAAATCTACAGCTATTTGCTTCGTTTTCGATTGCATTGATCTTTTTTGCGATAAGCAGCCCGTCAGGTAGCCTTGATAGAGCTCACGGCGACCTGTTAGCTGATTGAACATTTCAAAAAACGACGCCATATTGTCATCGTATTGCTCACGATGAATGGATCTATCGCTGATCGTTTGACAAGCTGCTTGTGGCTTGCTTCCGTTGAGAACTATGGTTTCTGTCATATTATTCCGTCACTTTAAAAATAATAAAAGACGATTAACTTTTAAATGGTTCTGCAGACTTCCACAAAACTTCAAATTGTTCTCTATACGCGTTTGCAACGTGCTGTGAACGAATAGCCACAACGCGTGGGTAGGAGGCGCCATTGCCATACATAATAAAATCAAAACGGTTAGCATAAACGCTGAAAGGAATAGCAAAAGGTATGTTCTTCAAAAGTCTGTAATGAATATATTTTGTCACCATAGGCGCAATGCCTTCAAGAACAAGGCACCTAAATTCTAACCCATCAAGTTTTGACATGCGTTGAAGATGAACGTCCGCATATTCACCGAGAGCATCTATAAACTCTTGGTCATTATTGCCGAAAATCATAATCCGCCTGTCAGAGGGATTATCAACGAGGATCGAATAAATATCGTCCACATATTTCCGGAAATCTGTTTTTCCTTCGTAGGTGATCACGATGCTTGTGCTTTTACGGACGCCATCGTTTTCTGTAAATTCAACTTCATGTTCAGCGCAGGCATTGACGATTGCGCTGATGGTCGATTCTTGCGGGGTGTAGATTCCGTGCTCAATATTCTTGATCGTTTCAGCAGACAAGCCGGATGCTTTGGCGAGTTCGGATCTCGTCCAATTCAGTAGCCCTCGCGCGGCTCGTAACTGTGCGGCTGAAATCATTTCGGTAATTCCTTTGTCCCCGTACTTCGTTGATAACTTTTTTCTGCCTTCATTTTCAAGGCGGGCCTTTACTTTCGTGGCCTTTTTGAGGCTTCCGGCTTTTTCACAGTTAAGAATTCATTTCTTTATATCGCAGAAAGAATAAAATCCGATTTATCAAACGTGAAAAAGTTGCGCAACCATTTATTGGTATTTACTTGCACATTTTTGGTAGGGTATAAATGGAGGTATGGGGCGTTGTATTTTAAGTCCCCGGCCGTGAATAAAAAGGATTGGTTGTTTCATTGCAGGAAGCGAACCCCTTTTTTTATAGGATTTACAATGACAAAAACAGATTTACTCGCGGTTTTGGCTGAATTAAAAGCCCGATGCAGTTCAAAACAACCTCTGGAGGGGGCTCCGCAGCCCAGGTTTTCGAGTGATTGGCTCTCCTATGAACTTAATGCGGTTCCAGCTGTTTCCTCCGACCAAGTTACTTCCCTCAACGCCCTTATTGCTTATGTAGCTCGCCAAACAGGTCAAAACGCCTATCGCATTGAGCGCGAAATAGTTGACCAATTCCAAGTGCCCAACCTTTCTTGTCTGCCGTCAGAACAATATAACAAGGCGTTGGCTGTTCTCGTCGAACGAATGCCTGCGCAAGAAGGCATGGCGTAAAACGACAATAGAGATAGCTCGTTTTTCTTTCGGCGATCCTTTTAATCATAAAAGTAATAGCAAAAACGATGTGTTTTGGCGTATATCCGCTTTTTATGCATGACTGCTAGCGGTGACGTGAATAGTTTTTACAGATAATTTTTGAGGCGATGGCCTTGCTTGAAAGAAAACATGGACATTCAGGTTCAACGTTTATCGAACGACGATACGCCCTCATTTGAAGGGCTTTATGACATTTATAGCCGTTCGATCCTCGCGAGCGAACGGAAAGAGCGCGCGGCCATTGAGAAAATGCTTCATGATGAGCGCTATGGTCTTTATGTCGCGCTTGATCAGGGACGTGTCGTTGGGTTTAGTATTCTTTGCGCCTTAGAAAAGCGTCAGATCCTTTTGCTTGAATACATGGCCGTTGATAGAGAATTGCGCAGCCGGGGTGTTGGTAAAACGATTTTTCAACGGAGTGTCGCCGCTTTTCGTCAAGCCAATGGCGCGCAGGTTCCTCTTTTGATTGAGGTTGATGCAGATCGCCCCGATGCTCCTGATGCGGAAATACGGCGCAAGCGTATTCGTTTTTATCAACGGTTAGGTTGTTTGGCTCTTCAAGGCGTGCCGTATGAAATGCCTTCGATCAATGGCGCGGTGGCGCCCCAAATGACCCTTTTCGTTGAAGGTGAGAAGAGGCAGAATATTCCGTCAGCCGATGCTGCGCGATGGATCGCTACGATTTATCGCGAGGTTTATGACCGCAATGCCAACGATCCTCAACTTACGAAGATCGTCAAATCGTTTTCTAAACGTCCCTTAATCCACTTGGCTTCATAGGAGAATATGATGAAACGGCAGATTCTGGCTCAGCGCGTTTTTTATGCAGGCGTGATTCTTTGCCTTGTGCTGACGATTGTGAATACCGTCAATATTGATTGGCAGAAGACATCTCAGGTGACGACGACCCTTTCGATCATTGTGACGGCTTTGTCCGTCTTGGCGGCGGTGATTGCGTATCGTGGTCAAATTAGTGAGAAACATTATTTCGCTATCGACGATCTTTATTTCCGTCTTCTCAATCTCTCAATGCAGCACCCGCATCTGCGTGATCCCGCTTTTATTGAGAAATGGGCGCATGGCGAGATCAATGATGTTGAAAAGGTCAATCAATACGAAACCTATGCTTTTATGGTTTGGAATTTTGTCGAGACAATTTGCGACAGAGGCCGCAGCTATCAGGAAGTTCGCGATACGTGGGAACCCATTTTGATCCGAGAAAGCAGCCTCCATTGGGCATGGTTTGAACGCACCGAAAACAGGCAGAATTTTAAAGAGCCCTTCGTCAAAGAAATTGAAAAGCATCTTCGGCCGGAGATGATGGGCGTGTCTGATTATCAGGATGGAAATTACAAATTGCTGCCTGCTTTTATGGAGCAGATTAGCGCTTCGATGTTCGACTGGATGCAGAAGCAAAAGGGCAAGGATTGGCAGGAAGCCATGACCCGCCGTAAAATCAGCAATTAAACGTTCGCAAGCGAAGCGGGAAGGGTTCAGTTTAAGTTTGAACTGGACATTGTAGGAATTTTATCCTAATTATGGGAAATATCCCATTTTTTAGGAGATTTGATTTATGAAGAAATCCCGCAAACCGCTTTCTCCCCGCGTTGAAAAGACTGCATCTTCTATCGCTAAGGCCGATCACGGCACACCCGAACGTTGGCACCATTCGGGCCGCATTTGGGCTTTGACCGATCGAGCGGGCCTTTGCGCGGCGCGTGCGCTTGATACGGACTGTCTTGATCGTTTGGTGATTGCGGGCCTTATTGAAGCGCGGCATCGCGAGGCGGGCTTGCGCCTTCGCGCGGATTTCCAAGCGGCCGGTATGGGCGCTCATCTTGTTGGAAGCTATAATCCGGTGCGGTGCGGCTTTTCCGTTTTTGGTGGATGGGACGAACGGTCGGACGCGCAAGAAGAAGCTTATGCGCGTTGGCGCAAAGCCGTTCAGGGCGTTGGAAGCTCGTTTAGCGATCTTGTTATTTCCGTCGTTTGTTACGACGAAACGCCAAGCGAATCCCAAATTGGCCTGCTGGCGGGCGGGCTTGTGAAACTTGTTCGCTATTATGAGAAAAACGGTGTTGGGAGATTAGACCAGCATGTCAACGAGGCTGCCGCGGGGCAGGTTGCTATTCGCCGAACCATTCGCGTTCAACGCCAAATTTTGCATTGAAGCGCCGGTTTTCTGCGTTTGGCTCGTGGTATCTTGAGCAGCCGTTAGCGCCTCTGACGCCTGCTTATTGCTTTTGAGCGACGCAATTTGTCCCGACGTGCCAATATTTTGGGTACGCAGCAGAGCGCTTAAGTCTGTGTTTCTTACGGACTCGACCATGGGGATTCCTCAGGTAACGAACGGCTCTATTACAGAGCAGATTCTTTTGTATCATGCTGCGGTGATTCCGTTAAGCAAAAGTTAAAGCCAACGCGGCTCCGACGGCGAAGCAGGAAATGATCCTCATAATAGGAAAATAATGCTTGACGTGAGGGGCCTCCCGTTGTATTGACATAACCACGGCGCATTGCGCCCACATAGAACGGAAAGATCGGTGATGGTAACACAGACCAAAACCAGAAAGACCGTTCGATCTACAAAAACCAAACCAAAAACCTCAAGTACGACGCGAAGGAAAAGGCCCGGTTCCTCTTTGGAACTGGAGGCGCACATCCGCGCCGTTCTTGAAGAGTTGATGTGCACGAGCGAAAGCGATTCCGTCCGCGTTGCCGCAGCCAAGGCTTTGATGGACAGGCTTCGGCTTTCGGATGCAGCGGACGATGAGCATGACAAACGAAGCGACAGAAACGAGCAAGCCGAACTTCTTAGCGAGGCTCGCGAACTTCTTGCCGCGTTTGTCGAAGCCAAGTCGGGCGGCGCTCGGGGCCAGGTTCAAGTGGATCCGGACGGCAAGGCGTAGCCAGCTTACGCCACGCGGGTCGTGGCGTATTTGGTTGATCCTTGCCGGGCGTGGCTGGGGGAAGACGCGGACGGGCGCAGAGGATATTGCCGCCTATGTTCTTTGGAACGCGGGCGTGCGGGTCGGGGTGATTGGTCCGACTATGGCCGATGCGCGCGATGTTTGCATCGAAGGCGAAAGTGGTCTTTTGCATGTTCTTCCTCCAGCCTGCCTGCGGGCGTGGCATCGCTCGACTGGCGATATGTATTTATTCAATGGTAGCCGGATTAAAATTTATTCGGCCGACGAGCCCGAGCGATTGCGCGGGCCGCAGCATCACCGTGTTTGGTGCGATGAAGTCGGCGCTTGGCCTTCGCGCGAAGCTTTCGACCAAATGCTTTTTGGTTTGCGGCTGGGTGATGATCCGCGCGTGATCGTGACGACGACGCCTCGCAATACGCCTCTTATGCGTGAGCTTGTCGGCAGAGAAGGGCGCGATATTCTTGTGACGCGCGGGACGACATTTGAAAATGAGAAACATTTATCGACTGCTGTGCTGGCGCAACTGCGCGCGCGGTACGAAGGAACGCGCATGGGGCGGCAGGAGCTGCAAGCTGAGCTTTTAGAGGATACGGAAGACGCGCTTTGGCAACGATCCTGGATTGAAGAAGGGCGTCGCTTTGAAGTGCCCGTCCTTCGGCGCGTTGTGGTAGGCGTCGATCCCGCCATGACGAGCGGCGCGGGAAGCGACGAAACGGGCCTTGTGGCAGCGGGGCTTGGTGAAGATGGTTATTTTTACGTTCTGCGCGACGCTTCGGGAAAAATGAGTCCGGAAAAATGGGCGCAGCGCGCGGCCAATATGGTCGAGTCCTTGCGGGCCGAATGTATTGTGGCGGAAGTGAATGCGGGCGGCGATCTTGTGACGCGTCTTTTGCGCCAATGCGCGCCGGGCGTTTTTGTTAAAAACGTGCGAGCCGTGCGCGGCAAGATGGCGCGGGCCTTGCCCATTGCGGCCCTCTACGAACAAAGACGGGTTCGGCATGTTGGCGCATGGCCTTTATTAGAAGACCAAATGGTGCGCTTTACGGCGAGCGAAATCGCGCAGCATTCTCCCGATCGCGTCGATGCTTTGGTTTGGGCCTTAAGCGAGCTGAGCCAGAGCGAAAGCGTCGCGCCACGCGTGCGGGCTTTATGAGTTTCAAGAGACGTTCTTTCTAACAACAGAAGAGGCATGTTATGAACTGGTCTCGTCTTATGACGCGATTGCGGCAACCCGAGTCCGTGAAAACGAGCGCCGCTGGCCCCGTTATCGCGTGGAGCCAAGTCGGTCGTCCCAAATGGACGCCGCGGCGTTATGAATGCTTAGCCGACGAGGGTTATCGCAAAAACGTGATTGCCTATCGCTGCGCGACGATGGTGGCAACCGCTGCGGCCAGCGTGCCATGGCTTCTTTATGACGCGCGGGGCAATGAGATTGAGACGCATCCGCTTTTGCGGCTTCTTGACCAACCCAATCCGTTGCAAGACGGCATGGGGTTTCTTGAAAACATTTTCCTGAACCTTGAGATTTCCGGGAATGCTTATATCGAAGCGGTGCAGCCATCTGGCGGAGGAAAGCCTTCCGAACTTTATGTGCTGCGTTCGGATCGCATGAAGGTCATTCCTGGCGCTAGCGGATTGCCCGAAGGTTACGAATATAGCGTCGGTGGGCGTATCACGCGGTGGCCAGCCGATCCCATCACGGGGCAGAGTTCGATCCTGCATATTAAATTGTTTCATCCGCTGGATGATTGGTACGGTCTTTCGCCTTTGGAAGCGGCGATGCTGTCCATTGATCAACACAATGCTGCTGGAGCTTGGAATCAAGCTTTGCTGGGGCAAGGGGCGCGGCCTTCGGGGGCTCTTGTCTATGCGCCCAAAGAAGGACCGGGGACTTTAAGCGACGAGCAAGTTGAACGCCTGCGCGACGAGATGGAAAAGCAATATCAAGGATCGCGCGGTTCGGGACGGCCCATGATTTTAGAAGGCGGTCTTGAATGGAAAGAGATGAGCCTTTCGCCCAAAGAGATGGACTGGCTTTCTGGCCGCGATGGCGCGGCGCGCGATATTGCTTTGGCCTTTGGCGTTCCAGTTCAACTGATTGGCATTCAAGGCGCACAAACCTATGCCAACATGCAAGAAGCGCGCGTGGCCCTTTACGAAGAAACCGTTCTGCCGATCCTTTCGCGCGTGGTCGCGGCCTTTGATCATTGGCTTTCGCCTTTGTATGGCAGCGGATTCTATCTCGATTTTGACAAGGATGAGATTAGCGCTTTGACCGCGCGACGCGATGCCTTGTGGGAAAAAATTCAAGGCGCTGATTTTCTGAGCATCAACGAAAAACGTGCGGCGCTGGGCTATAGCCCTGTGCCGGGCGGCGACGAAGTTGTCGCCTTGGATTCAAGCCAAGCAGAAGCATAAGGATCAAAATGATTATTCAACATATTGCACGACCTCTCTCAATCAAGTCGCTGGGTGAGGATGGGAGTTTTACGGGCTATGCCAGCGTGTTTGATCGCGTTGACAGCCAAAACGAAATCGTCGCGCCGGGCGCTTTTTCGCGCACGCTCGCCGCTTGGCGGCAAAAGGGCGGCGCGCCAGCCATGCTTTGGATGCACGATCCGACGATACCTATCGGCCTTTGGATTTCAATGGCTGAGGACAAAAACGGGCTGGCCGTCGAAGGACGACTGGCCCTTGCGACACAGAAAGGCAGAGAGGCTTATGAACTTCTTAAAATGCGCGCCCTTACTGGGCTTTCGATCGGCTATCGCGTCATTCATAGCCAAGTCGATTCAAAACGCAAAGCTCGCATTCTCACGGATGTGGAACTTTTTGAAATCTCTTTGGTGACGTTTCCCGCCAACGAGGCGGCACGCGTGAGCAACGTTAAATCGCCGCGCGACGCTATTAAACGGAAGCCTGCTCGCAAGACGCGACCGGTGAAGACGACGAAAGACGCGGAGAAAACGCGCGAAATCGTCGCCCCACTTTATCGCGCGGCAAGCGTTTTAAAACAAAAGTCAAAGGAGAAAATCTGAATGATCGATATGAATGAGGTGCAATCCGCCACGGATACGTTGGCGCGGGCCTTTGAAGAATATAAAAGCGTCAACGATCAGCGTTTGTGCGATATCGAACATCGCGGATCGAGCGACGTTCTTGTCGAAGAAAAGCTGGGCCGTATGGATTCGGCTTTGAACAAACTTCAGGACGATATCTCGGGCGTTAAGACGGCTTTGCGCCGTCCGGCGCGTGGTGCGGCGAGTGCCGTTGAGGAGAACGAAGACGGTGAATATAAATCCGCCTTTATGCATTATGTCACCAAAGGCGGCGAACTGGATATAAGTTCGCTGCGCGGTAAGGCCATGAGCGTGATCGGCGACCAGCAGGGCGGCTATATGGTCCCCTCGGAAATCGCTGACCGTATCGTGACGCGCCAATATGACACGACACCGATGCGTCAAATCGCGACGGTGATGAGCATTTCTTCGGATGCCGTCGAGATGCTACGCGACACCAACGAAGCCAGCGCGCAATGGGTTGGCGAACTTGATACGCGTTCCGACACCGATCAAGGATCGATTGGCCGCATTCGCATTCCTGTCTTTGAACTTTATGCGCAGCCGAAGGCGACGCAGAAGCTTTTGGACGATGCGACGATCAATGTTGAAGATTGGCTTGTTTCGCGCGTTTCCAATAAATTTGCCCGTCGCGAAAATACGGCCTTCGTGAGTGGCGATGGCATTGGTCAACCGCGCGGCTTTTTGAGCTATTCAACCGCTGCGACGGCGGATGATGGCCGTGGTTGGGGTGTTTTGGAACATGTCGTGACGGGCGCTTCGGGCGCCTTCGCTTCGAGCAACAGCGCCGATGTTCTGATTTCTTTGACGCATAAACTGCGCGCTGGCTATTTGCCGAAGGCTTGCTGGCTTATGTCGCGCGCCGTGGTCGATACAGTTCGCAAGTTCAAAGAAAGTGGCTCCGGTTCCTATATCTGGCAGCCGACTTTGCAAGCGGGCGAGGCCTCGACATTGTTAGGTTATCCGCTTCTTATGGCCGAGGATATGCCGTCGATGGCCGATAGCAGCCTTTCGGTTGCTTTCGGTAATTTCGAGGAAGGTTACACGATTGTTGATCGCATCGGGTTGCAGGTTTTGCGCGATCCGTACACGTCGGCGCCTTTCGTCAAATTCCGTTGCAGCAAGCGTGTTGGCGGCGATGTTGTGAACTTTGAAGCCATTAAGCTTCTGCGTTTCTCAGCTGTGTAATTTTATTATTGATAGGAGATTTTTATGGCAATTCGCGATCTTTACCGAAACTCGCTTGTTTTGCCGTCGCTTGCGCCTGCCGCGCGCGTGACGGGTTCTTTTACCGGCAGCGCTGTTGATTTGCGCGGTTATGACGCGGCGGTTGTTGCCGTTTCGTTTGGCGCCTATACCGACGGTACGCATACGCCATCTGTTCAGCATTCGATGGATGGAGCAACGTTTACCGATGCTGCCATCAGCGATCTTGATGGTTCGTTTACGGCGGTTAGTTCGTCTGCTGGGGCGAATGCTGTGCAGAGTGTCGGTTATATCGGCACGCAACGTTATGTGCGCGTCGTGATGACCGTTGCCGGGGCGACAACGGGCGCTGTGAGTGCGGCGACCATCGTTGCGGGTCGTCCGCGTAGTGCGCCGACACACTAAGCGATTATTTGGCTTAGGAAAGGGACGTCCTTTTGGGACGTCCCTTTTTGTTAACACGGAGGGCAAGCATGCTGGGCTTTTTATCGAATGTCCATGAAACGATTGATGTGGCCGTTCCGGCGGGGATGACTTTATCGGAATCCGTCGACCTGGCGGGCGCGCGGCTTGTGGCTGTCGTTATGCCTTCCAACTGGATGGCTGCCGCTTTGACGTTTCAGGTTTCACACGATGGAGGCCAACATTGGGCCGACATGTATGATTCTGACGGAAAAGAAATAACGGTTGCCGCGGCGGCTTCGCGGTTTATCGCGTTGAACCCAGCGCTTTTTTCTATGGCTCCGATGATCAAAGTTCGTTCGGGTCTTGGTTCGGCTTCTATGCCACAAACGGAAGGCTGCATGCTTCATTTTATCGTTCGGAATGGGGATTAGGTTATGCTGTATGCAAATGCACTTGTTACAGGGCCTGTGAGCGAACCTGTGTCGCTAACCGAATTAAAGGCACACGCTCGCATTGAAGATTCATCAGGAGATTCTCTTTTATCCTCCTTGATCGTCGCGGCGCGCCAATGGACGGAAGCTTACACAAGGCGGGCTTTGCTGTCGCAGACTTGGGCTCTTTTTATTTCCAAAAAACCTATCGAGCCGCAAATCGCTTTGCCACGCGCGCCTCTTTCAAGCGTCACTAAGTTTCAGGTTTTAGACGAGAACGGCATCGCAACCGACTGGGATGCGACGCATTATTATGTCGACAGCGCGCCGACACAGGGCGTTCTTGTCTTACGGCAAGGCTGCGATTGGCCTGAACCTTTGCGCAAGGAAAACGGTCTGCGCATTGAATATGTCGCTGGGTATGGCTCGGAGCCCGATGACGTGCCGCAAGATATTCGCTTGGCCATTATGCAACTGGCTTTGCATTGGTATGAAAATCGTGGTGAGGCCGTGGCCTCTGCTGCCTTCGCAAGACCGCCTTTGACGATTGAGGCTCTTTTGGCGCCGCATCGGCTTTTGCATTTGGGGGCAACATGCTCGTAGGCGCTTTAGATAAGCTGTTCGCGCTTCAAAGCGAAACGCTGGTTGATAGCGGAGAGAACGGAAGCATTTCGAACTGGACGAACGTAGCTTGCTTTTGGGGCAAGCTTTCATTGAACGGCGAAAGTCTACAGGTTGGCGAACTATCAGAGCGCCTTTCTCATAGCGTTGTTACGCGTTATCGCGACGATATAAAGATGGCTCCTGGGATGCGTCTTTCGTGGAATGACCGTCTTTTTATGATACGCGCCGTCTTGCAGCTTGATGAGGCGCGGCGCTGGACGAAGCTTTTGCTCGAAGAGACGCTTCCTTTGAATGAGGACTAACGTTATGGCTGCTTTTGACGAAGTGAGATTTCCGCTCAAGGTTCAATACGGATCGGATGGCGGCCCACAATTTTCAACGGACGTCGTCGTTTTGCAAAACGGATTTGAGCGACGCAATCAATGCTGGAGCCAGGCGCGTCATCGCTATGATGCGCGGACGGGCGTTGTGAGCGCCAATGACGCGGCGCTGCTGCTTGCTTTCTTTCAAGCCCGGGCGGGACGGGCGCGCGGCTTTCGTTTGAAGGATTGGAACGATTTTACAAGCGCACGCGATGGCGTTTCAGCGCCTTCGTTTCAGGATCAGACGATTGGAACGGGCGACGGAAGCAGCGTTTCTTTTCAACTCATCAAAACATATGGCGGAAGCGGCATCTCCTATCAACGCGCTATACGAAAACCTGTTGCCGGAAGCGTTGTGATTGGTGTTGCGGGCGTCAAATACGAAACGTCTTGGACCGTCGATACAACAACGGGTCTTGTGACTTTTGCTCAAGCTCCGGTGAGTGGGGCCGTTCTGACTGCCGGATTCCAGTTTGATGTGCCCGTGCGTTTCGATACGGACAGAATAAGCCTGAACGCTCAAAACGCTCAGCTTTACGATGCGTCTATTCCTCTGATTGAAGTGAGGACATGAGATGAAATCTGTATCGACGATGCTGCAGGCTCATCTGGCGGGTGAGCTGACGACCTTGGCTGAGCTTATTAAAATTACGCGAACCGATGGTACTGTTGTGGCCTTCACGACGCATGATGCGGCTTTGACCGTCGGCGACGTGACCTATGAATCCGATGGCGCTTTTTCTGCCGGGAAGCTTATCCAAAGCTCGAACTTTAAGGATGATGCCTATGATGTGTCAGGCCTTTTGGCGAGCGATCAGATGAGCGAAGAAGATCTGCAGAACGGTTTGTACGATTTCGCGAGGATCGATATCTATTTATGTAACTGGGCCGATTTGACGCAAGGCGTTCTTCAACTTCAACGTGGTTGGATTGGGGAGGTCGTTTTGCAAGACGGGCGTTATGCCGCTCGTCTGAATGGACTGAAGGCTCTTTTAGCCATGAAGGTTGGCGAAACCTATACGCCGGAATGCCGTTTTGTTTTGGGTGACGGTCGTTGCGGTGTCGCTTTATCTGCGCTGAGCGTTACCGGGCGTGTCACGTCGGTGACGGATGCGCAGACCTTTGGCGATTATACGCGAAGCGAAGAGGCAGGCTCTTTCAACGATGCCATTTTAACGTGGACGAGCGGCGCAAACAAAAATATTCAGGCAGAAATTTATAAATGGGATTTGGACGCGCAAATGTTCACGTTGTGGCTCCCGATGACTCACGCCGTGGCCGTTGGCGATACTTATACGGTCGCGCCGGGTTGTGACAAACGCTTTACAACGTGTCGTAAGCGATTTTCGAATGGAGCTCATTACGGCGGTTTTCCTTATCTTCCCGGAATTGGAAAGATACTGGATTATCCGGACGCAAGATAAGCACAGGTGAGCGATGGTTGATTTTACGGAAACCATGATTGCCGCCGCGCGCTGCTGTCTGGGGACACCTTTTCATCATCAAGGGCGGACGCCTGGCGTGGGGCTTGATTGTATCGGCCTTGTTGTCATTGCCTTGAGGGCTGTTGGTTTTGTTGTGCACGATCGCACCGATTATGAGCGAAGGCCGGATGGTTTTTCTTTGATTGCTGCTTTGGAAGAACATGGGGCGCGCCGCGTTGAGAGCATTCAGCCCGGCGATATCCTTGTTTTTCGTTACGATCATCAACCGCAACATGTGGCTTTGGCTATCAACGCAGACAGCCTCATTCATTCTTTTGCGCCAGCGGGGCGTGTCGTTGAGACTGGTATTGGCGCGTACTGGCGCAGACGGCTTTTCGCTATTTATCGTTTTTCTTTTCATCAAGCAGAATAGGCATCGATCATGGCTTCTCTGGTTCTGACAAGCGTGGGGGCTTCGTTAGGCAATGCCCTCTTGCCCGGTCTTGGTGGCCGTTTGGTCGGCAAAATCGGACAGCGTTATGGCAAAATTCTTGATGAAGCGTGGGGGTGGAGTTCAAGCTCTGCGGGGAGCTCAAAGCTGGAGAGCTTTAAGGTTCAGGATTCGAGCTATGGTGAACCCATCCCCGTCGTCTTTGGGCAAAGCCGTGTAGCCGGTAATGTGATTTGGGTTTCCGATTTAATCGAAACAGTTCGCAAAAATGCGAGTAGTGGTAAGGGCGGTATTTTAAGTTCAACCAGCACGACCTATACCTATAGTTTGAACTGTGCCGTTGCTTTGTGCGCGGGGGAAATTGGCTCTATTCAAACCATTTGGGCCGATACGAAGATCATTTATCAAGATGGTGTGTGGCGTTCAGGCGTCGTTGAAAGCGCGACATTCTATACGGGCGCAGACAATCAAGCTGTCGATCCATTGTTGGAATCTTGGATCGGTGAGGGGCTTGTGCCTGCGTATCGCGGCATGGCGTATGTCGTTTTGGAAGGCTTACAGCTTTCGAATTTTTCAAACAGGCTGCCGAATCTGACTTTTGAGGTTCTTCCTCAAGAGGCAACAGGTGAGCCCGCATGGTTGGGGACTGTTGATCCCAATATTTCTTTTGCCATTGCGGTCAACCGCAATCAAGGCATGCCGCCTTTGACCATTGATGGCGGGGCGCTCAGCGCGCGGCGCGTGATCGCAGGCGGTTATAGCGTTAGTTCTAACAAAGCAAGTTTTTACGTCATCGAATATGACGTGACCGGAGAGGAACCCGTCGAAATCGTCCGAACGCAAAGTGGGGCGTTCTCTGGCGTGGACGTTGGTGGGCATAGCTGGGCCATGGCGTCAGATGGACGTTTTGTCGCTATGGGGCTGCAAGATGGCGCGAGCGGCAATCCTTATGCTGTTGTTATATACGACACGCAGGCACGCGCTTTTGGCACGCCGCTCTCCATTCCCATGGCTTTGGCTGAAGCAAGGCAGATCGCGTGGATTGATGCGCAACGTTTCGTCGTTATGGGATATGAAAACGGCAAACGTGGCGTTCATGTTTTGATGCGCGCCGGACTGTCTGTCATTGATTTAGGCTTTTTCGATGTATGGGGTGCGGGAACACAGGTGTCTCGTGTGCCGGAAATGTACGCGCAATTCGTTCCTTATGGCGGCGGGGTGCTTCATTTCGTCGTAGATAAATCTCCGGCTTTTACATTGATCGAGGCGCGCTTCCTTTCGTGGTCAGGCAATAGCCTTGTTGTCGGCAATAAAATTACTTTGGCGAGCGGTCTTTCAACGGGTACGGGCAATGGTGGGCAGGCCTATCTTTTCCGTTCGAGCGAGGAAGAGGTAACGTTGTTCTATGGAACGACAATTGACATGCGTCTTCTGTCGTTTTCTTTGGGCCAAACGAACCTGTCCATCACGCGGCCGTGGCAGGTTTTGACAAACACGACGATAAGCGTTGCCCAATGCCATGCGCCAACCCTGATCGGAAATCGGCTTGTCATTGTGCAGCGGGCAAGCACCGAAAATGCTTATCGCCTGAGCGAAATCTCTTTAGATGACGGAAACTTCTCCTTACAAAAAAACGGCGTTCTTCTTGAGAACTTTGAGGATGTTGGGCTGAACTTTGGCGCGGTGGCGCTCAGCGGCGCGCGGCTTCTATTGTCTGTTAATAGCGGGACGGCGGGCGCTCTTGGCCGCTTGGATATTCTGAAACGACGGAATACTGGCTCAACGTTGGATCAAGTCGTTGCCACGATCTTAACGCGTGCAGGTTATCAGAGCGGTGATTACGATGTGACGGCTTTGTCCGCTTGTGAAATAGACGGTTACGTTTTGAGCGAACAGGCAACGGGCGCTTCGGCTCTTGAGCCGTTGCAAATTCTTCAACCCTTCGATCTGGTCGAGAAAGACGGTCAAATCAAAGCCGTTTTACATGGAGCAGGTGATGCCGTTGAGATTCCTTCGAGTGAGGCGGGCGCAAATGGAGAAGAAAGCAATCAGACCTTCGTGCCGCTTTTAAGCGAAACGCGCGCGCCGGAAACGGCTTTGCCACTCGAGGTGCGTTTGTCTTACGAAGACGCGGCGCGCGATTACGAAACAGGAACGCAAACAGCGCGGCGCGGTGTGACAAAGGGTGCGCGATCTATTGAAAAAATTGCGCTCAATCTTGTTCTTACGACGGATCGCGCGAAGCGCGTGACGCAGGATCGTCTGTTTGACATGTGGCGGGCGAGGACTTCGTACGCTTTGACTCTTTCGCGGTCTTGGGTTCCGTTGACGCTCGGCGATATTGTGACCATGGGTTCCAGCCGTATGAGGCTGACAAAAATAGAATTAGAAAATGGTGTGGTGACGGCAAAAGCTGTTTCCTGTCCGGCCTCAGCCGTTTCAAGTGAGGCCAGCGCAGATAGCAGCGCGACGACGGCCTCGCATCATTCTGTTCCATCAAGCGCCTTTTTCCCGATGGATATTCCACTCTTGCGGAACGAAGACGATGGCCCCGGTTTTTATGCGGCGGTTTCCGGCATTGATGGTTGGTCCGGCGCTAGCTTATGGCGTTCGACGGACGATGTGAACTTCACCGAATCCGGGACTTTTGCCACGGCGGCCGTTGCCGGTTATGCCGTTGCGGCGCTGGCTTCGCGCTCTGTTTTTTATATGGATCGCGTTAGCACGTTGCAGGTTCAGCTTTTGCAGGGAGAATTGAGCACATGTACGCAGGAGGCTCTTTTCAACGGGTCGAATGCGGCGCTTGTTGGCGGTGAGATCGTTCAATTTCAAACAGCCGTTCTTTTAGGTCCCGGTCTTTATCAGCTCAGTAACTTCCTACGCGGACGGCAAGGCACAGAAAAGCAGACGGGAACGCATGCCATCGGCGAAAGCTTTGTTTTGCTTTCTTCCGCATCGGTGCAATTCATGCCGCTTCAGCTATCGGATCGTGGGTCGGCTTATCATTTCAGAGCTGTGTCAAACGGCGGCTCGCTTGATCTGGCGCAGGATTTAACGGTGACTTGTTCTCTTGCGACGCTCGCGCCGTTTGCGCCAGCTCATTTGAAAGGTGTGCGCAAGGCTTCGGGTGATGTGGCCCTTTCCTGGGTGCGCCGGGCGCGCAAAAATGCGGCGTGGGTTGATTATATCGACGCGCCTTTGGATGAAACGACTGAGCTTTACGATCTTGAAATTGTCAATCTCAGTTCCGGGGTCGTTTTGCGAACCGTAAGCGATTTAACGACGACTTCTTACACCTATGCGGAATCTTTACTGGTGGCCGATTTTGGATCGAGCTTGCCGAGCTCACTTGGCGTGAACGTCTATCAGAAAAGCGTGCGCTATGGACGTGGGACTCAAGCAACGACGACAGTTTCTTTATAACGGAGGAATATCTTATGAGCTCAAGTCCCAAACTGGGGCTCTCTTATCTTGTCTCATCGCAGGCACAGAAAGAGACAACCCATAACGAAGCGTTGAACGATTTAGACGCGCTTGTTCAACTTTGCGTGACGAGCCGGACGATCAGTACGCCGCCAACGTCGCCAGCCGATGGCGACGTTTATATTGTCGGAGCCTCGCCGACGGGCGACTGGGCCGGGCAGGCGAATGCCATCGCTTTGTATTTTTCCGGCTGGCGTTTTAAGACGCCGCTTGCCGGGTGGGTCGCTTATGCCAAAAGTGAAAGTCGGTTTATCGTTTATAACGGTTCGGCTTGGGTTCCTTTGGGTGCGGCTTATTTGAGTGGCTCTTTGACGTGGGCTCCCGGTACGATTGTGAACGGATTGGGTGTGACGTCGGCGGCGATTGCTGTTTCTGGGGCGTCTTTGGGTGACTTTGTAGAAGTTGCCGCGCCCTATGATTTAGCGGGCGTTTGCGCGACGGCCTATGTCAGCGCGGCAGGCTATGTGACGGTTCGCTTAAACAATGCGACCGGAGCTTCCGTTTCGCTTGTTTCTGGTGTGTGGAATGTGCGCGTAAGAAAGGCCTGAGGCCATGTCCACAAAATTTGAAGTTCGCGACGGTCTTATCAAAGGGCTGCCGTTGACGATCCTTGTGACGTTTTTTATCCAAGGTGGTGCAGCTGTTTGGTGGCTTTCCTCACGCGCGCGCGACAATGTTTTTATCGAACAGCGCGTCGAGAAATTGGAGAACGTCGCCGTTCATACAAGCGAAGCTCATACGGAAACCGTTGAACGCCTTGCCCGTATTGAGGAACGGCTTAGCTCGCAAACGACGATGCTGGAACGCATCGAAAAATTGCTCGGCGATCCTATTCATTGAAAGGCTCTTTAAATGTTTGAAGATTGTGAAGGCGCTGTCCAAGCTATGGCAGCGTCGCTCGTTTTGCGTCCCATTAACGAAGCTGGCTTGGCTTTAATTAAGGATTTTGAAGGCCTGCACCTGACACCCTATTTATGCCCAAGCCGTATCTGGACGATCGGTTATGGTCATACGCGCACCGTGCGCCCCGGTATGGTTTTGACCCCCGGTGAAGCCGAACAGCTGTTGCGTGAAGATTTGCAGGTGGCCGAGGAGGCTGTCAGTCGGTTGGTTGAGGTTTCTCTGAACGACAATCAATTTTCGGCGCTTGTCTGTTTCGTTTTTAATGTTGGCGAAGGAAATCTTGAGCGTTCGACCTTGCTGCGGCTTTTGAATCGCGGTTGGTACGAACAAGTTCCAGCTCAGCTTTCGCGTTGGAACAAAGCACGTGGCGAGGCTTTGGGCGGGCTTGCGCGGCGGCGGGCGGCGGAGGCGCGCCTTTGGAACACGCCTGTTACGGAAAAGGAGGTTTGATATGGTTTTAGAAGCTTTGATTGCACCTGTTTGCACCCTGATCGATAAATTAATCCCAGATCCCGAGGCGCGTGATAAGGCGAAGCTGCAGTTGATGCAGGCCGAAGGGCAGCAGGCTTTGCAGGAGGTTCAATCGCAGCTCTCGCCGATTTTGGCCGAGGCGCAAAGTACCGATCCATGGACAAGTCGGGCCCGGCCTTCGTTCATGTATGTTATTTACGTTCTTTTACTGGCCTCGCTGCCCATGGGCGTTCTTTTTGCCTATGATCCGGTTTTAGCGAAAAACGTTACTAATGGCTTTCAATCTTGGCTCACCGCCATCCCGGAATCCATCGTCAACCTGTTTGGGATGGGCTATTTGGGCTATACGGGCGCGCGGAGCTTTGAAAAATGGCGCGGGGCACCCAAGAAATAGGCTTTTTTCCTAACTTTCCTTGCGGCGGGATCATGCTATGATGAAAGAATCGTAAGCCTCTTTTCCTCGCTTTTTCCCATGGGTCTTTTGACACGTCTTTTGCCGAATAATCCCGCCGCGCAAGCTAAGCTTTTGCGGTTGCGTGTGTCGTGCGTTGGCCTTGCCATGGATTTTTGGAAGGATACGCCACTTGGCTGGTTTAAGCGGCGGCCAAAAAGCGCTTCTGACTCGACAGGTTTTCAATCCGGTAAAAAAGGTGCCGCTTTAACCGCAGAGCAAGCTGGAGCGGAGGGACCTGCGGGTATTCGCCCCTGGTCAGGTGACCGAATCCAGATTATGGAACGCCTTTGGGGCGATGGGCACGCGCTTCCCGGTGGCGACGATTACATTAGTATATTGGCTAAACCGCTTGGCATTACTAAGGAAATGAGCGTCCTTGATCTGAGCGCCAAGCTGGGCGCTATGGGACGCCTTATCGCAGCGGATTTTGGGTCGTATGTGACAGGGCTTGAACCTGATCAAGCCCTTGTCGCGCGGGGCATGCTTTTGTCCCTTGCTGCGGGGAAGGGCAAGCAAGCCAGCGTTGAATCCTATGATCCCGAAACATTTGTAGCAAAGCGCAAATATGACTGCGTTTTTGCCCGTGAGCTTTTCTATCGTGTGCAGGATAAAGAAAAGTTCCTCAAGGCTGTTGCTGATAGCACCAAGCCTGGCGGTGGGCAGATCGTTTTCACCGATTACCTCGTCGATTCGGTTTCGCGTAGCTCGCCGCCGATTGTCGAATGGCTTGCCAGAGAACCCGGTCTTGCCTCACCGTTGACGTTGCCGGAGACCCTGAAATTCTGGAAAGGCTTCGGCTTTGATATGCGCGTGGCCGAAGACCAGACAGATTTTTACAAAATGCAGATTCTGACAGGTTTTCTGGCTCTTATTGATTTCTTGGCGGCGAATGCGCCTGACCGAAAGACTAAGTTGTTCCTTTTGCAGGATATCGATCTTTGGGCCCATCGGCTGGCCGCTTTTAAGCACGGGCTGCGGTACTATCGATTCTATGGAATTAAGTACAAATAAGCTCGATCTTTCTTGAAATTTCTCAGTTTTTTGCCCATTCTGGCCCGGTTCCTTTTTTGTGCATCGGGTAGGTTGGCATGTCTGTTTCCAAGTCTTCGTGTAACGCTTCTTTCTCCTCTCTTTCCGTCAATAGCGAAGCTCTTCAGAAATCTCTGTCTGGTAGCGCCGAATCCTTGGCGCGGCTTCAGCATGACGATGGTCATTGGGTTTTTGAACTTGAAGCCGATGCGACTATTCCTGCCGAATTTATCCTCCTCGATCATTTCCTCGATACCGTCAAACAGCCTTTGCATGAACGTATGGCTGTTTATCTTCGTTCCATTCAAGAAGCGTATGGTGGCTGGCCTTTATTCCATCGCGGCAAAATTGACATTAGCGCCAGCGTGAAAGCTTACTTCGCCCTTAAATGCGTTGGCGACGATATTCATGCGCCGCATATGGTGCGGGCACGCAAAGCGATTTTGGAAGCGGGTGGCGCCGAAGCGACGAATGTCTTTACGCGGATTCAGATGGCTTTGTTCGGCGCTGTGCCTTGGCGCGCCGTGCCGGTTATTCCGGTCGAAGTTATGCTTTTGCCGCGCTGGTTTCCCTTTCACATTCACAAGGTTGCCTATTGGTCGCGGACCGTTATCGTGCCTTTGCTTGTGTTGATGGCGCTTAAACCTCAAGCCAAAAATCCCAACGGCATTCGCATTGACGAGCTTTTTCGTACGCCGCCGGATGAAGTCAAAAACTGGAACAGCAACAAATCGCGCTCCATCCTTATTCCCATCTTTCAAGTTGTCGATAATGTCTTGCGGTTTCTGGAACCCCATTTCCCGAAGAAGCTTCGCCAGATGGCCATTGACCACGCCGTCGCGTGGGTGAAGCCGCGTTTGAATGGCGAGGATGGTCTTGGCTCCATTTATCCAGCTATTGCTAATACCGTGATGATGTATCACGCGCTGGGCTATCCGTCTGATCATCCCGATTTTCTGACGGCGCGCAGCGCGATTGATAAGTTGGTTGTCGATGGGCCGAGCCGCTCCTATTGCCAGCCGTGCCTGTCGCCTATTTGGGATACCGCTCTCTCCGCGCATGCTGTGATGGAAGCCGGGCTCGATAAATCAATTGCCTATAAGGCTTGCGACTGGCTGGTATCGAAACAGGTTTTGGACGTCGATGGCGATTACGTTTTTTGGCGTCCGAACGTTCGTCCGGGCGGTTGGGCTTTCCAATATGCGAATGCCTATTATCCCGATTTGGACGACACCGCTGTTGTCGTGATGGCGATGGATCGATTGGATCATGATAAATACCGCGCTTCGATTGACCGGGCTGTTGAATGGGTTTTAGGCCTTCAATCTAAAAACGGCGGTTGGGGCGCTTTCGATGCGGATAATACCTATTATTATCTGAATTACATTCCGTTTGCCGATCATGGTGCCTTGCTCGATCCGCCGAGTGCGGACGTTACCGCGCGTTGCCTTTCGATGTTGGCGCAGCTTGGCTATCAAAAAGATCATCCTACCGTTGCGGCGGCGCTGGCCTATCTGCGTCGTGAACAGGAAAAGGAAGGCTGTTGGTTTGGCCGTTGGGGCACAAATTACATTTACGGCACATGGTCGGTGCTTTGCGCCTTAAACGCTATTGGCATTGATAAAAACGACCCGATGGTACGTCGTGCGGTGGCTTGGCTGGGCGAAATTCAACAAGCCGATGGCGGTTGGGGCGAAAGTGGCGCAAGCTATTGGGCCGGTGAACCTAAAGGCTCAGGTGTGCCCAGCACTCCGGCGCAAACGGCTTGGGCTTTGCTGGCCTTGATGGCGGCGGGCGAGGTTGATAGCCCCGTTGTCGCCAAAGGTGTTCAGCATTTGACCCAAACGCAGAAAAGCGACGGCACTTGGGACGAAGATTATTATACGGCTGTCGGCTTCCCGCGCGTTTTCTATTTGCGCTATCACGGCTATAAGGCTTTTTTCCCGCTCTGGGCCTTGGCGCGATATAACAATCTTCAGCACAGCAACGCGCGCCAAGTTATGGTGGGAATGTAAGGAAGACAACGATGCTTGGAATTTTATGCGGCCTTAAAAGCGAGGCGCGGTTAGCGGATCACATTCCGCACGTTATCGTCGGATGCTCCGCCGCGCGGCCTGAAAAGGCGCACGAGATGGTAAAGCGTTTGATCGAGCAAGGGGCAGAGCGTCTTATCAGCTTTGGCCTTGCCGGGGCGACGAGCCCTGATTTAGAGGCTGGCGACCTTGTGCTCGGTGCCTCTGTAATGGCAGCCGATGGCGCTTGGGAGGCTGATGCCGAATGGAATGACCGCTTGCTGCAATCGACGCGGCTTCGAAGCCTGTGCGCGCCTGTTTGGGGGAGCCGCCGCATTGTTGTGACGCTTGAGGAAAAAGAGGCGATCTATCGCCGCTCTGGCTGCATGATCGTCGATATGGAAAGCCATATTGTCGCTGAAGCTGCTACCAAAGCGGGCTTGCCGTTTAATATCGTCCGGGCTATCGCCGATACGGCAGATATTGTTTTGCCTCCGGCTGCGCTTGTGCCCCTTCATGACGACGGCTGCGTTGATATGAAGTCTGTTTGGCATTCGATCGTTAACCAACCTTCGCAGTTGCCCGACCTGATCGCCTTGGCACACAATACTTCTCAGGCGAATCGCGCTTTGAAGCGTGCGGTCGCAATTATCAAGGAGGTTGAAGATGAGCGGTTACGTAACGGGTCCCTCTGATATTGGCATTCTTCGAGAACTGAAGGACCAAGGTGAAAAGATTGTCGCCCTGACAGCTTATTCGGTGCGGCAGGCACGCATGATCGCGCCGCTGGTCGATTTTATTTTGGTCGGCGATAGCGTGACGATGAACTGGTATGATCTTGGCACGACCAAACGTGCGACGCTTGACATGATGATTAAACATGGCAAGCGCGTTGTTAGCGGCGCTGCCGGACAGGCGATGGTCGTGATTGATATGCCGGAATGCGTCTATGCCTTTCCCGAAGGCGCGAGCGACCATGACAAGGACGAAATTCGTGACGATACGTTGATCGCGGCCAGGCGAATAATGCGCGAAACGGGTTGCCAGGCCCTGAAGCTTGAGGGCGGCGTTGAGATGGCGGAGACGGTTCGTATGCTGGTGCGCCATCACATTCCTGTCATGGGACATATTGGTCTTTTGCCTTCAAAGTTCGATAAAGGCGAGCGCTATGTTGTGGCAGCCAAAGGTCAGGAAGCGGCGCAAAAACTTGTGAACGATGCTATTGCGATTCAAAACGCAAACGCCTTTTCTATCGTAATTGAAGGCTCGAACGAGAATGTCGCGAGCTTGCTTTGCAAGGAAGTTTTGAAAATTCCGACCATAGGTATTGGCGCGACGCCAGACGCCGATGGGCAGATCCTCGTCAATCGTGATGTGTGGAAGAAACCTGACGCTACGCCGATGATCAAGTTTGCGCCTTCGTTTAGGATTCGTGGATTCCGTCGGCAGGAAGCTGTTGCTCTTTACGCAGCAGCCGTTCGTGGCGACATTTTCCCCGACCGTAAGACGCATTGCTATCATCCCAAAATGCCCGTCGATATCGCGGCGCTTCAGCTTAGCTAAAAGCGGAAAAGAAAAAAGGCTCCGAGAGATCGGAGCCTTTTTTTATTCTTCGAACATGAGCTTCAACGCTTCTTCGACATGAATGCGCGTTGTGTCGAAAAGAGGCACAGTGGAGTCCGTTTGATCAATCAGCGTGGTGATTTCTGTGCAGCCCATGATGACGCCTTCGGCCCCTTGGGCCACAAGCGTTTTGATGATCCGCCGATAAGCCTCGCGTGAGGCGGGGATGATTTTCCCGTGGCAAAGCTCATTATAAATGATGTCGTTGACGAGGTTGCGATCAGCTTCCTCCGGGACGATGGGGACGATGCCTTTAGCTTCGAGGCGGCTTTTATAAAAATCCATTTCCATCGTATAGCGCGTGCCCAAAAGGCCGATCTTACGATAGGGCGTCGCCAGAATGCGCGCCGCTGTGGCGTCGGCCAGATGCAAAAAGGGGATGGTGAGGGCGGCTTCAATTTGCGGCGCCAGCTTATGCATCGTGTTGGTGGCCAGAATGATGAAATCAGCGCCCGCTCGTTCAAGAGCTTTGGCTTCGCTGGCCAAAATATCGCCTTGCGTTGTCCAATCGCCTTTGTCTTTCAGATCGACAAATTCGCCAAAATCGACAGAGGCTAAAAGAATACGAGCGCTATGATGTCCGCCAAGGCGCTTTTGCACGCCTTCGTTGAGCCATTCGTAATATTTGACGGTGGATTCGGGAGAAAGGCCTCCAAGGATGCCAACTTTTTTCATGACTGAAGAAATCGGCATCCTTGGGTATCCTTTCGTTAGTGCTTGGCTCCGCAGCAGCAACGCTCGCAGCAGAGGCCTTTCTTAGGCTCATCACCGGTGGATTCATCGGTGACGGTCTGGGCTTTGCCTGCCGCAATTTCGTCAAGTGCTTGCTGGACGTGGTTGCTGAAAACATATTCCGCTGGGCGCTGGTTCGAGAAATCGAGATCCGCCGCAAAGGGGCCTTCTGTCTTCGGGCCGCGCAAGGCAACTATCAACGATTTAAGCGGGTGTGTTGCCGCATCCTCGGCAGCCGTTGGTTCATAGCCGCAATGGACCATGCAATCGGCGCACTTTTCATAGCGGCCTGTGCCGTACTTCGTCCAATCGGTTGTTTCCATCAGTTCCTTAAAGCTTTTGGCATAACCTTCGCCGATCAAATAGCACGGACGCTGCCAGCCAAAGATGCTGAAGCAGGGCGTGCCCCACGGCGTGCATTCATAAGTTTGGTTGCCGCACAGGAAATCAAGGAACAGCGACGATTGGCACAAGTCCCATTTGGCTTTGCCTTGCTTACGGCGTTCTTTGCCAAGCTTGAATACTTCGCGGAACAGGTTGCGCGTCGTGTTGCGGTTGAGGAAATGCTGTTGATCGACGGCGCGTTCATAGGCATAGCCCGGGGAAAGCGTGATGCCGTTGACGCCGATTTCCATCATGTGATCGAAGAAATTGGCCACATGTTCCGGGATCGCGTTGTTGAAAAGCGTCGTGTTGATGTTCACGTTAAAGCCCTTGGCCAGGGCTTTCTTGATCGCGGCTTCGGCAATGTCGTACACGCCGGCTTTGTTGACCGAGCGATCGTGCTCTTCCTTGAGGCCGTCCAAGTGGACTTGGAAGGTGAGATAGGGCGAGGGCGTGAACTCATCCATCTTCTTGTCCAGAAGAAGGCCGTTTGTGCACATGATAACATAGCGCTTTTGCGCGACGAGGCCCGCGACGATCTTTGGCATGTCGCGGTGGATCAAAGGTTCGCCGCCGGGGATCGAAACGATCGGCGCGCCGCATTCTTTGGCGGCGTTGAGGCAAGCCTCAACCGAAAGACGCTGGTTCAAGATCGGCGCGGGATAATCGACTTTACCGCAGCCAGGGCACGCGAGGTTGCAACGAAAAAGCGGCTCAAGCATCAGAACGAGCGGATAGCGTTTACGGCCCATCAGACGTTGTTTCATCATATAGGCGGCAACGTCGAACATTTGGCGCAAAGGAACGGACATGGGTATTACCTTTTTAAAAGCATAAGTGTTTTTACGAGGCGGCGTTTTCGTCGTCGGATTCTGGCGTCGTGCCATCGGCTTTCGTGAGCGAAAGCGGGAGGCGGAAATGAACGTTTTCTTGAACGCCCGGGTGAACCGCGACTTCTTCGACTGGCGCGATTTCCTTGATCCGCTCGACGAGTTCTTCGATCAGATCTTCCGGCGCGGAAGCGCCCGCCGTGATACCGACAACATTTTTGCCTTTCAGCCATTCTGGGTTCAGCTGGCTGGCATCTTCGATCAAATAGGCTGGAACGCCGACTTCCTCGGCTCGCTCACGTAAACGCGAAGAGTTCGAGCTGTTATAGGCGCCGATGACGAGAACAACATCGACATGCTTGGCCAATTCGCGCACCGCGCCTTGGCGGTTTTGCGTGGCATAGCAAATGTCGCGGATCGTCGGACCGACAATATTCGGAAAGCGAGCCTTCAGCGCATCAATCGTCGCCTTCGTATCGTCCACCGAAAGCGTCGTTTGCGTGATATAGGCGAGCTTTTCCGGGCTTTTGACATCAAGCTTGGCAACGTCTTCGACGGCCGAGATCAAATGAACCTTGGCCGGAATACGGCCCAGCGTGCCTTCGATTTCTGGATGGCCTTCGTGGCCGACCATGATGATTTCATAATTGTTACGTGCGTAGCGCTGGCCTTCGGTGTGAACCTTGGAAACCAGAGGGCAGGTCGCGTCGATCACGGTCAAGCCGCGTTCCTTCGCGTGCTTTTCAACGGCTTCGGAAACGCCGTGCGCGCTGAAGATGATGATCGAACCATCGGGCACTTCGTCCGTTTCCTCAACAAAGACGACGCCCTTGGCCGCCAAACGGTTCACAACGTGGCGGTTATGCACGATTTCATGACGGACATAGATAGGAGGGCCAAACTTATCCAAAGCCATTTCAACAATCGAAATAGCGCGTTCGACGCCTGCGCAAATACCCCGCGGCTGAGCCAAAAGAACTTTCATAATTTCCAAACCCTGTTTTTCTGGAAAAAAGGCCGGGTCCTGGCGGCCCGGTGAGGTTTGAGAATGTAGTGTCCCAGCTCCTTAATGTAAAGACATGGGAAGTGCTTGGAAAAATACATTATTTTTCAGATTGTTGTCTGTTGCGCTGCGAGAAAGAGGCCTATCAAGGGGGCTTGAAAAACGCTATAGTTAAGGTGTCCTATCTGGGACAGAAATGGAGGTTCTCATGTTTGCGACCTCAATGTATGCCGACATCGGCCTTCCCTTTGCTGTGCCGACATCGCGGCTAGCGCGCTTTTTCTACGATGCACTCGCCTCCGACGAGGCTGAAGATCTCAATGAGGCTATCGATAAAGCCGACGAGATCGGCGCGTTGCAGGAGGATCTGAGAGAAGATCTGATTGCGCTTCAGAAATATCGCGCCTTTTATAACAAAGGCAGGCTGAATAAAATCGAACCACAGGATCGCTATGTGGTTGAAGAAAAAGAGTGGGCTTGGACGGTAGAGCTTGCGCAACGTATGTTCGGGTTTGTGCCAACAGAGCTTTACGGCAAGAGGCCGTTGCCTCCCGCCATTCAGGCCATGCAGCCACGCGCGCCAGAGCCGATGCCTTCGGAGCCGACATCAATGGAGCTGAGCCCAGCACTTGAATCGATGCAGAAGTTAGAGCCGCAAGAGCCGGAACCTATGCAGCCCAAGGTGGCAGCGCCAGCGCCGGAGCCTGATCTTTTCTAGGATCAGACCCTTAGGCTTCGGTCCAGCGCATGACAACTTGCGCGGCTTTAACACCAGAGCGCAAAGCGCCTTCGATGGTTGATGGCAAGGACGTGGCGGTCCAATCGCCCGCCAAGGCCAGATTTTTCCAACCGATATAAGCCGTCGGACGTAGCCTATTTTGTGCGGGCGTTGCGGCAAACGTGGCGCGCTTTTCACGCACGATGCGGCAAGGTGGCACTTTGTTTGGATCGAGGTTGAAAAACTTCGCCAAATCATCCCAAATGGCCAGCGACCATTCTTCGTTATCATGCTCGCCATAGCGTTCGGCGGCGCTGACGGTGACAGAGACGACGCCGGGTTTAACAAAAATCCATTCGGCAAGGCCGCCGATGGTTCCCGTAAAGCCAGCTGGATTTTGCGGCACTTCAATGCGGAAATGCGCATTGGCGATCGAACGGAACGACGTGGGCGTTGCCAATGTTGGGATCAATTCCTGCGCGACCCAAGCGGGTACGGCCAGGATGACCCAATCTTCAGGTGCAAGATCGACCTTACGTTCACCGAAATCAAGCGTTGTGACTTGACCTTCGGGCGTGACGCTCATGCCGCGCAGCCTGTTGCCAAAGGTGATTGTGCCATTATTCTGACGAATGGTTTTGAGGCAGGGCAGGACAAAGCTTTCGGAAAGGCCGACTTTGGGGATCATGGGCTGGCAAGCGTTACCGCCAGCCGTGAAGCTTTGTGCCAGAACGTTAGCCAAAAGTCGCGCTGAGGCGCTTGTTAATTCGGTATTGAGCGCCGAGACGGCCATTGGTTTCCAAAGCCGCTTGTAAAGCGCTGATTTTTCGTCGAGCAAACGCGCAACGGTATCGTCTTCGCCCGATGTGAAAAGCTTGAACGCTTCAAGATAATCTTGCGGCTTTGTGCCCGGAACGCGCCGCTTGGCGCTTAAAATCCACCAAGGTAACCGGCCATTGTTCATGCGCACGGTCCAACGTTCGCCTGTCTCGAAATCCATAAAAGGAAAGAGAGGCTCGGTTTGACGTGTCATTGTATCTTTGGCGCCGGACAGCTCTAAATAATCCTGAACCGCGACGTTGCCCGATAACACCATGTGGTTGCCGTTATCAATCCGGCAATCGAGGCCTTTATCAAAATACGAACGACACCGACCGCCAGCATAAGGGGCGGCTTCGTACACGAAAACCTTTTGACCCATCAAAGAAAGCTGAAGCGCAGCGGAAAGTCCCGCCATGCCTGCGCCGATAATATGAACGTTGCGTGAAATTGTCATGCGAACCTTTTCTTCTATTCAACTAAGCCGCGCAGTAAAATCCAAATCTTTTCCCAAAGGGGAAGAGAGACGCGCTTGGCTGGATCTTTCCAATCTTCCTTCAGAAGTCTTTCAAGAATAGCTCTGTAATAGTTCCGCATGGCGCGCGCTGGCCGCATCGGATACCACAAGGCCTTTTTGAGAGCGGCGTTCGCACCATCGAAATGCTCGTGCGCCCGAAGGGCTAAGGCGCGGCAGGCGATGGGTAGAGCCGGGTCTTTGAGAACTTCGCTGGGTGTGCGCGTGGCAATGCCCGCCTGCGCCAAACATTCCTCAGGCAGGTAAAGCCGTCCGCGCGATGCATCTTCGGCCAGGTCGCGCAAAATATTCGTAAGCTGCAACGCGCGGCCCAGGTGATAGGCGACGTGCATACCGTTCTCGCTTGGATCGCCAAAGATGCGAACGGAAACGCGGCCAACGGCGCTGGCGACATGATCGCAATAAAGATCAAGCTTTTCCATGGACGGAGCGCAGATGGCTTCACGAGCATCCATCTCCATGCCTTCGATGATGGCTTGAAAATCTTCTTCAACAAGAGAGAACATCTCAATTGCCGGAAGAAGGGCGCGCGTGATGCTGTCCTGCGCTTCGCCTTTTTGAAAGAGTGCGCTGATCCGCGCGCGCCAAAGATTAAGGCCTGTTTCACGAATTTCAGCGGTCGGTGAATCGTCAGCGATATCGTCCACTTCGCGACAAAAAGCATAAAGCGCGTACATGGCTTCACGGCGCGGAACGGGAAGCATGCCCATGCCGGATGCAAATGACGTTTTGGCGGCTTGCACGCGCGCTCGAACGTCTTTCATCGCTTCGTTATAGGTCAGGTTGGTCTGAATCATGGATGGACAAAGGCCCGGTATAGCCCGGTAAGAGCAGCGGTGATCTTAGCCGGTTTGTTGAGTTTCACATTGTCGCGGAGTGGATCGCGTTTGGCGAGGAGCTTCGCGAGTTTTTCTGCGATGACGACGATGGTCGCCGTATCGAAACGGAGATGGCCGTCAGCGATATAGGGCGGAAAGGTGCGCGCTTTTTGGATAAGCGGTGCGGTGAGCGCCAAAAGATCGTTAAGCGTTTGGCGTAGCTCAGGCGAGGATTCTTCTTTTTCCAACGAAAGATGTGTTGGGTCGGCGCCGTTCTTTTCCATGAGATCAAGCGGAATATAAACGCGATCAAGCTCGGCATAATCTTTGCTGCAATCCTGAATGTGGTTCAAGATTTGGAGCGCTGCGCAAAGCGCGTCATTCGCGGGCCACGCCTCTTTCGGTTCGCCATGCAGGTCGAGCAAATAGCGGCCAACCGGCGCGGCGGAATAACGGCAGTAATCCAGAAGCTCGTCAAAGTTCGCATAGCGCAATTTTGTCGTATCGCGTTTGAAGGCAATAAGAAGATCGAGCGCATGAACGGGCGAGACTCCCGTCTGCGCCAAACTATCACGCAAGGGGATGATGCTGGCGACGCTTTGATCATTGGGGTTCGTCAGCGCTGCACCGAAAGCATCCAGCCGCGCGATTTTCTCAGCTGGGTCCAAAAGCGGGTCGTCGCTGATATCGTCGGCGGCGCGCGCGAAAATGTAATAGGCAGCAACGTGCGGGCGTAAATCCTTGCGGATCAGCTGAGCGACCGGAAAATTTTCGGTGGTTTCGTTTTTACCGCTGGGCGTCTCAAGTGTCGTCATGGCGCGTTCGTTCTCCCTTTCCAGCGACCGCCTTGACCAAGGAAGGCATTGCGGGCGGATTCGATCATAGCAATCATATAAAAACCGGCGGCAGCAGGCAATGTCGCGGCCCAAGGAACGGGCAGGCCGTAAAAGACGACCGTAGGCGCATAAAGCGCTGCCATCACAAACCAGGCGATCCCACCAACAAACATCATGTTTGTCTCAAGCGTCAAAAAGGCGAGGACAGGCGCGATGAATACCGCGAACATGCCAAAGAGCGCCAACAGCAAAAGCGCATAGGAATGCCGCAATTGCGTAAAGGCCGTGCGTGCGATCATTTCGCGAATATCGATGGCGGTCGGATATTTGCGCACGCTTTGGACTTCTTGTGTGAGCGCGAGTGATATGTGCCCATCGGCTTTCTTTATGCTGCGTGCGAGCGAACAATCGTCAATGAGCGCGCCTTTGATCGCCTCAAGCCCGCCGCTTTTATCAAGCATTTCACGCCGCACAAGCATGACACCGCCAGCCGCACCAGCAATCTTTGAAGCCGGATCGTCGACTTTGCGGAACGGATAGAGCATCGTAAAAAAGAAAACGAATGCCGGGATCAGGAATTTTTCGGCCAAGGATTCAATGTTGAGTTTGACCATCAAGGACGTCAGGTCGTATTTGTGCAGCTCTGCTTTGGAGACAAGCTGCCGCAAGGTGCCGCCTTGATAGACAATGTCGGCATCCGTGAAAAGAACGAAGGGCGCTTTGCTGGTTGCAAGACCGGCTTGCATGGCGGCGACTTTGCCGACCCAGCCTTCTGGTAGATCCGGGGCGCTTAGAACCGTCAATTTATTGCTTGCGCCCGCATTGCGCGCGACGCGTTCGGCGGTCATGGGGGTGCTGTCCGCGCTGTGATCATCGACGAGAATAATGCGATAGGGCCCGGGATAATCCTGCGACAAAAGGGACGGCAGCGTTTCCGGCAGCGTTTCGGCCTCGTTGCGGGCGGGGATGATAATATCGACGGCTGGCCAAGTCGTGGGCACAGGTTCGGGTTCGTCAACCAAAGGGCTCCAAAACCGGCCCCAAAATATCGCGCCGAAATAAAGTGCCATGATCGAAAGCGTACACATGAAAGTCAGCATGGGCTCAAAGCCTTCCGTTTTGTTTGAACCACGCGATGGCGTCGCTCAGCGCTTCGCGCGCAGGGCGAGGGGCATAGCCTAAATCGCGTTTGGCCTTGTCTGAGGAAAAGAACATCATCTTTTTGGACATCTTAAGGCCGTCCACCGTGATGAAAGGTTCTTGTTTCGTAAAGGCGGCGACGAACTCGGCCGCATAGGCAAGCGGGAAGAGCGGCGCGCGCGGAATTTTGATTTTGGGCGCTTTGCCGCCTGTAAGCGAGGCAATTAACGCCAACAAATCGGCAAGGCTCATGTCTTCGCCACCCAGAATATAGTTCTCACCGCAAACGCCTTTTTCAAGCGCCAGAAGGTGGCCCTGCGCGACATCGTCAACATGGACGATATTCAAACCCGTATCAACATAGGCAGGCATGCGTCCTGCTGCCGCTTCGATCACAATGCGCCCCGTTGGCGTCGGCTTCACGTCACGCGGGCCGATGGGCGTCGAAGGATGAACGATCACCGCCGGAAGCTTTTCGTTGGCGATAAGATTGCGCACCGTTTGCTCGGCGTTAAATTTTGAACGTTTATAAACGCCGACCATATCGTTCAGCGCGACGGGCGTGGCCTCTGTTCCCGGTGTTCCATTTTTAGGGATGCCGATGGTCGCAACGGAGCTTGTATAAACGATTTTTTTCACGCCAGCCTTGAGGGTGGCACGCATCAGAGATTCCGTTCCCTCGACATTGATGCGGTTCATGGCCGCTTCGTCGGGCACCCAAATGCGGTAGTCGGCGGCCACATGGAAAAGGTAATCGCAGCCGTTCAGCTTATCGGCATACGTTTCGGGGCGCGTTAAATCGCCTTCGACGATTTCATAGTCTTTGAGATCGTTGAGATTCTGCCGGTTATTACCGGGGCGGGCCAAGAGGCGGAGCCTGTGGCCCTGCGATTCAAGAACGCGTGCGACGGCGGCGCCGACAAAGCCGGTCGCGCCCGTGACAAAGGTGAGAGGTTTTTCCGTCATGAATGGGCTTATACTCGGTGTTGGCGGCCTTCGCAATTATGGTTTGCCCTTTGGGCTTAACCCTTTAGCGCGAATGTGATGGAAAGAGAGGTACACGTTCCGCCAAAGCTAATGGCCGTCAGGTTGTTGAGGCCATCCGAGCTTGCATAGGACGTTGATCCGACTGTGATATTTGTGATGCTGCTCGCGCGTCCTTTGCCGCCAAGCCGCCCGACAAAGCTGCGGCAGATGCCCTCGGGCAATTTTTCAGCCAATTCAATGCGGAAGGAATCTTTGCTGGCACCGACATAGACTTTGATGTTTGTGCCCCATGGCGTTATGGGCAGATTCGTGTGTGAGTTAATCATTTCGGGTGGAAAAAGATCAGCTGAGACCAAAGTCGATGTGATCTCAGTTCCCGTGCTTTTTGAAAAGGCCGTTTGGCTTTTATAAAAGTCGCGAATGTTCTCACTCAGGATCGTAACGTTGTTGAGTGTCGTGCTGATGTTCATGTTGTCATAAACGGAGGAGGCGGCAACCCATGTTGCGCTGAGGATGAGCCCCATAATCGACATGGTAATGGCAAGTTCGATAAGGGTGAAACCTTGCCGGAGGCGGAATGAAAAAGGGCGCAACATGAAAACCTCATATTTGGTGGGGATCGTTGGATCCTAACGTTTCCTTAAGAACACTTAACGCAAAATGAGTTAACGAATTATCAACCCAACTGTTTGTTAATGCAGACTGGGACGTTTTTATGTGTGACTCTGGACGGAAGAACAAAGGCTTAGTTCCTCCCTATCCGCCCCGAAGGGGGCAGAGGAAGAAAGGCATGCGGCTGCGGTTTATTATGATGGCGAGCGCGCTCGCTTTGCTGACGGGGTGTTCGTTTGTCGATGTGCCGGATGCTAAATCGACGACGGGTCGTCCGCCAGCTGTGGCTGAAGTGCCATCGCCGGAGGAAACGGTCAGGGGCGAGGGCGAACCGCCCATCGTGACGCTTGAAGTCAGCAAACAACTCCACGAAAGACGTTTGTCCCGCTATGAGGAATTGCCGGGCGGCATTGTCGTGCCGACAACCAATTTGAACGCTGTGCCTGTGACAACGGCTCTGCAGGCTGTTTTGGCCGGAACGGACGTTTCGCTGTCATGGGATACGCAAGGGTTTGACGATCGCTTGGTTTCCGTTACGAACCTCAGCGGCACTTTGCCAAAGGTCGTTGAAAAGATATGCGCTTCGGCTAAGGTTTTCTGTAGCTACCGCAGCGGTATGCTCGAATTGAAAGACAAAGAAACGTTCATCGTCGATTTGCCTGCTGTGCCGTCGCTTAAGGATAATGCCAAGGGCGCGACGAACTCGATGGCCGATATGATCGGCACGCTAGCGAACGACAAGGTTCGCATTGATCAGCAGGGCGGCAACCTCGTTTATACGACCGACGTTGTGGGACAGGAAAATGTCCACCAATATTTGGACGAATTGCGCCATGGCCGTCCGCTTTTGGTCATGCAGCTTTATATTTGGGAAGTCAATCTGACCCGTGACCATGCGACCGGCATCAATTGGAGCAGCTTTTCTATGCCGACAATCGGCGGCACCTTCGAAAAGCTGGCTTTGGCTGGATCGACGGCTTTCACAAGCGTCACAAATCCGGGCGTCAGTCTTGGGGCGACTTTGAATGGCAAAGTTTCGGCTAAGGCCGTTTTGTCATTCCTTTCGACACAAGGCCAAGTCCAAACGATTAGTAGTCCACAATTGTCTTTTGTTTCCGGTGCGAATGCTGAGTTTAAGGTCGGCGGCAAGCAGCGTTACATTTCCGAAGTCGGTACTTCGACAAGCTCTGTTTCAACCTCGACGACATCGTCCAACACCGTTTCGACAGACGAAATTGAAACGGGGTTGAAGGTCACCGTTGGCGGTTCGTATGAAAGCGGCGTTGTTTCTGCTTTGATGAACCTTGAAATGCAAGACGTGGTGAGCCTGAATGCCACGACGATGCAAAATGGCACGACGATTGATTTGCCTGAAACGAAGGAACGTAAAGTTTCGACGTCGATGCGCATTCGACCGGGCGATAGCATGGTTTTGGCCGGGCTTGTTTCCTCGCGCGATAACAACAGCAAAGAAGGCATTCCCTTGCCCTTCAGCAGCAAGTTGCCGACATATGACAGCGATGAGCTGACCAACACCGAACTCGTTATCCTCGTCAAGCCGAGTATCGTTTTGTTCGCTGATAAAGAAGATGAACCGCCGCCAGTCCATGCGCCTTCGCCGAAAGCGGCCCGTGCCTCGGGCGTGGAAAGTACGCCTTTGCCCGATCCCGTTTTAATTGATAAGGATGGCAGCAAACCTGTGGCACTTCCGGCGAACCATTCGGATCTTGAAAGAACGAAGCCCGTGTCGCTCGCGGCGGAGCCAACTGTATTGGCGCCTGTGGCGGAAGTGCCCGCGCAGCGGCTTTCCGCTGTTCCTGTTCAGCCCAGCGCGGACAGCGCGCCCGTTGATCGCAGTTTGATGCAGCGCGGTTTCAGCCACGCCTATGATGAGATGCTTGAGCCAGCCTCTGGCGTTGCGACTTATGCCAAGCAAGAGGAGGCGTATCCATGAGCTGGCCACGCTCCGCATGGATTTTTCTTTTTGTTTTATTCGTAAGCCTGGGCGCGGCTTCGCTGGCGCGCGCCGATCGTGATGCGTCGTTCCTTGCGCCAAACGCAGCGACAACGGGTTCCATGTCGCGCAATGAGGGTGCTGTCAGCATCGAACCGAAAGCTGAAATCGATCTGGGCGATACGGGCCTTAATGTCGCGAAGCGCACGACCTTGTTTTTTGTGAACCAAACAAACTTGCCTGTCGGCATTGTCACTATTACGGCCAATGGCGATAGCAACGTCGATGCCACTATCGTTGCGGATGATTGCTCAAAGGGCGGAAAGATCGCTCCATCGAGCAAATGCGCCGTTTCTGTCGAAGTGACGCCGAAAGGTTCGGGCCAATGGACAGCCGAAGTTCTTATGACGCACGATGCGGCAGGGCGCTTGGCGCGCGCGAAGCTGTCCGGCAAAACGTCTGGAACGAACGATAAGAAAAACACAGGCCTTTCGCTGAGCACCAAGGATGTCAAAGCTATTGATTTCGGTAAGGTGCAGCTGGGTTCTGGTAAAGCCGTCCGTTCAGCTTTGATGGTCAATGACAGCAACGCTCCCATTACGGTTCTTTCGATTGAAGTGATCGCCGCTGAAAACGGCCTCACGAAGCTCGATCAAGGTTGCATCGAAGACATGGATTTAGCGCCGGGCGATTCCTGTCCTGTGACGCTGATGTGGAATCCCGAAAAAACAGGCATGGTTTCGACCGATTTGATTATCCGTCATACGGGGCCGATGGGCTTTGCCGTTATTCCTATTCGCGGTGAAAGCGACGAACCGAAGGATACGGAAATAGCAGGCGGTAAGAAAGACGATGGTAAGGGCGGCAAAGCTGGTGCTGATAAAGTGTCGCTTTCGCCTTCAGCTGACGATATCGAAAAGATGATGAACGGAAAGATTCAGGCGCTTTCGTCATCGGCCCTTGGCTCCGAAGCTGAATCGGCATCACGTTCTTCTGCGCCTAAAAAAGAGTCTGCCGATATGGACGTTCACCTGATCGGCACGGTTGGCAATCGCGCTTTGCTTTATTGTGAAGGCAAGACAAATGTCGTCGGCGTTGGCGAAGAAATGCCTGTCGGCGATGGCAAGCTTAAGCTTGTCGACGTTGCGAGCAAGCAGGCGACGATTTTGCTCGATGGCAAAAAGAAACTTTTGGATCTTGAGGCGGTTGCTGACCTGACATCCAAGGCTGCCAAAGCGCGCGAACAGCGGGACAAAACAACCTCTTCGCCGACGACGGGTGCACGGAAGGCCAAGCAACCGGCAACGACGAAAAAAGGCGATGATCAATCGTCCACCGCCACAGGTGGACCATGAGCGACGTCCTCATTCAACAGCCTGAACAGCTTCTTTCCGGCGACCAAGCCAAGCATGTTCAGCCGCGCCATTATGAACTGGCGCTTGCCGAACAGGCGATGCGCCGCGCGACGGGCCGCTATCTGACGATTGAGGAAATTCTCCGGCGCAATGGCTTTGTCATTGACGAAGTCAATCGCGCGAAGGCGCGGGGCAGCGCGCGCGAAGATCTGACCATGCAGGCGTTGCGTTTGTACGTTTCGGTCGCCAACCAAACGGCGATGGGCCTGTGCCTGCTTGAAATGCATGACGGCGTGCTTCGTATCGCCGTTGGCGACCGCGTGGACGACGTCGATCTGTTGCGCATTGCGACGGCTTTGCAACGTGCGAACCGTGACGTGGTCAAGATCGAAGTCGAACCGTGGGACCGCTCGGACCTGGCTCGCTTAATGCGCGAACAAAGCGAAGTCGCGGGCGAAAGGTTGCTGCGCGTTTTCGCTTCTTTGGCGCGCGATCCGGACGATGCGACGTACATTGAACAAGCGCTCAACGATATTTTGGCCGAAGCGCTGCAAAGCCGTACGTCAGATATTCATCTTTCTTTGCTTGAAGACGATGCGCGTTGCTGGATCAGGTACCGCATCGACGGCGATCTTGTTTATAAGCATCTTATTCCGCACCGCGTGATGGCGCCGCTTGTGACGCGCATCAAAACGGATTCTAAAATGGATGCGGCGGATCGCCAGCATCCGCAAGATGGCCGTCTGGCCTTTGAATGGCAGGGACGTATGATCGACGTTCGTGTCGCGGCTTTGCCGGTCGCGCCGTCGGGCGAAAAACTTACGCTCCGGTTGCTCGATCGTGAAAACTTACGCAGTTTCGACGAACTGTTCCTGAATGCGTCGATGGTTGCCGAGCGATTGCGTAAAACAATCCATACGCAAACGAAAGATGGCGGTTTGATCGTGGTCAGCGGTCCAACAGGTTCCGGTAAATCAACGACCCTTTACGGTATTATTCAGGAAATCGACCGTTCTTCGCGCGCTGTGTATTCGGTTGAATCCCCGGTCGAATATGATATGCCGCTTGTTGATCAAACGTCCGTTACGGATCACTCGGCTAACACGATCGCAGATATTATTCGCGCGCTCATGCGTCACGATCCGGATGTGATCATCGTCGGCGAAATGCGTGACGGCGATACGGTCGAAGCGGCCTTGCGCGCGACGGAATCAGGCCATTTGGTTATCACGACGGTCCACGCGGTGGACGCGCTTCATACTTTGGATCGTATCGACGGCTTTTTGACTTCGGCGTATCGCACCAGCGGTCTTTATATTTTGGGCCACGCCTTGATCGCTTCGTTGTCGCAACGCCTCGTTAAAACGGTTTGCCCCGCGTGCCATACGGTCGATACCGCTATCCGCGTTTATGGCGACGAAGCCCGTTGCGCGGGCATCGGCCTGCATCCTGATGAAAACGTAGCGCTTGCCAATCGAGGCGGCTGCGATTTGTGCAACCACACAGGTTTCCTTGGCCGTACATTGGTGCTTGAAGCTATGTTCCCGCCGGAAGATCAGGCCAGCCGTCGCGCGATTACGGAAATGATGGTTTCGAACGTGACGTCCTCGATTGTGGATGTGCCGGGCACGCTTTATCTTTCGCGGCGTGAATCCATTCGCGACCTTGTTCGCCATAACGCGATCGACGCCAATATGGGCGCCTCGCTGATGGTTGAAGAAGCGGCTGTGCGGCAAGGACGTGGACGATGAGGGAGCAGGCGGCATGAAGCTTTTCCACGCCAAATACGCTCAACAGACAATCGGTGGCGCCGTTTTGGTCCAGGAAGAAGATTTCTACCTTCCTGACGAGCATGCGGTGCGGCGCACGTTGCGCGGCAAAGGTCTGTGGCCGATCAGGATCTATGAGCAAAAACCGCCTTTGTTCGAATGGATGGATGTCCGTTCGCGTGATTGGCAGTTGCAATTATTGCGCGCCATCCGGTTCCAGTCGGCGACGACATCGGCGGGCACGGCTCTTTTGAACATTATCGAAGGCGAAGACGATCCGCGTCGGCGTTTGGCCTTTCTGCCTTCGCGCACGGTGCTCAAAGGCGGCGGCTCTTTTTCCGAGGCTTTGCGTGAGCTTAAATTGCTTGATGTGGCAACGATGGCGATCATCGTGGCTGGTGAGCGCGCAGGCGATTTGAAGGGCGTCGTTCAACATGCGATTGAGCATGTGGAGCAAAAGGGCACGCAATATAAAGCTTTGTTGGCAGCGCTCAGCTGGCTTTCGTTCGATATTTTCAGCGTGATCAGCGCGATTTGGGGCACGCAATTCGGCTTTATTCCTTATTTGCGGGCGCAAGGAACCAAAAGCACCGATCCGGTTGCCGTTGCTAAGTTTGAACAGGGCATTAAGCTCGTTACGATTGTGAACGGCGCTATGTTGATTGCGACGTCGCTCATCATCTTCTTTGCGATCTTTTTCGTGATTTCCTATTGGCGCAATAGGCACAAACCAGACCATTTCACTTCGCGTATGATGATGCGGATTCCGCTCCTTTCGACTTATCTGCGAAATATCAGCTTTAAGGACACGGGCAAATTGATGACGCGGCTTTTACGCGGCAAAGTGCCTTTGGCTGACGCGCTCAAGATTATTATCGAAAGCTCGGTTGAACCGACGGCTCGCCTTTATTGGACGTCATGTGAGCACAAGATTATGTCGGGCGTTGAACCGGCCAAGGCTTTGTCGCGGCCGCCCCTTATGAAGGCCGAACGCGACCAGATTTTGACGATTCAATCTGTCGATCAGCTCAGCGACGTTTACGCCGCCATTGCCGACGAACGCGACTTAATGGCAAAGGCGGATCAAAGAAAGATATTCAAGTTCGGCATGTTCTTGTTGATGGCGCTGTCGGGTATTACGATTTTGACGACCATCTATCTGCTCATGCTCCAGAACCAGAGCTTCCTCAACAGCATCAACGAATTGCGCGGGTAAAGCCATGACATCGCCACTTCTTGAAAAATTAAAATCGATTAAAGCTCTTCTTGAGGCTGGGACGCAAAAAATTGCTGCCGGGACCAATGACGAGGGAATGGATACGTCCAATTCCGTTGGTCGTGCGCTTCTTGGCTCGGTCAGCGCTGTGGGTGATTACTATTTGCCGCCGGGGCTTTTTGGCGGTTGCTGCCCGCGTGTTGTCGGGGAAGAAGAGGGCATCGTTTGGAATGCGGCGGCTGAATCGGCCGATACCGAACGCGTCCATGTTGTCTGGCAGGCGCAGGGCGAGAAAATATGGTACTTGGCCGTTCGTTCGACGGAGCTGGCGGAAAATCCGGATACATGGTGCCCGTTCGCGTCTCTTTTGCCGGGTATGAAAGATTCCATCGAGCCGCCTGTTCTCTACACCTATTTTACGGACGAATCCGCGACGATGATGACGGTCCTTATCGATGGGCTTCAGATTCACCGTGGCACAAGTTCCGTTATCAGGGCCAAGGCGGAGCGTGCCGCGCGTGAGCTTAACGGTGCGCCGGTGATCGAACTGATCCCCGACCGTATTTCAAAATTAGTTCCATCGCCGTGGTATTCGCTTTCTTTATTTGAAGAACGCGCTCGCCGCGTTCTGGCGACGTTTTCCGTTTTGGGCGCGGTGTCGTTTGGTGCGCTTTCCGTTATTATTTGGCTTGTTGCCGCTTTGGCGACGGTCAGCGCTCATGCTGACCTGAATGAAATCCGCGCGCGAACCGACGAAAAGTCTCTTCAGTTGCTCAAAGCGGTGCAAGAGCAGCGCGCCAGCCCTATGCGTGAGCAGTTGGCTCGTTTTGCCGATGTGAACGATGGGCTTCTGGCGTTGAATGGTTATTTGGAGATTTATGTCATCGACAACAATCTGCCGACATGGCGGGCTGTGTTGCCGTCTAACGTGACTTCCGACAGGATTAGAGAGCTGGGCGGTCAAACGCTCGATGCGACCGATCAGGGCGTTGTTATTGGCAATTCAAAAGCCGCCCTTGATCTTGGTAAAAGCGATAAGGGGAGAAAATAACATGAAACTTGATCTCTCTTTTTACGCGCGGGTTTTTAATCCGGCTTTTATCTCCAAAATTCTGAAGACCTTTGATAAGGCAACGATGCTTATCGTTTCTGTGAGTTGGGGCGGCTCGCTGTTTTTGATGCTTTTCGCTCTTTATACGGTCAATTTGTCTGTGACAGCGAAGCGTGAAGTTTACGAAGCGGCCGCTATGGAGCCGAGTTTGCCAAAGATCATGACGCGCAAACCCGAGAATTCCGAAATTAAGCCGCTTGTCGATCGGCTCCAAAAACGATTTCCGGATATATCGTTCTCGCTCTCAAACGAGCAAGCTTTGACCGTTTCGGCTGTTGACGGCGCGAAATTCCGCACGTGGCTAACGGTTTTGAGCTACATTGATACGATATCGCCGCAATACCGGTGGCAAATGAAGGATTTCTGCGTTGGCGTTCAATGTAAGGCTTCGACCCCCATGCGTGCCATATTGACGGCTCAGAAAATTACTTTTGCTGCAGCGCAAGGGAATTAGCTGTTTAGATAAGTCTAACAGACGATTGTCTGTTGACTTTTATAGGCGGATTTAGTCTCTTTCAAAGTTAGAAAAAGTTCTATCGTTTTTCATACGATTCGTCGTATGTATCTGTTTGTAATCTTTGTTTAACTTTCTGTTCGTAGGGTTATGCTCTCGCCGATTAAGAGTGAGGCTCGCTCTCTATGAGACAAAAGGGGATGACCATGTTCGTGCGTTCGTCGCGTTTCCCACAATCGCGTTTAGCATCTGATGCTGGCATTGCGATTGGGCCTATCCTTTTTATCATCTCCGTACTGGGGATTTTGGCAGCTGCCATTGCGGCGGGAAGTGGTTCATTTACGACGGGTACGGCGACCGAAAGCAATCGTGCGAAGGCCGCCGCGATTATCGATATCGGCCAAAATTTGAAAATTGGTTTTGATCGCATTCTTGGTAACGGCGTCGATTTCTCGACGGTTAATATCGACCCGGATAACACGTCAACTTCGGATGATCTGTTTTCCCCGATTGGTGGCGGCATTTCTTCGCCTTCAACAACGATGGCTGTTACCTCGACGGTGTCGTGGTATTATCCGCTCGTCAATATTCCAAAGCTAGGTACAGGAAGCGGAAACCGTTTGGCAGTTTTGCAGGTTTCGGAAGAAGTCTGTGACGAAATCAATTCCAAGGTTGCTGCCTTGGCGACGGGAACGGCGAAGGGACAGTCGGGTAATTACGGTGACTTTGGTTCAAGCTCGCTTGTCGATTCCTCGTGGCCGACTTCCTTGCAAGGCAAGTCGATCGGGTGCGTCGATAATACGGATCATGAAACGGTTCCGGCTGGTTTCTATTTCTATCAGGTCTTGGGTATCCAATAAGATCTGCTCCCTAGGGTCCTGACCCTAGGATTCCTGATTGATCTTTCCCCAAAGAAGATGATCTTCCCATGCGCCGTTGATGCGCAGATAGCTTTTGGCTGTGCCTTCTTCGTGGAAGCCAAGCTTGGTGAGGAGTCTTTTGCTCGGTTCGTTTGACGGCATGCAATTGGCCTCAAGCCGATGAAGCCGCAGCGTCTCAAAGGCGAAAGTCTCAACGCGTTTGGCGGCGGTTGTCATGAATCCTTTGCGCGCATAGGGCAGGCCGATCCAATAGCCGATTTGGCCGTTTTGCGCCGCATTGCGTTCGATGTGCGAAAGCGTAATGCCTCCGATAAGCTGAAAGCCTTTGTCGTCAATCGAAGAAGTGGACGGTGGCATCTCGCCGCGTTGGCCAAAATGAGCAAAAGAAGCTTCGGCGTTTTCCTTAAGAAAAAGCATGAAGGTATAAGTCTTGCCTTCCTTCCACTCACGCCATTGGCGGCGTAGGCTGCTTGAATAATAATCGAATGTCAAAGCTTCCGGCGGCCATGTCGGTTCCCAGGGTTTAAGAAAATCCTGACTTTTGGAACGTAGGTCGCGCCAAGCCTGCCAATCGCGCGGTTGGCCTATCCGTAGCAAAAGGTCAGCGCTTTCGATCTGAAAACCTGTTGGCGGCAAAGGCGGTTTGCTCCGTAGAGGCGAGGGGCCAAGGCGTCTGAAAGCTGCGGTGAGCGACATGGCAAAATCCGTTTGTTAGGAGCGAAGTCTATCGACCAACGTGTCATAAGATTCGAGCATGGAATCTTGGCCAATACAAGCCAAGGCGGGGGCTTTTCCAAAAAGAGCGCCTGCCATAGCCATGGTGTCTGCGACGGTGACGGCCTCAACCTTTGCCAAGGTCTTTTGCGGTGGTATGGGGCGGCCAAAGCGCAACATTTGCGCGCCCAGCATATCTGCGCGGCGGCTGACATTCTCGCGGCTCATCAAAAGATCGGCGCGCATTTGCGCTTTAGCGCGTTCCAATTCGCTGCGTGTGATATGCGACGTCACATCGCGCAGTTCGGCGCAAACGACGGGGATCAACTCGCGCAGGCGTCGCGGGTCTGTTCCGGCGTAAAGGGAGAAGAGCCCCGTTTCCTCGAACGCGTTGTGCATGGTGGAAATATCGTAAACAAGGCCACGTTTCTCGCGGACTTTTTGAAATAGGCGCGAAGAAGAATTGCCGCCGAGAATAATGCTGAGCAAGATAGCTGCATGAAGTTTGTTTGCCTGAAAACCGGGGCCCGGAAAGGCCATCATCAGATGCAGTTGTTCGCTGTCTTTCGTGAGGCGTGCCTCGCCACCGCTGGCGCGCGCTTTGACAATCGTAGCGCAGCGGCCACCGGGCAGGCGGCTCCAATAACGTTTGGCAAGATCGACAATCTCGTCATGATCGACTTTGCCTGCCGCGACGAGAATGGTGTTGCCTGCGTGGTAATGCGTTTTGACATAGCGTGCAATTTTCTCGCGCGGTATGGCGGCAACAATTTTGCTTGTGCCTAAAATCGGGCGGCCCAGGCCTTGGCCCGGAAAGGCCGTTTCCTGCAAAACGTCACCAATATGTTCTTCCGGCGTATCAATGTCGCGTGCGATTTCCTGTAAGACGACTTGCCGTTCGCGCATCAGTTCCTTGGGTGCAAAAGCGGCATGCTGCACCATGTCCGCGACGACATCGATGGCGCGTTCTGTTTCTTCGGGCAAAACATGCGTAAGATAAACGGTGCGGTCACGCGCCGTATAGGCGTTGAGGTTGCCGCCCTTTTTTTCGATCTCGTTTGAAATCATATAGGAGGAACGCGTGCGCGTGCCTTTGAACAGCATGTGCTCCGTTAAGTGAGCAAGTCCGTTGGCCATAGCGGGTTCATGACGTGAACCGACGCCAATCCATGCGCCGCAAACGACGCTTTCGGCATCGTTCATCGTGTCGGTTGCAATCCGAAGGCCGTTGGCAAGTGTTGAAAGGCGAATGCTCATCGCGTTGAACCCTATGGCTGAATTTTACAAAAAAAGATTTATGACGCTATTAGGAAGGCTTCGCAATGCTTTCAAGAGGGTAGGAAGCCAAAGGCTTTATTTAAGGGAGGTATTTTTACCGAAGCTTAATGTCTTACACACCGAACTTTAAACAAAGAGGCGCAAGATTTGCCTGCATTTAATTTAAATTGGAGATATTTTCATGCCCTTATTTGACTCGCGCCTCATCGTCCTTTTTACGGTTGCATTCTTTATCTCGGCGGCCTTTCTGGCCGACGGCGCATCATCTCTTCCTTATTGATCTTCGGTAGCGCTAGTTGCGCTTTTCCTTCAGGCCCGGCTTTGTGCCGCTTGTCTTAAGGGCCAGCGAGCGCGGCGACGCCTTTTTTTGAACCGAGCGGGAAGCAGCTCCAGCAACTTTGGGCGCTTCCTGCGAGGTCAAGGCGGCGCGGTGGCCAAGCGTCTTGCGCTTGATAAGCGTATGGAAAGGCTGCTCGGCTTTGTCGGCCAAAGGTTGCCCTTCACGCAGCAGCGTAAGGCTGCGTAGGCCTTTTTTCCATCCCATCAAAAGAAGCTCACCGCGAACTTGGGCGGCAATCTCAGCCGGAATGGCAAGGGTAAGCGAAACGTCGCCCATGATAAAGCTTTGGACGGAAGCTGCCATTTGAATAAGCGCTTCCGGAGCAAGGTCGTCTTGCGTCGCGAAAAGGGCGCGGTCGCTTTCGGCTAATTCAGCGATGCCCGCCACATGCTTGTGGCCACAGCAAAAGCCGTCGGCCATCGTAATCTCTTTTGACGAAAAACCAAGCCACCGCAGCATATCGAAAGAGGGATCGCTGAGGTTTTTCTCTGAAATTTTCAATTCATCGCGGCAGAAATACGCGCCAAGTACGGCGGGGGTAAAGGCGTGCTTGATCGAACCGACGAAGGGCAGATACGCTTCGAGCCGTTCGAGGGCTTCGTCGGAAAATCCTTTTTCGCGTAAAGCCGTCAGGCTGATGCCGGGCGCGGCGCGCAGCGTGCGATAGCCGGTCAGATGTTCGCAAACGGCCTTGATATCGGCTTTGTCATAGCCTTTTTGCGCCAGCGCGAGCGGTACGGCCGGATTGACGCGGCGCTCGAAGCGTTCTTCGGCAACGGCGAAATCGCAGGCTAAGGCCGCTTCGGCTTCGACACCTTGCGAATAGGCTTCGGCCAATTGGCCCATGGCGGAATCGTGGAAAAGAGCGGTTAGCTGTCCATGCCGCAAGCCATGCATGCGCACAAGGTCGATGGCCTTTTCATAGGTATGACGCGCGGTGGAAAGAAGGACGAGATCGACGCCAGATTCTAAATCCAGCGGTTCCGGCAGGACGGAAAGTCGGTCGTAATCCGTTTTTTCGCCAAACGCGGCGCGGATTTGATTTTCGAGGTTGCGCACCAAGGCTTCGCGCGAGGCCATGAACGAACCGCAAGGGCCAAGCTTGGCGGCGAGTTTAGCCGACGTCTCGCAGGCCGTCGCGGTGATAAGAGCCGCAATCGCCGAAGCGGTGCTTTGCGCAAGCTCGCTGTTATAGGCAAAGCCAAGGCTCATCAAAAGCGAAGACAAGTTTGCAAAGCCGATGGCGAGGGGTCTGTTTTTCGTCGCGGGCGCAATCGTTTCGTAATGGAGCTCAAGGAGGAGGACGCTTAAACGTGTTGCTTGTTCCAAACCGGCGACGTCAAGGCTCCCATCAATGGCGCGGAAGGCCAACAGATTGAGCAAAGCGCGCGGCCCGGCATGGACGCCCGGCGTGTGCCATTCGGTCATCGTGTCGATAAAGGCAACGGAAGCACGTTCGCGTTTTTGGCTGGATTCAAGGAATCGCATCCATTTGCCGCGTGCGGCGGGAACTTGGCCGCCGAAGATCGCGTCGATGGTTTCGTTTTGTAAAAGCAGATTTGTCGTTTCCGCCGGGTCAATGGACGGCAAGGCTTCCAAAGCTTCTGGTTGTTGGCCATAGGCCCAAGCGAGCCCCATGCGCGCCATAGATTCCGGCGCAAGAACAAGGCGGCGCGAAAGGAGTAGAGTGCGCGTCTCGTCAAAAAAGGCTGAGGCTTCGGCTTCGTTTTTCCAAAGGCTGTTTTTCCATCCGCGATAAGTTGCGGCACCAACAATACGATCGATTACGCTTGAGACGTCGGTTTCAGCGGTTGTCGCCTCGCCGTGCGCTTTGTGACGCCACAGCCAAGACGGCATTGTGTTTTCTTCAAGAGTACAGCGATCAAGTGGCACGCGTGGGGCCATCGCTTCCTTGAACGTCTCGATGGCTTCGAGGTTCCAATCAGCAGGAGCGCAGACATCCAAATAGGTGCGCAGGGCCTTGTTGTCCTGCGGCCAAAGGGAACCGGCTGTGAAAAGACGCTTGATCGGCATGGAAAACTCGCCTTCTTTCGAGGGATGTAGCCTTTGTTTCTCGAATCGAAACAAAAGTTATCCACAAGATCGTGTAGATGCTATGATTAATGACACAAAATCTGGTGTTTCGAAAGAAAAAGATATTCACAGTTTAAATGCCCGTGGGAACCAACAAACCCCTGAACCCTTACGAATCTTTAACGAAGCGGCTGCTATCACCAAAAGGCTTGGGGGAGCCCTTTTTTATGCCTAAATCCATTTCCTTCGTTCGCGCCATCAGCCAGCTTGGTACGATCCTGCAAATCCGCCTTTGGGGGACGCTTGCGGGGAAGGATTCCTGTGGGCAGCGTTATTACCGCCTTAAAGGGAAAGACTGGCTTGGACGTGAGAAAAGGGCCGTTCTTTACGCAGGCGAACCGGAAGCGAGCAAAATTCCTCCGGCTTGGCGGGCGTGGCTTCAGCATCTTTGTGATGATCCACCTGTCTGCGATGCGAAAAGAGTATTGCCCAAGGGGGGCTCCTGCGGCTACGTTTGGCTCAAGTCTCATGTTGCGAATCTGACAGGGAGCGACGCGGCCTTTGTACCGCCGGGTTATGACCTTTGCCGATTTGGAATATCTGACTCCGAAAAACACAGACATCAAGCGCGGCTCAGGGAAACTTGGGTCTGGACGCCACCAGTTCAATAAAGAAAAGGGTCAACGTCATGGGACGCAATGCGATTGAAACAGTTTTAGGAGCCGTCGTCCTCGTCGTCGCGGCTTTGTTTATGGTGTTCGCCTATTCGAGCGCGGATCTGCGTAAGGTGCAGGGCTATACCGTTAGCGCGAATTTTCCAATGGTGGACGGGCTGAAGGAAGGCGGCGACGTTAAGATCAACGGCGTCAAAGTTGGCTCTATTGCAAACATGAGCCTGATTACGACACCGGGACGCGATCAATATCTAGTCGATGTGAAATTGACGATTTTGCCAACGGTTTCGTTACCGACCGATACGATTGCGATGGTCGCCAGCGAAAGCTTGCTCGGCGGTAAATATCTATCGCTTGAAATTGGCGTGGACGACGACATGGTGCCGACAGATGGTTCGGGTAAGCTGACCCGTACGCAAGCGCCGATGCGCCTTGATGATCTGATCGGCCAGCTGATCTATAGCAATAAGTCGTCAAGCGCTACGCCTGCTGCTCCTGCGGCGGCTCCGGCTCCTGCGCCTGCGGCGGCGGATCATCCGTGAAGAAACTATTCGTTTTCCTTCTCCTTGCCTTTTGGGCTCAGGGGACGGTTTTGGCTTGCGCGGCGCCGACGGAAGAACGGCCCGTCGCAACGCTGCGTGCGCTCGATAAAATCACGGCACGCGTTGAGGAAATCGATATTCCGACGGAGCAGCCGTATAAGTTCGGAACAATCGTTATTACCGTTCATTCGTGCCGCGTGACGCCGCCAGAGGAAACGCCGGAATCGGCTTCTTTCCTCGATGTCACGGAATTTAAAAACGGCGCGGCGAAAGAGACGCCTGTTTTTCGTGGTTGGATGTTCGCGTCAAGCCCGGCTTTGTCCGCGATGGAGCATCCGGTTTACGACCTTTGGCTGATTGGCTGTAAGGATCGTGTGCCTGAGAAATAAGGCGGACAGGATTTAGCCTTTGTCATTTCCGCGAAAGCGGAAATCCTGAATCCTTGCTTCACACCTTCTCGACAAAGCTTTCCATGACTTTTTTGAGGCCGCCGCGCGTAAAGGCGACTTCAAGTTTGCTGCCGTCAATGCGGCGGACAGTCCCTTCGCCAAAACTTGCATGACGCACGCGGTCCCCGATGGCTAGACCGCCGGGCGAACGCGACGCGCCGGATGAGGACGCGACAAGTTCTCGCGCGTGACCTTCAATTTGAATGGAGGGGCCGCGCGTTGCGTTGATTTGCTGAAATAGGTTCGGTGTACGGCTGCGGCGTTCTGATGTATCGCCGCCGCCAAAAGAAGCGTTATATCCGGAATCTCGGCGCAACGTCGAAAACCGCTCGACATGCTCAGGCGGCAGTTCGTTCAGGAAACGCGATGGCAACGCATTCGTCCAACTGCCGTGAACGAAGCGGTTGGCGACATAGGATATCCACGCGCGTTGCCTTGCGCGCGTCAGGCCGACATAGGCCAAGCGGCGTTCTTCCTCAAGGCCGCGCGTGCCATTTTCCGAGAGCGAAAGGCGGCTTGGGAAAAGTTCTTCCTCCCAGCCGGGGAGAAAGACGTAATCGAATTCCAAACCCTTCGCGCCGTGAAGGGTCATGAGGCTTACTTGTTCGACGCCTTTTTCTTCTGTGACTTCGAGGACGAGGCTGACATGCTCCAAAAATCCTTCGATGGTATCGAAGTCAGCCATTGCGCCGATCAATTCCTTGATATTTTCAAGCCGTGATGGCGCATCAGGCGATTTATCCGCTTGCCACATGCCGGTGTAGCCAGATTCGTCGAGGATAATTTGCGCAACTTCGGTATGCGGCATTGTCTCAAGTAAGCTACGCCAACGAATGAAGCTCTGCATCAACGATTGCAGCGTGCCGCGCAGCTTGGGGCCAAACTCGTTCGTTTCAGCAAGCTTGATCGTCGTGTCGAAAAGTGAGGCATGTTCGGCGCGCGCCAGCATGCGGATTTTCTGCATGGCCGAAGGACCAACGCCGCGCTTTGGCAGATTGACGATGCGTTCAAAAGCTAGATCATCGTCTGACGAATGGGCCAGCCGCAAATAGGCGAGGGCATCGCGAATTTCTTGCCGCTCATAAAAACGTGCGCCAACCAAAACGCGATACGGAATGCCGAGGGCGATAAAGCGCTCTTCAAACTGACGCGTTTGGAACCCGGCGCGTACCATGATGGCCATTTGTGCGGGCGATATTTTGCGGCGCTGAAGCGTTTCAATTTCGTCGGCGACCCAACGCGCTTCTTCTTCGCCATCCCACAGCGCGCGCACATGGACTTTCTCGCCTGCCGCCGCGTGCGTCCAAAGTGTTTTACCGAGGCGCTGTTGATTTTGCGCGATCAGTCCCGAAGCAGCGCCCAGAATGTGCGCTGTCGAACGATAATTTTCTTCAAGGCGGACGACGGTGGCGCCTGGAAAATCTTCTTCAAAGCGTAGAATGTTGCCAATCTCTGCGCCGCGCCAGCCATAGATAGATTGATCTTCATCGCCGACGACGCAAAGGTTCTTGCGTTTTTGCGCCAATAGACGAAGCCATAAATATTGCGCGACGTTCGTGTCTTGATATTCGTCCACAAGGATATACGCGAAGCGCTCTTGGAATTTTTCGAGGATATCCGGATTTTCGCGCAAGAGCGTCAATTGATGCAAAAGTAAATCGCCGAAGTCGCAGGCGTTGAGATCGCGCAGACGTTCTTGATACATCGCGTAAAGTTTGGGGAGCTTGCCATTCGCAAGCTCGCTCTTTTCATTGACGACATCTCGGGGTAAAAGGCCGCGATCTTTCCAGCGTTCAAACCCGCCAAGAACGACGCGCGCGGGCGATTTCTTTTCGTCGATATTCTCAGCTTCCAAAAGCTGTTTGATCAATCGCAGCTGATCGTCTGTGCCAAGAATCGTGAAGGATGGCTTGAGGCCGACGCGCTCGGCATAAGGGCGTAACAGCCGCGCCGCCAGCGCATGAAATGTGCCAAGAAACCAGCCTTCGACTGAGCGTCCCAAAAGACCGGATACACGTTCACGAATTTCTGCTGCCGCTTTGTTGGTGAAAGTCAGGGCCATGAGCTGGCCCGGCATGGCTTTGCCCGTCGCCAGCAAGTGAGCGAGTCGTGCCGTTAAAACACGCGTTTTGCCTGTGCCTGCGCCAGCAAGAACGAGGACGGGGCCATCGCTGGCTTCGACCGCTGCGCGTTGCGCCGGGTTAAGCCCGCGCCAGTAAGGCGCGTCATCGGTTTGTGGTATCTCAAAGACAGAGGATTCGTTCATAACCCTCTGTCGTAAACGACCCAACCCTAGGCTGCAAGCCGTAACTTCTTAACCATTTTGAGAAGGCTTGTTTGTTTGCGGAAAGCGAAGGAGCTTTCCTTTGCGCGGAGACTTCCTGTGCGGCGGCGCGAGTTCCGCTACTTTGAAACTCTTCGTTTTGCTGTCAAAGGTTGGAACGACGTCGATACCAAGCGAGCTCGTTTGGGCAAGAAAATCTTCCTGAGGCCCTTTGCCGTTCATGAGGTCATGAAGATAAGCGTCGTCAAATTTTTGGGCTTTAGCTTCGACAAGTTTATGAAAGATTTCGATCATTGTTTGCGCATTACCAAAGGCTTTGCCTTCGACATTGCGGTCACGTGCGACGTCGTTCATGATTTTCGCCATCGCCGCGTTTGTGATTTTGTACCCATCCTTTGCCGCGCGGGCCCTCAGAATCATCTTAAGCTCGGTATCCGTGTAGGGTTCAAGACGAAAACGTTTGGGAAAACGTCGCGCTAAGCCCTCGTTGGAACGCATAAGATCGTCAATACCATGGGCATAGCCGGTTAGAACAAAGATCGTTCCCGTGCCGCATTTTAATTCATTGTCGATGCCGGCGTTGAGCGCATCAATCACTTCTTTGTCAAAGCGCGTGTTTTCATCGTTAGCGAGGCGATCTAGTTCGTCAATAACAATAACGCCGCCACGTCCTGTCTGGATAAGTTGGTTAACGTTGTCTTGGGCCGCGCCAACAAAACGACCGACAAGGTTCTTGGCTATGACGATTGTTGTGCGTTTTTCTTTGATAAGATCGTTGGCTGAGAAAATAGCGCCGAGATTGCGGGCAATGGTCGTTTTGCCAACGCCCGGTGGACCTTCGAGAATAATGTTTTCAAATCCATCTTGTGTCGGGTTCTTACCCGTTACGCGGGCGCGAGCCAGAGCGTAAATGGCGAGTTTCTTTTTCGTAAGAAGCATCTTTTTAGCTTCGTCGCGTCCGATCATTTCATCGAGAGCGGCCATCGCTTCTTCGGGCGTTACATTATGGTGGGAGACGATCTCAAAGAGGCCTTGCCTTGAGTGCTCTTGCTTCTTTTGCTTTTCAAATAATGGGCCCTGAAAAAAAAAGCCAATAGGGGTACGAATATCAATTGAAGAAAGAGAGGGGCTTTCTATTCCCTTCGATTTAATGCGAGGGTCTGACAAAATACCGTGGGATGAAAGATGTCCTAACGCGTCCGACCGTAATCCGGCAAATTTGTCTGCTTTGTCGTCTGGATTTGCAAGGTTCTTAAGGCAAAGGTCCCTTTTTTCTCTGATCATATCTTTCTGATCCTGAATATAACAAAGCATGCGTTCTTGGCCGAATTTGGCTTTGCATTTTTGAAAGCGGAAAGCGTCTCTTTGCGCGAAATTATTTTCGAGTACATCGAGATTTTTAAGAACGGCTTCGAGCTCGCAGATATCATGCGATGAAGGGGCAATATACAATTTTCGTAACGTGCGCGTTGGCGTTTCGCCCGTGGCTCGCTCGAGGGCGCCGCAGAAAATGGCTTCGAAAAGAATCTGCTCTTTGCATCCTTTTTGTGTGATCTTTTGAAAAAGAGCAGAGGGGGCATCAACGATTGAAAGAAGGCTAATCGTCAATTCTTTTTGTTCGTCATTAAATTGAGAAAAAGAGCGGCTCATTTCTTCGTTCGTGATAAGGATAGAAAATTCGTTCACGGACGAATCTGAAACGCTCATCTCGCAGAGCGTATCTAAAAGCGCTTCCACTTCGTGGATTTCTTTTTCTGTGCAAGGCATTGGAAATTTCCCAGCGTTAAATTTTAATAACGGGGGAACCATAGCGAATTTTACGCCGACATTCATGGTTAATGCGTGGCGCCAATACTTTCATTGCAGCGCATTTTACCGCGTCATAACCTTGTTGCGGCCGGTTTGCTTGGCGTCATAAAGGGCGGCATCAGCGCGGGCGATAAGACTATCGGAATCTTCTTGCGAGACGAATTGCGTGGCGCCGATGGAAATCGTGACGATGCCAAGCGTTTCATTCGTGCGCCGCCGCTTAACCTGTTTGGTGGCCAGAATACAGCGAAGCTGGTTGGCGACTTTTTCGGCATCCGTCACGGCTGTTTGCGGCAAAAGGATCACGAACTCCTCGCCACCATAACGGGCGATGATGTCGCGGCCCTTTAAGTTTTCGACCAGCGTGCGCGCAACGAGCTTTAAAACTTCGTCGCCGATTAAATGGCCAAAGGTGTCGTTGAATTTTTTGAAATGGTCGATGTCGGCCATCAGCATGGAAAGAGGTGTGCCGTTTTCGGCAGCTTCGTCCATGACGCGGGCAAGTTCGTTCGCAAAATATTTGCGATTGCCAATGTCAGTCAAAGGATCGACCAGCGAAGCCTTGCGCACTTCGTCGAGGTTATAGCGCATCTCAGTCAGCTCTTGGGTCGAGTGCGCCAATTGAGCTTGTAGCCTTTGGTTTTGTTGCGCCATAACGTGCGTTTCGTTTGCCACACGCGAAACGGCTTCGCGGATATTCTCTAGCGATTGCGTTGTACGCAGTTGGCCCGAGAACGTATCCAGCGTTTCGTGATAGGTCGTGGCCTCAGTCGTGGATTCTGTGATGACGCCCATCACATGCTTAATTTCTTCTTCGATGCTGGACGTCGTGGTCTGCAGAACGCGGTTTTCTGCTTCAAGGCTTAAATGCGCCAGAAACAGTTCGGTGCATTGTTTTTGGTTGAGCTTGCCATATTGCTCCAGCAAGGCTGCCATCGCCATTTTCAGGTTCGGATTGCTTTCCGAGAAATAGGCGTAATAAACGCCAAAATTATCTGGCGTCGGATCTAAGCCATCCTGCGTCAGGAGATCCATCGCTTCTTTGGCCCATAAACCAGGCTTGTTATTTTCTGTTGTCACGACAAAAGGCTTTCTGGGGAACTCGGCTTGCCCCTGAGTGAATCCATGGGTTTATGTGTACAGTTCTTAGCTCCGTTCGACAAGGGCTAGCCATTCAGATTCGGTTAAAATCTTGACGCCTAGGTCCTTCGCTTTTTTCTCTTTGCTGCCGGCATCGGCGCCGCATACAACGAAATCCGTTTTTTTGGAAACGCTGCCTGCGACCGTTGCGCCCAAAGATTCGGCCTTAGCTTTGGCTTCGGGGCGGCCCATGGCGCTTAAAGTACCTGTAAAGACGATTGTTTTTCCGGTTAAGGGTTGAGGCCCTTCGGCTGGCGGCGCGTCTTCAATCGTTAAGACGGCGGTCAGCGCCTCCAAAACCAGCAAATTGTGCGGTTCGGCAAAAAAGGCGACAATATCTTCGGCGACGAGGGGGCCAATTTGGTCGATGTTCATCAGCTCGGTTCGCGCTGCGCTGTCGGGATCGTGCGCTTCCTTCATCTGTGTGCGCCAAGCGGCAAAGCTGCGGTAATGCCGGGCCAACAGCTTAGCCGTCGCTTCGCCAATTTGCGGAATGCCAAGCGCAAAGATAAGGCGGTTCAAAGGAACCGTTCGGTGCGCTTCGATGGCGGCCAAAAGATTATCGACCGATTTATTTTTCCATCCTTCGCGCTTAACAAGTTCCGCGCGGTGTTCTTTGAGTTTAAAAATATCGGCGGGTGTGCGGATGAACTTGTTCTCCCAAAGCTCCTGCACGCGCGCCTCGCCAAGGCCTTCGATGTTGAAGGCTTGACGGCTGGCAAAATGGATCAAACGCTCCACGGCTTGCGCGGGACAGATCAAGCCTCCGGTGCAACGCGTCGCAACCATGCCTTCCTCGCGGATGGCCAGCGACCCGCATTCCGGGCAATGAGTGGGGAATACAAACGGCTGCGCATCGGGGCTGCGTTCTTTCATCACGACGCCGGTAATTTGCGGAATGACGTCGCCCGCGCGCTGGACGATAATGCTGTCACCTTCGCGAATGTCTTTGCGGATGATTTCATCGGCGTTGTGCAACGTCGCGCGGCTGACCATGACGCCACCCACGTTCACGGGTTCTAATTCGGCGACCGGCGTTAAAACGCCTGTGCGACCCACTTGCACGATAATGCGGTTTAAACGCGTTTCGGCTTTTTGCGCTTCGAACTTATGCGCGATGGCCCAGCGCGGCGCGCGCGCGACAAAGCCAAGCCTTTCTTGCCAATCGAAACGGTTGATTTTGTAAACGACGCCATCGATGTCAAAGGGCAGGGCGTGGCGTTGTTCGCCAATCGAACGATAATAAGCGAGTAGCTCTTCTGCGCCGTTGCACTTGGCCGACGGCTCATTGAGCCGAAAGCCCCAGGCCTTCAACCTATTTCTGAGGTTCTCTTGCGAATCTATTGAAGGATCGAAATTTTCTCCAATCGCATAGGCAAAGAAACCAAGCGATCTTTGCGCCGTTATGGCGGGATCAAGCTGGCGCAGGCTTCCGGCGGCGGCATTGCGTGGATTGGCGAAAAGCTGTTCACCTGTTTTTTCGCGCTGCGCATTGAGGGCAAAGAAAGCGGCCCGATCCATATAAACTTCACCGCGCACTTCGACGAGTGGTGGTGAATCCGGCGGCAAAGTTTGCGGGATGTCTTTGATGGTGCGCACATTGGCCGTTATGTTTTCGCCAACGGTCCCGTCGCCGCGCGTGGCGGCGAGGGCAAGCTTGCCGTTTTCATAGCGCAGCGAGCAAGACAAGCCGTCTATTTTGGGTTCGGCGAGAAAAAGCAAAGGCTCCTTTTCGTCGAGATTAAGGAATTTTTTGATGCGAAGAACAAAGTCGCGCGTATCGTCGTCCACATAGGCGTTGCCGAGCGATAGCATCGGAAGTTTATGTGTTACTTTGCCAAACCCGGCGGCGGGGGTTGCGCCAACTGTTTTTTCGGGATCGTTGGGGGGCACAAGCTCGGGATAGGCCGCGCGCAGCGCACGATAGCGGTTGCGCAGCGCATCATAGTCGCCATCCGAGATTTCCGGCGCGTCCTTTTGATGATAAAGCAAATCGTGATGCGCAATTTCGTCGGCTAAGCGCACCATCTCTGCTGTGGCCTCAAGAGGCGTGGGCAATGTATCTTGCGGTTTCATGCAAGGGCCTTCCGTTTGTTTTTCGTCGGGCCTTTATTGCTATTGCCGATGAGGCTCATGGCAGCTTGCCGCGCGGCCTCCGTTATTTCATCGCCAGCCAGCATCCGCGCGATTTCCTCAATCCGTTCGTTTGAATCCAATGCCACGACGCTTGTTGTCGCCTTTGCGCCTTTGACGGCTTTTTCAACGCGCAGGTGGTGCGCGGCCCGCGCGGCGATTTGCGGGCTATGGGTGACAACAAGCACCTGCACATCGCGGCCCAGCTCAGCCAAGCGTTCGCCTACGGCGGCGGCTGTCGCGCCACCGACGCCAGAATCCACTTCGTCGAAAACGAGCGTCGGGACCGGATCGGTTTTGACCAAGACGACTTTGAGCGCCAGCATGAACCGCGCGAGCTCACCCCCCGAGGCAACCTTGGCAAGTGGCGCGGGCGTTGCGCCCGGATTGGTTGTGGCCAGAAAAGCGACGCGGTCGATTCCGGCGGCGCTCCATTGCTCTTCGGGCAGCCGCGCGAGATCGACGGCAAGCGCGGCGCGTTCGAATTTAAGCGGCGGCAATTCTGCGCCGATGGCTTTGGCTAAAGCCGCGCCGCCTTTGGCGCGCGCTTCGCTCAATTTAAGCGCCAGCGTTTGATAGATCGCGCGTGTCTCCATGACTTTTTTGGCCAAGACGGCAAGCTGGTCGCTTTGGTCGGACAAAAGGGCCAGCCGTGCGCGCAGGCTTTCATGCGTATCGCGCAGCGTTTCGGCGGGCACGCCATGTTTGCGCGCGACGGCCCGCAATTTGAAAAAGCGGTCTTCGATTTTCTCAAGCGCTTCGGGATCGGCGTCAAGCTCATGCGCAAAGTGGGTCAGAGCCTCGCGCGCTTCTTCGGTCTCGGCGGCGGCGCGGTCGATCCCTTCCAAAGCGGCGGCAAGACCCGGCGCTTTATCAAGAGCTCGCGCTAAATGTTTGCCCGCTTGCGCGAGCGCATTGGCTGCGCCGCGATCGCCGGATAAGGAATCTTCAGCCGAGCGCAGGGCATCGAAAATCTTCTCACGGTTTTGTAGTTGGCCTCGTTTTTCCGTCAGGTGGTCAAGCTCACCATCTTCGGGGGCCAATTCGTCCAGCTCGGCGACGGCGGCGCGGAGAAATTCTTCTTCCGCCAGGGCTTTCGCCCGTTCTTCATGCTGCTTGGTGTGCGCGGTCTCGGCCTCTTTCCACGAACGATAGGAGGCTGCAACTTCGCCAGCCAAGCTTGTCAGGCCGCAAAAAGAATCCAACAGGCCGCGATGCGTGGCCGCGTTTAAAAGGCCATGCGTTTCGAATTGGCCGTGAACTTCCAGCAATGTTTCCCCAATTTGGCGCAGCAACGCCACGCTGATGGGCTGGTCGTTGGCAAAGGCGCGGCTTTTGCCGTCGGCGGCGATAAGGCGGCGTAGAATGAGTTCGTCGTTTTCGCGTTCACCCAGGCCTTGTTCGCACCAAAGCTCTTCCAAAGCGGGGGGCAAAGCACCTTCGAAAACGGCCGTGACGCTGGCTTGCGGTGCGCCTTTGCGTACAAGGCCGGAATCGCTGCGCGCGCCAAGCGCGAGCCCCAAGGCATCAAGCAAAATGGATTTGCCCGCGCCCGTTTCGCCCGACAAAACATTGAGGCCGGGCGCAAAAGGGACGGTAAGCTTATCGATCAGAACGACGTCTTGGATAACAAGGCGGCTCAGCATCTTTTTACCACAGGAAATCGATCCAGCTCTTTTCATCCCGTTCAGGCGTCAGCTTGTTTTTGACAAGAAGGTCATAGCTGGCCTGATACCATTTGCTGCCGGGGAAGTTGTGCCCTTCGACGGCGGCGACGGCCTTGGCTTCGTCCGGGATGCCGAGCGCTAAATAGCATTCGACAAGGCGATGCAAAGCTTCGGGGACATGGCTGGTCGTTTGATATTTTTCAATAACGGCGCGGAATCGTCCGATAGCGGCCGTGTAGATTTTCTGTTTGACGTAATAACGGCCAATTTCCATTTCCGCGCCAGCCAGATGGTCGTTGACGAGCGCGATTTTAAGCGCGGCGTCTTTCGCATAGGTTGTGCCCGGAAAACGGTGGACGACGGTTTGCAGCTCTGTCAAAGAGTTCGTCGCAAAGCTTTGGTCCCGGCGCACGTCGGCCAAGCGTTCGTAATCGCAAAGGGCGCGCATATAATAGGCATAGGCGATATCTTTGCTGCCCGGGTGCGATTGAATGTATTCATCCAAAGCTGGGATCGCGTTGTCGTAATCCATATCCTTGTAAAAGGCATAGGCTGACATAAGCTCAGCGCGTGTCGCCCACACGGAATAGGGATGCTGGCGTTCGACTTCTTGGTACGCCTTAGCGGCTTTCTGATAATCCTGTTTATCCATCAGGACAGAGGCTTCGTTGTAAAGCTCCTCAACCGGTTTATCCGGCGGCAGTTTATCCTTGTCGCCCGCGCACCCGCCAAGGAGCGTTACGGCAAACAGAAGAGCTAAAAGCGAAGGGCGAAAACGAAAGTGCAACACGGGCGCGAATCCTGAATCAGTTCATGCAGCGGAGCTTAGAACAGTCCGGCGCGCTGGACAATCACTCTGGATCCTGAACGACCTGAAGCATCCAGCCGCGCGCGTTCATGCAGGCGTTATAAAGATCGCTCCGCATTTCTTCGTTCAGATCGACCGTTTCGGGCGGGGGAACATAGCCATGCGAAATGACCCTTGTTTTGCAATGTTCGCCGCCATGGCCATCCGTAAAACAGTCGCTTTTGACGACATCGGGCGGTGCAGGCATAGGCGAGGGCATAAAGGTCCGGTACATCGGCGGGGCCGAAGCTAGCGATTCTTGTTTGCAGGAATAATTATCGGCCGGATAGCTGGCCGGATCGCCGCTGGGTTTAACCCAGGCGTAATGCGTGCAAGCAGACAAAAGGAAAGCAAGAGAGGCAAGCGCCACGAAGCGGGAAAAAGGCATGGGGAAACCTTTATTTGTTCTTTGATCCAAGCAGTTCGCCGCCGACATTAACACAAAAGATGATCTTTGTGCTCAGAAAAGAATCGATAGGGGTTTAATCAGCCACTCAAGGATGATTGCGATGTTATTTATTATTATAAATCATAAAATTATAGATCATTCTTGATCTTCATTCTCAGGATAGCGTTCAAGAAGGAAAAACATCGAATCGATAAAAATAGGGCAGGAAACAGCTGTCAAAAGTCAGCTAAGGGCCTTTAAGGGCGCTTGAACCATCTTTAGATGCACTTGAATAGATGAAAATAAGGCCCAGACAGCCTATAAGCCGGGTTTTGTCGTTGCCACTCCTTGGCAGCGGAAGACCATTCATCTAGGGCGCTTGTTGCCAAGCGTCTCAAGCAACCAACCCGAACCTGCAAAGCCACGGCGAAAGTGACGCCGACCCTAGGGCCAGACTGCGGTTCCTACACGGTTTTGCTTCAGGTGGGGTTTTCCATGCCGTTTCTGTTACCAAAAACGCGGTGCGCTCTTACCGCACCTTTTCACCCTTACCGGCCCCTTGCGGGGGCGGCGGTTCATTCTCTGTGGCACTTTCCCTGGGGTCGCCCCCGCCGGACGTTATCCGGCACCTTTTCGCCTGAAGCCCGGACTTTCCTCCCCGATAAGTCCTTTGAAAGACTTCTCGCGGCGGCCCTCCGGCTGTCTGGGTGGCATAGTATAAGCCATTCTTTTGCAACCTAAAACCTTTTTAACGATTAGGGCGTATAAAACAGGCGTGATTTTGTGTCACAGAGCCAACCTTTTTTCGCCATTATGGACAAAAAAGAGTACTTTTGGGCTTGAAGATGGTAAAAGAATAGAGTCACAAAATTCCTCGCGCCTGCCTGGAATAACAATTCAAGGAGAGTCATGATGAAATCGCTTCATTCGATGGGCTTGGCTGTTGCCGCTCTTGCGCTGATCGCGCCGCTTTCGGCTCATGCCGAGACACCAGCCGGATGGTATGTCGGTACAAACGCCAACATGTCCTTTCAACACAGGGACGATGCGAAGGCTGCCGGCACAACAAACGTTATTGAATACAAAGATGGTTGGGGCATTTCCGGCTACGGCGGTTACGCTTTTGGCAACGGTTTTCGTGAAGAAGGCGAAGTGACGTACCGTCACTCAAGCGCCGACACGATCACGGGTCAAAATGCTGGTCGCGCTGGCGGCGGTTTGCACAACATCGCCACGATGGCCAATACCCTTTATGATATCAACACGAACACGCGCGTGACGCCGTATGTTGGCGCTGGTATCGGTCTTTCGGTCGTTGGGCCGGATAATCTGCGTACGATCAACGGTGCGACGCTTGATGACGATCGTGCGGCTTTTGCCTATCAGGGCATTGCCGGCTTCGCCGTTGCGCTCGAAGGCAATTGGTCGTTCACGGCTGATTACCGTTACTTCGCGACCCCGATGGTCAAGGTTGACGCCGATGTCCCGGGTGATGCGAAGGTCAAGAATTCTTCCCACAACCTCATGATGGGCATCAAGTACGCCTTCGCCAAACCGGCTGCTCCGGCTCCGGCTCCGGCTCCGAAGATGTACGTTCCGACTCCGGCCCCGACCCCCATGCCGCCGAAGGCGGCTGCGCCGGTCGTTGCGCCTGTGCCGCAAAGCTACATGGTGTTCTTCGACTTCGACAAGTCAGTCATTACGCCTGAAGCTCGTCGCGTGATCGAAGCGGCTGCGGCCGACTTCAAACGTGGCAAGTTCGTTCAGTTGGTCGTGACGGGCCATACCGATACGATGGGCACGGCGGCGTACAATATGCGTCTCTCGCAGCGTCGCGCTGCGGCAGTCAAGGCGGCGTTTATCGCGCAGGGCATTCCTGTTGCTGATATTTCGACCCGCGCGGCTGGCAAGACGGAATTGCTTGTGCCGACGAATGATCACGTCCGCGAGGTTCAAAACCGTCGCGCCGAGATCTTGTTCAAGTAAGAAGCAAGACTATTTCAGGTGGAAAAACGCCGTCCTTCGGGGCGGCGTTTTTTCTTGCCTAAAGCCTCAATGAGGATAGGATTATTGGACCATTCTCAATGGGAGGTTGTTTGTGCTCATGTCTCAATCTTCGTTTCCCACCGTTCGTCTCCGCCGTCTTCGTCAAAAAGAAAATCTCCGTTCGCTCGTGCGTGAAACGCACGTCACGATGGATGATTTGATCTATCCGATCTTTGTCGATGAGGAGATTGAAATGCCTGCGCCGGTTTCTTCGATGCCGGGCGTTTTCCGTGTTCCAGAGCGCGATCTTGCTGCCGAGATCAAAAGCATCGCGGCCGATGGCGTAAAGGCCGTTATGCTGTTTGGTGTTTCGCATCACAAGGATGCCACCGGCAGCGATACATGGAAAAAAGACGGCCTTTTGGCGCGCATGGTCAAAACGACCAAGGATGCCGCGCCGAATTTAGTGACAATCGCGGACGTTTGTTTTTGCGAATATACGGATCATGGCCATTGCGGTGTGCTGACAGCCGAAGGCTCTGTCGATAACGATAAGACGCTTTCAAACCTTGCCAAACAGGCCGTGTGCGCCGCGCGTTCGGGCGCGGATATCGTTGCCCCTTCGGCTATGATGGATGGCCAAATCGCCGCCATTCGCCAAGGTCTTGATGAAGAGGGCTTTGAGATGACGCCCATCATGGCCTATTCGACAAAGTTCGCGTCGGCTTTTTATGGGCCCTTCCGCGCGGCGGCGGGGTGTGAGCTGAAAGGCGATCGCAAAGCCTATCAGATGGATCCGATGAATGGCCGCGAAGCCTTGCGTGAATCCATTTTGGATGAGGCGGAGGGTGCCGATTTCCTGATGGTCAAACCGGGCATGCCTTATCTCGACATTCTGGCAAAACTTCGGGCGCAAACTCTTTTGCCGCTTGTGGCCTATCAGGTCAGCGGTGAATACGCGATGATCAAGTTCGCGGCTGCTGCCGGAGCGTTGGACGAGAAAAGGGTGGTCAACGAAGCTTTGGGCGCGTTCAAACGTGCTGGGGCTGATTTGATATTAACCTACTTTGCGCGAGCTATTGCGCGCGGTGACCTTTAAAGTTACGCTGCCAATCTCTATTTTTGGGATTCTCGATGGGGGAGCTTTATGCCTTCTGAAGATTATTTTTTTCAGCCTACGGCGCACTTAATGCGGAATGGCAATCTAACAGCCGGAAATTCGAAACGGCAGCGTAAGTCAGCTCGCATAAACTTTATTCTCTCTTCGGTGTTTTTGCCATTATCGGTTATGGCCCCGGTCTTAACAGTTAAGCCTATTGGTGGGGTTTTCCTGTCAATGACGCAAGCGGTTTTGTGCAGTTGTGCTTTATTTGTTCCTTTTGCTTTCTTTGAATACAGAACCGCAAAGGCCGATGTGGCGGGGATCATGATCAATAGCAATAGAGAGAAGTTTTATGCCATTCATGCGGAGCGTTTGGAACGGTTAAAAACCATGAGGCCGATACCTTTTCCGGGATAAGGGCTTTTTAAGCTAAAAAGAGTCAAGGAACGCCGTTAAAAGCATAATCTCCTTATTTTTCATTGACAAATCAGAGGGTTTCTCGCATTCCCTGATCCTTCGAATGCTGAACTCTGACCCTTGGTTTCCATGACGACTTTAGACCATATTCGCAATTTCTCGATTGTCGCCCATATCGATCATGGCAAATCGACTCTTGCCGACCGCCTGATTCAAATGTGCGGTGGGCTCGAAGTGCGCGAGATGAAGGCGCAAGTCCTCGACAGTATGGATATCGAACGCGAGCGCGGCATTACGATCAAGGCGCAAACCGTTCGGTTGAGCTATAAAGCTAAAGACGGACAGACCTATCAGCTCAACTTAATGGACACGCCGGGCCATGTGGACTTCGCCTACGAAGTCAGCCGTAGCCTTGCCGCGTGCGAGGGTTCGATTTTGGTCGTGGACGCTTCGCAAGGCGTCGAAGCGCAAACGCTCGCCAACGTTTATCAGGCGCTCGACAACAACCATGAAATTGTGCCTGTTCTGAACAAAATTGATTTACCCGCCGCCGAGCCGGATCGCATCAAGCAGCAGATTGAGGATGTGATCGGCCTCGATGCTTCCGACGCTGTTCTTATTTCCGCGAAAACGGGCCTTGGCGTTGACGAAGTTCTGGAAGCCATTGTGAAGCGTTTGCCGCCGCCCAAGGGTGAGATCAATGCGCCGCTCAAGGCTCTTTTGGTTGATAGCTGGTACGATGCCTATCTCGGCGTTGTGGTTTTGGTGCGCGTGGTCGATGGCGTGTTGCGCAAAGGCCAAAAGGTTCGTTTCATGGCTGCCGCTGCGGCATGCGATGTGGATCGCGTTGGCATCTTTACGCCAAAGAAAGTTGAGCTTGACCAGCTTGGCCCCGGTGAAATCGGATTTATTACAGCGGGCATTAAGCAAATCGCGGATACGCGCGTCGGCGATACGATCACGGACGACCGCGAGCCAACGGCGCAGGCTTTACCTGGTTTTAAGCCGTCTGTTCCGGTCGTATTTTGTGGCTTGTTTCCGGTTGATGCTGCGGATTTTGAGCATTTGCGTGAATCGCTTGGTAAGCTCGCGCTCAACGATGCGAGCTTCCATTTCGAAGCGGAAAGTTCGGTCGCGCTTGGCTTTGGCTTCCGTTGCGGGTTCCTCGGCTTGCTGCATCTTGAAATTATTCAAGAGCGGCTTGAGCGTGAGTTTAACCTGAACCTGATTACGACCGCGCCGTCGGTGATCTATCGCGTTTATCAGACGGACGGGCAAATGATCAGCCTACATAATCCGGTCGATATGCCTGATCCCGTGCGCATCGAACATATTGAAGAACCGTGGATCAAAGCGACGATCTTAACGCCGGACGAATATTTGGGCAGCATTCTCGCGCTTTGCAACGACCGACGTGGCGAGCAGGTGGACCTGACCTATGTCGGTGCGCGCGCGATGGTGGTTTATAAATTGCCGCTCAACGAAGTCGTGTTCGATTTTTACGACCGTCTGAAATCTATTTCGAGCGGCTATGCCAGCTTTGATTATGCGATTGACGGTTATCGCGAAGGCGAACTTGTCTTGCTCAACGTTCTTGTGAATGCTGAACCTGTGGATGCGCTTGCCTGTATCGTCAATCGTGCGAGCGCCGAAAAGCGCGGCCGCATGCTGTGCGAACGGTTGAAGGCGCTTATTCCCAAGCAGCTTTTCAAAATCGCGGTTCAAGCCGCCATCGGTGGACGCGTTGTGGCGCGCGAAACGATTTCAGCGATGCGTAAAGACGTCACGGCTAAATGCTATGGCGGCGATATTTCGCGTAAACGTAAGCTCCTCGATAAACAAAAAGAGGGCAAAAAGCGCATGCGCCAATTTGGGCAGGTCGAGATCCCGCAAAGTGCCTTTATTGCGGCGCTTAAAATGGACGACAAATAAGGATAGACAAGATGATACAAATCGTTCGAGCCAAGCTGCATGGCCTGAAAGTGACGGGTGCGGATTTGAACTATCATGGCTCGATTACGCTCGATCCGGAGCAATGTGCACAGGCTGGTATTTATCCGATGGAGTTCGTCGATATCTGGAATAAAAATTCCGGCGCGCGTCTTTCGACCTATGTGATTTTCGGCAAGCCCGGTTCGCGTTGCTGCATTCTGAATGGCGCAGCGGCGCGCACGTGCCAAAAAGGCGATGAGATCATTATTGCCGCTTCGGCTTACATCGATCCCAGCGAGCTTTGCTCGTATCGGCCGCGCGTCTTGACGTTCAAGGACGACAACGAAGTGGACGAAGTTCTTGAATATTGCGTCAGCGAAGGCAAAAAGCTGCCGTATGATTTCAAGATCAAGAAAATATAGTTCTTAAAGAATTTCGAAAAATATTTTTTGAGTTTAAAAATCAAACGAAAGTATTGACTGGCGTCAGCTGTCTTTCTGTTTGAACCTGTCTGCATGAACCTTAATTAATGCTTTATTCACTTTTTTCTATTGAAATCTATAGAGGTGGCCTTTTCTGCTAGGAGTTTTCGATGTCCAAAAGCCATTTCTTTGCGGTTGTATTCACAGCTCTATTTTTATGGGCTGTCCCTTCGCCGTCGCAGGCTGCGGTTATGTCGCAGGTGAATTGGCTGTCTTTATGGGGCAACATTAATCCCGAAACGGGAATTCCAAACAAAGATCACGATATCAAAAGCACCATCAATGGGGCCGTCAATCGTTGCGGCGTCGGCAATACAAATTATAACCTTATCAAAATTTATGCGGCAGGAACGACTCTTGGAACGTTATTCCTTATTGATCCTTCGGCTTATTTTACAGCAGGCCAGCTTCCTAATTGCGATATGAAGCCATGCTTGTCTGGATATGGTTGTTATTTGACGATCATGGGGCCGGAAGTCGTTACAACCTCGACTGCCGCATGCACAGGCGCATCGAATGAGACGCTTATTCAGGATACGGCAACGTCGAGCACGCAACAAGCGACAACGAAACCCGATAGCACGACAAGCGATACGTCGAAAACAAAGGCCAAACTTTGCACGACGAAGGCCTATTATTATCAACTTATTTGGGAAGAGCGGGTTCTAGATTGGAATCTTTTATCCCTATCGGAATATGGAGCTTTTCGTGTGGGAGCTGTCGATACTTTAGGAAACCCAAAATATCGTTCGCCTTATAACGGCAATCCTATTCTTCGTGCGCATTTTGCAACGGGATGCTCCGTTGACGAAATGGACATGAATAACGATGGCGTTATTGAAGCTTCAGAGACGTGCAATAAATATTACCAACTGGTTGGAAATGTCCTCAAGGATCTTTATTCCCCGACCTCGACGGCGGAAACGGAGAACGATACGCGGTTGACAACTATTTACTATGATCGTTCGCAGGCAAAGATCGAAGAAAAGGGCGGGGCCTGGCGCGCTACGGGCGTGCGGCTTGAGAATAAGAGCATGATCTCCATCCAGATCCCCGATTTTCAGGGAACGGACACGCTTGTCTGTAAAAACATAGATAATACCAGCGGGCATGATTATTTTGTGCCGACGCGGACGGATGAAGAAATGAATTCTTTTTTCAAGTCCATTGAAAAGGGTGCCTTAGATGGAACGACAATAACGGATTGCACGCGGCAATATACGCCGTGGGTCGGTACAACGGCCTGTCCTGCGTTAGCTTGCGGTCAAACAGTAACGATTGTCGCCGAAAGGCATTGTCAACGCTCAAGCTCTGCTTATGGTGAGTGCAGCGAGTGCGGCAGCGATCCTTGCTATTTAAAACAGACGTGCTCTGGCGGTGTCTGTCCTCGTCCATCGGGCGGTGATCATGGCGGTGGCGGCGGTTGCGATTGCCTTAAGGATTCTGAACTCGTTTTGATGAAGGATGGCCGGTATATTCCCATCTCTCAAATCGCTGTTGGCGACGAAGTCATGGCTTTTCGTAAAGAGGAACCTTTAGCTTCTTTGTACCCAGCCAAAGTGCTTCGTATTCTTGAGACCGATGTGCCTCAGCCGCTTCAAGGCAAAGGCATGACGTTAAACGGCGTTGTTCTAACCGGCGGACACGTCTTACCAGTTGCTGACGAAAGAAAAGAAATTTTTGCGGCAGATCTTTCTGCGACGGATAGCCTTGTCGGCGTTTCGGGTGAGAAGATTCCTGTCGGAAAAATCGAACAAGGGTCTTCGATCAGTAAGGTCTATAACTTAGCGCTCGATCAGGCGGATGGTTATGTTGTCAATGGCTTCCGCGTCATGGGGACGATGTCACCTTAAGGTTTTTGGTCTTTCTTCTTGATGAAAAAGGATTCCCTATGAAACAAAGCTTCCTTTTGCTGTCGGCTTTATCGTTTCTTGTTCTCGGCGGAACCGCTACCGGATACGCGCAACAAACCTATACACCGGATTTGCGTTTCTATATTCCGGGGAATGACGGCGATATGGGCGGGCAGGACGTTGTGGTCAAAAAAATCACCCAGTCTCAGATTCCTGCCGATATTCAGCAAAAGGTTCATCAGGTTTTGGATCGGTGCGTTAAGAATCCACCAGATCCGACAGCTTTGGGGTATTACGCCTATTACTCCTCATGGAACAAGAAATATAATTATCCGGCCAACTACATAATCGATTTTGCGGCGCTGAGCGATAGTCAATATGTTAAGCAAGCCTGTTCTGAGCCTGGCGGCGTTTGTGCCGATGGCCGTTGTTTGCTTGCTGGTTATGTTGTCGGTTTAACAGGGCAATGGGAGCGCGATATTCGCTTTTATCCGCTTAGCTGGGGGATAGGCCAGGCCGCACAACCTGGACAAACAAAAACAATAACTTTCCTGCAAATAGCAACAGAAGATGCCAAAGACGGTTTGTGTAAAGAAAACGGCGGAATTGTCAACCAAGGCCGCTGCTTGACGAACTATCTTTGGGCTGGTCGCGGAATGCGATTGCTGCCGGCAAAATAGTTTTTTATTTGTGAGTTAGAATCCTAACTCACAAACAAATCTGTGCTCAGATAACGCTCGGCCGAATCCGGCAGAATGACGACAATGGTTTTGCCTTTGTGCCGTTCTTCGTGGGCCAGCTGCGCCGCGACGGCCAAAGCCGCGCCAGATGAGATTCCAGCAAAGATGCCTTCCTCTTTCGCAAGGCGCCGCGCATAGGTCAGCGCTTCTTTCAGCGACGTTGGGCGCGCTTCGTCAACCAAGGATAGGTCCAAAGTATCGGGAATAAAACCGGCGCCGATGCCCTGAAGGCCGTGCGGTTTGGGCGTCGGTTTTTCACCCTTTAACGCCTGGCGGATCACGGGGCTTTCTTCCGGTTCGACCGCAACGGTCCAAAGAGGCACGTTTTTCCGTTTTTTGAAATACCGGGCAATGCCCGTCAGCGTGCCGCCTGTGCCAACGCCCGCGACAAGAACATCGACGCGGCCATTCGTTGCCTCCCAAATTTCCGGTGCGGTTGTTTGTTCGTGAATAGCCGGGTTGGCCGGATTCTTAAATTGCTGCGGCGTGTAGTATTTGCCGGGATTATCGGCGACCATGCGCCCGACCAAGGCAATAGAACCAGCCATACCATCGGCGGCAGGCGTCAAAAGAATTTTGGCACCGAAAAAGGAAAGAAGCTTGCGCCGCTCGATGCTCATATCTTCCGGCATGACAAGCGTGATCGGAATATTTTTGGCTGCCGCGACAGAGGCAAGACCGATGCCCGTATTGCCGCTTGTCGGCTCGATGATTTCGACGCCACCCTGCAAAAGGCCTCGCGCTTGTGCGTCGGCGATCAGGGCCGAACCCACGCGGCATTTCACAGAACCAGCGGGATTGCGACTTTCGATCTTAGCAAGGACGGTAGCGGGCGCTCCATCAAGGCAGCGGCTGAGCTCAACGAGCGGCGTGCCGCCAATGGTTTCTCCGTTATTCGTAAAGATGGTCATACGGCGTTCCTGCGAAAAGGATGGGCGGGATAGGTCCCCATGATTTTGACTTCGTGCGCAAAAAAGGCGAGTTCTTCCAGCGCCAGTTTAAGCGGCGTTTGATCGGGATGACCTTCGACATCGACATAAAATTGCGCTGCGTGGAAATGGCCATCGACAAGATAGCTTTCAATTTTTGTGATATTGACGCCATTGGTGGCAAAGCCACCCAAAGCTTTGTAAAGAGCCGCCGGAACCGAGCGCACGCGAAATAAAAGGGTCGTCATGCAAAGGCCTTGATCGGGATCGATGCGAACGGGTTCGCGGGCAAGGATCAAAAAGCGTGTCGTATTGTTCTTGCGGTCAGCGATATCGGTGGCCAAGCTTTTAAGGCCATAGATCTTGCCCGCCAGCTCTGAGGCGATGGCCCCGATATGCTTGTCGTGCAAAGCGACGATATCGGCGGCAGATCCGGCGGTATCGCGTTTAGCGATGGGTGTCATGCCACGCGAGGACAGCCATTGGTGGCATTGGGCCAGCGCTTGAGAATGGCTGTGCACGACGCGAATGTCGCTGAGCTTTGCGCCGGGTAGGGCCAGCAAATGATGGATGACAGGTTGATAATGCTCACCAATGATGCTGAGCCCGCCCTTCGGTAAAAGGTAATGGACGTCTGCGACCCGGCCCGCGACCGAGTTTTCGATGGGCAGCATGCCATAGTCCGCTTTACCGTCCTGAACGGCGGCGAAGACATCGTCAAAAGACGGGCAGGCAACGGTTTCGCATTCGGGAGCCGCCGCGCGGCAGGCCAAATCGGAATAGGCGCCAGGTTCGCCTAGAAAAGCAATGCGTTTTTTCATAACTTTTGGGTGCACTTTTTTCCTAAAGGCGTCAAGCCCTATCGGGCCTTTTCTTTCTTGCTGGGGGCGGCTAAGCTCTGGAATCGATCCAGAATAGAGGTTTTTCGATGCCCATGATTTCCTGCCCTGCGGAGCTGATTGCGTTTGCCAGTCGTCTGGCTGACGAAAGCGGCGCTATCGCGCGTCGCTATTTCCGTTCGCCGTTTGCGGTTGAGAATAAGACCGATCTTTCGCCCGTGACGATTGCGGATCGTAAAGCCGAGCAAGTCATGCATGTCTTGCTTGCGCAAGAGCGACCGAATGACGGTATCGTGGGCGAAGAGTTTGGCGCGGAACGCGCCGATGCATCCTATGTTTGGGTTCTCGATCCCATCGACGGAACGCGGGCGTTCATTGCGGGCAAACCTCTTTTCGGGACTTTGATCGCGCTTTTGCATGAGGGCGTTCCTGTCCTCGGCATTATCGATCAGCCGATTTTGGGTGAGCGTTGGATTGGCGCCGTCGGCCATGAAACGACCTTTAACGGCAAGCCATGCCATACGCGCCTTTGCCCGGAATTGACGGACGTGATCGCGAATATGGGGTCCCAGGCTTTTCCGTTTGGTAACGCCGTATCGCTTGATGCGTATCGACGGATTGCAAAACACGCGAAAACGACTTCGGTTGGCGGCGATTGCTATTCCTATGGGCTTTTGGCTTCGGGACATATCGACCTTGTCATCGAGCACGATATGAAAATCTATGATTATGCCGCGCTTATTCCCGTCGTCGAAGGTGCGGGCGGTGTGATGACCGATTGGCAGGGCCAAGTTTTGACGCGTCAGTCAAAAGGCCAAATTTTAGCATTAGGCGACCGGCGTTTACTCGACCGGACAATAAGACTTTTGGAAGGTGTTTTGTGATCCGTCTGGCAGCTTTTTTGGGGTTACTTGGTCTTTTTGGCGCAACGGCAGTTATAGCATGGAGCGGGTATCAGCAAGTTTTGGATGCGCTGATGCTAGCCGGTATGGGCATCGTTTGGACGAGCCTTTTCCATTTGCTTTCGATGCTAGCTTGCATTTTAGGATGGCAGGCTCTTTTGCCCGGACGGGTGAAGGCGAGTAAAGCGTTCTTTTTCTATATTCATTGGATACGTTCGTCGATTAATAACCTGATGCCCGTCGCGCGCATCGGGGGGGAGATCGTTTCCGTCCGCTTGATGATGAAAAGCGGCGTGCGCAAAACGTCGGCTATCGCTTCGACGGTCGTTGAGATTACGACCTCCATCGTCGCGCAGTTTGTCTTCGTTTTGTTTGGCATTGGCGCTTTTCTTTTGCATGTCTCAGACAAAAGTCTGTCGGCGCAGCTTTTGGGCGGCGCGGTGGTTACGTTGCCGCTTATCGGCGCGTTGGTTTATGTGCAGCGCGTGGGTTTCTTTGGCTTGTTCGATAAAATGTTCACGATGCTTTTCCGCGATAAGTGGCGCAAATTTGCGGGCGGCGGGGCGAAGCTCGATCATGCCGTGCGCACGACATACCGCCGGACGGGCAAAACTTTTTATTGCTTTGTGATGCAGCTTATCTCGTGGATCTTGAACGGCGTTGAAATTTGGATGGCGCTTCAGTTTCTTGGTCACCCGCTTTCGCTCATGGAAAGCTTTATGATCGAAGCGCTGATCGAAGCAACGTGGAGCGCGGCCTTTATGATTCCGGGCGCGCTTGGCGTTCAGGAAGCAGGCTTTCTTTTATTCGGCGGAATGTTGGGCTTGACGCCGGAAATCGCGGCGGCCTTGGCGCTTATGCGGCGCTGCCGGGATCTGTTGCTTTATGTTCCGGGGCTTTTGGCGTGGCAGGCGCAGGAAAGCCATTGGCTTGTGCAAAAGTCGAAAGAGCCGCGCAAACCTCCAAAGGCTGCGTGAAATCCACGCGCGGATGCTTGAACGGAACCCAATGGAAACGCGCATACCACAAAACGCCTTCGTGCGCGGGGCGCGTGTAGTCATAGGGCGCCAAAGGCCGATAGGTTTCCCGCTGCGCTTGTACATAACCAAGATTGCAGGCTTCGGATTCGTAAATGGCAAGCGCGCGACGCTTAGTCATCCGTTCTTCGCTTGAAAAGCAAAGCGGCTTTTCTTCGCCCGTCGTAAACGGAAATTCCTGCGAATGCTTTTGTTGTCCGGCAAAATTGTATTCGGAAAATTCGAGGAGTGGCGGTAGTTCGTTTTTTAAAATCGCGCAAAGGCCGTTCAGCCCGTCATGGTCGGCGTTGCCGCCTTCGTAGGCCGGAACCCAAAGTTGGTCGATTTCGTATTCTTTGACGGCGCACCGAATATCGTCCGCAACGGCTTGCATATTGCGCCACAAATGCCGTGCCGGTCGGTCACAAAAGCGCACGATGGTGAAACCTAAAAAGGTCGCGGCTTCTTCGGCTTCGCTCAGGCGGCGAGCAACGCGCGTTTCATACTGGCTGCGTTGCCACGGCCAAAGCGTTTCGCGTGCGATGCAACCGTTCGTCAAATGAAGGACGAAAATCTTCGCGCCCTGCGTTTGTGCCCGGCAGGCAGCCGCGCAAAAGCCGACGATTTCGTCATCTGGGTGCGGTGCAAGAATGAGGATACGCGAACCGAACATCAAGATTAGCCCTTTCGTGCGATTTTTTCGTCAAAGGCTTTTTGCCAAACGCCAAAAAAGTCCTCTTTGAAAACGTCTTCCCAGCTTTTGAAATTTGCGTCCGCATAGGCAAGTGCGTCCACGCTCATTTGTTTGCGAGCGGCATCGTCGCGCGCCAATTCGTCCATAGCGTGCGCCCACACATCCGCGCCACCATCGACGATGCGCATAGCGGAGGGATGGCCAAAGGCATCGCTGACGCCGCTTTTCGCGGAAACAAGGATGGGGAGGCCGGAAACCATCGCTTCGATGCCGACAAGGCTGCGGATCTCGACTTCTGAGGCCAAAACGGAAATATCGACGCTGGCGTAAAGGCGGGCAAGTTCGTCTGGCGCGATAAAGCCGGGAACGGTCACGCGGTCTTTGAGCCGGGCGCGCAAATCTTCTTCTGCCGGGCCGACGCCTGCGGTGACAAGGTGGACGTTGTCGCCGCGCGCGATCAGTTTTTCCATGGCCTCAATGACGGTATAGATATTTTTACCGACGTCGAGCCGTCCGACAAAAAGGTATAAAATCCGGTCTTTCGGAATGCCGTAATCGCGGCATAATCCTTCGCGGTCGGCGCGGTGCGGGCCGAACATTTCGTGATCCACGCCGCTTTGCATGGGGAAAACATTCTCGCGGCCCATAACGTCTGCGGCCAAAGCAAAATCTTCCTCGCGTATGGCCAGCGCTTTGGAACAGCTTTCAAGATGTTTGCGCAGGCGCGCTCTTTTTTTGCGCTCTTGTCCTTCGGGGATTTGCCAATCGTCGATCATCTTGTGCGCAAGCCAGCTTTGCCCAAAGATTGTTTCGATGGTCTTGTGCGTAAAGACGCGAGTATAAGCGGGCGTATCGGTGTGAAATGACGTCACGAGCGGTATGCCAAAGCGGCGGTGCATGCGCTCGGCTGTTTGCGCAAAAGCAAAGAAACCATCCGTCGTGTGGATGACATCAAAATCTTTCAGTTCGTGTGCCAAAGCCGGATGATAGGGCGCAAGGTCGGTATTGTCGGGCACATAGGGCAGGAATTTGAGCCGCGCCGTGCTGAAAACGGGTGGCAGTTGGCGCAGGCGCACCTTGGGGCTCAGCTCTTCAAGGCTGGGCGGGCCGGAAAAATAGATCGTTAAATCAAGCGGCAGGTCGGCGCGGACAGCGGCTTTGGCGCGGCGCTCCCATCCTTTGACATGGCCGCCGGAAAGCGGCGAACGGGGCAGGTCGATAAGGGCGGCAACGCGAAGGAGTTTAGACATGATAGCGGTTTTCGTTCGGTTCTTTTTACGTTATGAAGGAAAAGCTTTTCCTTGGGGCGATTCTTCCATGAGCCAGCTTTTGAAACAAGCGCGAAATCTTCTTCTGACCGCCGGACTTCTTGTAAGTCTGAGCGCTCAGGGCGTTTGGGCGGCTGTACCGGCTGAAACAATGGGACCAAATGGCGCGGGTGGCGATAAAACCGTGAGCGTTGGCCAATGGTTCTCAAATCTATTGTCCTCCACGGGGACGGAGAGCGCTAAGCCTGAGGATGGCAAGAAAGCCGCCGAGGTCAAAGCGTCAGGCCCCGCTGATCTTGAGGCGATTAAGGCTAAGCATTACGACCAAGATCCTGCCGATAAGGCTGACGAAGCCAAAAAGAAAGAAGAAGCCAGCAACCCGCCTTATAAGGTTTATCCTTCGCCAACGCTTCTTGACGATTCACCCAATTATGTCGATCCGTATGAGGCGACGCGCGGACAGCAAGCGCCTTCCTCGCCGACGGCCTTCTCTGGGTGGAGCCAGCGCAGCGCCGCGACGGTGGACACCAAAAGCCCGCCACCATTGCCCGAAGCGATGCAGCGCGTTTTGTCTGGAGCCGATAAGCCTGTTCAGCTTCCTGAACGGACGCGCAGTCTTGCGCCGGTGACGGTTCCCTCAAAGCCGGGTGCTGTGCCGCCGATTTCGGCTTTGCCAAAGCAATTTTTTCCGGTTCTTCCGGCCGCCGCTTTGCCTGATACCGTGCCGCAACTTTTACCGGTTGCGAGCAATCAACCGCTTGAGGCGGACCATGCCAATGTGACCCGCGCGATTATCGTCATTCACGACATTCAACGTAACGCCGCCGAAGGCGTTGCCACGCTGATGACGCTCAGCGGCGTTGACGGCGACCGTACGCTGATTATCGCGCCGCAATTTCCTTTGGAGCTTGATATTCTGCGCTTTGGTTCCTATTTGCCGAACGAAGGAAAGTTCGTCACGCGCTGGCCGATCGCGCAAGGCTGGCAATCTGGCGGCGATACGATTCCGGCAGGCAGCCGCACAGGCGTCAGCTCGTTTACAGCGCTGGATCTCCTGTTGATGTTTCTCAACGATCAACGGCGGTTTCCGTCGTTGGAACGCGTGGTTTTCGTTGGCCATGGGCTTGGCGCCGATTTCCTGCAACGCTATGCGGCCATGGGACAAGCTTTGCCTTTCGTTGAGAAAAAAGGGCTCGACGTTCGTTTCCTTATCGCGAACCCTTCGTCTTATCTCTATTTCACAAAACAGCGTCCGGCGGGTGGTGGTCCTTCGTTTGCCGATGCGAACGTGCCCGATTGTCCCAAGCTTAATACCTATCCCTATGGGCTTGAAAATCTCAACGCTTATGCGCGGCGCGTCGGTGAAAACGAAATTCGCCTGCGCTATCCCGATCAAAAGATGGTTTTTCTTGTTGGCGATAAGATCACGAACGATACCTATCTTGATGCTAGTTGCGCTGCCAATGCGCAGGGCGCTGATCGCCTGACGCGCGGCAAAAACTACGCGCGTTATTTGTCTCATGTCTTTGGGGCAGAAGTCGAACCGAACCAGATGTTCGTCTTTGTCCCGCGCGCTGGGTATGATGCCGTTTCCGTTTATGGTTCATCCTGCGGCATGGACGTTTTGTTTGGCCCAGGTTATTGCGTTTCCGGCGAATAAAAAAGGCGGCCTTGCGGGCCGCCTTTTTTTTGGTCGAATTCTTTTCTTATTTCAACAGTTCCGTCAAAGCCGCACGGACTTTGCCACCAATTTCCGGGTGCTGAAGCGAAAAGGCGATATTCGCTTGGATAAAGCCAACTTTATCGCCGCAATCAAAGCGTGTGCCTTCGTAACGCAGGCCGTGGAAAGGCTGCTTGCCGATCAAACGCGCCATGCTGTCCGTCAGCTGGATTTCGCCACCAGCGCCGATTTTGCGCGCTTCGAGTTCGTCGAAGACTTCCGGCTGCAAAATATAGCGGCCAATGATCGAAAGCGTCGATGGCGCTTGTTCCGGCGTCGGTTTTTCAACAAGGCCTTTGATCTCGACCATACGGCCATCGTCTTTGGCCACATCGAGAATGCCGTATTTATTCGTTTGCTCGCGCGGCACGTCCACGACACCGACAAGGTTGCCGCCGACATCGTTGTAAGCGTCGATCATTTGCTTGAGGCAAGGCGTTTTAGTCAAGATCACGTCATCCGCCAAAAGAACGGCGAACGGTTCGCGACCGACCAAATGCCGCGCGCACCAAATGGCGTGGCCAAGGCCGAGCGGTTCGCGCTGACGCGTGAAAAGCAATTCGCCCGAAGGAATTTCTGTCGTGCGCAAAAGGGCTAGTTCTTTTTGCTTGTCGCGCAGCTCAAGGGTGCGCTTAAGATCGTTGTTGCTGTCGAAATGGTCTTCCAACGCGCCTTTGCCACGGCTTGTGACGAAAATGAATTGTTCAATACCGGCGGCGCGCGCTTCGTCAACGGCATGCTGGATCAAGGGCCGATCGACGAGCGTGAGCATTTCTTTCGGCATAGCCTTGGTCGCGGGTAAAAAGCGCGTGCCCAAACCGGCAACAGGAAAAACAGCCTTACGAATGCGTTGATTCATAGCGTGATACTCCAACAGTTTTTTTAAAAGGAAACGTCCGAAGGGGGCGACTCGCGCAAAGGCATCGCCATCACGTCAAGCACGGCGTTGTTCAGCTCTTCCAGCGAGAAGGGCTTGGCGATGATTTTATGCACAAGCACATCAAGGTTATGTGCGCGCATACGTTCCTGCGCGTAGCCTGATATCATGATAAGCCGAAGCGCTGGATATTGCTGCGACGCTTGCAAGGTCAGGGCAATGCCATCCACGTTTGGCATGACAATGTCGGTGATGAGCAGATCATAGGTGCTTTCGCTCAATGCGGCGAGCGCCTGCTGTCCATCGCATACGGCCTGAACATCCGCCTTGATCGTTTGCAGCGCGCGCACGATAAACTCGCGCACAGCCGGATTATCTTCGGCGACAAGGATTTTGATGTTTGCATTAGGGTTTGTCATGCGGGGGCTCGACAAAACTTAGGTTAACTTCGACAATGGCTCCTTCGGGCGGGATGATCGCCGAGAAGAAGGGAACACTTGCTCCGGGGTCTAGTGTAGCCGCTGGCGGCTTAATATGCCAGCTTTGGATCAATCGGCTGCCAGGACCTTGGGCCTCGACCACAAGGGCCGGTACAACTTGCGTTTTATTGGCTTGGTTAAAGATGGTTCCGTTTACGACGAGGTGCATCGCACCATCCATGTACCGCCGCTCCGAATAGACGTTTTGAAGGATGAGCTTGGCGGGCAAGTCCTTGGGGATAAGGCCCAGACTCATATAGTATTCTTGGGATTCGGGCCATGTTTCGATGACGAATTTCCGACCCAAGGCAAAGGTGAGAGCCGCCAGAAGCGTTGCTGTCGCCAGAAACAAAAAGATACCTAGAGCAATTTTCTTCCATGGCGCGTGGGCCAGGCGGCTGAGAAGCGAAGGGCCTTTCGGTTCGGGCCGTTCTTCATGCGCAGGTGGCGGAACAAAGATATGGAAAGGCTGCGCTTCCTTGGTTTCTTGTTCGCGCGAAGGCGGCGGCGGGGTGTTTGTTTCCTGCGATTCCGTTTTCTTTTTATGCGGGTCTTCGAGCCACGCGTTGCCACAGCGCGCGCAACGGACTTGGCGGGGGCCTGCGGTAAATAAAGAGGCTGGAACCAGAAAGGTCGCCTTACAACTTTGGCAAACGATGATCATTAACCCTCATGTATAAAGAATTTCCCCCTAATGAGGCAATAATCCAAATGAATAAAAGCGGTTTGCTGCATTTTTTGATCTTTTAGACGAAGCCACCGTTCCGTAACCGGAAGGAAATGCGCCGCAAAAGGCTTGCGCAAAGGCTTTGCGCCGGGAAAGGGAGCGGGCTAGACTTCTTTCAACGAAAACAAGGCGAAAGATTCGATGCTGCTTTCATTTGAACACGTTTCTCTGCGTTATCCGCCAAGCCATATGGTCTTGAACGATGTGAACTTGGCGTTGATGTCCGGTCTTTTTTATTTTCTGACCGGGCCCAGCGGCGCGGGCAAATCGTCGCTGTTGCGCCTCATCTATCAGCTTGAAAAACCAAGCGAAGGAAAAGTTTTCCTCTTTGATCGCGATACCTCTCAATTGCGCCGCGATGAATTGCCGGGCCTGCGGCGACGTTTGGGCATGGTCTATCAGGATTTCCGGCTTGTCCCACATTTGACGGCGCTTGAAAACGCGGCCTTGCCGCTCAGGCTGGTTGGCGGCGACGAAAAACAAGTTCGTCAGCATGTCACCGAGCTATTGGCGTGGGTCGGGCTCGGCGATCGTTTGAACGCTTTGCCGTGTGATCTTTCTGGCGGCGAGCAACAACGCGTGGCCATCGCGCGTGCTATCGTCAATAAGCCGCGCCTTCTTTTAGCGGATGAGCCGACGGGCAATGTGGACGATGAATCCTCAAAAAAACTGATGCATCTTTTCCTTGAACTCAACAAAATGGGTACGACGATTATCTTCGCGACGCATCAGCAAAACTTGGTCAAAAAATATGCTAAGCCCGTTTTGAACCTCAAAAAGGGCCGCCTTGTTACGACCTTGGCGGAAGAGGCGGCGTAACATGAACTTGCCGCACAATCTTTTTTCGATGGCTTTTCGCCAGCAGCGTCTTGGCGGCATGCTGGCCTTGTTGATCGGCATTATGGTGTATTTGGGTTCGCTCGCGATGGCGGCGCAGGCTGTTTTGGCGCGCACGTCTTTCGTGTGGGGCCACGATATTCAAAACCGTGTGACGATTGAGATCCCGGCTCAGGCTGATGAGACGCGCGAAGCGCTCGATGCGCGCTCGAAAAAGGCTTTGGCCTATCTGCGCTCGCAGGTTGGCGTAACGGACGCTCAATTGCTTCCGGCCGACGAGACGGCGCGTCTTTTGCAGCCGTGGATCGACGATGCCCAGCTTTTGGACGCCTTGGCCTTACCGCGTTTGTTGGATGTCGATGGAGCTGAACGGCGCGGTTTGAGCCCCGATCTTTTAAAAGAAAAACTCTCGCCCCTGATCGGTGACGTGCGTGTGCATAAGCATGAGCAAGGCCTTTCTCAGCTTTTAGGATTCTTACGCGGGCTTGGCGCTTTGGCGTGGTTCATGCTTTTTCTGACGGGCGTAGCCGTCGTCGTAATTGTGACGATCATTTGTCGCGCGGCGATGGCCGTTCAGGGCGATACGATTGAGCTTCTTCATGCGATGGGCGCGACAGATCAGGTTGTGGCTCGCCATTTTCAAAGCCATATTCGGCGTTTGACTTTGCCTTCGTCGATCCTTGGATTCCTTTTTGCGCTCGCGACGGTGGGAGGGCTTGCCTTTCTGCTCAGCGCGCTTGGGGGTTTATCTTTGGTCTCGCCTGTGTCATGGATAACCGTCTGTGGCGTGATGGCTTTGGTTCCTTTGGCCGTCGCGTCGATTGCCGTCCTTACGGCGCGGCTCTCCGTTCAGAGTTTGTTAAGGCGACTTCTATGACACGGCGTCGGATTTTGACAGGTTTCGCGGGATGTATTGGTCTTGGCGCGCTGTTATGGCTCGTTGGGCTGTTGCTTTTTGTCGCGCATATTAGCTCTTATGTTGAGCCGTCCTTGAAAGACGACATTCAAACGACCGATGCTATCGTGGTTCTTACGGGCGGCAGCGAACGTTTGCAAACGGGGATTGAACTTTTGCGCGAAGGTAAAGCGAAAAAGCTTTTAATCTCCGGCGTGCATCCGGGCGTTGGTGCGGCGCAAATTTTAGCGCACAGCTCCTTAACGCCTGAGATGCTGGATTGTTGCGTGACGCTTGGCCATACGGCGGATAATACGCTTGGCAACGCCGAAGAGGCGAGCGCCTTTATGCAAGAGCAGGGCTTTCATTCGCTGCGGCTTGTGACGGCAAATTACCATATGCCGCGCAGCCTGTTTTATTTCCGCAACATTATGCCGACGTTCGCTATTGTCGAGCATCCGGTGGCGCCCGATATTGTGAGCCTTTCCGATTGGTGGCAACGCGTCGGGACAGCTAGCTTGCTGATCGGGGAATACGACAAGTTTTTATACGCGCTTTCGCGTGTGTCCTTGGGAGTTTTGTAATGAGCCGCCTTCTTATGTTCGTGCGTTCGGTTCTGTTCTTTTTCGTCTTTCTTTTCTGGACGCTTGTTCCGACAATCTTGTTCCTTTGGATGCTGTTCTTTCCGCAGAAATATGTATTCGACTCCATACGGTTTTGGCAGCGCGGCTTTGCGTGGCTGACGAAAATCGTCGTTGGGATTGATTATAAGCTCGAAGGCACCGAGAATATACCCAAAGGTTCATGCCTGATTGCGTCCAAACATCAATCGGCTTACGAAACGTGCATTTTGAATGTTCTGTTCGGTAATCCGGCTATCGTTCTGAAGAAAGAGCTAACCTACGTTCCTATCTGGGGCTGGTATGCCAAGGCGTCGGGCCTTATTCCCATTGATCGCAAGGCGGGCATGAAGGCTTTGTCCGTTATGACGCGAGCGGCGCGGGCAGCCAAAGAAGCGGGCCGCAAGATCGTGATCTTTCCGCAAGGTACGCGCGTGCGTCCGGGATTGCGCAAACCGTACAAGGTTGGCGTGGCCGCGCTTTATCAGGATCTCGATTTGCCAGTCGTGCCGATGGCGCTTAATTCCGGCCTTTTCTGGCCCAAGGGGCAATTCTTGAAAAAGCCCGGCACGGTGACAATCCGCTTTTTGCCGCCGATCCAACCGGGGCTTTCCCGTTCGGCTTTTTTGCGCGAGCTTCAAGACAAGCTTGAAACAGCCAGCGACGATTTAGCGCGTGCCGGTTGAGCCAAATCCGCCTGTGCCGCGTGCGGTTTCGGGCAGGGTTTCCACTTTTTCCCACACGACGCGTTCATAGGCCGCGACGACCATTTGTGCGATACGCATGCCGCGCGTGATCGTAAAGGGGTCGTTGCTCATGTTGGCAAGGATGACTTGCACTTCGCCTCTGTAATCAGCGTCAATCGTGCCGGGGCTGTTGAGCACCGCAAGGCCGTTCTTGAGCGCGAGGCCTGAACGTGGGCGAACCTGCGCTTCAAAGCCTTCGGGAAGCGCGATCGAAAGGCCTGTGGGGACAAGCTTGCGTTCGCCGGGCGCAAGGATCAACGGTTCCGTAACGGCGGCGCACAAATCCATGCCTGCGGCATGTTCCGTGGCATAGGCGGGAAGGTCGATCCCTTCGGCGTGCGGCAATTTTACGATAGAAACGGATAGCGTCGTCATAAAAAGTTCCTTTAGTTTTGAAAGAAAGAAGCGACCGCTTCGGCAAGGCGCTTGGCAACATTTTGTTTGCTGGCACGGGGCCATGTGTCGGCAGCGATAGCGCCGTCCGGCGTTTTGCGGAAAAAGACAATTTCGTTTTCGTCCGCGCCAAAAGTTTTGCCGCCACCTACATCGTTGGCCAAAAGCCAATTGCAGCCTTTACGCGCAAACTTTTCTTCGGCCAGTTTTTTAAGGTCGCCTGTTTCGGCGGCAAAGCCAACGACAAGGGCCGGGCGGTTTGCTCCCGCTGCCGAAAGAGTGGCTAAGATATCGGGGTTTTCGGTCAGAGCAAAAGTTGGCGCGGCTTGGCCTTTTGTCTTTTTGATTTTTTGGTCGCTGGCTTCGGCTGGGCGCCAATCGGCAACGGCGGCGGCGCAAACGGCAATATCGAAAGGCTCCGCTGTGCAGGCGGTCAACATTTCGCGCGCGGTGCCAATATGAACCGTTTTCAATCCAGCCGGATCTGGCAAAGCCGTCGGACCGGAGACAAGCGTGACATCTGCGCCCAAAGCGGCCAAAGCGGCGGCGATGGCGTGGCCTTGCTTGCCGGATGAGCGATTGCCGATAAAGCGCACGGGGTCGAGGGGCTCATAGGTTGGGCCGCTGGTGACGACGGCTTTTTTGCCGGATAGCGGCCCCCCCGTGAAATGCGCTTTGACGGCTTCGAGGATTTCGACGACTTCGCTCATGCGGCCAGGGCCGTCCTCACCACAAGCCAAAGCGCCACAGGCCGGGCCAATAAGCGTGACGCCGCGTGCCGCTAAAAGGGCGACATTCGCTTGCGTCGCCGGATGCTGCCACATGCAGCTGTTCATGGCGGGCGCGATCATGATCGGTTTATTCGAAGCGAGCAAAACGGCGCTGGCCAGCGAATCCGCAAAACCATGCGCGTTTTTGGCGATCATATTCGCGCTGGCTGGGGCGACGAGGATTAAATCGGCCTCGCGTGATAGATTGATATGGCCAAGCCGTTGTTCTTCTTCCGGCGAGAAAAGGTTTGTAAAAACGGGTTCGCCTGACAAAGCCGAAACGGCCAGCGGCGTCACAAACTTGGCCCCGCCGTCTGTCAGGATGCAGCGCACGCGTGCCCCTTCGTCTTTCAGACGTCGGATCAGGTCGAGGCTTTTATAGGCCGCGATGCCGCCTGAGATAATGAGTAGGATTTGCTTGTTGGCTAAAGCTTTCATAGCGAGCCTCCCCCTAATGCAGGGTTTCTTGATCGTAAGCGCCCCAGAAATCGTCCTTTTTCATATAGCCGTCAATGTCGTCAAAAGAAACCTCGCACCAAATTTCTTTGCATGAGAGGAGGCGGCCCATCGAATCTTCGTCGGCATGGGCGATGACGGCGGAATCGTCGCGCGGTTCCTTGTGAATATCGTGGCGACCGCCTGAAACGATCATGGTGCGTTTGCCCGATAAGGTGCTTTTATGCACCCAGCCCTTGTTGCCTTTCCAATCGCTGATGCGCCGCCAAACGTCGTATTCGGCGATGATTTCAACCGGAAGGCCTTCCTTCGTATAAACCCATTCTATTGGATAACGCGTGCCGGGGCCCGCTCGCATGTTGACTTCGTTGGCGCGCAAAGAGGCAAAGCGCGGCAAGGGGAGCCCCGTTGATCCTTTCGAATCGTCTGAGGTTTCGGCATTTTGCGCGAAGGCACCTTGCGAGAGGCTTAGGAACAGAAAAAATACAAATAGTACAACGCGTCTCATCTGGTTACCTTACGGCTCGCTGAGGTTGATAGCGAGCGGCGATCAAGAAAGATTTGTTTCATGGCCTCTTATAGCTTAAGAAGCTGTAAAAGCCTACAGGTGTAGGCGTGCTTTTAATCCTTTTTTCTTTCCCTTCCGTTTGACTTGACCCGTAGCGTTTTTCGTCTTTAGGCTGGTTCGCGTGATAACCTCTTTGCCCCACCGTCGGTTTATTTTGGTCCCTATGCTGCTTTTGGCGGCGTTCTTGGGGCTTTTTTCGGCTGTGGAATACAGGAAGCATATCAACGATTCCGAAATTAGGCGTATTGTTAACGCCCCTTTGTCTGAGCAGGTTTCTCTGATCCAGCAGGCGGTTGATTCGCTGGAAAGTCTTGTCGATTTGCATTTTTCGCCTGGCTCGAGCGAGCCCGATAGTACGGCGCTTTATGCAAGTTATGAGACCCTCGTACAGCGAGAGGTCGTCCTGCGCGGTCTTTTGCTCGATGAGGCGCTGAATGCGCACGAAAATGTCGATCAAATGGATAAGCTTGATGCCGTTTTGCTTGAGGTCAAGCACATCGGCAAGCTTTTGCCAGCAGATGGTCGTCGTCTGTCTTTTGAGGAATGGAAAAACCTCCGTGAGCATGTTGAAACGCTCATCCTTCGTGCCCGGGCTTTCCGTGGCTCTGTAGAATCCGCGCATAAGGAAGAAGCCAACGTTCTGCTTACGGAAATCGCTTCGTATGAAAAACAAAGGGGTTTTTTGGCCGCGTTGATCTTGCTCAGCGGGCTCGCGATGATCCTTGTCCTTTTGGATAATATGCACCGGTTTCGCCGTAGTGCCATGCGCTCGCTGAAGGCTGAGCATTACAACGCTATTTTTGCTTCGGCCCTGCAATCGACGCGCGTCGGTGTCCTCATCCGTGATATGCAAACGCCAGGTCTGCCCGTCGTTTTTGTCAACAGCGCTTTTACGAAGATGACGGGCTATGTCATGGGCGACGTAAATGGAAGTTCGTCGGCTTTCCTTTTCGGTTGGAAAACGGATCCAGCGACGGTTGCTGTCTATCATCGCGCTTTGTCTTTGCGCGAAACGGCGACCTTTGAACTCCTTATATACCGCAAGGATGGTTCGCCGTTTTGGAGCGAATGGCATTTAAGCCCCGTTTTCGATGAAGACGGCGTTGTGAGCCATTTTATCAGCTTGTTTACTGACACGTCAAAATTACGCGAAACGCAGGAAGATTTGATTCAGGCCAAGCAATTGGCGCAGCATGCCAGCGCGGTCAAAACGAGCTTTTTGGCTATGATGAGCCATGAAATTCGAACGCCAATCAATGGTATATTGGGCGTTCTTAAACTTGTTGAGGAAACAGCTCTCGATAACGAACAGCGCCATTTAATCGGTATTGCGCGTACGTCCAGTAATGCTTTGCACGGTATTATCAACGACATTCTCGATTATGCGAAGATGGAAGCCGGGAAGACTGAGCTCTATGAAGAGACGTTTTCTTTGGCAAACCTTTTGGACAATACCGTTGGCTTGTTTCAAACGATTGCTTCGGAAAAAGGCGTCGAACTTCAGCTTGATCTTCAACCAGATTTGCCCCCTTCGTTTTTCGGTGACGAAGGTCGCATCCGCCAAGTTATTCTGAACCTTGTTTCCAACGCGATTAAGTTTACAGATCACGGGTTCGTTCGTCTGCGCGTTTTTTCGTTGATGAGCCAAGACGTTCACGGTAAGCCTGGCCTTTTGCTGCGTTTTGAGGTTCAAGATACGGGCATTGGGATCAGCTCGGAAGATCAAGCAAAACTGTTTCAGGAATTTAGTCAGATCGAACGTTCGTTTACGCGGCGGTTCGGCGGCACGGGATTAGGGCTGGCCATAAGCCGTCGTTTGGTTGATTTGATGCATGGGGAAATTGGCGTTGAAAGCCAATCGGCAAAGGGGAGCCGTTTTTGGTTTATGATTCCGGTGCAAATTGCCTCGGCGGAGCAACAAAGCGAAGAACCGTCGGTCGAAAGTGAACCAGCGTCTTCGTTTGAGGCAAACCGGCTTTATCACATTCTTCTTGTCGAGGATAACGATACCAATCGCCTTGTGGCGCGGCGCTATCTTGAAAAGGCGGGGTTCCTTGTCGAAGAAGCCGTCAATGGCGTCGATGCGATCGAAAAGGCGAAAGCGATCGCCTTTGATCTTATTCTCATGGATGTCTCCATGCCGGAAATGGATGGCATGCTGGCCACGTGCCATATCCGGGCGCTTGGCGGCGCAAACGCGCGTATTCCCGTTGTGGCTCTTACAGCCCATGTGATGGCAGGCGATCGTGAGCTGTGCCTGGCGGCGGGTATGAATGATTATCTTCACAAGCCACTCGATTACGATGCGTTGATGAAAACCATGCAACGTTGGTTACATATGAAGCCTGAACAAAGGCCAGAGCTGCCACAAACCGCCTGTGCGATGCCGGAAAAACCGATGACACAAATGAGCGCACAAACGGAGGCGCAACCGGATCTCGATCCGCGCGTTCTTGCACAAATGGCCGAGACTCTTGGCCACGAGACTGTTGCTGAGGTGACGCGGGTCTTCCTTTCCGACTCGCTTGATCGGCTAACGGCCTTTGAGGGCGCTTCCCGCGAAACGATCCGCGATACGGCCCATACGCTCAAAAGCTGTAGCGGCAATTGCGGCCTTAATCGTTTCAGCGCGTTGATGGCGGCCTTGGAAAAAGCGGCTGCGCAGGGAGATATGGCGGTTATGGCGGCCCTTATGCCGCAAATTCAGGAGACCTATGCTCTTGGCCGCGCCCGCCTTGAGGAAGAGCGCGTAAAATATACGACTTGATGAATCGGCAGGAAGCATGTTTTATGGTATGACGTTTACCATCTTTGACTTCCTTCCCCTTCCTTCCGCTTTGGGCGTACGTTTCCAATGGTCTCCGAACTATCGTTGACGCTTTATGAGGTTCCTGAAACCGAGGACGGGATCGTTCGTCTCGATCCGTCCGACATGCAAGCGCTTGGCGTCATGGCTGGCGACGTCATTGCGATTGAAGGCGCGCGCCGCACCTTTGTGCGCGTGATGCCCGCCTTTATGGAAGACCGTAACCAGCATTTGGCACGGGTGAGCCCGCTGACAGGATCAAATCTCGGTTTCTTGACCGGACACGTCGTCAAGCTTTTGCCCGAGCGTATGAAGCTACCTCATGCTGAGCTGGTTGTGCTGGAGGCTGACGACGATTTGGATCGCTTGCATGTGCAGGCGCGGGACAAGCAGTTGGCCCATTTCTGGCGTGACCGTTCTATTGTTGTTGAAGACAAGCTGCGCGTGCCTACGCTCGACCGTCATTCTTTGACGGTTAAGATTGTTTCGACGCAGCCTTCGGGCTCTGTCCGCATTGGTTCGGGGACTGTTTTTGCGATTGCGACGAAAAAGAACGAAAGCACGCTGCCGCGTATTGGCGGTCTGCGCGATGTGTACCGGACGTGCCAAGTTCTGGCCGATAGTCATTTCAGAAAACGCGTAGATGGTTCGGCTCAGGCCGTTTTGTTGGCGGGGCCTGCCGGGTGCGGTAAGGCGATTTTGGTCGAGCGTTTGGCCAAGGATATGGGCGTTGGGTTGCGCATTTTCGATGCGCATGATTTGCTTGATCAATGGATTGCGCACGAAAGCTCTGAGCTGGCCGTTACGCTCTCCGATATGGCGCGGCGCGGGCCGACGATCCTTTTGCTCGATCATTTGGAAGCGCTGACGATTTACGAAGGCATGCCTTCGGCTTTGGCCGTGGCTTCGCGTTCCGTGATTGCGCAGGTTTGCGCTTTGCTTGACGAAGTGCCCACTCAACCTGACATTATGGCCTTTGGCATTGCTTCGGGTGCGCTCGATCCGCGCTTTGAAACGCGTAATCCGTTCGATTTGCAAGTTCCTGTCGATGCGCCGAACCGTTGGGGCCGGCACGAAATGTTGCTTTTGGCCTCGGCTGGCTTGCCGCTTGAGGAAGGCTTCGATTTCAGCAAGCTCGCGACGATGACTGCTGGCGCGACGGGACGCGATTTAAAAAATCTCGTGCGCTCGGCGCATTTGATGGCCACGGGCCCCAAGGTTACGGAACAGGATTTGTTTGCCTCTTTCCGTTCGATGCGGCTGTCGGCTGCGGCGGAAGTACGTTGCGATATTCCGACAGTCTCTTGGAACGAAGTCGCTGGTCTTGACGATATCAAGCAAATGCTTTGCGACACACTTTCATGGTCGTTGCAGCTTTACGACCGTTTCCGTGCGGTTGGTGTGCGTCCGCCGCGTTCGGTTTTGTTGTCCGGAGGGGAGGGCACGGGTAAAACGTCACTTGTGCGCTCGCTGGCCAGCTTCTTCCCCGTCAATTTCATTGAAATCGATTGCGGTCTTTTGGCGACTTTGACGCAAGAAGCGGCGACCACCTTTTTGCAGGATGGCTTTGCCCTTGCTCGCCGCAAAGCGCCGTGCCTTGTGTTCTTTGACGAAATCGACGTTCTTTTCGAGCCGGTGGATGAGGCCGCCGATATCGAAATCGCGCCGCATCATCATCCGATTGTGGCGCAGCTTATGTCCGATTTGGATACCTTGTCGCTTTACCCAGGTGTTGTCGTCATTGCGGCCACAAACCGTCCGGATCGCCTGACGGCTGAAATGTTGCGGCCGGGCCGTTTTGATTTTGCCGTCGCTTTGCCTTTGCCGGATGCGGCTGCCCGCAAAAAGATTTTGCAAATCCACGCGCACAAGCTGCCTTTGGCGGCCGATGTCGATTTTGACAAATTGGCGAACAGCACGCATGGCATGTCGCCAGCGGAAATCGCTTATTTGTGTAACCGGGTTGGATTGATGGCTTTGCGCAATTCGCTGGCCGGACCTGAGGGCGGTATTATCCCGCCCGTCGTCAACGGCGCTTTGTTTGATCAGGCGTTGCGTGGCCGTAAGAGCTCAAGCTCCAGCGCGACGTAAGGTTCTCTACAGAAAATTATACGGGTCGATATCGACCTGAAGCTTGATCGTGCGCGGCCACGAAAGCGGCGCAAGCCATGCCTCGATCAGCGCGGCAAGGCCAGCGGTCCCCGTCGATTGCACCATGAGCCTGAAGCGTGCTTTGCCGCGCAAAACGGCAAAGGCGGCGGGCGCTGGGCCTAAAATCCGCAAGCCTTTACTCTGCGGCGCGGCGGCGGCGATTTTCTGCGCGACGGCCAAAACTTCGCGAGCGTTAGCCCCGGAAAAGGTCAAGCTGGCCAGCCGTCCGAACGGTGGCAAATGATAAGCGGCGCGTTCGTGAAGTTCCGTTTTGAAAAAAGCGTCGCGGTCGCCTTTGGCGAGGGCTTGCATAACGGGATGCTCTGGCGCGACGGTTTGCAGGAAAACGCGACCCGGATCTTCCGCGCGGCCCGAACGGCCTGCGACCTGTTGCAAAAGTTGAAACGTCCGTTCGGAGGCGCGTGGATCGCCACCCGCAAGGCCAAGGTCAGCATCAATTACGCCCACAACGGTAAGGCGTGGGAAGTGATAACCTTTGGCCATGATCTGCGTGCCGATCAAAAGATCGAGTTCGTGATCGTTCATTTGATCGACGAGCTTTTGCGCTGCTTCGGGACCCGTGAGCGTATCGCTGGCCATCAAAGCCGCGCGCGCTTCCGGCAGGCGTGCGGCGACTTCTTCCGCAATGCGCTCAATGCCGGGACCACAAGCGGCCAGTTTATCTTCCGCACCGCAATTCGGACAAAGGGTTGGTTTGCGCATGCTATAGCCGCAATGATGGCAATGCAGGCGGCCTGTTTGTTTGTGTTCGATAAGCCAGCTTGTGCACGAAGGGCATTGAAGCCTGTGCCCACACGCGCGGCAGAGCGTCAGCGGCGCATAGCCACGGCGATTGAGGAACAGCATGCTTTGCTGGCCATTCGCCAGCGCTTCACGCAAAGCATCCAGCAAAGGCTCGCTAATGAAATTTTGCGTTGGCATGTCCTCGTGCCGGAGATCGACGAGTTCGATTTTCGGCATCTGCGCTTCGCCAAAGCGGCTTTTTAAAATAACGTGGCCATATTTTTTCTGTTGAACATTGCGCAGCGTTTCAAGCGAAGGCGTTGCCGAAGCCAGAATAACGGGAAAATCTTCGCAATGGGCGCGCGCGACGGCCATATCGCGGCCATGATACAGCACGCCGTCTTCTTGTTTGTAGGCGCCTTCGTGCTCTTCATCCACGACGATGAGGCCCAAATCGGCAAAAGGCAGAAACAGAGCCGAACGTGCGCCGAGGATAAAACGTGCCTTGCCTTGTACAATGGCGTGCCAGTTCAAGCGTCTCTGCTTTTCGCTTAGGCCCGAATGCCACAGAGTTGGCGCAACGCCAAAACGCTTGGCCAAACGGTTGCCCAGCGCCGCCGTCATGGCAATTTCAGGAAGGAGCAAAAGAGCTTGGTGGCCTTGCCGGAGGGCTTCGGCAATCGCTTCGCAGTAAACTTCTGTCTTACCAGAGCCCGTGACGCCATCCAAAAGGGTCGCGCTAAAATGATTTTGTTGCGTGGCTTCGCATAGCGTTTGCGCGGCCTGCTTTTGCTCGGGCGTCAGGTCTATGACTTGCGCATCTGGGTTCGGCTCTGGATAATCAAGATTGTCCTTTGGCTTAAGCGGACGAAACTTCCCGCCCAAAAGCATTTTGAGGAGGGCTCCCGGCGGCGTCAGCGTATAACGCGATGCCCAGTCGAGAAAGCGTCTTGTCTTTTTGGGAACGGGGGGGAGGGCAAGGCTTTCATAGACGAGCTTCAGCTTGCTTGCCGGGACATCCCCAGCGCCTTCGCCCCAAACGATGCCCAGGCTGTCTTGCCGCCCCAAGGGAACCAAAACATAGGTTCCGGGCTCGCAACCAAGCCCTTCGGGCGCAAGGTAATCATACCCTTGGCCAACGGGAAGCGGCAAAAGAACACGAATTGTTCGAGAAGGGTTGGCAGCAGGGGCTTTCATTGTCTAGACTTAGGTATCCTCGTTTCGAATCGTGCTAGGGAGCTTTTCACATGAAGTTTTTTGTTGATACCGCCAATCTCGCTGAGATTAAAGAACTGGCTGCGACGGGGCTTTTGGATGGCGTGACAACAAATCCATCCTTGGTCGCCAAATCGGGGGCCAGCAACTTTATCGAATTGATCCGCGAAATTGCCTCCATCGTCGAAGGGCCGGTTAGCGCCGAAGTCGCCTCGACCGATTTTGAAACGATGTTAGCCGAAGCGCGCACACTAACCAAGATCGCTTCGAATGTCGCGATTAAGGTTCCTTTGACCCCGGCTGGTCTTAAGACTTGTAAGATTCTTTCGGGCGAAGGCACGATGGTTAACGTGACCCTTTGCTTTTCGGCGGCGCAGGCCATTTTGGCCGCTAAGGCTGGCGCGACCTTTGTTTCCCCGTTTGTGGGCCGTTTGGACGATATTGGCCAAAGCGGCATGGATTTGATCGCCGATATTTGCGCGATCTATTCGAACTATCCGAGCTTTAAGACAGAGGTTTTAGTTGCGTCGATCCGCAGTCCGATGCATGTTGTGGAAGCGGCAAAGATGGGAGCCGATGTGGCTACGATCCCGCCGCAAGTTATTCGTCAGCTTTTCAATCATCCTTTGACAGATAAGGGCCTGGCCCAATTTGTTGAAGATTGGAAGAAGACGGGACAGACAATTCCAACCGCTTAAGTTTAAGGAGAGTGCGCTTTGTCTCCGACGTCCAAAGAAACGCGTTCGATCTTGGATGAAATGACGGCACAAGATGTGCGCGGCTATTTGCTTGAGCATACAGATTTCTTTGAAGAGAACGAAGATCTGTTCGAAGCGCTTGTGCCGCCCAGCGCGCGCGCCGATGGCGAAGGTATTCGCGATTTCCAACATTACATGCTGGCCAAGCTTCAAAACGACTATAACGTTTTGAAAACCGAGCACGACGATCTGATGGATCTGATGCAAGAGCATTTGCAACGTCAGAACCGGATCAATAACGCTGTTGCCGCTTTGTTGGATGCGCCGGATTTCAATGCGACCCTGACCTTAATCGGCAACGAATTCACGAATATTTTAGAGCATGAAGCTGTCGGCTTTTTCCTTGAGGCGGGTGGTTGGCTCGATCTTGGCGACTATAACGGCCTCAAAGTCGTGCCGCCGGGTTCGGTGGGCCGCTGGCTTTCGGGGCGCACCGTTTTGCTTGAAGAAATTGACGGTGCTGCTTCGGTGGATTTGTACGGCAAGGCTGCCAAGGACGTTCATTCCCAGGCGCTTGTGAAGCTTGTCATTCGCGAGGGGCTGCCGCCCGGCCTTTTGGCTTTAGGACACAGCGACCCTATGCATTATGCGACCGGGCTTGCGACCGAGCAGATTGAAAATATCGGCTGCGTGATCGAACGTTGTCTCAGAAAATGGCTGTCCTAACGGTATCGTTCTTGGCGCGGCGTTGAGGCGCTGTCATGCCTAATCTTGCCATTCTCCCGCTTGCTGAAGATCTTCGCGCTGCCATCGGTGAATGGCAAACGTGGCTTGGCGCTGAGCGCCGCGCGGCCAAACATACGCTCGACGCATATCATAGCGATTTAGAAGGGTTCCTTTCTTTCTTGAGTGCCTATCGCGGCGGCTCGATTGCGCTTGGCGTTTTGGGCGATTTGAAACTCGTCGATTTCCGCGCGTGGCTTGCCGCGTTGGCGGGCGAATCCTTGACGGCTTCCTCGCGTGCGCGTGAGCTAGCAGGCGTGCGTAGTTTCTTCCGTTGGCTTGATCGCACAGGACGGCTTCATAATGCGGCGATTGATCTTTTGCGTGCGCCTAAAACGCCCAAGCGTTTGCCGCGCCCCGTGAGCGAAGAGGGCGCGCAAGAAATTTTAGATGAAGCCAAAGACATTGCGACGCAAGACTGGATCGGTCTGCGCGATCAGGCGTTGTTTACGCTTCTTTATGGCGCGGGCCTTCGTATCAGCGAGGCTTTGTCGTTGCGGTGGCGCGATTTGAATCTCGGCGATCGTCTGATGGTGACCGGCAAGGGAAGTAAACAGCGGCAAGTGCCGCTTTTGCCGTTGGTGCGTAAATCGTTGGAAGCCTATCGCCTCGCTGCGCCATTTCCGGGTGAACCAAAGGCGCCGATTTTTGTCGGCGTTCGCGGCGGCGTTTTGAATCCGGCGGTGGCGGAAAGACAGCTTCGCGCCGTGCGCCGCATGCTGGGGCTTCCCGATAGCGTCACGCCGCATGCGTTACGCCACAGCTTTGCAACGCATCTTTTGGCCGATGGCGCGGATTTAAGAAGCTTGCAAGAATTGCTTGGCCACAGTTCGCTTTCGACGACCCAGCTTTATACGCGTATTGAATCGAGCCAGCTCATGGAAACCTATCGCGCCGCACATCCCCGCGCGAAAGCACGCCGACAGTAAGAAAGCGCAAGTTTTAAAATTAATTGCCCGCTTCGCGGAAGAGCCGGCCTGTTTGCATCATCGTTGCCGTTTGTTGGTCGATGAAGGTGCGGATTTGGCCAATCCTCTTTTCGCGGATACACGCCCGGAAAGGTGTGGCCGGATTGGCCGGATCCGTTATGTAAAATTGCATATTGAGACCTTGCTTCGTCAAGGTTTGGTGAAAAATTGCCGTCATGCCCGAGGCCAAGAGCAGCGACGCTTGTTCACCGATAGATTGCCGTGCCAGTTGAAGAAGGCCTTCCAAAGCTTCCTCAACGCTGCCCGCGTGCATCGTGGCGATCACAAGATGGCCCGAAGTTGCGGCGCGTAAAAGCTGGTTTGCCGCGTCGGGCGTGCGGATTTCACCCACGAAGATATAGCGCGGATGCCACCGTAAAGCGCGTTTGAGCATTTCAGCCCATTCTTCGTCTTCGCGCACCTCAACCTGATAGCAATAACCGTTTTTGCCGTGACGGCCTTCAAGATCGTATTCGACAGGATCTTCGATGGTAAAGGCGACATTGCCCCACGAGCCCAGAAAATCGTTCAAAAGCGAGCAGGCGGTTGTCGTCTTGCCTTGGCCCGTTGCGCCGGACAGAAGAATAAGCCCGTTCCGATTGCCAAGCTGTCTTAAATGCGGCAACAAGACCGATGGCATGCCCAGTTTTTCCAGCGTTGGCGGGATCGAATTAATTTTGCGTAAAGCGGCCCAAAGAAGGCCACCAGAGGTGCGGATTTTGGCGGCGCGCAGACGCACACCTTCAAAGGTCATGCCCATTTCGTCGCCGACAAATTTGGCGCGCAGGAAAGAGGCTAGGTTCGCGACGGTATCCTGAAATTCCGGCGGAATATCAATGCTGTCGGTAAAATTTCTTCCGTTGATCTTTTGGTGATAGTGCGGCTCCGCTTCGCCTTCAAGGCAAACGTAAAGATCAACGAAATCAAGCTCGTTTAGTTTGTGTGCGCTCATGGCTTATTAAATCGTCCGATTAGGCAAGGGCCAAGGCCCGTTTATGAGCCTTGTTGTATCATAGAGAAGGCTTAAAAACTATGAATCTGGGCGATAAAAAACAAGAAATTTTATCCCATGCCATAGCTTTTGACCAAGCTACCCGCGATCAAATACCAGCCGTCCACAAGAACGAAGAAAATAATCTTAAACGGCAGAGAAATGACGGTTGGGGGCAGCATCATCATGCCCATCGACATCAGCAAGGAGGCGATGACCATGTCGATGATCAAAAAGGGCAGATAGACCAGAAAACCAATTTCGAAAGCGCGCCGCAGTTCGGAAAGCATAAAGGACGGGATCAAGGTGCGCAGCGAAACATCGTTTGAGGCGGAATCTTCGGAAGCCTTGGCGTTTTGGTTGCCTTTCACGACTGGCTTGGCGGCTTTGGATTCAGGTTTGGCGCTTTTGGCATCGTTCACGTCGGCCATATCCATGAAAAGGGACAGGTCTTTTTGCCGCGTGTTGTTCAGCATGAAAAGGCGGAAAGGTTCAACGCTGCGCGTAAACGAGGTTTCTTCGTCGATCTCATTGTTCATCAGCGGGCGGACGCCTTCTTCCCACGACTTTTCCAAAACGGGCTGCATGACGAAAAAGGTGAGGAAGAGGGAAAGGCTGATTAGCACGATATTCGGCGGCGTCGATTGCACGCCCATGGCCGAGCGCACAAAAGAAAGGACAATCACGATGCGCGTGAAGCTTGTGACCATGATGAGGATCGACGGTGCGAGCGTCAGCACCGTGACGAGCAACGTCATTTGCATGAGGCGCGCGGTGGTCGTCGGGCCTTGGCCTAAATCGAAATTGATGCTTTGCGCCAGCGCGGGGCTTGGGATCGCCAAGAAAAGCACGGCGCAGAGCGCGATACCAGCGAAGGTAAGAAAACGTTGGATATTCATGGATTCGTATCTTTAGGGTCTAAAGGAGCTGGCGCGGCGGAAAGATGGAGGTTGCCATCAGAGCCAATGAGGAGAAGATGCTCGGTTTTGTCGCATTTGACAAGCACGAGCCGTCGTCGCGTATCGAGCGTCAGCGTCGAAATAAGTTTCAGCCTTTGGCCTTGGCCTTTGGGGATAAACCAACCGCGCGAAACGACGGCCCGCAAGCCGAACGCCAATCCAGCCATCAAAGCTAGAACGGTTGCCGAAGCGAAAGCAAACCTGATCCAGTAAACGGCTTCCGAATCTGGATTAAGCATGTTCCTTTTCCTGCGCTTCGCTGAGAGAATTGTGCCAGTTTTTGAGATTGTCCTCATAAACGTTGAGGAGGTTGATCAGAACAGTCAATTCAGGCAAAAATTCCTTTTGCTGTTCCGGGATGGATTCCTGAACAATTTTGCAAACCGTATTGACGCGTACGTCAATGCCGGAAAGGTCGGCCATCTTGCCATTCTTCAGGCTTTTCTCTGCGTCCACGAAAAATTGGCACAAGGCGTTCAGTTCATCGAGCGTTTCGCTAAGAGAGGCTGCAGTCATGGAAAGCCTTTCGCGTTAGAAAAAGGATTCGGCGCAAGGGCCGCTTCGTTGGCTTCGTAAACTTTCGCCAAAATCTCGGCGACGGCGACAATGGCCTCGCTGGGGATTGGCGTATCGAGATCAAGTTGCACAAGAAGTTCGGCAAGGTCTTGATCTTCCCGCACTTTGACTCCATGTCGAAATGCAATGTCGAGAATTTTATTCGCCATATCCCCTCGACCAGAGGCGACAATCTGCGCTGGCGCATCGGGGTTCGTTTCGTCGGCCTTAAGGGCGACGGCAACAGCGCGCTTTTGACGCGCGGGCGCCATGGACGAAACAGGGACAGGGCGATGATTCTCTTGCATTCCTCTCGAGTTTAACTCAAACTATGCTTAAGTCCAGCAAACTTTGTTAACGTTCCGTTAAGTTTCTCTGTCCGATCATAGACCTGTCTCTGGCTTTGCGTCTGACGCAGCCTTTGGTTCATGGAGTGTGCTTTATGTCTATTGCCGATAGCGGCATTCTCGGTCTGATGTCCTCAAAGATGACCTATCTGGGACAAAAGCAGGCCGTTTTGGCTGAGAACGTAGCCAACGCCGATACGCCCAGTTATAAGGCGAAAGAGCTGACGCCCTTTACATTCGCTGACGCGATGCAAAGCACACAGGCGGGCATGGCTGTAACCGATCCGCGCCATATCGTTCCGGCGTCTATGGCCGGCGTCAATGCGCGTACCAAACGGACGGAAAGCTTAGAAACGCTGCCATCGGGGAACTCGGTGGATCTTGAACAGCAGATGATGGAAGTGTCGAAGACGACGTTGGATTACCAAGCCAGCGCCTCGATCTATCAGAAATTTATGACGATGATGAAGATAGCTGCAGGGAGCAAATAACGCATGTCCTCAGATTTGACGAACGTTATGTCGATCGCAAGTTCGGGCCTTCACGCGCAATCGAAGCGCATGAAGGTTGACGCCGAAAATTTGGCGAACGCGTCCACAACGCCGTCAAGCCCAGGCGAAACGCCCTATCAGCGTCAAGTCGTCATGTTTAAAAACGAGTTTGATCGCGCGCTTGGTGCCAACCAAGTCAAAGTCGCGGGCGTTTATAAGGATAAAAGTGCCTTTGTCAAAAAATACGATCCGGCTCATCCGGCGGCGGACAAAAACGGCTATATCCTGACGCCGAACGTCCAGCCTGTGATGGAAAGTATGGATATGCGCGAGGCGCAGCGTTCTTACGAAGCGAACCTGAGCGTCATCGAATCTTCCCGCAATATGATGATGCGGACGATCAACCTGTTGCAGAATTAATGAAAGAGGCGCCCCATGGTTATGAACATCGCCAACGTTCTTTCGGCCTATAAGCAATCCGACCTTAATTCGCTCAGCGGCTCTTCGGCGGCTAAAAACACGGCCGCGACAGATAGCTCGTTTTCGAACGTTTTGTCCGGTTTTATGACCGATACGGTCGATAGCGTGAAGAAAAGTGAGCAATTGGCTGCGCAGGGTGCTGTGGGAAAGGCCGATTTGCAGGACGTCATTATGGCCGTCAGTAACGCGGAAGTCATGCTGCAAACGGTTTCGTCCATTCGCGATAAAGTCGTTTCGGCCTATCAGGAAGTTATCCGAACCTCTATTTAAATGGTTTTCAAAGCGGCAAAAGACGTTATGCTGTCCTTTGGCGCAACGTTACGATCCTTGATTCTTACCTATGACCGACGCTGAAATTATTGAGCTCTGCCGTCAGGCAATCCTTGTCATGCTAAAGCTGGCTGGGCCGGTTCTTCTTGTCGGCCTTGTGATCGGCGTCATCATTTCGCTGTTCCAAGCGATGACCCAGATCCAAGAGCAGACGTTGACCTTTATTCCCAAAATGCTCTGCATCTTCGGGGTTACGATTTGGCTTCTGCCGTTTATGCTCTCAACGTTGGGCGGTTTCACGCAAATGCTTATGGATAGGATCGTTCAAATTGGCATGAGCGGTTAGCGGCCATGATGAGCCTGAACCTTAGTGACTTCCTTTCCGGCCACGTTTTCGCGTTTCTATTGATTTTTTCCCGTTTGGGTGGCGCGTTTATGCTTTTCCCCGGGCTTGGCGAATCCTTCGTTCCTGCGCGCGTGCGCATGATGTTCGCCCTTATTTTCTCCTTTATGGTGATGCCGGTTCTTTTGCCGCATATCCCGGCCTTGCCGCAGCAGATACCCGATATGGCACTCTTGATCTTCAAGGAAGTTCTCGTCGGTGTATTTTTCGGTTCAATCATGCGCCTTTTGATGGATGTCGTGGAAACGATGGGATCTCTGTTCTCCATGCAGGTCGGCCTTTCGAGCGCGATGGTCTTGAACCCAAGCCTCGGTTCACAAAGCGCGTTGACGGGCGCATTTCTCAGCTCGGCGGGACTTGCGCTTTTGTTCGTGACGGGGCTCGATCATTTTCTTTTCCGCGCGCTGATGGACACCTATAAAATCTTTCCGTTCGGCGGTGAACTGTATATCGCCGACATGGTTCAGACCTTTATACATGTTTTTAGCAAAAGCTTTATGGTCGGCATTCAGCTTTCGATGCCGTTTATGGTTGCGGGCCTTCTTTTCTATGCCGTCCTTGGTATCATGCAGCGCTCAATGCCGCAGCTTCAGCTTTTCCTTGTCGTCATGCCGGTTCAGATCGTTGGCGGCTTTTTCCTGTTTGTCTTGGTTATGGCCGTCGGACTTGGCGTTTGGCTTAAGTTCTGCGACGCAACCGTCGGCAGCGTCTTCATCAGATAGGCGGGACGCGCGATGGTTGAATCAGACAAGGACCAAAAAACAGAAGAACCAACCGACAAACGCCTGCGCGATGCGCGTGAGGAAGGCCAATTGTGCGTCAGCCGCGAGTTGTCCTCCTGGGTGATGACCGTTGCGATTTTGATTGTTCTGTCTTCCTTTGGCCCCAAATTAGCCGAGCAGCTGCGCGATGGCTTGCGCGTTTTCCTGGACAGACCGGATCAGCTTTCGCTGGAGGATGGCGGCCTGCAAAACGTGTTCGTTGGTATTATGATATCGATCGGACGCGGTGTTGCCTTGGTCTATGGGCTGCTTTGGGGAGCCTCCATTTTGGGGACGATGGGCCAGACGGGCTTTTACATGAGCACAATGCGGCTCAAGGTCGATGTGTCGCGCATTTTGCCATCGACGGGGCTTAGTAACGTTTTTTCCATCAACTCGCTTGTCGAACTTTTGAAGTCTTTTATTAAAATGGTCGTGATGGGGTTCATCGCTTATCGTGTTCTCAAACCCGTCGCGGATGAGCTGCCTGATTTAACGGATTATTCGCTCGAAGATGGTCTGGCGCTGCTGTTGCACGAAACGCTTCACGTTCTGTACGTCCTGATGGTTATCATTACGTTGATCGCCATTGCCGACGCTCTTTATATGCGGTTCAATTTTTATAAGAACCTGCGGATGACCAAACAGGAAATCAAAGACGAGCACAAACAGCTCGAAGGCGATCCGATGGTTAAGGGCCGTTTGCGCCGTATTCGTTTGGAGAAAGCGCGTAAGCGCATGATGTCCAAGGTACCAAAAGCGGACGTTGTCGTCACGAACCCAACGCATTATTCTGTCGCGCTTCAATATAACCGGGGGGAGATGGCCGCGCCTGTTGTCGTCGCTAAGGGCATTGATTTCTTGGCTTTGCGCATCCGCGAACTGGCCGAAAAGAGCGAGGTGCCGCTCGTGAGTAATCCGCCTTTGGCGCGTGCGCTTTACGATACGGTTGAGATTGATCAGCCGATTTCGCCGGAACAATATCGGGCCGTTGCCGAAGTCATTTCATATGTCTATCGTTTGAACAGAAAGAAAAAATAGGTTTTAAAAATGAAGATACCTTTGATCCTTGCTTCGGCTTCGCCGCGTCGTTTGTCGCTTTTGGCGGACATTGGCGTTGTGCCAGATCGTGTCGCGCCTGCCGATCTTGATGAAACGCCTTTGCCAGCCGAAAAGCCGAAAGATTTGGCCTTGCGTCTTGCCCTCGCTAAGGGAGCGGCTGTGGCCTTGATTGAGCCTGCCGCGCTGGTTCTTTCTGCCGATACGGTTGTAGGGGTCGGTCGCCGCATTTTGCCCAAAGCGGAAACAAAGGATGAGGTTGCCGCGTGCCTGCGCTTGATGTCGGGACGTCGGCATCGCGTCTATACGGGCGTTGCCGTTTATCGTTCGGGAGCTCTTCTTCAAAGCCGCGTAAGCGAGAGCACCGTTATTTTTAAACGCCTGACAGAGGACGATATCGAACGTTACGTCGCTTCGGGTGAGGGGCTTGGTAAAGCAGGCGGCTATGCTATTCAGGGCCTTGCCGCGACGTTGATCCGCACGATAGCGGGTTCGTATTCGGGCATCGTCGGCTTACCTTTGTTTGAGACGGCGCAGTTGCTTGCCACGGCGCAAGAGGAGGGCGCATGAGCCAGATCCGCCTAACCTGCGATCGCTTGGGTGATTTGGTTCGCGTTGCCGTTTGGCAGGGCAAGGTCTTGCGTGATTTGTATGTCAATCGCTCCCATGATCCTGATTTATCCGGCGCGATTGTTTGTGCGAAAATCGTTCGCGTGCTGCCGGGCGGTAAGGGCGGTTGGGCTGAGGCTGGTTTGGCTGCGCGACTTTATTTTGAGACAACCGAAAACGTCTGTACTGGCGCGGTGCATGCGTTCCGCATTCTTTCGACTATTGGAGAAGGCAAGGCCTGGCCAAGCGTTCTTTTAACGGATGATGGGGAAGCGTCAGCCGTTGGCTTGATCGCTCCACCGCCAACGCCATGGCAAGCCGCTTTGGCAGACTTGAAAGAAATCCCGTCGTCGATGGCCTTTGCCGAAAAGGAAGATTACGACAAGGCTTTTCGAGAGCAGGGTGCAGAAACTAAAATCTCTCTTTGTTATGAACCGCAAAATGTTCATCCTGAACTTGACGATGTTTGGCCGGGATTGTTCGAAGCAGAAGTGCCTTTGCCGGGTGGGGCTTCGCTTCTAATCGAGCCGACGCGCGCGCTCGTCGCCATCGACATTAATGCAGGTGAAAAAGGCGCACCGCTTGAGATTAATCTTCTCGCGTTGCGCGAAGCCGCGCGGCAAATCAGGCTGCGTGCTCTTTCCGGTCTGATTGTGATCGACGCGCTTAAGATGAAAAACCGGACAGACAACGCCAAGGTGCTGCGCGTTTTAAGCGAAGCCACCTCAACCGATCCGGCCGGGGTGCAGGTTTTCGACATGACGAAGCTGGGGCTGATTGAGCTCACCCGCAAACGGCGTGGCCCACCGTTAAACATTTGGGTACATGAGGAATAGACCTTGATGAAGAAAAACGAAAAACAATCCACTTGTCCCCTTTGCGGGAAGCCGTGCGATCCGGTCTATGCGCCCTTTTGCTCAAAACGCTGCTCACAGATTGATCTTGGCCGATGGCTTGGCGAAGGGTATGTTGTTCACACGGACGAACCTCCTTCCTCCGACGAATCCTGCGAATAATCCTTTATTCAGTAACTTTTTTGCGAGAATGCACGATGGCAACGACCCAAAAGCTGGCCTTGTTTCTCTGTATCCTTGCCTTAGGCGGGTGTGAACAGCTTGGCCATGTGAAACAATGGGCGCTGACGCCTTCCAGTACGCCCAAAAAGACCGCGCCTGTTAGTAATGGCGAGCCTATTCACGAAAGCTGGTGCTATCGCACGCTTGGCGATATTGATTGCTATAGCTCCCCGCAAAATAATGCGCCTTCGACCCTTGTGAACGTTAATCCGCCATCGCGCTTGCCGATGACGACGGAACAACACGCGGCTGCTGTTGCGGCCGCTCAGGGTGCGGCCGCACCCTCTGGCGATTCGTCTGTGTTTGTGCCGGGTGGGCCTGTCGCCGCTGCGCCGCAAAATGCTCAAATGCCCGTTGATATAACGAGAAAATAGCCTTTTGCCAAAGAGCTTGCGCCGTACGTTGATCCGGCTATAGTCCAACATGACTCTCATAAAAGCAGGGGATTCCCGTTATGTTTTCGCTTAGCTCGCTGTTTATTTCTGCCGCTTATGCCGCCGATGCTGTTGTGCCCGAACCCGTTGCGAATGCCGCTTCGGCTGCGGCCAATGCCGCTCTTCCCGGCGAACCGAGCGAATGGATTCGCTTCCTGCCGATTTTCCTTATTTTTATCGTTATCTATGTCTTGATGATCCGTCCGCAGCAAAAGACGCTGGAAGCGCAATCGTTGCTCCTGAAAGCCCTTAAAAAAGGCGATAAGGTCGTGACGGGCGGCGGTTTGATCGGTACGATCAGCAAGGTTGATGATGATTCCTATGTCATGGTTGAAATTACCAAGGACGTTCAAGTTAAAGTCGTCCGCTCGACCATTTCCGGCCTTGTCAAAGACGAAAAAACGAAAGCCTAACCAAGAAGAGAAACGAAGATGCTTTTTATTGAACGTTGGAAAAAGATTCTGATTATCGTCGTGGCTGTTTGGGGCGTTTTGTACGCAGCGCCAAACATGCTCGGCAAACAGACGACGACATGGATGCAAGGGCATCTCCCGTCGTTCTTCCCCGTTCAAACGGTCAACCTTGGCTTGGACTTGCGCGGCGGCTCTCACCTTTTGCTTGAGGTACAGGCTGACGCTGTTCTTGAAGACAAGCTTCAAGCCATCATGGATCAGACGCGCAGCGATTTGCGCAAAAATCAAATCGGCTATGTCGATTTGAAACTGGCCGATGGCGTGGTTTCTTTTAAGCCTACAAACACTTCGGATTTGGCAAAGGCCAAGGATATTATGCATGATATCGAGCATGATCTCGATATCACGTCGGCTGACGGCGTTCTTTCTGCCAAGTTCTCTGAGGAGGCGGCGGCGTTAAAGGAACGTTCTGCGATGGAGCAATCTGTTGAGATCGTTCGTCGCCGTATCGACGAAACTGGCACGCGTGAGCCATCCATTCAACGCCAAGGCAACAACCGCATTTTGGTTCAATTGCCGGGTGTGGACGATCCCGAACAGATCAAGCGTTTGCTCGGCCAAACGGCAAAGCTGACTTTCCGCATGGTTGAAGATAGCGGTTCATCTTCGGGCGGCCGGATCTTGCCGGGGACCGAACGGATGCCTTCGGTTGAAGATCCTTCGCGGTCATGGATCGTGCAAAAGCGCGTTCTTGTTTCCGGCGATTCCCTCGTTGATGCGCAAGCTTCGTTTCAGAACAGCGAACCTGTCGTTTCTTTCCGCTTCGACTCCATGGGCGGCAAACGGTTTGGCGATGCCACAGCGCACAATATTGGTCGTCTTTTTGCTATCGTTCTTGATGGTAAGGTCATCAGCGCGCCTGTGATCCGTGAAGCTATTCCGGGCGGAAGCGGCGTGATTTCCGGCCACTTTACGACGCAATCTGCCAACGATTTGGCCTTGTTGCTTCGGGCGGGCGCGTTGCCTGCGCCGATCAAGGTGATCGAAGAGCGGACGGTTGGACCGGGCCTTGGCGCGGATTCGATTAAGGCGGGCGCAACGGCTTCCCTGATTGGTTTGGCGGCGGTTGTTATCTTTGTTGTGTTGGCTTATGGGCTTTTCGGTCTGTTTGCTGTGGGCGCTTTGGTCGTTAACATGGCGCTGATTTTTGCGATCCTTTCGATCATACAGGCAACATTAACCTTACCGGGCATCGCGGGTATCGTTCTGACAATTGGTATGTCGGTTGACGCCAATGTGCTGATATTTGAGCGTATTCGTGAAGAGCTGCATCTTGGTCGTGCCAATATGGCGGCGCTCGATGCCGGGTTTAAGCATGCTTTGCCTGCCATCATCGACGCGAACCTAACGACGCTCATCGCTTCGTTTATCCTGATTATTTTTGGTTCGGGCCCCGTGAAAGGTTTTGCCGTTACGCTTACGATTGGTACAATCACCTCAGTCTTTACGGCTGTTATGGTGACGCATTTGATCGTCGCGGTTTGGACGCAGCTGACGAAGCCGAAGGAGATACCGATTTAAGTATTGCGGGAGGATGACTTGTTACGATTAACGTTACAGCAGAGCCTTGAGCATTCCAGAACGTATTTTGATACAAAAGCGAAGATTGAACGTCTCTTTATGGCTCGTGGAGATGCGGACCGTTTGACGCAAGAAGAGAGAAGGATCGCTTATCCCCATTTATATAATAAAATGTATGAAGCGGCTTTTCGCTTAATGCCAGAGTTGTCCGATGTCTTTGGCTGGACTCCTGGTGCCTTTTCGAAGGTTATCGATAATTTCAGAAATGAAAGCAAGGCCGTTGTTACGCGTCTTGCAGAGAAAGATCGTCCCGTTCTTCCAGATGAGATTTTTCGTACGACGCCAATTTTTGCTCGTCATGCTTATGCCGGCTATATGAACCGGGCCATTAGCGCTGGTGATATGGCCGAAGGTATTTTGGCCCCGCTTTTTTACGAATTGCTTGACGATAAAAATTATCCGGATTTGGCTTTCGGTGATTTCGTCGCGAAGCCGCTTGTGAAATGGCATCTTTCCCAGAAAAATGGCAACGATCTTGTCTTTGCGCCGCCAAGCCCACAGGATGTGCTTTTTCTTGAGGAAGCGCTTGCCAAGCGTCCGGGCGCTTTTTCTGGACGTGAAATAGCTTCTGATATGATCGCGCTTCAATTATGCGCGCCGGAAAGCCACCCGGTTAAAAAGCTTTGCAGCGAAAAGCTCGCGCTCGCTTAATCGATAAGCGACCTGAGTAAGGTCAATCCTTCGCAGATGGCTTGGTCGCGCACAGCGTCGCGGTCGCCTTTGAAATCGCGGCGGACATGAAAAAGCGCGCCGTCTTTTGACGCTACTCCAAAATAAACAAGGCCGACGGGTTTTCCTGGTGTGCCGCCGCCGGGGCCCGCGATCCCCGTGATTGAAAGCGCTTTATCCGCGTGAGAATAGGCAAGCGCGCCTTCGGCCATGGCCTCCGCCGTTTCGGCGCTGACGGCACCATGTTTGGTAAGCGTTTCAGGTAGGACTCCAAGTAGGTCGATTTTGGCGTCGTTGCTATAGCTCACAAAGCCGCGCTCCAAAACAGCTGAAGAGCCAGGAATGGAAGTCAACGCGCCTGCGACGAGCCCTCCTGTGCACGATTCCGCCGTAACGATCTTTTCGCTTTTCGATGTATAGGCCGCGATCACGTCGCTGGCTAATCGATCGATGTCGGGACCAAAGCGCATGAGGGCCTAGCCTTCGAAGCGAACGGTCGCGATCGCCTGTGTGGCAATGCCTTCGCCGCGACCGGTAAAGCCAAGTTTTTCTGTCGTGGTTGCCTTGACGCTAACGCGATCTTCGTTGACTTCAAGAAGCTCGGCAATGTGCTTTTGCATGGCTTCGCGATGCGGGCCGATCTTTGGCTCTTCGCACATGATGATGGCATCGATATGGGCAATGCGTCCGCCGCGGCGGTTGATAAGCTCGACCGCATGGCGAATGAAGATTGCGCTGTCCGCGCCTTTCCATTGCGGGTCGCTCGGCGGGAAAAAGGTTCCAATGTCGCCAAGGCCCATCGTGCCGAGGAGAGCGTCGGTAATCGCATGTAAAACGACGTCGGCGTCAGAATGGCCGAGAAGCGTTTTGGTGTGTTTGATTGAAAGGCCACCCAGATGGATCGTGTCGCCCGGGATTAGACGGTGCACGTCAAAGCCAAGGCCCGTGCGAATGTCGCCGAATGTTTGCCCAAGCAAGCGCGCGGCGCGGTCAAGGTCGTCGGGGTTGGTGATTTTCATATTGTCGGGGTTCGAGGAAACGAGGGTCACTTCAATGCCTGCTTTCTCCGCCACGGCGGCGTCGTCTGTCAATTGTTGGCCGATGACGGCCTGATGGGCTTTTAAAATTGCGTCGAAATGAAAGGCCTGCGGCGTGTGCGCCTGCCACAAATTCGTGCGGTCGATCGTGTCGATAATGATGGGGCCAGTCGCCGTCGTAGTTGTAGTCGCAGTCGCAGTCGCGGTTGCGCGGAGCGCAGAGCAGTCGCGACCTTTCTTTAAAGTATCAACCAAAGGTTTTGCGGCAATCGCGCCGACATGGGTGTCGAGCGCTTGGCGTACGGCTGTGATGGTCTGCGTGTCGATTAGCGGGCGCGCACCGTCGTGGATCATCACAAAGTCTGGTTTGGGACCGCGCGCCGCCAAAGCTTCCAGCCCAAGGCGCACGCTGTCTTGCCGCGTCGCGCCACCATGGACGGGCTCGGGGAGAGCGAGGCCCTCCGCAGCGCGGTCGTAGAGGTCGCGATGTTGGGGGCTGATGACAACCTGAACTTCGTCGATCATCGGATGGTTCAAAAAGGCCAGAATGCTCCGGCGCAAAATGGGCATGCCGCCGAGGTCTTGGTATTGCTTGGGAACGGGGCCGCCAAAGCGCTGGCCAGAACCAGCAGCGACGATGAGAACGGTGCAACGAGACATTCTTTTCCGACTTTCTCTTTATCCAAAGTTTTTCTTAGTTGGATGCTTTTCAGAGATAACCGCCTTAGGCGTCTTTTCGCAAGCCTTTTGGCACAGGGATAAAAGGGGCGGCCATTTCTTTTCCAGCGCGGTAAAAAGCGGCGTCAGGCGTTTTTGCGCAGTCCGGCAGGCCAGGGCGACGGGCGTTCCTTCGCCATAGCGAGCGACGATATCGGCCACGCGCTGTTCGTAGCAGACGATTCCGCCGCCCTGTTTGACGTGCATATCAAGATAGGTCAAAAGGTCGGCAACGTCTGTGCGCGCGATGGCGGGAAGGGGAAGGCCCCGCGAGGAGGCTTCCTCCGGTGCGGTGGAATGGCAGGCCACGGCGGCGGCCAATTCAGGTTGTCTGGCCTCGCTTAGGAGGGTTGCCCCGTCAGCAGAATGGAAGCCCGTTTGCGCCAGCGTCGGATGATAGCCCAAATCGTGCCAAAGCACCGCGAGTATAAGATTTTCACGCGTTTCAGGCGTTAAAAACGTCATTTGAGTAGCTAAATCGCGCATTTGAAGGATATGTGAGGCCCTTGAGGCGGGAAAATCGGCCTGAATTAGGGTGATCAGCTCCTTTTCGGCGCTCAGACCCCTTTGGGCGATTTGGATGAAGTCCGCCCGAGATCTTGTTGTTTTTTCTGTCATAGATGCATTCTAGTCGTTGCCTATTTTTTAAGCAAATGTTATTGCCATGCGATGCTGCTTCACTCTGAAAACCCTCTTTTCCCTCGTTTAAAGCCCATTGTATTGGGCCATGAAACGATTGCGTGTCCAGTCTTGCTTGCGCCAATGGCGGGCGTGACGGATAGGCCTTTTCGGCGTCTTGTGCGTTCGTTCGGCGCGGGGCTTGTCACGTCCGAGATGATCGCCAGCCAAGCGATGATCCGTGAAGTGAAAAAGACGATGCAAATGATTGAACGTGCGGATGAAAACGATGTCCTGACGGTTCAATTGGCGGGCAGCGATCCCGCCGTTATGGCCGAGGCTGCCAAACTGAATGTCGAGCGTGGCGCGCGGATTATTGATATCAATTTCGGCTGCCCGGTGAAAAAGATCGTCAATGGCGAGGCTGGTTCGGCCTTGATGAAGGATGAGCCTCGCGCGGGCCGGATTATAGAGGCCGTTGTACGGGCCGTCGATGTGCCTGTGACGGTGAAGATGAGGCTGGGCTGGAATGCCGAAAATCTCAATGCGCCGAGCCTTGCCCATATTGCGCAGGAAAGCGGCGTGCGTATGGTCACGGTGCATGGACGCACGCGCTGCCAGTTTTACAATGGCTCGGCAGATTGGGCGCAGATTCGCCCGGTGAAAGAGGTGGTTTCCATCCCTGTTATCGCCAATGGCGATATCAAAAGCGAACAAGATGCGCTTGAGGCGCTCGCGCTTTCCGGTGCGGATGGCGTGATGATTGGCCGTGGGACCTATGGCAAGCCGTGGCTTCTCCGGCAAATCATGGATTATTTCACAACGGGACAGCTTTCGCCGCCGCCGTCTTTGGCTGAGAGATACCGTACAATCTTGACCCATTTCGATGACATGTTGGCCTATTACGGCGATTATGCGGGGCTTCGGATCGCGCGCAAGCATATGGGTTGGTACAGCAAAGGCTTGCCGGATGCTTCTGCTTTTCGCGATGCAATCAACAACATGGGGGATTCTGTTCAAGCAAGATCTCAAATCGACGCGTTTTTCCAAACGCTGCTCGAGCAGGAGGATTCTGATGGACAAGCCTAAAGCAAAGGGGGTGCCCGTTGCGTCGTTGGGGCTTTCGGCCTCGGTTGAAAAGCATTTGCGTACCTATTTCGCGGCCCACGAAGAGGGAATGCCCGCTGCCGGGCTTTATGACCTTGTGCTGCGCGAGGTCGAACGGCCTTTGCTCGAAATAGCGCTGAAAGCTTGTGGCGGCAATCAACTCAAGGCGGCGGCGCTTCTGGGCTTGAACCGGAACACGTTGCGTAAGAAGATACGGGAGCTTGGGCTTGTGTCTGGGCGTTCATCAAAGGCCGGAAAGAGAGCTTTATGATCCGCGTCGGGCACCTTCCATCTGTTTCGTTTGCGAACGCCGGACGCCGGGTGCAGCGTTATTCGCCGCTTGTCCTCGCTTTATTCGCTTCGTCTCTTGGCGTGGCAACTTATGCGGCTTTGACCCGCGCGCCGTTCTTTGGCAATGACCCAACAGTTGTGACCGTCCTTCTGGGGCTTGATCTTTTTGTCCTGCTTCTTTTGGGCACGTTGGTTGCGGAAAAGATTTATGGCGTTATCTCAAAGCGCCGTCTCAATCAAGCTGGCTCGCGCCTGCATGTGCGCGTCGTGTCGGTGTTCACGATGCTTGCCGCCGCGCCAGCCGTTTTGGTCGCGATGTTCGCCGCCATCTTTTTCTATTACGGCGTTGAGGCCTGGTTTTCAGATCGCGTGAAAACGGCGCTCGATGAATCCCAGCAAGTCGCCCAAGCCTATTTAAAAGAGCATAAGCAAACGTTGCGTGCCGATGCGCTTGCTATGGCGAACGATTTGAACCGTCAGGCCGTGCGTCTTTCCGAAGATCCCATGCGGCTGGCACAAGTTGTTTCGGCGCAGGCGTATTTGCGTTCGTTGACCGAAGTGATTGTCTTTGACGGCTCCGGTAAAATCCTGGCGCGTTCGGGCCTGACGTTCGCTCTTTCGTTCGAGCCGATCACGGATGAGATGCGCGAGCGAGCGAAGCAGGGCGAGGTTGTTCTTTTGCTCAGCGACACGGACGATCGCGTGCGCGCGCTTTTGCGGCTGGATAATTTTGTCGATACCTATTTGTTCGTGGGCCGCCTTGTCGAGCCGATGGTCCTTGAGCACATGGAGGCGACGGAAAAGGCCGTTAAGGAATATCACAACCTGAAAGAGCATAGTTCCGGCATCCGCGTGATGATTACGTTGATCTTCGTGGTCGTGGCGTTGCTTTTGCTTTTGACGGCTGTTTGGCTGGGCCTCAATTTTGCGACGAGCCTTGTGCGTCCCATCAGCGCTTTGATCGGCGCGACCGAGCGTGTGCGCGGCGGCGATTTGAATGCCTGCGTCGAAAATGTGGATGACAGCAAAAGCGACGATGAGCTTTCGATGCTGGGGCGCGCGTTTAATCGCATGATCTATCAGATCCGAACGCAGCGAAGCGAGCTTGTCGAAGCGAACCGCCAGCTTGATCTGCGCCGCCGTTTTACCGAGGCTGTTTTGGCAGGCGTCTCGGCGGGCGTGATTGGTCTTGATCCGCAATTTCATATTAATTTGATGAACGCGCAGGCCAGCGACTTTTTCCAGATCACGAATGCAGAGGCGCTGGTAGGACATCCGCTTGAGGTCCTTGCGCCCGAGATCGTGGACGTTTTGATGTCGATGCCGCGCGGCGTGCGGCAAAGGGAAGGCCAAGTCGAAATTCGCCGTACGGGTCTGCCGACGCGGACGATCCTTGTGCGGCTTTCCTCTGAAATGCATGGCGAGGAAGTGCGCGGCTATGTCGTGACCTTCGATGACGTGTCGGCTCTTGTCGCCGCGCAACGAAAAGCCGCTTGGGCCGATGTGGCGCGCCGTATCGCGCATGAGATTAAAAACCCTCTGACGCCGATTCAGCTTTCGGCAGAACGGCTCAAGCGCAAATATCTTAAAGAAATTAAGAGCGACCCGGAAACCTTTGAAACTTGCACGGATACGATCATTCGCCATGTGGGCGATATTGGCCAAATGGTGGACGAGTTTTCAGCCTTTGCCCGCATGCCGACGCCTGTTTTCAAGAATCACGAATTGCGCGAGCTTTGCCGCCAAACGGTCTTTTTGCAGAGTTCGACCCGGACGGATATTCGCTATGTGCAGGAGCTGCCCGACGACAAGCTTTACGCCGATTGCGATACGCGGCAAATTGCGCAGGCGCTAACCAATCTTCTTAAAAACGCTTCAGAAGCCATTGATGGGCGTATAGAAAAAAGCGGAGAATCAACGCCACAGGGCCGAATTACCCTTACGCTTTATGCCGATGAAACGGCGGATTCGGTCGGTTTGCGCGTGACGGATAACGGTTGCGGCCTGCCCATCGAAGAGCGTGAAAGGCTCACAGAGCCTTATGTGACGACCCGGGCCAAGGGGACGGGCCTGGGCCTTGCGATCGTTAAGAAGATTATGGAAGATCACAAAGGGGCGCTTCTCCTTGAGGACAATCCGGCTGGTGGTGCGATCGTCTCGCTCGTTTGGCCCTGCCATTTGATTGATCCTAAAAGCGCGCCTTTGGCTACAGATGAAAAATCTGATAAAACTGCATGATGGACTGATTCCTTTTTTCGATGTCCTGTTTTTAACCGAAGGCGGGCTATGAGCTCAAATGTCAAAGATAAAACCTTGATGAGCGATATTCTAATCGTCGATGACGAAGCGGATATTTGTTTGCTGATCGAAGGGATTTTGAACGACGAAGGTTTTAAAACGCGCCACGCGACGAACGCTGACAAAGCGCTTGCCGAAATAGCCGCGCGTCGTCCAGCGCTTTTGATCCTCGATATTTGGTTGCAAGGCAGCGGCATCGACGGGCTTCAGCTTTTGGATCGCGTCGTGCGCGACCATCCCGATGTGCCCGTCATTATGATCAGCGGCCACGGCAATATCGAAACGGCTGTCGCGGCGATCAAGCGCGGCGCTTATGATTTTATCGAGAAGCCGTTCAAGGCCGATCGCTTGGTTTTACAGGTGCGCCACGCGCTCGATACCTTTCGCCTGAAACGCGAAAACCAAGAACTGAAAGGCCGCGTCGGCCCAGAAATTGAATTGATTGGCAAGTCGCCCGCTATCACGCAGGTGCGTCAGATTATTGATCGCGTCGCGCCGACGGGTAGCCGCGTGATGATCGTGGGATCCTCTGGCTCTGGTAAGGAAGTTGTCGCTCGTGCTTTGCACATGCATTCAAAGCGCGCGCATGGCGCCTTTGTCGTCATCAATTGCGCCGTGATGCGGCCCGACCAGATTGAGATCGAGCTTTTTGGTACCGAGGGAACGCCCACGGGTGGCGGTCGCAAAACGGGCCTTTTCGAACAGGCTCACGGCGGCACGCTTTATCTCGACGAAATTGCGGATATGCCGCTTGAGACGCAGGGCAAAATCGTCCGCGTTTTGCAAGAGCAGGTTTTTACGCGCGTTGGCGGCAATACGCGGGTTGAGGTCGATGTGCGTGTGGTTGCTTCAAGCAATCGCGATCTTCAGCTTGAAATGCAGGCCGGACGCATTCGCCAAGATCTTTATTATCGGCTTAGCGTCGTCCCCATCATCCTTCCGCCTTTGGCTGATCGTCGTGAGGATATTCCGCTATTGTCGCAGCATTTCTTGTCGCGGGCCGCTGAATCGTCGGGTCTACCGCCGCGGACGCTTGGCGAAGATGCCTTGGCCGCTTTGCAGGCCTATAGCTGGCCTGGCAATGTGCGCCAGCTTCGTAATGCGATGGAATGGCTTTTGATCATGGCACCGGGTAGCTCAGCCGATACGATCAAGGCCGATATGCTTCCGCCCGATATTACAGCCTCAACGCCAAACGTCCTGCGTTGGGAAAAGGGCGGTGAGATTATGACCTTGCCGCTGCGTGACGCGCGCGAGATGTTCGAACGCGAATATCTGTTGGCGCAAGTGACCCGTTTTGGCGGCAATATTTCCCGTACGGCTAATTTTATTGGCATGGAACGTTCTGCTCTTCACCGCAAGCTGAAGCTTCTGGGCGTCCATGGCGGAAACGTCTCTGATCCTCCTTCACCATCGGACACCGGAAAGCTTAATTGACGGCTTCTTCAGCGTTTCGCCTTCTCGTTTTATGTGTGGGTCTGTGCTGCGGCGGGCTTTCTGTCGGCGCGTGGGCGGACGAAACGCCGGAAAGCCGCCCTGTTTTTCAAACGGGTTCTGTTCGTATTGAGCGCGAGGGCCAAGCGCCCTTGTCCTATCATGTTGAGCTCGCGCGTACGAACGAACAGCAAGCGTATGGCCTTATGTTTAAGCGCGCTTTGCCGCGCGGGCAGGGAATGCTTTTCCTCTTCGATACGCCGCGCGAAGAAGCTTTTTGGATGAAGCACACGTTCATCCCGCTCGACATTCTTTTTCTGCATGACGATGGTCGGATCGTGAAGCTTGTGGCGAACGCAGAACCGGAAGATTTAACGCCAATCTTGTCCGAAGTGCCTGTTAGCGCTGTTCTCGAAATCGGTGGCGGTGAGGCCAAGGCGCAAGGGATCGTTCCCGGCGATAAAGTGGTTTTACAAAAACCCTGAGCCTACCGGTTCCGCTCCTGCGCGGCCCTAATTTTCTTTTCCTTTGTCGGATCGGCCCACCACAGGCTTTCGGGATCGAAGCCATATTTTGCCATGACGTTTGGCTGGCCAAAGGTATCCCAATAGGCGATGCGATAGCCGCCGTAATTCCAATGGGGAATGACGTAGTACCCCCAAAGCAAAACGCGGTCGAGCGCACGGCACGCCGTCACAAGATCTTCGCGGCTTTGCGCATGAATGATTTTTTCAACCAAAGCATCGACGGCTGGATCATGCACGCCGATCAAATTGCGGCTTCCTTTTTGGTCGGCTTTGCTTGAATCCCAGAAATCGCGTTGCTCATTGCCCGGCGAGATCGATTGCGGAAAAACATGAATAGTCATGTCAAAATCGAAGTCGTTCAGCCGGTTTTGGTATTGAGAGGAATCGACGACGCGGAACGTAACCTTGATCCCCAGCCGCTCCAGATTGCGGGCGTAAGGTTGAATCCAGCGTTCGAACAAAGGCGAGCTGTCGATGATTTCAAACGTGAAAGGTTGCCCCTGCGCATTGACCAGCGTGCCATTTTTGATGGTCCAACCAGCTTGGCTTAAAAGCTCCGTCGCTTGGCGCAAATTGTCGCGGATATTGCCCGTGCCATCCGTTTTGGGCTCTTCGAAGGTTTGCGTGAAAACTTCGTCGGGAATTTTGCCGCGATATGGTTCGAGAAGCTTTAGCTCATCCGCCGAGGGCAAGCCTGATGCCGCCAGTTCGGAATTGGCGAAATAGCTGTTGGTGCGTTTATAGGCGCTGAACGCAACGTTCTTGTTGCCCCATTCGAAATCAAAGGCGAGGCCAAGCGCTTGGCGCACGCGTTTGTCTTTGAATAAATCGCGGCGCGTATTGAAGATAAAGCCTTGCATACCGGCTGGCAGTTCGTTGGGTACTTCTTTGCGCGCGATCAGGCCGTTTTTAACGGCAGGCGAGGTATAGGCCGTCGCCCAGTTCTTGGCCGAGTTCTCAAGACGGAAATCGTATTTGCCTGCGAACAAGGCTTCCAGCGCGACCGTCGCATCACGATAATAATCATAGCGGATCGTATCGAAGTTATAGCGCCCCTTGTTGATGGGCAGATTTTCGCCCCACCAATGAACGACGCGCTCGAAGACGATGCTACGCCCCGGATCGACGGATTTGACCTTATAGGGGCCGCTGCCGAGGATGGGGGTGAGCGTTGTGGCCGCAAAATCTTTGCCCTTCCAATCGTGCGCGGCAAAGATGGGCATTTGTCCCATGATCAGCGGTAATTCAGTATTGCCCGGTTCCTTGAACGTAAACTTGACGCCATGTGGGCCCGTTTTTTCGGCCTTAGCAACGTCTTTGTAATAGCTGCGATAGAACGGGTGGCCGCTGTCGCGCAGCGTCTTGAACGAAAAAAGGACGTCGTCTGGCGTGACGGGCGTGCCATCGGAAAAGCGTGCTTCGGGCTGTAATTGATAAGCGACCGAGCTGCGATCCTTGGCGACTTCAACATCCTGTGCCAAACGGCCATATTGGCTGAACGGCTCATCAAGCGAAGCCTCCATCAGCGTTTCGTACAGCATGGAAACGTCGGCGGCGGGCACGCCTTTGAGAATGAAGGGATTGAGGCTGTCAAAGCTGCCAATAGCGGCCAAGCGCAGTTCGCCGCCTTTGGGTGCGTCGGGGTTGACGTAATCGAAATGAGCGAAGGTCGCCGGATATTTCGGCTCCCCATGAAGCGCCAAGCCATTTGCTGCCAGCGCGGCAGAGTGGCCAAGCGTCCACATCACCGTGAAAATGAGCAAGCCAAACACTTGAAGACGCTTCATGGAAGCCTCCCGGTATCAAGAAGGGCTCTTTTGTAGGGAAAAAGAACCGGGTTGTTATTGCGCGTCGCGCATGGCCGACAGAGCAATCAGGTTCTGCCAACGTTGCGAGGAGAGCAGGTGGGCGAAGATCAAGCCGATCCAACCCTTGCGACGCCACGACAGATAAACGTTGTCAGGCAAGAGGTCGAACTTTTTCGGGTCGATGACTTGGAAGCCCGCAAGTTGCAGCTTCGATCCGTCCGGCATATCGATTTGCGCGTCGTTGTTCATCAGAAGGTTGTAATCCTTCAACGCTTTCACAAACTCATCCGTCGCTTCGCCTTGTTGGCGGAGCGTGGCGCAAAAGCTCATGGCGCTTTGCGTGAACGGCGTTGGTTTGCCAGCTTTGAACAATTCATATTCGCCTTCCGCCGCGAGCATATCGCTCGTCTCGTCGATGCAAAGGACGTATTGCTTTTTGTCCGGATCGTCCATGAGCAAGAACGGATAGCGGCGGACATAAGCGGGGAGATAGCTTCCGCCAAGCCACATGCCTTCCGGGTCGAGAAATAGATTGTCATCCGGTTTCAAACCGACAACGACGGCCGGAACGGGATTTTCACCCGCCGCGAAAACGATGGGGTAATGAGCGCCAGCCATAGCAAACTCGTCCACCAGGACGGGGATGGCATTGGTCTTGGCGGCAAACCGGAAATGCTTTGGCGCCGAAACATGAAGAGAAGCGTCTTTTTCCATGTCGAGCGGACGAATGCTCGAATAAAACATTGGAAGGGTCGGTTGCTGCTGCGCTGTCGTCTCGGACATGGAATCTCCTTTGAGTCTTTGAATAATATGAACGAGTAAAGCCTTATTGGGGGCTTTTAGGCAAGCCTTTCCGTGGGAGAAAGAACGCGCCCCGGAAACCAACAACGACCCTGTTTATCCTCGATTTCAAGCACCCAAACGTCGGGATCGAAATCAACTTGGCGGGCAAGGTAGGCATCGGCTTCGGAGTCGGACAGGGTTGGTTTATCGCTTACCGGCGACCAAACGCGCTCTTCATCCAATCGGATTTGGCTCAAGACGATATTTGTACCATCCAAACGGTTAATTTTAAGCAAAACCGTGCCGCTTGAAGGATCTCCCTTGTGGATAAGTACGATGGGCACGCCACTTTGTGCGGCTATACGAATTTGTGCGGATACCCAAAAATCGGTGGGCAAGTCATCATTCATCTTCGGGGTCGGTCTCAATGACGGGCGTCGTATCGAGGATGGGGCCTTCCGCTTCGGCCAAAAGCTCGGGGTCAGGCAGCTCTTCGTCTTTGGGTTTTTCGATGAAGGAGATCGAGGCGTGGCCGGACTCGACGCTGCGATCAAGCGAAAGCATCGTCACCGCAACTTCGCCGCGTGCCATGATCGCCGCTTCATTGTCTTCTTGCTCTTCCATGGGGCGCTCTTTGAGCGTTAGCCAGAAATATTCTTCGTCGCGCGGCGAAACGCGGCGATGCGCTTTGATGCCAAAGATATTCTTTTTGCCTTGGCGCGCCCAGCTCAAGCCCGTGATTTTTTCCGGTGGCAAAGCGGGGATGTTGATCGAAAGGATCGTTTCCTTACGCCAGCCTTTTTTGAGAAGGGGTTTAAGAACCAGCGGCAAAACAGCGCGCGCGGTATCCCAAGGAATTTCCTTACGCGAAGGACCTTCCTGCGAAAGAGCCAAAGCCGGAATGCCCGCCATCAAAGCCATCGTCGCGGCGCCGATCGTGCCGGATAAATGCGTTTCGTCTCCGACATTGCTTGTCGCGTTGATACCCGACAAAACGAGCGTCGGCAAATTTTGATCCATCAAATAATCAAGCGCGATCGCTACGCAATCGGCAGGTGAACCGTTGACCGCCCATTGCCGTTCGCCGCGTTGTTCAATCTTGATGGGGCTGCGCAGCGAGACACGATTTGAAGCGCCGCTTTGATCTTCGCTCGGCGCAACGATCCAAACCTCTTGAGCAAAAGTCGCGGCGATTTCGGCAAGGACAGCTAAGCCCGGCGCATCGAAACCATCGTCGTTTGTCAAAAGAACGCGGGGTAAAAGAAAGTCTTCAGCCATGATTTTGCCTGCCGGAATGCATCCATTGAAACACGCGCCTATTTTAAGGGATTCGCGCCTAAATCCCAAGCTTTTGCCGCGTTAACTATAAAAAGGACGTTTTTCAGCCGACCGTGCCAAAGATGCGGTCGCCCGCGTCGCCAAGGCCCGGCACAATGTAAGCGTTTTCATTGAGCCGTTCGTCGAGAGCTGCGCCGTAAACCGTTATAGACGGATGTTTTTCGCTAAAGGCTTTGATGCCTTCCGGCGCGATCACAAGAGCCATCACGCGAATTTGTGCGTCAGAGATTCCGTTTTTATTCAGAACGTCGCACGCATGGATAAGCGAATTGCCCGTCGCCAGCATGGGATCGACGACGATAAAGGGCTGGCCATCGTTTTTGGGTAGTTTGACAAGATATTCGACGGGCATCTTTGTCTCGTGGTCGCGGTAGACTCCGATATGGCCGATGGTTGCCGTGGGGATCAGTTCCATCAGCGGCTCAGACATGCCGAGGCCTGCGCGCAAGATGGGGATGATGGAGGGCGCAGGGCCGCTTAGCGCGGGCGCTTTCATTGGGGCGACAGGCGTTTCGATGGAGACGGATGTCAGGGGCAGGTCATGCAAAGCTTCGAATGTCATCAAAAGCGTAATTTCGCGGAGCAAAGCGCGGAAGCTAATCGAGGGTCTGCTCTTATCGCGCATTTGTGTGAGCTTATCGGCAATGAGCGGGTGTTCGACAATGTGAAGCGAGGGAAAGGTGGCTGTCATAATCTTGTCCTTTTCGATTTGTTCTTTAAAAAAAGCGGAACCTTTTCGGGTTCCGCTTTTTCGTTTGCTCTAACGATTAGTGTTTAACTGGAATGCTTGTATCCGCATCGTAATCGTCAAACATTGGTGAATCGTTGGCTAAGGGTTCACCAAGCTGTTTCGCGCGATACTGACGATAAACGCTACGCATTTGCGCATAGAAATCCAAAGACCCCTGATGCAGCGCATCCAAAGCTTCGATGTTCGCTTCGCGTTTCGAAAGTGCCGTTCCAGCCATATCGGTAATAAAGAACGTGTCCTTGGTTTGTGTATTACCAATGGCCACGATGTATTGCCACGGCGACATGACGGAATCGACGCCAAGGCCGACAGCGTCACGCGCTGTCGAAGGGCCAAAGAGCGGCAGAACAATATAAGGACCAGAACCGACGCCCCATGTGTGGAGCGTTTGACCAAAGTCGCCTGTCTGACGATACAGCTTGAACTCGTTGGCAACGTCAAACATGCCGCCGCCGCCCAAGGTCGTGTTGATAACCAAGCGGCTGAAGCTGGTTCCCGCGCTTGAGAACTCACCCTGCAACATGTTGTTGGCCATAATGACAGGCTCGTCCATGTTCTTGAGGATCGCCGCAATCCGGTCGCGCAGAGGCGGCGGGATCATGACACGATATAACTCGGCCATAGGACGGATCAGCAAGCGATCAAGGAAATCGTTCACGTCAAAGGTAACGCGGTTGACGGATTCCAAGGGATCGTCGTTAATATTGACTTCTGAACGCTCTGTTTTCGTTTCCGGAACGGACGAGCAGGCGCCCAAAGCCAACAAGGAGACAAAAGCTAGCGCCAGGAGATGGCGGTTTGGTGAAGTCATGGTTCTTTCCTCGGTATCAAAAGAAGGCAATTGCATTACAGGGTTTAGCTCAACGATGCCGTCCTAGCAAGACCGGCAGCACCAAAAAAGTGCATAGGAGGCAGTATAACAGAGCAATTGTTAACAATTGACCCATGCCAGACGTACCGGGGTGCGAGGAAAGCGAGAGTGATCCAAAAGCAACAAGCGTGGTTCCCGCGCTATAGAGAACGGCGCGAGCCATGCTGGAGCTTAGCGGCGATTCGATTCCGTCCCTCCAAGAGGTTACGAAATATATCGCATACGAAACGCCCAAGCTAAGAAGCAGCGGCAGGGCGATGATGTTCGCAAAATTGAGTGGGAGTTTGATCATCACCATCGTCGCCAGCGTTAATATTCCGGCAAGAAATAGAGGGGCCAGCAGGCGGGCCACGTCTTCTTTTTTGCGCAGGACGCTAAAGCCAAGAAGGCCAATAGCAATAAGGGCCAGAATCCCAGCTTTGACGAAAGCGGAGACAATCGTGCGGCCAGATTCCTGAATCGAAATCGCTGTTCCCGATGCGTTGGGTTCGACTTTACGCACGGCCTCCGTGAACGCCGCCAAAACTTTTGGATCGCGTGCGTTGCCTTTCGGATAAACTTCGATTTTCGCGCGTCCATCCGGCGTCATCCAATCGTGGCGCAGGTCGTCCGTAATGGCATCGACGGTGACGGGTTTGACGTGCATCATCTGGTTGATTTGCGCGATATAGCCCGTAATGCCGTTCACCATAGCGATGTCAAAACGCGGTAGGATGGCGGGATTATTCCGGCGCACCGTTTCATCGAGTTGTTCGGCAAAGTAGGCAGCCGCGTCTTTTTGCGGGCCAAGCGCATGAAGCTTCTCCGCCGTCTCATGCATGACTTTGTACGTGTCCGCAGGCGAAGGGGCGTGAAGTTTTTCTGAAGGGTTCAGCGACGGGTCGAGCATCAGGTTGGCGTCTTCAAGCTGCGCCAGACGTTCTGTTTGATGCGAGGGGACAAAGCTGGCCAGCGTGATCGTGTGATCGACTTCGGGCAGTTTTTCGATCTTGTCCGCAACGTCTTGAGCCTCTTTGATCGAGGGTTTCAAGATTTGAATCGTATAGGGCGTCGCATCCGGATCTTTCATGATATCGAACATGGTTGAAACGGATTCCGTTTTGGGATCCTTCATGTTGAGCGGATCAAAATCGAAGTGAATGTTCGCGGCAATGCCCGCCGCAACGATGGCTACGACGCCAATAGCGATGAGTAAGGGCTTACGCTTGGCCTGTATGAATTTATCGATAGGCAGCGCCCACGCATAGCCGACGGATTTAGGCTCGGCCTTTGGTTTGAACAACGTCAAAAGCGATGGCAAAAGTGTCAGATTAAGGATGAGGGCGAGGATCATGCCGAACCCGGCGATGATACCAAGCTCGGAAACGCCGCGATAGTCCGTTGGGATGAAGGCTAAAAAGCCAAGAGCCGTCGAAGCCGCCGCGAACGAAAGCGGACGCATAATCCGTTGCGTTGTGTTGCGCATGGCTTTCGCTGGATCGGGTTCGTGAAAATGCTCTTCGCGGAATTTCACGCCATACTGAATGCCGAAATCAACGGCGATACCGACGAACATCACGGCAAAGGCGACGGAAATCAGATTCAGCGAACCGATAGCTGCCATAGCAAAGGCCGTTGTCGCGATGAGGCCGACGGCCAGTGTGATGAAAATCGGCGCGATGAGGCGGATTGAGCCCAGGGCTAAGAACAAGATGCCAATCACGAGCAAGACGGAAAGCGTGACGGAAAAGGTCATGCCGTCCGCGACGCTGGAAAATTCCTGATCGTTCAGGGCAACCGAGCCCGTCAAGCGAACCGTTACGTCGCCAGCGGCATCAAGGCGCATATCGTGGACAAGGCGACGGACTTCCTTTGAAGCTTTCTCGCCGGGCGCAAGGGAGCTGTAGTCCAAGGCAGGTTGCGTGAGGATGAACTTCCGAAGGTCGCGCAAAGTTGGCGCTTCAGAAGACATCATGCTGCGCCATGGCAGCTTGGCCGGACGGTTCGACAAAACCGTCGCCATAGTTGTCGCCAACGTTTGATAGGTCGGCGCAAGGTCTTCGTATTTGGCTTCGCCTTGTTTGATGCCTTCGACGGTGAGGCCCATGGTGTTGATCAGGCCGCGCATAGAAGGATCGCGCGCCAAAGAACCCAAGAAGGGTTGCGCTTTGATCAAACCGCTCAGGATCGAACCAAGCTCTTTTTCAGACAGGAACAAAAAGCCGTTCGTTTGGAAGAAAGAAATGGAGTCCGGTCTGACAACGGTTTTGAAAAGTTGTTTGTTGCCGGCCATGGCGCTTGCCAGCTTGGCAGCCGCATCTTCGGCGGCGTCCGGCGTTTTGCCGTCGATAACGATGACGAGGCGATCCGAGGATTGCGGAAAGGCCTTTTCAAGATCTTTTTCCAAAGTGCGCCACGGTAGACCGGCTGCCAAAAGCTGGTTCACGTCGGTGTTAATCTTGATCGTGTGGGCGACGTAAAGGCTCAAGCCCGTTGCCGCGATGAGCGAGCTAACGACGATGGCAAGGGCAAAACGGCGGCAAAAATCCGTAAGGCGGATGGCGAAAGAGGAAAACACGGGTTTTTTCTCCAGAAAAAAGCGGAACAATAGGGCGGATAACAAACGTAAAGCTTAGGATTCTTCCTTCACTTGGCTTGGATCGGGGACGGGAACGCCAGGAGCGTATTTCGTGCGGCGCATCGTCGGGAACGATTTCACATGGTTCACGTTTGGCGCAGCGGCCAGCTGGCTTGTCAGAAAGAGCTGAAAAGATTCCCAGTCGGCGGTCACAATCTTTAGCAAGAAGTCAGAATCGCCAGTCAGCATATAGCTTTCTCGGACTTGAGGCCAGCCTTCGATCAGCTTGGCAAACTGGATCAGATCGCTTTCCGTATGGTTGGCAAGGCCGACATGGATAAAGACCGTCAGGCCAAAACCAAGCTTGGACGGGTCAAGGTCGGCGTGGTAACCCGTTATAACCCCGGATTCTTCCAGCGCGCGCACGCGCCTCAGGCACGGGGGCGCCGAAATCGATGCCAGCGTGGCAAGATCGACGTTCGTCATGCGACCGTTATCTTGGAGTTCGCGCAATAGGATCAAATCGATCCGATCGAGTTTGACGTGCTTCATGCCTCTCTCGTAAGCTAGGGCGAATCGGAATTCATAGTACCGAAAGGATATTAGACGCATGTCTTCGCAGAGCCAAGCCACATGCTGGATCGTCACCGCTGGGGTTGTCGGGATGGAAAACCAATGCCTTGGCCTTGCCGAGGCCTTGGGCGTAACGCCTGTCGTGAAGCGGCTTAAGCTTCGCGCGCCGTGGAAGCAGCTTGCGCCGTTCCTACGATCGGGGCTGCCTTTCGCTTTTAGCGGCAAAGGCGATCCCATCGCGCCGCCTTTTCCCGATCTGATGATCGCTTCGGGTCGCGCGGGGGCCATGGCGTGCCTTTATGCGCGCCGCTACGCGATAGCCAAGAAGCAAAAAGGGCCTTTTTCAATTTATATCCAAAACCCCGTGATTGACCCGTCTCGCTTTGATTTGGTGGCTGTGCCACGGCACGATGGATTGCTTGGCGAGAACGTCATTGCCACGCGTGGTTCGCTTCATCGCGTAACGTCCGAAAGGCTGGCGCATGAGGCGAAGCTCTTCGCGCTGCTTTTTGCCGATCTGCCTTCGCCGCGTCTGATGGTTTCTTTCGGTGGGGCCAATGCGGTCTATCAGTTCGGGCCAGAGGATATGAAGCGGATCGCTCAGCAGTTGGCGAACGCCGCCAAGTCCTGCGGCGGTAGTTTGCTGATTACGACGGCGCGCCGAACGGGGCCTGAAGCCGTTTCGATTTTACGGCAAACGTTGGCGGATGTTCCCCATTACATTTGGGATGGCACGGGAGCCAATCCTTATTATGGCATGATGGGGTTGGCCGATATGATCCTTGTGACGGCGGATTCCGTCAACATGTGCTCTGAGGCTTGCTCAACCGGTAAGCCTGTTTACGTCATACCGCTTGTCGGCGGCTCAGAGAAATTTCGCCGTTTTCATCAAACGTTGCGGGACGATGGGCTGACGCGGCCTTTTACTGGAAAGATCGAACTCTGGAAGCCTTTTGCGCCGCTCAATGACGTTGAGCTGGTCGCCGCGCGCGTGCGTGAGATGAGGGCAGCTCAAGCGGATTAAGGTCAGGTGGATTGGATTAGGGCGCCGTTTTTGAGATGCGTCCCAAAAAGCGTAAGGCTTTACCTTGCCAACCGTTCAGGCCGGTATCAACGGCTTCGATGATGCCTGCGTCTTCCGTTAACAGCGAATGACCAGGAAAACTATGCGGGATCATACTCACAATTTGAATAAGGCCCGGCGTACCATTTTCGACGGGTTTAAAGTCAATTGGGTCACGAATGATGACGTCGGCAAAAGACGGAACGTATAACAAGCCGTCTTCGTTCTCGATAAAGAAAACGCCCGGCGTTTCGACCATGCCATAAATATCAACGACGCGGGAAACGTTTGTCGCCTTTTTGAAGGCGGAAGAAAATGTCTCGTTATCGATGTATTCGCGTGAAAGCTTCCGCCAGCCGCCGCTGTGCAACAAAAGGCCGCCAGAAAAGTCATAGCCTTTTTCTATGCAGAAAGGCAGAAACTTTTGCCAGAGGCGATCTGTAAAACCGAACAAAAAGAAGGGATGGCCTTTGTGGGCGGAAAGAAAAGATTCGATAGCCTTTTCGTCCGTCTCTCCCTCAGGCGTCAACGCGAAGGCATGATTGCTGCCAAACGACATAAGGCTATGGATTAAAGCCGTGCGTATGTCGATATGTTCCTGGTCTTTGATCCCCGCGTTCTTCTCAAGGATCAGCATTGGCAGGCGATTGGCTCCCAAGACGGCTTGCAACGTGGACAGCATGGCGCGGGCCGTTAAACGCAGCGTCACCGCATCAAGATCAACGTGATTGGGGGCGTCGCTTGTTGTGCCGCGTGAAAGCAGGGTCAATTCGACATTGCTGTCGGGGATGCTGCGGAGGTTTCTATGCCGGAAAATAGAAACAGGCAAATAGGGTAAATCGGTTAGCGTTGGGCTTTCCATCGCGTAAGGGAAGGCCTTGTCCACAATCTGCCGATAAGCAGGGCACATTCTTTTGTGATCCGACGTCAGGCTTTGCAGTAAGGGAAGGAGGACGCGTTCCTTCTCCGCTTGCTTAAGCGAGAAGGGCTGCCGCGCAAAGAGGGATTCAAACAAAGGAATCATGACGAGGACACATTACCCGTTTTGGCTTTTTGCCCAAAGGGTAAATAGCGCGAGAAAACGCGGCTGTCTTGTTTACGTTAAAGCTGGGGCGGGTTTCGCGAGGACGGCCATTTTTCCGTCAATTGCCTGAGTGGGGCGGCTTGCCGCACTTGCTCCGAGGACAGCAGAGGGGGAAAAACCCTTTTGACGCTGGAAGGCGAAAAGAGGTTTGAAAACTTTGCGTGCGACGCGGCAAACTTCGCTGGCGGCTTTTTTAAGGGACATGCCAATCTCTCTGCGGAAACCCCAGGTCAAACTAACAGCAACGCAGCCTGCAACAAGTTCGGGCTGATGGAGGGCTTGAGCCCCCCACAAAATATCAGAAGCAAGCGTTCCCGCTGTGGCGCTCCCGATGGCAAGGTAGAGGGATTTTTGAATGAAGTGCTTCTTGCGGATTTCATGGAAGTTTTCTTGATCGATATCTTCGCCCAATTTCTCGCTCAGCGTTTCAGCTTGGTCGTTGAGCGTGTCATAGGCTTCCGTTATGTGACCAAGTTTCCAAAAGGCTTCGCTTTTGTTCTTTGGCGTGTCTTGTTCTTGCTGAAGAAACAGACCGACGTTGGCCAAAGCAGCCTGTGTTTCCGAAACGCGGTTCAAAAGATCGGCAGCTTCATTCACAGAATGAACGTTTTTCAAAAGGGCGGCTGTTTCGATCTTAAGTTTGGGAAGTTCTTCTTTGGTTTGGGCGAGGATGGTTTCGATATAAGCCAGCGGAAGTGCGGGGTTGCCATGAAAGGGCTTCCCTGACTGCATTTGAGGTTTGGGCGTTTGCGCGCCAGATCTCATGGCCCCATCCTTTTGAAAAAAGCGAAGTATAAAACTTCAAAATCTAGGATTAATCCTATCACAAAACAGGCGCAGTCTGAATTGGTTTCATGCCGTAAAAACAAGGAAATAGCTGAGTGTTGCGCGAAAGAAACCATGCGTTTTTTGACACGCTTGCGTCATGCTTTCGTCTTATTCCTTACGGGAAAGTAAAGACGTATTTTTGAAGCTATGCTTGGGATAGCGGTGCGAAGCGGGCGCACAAGATCAACGGTGCGTCACAGACTTGCCCCATTTTAGAAAAGAAATGAAAGAATGCTGCAGCGCACGCACGGCCTTAGCACGAAAAATTATTGGGCGAGAAACGCTTTGACCTTCACATATTCAGCTTCGATGGCTGCAAGCAGCGCTGCTTTTTTCTCAGGTGGCGCCATGTGATTCATTTGAGCCTCGGCGCAAAGTTTGCCAAGCGGTTCCGCGCCGAGATTAAGACTCATGCCTTTCCAAGCGTGTGCCTGTGTGCGCCATGTTTCTTCTTGGCCAGCGCCGCTGTTTTCGCGCAACGCTTTGAGGCAGTCTTCGGATGAAGAAAGATAAACCTCGAACAATTCCTTTTCGATGGCGGGATCGTTTCCGGTCATTTCATGCAGGTTGCTCAGATTTACAGATTCCGTCATGGATTGGGTCCTTTCGGCCTTCTATCGGGATGAAGCACGAAAAATTTTTCGATGCATTCGAGGACTTTGGATTTGTTATAGGGCTTGACGATAAAGCCGTTGACCTTGTTGCTTTTGGCCATCGTCACGTCTTCGACGGAGTTGTTGGCCGTTACCATGACAACAAAAACGGAGGGATCGATTGATTTGATGAACTTCGCCACATTATGACCGCTGTCGTCGTCCAGCTCGATATCAAGGAGGGCAATGTCCGGCGCGTTTTCCAGGAAAAGGCGCACGCCTTCCTTGGCCGAGGGCGCAAGATCCACTATGTGGTTGTGAAAAAGGACTTCGTGCAGAATGCGCCGTGAGAACAGTTGATCCTCCACGACGAGAATGCGGACCTTTTCGCGCGAGGGGCGCATTTTTTGCGCAAGCCGAAAACGTGCCGCAACAGCCGGGATTTTCTCTAAGATTGCTTGAGGCGAAAGAAGACCATCCATGAAGCTTGCAGCCTAAAAGACAAAATGAGCCGAATGCCCTAAGGCTACCAGTTAGGGATTAAGAAAAGGTCAATCTTTCATGGGTGAAACGCACGCTATCGCATGCTTATTCGTTGTTTTTGCATAAGAAAAGGGGCCGATCTTGAAGATCGGCCCCTTTGATAAGGTGGGAAACGTCCGTTTGACTATTAAGCCGACAAACCACGGCGTTTCAAGGCACCGAGACCAAGGAGGCCCGAGCCAAAGAGAACGAGAGCACCCGGTAAGGGAACGCTATTCGCCTTGAACTGCGCGATCTCAAACGTATCGGCGCAAGTACCGAAAACGATGCTCGCGATGCCAGAAAGGTCCTTCAATGTGAAGAGGTAAGTACCATTTCCAACCGACGAGAAGGTATAAAGGCTCGCGTTGACGATGTTATTCAGAATGTCCGAACCAGAGATCTTATAGGTGGTGTTTTTGCCGTTGGAGACTTCGACATAGTTGTCGCCTTCGACCGAACCCCACAAGAAGGAAACAGACTTAACGCCGCTCTTCATGGTCATGGTCGCTTTGCCAACGAGAGATGTGTCGGTATCGGTCATACCATTGGCTGTGTTGCCAAGGACGGCCAGATAATGATCAGTATTCGCAAGGCCAGTCGGCTTCGAGTAGGCATAAGTAAACGTGTATGGGTTTGTTGTGCAGCCAGCGCCATCACAGGCATAGCTACCGGAAGCGTTTTTTGTGCTTTGAACGATCCCGCCTAGCGTAACGGAAAGCGAGCTGTATGAATCCTGACTCGTACCCGTATAGGTCTTGGCCGTTTTGAAGGCGTTAAAGTTTGCTTGGGGATCAGCAACCTTCTGCGGTCCAATTGGCGTTTGGACTGTAGTTGTGTGGTTGTCTGTGATGCCAAACTGCTGAAAGGTGTTGTAAGCAGCAGCCTTGGCTTCGCCAAAGGGGAGAAGCAAGAGGGCTGCGAAAATGATCGCGGTAAATTTCGTTTTCATGTGGTTCTCTTTTTTTAGGTTAGAGATAATCCATTTATTGCTGAATCGTTATTAGCAGGAAAAAGCCACACGGACAATGCAGAAAATGCAGGGGGACTGTGGAAAAGTGTTCTTTCATAACGTGTTATAGTTAATTTCCAGAATTTCAGCGTGTTAGGCGTTGCCACCGGTTCTTCTGATCCCCGATTCCTCGATAACATCATCCAATTCACGAACATGCTGGTTAATTTTACTGACTGCGGCGATGACTTCATCGATGATCTCAGCCTGTTTTTCGTCGGCAGCGATACGTTCTTTGTTGTCCTCCAAAGCGAGGGAGGTTTCGCGTAGTTTTTTGTCCATAACGACAAGGCGCGTTTCAAGCTGATCCTTTTGCTGCATGACAAGCTGCGCTAACTGGTCGTGCATCGCCTCGATCTGTACGACGGCTTCGTGCCATTGTTTTTGTAGTTCACCGATGACGTCGGCGGTTTGCGTGACGATCAAATCTTGCGTTTCCGACATGTCAAAGGCAACTGGTTCGCTTGCATTTGATTGGAGGGCGGGCATGGCGTTGCCTGCCGCTGTGAGCGTCGGAACCAATTGACCCAACTGGCCCGCGACGGTACCGAGCGTGCCAGTAAGCTGGCCCAGCATGTTGATCCGCGCCATGAAGCTTTCCATTTGCTCGGTGATGCTCGAGATTTTGGAGAAGGTCTGCGCTGCCCATTGTTCGGTTTTGCCGAAAGTCGATGTGGCTTGGTCTTCGAGCTTTTGGCCCAGATCACCAAGCGTTTCTGTGAATTTCGCGCGTGAGGTCGCCAGCTTGTCTTGCTCCGTTTTGAGCGATGTGACGGCCTGCGCCAAAGCGGCCGTTGTCGTGCCGGTTTGCTGCGCCATCGTTTGGCTGTGCGAGGTCAGCTCTTCAATGCGCGTATCGGCCATCTGCGCTTGTTGGCCGATTTGAACCTCAAGCCTTTGCATAAGGGCGTGGCTCTTCTCGGCAAAGCTTTGGGCTGCATTAAAGCTCGTTTGGCTGTTTTGGCTGAGGCTCGATAACAGCTGGTCGTTGTTGCTGCGCAATTCGGTGAGAAGATTGGCGAGCAGCGCGCCGTCGCGACGAATTTGTCCGGAAGATTCATTCATAGCCCGTTGCGCGGAATCGAAGTTGGCGACGATGGCGTCCATGCGATGCGCTGCCGTCAGAATTTGTTCGTCCACCTTTTCGTGGCGGTCGCTGATCGTGCCCACAACCGTTTCCAGTTTTTCGGCGCTGGCCGTCGTACGGGCGACGAGGGTGGCCATGCTTTCCTCGGCGTTGACCGAGCTGGCCAAACGTTCTTCAGCGCGCGAGAGGATTTGCGTCATGTTGGTTTCGCCGCGTGTGAGCGCATCCACGGCCTCGTTAAAGCGCGTCTGGCTGGAATCGATAGTGTCGCCCAGAGCTTTGCTGGTCGCTTGCATCAAGTTCAGCGCCGCAAACATGCGTTCGCCAATTTGATTGCCCGCCTGCGCGAGTTGTTTGACGACCTGTTGGCTTTGTGTCGCGCTTTGACGCAGCGAGGATTCGGATATCATCAGCTTTTGCAGCGATTGCGTGACTTGGGTGCCAGCCAGATGTGTGACTTCGGCCATGTTTTGGATGCGTTCTTGCATCATTGGAACCAAATCGCCAAGGCGGCTTGCGCTCTTTTCGTGAGTTTGCGCCAGCGTCGTCGCGGCATCGGCTAACGAGTTCGACAAGGCTTGGATTGTGCGCGTTCCGGCTTGACCTTGGGTGCGGACTTCGTCGAGCGCGGTTTGCATTTGTAGAACGAGCGAACGCAGCAATTCCTGTTGCGCGTTCATGGTTCCGGTCATGCCAAGCGAGCTTTGCTGCGCGCGCTCGAAGCTTTCCGTCATCTTCTTCAACATAACTTGGAACAGCGAACGGGCTTCGCCTTCGAACTTCATGCGAATGGGGCCATCCGGGCTGGCCATGGCGACGTCGGGAACTTGCGTGAAATACATGCGGGCAAGGTCGATCGTGCGTGCCAGCGCGCCGAGTTTGTCGCTGCGCTCAATGCCCCAAATCGCTTTTTGGCTATCGCCATGCACGAGGTTTGCGACGCTTTGCGCCATTTTATCCAAATCTTCTTCACGACGGCCACTCATTGACCAAAGTGCCCAAGCGGCAAGGGTGGCTGCAAGGCCTGCGCTGCCAATCGCAAGGAACAAGAGCATCAGGCTCCAGAAGGTCGCGCGTTCTTGCGCTTCGATACGTTCGCTTGCGCGGGCCGAGGCCAAGCGCGCGTCAAGCGTATTGAGCGCCGCTGTCGCCGCCAAAAGATCCGAAGTGCTAAGGCCGCTGCTGACTCCTTCACCGCTGGATTCAGCGCGCGTTATGATGCTCGCGAAAAGATCGAGGATGCCGTGAATGTCGCGCCGTACCGGTGTCGAAGCTTTGTCGCCAACGCGGAGAAGGACTTCCTGTGCCGTTTTATAATTCATGCGCATATCGCTGAGCGCGGCGCGGTCATGTTGTTCGATGAAATTCTGCGCGGCGCCTAAAAAGCCGCCATAGCCCAGCGCGATGATCGTTTTCTCGTAAAGATCTTCGTTCAGCGCAAAAGAGCTGTCCGGGGCCGTTGTGACGTTCTGCGCCTTGTCGAGGTTGGCTTTGGCGTAAAAAGCTGTGCCGCTCAGCGCCGCGCAGAGGATAAGCATGCCACCCAGCACAAAAGCTTTGAGCGAAAGAGGGGTTTTCTCTTGGTCTTGAGAGGCGGTCATGACAAGCCTACCGGTAACGGTAAAATGAGGGCGTACGAAAAGGACGGGTAAGGTTAACGGATTTTTTCGAATCAGTCAAAAAACTTATGCGAATGAAGCGATTAAACTGATTCGCTTATATCTTTGTTGAAGCGAAATTGTCACACTTTCGGGCCGGTCGGCGTTACGGCATGAACTGTTCGCGGATGATGCGTTCGCCAAGATGTTGATCTGGATCAAAAAGAAGGGTGAAGCAGGCGCTTTTATCCAAAAACATATGAGCTTTGGCAATGTTCCGGATGTTTTCGAACCCGGCTTCGACTTGGATAGGCCGTTTGGCCGTTTCGATAGCCTCAATCTCAATATGCACGTCTTGAGGCAAAATAGCGTAATTCCACCGGCGCGGCCTAAAGCCACAAATGGCTGTCATGACCAGCGTGCCGGAATCGAGCGGCATGATGGGGCCTCCCGCCGAATGGTTATAGGCGGTGCTTCCGGCAGGCGTTGAAACCAAGAGGCCGTCGCCGCAATAGCAATGGAGGCGTTCAATCCCATCCACGCAGACGCGCAGTTTGGCCGATTGAGGTGAAGCGCGCAAAAGAGTGACCTCGTTAATCGCAATGGCGGAGGTCGTTGATCCGTCCGTTCGTGTGCATTCGACCTTCAGCGGGTGCAGTTCGACGCGTTGGGCCTTGGCGATTCGGTCGGGAAGATTTTCGGGATTGTATTCGTTACAGAGAAAACCAACGGATTGGCTGCGCCGTTCGGCATAGATCGTTTTGCCGGAGCCTTGCATCGCATGAAGTGTTTTCAGCACAAGCCCATCGCCGCCTAAAACAACGATGGTGTCGGCCTCTTCAAGTGCCGTGTGGCCGTAACGTTGCCTGAGCTCAAGAAGCGATTCCTGAGCTTGCGGGGCGGGGGAAGCGATAAAAGCGATTTTCATAGTCAAAGCACATCTAAGAATGAATGATTGAGACCGCCTATTAATGATCATTTAACGATTATTGCGCAACTGTAAACGTAAGAATCTTTACCCTCTCTTTTGGGCACAAAGTCGGTAGGTTTTACCTGGCTTTTTGTGCTTTTCCGCCTTTTTTGACGTGTAGGATGCCGCCTCATGCACATCGACCTACGAGTCCTTGATCTGCTTTCCTCAAAGATTTGCCACGATATCATCAGCCCCGTCAGCGCCATTAACAATGGTGTTGAGCTGATCGAAGACATTGGCCCCTCTGTCGAAGCGGAGGCCATGGAGCTGATTGGAAATAGTGCGGCGCAAGCATCGCGGCGGCTTCGTTTGTTTCGCATCGCCTATGGCCGCGCAGGAAGCGAAGAGAATCTTCCGGTGCGCGATGTGAAGCTTGTTTTGGAGCAATATTTTTCCGTTGGAAAAATCAAACTCGTTTGGGATCCCGCGCTGGATTTGCAAGATTTTGCTGAGAAACGCGGTGCTTTAAAGATCCTCGTCAACACGTCGATCATGGCTGACGAAATACTCGCATATGGCGGTGTAATCGCGTTGCATCGACTCAGCGAGAATGACAAGATTGGTTGCCGTCTTGAGATTACGGGCCGGGCCGCGTCGTTATCGCCTGCTTTCGAATCTGCTTTGGAAGCGAGCGTGCCTATCGAAGACTTAACGCCGCGAACCATCCAGCCCTATATCACAGGCAGATTCGCCGAAGCTTTTGGTTTGTGTGTGAAGCACACAAGCCCAGAAGCTGAACGTTTGGATTTGTCTATCGAGGCGGTCCCGCCCGCATACGATAAGCCTCATGAATCCTAAGGCTTTTTTAAGAATTGGTGCTCACTATCGGTTGCTGCCCCACCACGGGAATCGGCACCCCAACCAGAGGACTGAACAATGGACGACCTTCTGCGCGAATTCCTGACTGAAACAAACGAAAACATCGGCGAAATCGACGTTGAAGTCGTAAAGCTTGAGCAAAATCCTGATAATCCCGAATTGCTCAGCAGCATTTTCCGGCTGGTCCATACCATCAAGGGAACGTGTGGCTTCCTCGGCCTGCCGCGTTTGGAGCATGTGGCTCACGCTGCAGAAAACGTTTTCGGAAAATTCCGCGATCACGAATTGCCCATTACGCCGCATGCCGTGACGCTTATTCTGAAGTCCATCGATCGCATCAAGCATTTGCTCGGTGTCCTTGAAGAAACCGAAGCAGAAGAGGCGGGGACAGACGAAGATTTGATCGGCGCGTTGAACGCTTTGGCCGAAGGACGTGAAGTTGCCATTGGTGCGCCAGCAGCAGCGGCTCCGGCCGCGACGCCAGCTCCGGCGGCAGCAGCCCCGACACCCGCTCCTGTAGCTTCTCCTGCGGCGGATGCTGTGGCGGCGGCGCCTGAGCCTGATGAACTGGGCTTTACGCCGGTTCCAGCGGACCAAACAGGTAAAGGAATTAAAATCGAGCCAGCTGCGGAACCAAAAGCAGCGCCGAAAGAATCGGGTAACGCTGTCGTTCCTCATGCGGCGGCCAAGGGCGATAAAGATGATGGTAACGGCAATGCCGTCAAAGAACCGTCGGTTGCAAGCCAAACCATTCGCGTTAGCGTCGAACAGCTCGAAAACCTTATGGTCATCGCCAGCGAATTGGTTTTGACGCGCAACCAGCTCAACCAAATCTCGCGGACGCAAAAGGACAATCCATTTGCCGCGCCGTTGCAGCGCCTCAATCACGTTACGACGGAATTGCAAGAAGGCGTCATGAAGACGCGCATGCAACCTATCGGCAACGCCTGGGCAAAGCTGCCGCGTATTATTCGCGATCTGTCGCTTGAACTTGGCAAAAAAATCGACCTTCAAATGGTCGGCGCCGATACGGAACTGGATCGCCAAGTCCTCGAATTGATCAAGGACCCGTTGACGCACATGGTGCGCAACTCGGCCGATCACGGCATCGAAATTCCTTCGGATCGTTTGATGGCTGGGAAGCCAGAGACGGGTGTTGTTCGTTTGAACGCCTATCACGAAGGCGGCCATATCATCATCGAAATCAGCGACGATGGCAAAGGTTTGCCGATCAACCGGATCAAGCAAAAGATTATTGAAAACGGCCTCGCCAGCGAAAACGACGTCGCGACGATGACCGATCAACAGATCATGCAATATATCTTTAAGCCCGGTTTCTCGACAGCAACGCGCGTGACGGCTGTTTCGGGTCGTGGCGTCGGCATGGATGTCGTGAAAACGAACATCGAGAAAATCGGCGGCACCGTCGATATGCAATCGACGGAGGGAAGGGGCTCTCGCTTCCTGATTAAAATTCCTCTGACGTTAGCAATCGTTTCCGCGTTGATTGTTGAGTGTGCAAATGAGCGTTTTGCCATTCCGCAAATCAGCGTCGTTGAATTGGTGCATGCTTCCTCGCAAAGCGAATATAAGATTGAGCTGATCAACAACACGCCAGTCCTGCGGTTGCGCAACAGGCTTTTGCCGTTGGTTTCTTTGCGCCGGACGCTCAAGATCGGGGAAGATAAAGATGCCGGTGAGCTGGCCTTTATCGTCGTGGTTCAGGTTGGCAGCGCCACCTTTGGTATTATCGTCGATCGCGTTTTCGATACGGAAGAAATCGTGGTCAAACCGGTATCGCCGATTTTGCGTGGGATCTCGATCTTCTCAGGCAACACGATCCTTGGCGACGGCAGCGTCGTCATGATTTTGGATCCGAATGGCGTCGCCGCTCATGTGGGCGAGATTCATACGTCTGCTTCGGAATCGATGGATCTCCGTCAGTCTCAGACCAAACGCGGTCGTGGGCTTGAGAAACAGTCGTTGCTGCTTTTCCGCGCTGGCGGCGAAGCGCCCAAGGCTGTTCCGCTTTCGCTCGTCGCGCGTCTTGAAGAGTTTGATCTTAAGATCGTCGAACTTTCCGAAGGCAAACCCGTCGTTCAATATCGTGGCAAGCTCATGCCGCTCGTTCCGATCGAGGATAACTTTAAGTTGGCCTCTGAGGGTACGCAGCCCGTCCTCGTCTTTAGCGATAAAGATCGCAGTATGGGGCTGATCGTGGACGAAATTGTCGATATCGTCGAAGATCATGTCGATATTAATCTGTCGGCTTCGCGCCCAGGTTATCTTGGTAGCGCGATTATCGCTGGTAAAGCGACCGATATCGTCGATACGGGACATTATCTTGCTATGGCCTATCAAGATTGGTTTGGCGTTCAAGATGATGCCGCTTTTGGTGAGGAAAAAGTTCACAAGATCCTCCTTGTCGATGATAGCCCCTTCTTCCGCAATCTCTTGTCGCCGCTCCTTTCGGTAGCTGGCTACACGGTGACGGCGGTCGAAAATCCGGCGCAGGCGCTTAAGCTTCGCGAAGATGGCGAAGATTTCGACGTCATCGTCAGCGATATCGAAATGCCGGGGATGAACGGGTTCGAGTTTGCTTCGACCGTTCGCAAGGAAGGTGGCAAATGGAGCCAAACGCCGTTTATCGCCGTTTCCTCGCATGCGACGCCGCGCGATGTCGAACGCGGTCGTCAAGCCGGATTTACGGATTATGTCGCCAAGTTCAATCGCGACGATCTTCTCGCCTCGCTTCAACAGACACTCAGCAATGTGAAGGTCAACCATGACAACGCAAACTAATCTGCCCGTTCCATCGGCCAAAAACGCCGTCGAAGATACGTCAAGCCGCGAATTCGTCACGATGCTTATTGACGGTCAGTTATTCGGTATTCCCGTTTTGCAGGTTCAAGACGTTTTGGGTCCGCAAAAGATTACGCGCGTGCCGTTGGCTCCTAAAGAAGTCGCCGGTTCATTGAACTTGCGCGGTCGTATCGTCACCGCTATTGATGTGCGGACGCGTCTGGGGCTGCCGCCTCGTGATGAAGAGCTGAAGTCCAAGAGCATGAGTGTCGTTGTTGATTTTGGCGGTGAGTTCTATAGCTTAATCGTCGATCAGGTCGGTGAGGTTATGGCGCTTCCGGCCTCGGATTACGAAAAAACGCCAGCAACACTCAATGAGCGTTGGCGTGATATTTCGGATGGCGTATACCGTCTGAAAGATATGCTTTTAATCGTTTTAGATGTGAGACGGCTTTTAAAGCTTGAAAATCAGGCTGCCGCCTAATTTTTTGCTCGATGCTTGCTTTGAGGTAAAAAATGAAGACTTGTCTGATCGTTGATGATAGCCGTGTTATTCGTAAGGTTGCGCGGCAAATCTTTGAGGCGCTCGGTTTTTCGTGTGAGGAAGCTGAAAACGGCCAGATCGCCGTTGAGGCTTGCCAAAAAAACATGCCGGATGCCATTCTTTTAGACTGGAATATGCCAGTCATGGACGGTATGGAGTTTCTGCGAGCTTTGCGAAAGCTTCCGAACGGGGCTAAGCCTGTTGTCGTGTTCTGTACGACAGAAAACGATATGAAACATATTCAGGAAGCTATGACGAACGGCGCTAATGAATATATTATGAAACCCTTTGACGCGGATATCGTTCGGAGCAAGCTTGCGCAGCTTGGAGTGATTGACGCTTGATTCGACGTTGCTCTTGCTAAGGGCGCAACATTAGGGATGTATTTGGTGCTATGACAGCCTATTCGGGAAATTCTGATGAAACGGCATGCGGATGCGAAGAGATTTTTCGTGTCATGGTCGTTGATGATTCCGCTTTTATTCGCGGTGCCATTTCGCGCGCTATTGAAAGCGATCCCTGTTTGCGCGTGGTGACTTCGGTCAGCAATGGCGAACAGGCCGTTCGTTCGCTCGCGCGCGATCCTGTGGATGTTATCGTCCTTGATATTGAGATGCCGGTTATGGACGGGCTTACGGCTTTGCCGAAGCTCAAGGAAATTGACGCTGCGGTTCAGGTTATCATGGCTTCAACTTTGACGCAGCATAACGCTGAGATCAGCCTTCGCGCGATGTCGTTGGGTGCAACGGATTACATTCCCAAGCCTTCGACTAGCCACGAAGTGATGGGCGCGGATGATTTTCAGCGCGAGTTAGTCGATAAGGTCAAGGCGCTTGGCGCTTTGGCGCGTCGTTCAGGTGTTCGTGAGCCGCCACCTTCTGTTGCCGCGCCTGTGGCAACGCGGGTTGGAACCGTTACTTCTGCTGCGAAACCGGCTGAGAAGGCGCCTTTGGGTGCGCCGCGTCCGGCGATTGCTCCTGCTGCCACGCCACGCCGCACGGAAACAGCGCGGCCCGTTTCTGTTTTGCCAACAAGCAAAGATGTGGTGCTGCGGCGCGATCCCTTTAATCGTCCGGCTGCGATTGCCATTGGCAGTTCGACGGGTGGCCCGCAAGCGTTGTTTAAAGTCATCAAAGATCTTGGCGATGGGCTTTCACAGCCGATTGTCATTACGCAACATATGCCGCCTGCTTTTACGGCGATTTTGGCTGAACATATTTCGCGTCAATGCGGTGTGACTTGCACCGAAGCGAAAGAGGGCGACCAACTTGTGCCGGGACATTATTATGTCGCGCCAGGCGATTTTCATATGCTGATTGAGGGCAAGGAAACGGCACCGACGGTGCATCTTGTCAAAGATCCACCAGAAAATTTCTGCCGCCCGGCTGTCGATCCTATGCTGCGTTCGCTTTCAGCTATTTATGGCCGCAAGCTGCTTGTCGTCATTTTGACAGGTATGGGACAGGATGGCACAAAGGGCAGCGATGTCGTTGTGAAAAACGGTGGCAGCATCATTGCTCAGGATGAAGCGACAAGCGTCGTCTGGGGTATGCCGGGGGCCGTCGCGTCGGCGGGACTTTGTACGGCTATGTTGCCTATTCAAGAAATCGGCGGTTTTGTGCGCCAGATCGCGATGAGGGGAAGCGCATGAAGCCTGAAGATTTCGACTTGTTCTCCGTTTTGGTGAAGCAACGGTCGGGCCTCGTTCTGACGAAGGATAAGGCTTACCTTCTGGAATCGCGTCTTGTGCCTGTCGCGCGTAAGTGGAACCTTAAAACGCTTGAGGAACTAGCTCAGTCCGTTCGCACAAAACGCGACGAACAAATGCTCCGCGATATCACAGAGGCAATGACGACGAACGAATCCTTTTTCTTTCGCGATCAAAAGCCGTTCGATCAGTTTCGTAAAATTCTTTTGCCTGAATTGCTTCGTACGCGTGCAGCCAAAAAGCAAATTCGCATTTGGTCGTCTGCCGCTTCAAGTGGTCAGGAAGCCTATTCGCTTGCGATGATATTCTCGGAAGAGATGGCAAAGGTTCAAGGCTGGAAGATTGATATTTTTGGGACAGATTTGTCCAGCGAAATGGTTGAACGTGCGCGAAGCGGCATTTATTCGCAATTCGAAGTGCAACGTGGTTTGCCGATTACGATGCTGATGAAATATTTCTCGCAAATCGGTTCGGATAAATGGCAGGTCAAAGACGATATCCGCCAGATGGTGCAGTTCAAGGAAGGCAATCTTCTGACTGACTTTGGTCCCATCGGCACGTTTGATATCATTTACTGCCGCAACGTTCTTATCTATTTCGATCAGCCGACCAAGTCGCGCGTTTTGGATGCGATGAGCCATGTGCTTGCGCCGGATGGCGTTCTTTTCCTCGGCGGTGCGGAAACTGTTTTGGGTATTTCCGATAAGTACAAACCGCTTGAAAACGAACGTGGCATGTACGTTCTAACCAATCGTCCGACGACGGGTATGCTTGGCAAACCTGGTGCGAGCGGTTCTTCTACGCCGTTGCCGGGAGTGACGACCGCTTCCAGTTTTTCGACGACAAGTTCGATCAGAGTTTAAAGGCTCTTTGCTCGCGATTATAAAAGCCCGCCGAATTGGCGGGCTTTTATTTTTAGGTATGTCTCAGAATTGGCCAGAAAAAAGCCCGCCGAATCGGCGGGCTTTTTTATTTGAAACATCGCTTTAAGCGGAAGCTTTGTTCGGCGCTTTGACTTCGCTACCTGGCGGATCGCGCAGGACATAGCCGCGTCCCCACACCGTTTCGATGTAGTTTTCACCGCCAGCCGCTTGTGCTAATTTCTTGCGCAGCTTGCAGACGAATACGTCGATGATTTTAAGCTCTGGTTCGTCCATACCGCCATAAAGGTGGTTCAGGAACATTTCCTTCGTGAGGGTCGTGCCCTTGCGCAGGCTAAGGAGTTCCAAAATACCGTATTCTTTGCCAGTCAGGTGCAGCGGCGCATTCGCGACTTCGACCGTGCGTGCATCAAGGTTGACCGTCAGCTTGCCGGTGCGGATGACGCTGTCAGAATGGCCTTTGCTGCGGCGGATAATGGCATGAATGCGTGCGACCAGTTCGCGGCGATCGAAGGGCTTTGTCAGATAATCGTCGGCGCCGAAGCCGAGGCCCTTGATCTTGTTGTCAAGTTCGGAAAGGCCGGAAAGGATCAAGATCGGCGTTGTGACTCGCGCGGCGCGCAGGCGGCGCAGAACTTCATAGCCGTCAATATCCGGCAGCATCAAATCAAGAATGATGATGTCGTAATCGTAAAGTTTGCCGATCTCAAGCCCATCCTCGCCAAGGTCGGTCGTATCAACAATAAAGCCTTCCGCCTGCAACATAAGCTCGATGCTTTTGGCGACGGAAACATCATCTTCAACAAGAAGAACGCGCATGCTTAGACCTCATATGACTAGGAATAGTCGAAAAGCAGAAGAGAGTTGATAAACACTCCCGCGCAGGCTGGTAGGAGGGGCGGAGGGGGGCATCCATCACGTTAACCTTACTTACACTATCTCTCTCATTTGTTTTAACAAAAAGTAAACATTGTTAACAGAAAATAATTTTCTCGATTTAAAAAGTTTTTTCTATATAATCCAAACCGTTAGCAAATCTCTCTCCTGAAGGCCTTTCTTATGTTCGACGAATCCAGCCAGATTTTGGCCGATATCGAGGCCTTGCCCGCGACCCGAGTCTTTGGCCGTGTTGTCGGTGTGCAGGGACTCTTGGTCGAAGTTGCAGGCGTTGAGCATTATCTTTCGGTTGGGGGCCGGTGCGAAGTCGTTGCACGCGGTGGCCGTGCCGTCATGTGTGAGGTCGTCGGTTTTCGCGATGATCGCGCCTTGTTGCTTCCTTTTTCGCCGCTGGATGGCGTGGGGCTTGGGTGCAAAGCGATGGCCATGCAATCGCAACCCGCGATCATGCCGACGGACGCTTGGCTCGGACGTGTGATTAATGCGCTTGGCGAACCCATAGACGGCAAGGGGCCATTGCCCATGGGGCTCATTGCGCAGCCCATCCGAAACAGGCCGCCACCGGCGCACAAGCGCCAACGAGTCGGAAAGAAGCTGGATCTTGGCGTACGTTCTCTCAATACGTTTCTGACGTGTTGTCGTGGTCAACGTATGGGCATTTTCGCAGGTTCCGGCGTTGGTAAATCCGTTTTGATGTCAATGATCGCGCGTTACACCTCAGCCGATGTTTCGATTATCGGGCTGATCGGCGAACGTGGCCGTGAGGTGCAAGAATTTATTCACGACGATCTGGGCGAAGAAGGTTTGGCGCGCAGCGTCGTCGTTGTCGCGACGTCGGACGAAGCGCCGCTGATGCGTCGTCAGGCCGCGTATATGACCATGGCGGTGGCCGAGTTTTTCCGCAATGAAGGCCACGATGTCCTTTGTTTGATGGATAGCGTGACGCGTTTTGCCATGGCGCAACGTGAAATCGGCCTTGCCGCAGGTGAACCGCCGACGACAAAAGGCTATCCGCCGACGACGTTCTCGGAAATGCCGAAATTGCTTGAACGTGCGGGGCCGGGGGAATCCGGGCAGGGCAGCATAACGGGGCTTTTCACCGTTTTGGTCGATGGGGACGATCATAACGAACCGATTGCTGACGCGGCGCGCGGTATTTTGGACGGCCATATTGTGATGGACCGTTCGATTGCGGAGCGCGGACGCTATCCCGCCGTGAATATTTTGCGCAGTATTTCGCGTACGATGCCGGGCTGTAATAATAAGGACGAAAACGAAATTGTGAAGGCGGCCCGTAAGCATTTGGCAGCTTATGAAAACATGGCTGAGATGATCCGTCTTGGCGCCTACCGCAAGGGAACAAACCCTGAAGTGGACGAAGCCATGAACTATTACGAGCCACTTGAAGAATTTTTGCGCCAGAATAAAACGGAGAGCGAAACGCTTGCAGGCAGCTATGAAAAACTGGCTCATATTCTTGGCAAACCCTGGCCGCCGCAATCATGAGAAGTCTTGCGACGCTTATCAAGCTTCAGAAAAGTCGCGTTGATGAACAGCGCTTGCTCGTCGCAAAATTGCAAGAGCAGCTTGCCAAAATTGAATCTGATATCGCGCGGCTGCATCAGGATATGGCAGCTCAGAAAAAACTCGTCAGTCAGGACCCGTCATGCGGCCTGACCTATGGCAGCTATATTGCGCGGACTCTGGCTCAGGACGCGTTGCTAGCGAAGAAAAGACGCACGGCGGTGCTGGCCGTTGATATAGCGCTCGATAAGCTGGCGGAGATTTTCGAAGAGCAGAAACGTTACGAAATTGCCGAAGAAGACCGCATCAAAGCTGAGCACAAAGAAGAGCTGCGGCTTGAGCGGATCGCGCTTGATGAAGTTGGTAGCGTCCGCTTTGCCCGCAAACAGAAAATAAAACCAAGAAAATAAAGCCGCTTACGCTTCGACGACGTTGAACTGACGTTCGAGGTTGCTGAAACGCGTGAACTGGCCGTCGAAATGCAAAGGCACGGTACCAATCGGGCCGTGACGTTGTTTGGCGATCAAGACTTCAGCAATGTTGCGTACTTCTTCACCACGGTCGATCCAACGTTGATAGCGCTGGTTGAACTTGTCTTCGCCTTCGTCCGGGCGGCGCGTCGGCTCCGATCGGGCGTGGTAATATTCTTCGCGGTACACGAACAAAACGACGTCAGCGTCTTGTTCGATTGAACCGGATTCGCGCAAGTCCGAAAGCTGCGGATGTTTATCTTCGCGGGATTCGACGGCACGCGAAAGCTGCGAGAGCGCCAGAACCGGGATGTCCAATTCTTTGGCAAGACCTTTGAGCGCGCGCGTGATTTCAGAAACTTCCTGCACGCGGTTGTCCGAGGTGCGCGACGAGCCGCGCAGCAATTGCAAATAGTCGATGACGATCAGACCCAAATCCGGCACAAGCCGTTTGAGCCGCCGCGCGCGCGTATGAAGCGAGGCGACCGTAAGGCCCGGCGTATCGTCGATATAAAGAGGCGCATGCGAAAGGAAGCTTGTGGCTTCGACAAATTTTGTGAAATCGTCTTGCTTGATTTCGCCACGGCGGATTTTGTCGGATGGCACGCTGGAATAATCGCCCAAAAGACGGGTCGCAAGCTGTTCGCTCGACATTTCGAGCGAGAAAAAAGCGACAGCGCCGCCTTCCTTGCCGCTGGATTCATGAAAGGCACGCGCGCCGTTGATGGCGACGTTGGTTGCCAAGGCCGTTTTACCCATCGAAGGACGTCCGGCGAGGATGATTAGGTCGGATCTTTGCAAGCCGCCAAGTTTGCGGTCAAGGTCGCGTAACCCCGTCGTGATGCCCGTGATGTGGCTGTCATGTTTGAAGGCTTCGTCTGCCATGCGCAGCGACGCGGCCAATGATTTATCGAGGCGAACGAAGCCCCGGTTCATTTCGCCCGTTTGGGCGAGCTCGAACAGGCAATGCTCGGCGGTTTCGATTTGCTTGTCTGCGGTGTTTTCAAGGTCTTGTTCAAACGCGCCGTTGACGATTTCTTCGCCCAGCGCGATCAGTTGGCGGCGGACGAACAGATCGTGGATCAATTGGCCGTAATCGGACGCGTTAATGACGCTGATGACGCTGGCGGCGAGATCGCCCAAATATTGCGCGCCGCCGACGCTTGCCAAAGCCGGATCGTTTTCGAAAAGGCCGCGCAACGTTTTCGGATCGGCCAATTGGCCGCGCTGAACCATCGTCGAGATGGCGTCGAAAATTCGCTGATGCACCGGATCATAGAAATGCTCTGGCGCAAGAATGTCGCTGACTTTTTCGAAGACGTTGTTGTTAATTAGAATTGCCCCCAAAAGCGATTGCTCGGCTTCGATGTTATGGGGCATGGCACGCGGCTTAGCGATCTCGCTATTGGCGCGCAGGGCAGGGAGCTGGGAGACATTATCGGACATGCCTTCTTCATAGCAAAGGCTGCGGGTAAAAACTAAACAGAAATGAAGAAAGGCGCAGGTCTAGCCTGTGGATAACGTGGATAAGATCTTTTTTTGGTGGAAAAAGGCCTAACCAGCCTGAAAGGAAGGGCGGGATCGCAGGCTTTGCCGTTGTTCCGGATGCTGAACGCGATACTGCTCCTGTGCCTTGGTAAAGCGGTTTTGAAGCGCCTCATGCAATTCTTGGCCATAGGTGCGCGATGGCAAGACGTGACGTACGAAGAGCTCGAAATTCTTCGCCGTGTCGGCATGCTCTTTCAGCTTGTCGGCATACCATTCGCTTGTCTGATAGGCCTCCAACACCATGACACGACTTTCGGCTCCCGCTGGCGTGTTTGCGCGCGTTGCGTCGGACAGCGTTTTGAGATTTTGCTCCAGCCTGTTCATCGTCGCTTTGATCGTTTGCTTGTCTTCGAACAATTGTTTGACTTCAGGATGCTTCGGGTTTTGTGCTATTCCTTCTTCGCCGCCCATGCGTTCTTCGCGCAGAGCCATCTTTTCAGCGCTCGATTTTCGAAGGTCCTGAAGAAAGGCATTGATGCTGCCCTTATGTGTGGCGTGAATATAATCGGCAGGCGTCGCAATTTGTGCCGAAGGCTCAATCGGGCGGGGCTCGTTAAAGAGCGGGCCGTCATCCGGGCGCGTGGGCGTTACGGCCAGACCATAGAAGAGCTTATTAAACTTTTTGATATTTTGAGCGCCGAGTTCATAGGCTTTTGTGTGTGGATCATCGAGAGCTCTTCCAAGGCTCAAGCGGTCGATGCTGTTAAAATCGCGCGCCACTTCGCGTGCGATGCGACGCAGGCTGCGGAATTTAGTGTGAGCCGCGACCATGCGTTCATACTCGTCTTGGCGTTCTTGCGGCTTGATGCCTGTGCGCGCAAAATGATCGAGCGCGATTTGTGTAATGGCCTTATCGCGTTCAGCGCGGCGGGAGAGACGTTCACGGTAAGCTTTGGCCGTTTTTTCAGCGATAAGATGTTGATGCGCTAAAAGGAATTCGTGGGCAAAGGGCATCTTTTCGTCGCTGTTGCCTTCGAGCGTATCTTTGGCTTTCGTGACGTAAAACTTCTTCCATTCCGGGCTGATGCAGCTAAACCAGCTTCTGAAATTTCGTTCGTTGAAAGAAGGAGCCTTTGTCAAAGCGTCGTATCCGAACCCTGTCATTTTAGGGCCAAGATAGGAACCTTCAATACCGCCTGCCATTCTTTCAACTTCAAACAAAAGCGGACCAAGCCCGCGTTCATAGGCATTGGTAAGCTTCGCGTTTAATGCCTGAACTTGCTTCGCGACCCTAGGAAAATCAGGCACAAGCCGAAGACCGCTTAAACTTCCGCCTGTGCTTTGCGCGCCCATCTCGGCGAAGATTTCCTTTAAATCCCTGGTGAGACTTTTTCCATTTGAGGCAAAGTAATGATAGCCTTTGGTATGAGCTCCTTTGTATCCGCCTAGGCCTATAAGATCATATTGGTAGGCATTTCTGAAGTCAGGCATTGAGGAAAAGTACGTTCCCGTCATTTCAAAGAAAGCGGTATCTAAGCCGTGGAAGAATTCGTGCCGTGTTGTTTCGGCTCTATTGGGAGCGCGGACCCATTTATTTTCGAAAAGGGCGCGTTCACTTAAGCTGTTTTCTTCGCTGGTTGGTAGAACGCCAGATTCTAAACGATATTCGGTGACGATTGTTTTCTTCATATCGCCAAAATGAACGCCGCTTGTTTGATTGAGATATTCACGGTCGTCTTTTGCATCTTTATTCGGCGCGAAAGTTTTTCCGGTTTCTTCTGGTAAAACATCTGTTCCCATTCGCCCCGCATGGAGCTCTTCGCCAATGGCGTTGAAAAGCATGACGTGCGATTCTGGAAGGGTTCGCCAAGCGTCAACGACGGTGTCGTGAAATTCTTTTGAGACGGGGCCATGGAAAGTAATTCCCTGCGTCGGGGCACGTTCGCGGGCAAGGTTTAGAGTCAATACCGCCGAGGCTCGTGAAAACATCGCATAGACGTTTTCGCGGATGTCGGCGCCATTGGTGCTTTTGAGTAGATTAATGCTGTAATCAAGTGCAGAGCGAGCCGTCTGCGCCGCTTCTTCTTGATTTAAACCTTCCTTGAGAAGCGTTGCCTCGATCATTTTCAGAACTTCATCGCGCGCAATTTCCGCTTGAGTAAGCGGGCGTTCTGTTGGTTCTTTTTTTCTAAAAAACAGCATTTTCAAAAACCGTTTTTCTAATCGTCAAATTATTTCGAACAATCTTGCAGTTTGGGCGAAGCAATAATTTTCGCGCAAGGCCTGCTCGGATCAACATCGATCAGACCAGAGCCGTGCTCCTTCAATTCTTTGTAGGAAAGACCGCGATAGGATTCGCCCGGTTTCATCGGCTGATAAAGCGGCGGTTGCCCATTCTCGTTTTCAATGGCGAGAACGAGTTCGCCTTCTTCTTCGCGCGTAAAAAAAGAGGTGAAAGCCATGAGAAATCCGTTTCTTTAAAAAACCTGTTCTATGCTTCTTGTTTAGCACAAAGAGATTAAGGCTTTTTAAAAACGGCTTGGCGCGTTTACGGATTCTTCATGATGAAAAATCCGTTAAATAATCGGCGTGCTGGATTCGCTCATGAGCCAACGGCTTCGGATATCTGTGTGATTGAGTGAGAACCATTGCAGCGCAATCAATGACCCGGCATCGCGGATTTCGCCCATATAAAGTTTATTAAGGGCCTGCGTGGCATCGAGCACGACGACCTTAATGTCTTCGCCTTCGCTCGCAAGGCCGCAGATGCTGCCGTCTTCTGGCGCAACGGTGCGTCCGACATAAACGGAGGCATGCTCCGCATAGCTACCGGGGCTGGGATAATAGGAATGAATTTTGATGAGGTCGGTGACGGTGCATCCGGCTTCTTCGATAGATTCGCGGCGAATGGTAGCCTCAGGCGTTTCGCCGGGCTCAACCATGCCTGCAACAAACTCAAGGCCGAACGGATCGTCGCCGCGTGCCATGGGGCCAGCTCTGAATTGTTCGATCATGACGACTTTATCGTGATGCGGGTCGAAAAGGAGGACGATGACGACTTCTTTGCATGTATGGAAAACTTCGCGCGAAAAGGGCGCAGACCAGCCTCCGGCATAGAGTTCTTGCCTCAGGTGGAAGCGATCAACCCGGAAATAGCCCTGAAAAAGGGTTTCGCGATACAGAATTTCAAACTTTTTCTCTGACATACCCGGAAGATAGCAAGTCACGCGGCTCAGGAATAGAGGGATGTAGAAGAAAGTCCTGTTTGAAGGGACTTGGGGGGGGCAGGGGGCTTGCTTGGTTAAGATCGCAAGAAACCAAAGAGAAGTCGTCACCGCGAGGCGCACCGCGCCGTGGCGATCCAGAGTCGTTTGAATAAGCGCCTATTCCTGTGGCTCTGGCCTATGGCTCTGGATTGCCGCGCGACTGAGAAGTTGCTCGCAATGACGGGGGTTTTTGTGGGGGCAATAAGGAAGAATGAATAGAGAGGGGGGCCCTGCGGCGATGGAGATTCCTTCAGCGCAAGCCGATGTGTGCGTTTAGTTTTCAGGCGGTTCAGAAGTGGGGAGCGGGCGCTTCAAGCAATAAAGAAAACAGATGCCTCCAGCGCAAGCTGGCTCCCCGGGACGGACTCGAACCGCCCGCGGTTGCGCGGAGCGCAGAGCCAACATAGGCATTGGTTGCGCGAAGCGCAGAGCGAACAAAAAGACGGCGGATTTTTGGGAAAATGGCTCCCCGGGACGGACTCGAACCACCCGCGGTTGCGCGAAGCGCAGAGCCAACATAGGCATTGGTTGCGCGGAGCGCAGAGCCAACATAGGCATTGGTTGCGCAGAGCGCAGAGCGAACAAAAAGACGGCGGATTTTTGGGAAAATGGCTCCCCGGGACGGACTCGAACCGCCGACAAGGTGATTAACAGTCACCTGCTCTACCAACTGAGCTACCGGGGAATGGCCGCCATCTATAATGGGTGTTTTCGGACCGCGCAACCCCCAAAATTTGCTTTCTTGATCCTTTTTTAGCTCTTTACCCATTGAGGATAGGACTTAATCCGGGCATTATCGGCCCCGGCGTGCGGGTATGGCGGAATTGGTAGACGCATCGGACTTAAAATCCGAAGTTCGCAAGGACGTGCCGGTTCAAGTCCGGCTACCCGCACCACCGGCCAACGGCTGGTGGCTTTTTAGAAAAGACTCAAGTGCCGCAAGCAGCGGCGCGCGCCATTCTTTGTAGGGAAAGCCTTATGGACAAAATCCTCATTCTCGATTTCGGCTCGCAGGTTACGCAGCTTATCGCGCGTCGCGTGCGCGAGGCGGGTGCCTATTGTGAGATCCATCCCTATAATAGGACGGACGAACAAATCCGCGCCTTTGATCCCAAAGGCATTATTCTTTCTGGCGGTCCGGCTTCGACGACGGAACCCGGCAGCCCGCGCGCGCCTGAAGCCGTGTGGAGCCTTGGCGTTCCTGTTTTTGCTATTTGCTATGGGCAGCAGACTCTTTGCATGCAGCAAGGCGGCAAGGTCGAAAGCGGCCACAGCCGTGAGTTTGGCAAGGCCGAGCTTTTGATTTCCGATGCGTGCGCCGTGTTTTCCGATTTCTGGCCGCAGGGTTCAAAGCAGCAAGTTTGGATGAGCCATGGCGATCGCGTGACGCAGATTCCGCCGGGTTTCAAAGTTGTGGCGACAAGCGAAGGCGCGCCGTTCGCTTTTATTGCGAATGAAGAGCGCAAGATTTATGCGACGCAGTTTCATCCCGAAGTCGTTCATACGCCCGATGGCGCAAGGATTCTGGGCGCGTTTGTGCATAAAGTCTGCGGCATCGGCTCTGATTGGAGCATGAAAGCGTTTCGCCAGACGCAGATTGAAAAGATTCGCGCGCAGGTCGGTGACGGCAAAGTTATTTGCGGTCTTTCCGGCGGCGTCGATAGCTCGGTTGCGGCCGTTTTGATCCATGAGGCCATTGGCGATCAGCTGACCTGCATTTTCGTCGATACGGGTTTGATGCGCGAAGGTGAGGGCGAAGAAGTCGTTTCGCTTTTCCGCCAGAATTATAAGATTCCGCTTGTGGCGGTCGATGCGTCCAAGATGTTTTTGGACGCGCTCGCGGGCGTGGACGACCCGGAGAAAAAGCGCAAGATCATCGGCAAGCTTTTCATTGATGTTTTCGAGGGCGAGGCGCGCAAAGTCGGCGGTGCGAAGTTCTTAGCGCAGGGCACGCTTTACCCTGACGTGATCGAAAGCGTTTCGTTCATCGGCGGGCCAAGCGTCACCATCAAATCGCATCATAATGTGGGCGGTCTGCCTGAGCGCATGAACATGCAGCTGATTGAGCCGTTGCGTGAGTTGTTTAAGGACGAAGTTCGCGCCTTGGGCCGTGAGCTTGGGTTGCCCGAGCGTTTTGTAGGCCGTCATCCGTTTCCGGGGCCGGGGCTTGCCATTCGGGTCTTGAGCGAAATTTCCGAAGAAAAGCTCACCATTTTGCGTAAGGCCGATGCGGTTTATCTCGATGAAATCCGCAAGGCGGGCCTTTATGACGAAATTTGGCAGGCCTTTGCCGTTTTGCTGCCTGTGCGCAGCGTCGGCGTGATGGGCGATGGCCGTTCCTATGATTATGTGCTCGCTTTGCGGGCTGTCACGTCTGTGGATGGCATGACGGCGGAATCGTACGCTTTTGATCACGCTTTTCTGGCGCGCGTGGCTACGCGCCTTATCAATGAGGTGCGCGGCATCAATCGCGTCGTCTATGACGTGACAAGTAAGCCGCCGGGTACGATCGAATGGGAGTAAACGGGCTCTTTCTTGCTGGACGAGTACGAAGCGAAGGCCTATTGCAATACCCGGAAACTGTCTTACCATTCGGAAAATCTTGTCGGGGAGAGACGATCGCATGAAAAAAACGCTTCTAGCTGTCCTTTGTGCCGTTTTCCTTATGCCTATGCAGGCGCAAGCCGCCTCGAATTGCTATACGGAACAAGAGGTCAAGGCTGAACAGCTTTTGCGCCTTCATTCTGAGCTTCTCATTATTTCGCTGACATGCCGCCAAGGCACGAATGGGGCGGATCTCATTCGTGGCTATACGGGCTTTACCTCAAAAAACAGCGCGATGCTCCACGAAGCCGAAGAAACGATGGAGCGTTTCTACGATAAAGAGGCGAAGGGCAAGGGTACGGTTGGGCTCGATAAGCTTCGCACGCGCCTTGCCAACGAATGCGGCAAGGAAGTCGTAAACGAATCGCCTAACGGCTATTGCGCCTCTCGCCGTGACCAAGTTTTAGCCCTGAGTGATTCGCCGCCGACGGCTCTTTATGGGTATGCGGCGCGGTTGTATGCGGGCGTCCCGACGGTTGCGCCCGTCTGTCATGGCGCGAACAAGGTCGGTTTTGAAGGCAATCCGGCAATCTTGGCCTCGTTTCTTCCCTCTTGTGCGCCCCTTGCATTTAATTCCCCTTGACCCGGGCGACTGAATCCGCCAAAAACCACCCACTTTAACACTGCATCCAAAAGTGTCCTGCCATGCCAAGTCTTAAAGACCTCAAAAACCGTATCGCCAGCGTCCGTTCGACGCGCAAGATCACCTCGGCCATGAAGATGGTTGCGGCGAGCAAATTGCGTCGTGCGCAAGATCAGGCCGAGTTCTCTCGTCCTTATGCGCGGCGTATGAATGAAATGCTCTCCGATTTGGTCCGTTTGGCCGATCCGTGCGAAAAGCTGCCGCCTTTGCTGGCCGGTAACGGGAAGGACCAAACGGTTCTTTTAATCGTTATCACGTCCGATCGCGGTTTGTGCGCTGGCTTCAACGGCTCAGCGATCCGCGAAGCGCGCAGCCAGATCAAGACGCTTGAGGCGGAAGGCAAAACGGTCAAGCTGATTTGCGTTGGCCATAAGGGGCGCGATCTTTTGCGCCGCGAGCACAGCGAAAAGTTCCTTTATACCGCTGAAAGCGGTTCGAAAAAGCAGATCGAAATTGCCGATGCCAAGGTTTTATCGGACAAGGTTCTTTCGCTTTATGACGAAGGCGCGTTCGATGTCGCGTTTATCGTCTATAACAAGTTCAAGTCAGCCATTTCGCAGATCACGACGGTTGAGCCGCTTATTCCGTTCGTTCCGGTTGAGAGCGAAGAAAAAGAATCGGCTGCTTCGGTTGGCGCTAAGGCTTTGTTTGAGATTTTTGAGCCGTCGCAGACGGTTTTGCTTGAAAAGCTTTTGCCGCGTCATCTTGAAGTTCAGCTTCTTCGCGCGCTTTTGGAAAGCGCTGCGGGTGAGCAGGGGGCTCGTATGACGGCTATGGACAACGCCACGCGCAACGCGGGCGATATGATCGACCGTTTGACACTCAATTACAACCGTTCACGCCAAGCCTATATCACCAAGGAGCTGATCGAAATCATCTCCGGTGCTGAGGCTGCTGCGTAATTCTTTTGAACCGAAAGAGGAATAGGGGAAACACGATGACGACCACAACCAAAAGCGAAGGCCATATTACCCAAGTCACAGGCGCCGTTGTTGACGTTCATTTTGTCGGCAATTTGCCGTCGATCTTGAACGCTCTGACGACTGAAATTGAGGGACGCAAGCTTATCCTCGAAGTTGCGCAGCATTTGGGCGAAAATACCGTCCGCGCCGTTGCTATGGATACGACGGATGGCATGGTTCGCGGCCAGAAAGTCTTTGATACGGGCGCGCCGATCACGGTTCCCGTTGGTCCCGAAACGCTGGGCCGCATTTTGAACGTCGTCGGTGAACCGGTCGATGAACGTGGCCCCGTTGTCACAAAGCAAAAGTTCCCGATCCATCGTGAAGCGCCGCCGTTCACCGAACAATCGACGGAAAAGCAAATCCTCGTCACCGGCATTAAGGTTGTTGATTTGCTTGCCCCGTATGCTCGTGGCGGTAAAATCGGCCTGTTTGGCGGTGCCGGTGTCGGCAAGACCGTTCTTATTCAGGAACTCATCAACAACGTTGCCAAGGCGCACGGCGGTTATTCGGTTTTCGCCGGTGTCGGTGAACGTACCCGCGAAGGTAATGACCTTTATCACGAAATGATCGATTCCGGCATCGTCAAGACTGACGGCCCGGGCTCGAAGGTCGCCTTGGTTTATGGTCAGATGAACGAACCGCCGGGCGCTCGTGCGCGCGTCGCTTTGACGGGTTTGACGCTCGCCGAATATTTCCGCGACGAAGAAGGCCAAGACGTTTTGTTCTTCGTGGACAACATCTTCCGCTTCACGCAAGCGGGTTCGGAAGTGTCCGCCTTGTTGGGCCGCATTCCGTCAGCCGTCGGTTATCAACCGACCTTGGCCACGGATATGGGCGCTTTGCAAGAACGTATCACGACGACGACAAAGGGTTCGATCACCTCGGTTCAGGCCATTTACGTTCCGGCCGACGATTTGACCGATCCGGCGCCTGCCACGTCGTTTGCTCACTTGGATGCTACGACCGTTCTTTCGCGTCAGATTGCCGAACTCGGCATCTATCCGGCCGTCGATCCGCTTGACTCCACCAGCCGCATTCTCGATCCGCTGGTTGTCGGCGACGAGCACTACAACACGGCGCGCGCGGTGCAAAAGATCTTGCAAACCTACAAGTCGCTGCAAGACATCATCGCGATTTTGGGTATGGACGAACTTTCGGAAGAAGATCGCTTGATCGTTGCCCGCGCTCGTAAGATCCAACGCTTCTTGTCCCAGCCGTTCCACGTTGCCGAAGTCTTCACAGGCTCACCGGGCGTGTTCGTCAAGATCGAAGACACGATCAAGGGCTTCAAGGGTATCGTCAACGGCGAATATGATTATCTCCCCGAAGCGGCCTTCTATATGGTTGGCACGATCGAGGACGCCGTTGCCAAGGGCGAAAAGCTGCTCAAGCAGGCAGCCTAAGAGACGTCTCAAGGCGAGGGCCCTTTGCTGCCCATGGCGGCAGGGGCCCTCGTTTAAAATGTGTGTTTATTCCAAAACGTGGAGCAGAACGACATGGCCAATCAAATTCAGTTCGAACTTGCCTCGCCCCATAAAATGGCCGTTAAAAAGCCGGTTGTTATGGCCAGCGTCCCCGGTTCGATGGGCCGTTTTGGCGTTTTGACGGGGCACGCGCCGGTTGCAAGCGAAGTGATGGCTGGCATTGTCGAACTTTATGAAAATGACAATTCGACGGTCACGGATCGTTTCTTTGTTACGGGCGGTTTCTGCGAAGTTATCGAAGATCGCTGCACCGTCATGGCGGATAAGGTGTACCGCTTGGAAGATCTGAACCGCGCCGAAATCGAAGAAACGATCAAGGATTTGCTTGCGCAGGCTGATGCCGCTGAAGGCGATGAAGTGCGCGAGACGATCCGTGGTTTGATCGACATTGAGCGAGCCAAGCTGTTTGCCGCTGCTTAAGGTGCGTTTTTTCCAGCCTTATGAAACCCCGTCACTTTGCGTGGCGGGGTTTCGTTCGTTTGGTCCTTAAGCGCTGCGTACGCAGGACCGCCTGCGCGGAGTGGTTGTTGTGAACGACCTTCTTGTCCTTACACAGTTCCGTCACTTCAGCGAAGGCGGGAGTCCAGAGCCATGGGAACCACGTTTGCCCTAATGATCCTGAATTGTTTCGCTTCGCTCGCAAGCGCCCATCATTAATAACCACCATCATTTCCGCGAAAGCGGAAATACCGTTTTTTTCTTTTGCTTGAAAACCAAACGGGATGCCCGCCGAAGCTCCACGCAGGTGGCGCGGGCATGACGAAAAGGAGTAACGGTAGGCCGTTAGCAATAAATGCCCTGCGCAGGCAGCCCCACGCATGTGGCCTTTTGAAATGCGGCAGCATTTGGACAAATGTGGCCAAAGAGTCAAATACTTGGGCCGTTATAGCTAAAAAATGGACTTAATTGCCGCTTAAAACTCTTCCTTAAGGAAACTTTTCCGAGGGGAGGACGCAATGTTCAGAGATTATGTGGTTGTTGGCGGACTGATTTTAGGAACGTCTGTTTTCGTTTCGGCGGCCAAGGAAATTGCAAAGCCTGCGCCAATCCTTCTCAAAGAAAATTATATGGAAAACAAAGCCCTCAACCCCTCGCAAATTGGCGAGGTGGCTGCCTTGACGGGCATGGATGCGGGAAAGACGACAGCTGTTGCCGGAAAAGCGCCTGATGGTGAGGTTGGCGTTAAGCTTTCCGATGACAAGCGGAGCGTTTTTGTTCGTATGTCCCCCAATGCAACCGAAGTGACGACCATTGAGGATGGCGTGGCCCATACGCGCATTTTACAGCGTGAGGGTAAAGCGAACATTGCCGATGAATATAAACGTACTGTCGTCGATGGCGAACCCGAAGGAACACCAAGCCGCCCGCTACGGACGCTTGTACCGGGGCATAAAGAGCAAGTGGCCGAGCAAGTCGCGCAGATTGGCCGTGCGGCCTCCCGTGCGGCGCAGAGCTTTTATGTGCCAGCGCGCTCTTAAAAACGGTTTCTCCTTTTCAGGTGGGAAGATTTAGCCGCTCCGATTGCTCGCTTTGCCGGGCTGTCGGGCGGCTTTTCTTTTAACCTATTGTTTTAGCTTCATTTCATTTTGGCACGGTGGTTGCATTTTAAGGTCGTGAAAGGTCATTCTTTCTCTTTGTCGTACGGTGCCGCCTCATGAATACGTTCTCACAGCTTGATTCCTCAAATTACAACTCGCAAACCTATACGAGCCGTCGTCAGGTCTTGAATGCGATTCAGCAGGCGAGCGATAAGTCCGGCGTTGATTTCAATTATCTTGTGACGAAGGCCGATCAGGAAAGTAGCCTCGATCCCTCCGCCAAGGCGAGCGGGAGTTCGGCGACGGGCCTTTATCAGTTCATCGACCAAACATGGCTTAAGACGGTCAAGGAAAACGGCGCGAAATATGGCCTTGGCGCGCAGGCCGATCAAATCACCATCGGCTCGGACGGCATGGCTCATGTGGACAATGCCGCAGATCGCAAAGCGATCTTGGCTATGCGCAAGGATCCCGTCGTTTCCTCGGAAATGGCGGCTGAGCTTACGAAAAGCAACAAGGAAGCGCTGGAAACCAAAATCGGTGGCCAAGTCGGCGCAACGGAGCTTTATCTAGCGCACTTCTTGGGCGCGAACGGCGCTTCGCAGTTGCTTCAAACCATGAAGAGCAACCCGAACGCTTCAGCCGCCGCGATCTTGCCGCAAGCGGCGCAGGCGAACAAAAGCGTTTTCTATGATTCAGAAACGGGCAAATCGAAAACCGTTACGGATATCTATCAGCATTTCGCTCAGAAATTCGACGGGATGCCTGCGACGGGTGGCCCGGCGCGTCAGATTGCCTCTATCGCCAATGGTGCCGTTACCGCGCGCGATCAAGTTTTGACGAAAATGGCGCAGCAATCGCATACGTCCGGCTCCGTTTCTCCTGTGGCGTCGGGACTTGCGGGAAGTGGTTCGACCAGCGGTACGGTGACGCTTGCGAATGGTCTGACTTTGGATAAAGGCACATCGACGCCGTTCGCGACGATGCTCCTTGCCCAAATGGATATGGATAGCTTTGGCCACGATGCGGCCGACGCAAGCTATAAGGTCGAAAAGCAAAACGGTAATCAGGAGCGCATGAAGTCGGTTCTGAAAACCTTGTCCAACGCCGCTTAAGGGCGATTGCACACGGATCGTTGCGATCCAATTCGTTGCTTGCCTAACTCCCCTCAATTATGTAGCCTTTTTCCGTGAGCGCGAAAGCGCGTTCATAGGGGTCTGAAAACCTCTCACAAAGCGGTTGATTATGTTAGAGCCTGTCCGAGAACAGGAATCCTGTTCTCGCGTCACCTCTTTCGTGATCTTGTGCGTTCGTTTTGAGTAAAACGGACGCCGAAGGCGTTGCCGTCTCAACGTTGTCTCCAGCCCACGGGCTGGGAGGCGACGGCGGATGTGGGCGAAAGCCTGCTTCTGGATGTCCAAGCCTCACGGCTAAAGGCCGTCGCAATCGTCTTTGTGCGATTTTTCAGCTCCCACGCCCACCAGAGGATTTTCCTCTGGTGAGGCCTGTCCAAAAGGGGGCTTGGAAATGAAATCGTGCAGAGGATTTACTTGTTTGTTTCTTGCACTCGCGCTGTCTGCCTGTGATGCGTCACCCCCTAAGCCGCAGAGCATCGGTGGGCTTTCTTGCTTCACCGTCCTTCCCGACAAAAAGGCCCCGCGTTCCTGTGACGATTTGTGCGGCGAACAAAGCGCGGTTTGCACAGGCCTCACGTCGCCGCTTAATCCGCCACCTACCTGTGAAGACAACAGCGTCAACAACGCCTTTTCAGTCTGCCGCTGCTGCAAGGTGACGCCATGAGAAAGACGTTTCTCGTTTTTCTTCTGTGTTTCGCGCTCATTTCAACGGCACAAGCCGCCGAAAAAGCCATTGGCACAAATTGCTCATCCGACAACAGCGCCGCCGATTGGGACAGCATCGTCCAATGTTCTGGTGGGAAAATGGTCAAAGCGCCGCTTATCCTCGGCGCACCCAGCACTTCGACATACACAACGACAACCTGCGACAGCACCAAAGCAGGCATGCTCCAATGGACGGGAACAAGTTTTCAGGGCTGCGACAGCTCGGCTTGGGCGACGCTGGCCACAAACACAAATGCTTTACTTGGAACTAGCACCGCCGCCACGAACCCGCATGTCAGCGGTGACGTCACAACGGGCCTTTTCTCTGACGCAGCTTCAACGGTCAGCATCGCCACAAGCGGCACAGAGCGCCTGCGCGTGACGGCGACGGGAAGCGTTGGCATTGGGACGACGTCACCAGATACGCGTTTACATTTATATGGTTCCTCAACGTTTATTAAGTTTACGGATACAGATGATAACAAGAGTTTCCATATTGGATATGCTAGCGATTTAGGCAACGGCGATTTCACTATTGCTGAGACGGGCATTGCTGATCGGCTCGTTATTGCTAAGACTTCCGGCAACGTCGGCATCGGGACGGTGAGTCCACAGGTTAAAACAGAAATTGCGAATGGCGGAACGCCCTATAACCTGTATCTTTCAGGAACCGCTCCTAGCCTTTATTTGGGCGGTGTTTCAGGTGTGCATCCAAATGGGGGAACTGGGCAGACTTTTAGTGGATTTATAGCCCTTTCAACGTTTGCGGGCAGCTACGGTGTTCCTGCCGGAGATATACTCATTGCAACCCAAAGCTGGGCTTCCGGGAACTCAAATGCTATTCGTTTTGCAGTTCCGGCGAATGATGCAGGGAACTATACTGCGCCTGTCATGTCTATTTTGCGTACTGGTAATGTCGGCATCGGGACGATAAGTCCGTCTTATATGCTCCAAGTCGCGGGCGTTGTGGCTGGCGCGGGGGCCTACGTCAACACATCCGACGCGCGGCTGAAAAAGGACGTCGAGCCTATCACCTATGGGCTCGATACGTTGATGAAGATGCGACCCATCGGCTTTAACTGGATCGATCAAAGCCAAGATTGGCAAAAACAGCATCAAATCGGCCTGATCGCGCAAGAGGTTGAACCGCTTGTCCCCGAAGTCGTTTCCACCGCCAACGATATAGACAAAACCAAAAGCATTGCTTATGGTTCACTTGTCCCTATGACCATTAAGGCTATTCAAGACCTCAATATAAAACTTGAAGCAACCAACGCCGAAAATGCCGAACTTCGCGCACGGCTTGAAAAACTTGAGGCTCAATTAAAATAAAAATCCCACGCCATCCCTAAAACATGGAGGGCATTATGCCAAAGAACCTATTCTGTTTGCTTTTTGCTTTTGTTTTGATTGTCGTAGGAAACCAAACCGCGAAAGCCGAGACTATTGTTGCTGGCAATTCCTGTGCTCAGCTTGGCACATCGACCATGGCAACGGATCAAAAAAGCATTGTCACTTGTCTTAAAAACGATAGCGGCGTACTGGTCTGGAAATCTAACAGCGGTGACGGAGCTCCAACAGGCGCGGTCATGGCCTTTAATCTAACGGCCTGCCCCAGCGGATGGACCCCTTTAACGACATTAGCCGGGCGAACAATCATCGGCGTAGGAAATTCTGGAGCCACAGGCGCGACAACTCATGCGCTAGGAGAAATTGGTGGAGAAGAATCCCATACTTTAACCGTTGCCGAAATGCCCAGCCATTATCATGCGCAAAGCCCGACAACGCTTTACTACGACGGCATGTATTCCAATCAAGGACTTCGGTTCGGCGGCCAAACGGCGTGGCAAGCAGGAAATGGGAGCGCTCAAACCTGGACACAACCCTCCGGCAGCAATAGCTCGCACAATAATATGCAGCCTTATGTCGCCCTTTTGTATTGCCAAAAAATGTAGCCCCTCTGATCCAAGAACTGACTGCTTTTCGCTTTCTGTCAGTCTTTTTTCGTCACTTCCGCGCTGGCTCATCTTGTTTTCCCTATGACGCAAATAAAAGGCCGGGATATCCTCCCGGCCTTTTATTTGCGTTTGTCATTGCGAGGCGGCGCGCACTTTTGTTTGTCTTACCCCCGCGGGGCGGCGGCACGGGTCAGGCGGTCATTGATCGCCATGCCGAGGCCAGCCATCGGAATGGGCATGACGGCAATGCCTGAAAATTCTGGGCGATCCAATTCGCGGAGCATCGAAAACAGGTTGGCGGCGGCTTCGGTCGCGTTACCGCTGGGGCTCAGGTTAAGGCGCATCGCGCCACCTTTGAGGACGCTGTCGTCGCCGAAGGCGAGCAGCGCTTCGCCCGGTTCAAGGCTTGTTGCCTTCAGCCGGACGGGCAAGCCGGGCGCATAGTGGCTCAGCAACATGCCGGGGCTTTTGGGGGCCGTGTCGTCGTGCAAAGCCTCGCAAAGGGGGCCCAGCACTTCTTCAAGCGCTTCTTTGGCAAGGCCGCCGGGGCGTAAAAGCGTCGGCCTATCGGTTGTTAAATCGAGAACCGTGGATTCCACGCCCACGGGGCAGGCGCCGCCGTCCAAGATCATATCGACATTTTCGCCCAAAGATTCTGCAACATGCTGGGCCGTCGTGGGGCTCAGGCGGCCTGAGGCGTTGGCGCTGGGCGCGACGATGGGCAAACCTGCCGCCCGGATCAGGGCATTGGCGACGGGGTGTCGGGGAAAGCGTATAGCGATGGAGGGAAGGCCCGCATTGGCCAAAAGAGCGATGGGCGTCTTTGGCGCGGCGTGCAAAACCATCGTGAGGGGGCCGGGCCAGAATTTCTCAGCAAGCTTGGCGGCGCGTTTGTCCCATTGGACAAGCGTTTCAATATTGTCCAAGGAGGCTATATGCGAGATCAGCGGATTGAAGCTTGGGCGGCCTTTGGCGGCATAAATGGCGGCAATCGCATGCTCATTCGTGGCGTCGCCGCCGAGGCCGTAAACGGTCTCTGTTGGAAAGGCGACAAGGCAGCCTTCGCGTAAAAGCGCGGCAGCTTGGGCGACGGTTTCGGGCGTCGCGGGAAGAAGAAGAGGCGATTTCGGCACTTTTTTCTCTTAAATCTCAGTTTTTTCAATAGATTAATTTCACATGACAGCACGCAGGTCAACGGATATTCTGCCGCCCATGTCACGTTTGTTAAACTTTGCCTTTGCGTCCTTGGCGACGCTTTTTGCGCTTGTTGCTATCCTCATCGGCCTCTTGGCCTGGAAGATGACGGCGCGGCCATTGGCGTCGAGTGATTTGACGCCTTATGTCGAGGTCGTTTTCGGACGTCTGGCTCCGGGAACGAAAGCTTCGATCGGGCATTCCGAAATTACGTGGGATAATCGCAAACATATTATCTCGATCCGCTGTAAGGAGGCGACGCTTGCTGACGAAGCGGGGGCCATGGTCGCCTCGTTCCCAGATGTCAGCTTTAAGGTTGGTATTTGGAGCCTTTTGCGTGGCCGCGTCGTGCCAATGGAGTTTAAGGCTGATCATGCGCAATTTTGGCTGATCCATCATCAAGACGGTTCTTGGTCTGGCGGTGGCGGCTCAATGAAGGCCTCAGGCGGCGACAGCGGCACAGATGTCTTTGGCTTTTTGCAAGATGTTGGCGACGAGCTCGCCAACGAAGATTTAATGCACGGGTTGGCCATTAACGAGGCCGTTTTCTCGGTGCACGATGAAACGATCCAAAAGGAATGGGCCGTCACGGCACGCGAGATCGCTTTGTTGCACAACAAAGCCGATACAAATGGCGAGGCAAAAATCGAAGTCACGCAAGGCGACCGGACGGCTTTTTTGACGGCGCGTTATCACTACGACCGGCCTTCGCGCGAGCATCAAAGCTCCTTTACCTTCCAAGATATTCGTTTGCCGGCGCTCGCTTCTCAGGATGCGCGGCTTGGGGTTTTGGCGGCTTTCGATTTGCCGCTGACCGGCACTTTTGCCTTTAATACCGATCGCGCGCTCAACGTTTCGTCTGCTTCGCTAACGATAGATGGTGGCGCAGGCCGGATTGTTAGCCCCGATATGTGGGACGCGCCGCGCACGGTACGCAGCTTCGGTTTCGATGCGCATTTCACGCAAGCAAAATCCATGATCGAGGTTACGCGTTGTGCGCTCGACATGGATGGAACCGTTCTTTCCGTGACGGGACAGGCGAAAACGCCGCCCAGCCGCGATCTTATTTGGCGCCATCCGCGTCAGGACGAATCCTTTGAGGCCAAAGTTAAATTGGCAAACTTGCCAATGGATCATTTCACGGAAGTCTGGCCGAAGCTGGCTGTGCCGAACGCGCGGTCTTGGATGGCTGAGCATATGACGCGCGGCCGCTTTTCGCAGGGTGAAGTAACGCTTCGCGGTAAAATTCAATGGGACGATTTGGAAAAATCGACATTGCTTTCCGGCGACGGGAAAATCGCAGCTGATAGCGCGCACGTGACCTATATGCCGGGTATGCCCGGTATCGATAATGTCAGCGCCGAGGCGACGTTCGATCTCGACCATATGGACGTTAAAATTCTAGGCGGTCATACGGGTGACATTAAGTTGTTGCCGTTCACCTTGCGCATGACCGATTTCGAAAAGGATACGCAATATATCACCATCCCGGTTCACTTGACGGGGCCGACGGCCAGCGTTTTAAAACTTTTGGATTCGCCGCCGCTTGGCTATGCCAAGGCGATTGGGCTTTCGTCGGCGGATACGGGCGGACAAGTCGAAGGCATTTTGACGCTTCGTCTGCCGATGCTCAACGCGCTTTTGCTCAAAGACGTGGAATACAAAGCCGATGCGACGTTTAAGGATCTTGGGCTCAAAAATATGATCCCAAAGGTCGAGGTTTCGCAGGGCAATCTTGCCTTCCATCTCAAGGAAGACGGCTTTGCGCTTGAAGGGCCGCTTGCGCTCAATAACGTACCGTTCAACTTGGTTTGGAAGAGCGCTTTTGAAGCTAAACCAAATGTGCCTTTGCATGATGCTGTGGTAACGGGTTCTTTGAAAGACGAACAATGGGCTGCCTTTGGGCTCGATAAGTTTGTTAAGTCGGAAGGGCCCACACCGCTTCGCGTTGAATTTATAAACGTCAAAAAAGGTCTATCCCGCGTTTCGGCTGAGATGGATTTTAAAAACGCGTCACTTCAAATGAAGACCATAGGCCTTGATAAACCTCGTGGCGTGGCGGCGAAATTGAACCTTGAGGCCGAAAGCGCCGATAAGAAGGGGCTCCTGATTAAATCGATGTCTTTGCGCGGCCAAGATATCAACGTGCGCGGCACGGCGGAGCTTGATCCAGACACAGGCGATTTGCGTCGCGTGCAGCTTAAGCCTTTTATTCTTGGGCAAAATGACGCTTCAATCGATATTTTGAATCCTAAAAATGTGTCCGATCCGGTTCATGTCGCTGTCGAAGGAAAAGTTCTCGATATCAGCGGTCTTGACGACGACGCGGATGACAAGAAAAAGGAACCCGATACGCGCGGCAAAGTTTATGAGCTGAGGCTCGATAAATTGATAACTGCCAATAAGGCTTTCCTGACGAATGTCGCGGTGCGCGCCGAAAAAGACCCTATCGGTTGGCTTGCGATTGATTTCAACGGTACGGCTTTGGGCGAAACGCCTGTGCGCATCTTGCTGGCCAATGAAGGCGTGCGCCGCAAGTTTGAGGTTTCAACCGAGAATTTCGGCAATGCGCTTAAAGGTCTTGGCTATGGCGAAGTCGTTAACGGTGGCAAATTGTGGATTGAGGGCGAAAGCCCCCCCGATGAACCGCGCGTCATTCGCGGCAAACTCAAGCTAACGTCTTTCTCCGTGTCGGGGCTACCAATTCTGGCGCGATTGCTAAGCGCTATTTCACCCTTTGGCTTTGTCGATATGATCACGGGTGACGCGGCCTTTGATCGCTTGCAAGGCGGCTTTAAATGGTCAGGCCATCAAGTTGACCTATCAAAAGTGCGCGCCATCGGTTCGGTCGTTGGCATTAACGTGGATGGTCATGTTGATACGCTTGCGAATACCGCGACGTTGAGCGGCACCGTCGTACCGTTCAGCTTTATGAACAGCGTGATTGGCTCCATACCGCTTTTAGGTGACGTGATCACGGGGGGGGACGGGCAGGGCGTGCTGGCCGCCTCGTTTACGGTGCATGGGGCGCTTGACGATCCGAGCGTGAGCGTTAACCCTATTTCGCTTTTGACGCCGGGCTTTTTGCGCAATTTGTTCTTTGCAGGCGAAGAGTCCGAAGAGCCGCCCGAAAAGAAATAAGCGATGAAACTATAAAACGGGGTTCTTGTTCTCGCGTTTGACGCCTTTTTTGTGTAAAAAGCATCATCGCTTTTTAACATTTTGTCGGCCCATGTTTGATTTAGATTGTGCGCGCTTTTATATTCGTTCGCCTGATGAGATGGCTTCGCTTGGTCATTGCTTCGGTTCGACTTTTGTGACGCCATTTCTTCGCAACAATACGGAAAATCTTGGCGGTGTCATAGGCCTTTATGGCGCTATCGATTCCGGAAAAACGACGTTCTGTCTGGCTTTTCCCGATGCGTTAGGCACGTTCGTCTCGGACGTTGTTCGGGAGGCCGCTTTTGATCTTTTCGAACGGCGTGAACCTGATCTTCGCTATCGCTATGCCGATATTGGTTATAAGACCTACCCCGATTCAAGCCGTTGGCCATCGAAAAAAGATCAGTTTCCTGTTCGGCTGAAACTGAATCTTATCGAACATGAATTTGAAAAAACGCATCGGCTTTCTATTCGCAAGCAAGCGGGCGATCCGGGCGTCGATGTGATTGAACATCCGTCCATTCCGTATGTTCTACGGGCCGATGCTGTCGTGTCGATTTCTTCTACGGAGGAATACAAAGATAATCTGCGCTATTTCGCGCGGATTATGCGCGCGACAAAGAAAGCTTTGTGCGCGCCTAAAGACACTTCTGTTTATCCCTATTCAATTTGGAACATGGCTCAGATGGAACGGGCGCAGCGTTTTTACCGCTCGGATTTGCCAGGATTGCTTCGCGCAACAACGCAATGGATGGATCGTGGCGGCAAGGGTCGCATCGTTCAAATCTCGTTCCTCAATCAGGAACCGTCTGGCCCTGTTCGTGAGGCGACCCATGCTTTTCTTTCGCAAGCGATGCAGCTGGGATAAAGGCTATTTCTCTTTGGCGGGCGGGTTTTTGTTGTCTTCGTCAACATAGCGTTGAATGCCTTCGCGCCAATCTTCGGCCGTTTGGAAATGGCTGCCCCAAATGCCGCTCTTTTCGCTGTGCGCTTTCTTTTCATCTTCCAGATAGGGCGGCGTGAGCGTTCCGGCTGGTGCGCTCAGAGCCCACCCCTTGCGCACCAAGAGGCTGGCTACGTCTTCCTTTTCATCGTGAAATTGCCGGAAGCATTGCGCTGACATCGGCTCTTCGCCGGTTTTATTTTTGACGTGGCATTCCAGCATGTGGTCTTCGACGAAGTGGCGTAGGACAAGGGTCGCTTGCTCGCCGCAATCCCATGCCGTGCCGTTTTGCCAGCATTGCTGATCTGGGGCGAGCGTACTGACGCCCCACAGAGAAATTTTTTTACCGTCGATAGCGAGAAGGTTGGACGATTCAATGACAGGAACGCCCGAGATAACTTCGTCGGGCGAACCGGGTGGCCTGAGCATATCTGCACGTGCAGCGCCAAGGCTTAAAACAAGCCCTGTCACAGCAAGTAAAGCGCAGCGCGGGAATCCAATCTTCATGTTCATCCCAAGTCAGCTCATAGTTTCGAAAGCGAACGGCATGGCCTTCGCCAGGCTTCGATGTTATACCGGGACATGTTATTATAAAAGTTTCGCGTAAAAAGAAACCCTTCTTGCAAAAGGTGCCCTCAGATGACCGAAAAAGCTCAAACGCGTACCGAAACGGATACGATTGGCCCCATCGAAGTTCCCGCAGCGCATTATTGGGGCGCGCAGACCCAACGAAGCCTTCAAAACTTCAAAATTGGCGGCGAACATATCCCAGAGGAGCTTATTCGCGCTTTAGGGGCGGTTAAAAAGGCCGCAGCGCTTGCCAATGTCGCTTTGGGCGTCTTGGACCCTGATTTGGGCGCGGCCATTGCGGAGGCTGCTCAGGAGGTTTACGAGGGCCGCTATCCGCGCGAGTTCCCGCTTGTTGTTTGGCAGACGGGTTCTGGCTCGCAAACCAACATGAACGTCAATGAGGTTATTGCCAATTTGGCTATCGAGCGGCTTGGCGGCGTTCTGGGGAGCAAAAAGCCCGTTCACCCCAACGATCACGTCAACCGGGGGCAAAGCACCAATGACGGCTTTCCGACGGCCATGCATATCGCCGCTGTCACGATGGTCGAGGACGAATTGGTTCCGTCTTTGACGCTTTTGCATGAGGCGCTTCAGGCGAAGGCCGAGGCTTTCGCCTCGATCATCAAAATTGGCCGCACGCATTTGCAAGACGCTGTGCCGATGACGCTCGGGCAAGAATTTTCGGGGTACGCAAGACAGGCGGAGCTTTCCATCGAACGGGCGCGGACGGCTTTGGTTCATCTTTATCCGCTTGCGCAGGGCGGCACGGCTGTGGGGACGGGGCTGAATGCCAAGGTCGGTTTTGCGGAACTTTTCGCTTCGGAAATAGCAAAGCTGACGGGCAAACCTTTTGTGACCGCATCGAATAAGTTTGAGGCCTTGGCCAGCCGCGATGCGCTTGTCGAGCTTTCGGGGGCGCTTAATACCATCGCCGTTAGCTTTATGAAAATTGCGAACGATATACGCCTTTTGGGTTCAGGTCCGAATTGCGGTATCGGTGAACTTATTTTGCCTGCGAACGAGCCCGGTTCTTCGATTATGCCGGGGAAAGTCAATCCGACGCAGTCGGAGGCTTTGACGATGATTGCCGCTCAGGTCATGGGCAACCATGTGACGGTGAGCGTGGCGGGATCGAACGGACATTTTGAGTTGAATGTCTTTATGCCCGTGATTGCCTATAACGTTTTGCAGTCGATCAAGCTTTTGGCCGATGGCGTGCGCAGCTTTACGCTTCATTGCGTGCGCGGCCTTACGGCCAATGAAGAACGCATTGCCGATCTTGTCGGCCAAAGCCTGATGTTGGTTACGGCGCTGAGCCCTATCGTCGGTTATGACAACGCGGCGAAGATCGCTAAGAAAGCGCAGGCCGAAAAGAAAACCTTGAAACAAGCGACGGTCGAACTCGGCCTTTTGAGCGCCGAGGATTATGACAAGCTTGTGCGGCCCGGCGATATGATTGGGCCTTCCAAATGACAGAGGCCACGCCCGCCCTACAAAAACGCTCGCTGGTTTTGGCCGGACACCGGACGAGCGCGACGCTTGAAGCTGCTTTCTGGGAAGAGCTGGAGCGTATCGCTGTGGCGCGTGGCCTTTCGCTTAACAAACTGGCGACGGAAATTGATGCCACGCGCGACGGTAATTTATCCAGCGCGCTTAGGGTTTATGTGTTGGAGACGCTAAAAAAAGGTCTTTAAAATTTGAACAAGCCTTCCGCGCCGCTGCGGTGAGCTTGTTTGGAATCGATCATACCTTGGGCGCGCGCGATCTCGGCCTCGAGTGAGGCGATGTAATCGTTGAGATCACCGATAGACATGCCTTCGAGGTCGGCTGGTTTAGCCGTGGGGCGCGGCGGGTCGATGTCGTCGGGATTGATCATGGCAACAAAACTCCTTGCGAAAAGAGAAGAGGGCAGACAAAGCCGCCTCAGCTGCGTATGATAATCACACCGCGTTTCTTGTCACCCCTTAAGAACAGGTTGTCGCCATGACAAAATTTCTCTCTCTTTTTTGCCTGTTTTTTCTCGTTTTTGCCTTGAGCGCCTGCGGCCATTCGACGCCTGCTTCGCCTTCGCCTGCGGCCGATTCTTCTGGCGTTTCGGTTTCGCCGGTTTCGGAAGACGAAGATATTTGCATAGGCCCCTCGTGTACCTGCGAAGCAGAGTAAAAGCCTAATATACTGATATGTAATGAAATAAATTTTACTCCTTAGGGCATAAAAGGGTGGAAACGTGTCGCGTTCTTTCCTAAAATCGGTATCGAAGTGGACGCCGGATAGGCCGGCCCTGCCGCTTTAATCGATCCAGAAAAAATGTGGGCTTTTGGATCGTCCGGTTGTTTCGTGCGACCGGATGAAGCCACAGCCTTATATTAACGAAGGGAGATCATGATGCCGCTTCCTCTTATGCCGAAAGCAACAGCCGTTTGGCTTGTTGAGCATACGGCCTTGACGTTCGAACAAATCGGACAATTTTGCGGCTTGCATAGCCTTGAGATTCAGGCCATCGCCGATGGCGATGTGGCCAACGGTATGCTTGGCCTCGATCCTGTGATGAATGGCCAATTGTCGCCGGAAGAAATCAAACGTTGCGAAAAAGATTCGCGCGCGCATCTCAAGCTTTTACGCAGCGATTTGCCGCAGCCGGTGGTTCGTGCCAAAGGGCCGCGTTATACGCCAGTTTCTAAGCGTGCCGATAAGCCAGATGCTATTTCGTATCTCGTCAAAACTTATCCAGAACTGCAGGATTCGCAAATCGCGCATCTTTTGGGCACAACCAAGGATACCATTGCTAAAGTGCGCGATCGTTCGCATTGGAATTCGCCGAACATCAAGCCACGCGATCCTATTTTGCTTGGCCTTTGTAAGCGTACCGATTTGGAAGCTGCTTTGAAAAAAGCGCAGCGCCGCCTTGCGCGCGCAAAAAAAGCGGGTGAACAAGTCGCCGAGGGCAGCCCCTTTGTCGGCGACGATGAAACAGTCATTGAGGTGCCGGAAACGGAAGCGCCGATCTTGAGCTTTGGTTCCGACGATCAACAGCCCGACATCGATCCCGATGATATGACGCGGAGCTTGGGTTGATTACTCAGCCCTGAACGCAAAAGGCCGGATCTTTCGCAGATCCGGCCTTTTTTATTCTTTCCGCACTTACTTCAGGCGGCGTCTTCCTCATCGTCTTCGTCGTCTTCTAGTCGCACAATTTCATCCTTTAAACTGAGCTTTTCTTTTTTGAGACCTTGGATTTTTTGTTCATCCTTTGCTGGTCTTTTTTCTTCTGTGTGGAGTTCGCTCTCAATTACCGTGTGACGAGCCTTGAGAGATTCGATGCGTTGAGCAAGGGCCATAGGCACTCTCCTTTTCAGACTGGAACGATCTTGAAAGCCATTATACCGCTTTTTTCGTCAGACAGGGCGATAAAAAGAAGGCAACCCTCTAAGTGTAGCGCTTCTGGCTTAAGAAGCCGTAAAATGGCGGCTAAGGGCTATGTTTAGGCCCGTGCATCGCCAAAGGAAATGCCAAGCCCGCGCGCCGTTTCGACCAAAGCGCCTTCGGGATCGACTTCCTGATAATGCGCGATAGCGTCAGCAATGGGCACGTCGATGACGCCACGGTTCGACCAGCCGACCATGCGGTCAAAGCGGCCTTCGCGGATCAGCTCAACGGCATGAACGCCGAATGCCGAAGCCAACAAACGGTCTTGCGCGCTCGGCTGGCCGCCACGTTGCACATGGCCCAAGACGGTCACGCGCGTTTCTGCCTGACACATATCCGCGATTTCCGCGCCGATATAATGGCCGATGCCGCCAAAACGTTTTTGGCCGCCGTAAAACGAAACCATCAGATTTTCGCCGCCAATCGTTTTGACGGCTTCGGAAACGACGATCAGCGCAAAGTTGCGTCCACGCGAGCGTATTTTTTTAATGTGCGCGGCGATGGCTTCAAGCGAATAGGGAATTTCGGGAACAAGGATCACGTCCGCGCCGCCCGCAATGCCAGCGGTAAGGGCGATATGGCCTGCGTCACGTCCCATGACTTCAAGGATCATGATGCGGTCGTGGCTGGCCGCCGTCGGTTGTAACCGATCCAACGCTTCGGTCGCGACGGATACGGCGGTATCGAATCCGATGGACGTTTCGGTCAGGCCGAGGTCATTGTCGATGGTTTTAGGAATGCCGATAAGCGGAAAGCCGCCTTGATCGGCCAAACGGCGCAAAATCGCCAGACTGCCATCGCCGCCGACACCAATCAAAGCGGTGCAGCCAAGGCTTTTGAAACCTTCAATGATCGTCTCGGACATATCTTTTGTTGTGCCATCGGCCATCGGATAGGCAAAGGGGTTGCCTTTATTCGTTGTGCCGAGGATTGTGCCGCCTTGACGCAGCATCATGGTATCGACGCTTTCGACCGAAATCTTGCGTGCGCGAACCGGGCGCTCAAGCAAGCCATGCGTGCCGTCTTCGATCCCAAAAACTTCCCAGCCGAGCTGCGTTGCATGCAGGACGACCGCGCGGATGACGGCATTCAGACCGGCGCAATCGCCGCCGCTGGTTAAAATAGCAATACGTTTGACAGACTCGGTCATCGGAAACCCCTTGATTTAACTCCGCCTCTTTTAGCAGGAAAAAAAGGCGAGGGAAACCGTAGCTTTCTTATTGATTCTGTGTTACAATCGCCCGTATTCACGTCTATGAAAAGCAGATATGAGCAATCAAGAAAAACTCAAAGAGCGTCTCGAGCTTCTGAAAGCGGAACATCGCGATCTCGACGACGCCATTCTGGCCTTAACCCAAAGGCCTATGCCCGATATGATTCAGTTGGCTCGTTTGAAGAAGAAAAAGCTTCAATTGAGAGACGATATCTCGCGCATTGATAGTGAGCTTTTGCCAGATATTATAGCCTAAGCCCTGACCCTAGCTTTTAAGCTGCGTCAGGTTGCTGGCCGCTTGCTTGAGCCCCACGGCAAGGTCTTCCTTTTCCTGAAAGGTATAGGCGCCATAAGTCACGTTGGGTCGTAGCGTTAGGCCTTCTTTGGCGGCGAGCGCGGCAAAAACCGCTCCGGCCAATTGCTCGCCTTTCTTCCATGCGTTTTCGTTATCGCAGCGCGGCAGTAAAATGCCAAACTCATCGGTGGCTAACCGGCCTAAAATATCGCTTCGTCTGATGCTTGCGGCTAGCGTATCCGAAACGCAGCGCACCGCCCATTCGGCGGCTTGCCTTCCGTGGCGCGAGGCGAGCTCATCGAGATTCTCAATATCAAAATAAAGCACGCTGGAGAGACCGCCATACCGTTCGTCAAAGGCGAGCATGCGGGCGACTTCGCGATTAAATTCGGGTCGCGTGAGAACGCAGGTTGAAAGCTCGTTTGCCGCTGGCTGATGCTCAAGCGTTTTGAGCCGGGTTTCCAGCTCATGGATGCGCAGGCGCGCTTCGACAAGCTCGCTACAGACGTTTTGCCATATCATTTGCTGTTTGACAGTCAGCGGCGTATCCGCCATCTGGCTGATGAGAAGGTCGAAGGGTGAGATCAAGGAAAACCTACCTTAAGGGCCGTTTATCAAAAGTCGGATAAGTCTCTAGGAATTTCCTGAAAAAGTCATTAATTTAGCTCTTTCCGTTCGCAAGGAGGATTCATGCCCCGTCAAGCCGCCAAGCCTTTTAAGGCTAAAAAAGTCGATTTACAGCCCGTTATCGGGATTGTTATGGGAAGCCAGTCCGATTGGGCGACGCTTGAAAATGCGGCGAACGTCCTCGATTCCTTTGGTATTCCTTACGAAGTTAAAATCGTTTCCGCGCACCGTACGCCGCAAAGGCTTTTTGCCTATGCCGTGAGCGCGGCTGAGCGCGGCCTTAAAGTGCTGATTGCAGGCGCAGGTGGGGCGGCGCATTTGCCCGGTATGACGGCGGCCTTAACGCCGCTTCCTGTTTTGGGCGTGCCCGTGCAATCGCGCTCTTTGGATGGCCTTGATAGCCTTCTTTCTATTGCGCAAATGCCCGGCGGCATTCCGGTCGGCACGCTGGCCATCGGCAATGCGGGCGCAATCAATGCGGCCTTGCTTGCCGTATCGATCCTTGCGTTAAGCGATGCGCGCTTGGCGAAGCTTTATGCTCAATGGCGTGATGTGCAGACCGCTTCGGTCGCGTTGGAGCCAAAGAATGAGCCTGTGGCCAAAAAACGTAAACCGGCGAAGAAAAGCAAGAAGAAGTAAGATGAAAATTCTTCCTCCCGGTTCGACCATTGGTATTCTTGGCGGCGGACAATTAGGCCGCATGACGGCGATAGCTGCCGCTCAGCTTGGCTATCATGCGCATATTTTTTGCCAGCACGAAGACGAACCGGCCGTCGAAGTTTCAGCGGCACATACGATTGCGTCTTTTGACGATGTCGAAGCCTTGACGCGTTTTGCCAAGGCCGTCGATGTCGTGACCATCGAATGGGAAAATGTACCGACAGCGGCCTTGGAAATTATCGGGCTTCAGACCGATGTGTTTCCGGGCCCCGATGTTTTACATAAGGCGCAGGATCGCGGCCTTGAAAAAGGAGCGGCGCGCGCGGCAGGGATCGGCACGGCTGATTATGCCGTCGTTGCTTCGGCTGAGGAACTTGAAAACGTTTTGCCGCGTTTCGCGCGGCCTTGCCTTTTGAAATCGACGCGCATGGGCTATGACGGCAAAGGGCAGGTGACGATTACACCGGCTCTATCGGCACAGGATGCCTGGGCGCAGATGGGAAGCGATGAAGGCATTGTCGAAGCGTTCGTCGATTTTGCCTGCGAAGTTTCGGTGATTGTGGCGCGGCGCGAAGATGGTGTCAGCGCGGCTTTCCCGCCTGTGCGCAACGTGCACCGCGATCATATTCTTTTTGAAACCTATGCGCCTGCCGAAATCGACGAGAACGTTGCGGTTGAGGCCAAGAAAATCGCGCTTACGCTGACGGAAAAACTTGGCGTCGTCGGGTTGCTCGCCGTTGAAATGTTTGTGCTGAAACAACCGAATGAAAAAGGCCAGCGCGTTTTGGTGAACGAAGTTGCGCCGCGTCCGCACAATTCCGGTCATTGGACGATTGATGCCTGCGGCTGCAGCCAGTATCAACAACTTGTGCGCGCTGTTTGCGGCTTGCCGCTTGGCGATCCGACGCCGCTGTGCAAAGCCGTGATGCGTAATTTACTGGGCGACGAAGTGAACGACGCGATGGGCTATTTGAATGACCCGACCGCTTGTGTCCATCTTTATGGCAAGAAAGAAGCGCGCAAGGGCCGCAAGATGGGCCATGTTACTTTTAGGAGGAAAGAATGAACGCTTTTATTACAGCTCAGACGCCTGTTACGGACGAAGTGCTTCGTGTCATCGCTCATTTGCCGACGAAGAGCCTGGCCATTGTTGCGGAGGCTGGTTTCTTCAAGAAACTTGAGGACAAGGATTTTATGCGCCTAGCCGTCTTGCTTGCGCAAAAGGGGTATGACGAAGGTGGCTGTCCTATCGGCGCGGTTGTGGTCGATAATGAAATACGTCAAATCGTCGGTAAGGGCCATAATACGCTTGTGCAGGATAACGATCCGTATAATCACGGTGAAACGTCAGCCATCCGCGATGCCGGGCGTCAGGATTTCAGTCGCATGACCATTTTTACGTCGCTGAGCCCTTGCGATATTTGCGCGACGCTTCTTTACATGCGCCAGTTTAAGCGTGTGGTTGTTGGCGATGTAACCAGCGCCTCGGGTAACGAAAAGATGCTCCGCGAAAAAGGCGTGATCGTCGATATTCTAGAAGATCAAATGGGCATTGCGCTTTACGGCAAATACCGCGCTGAGAGCCCCGCGTTGGATCTTGAAGATTGGAAAGGCCTTGCCGCTGTGACGGACCGTACCTGAGAATAGTGTTACGGCGTTTGTGGAAGGGTTTTAAGGGAGGCAACTTTCTTGCCTCCCGGATCCTTGAGCTTTTTCACTAATTCTGCATAGGCGGCTTTGCACGCGGCGTCGTGCTTTTCGCGTTCAGCCTCAAAGGAGGCTTCGTGCAATTTTTGTCCTTCTTTAAAATCGCGGCCAACATAGTTTTCTTTCCATTGGGAGCTGCAGCCCTCGTTATTTAACATGTGTAATTTCATGAGGGGTGACATAGCGCTTAATTGGTCTTTTTCAACGCGTCCATCTGGATTGATGTTATATAACTCGCCTGCATAAAATGAGCCTTTGCAGGAAATGATTGAGGCGCTGCCGACGATCGTTGTTTGAAGCTTTTTGGCCATATGGGCATAGCGGGCCATGTCATTGGGCGACTCTTCGCTGAATGTATCGCAAGCAAAGAAGACGATGCGCTTTGCAATTTGTTTGCCGAGTTTTTGTTGTTCTTTATAGATGCCGTCTAAGATGTAGAAGGTTGAAATGAATTGATCCCCCTTTGTTGCTAGCATATTGGGGGCGCCGTGCGATTGGATGACAAGACTATCAAGCGTTCCATTTTTCTTAACTTGCTTGACCGTCTCGGCTAGCGTTTCCTTTATGCTGCCGTCCTTTAAATTGACCAACGTTGAACCGTTCCATGTGTACGCATTATTAGATTGAGCGTTTGCAAAGCCGATACTGTCCGAAGGTTCGATAAGGACAAGCTCGTTTTTTTGCTGGGGGGCAATGTTTCGTAATATGATTTTGGTTGATGCAATCGGGGGATACATCAGCAAGAAATAACTAATTGTTCCAAGAACTGGCAGAAGAAGAAAGTTTCTCAGCTTTCTTCGTAGGGGCGTTTTCGTTTCGAAAACATCGCGCTCATTCCGAGAAAAGTCGGAAGCAATCCCGCTTGTTTTATCTAGATAAAAGCGCCGCATAAAAGGGACCTAAATCAATAAATAATATCAATTCATCTATGCCATATCTTGACTAAGATCAGATTAATTTATTTAAAATCAATAGGGTTAGCCTTTATCCCATCAGCCATTTCAGATCGTCGGGTGAAAGCCTGGCCGCTGCGCCGGGCGCATCACCAAAGAGCGCGGAGGCCAGCCCCGATTTCTTTGCTTGCAGCTCAAGAATGCGCTCTTCCACCGTGCCTTCGGCAATAAGCTTGTACACAAAGACGGGCTTGTCCTGACCAATGCGGTGTGCGCGGTCGGTTGCTTGGTTTTCAACAGACGGATTCCACCACGGATCGTAATGGATGACCGTGTCGGCCGCCGTAAGGTTGAGACCGGTACCGCCTGCTTTGAGGCTGATGAGGAATAACGGCACATCGCCTTTTTGGAACTGCTTGATTGGCGTTGCGCGATCTTTGGTTGAGCCGCGCAATTCGACAAATGGGATCTCCAATTTTTTGAGCTCCGGTTTGATGAGATCGAGCATGCTTGTGAACTGCGAGAAAAGCAAAATCTTGCGGCCTTCTTCGATCAAAGTCGGCAGCATCGTCATGAGTTCTTCAAGCTTGGCAGATTCCAAGACATTTTTCGCGGCTTCAAGTTTCACAAGGCGCGGATCGCAGCAGGTCTGTCGCAATTTCAACAAGGCATCAAGGATCACGATATGGCTGCGGGCGATACCCTTGGCCGCGATTTCCTCGCGCACCTTGTCGTTCATCACATGACGGACGGCTTCGTACAAATCGCGCTGTTCGTCGGTCAATGTCACGCGGCGAATGATCTCCGTTTTCGGCGGCAATTCTTTGGCCACGTTGCCCTTGAGGCGGCGGAGGACGAAAGGTCGCAGGCGCTTGGCTAAAAGATCTTTGCGTTCTGTATCGTCGTCGCGTTCGATCGGCGTGCGATAATGCTTGGTAAAGCTTTTGTGGTCACCCAAAAGGCCAGGCATCAGAAAGGTGAACAAAGACCACGCTTCGCCCAAATGATTTTCAACCGGCGTACCTGTCAGGCAAAGGCGTTGCCTTGCGGGAAGCGAGCAAGCCGCCTGCGTCATTTTTGCTGTTGGATTTTTGATGGCCTGCGCTTCGTCGAGCACAATGATGCTCCATTTCTTTTCGCGCAGAATTTCAACATCGCGCGGCAAGAGAGGATACGTTGTGAAAACGATATCGGCTTTTTCTATTTCATCGAAACGTTTCAATCGTTCGCGGCCATGGAGCGTGAGCGTTTTGAGCGAAGGCGTAAAGCGTGCGGATTCCGATTGCCAGTTGGCGATCAAGCTGGTCGGCATGACGATCAGGCATGGGTCCAGAAGCTTTTTCTGTTCCTTCAGCGACATCAAATAGGTCAAAGCCTGTACCGTTTTGCCGAGACCCATGTCGTCGGCCAAGATGCCCGAAAGACCATAGCGACCCAGGAAATGCAGCCAATAATAGCCTTCAAGCTGATAGGTGCGGAGCCCCGTCGTCAAGCCTTTGGGGAGAGGGACGGCCTCAATGCCGGTGAAGTCACCCAGTTTTTCGACAAGTGCTTTGAGATGTCCTTCGCCCAGCCAGCGTTTGTGTGTAATGGCCTCAAGCTTAACAAGCGCTGCCGCCAGATCCATCGAGACTTTAAGTTTGCCTTCTTCATCCAAAGCTTTCGGATCGAACAGCTCAACTAAGGTTTTCAGGATTGTTTGCACACGCTCAGCGGGAAGGGCGACTTGGCGTCCGTCGGGCAAGGGCACATAGCACTTGCTGGATTGTGTCAGGCGTTCAATTTCGTCAAGCGACGGCAAGCGTCGGATCATAGCAACCAAAAGAGGGAGCAGTTTGATCCGTTGGCCACCCACAGAGATGCCAAGGTCAAGCGCGAACCACCATTCGCCGTTTTGCGTGAAATTGGCGTCGATCTCGGTGTTGTCCGGTTCGATAATCTCTGTTTTAAACGAAACGTCGCGGTCGATTTCGAAACCTTCATCGGTTAAGCGCTTTTCGGTGTCGTAGCTAAAATCAAGCCAGTACCAAGGCGCGGATTCCATATTCGGCGCAAAGGGCCAGCCGCGCGGATCGTGTAGCTCGGTGGCTTCGCAGGGGGTAAGCCCAAACTTTGCGAGCGTATGAACGGCTTGTTCTTCGGCCTTACGGTCGCGGTCAAAAAGGACGATTTCGCCGTCGCGCTTGTCTTGATAATGCGTTGCCGCGTCGAGCGGATGGACATTTTGTCCCGGATAGGCAAAGCGGAGAAAAGCCCGCGCTTCGATGTTCGCTTCTTTATCCGATGTGTTGAGCCGCACAAGGCGCAAAACAGGATGGGGTTTGCCTTTGCCCTTGCCTTTTTGCGCGCGCGTCAATTTATAGGGGCGCGGAATGGCGCGCTTTGGTGCTTTGAGCCGTTCACGCAGAATGCCGACTTCCTTTTCGCCGATGGCGTCACCGGACAAAAAGCGGAACAGGGTTTCGTTATCGACGGCGCTGCGCAACGGCCCGGCTTCGCCTGTGATCGGCGAGACGTACCAGGGCGAACGCGAAAGCAAAAGAGTAAGACCTTCGTGATCGGGCTTCAGACATGGCTTTTGGCTGCCGTCCGGCAAAAGCTCCCAATCGAGCGTTGCCGTACGTTCGGGGCCGAGAATAAGCGGCAATTCCGCACGTTCGTTCATAAAGGTACGGCCTGTGTGGATCAGGCGGCGCAGGACGAGGTCGATGATTTCGGGATCGGTTGGCGGAACCCAGCTTGATGAAAGATGCTTGTTCGCGCCCGGTATGTCGATTGACGCAAGGCTGAGGACGTTAAGGTCCGTCGCGTCAAGAATGGGGTTGAATTCCTGCAATGCTTGCAATTGTTGAAACGATTGCGATTTTGGATAGCCCCATTCGCCACTTTGCATTTTGTGTTGAAGCGCGGGCGTCACGCAAAAATGCGGCAGGCGGCCAAGAAGCTCTGTGCCCAAGGTGTAAATGACGCGTTCGCTTTCCGCCGTTGCGTCCGTTGTTTTCGGTTCCTCTTCCAAAGCGCCGAGCCAGGCGCTGAGCTTGGCTGAAAGAGCCGAGCTTTTTGCAGTTTTGGGGCTCGGGTGACGGAGGCGCTCGATGTGGCGGTTTTCTTCCGCAATGGCTTCGTAAAGCGCGGCAGCCGCATGCTTGCACAAATAGCCCATGGGACAGGCGCATTGCGTTTCGAACGTTTTGCGCGCACCCGATTTGCGAAGGTCAATGCTGACGCGATAGGGATAGGGTTGGTTCCCTTGAACGAGTGCTTCGACGTGCGCACCGTTTTTTTCAATAGTGATGTCTTTCACTCGCCCTTCGGCCTGATAGACTTTGCCACGGCTGTTGTCGCGTGGATCGAAGGAACGAACGATATCTTGAGCTGTAAAAATCACAATAAACCTGCCTGCACCGGAAACGAACGGAGTAGGATACAAACCTAGCTTTTGATTAGCAAGGGTAGCGTGCGCACGATACGAAGAAAAATTACGCTTTGAAGCGTTTGAGCAGGCTTCCGAAGTCAACAGCGCCCGTTATTTGCAAAAGAACGCCATAACCAAGGGATGCCGCCCCAATTAAAAGCGAAAGTGACGCGCCTTTGACGATCAAACGGCTCGTATCGAACCAGTTGGCTATGCCTTGGGTCAGGAAGAAGGTTAAGATTGCCATGCCTAAACCCGCGAGCAGAAAGCGCGGCAGGCTCTTTTTCAGGCTGTCGTCGATCAGCGATTCGCCTTGGCGGCGTAAAATCAGGAAAAGCTGGATGGCATTTGTCCACGTCGCAATGCTGGTGGCCAGCGCCATGCCAACATGGCCGATCAGATTCATAAGAACGATGGCGCTACCGACATTGACGGCCATCGAGATCATAGCGATTTTGACAGGCGTGCGCGTGTCATGCCGTGCGAAAAAGCGCGAGGCAAAAACTTTGACGAGAAGAAAGGCCGGAATGCCGAGCGAATAAGCCATCAAAGCTTTGGCGGTTTCGATCGTGTCGGCGTGCGTGAAGGCACCATGTTCGAACAAAGTCTGAACAATAGGTTGAGCCGCAACGCCAAGACCGATAGCCGAAGGCAGGCCGAGCGCAATGCAGAACTCGACGGCGCGGCTCACATAATGTCGCACGGCATTTGTATCGCCATGGGCTTCATAGCGGGACAGGATGGGCAACAACGTTGTTGCAACGGCGATCCCCACGATACCAAGCGGCAATTGGTTCAGGCGGTCGGCGTAATAAAGGTATGAAACCGCGCCCGTCGGTAGGATGGACGCGAGGATGGTCGTCAAAAGCAAATTGATCTGCGCGGCGCCTGCGCCGACGGCGCCGGGGCCAATTTGCCGAAACAGGCGACGCGTCATGCCGCTCAGATGAGGTCGTACAAGGGGGATCACAAGACGCGCGCGCCAACAGCTGAGCGCTAGCCATCCGGCTTGAACCGCGCCGGAAATCGTCGTTCCCCAAGCGAGCGCCGTGCCAATAGGCCATTTCATAACATTGGCAATCAAAAGCGCTGCGACCATGACGATATTGAGCGCAACGGGCGCGGCAGCGCCGGGGCCAAAACGACCATGGGCGTTAAGGACGCCCGTTTGCAAAGCCGTGATCGAGATCAACAGTAAATAGGGGAAGGTGATGCGGCTGTATTTGACGGCAAGGACGAATTTGTCAGGCTCTTTTTGAAAGCCCGGCGCGATAATCTCAATCACCCAAGGCATCGCCGCAATGATGAGGATCGTGAAGGGCGTTAAGAATCCGATCAAAACGCCGAGAGCTTCGCCCGCAAATTTCTGTGCTGCTTCGTCGCCGTTCTTTTCGCTTTCGCTTGTGTAAAGCGGTACGAAGGCCGCCGAGAACGCGCCTTCGGCAAATAAACTGCGAAACAGATTTGGCAATCTTTGCGCGACAAAAAAAGCATCGGACTCTGCGCCTGCGCCTAAAAAAACAGCTGTCAGCGTGTCGCGGATAAAACCGCCGACGCGTGAGACGATGGTAAGGCCGCTAACTGTAAAAAGAGCGCGCGCAAAGTTCATAGGGCCTCACGGCGCGGCATAAAGGTAAAGCTGATAGAAAACGCATCCAGCCAGCGTGAGGCACAAGGCTGGGGCAAAGGGAAATTCCTTGCGGCCGATGAAATGGCTCCAAAGAAGGCCCATTAGCGCGCCAACAATGCCAGAGATAAACAGAAACCACGGTATCAGCATCGTCGGCAGCCAAAGGCCGGCGGCGGCAAAAAACTTCACGTCGCCAATCCCCAGCATTTCCTTGCCGCGTAGCTTGCTGTAGCCGATGGCTAGCAATAGGCCGAGGCCCAAAAGCCCTGCCGCGTTGACAAGGCCCATGAAAATATCGCCATTGCCGATCAACAGGCTGACAAGTCCCAAAAGGGCGAGAATGATATTGAGCCCATCGGGGATAATGCCAAAGGCGAGATCGACGACCGCTATGGCAGGGAGAAGACCGAGCGCAAGGCAAATAGGAATGCACAAAGGCGACCAACCGGCCAGCAGTACGGCACAGGCACCGAGCACAAAGCCTGTGATTTCGACGACAGGCTGCAACCAGAGGCCTTTGCGCTTCCCGCAGGGGCAGGGGAGTGCTGGCGCGTTCATACGCAAGAGCCAGCCGAAAAGCGGGAAATATTCGTGGAGCTGAAGGGGTCGCAGGCAAAAGATGCATTCCGGCAGGCGGCTTTCGCCGGGAAGGCGGTCTGCCGAGCGATAACCAAAATGCGCGCCGAGCGAAGCCGCTAAAAGACCGAGAGCGCCGCCGTAAAACAGGCCAAGCAGAAGGGAGAGATAAGCCGGGTGGTTCATGAGCGAAACGAACGTCCTTTTCCTTTTATGATGATCTTCCTTTGGACTCTTTCGAGGATGAAGTCAAATCCTCGTTAGGGTATTTCTCCAGCTTTTCGTTTCTTCTCAATAAGATAATCCAATTTCCTCAGCGCATTTTTTTGAAGCAGCGTTGGCGAAAAGCTGGCTGGGCCCTGAATAATGGCCTCGATGCCCGTTTCAGGGTCGATGGCGGCCACTCTGACGATCGAGCCGATCTTTGTAAGTTCAAAAAGGACTTCGCGAGGAGCTTTTGTCATGGGGTTGTTTAGGGTCAAGAGTATGCGATTCCTTGTAACAATATAAACCAGCTTGATTTTTATAGAAACCGCCTACCTAAAGTTGTAATAAAATACTATTGCACGCTATGCGCGATATTTTTGAATGAAAAAGGCTTGTTGGTTATTTGACATCCAAAAGCCAAAATCAGATTGAAATGACTTATGTTTTTAAGCTTGAAGGCAAGCGCCACCTGCGTTAGACCCTAACTTTCTCTATCGCGTGTGCCTGTCAAAGGCCTTTCTCTCTTGTTTGTAGGTTGTCATGACGGAAAATTCTTCCCCCATTCAGACCGATGTTGTTGTCATCGGCGCTGGCCCCATTGGCCTTTTCTCCGTTTTTGAGCTTGGTCTTTATGACATGAAGACCCATTTGATCGATATTCTGGATCGTGTGGGCGGCCAATGCGCTGAGCTTTATCCCGAAAAGCCAATTTACGATATTCCGGCTGTGCCCGTTTGTAAGGGATCCGAGCTGATCGATCGTTTGATGGAACAGACCAAGCCGTTTTCGCCGGTTTTCCATTTGGGGCAGATGGCCGAAAAACTTGAAAAGACTCCGGAAGGCTTGTGGCGCGTTTCGACGGACCATGGCACGGTTATTGATGCCAAGGTCGTCGTTTTGGCGGCGGGCGGTGGTAGCTTTGTGCCCAAGAAAATGCCGATCAAAGGCATTGAAGACTATGAAAACAAGTCTGTTTTCTATGCCGTGCGCAAAATGGATACGTTCCGCGGCAAGCATCTTGTCGTCGCGGGCGGCGGCGATAGTGCGCTCGATTGGGCCGTCAATTTGCAGCCGATTGCCGCCAGCGTGACGCTGATCCATCGCCGCAACGAATTCCGGGCTGCCCCGGATTCCGTTGGGAAGATGCGCGGCCTTGTTTCCGAAGGCAAAATGGCGCTCAAGATCGCCAACATTACGGGCGTAACTGGTGCGGATGGCCAGGTCAGCAGCCTGACGTTGAAAGAAGAGGGGGGCGAACCCTATGAAATGCCTTGCGATTGCTTGCTTGGCTTTTATGGTTTGACGATGAAACTCGGCCCGGTCGCCTCGTTTGGCGTTCATTTTGAGAGCGAGCTTGTTCCCGTCGATACGTCCTGTTTCGAAACGAACCTGCCCGGTGTATTTGCTGTTGGTGACATCAACACATATCCTGGTAAAATGAAGCTGATTCTATCAGGCTTCCATGAGGCGGCGTTGATGGCGAAAAAAGCGTTCTCTTACGTCCATCCGGATCAAAGATATCGCTTTCAGTACACGACTTCGTCAAGCAACCTTCATACGAAGCTTGGCAAAGAAGACTGCAATTGTAAGTGCAAGTAAGCTCAACCCTAGTTTAACGAGAAAGAAACATGCGCATTTTCTGCACAGATTTGGTCGGCAAAGTTCACGAACTTCCTGCGACGGAAGAATGGAGCGTGATGGAGATTATCCGCGAAGGTGGCATCCCCATTTTGGCTCAATGTGGCGGTTCGTGCGCCTGCGCTACTTGCCATATCTATGTCAAAGAGCCATGGAAGAGCCGTTTGCCAGCGCCGAGCGAAGAAGAAATTGGCATGCTCGATGGCGCTTTTGAGGTGACTGAAGAATCCCGCCTCGCTTGCCAAGTTTTCTACACCAAGGACCTTGATGGTCTGGAAGTGACGTTGGCTCCTGGCTCTATGTAAGGCGCGAATGATGCTCTTCGAAGAACTTTCCGATCGTTATGGGCCTTATGAAGCGGAGATGATCCGTCAGGCCCTTACGCTCGAAGAGTTTGAACGCTATGAGATCGAAGAGCTCGTTCCCTATTTCGAGTTGAAGGCGGAGCGTCTGTACGAAGAGTACCGCTCTCGCCTCAACGTCGCGCCGCCTGCCGATGGGCCTTTGACAACGCAAGGGGCGTATCTTGACGTTCTACGTCGTCGCTGGCAGGAGGCCGAGGATATGGCGCACCATGTTCTTAAGGCTGAAAAGACGGCCAGCGAGAAAGAGCTTCGGAAGCTCGGAACGTAAGCTAAAAATCTATCCGACCGTTCAGCCCCCGTTGGGGGTCTTTTTTTGCTTATTACTTGCCATAGACGAGGCTTTTGATGGCCTGCGTCTGCGCATTGGTGTGGGGGGCGTGTGTTGGCTTCTTTTTAGAAGCCACGCGCTTTGTGCTTTGCGCGTCCGGACAGAAGGATTGCAGATCTCTTGCGGTTACAGCAAAAGTGAACCCTTTTTTCTGTAAATCTTGGCTCATGGATTCAATCATGAGCGCATTCTTCATGCAAAAATTATGAAGCTCACGCGATACTTTTAGCCCTTCTTCTTGGAACTGCGCCAAGGCGGAGGCCACGCGCGCTTTGTCACCAAACTTGGTAAGCGTTTCATAGTTTTCTTCATAAAGGGCGTCGGAGACAACGCGGTCCTCGTTAAAAGCATTAGCCGGAAAAGCGGGAATGATGGTGTGTGCCAATTCGACAATGGCTTTGCGGTTTGGGTCGTTCGCCGGAAGATCTTTGCGCGCGGTTTTATTGACCGAGGCGAGGTTGCTCAGGCCCCGGCGATAATCATCCACGCTGCTTTGCGGCAGAAAAAATGTTTCGAGCGCCATGTTGCTGGCGCTGACGACTAAACCGCCAGCCGTTTCAGCCTCGACTTGAAGCATTTGAGGATAAAGTTTACCCGGTATGGTTTTGCTCGGTTGAGCCTGTTCGGTCGTTGTTGCGTTATCCGGTGAATCCGGCTCGGCAGCAGAAGCTTTGCGAGCGAGTGGCGCACCAACCATGTAAAGAGAGAAACCGACGGCGAGAAGCTTTTGCGTGAACCCTGAGATGGATGACATAGCTCAAATAGCCTTTTGTAAATAACGATAAAGGCAAGCTTACGCCTGCGTTATGGTTAAAAAAAGAGCTGCTTAATGCTTTCGTCAGCAGGGGCGCGCGGTTATGAAGTCAGATAGATCGCCAAAGTCCGCCTTTTGGCGCTCTGCTTGGCGCTCTGCGCGGGCCAGGGCTTCCCCCCAAATATTTGAACGATCTTTTGCGAAAACAAGCTCTGAATCATAAGGCAGGACGTGCCATGCGCCGAGGCCGATATCGGCCCAAAGGTCTACCGTTCCTAAAACATGGACACCAGCGGCAGTAAAAATATCCTTGGGCCGTTTCCTTTGCGAACTCATATCGAGAACAATGCCGTTATCTGCGCCTATCGTATAACGAACATTATCCGTAATCTTTGTCGTTAGGTCGCTTTCATAATCGGGGCCGTGCATAAAAAAGAGATAATCGGTGAAATGCGGGCCACCTTGATACACGGGAAATGCATCGGTTTTGTTGGGGCCAAATTTCCTGCGCCTTGTTATTTCTTGTATGACGTCTGCTAAATCCTGTTGGTTTTTACCGCAAATATCGACGCCCATATATCCTGATACGGGATTGTCAGGGGACGTTTCATCGATAAGGAAAATGACGCTTTTTTCAAGCGTGGGATCTATAAGGCCCGGATCTGCGACAAGAAGATGGGATAAAAGATTAGAAGACATAAATCCCTCACTTAAAAAAAACTTACGCGGAGGCAAGCACTCTTTGCCAAACCTCATGCGCATGGCGGATGTAAAATTTTAGATCGAAACAGGCTTTCAACTCTTGCTCGGGCACAAGCTTGCGAATGGTTTCGTCCGCAAAGATTTTATCTTCAAAACAAGCCGACAGGCCTTCTTGCAGATTGTGCCAGACTGACATCGCATTGCTTTGAACTTGGCGATAGGCGTCTTCGCGGCTCATGCCGGCTTGCGTAAGCGCCAGTAAAACACGCTGCGAGAAATAAAGGCCGCCCAAGGATTCAAGGTTCGCTTGAATGCGCGCGGGATAGATCACAAGGCCGTCGATTAACTTGGTTAAGCGGCATAGGGCAAAATCGAGTGCGATGGTCGCATCGGGAGCAAAGACGCGTTCGACTGAGGAATGCGAAATATCGCGTTCGTGCCAAAGCGCGACGTTTTCAAGCGCAGGCGTAACAGCGGCGCGGACAATGCGTGCTTGGCCCACCAAATTCTCGGAGAGAATAGGGTTGCGTTTGTGCGGCATGGCGGACGAGCCTTTTTGCCCTTTGGCAAACGGTTCTTCCGCTTCGCGGACTTCGCTGCGTTGCAAGTGACGTACTTCCAGCGCGATATTTTCAATAGTGCTTGCCACGACGCCAAGCGTCGCAAAAAACATGGCGTGGCGGTCGCGCGGAATGATTTGCGTCGAAATGGTTTCCGGCTTCAACTCCATCTTTTCAGCGACATAGGCTTCGACGCGCGGGTCGATGGTGGCAAAGCTCCCGACAGGGCCGGAAATGGCACAGGTCGCGATCTCTTCGCGCGCAGCGATCAAGCGATGCTTAGCGCGGGCAAAGGCGGCAAAATGGCTGGCCAGCTTGATGCCAAAGCTTGTCGGTTCGGCATGAATGCCGTGGCTGCGACCGATGGTCACGATATCGAGCGTTTCTTCGACGCGTTTTTGAAGCGCCGCGCAAACGGATTCGACGTCCGCAATCAGGATGTCGCAAGCTTGCTTGAGCTGAACGGCGAGCGTCGTGTCCAGAATGTCGCTGGACGTCATGCCCTGATGCACAAAACGCGCTTCGGGGCCGATGGAAGCGGCAAGGTCTGTCAAAAACGCCAGAACGTCGTGGCGCGTTTCTTTTTCGATTTCATCAATACGCGCGATATCCCATGAACCTTTTTCGCGGATTTTCTGGGCTGCTTCGACCGGAATGACCCCAAGCTTGGCCTGCGCGTCGCAGGCATGCGCTTCGATCTCGAACCAGATTTTAAATTTGTTCTCCGGTTCCCAAATTCGCGCCATTTCGGCGCGCGTATAACGCGGGATCATTACTTCTTATCCTCATCCTCAACGAACGCCGCACATAGCGCGCCGCCGCCAGCGAGAGGCATACGGCCCGAGCATTTGGTAACTTCCCAACCACGGGCGCGCATGCATTCCGAAACGACAAGGCTCGGTTGCTGCATGCATTTGTCGCCGGGCTTGGCCGTGCGTGTGATGCTGGTTTCGGCCATACGTTGCTGATCAGGCTGGAAGGCGACCAGATCTGGCTGTGGGACGTTTGTCGGATAGATGCCGCAGGTGCATTGGCTGAGGTCGAAGTTGAGCTTCGATTGCGCTTTCTGAAGCGTCATCATGGAGTTCGGTTCGCTGATGGGGCGCCAAAACTCGACGACAGGACCCGCGCACGCGGCCAGAGACACAGCGAGCAAAAGACCGGTAAACAGGCGATTCATGAAAAACTCCCTTGGGCGGCAGATCAGCGTTTAATCTCAATGCGCTGCCACTATTGGCGATTCTGCCGGAAATCGCAAGCGTAAGCTTCGTCGGTCTCTGTGGGAGCCCGTTAGGCTGGTGCATCAGGCATGGGGAGGGAGCAGATTTAATAAGTAATTGTAATGTAATGAAAAATTTTATTAAACCTGTCGCTTATTTCGCTCAAAACCAAAGAACGTTTTGTGTGAAAGGATTTGGGATTCCTTGCAGAAATAGGGCAAAAAAGGGCATAATCTTAAAAGCGCATTTCTTCCCAACGCCTTTTATGGGAATACAATTTTTTAACGCAAGCTATTCTCGAGGATAACGATATGTCGGATGAAGAGGACGACAAAATTTCTGGCTTTGTTAAAGGTTATGCGGTTGGCCATACGATTAAGACGGGTGTTACTGGTGTCTCAACGGGCATGCAGTTGTTTAACCGTTATGTCTTATCCCCTTTATTGGGTCCCACACCGCGAACCAAAGCAGGCCGTCGGATCGTTGCTCTAACTCTTGTAGCTGCGGCCGCGAGCGGTTTTGGGGGCTATAAATATCTTTATTATCCGATGAAGCCGAGCCCGGATGAAGTTCATAGACTGTCTTCGCCTCTTTTCGCGAGAGCTTTTCAAGACATTGACTCCAAGACGAAAGAAGCTCAGTTGCGCGTGACAATTCCCGAATTAAACGTTCGTCATGGGGCTGGCGCTTGGGGGTATGTAAATCGTTCGCATGAAACCATCAGAGAATATACAAAAGTTGTTGTTTTGAAATATGGTCGTGCTGAATGTGAAATCATGATTGCTAAAAGCGAAATGACCGGAATTGAAAAAAATAAAGATATCTTCATCGCGACCGTGCCAACGCACCTTTTGACGAAAGCTACGAGCCCACAAGAGTTTACGGCGAGGCTTAACGCTGGTGTCGTTACCAAGAACACAAAGTATGCCGTGGCAAGTGGTGAGATTTCTTTCCATGATCCTGAGCAAAAGAATGTGAAGGGACCAATTATCGTTATTCCAGAAGGCGCGCCGATCGAGATTGTGAAGCCTGTGTCTGGGCATTTCTATCGCGAGTACACAAATGGTAGAGTAGCTGTAGATGAGCCTTATGAAGTTCGCGTGCCCGTTCTTGCTGGCGATAAAGCGACAAAGATCTATGTCGTTTCTGGTCGGGATTTGCTTGCCATTGATAAAGCAACGTTTGATGCGAAGAGCGCTGCGGCCAAAAAGCCGACGGCAGCCTCTTCGGCAAAGCCACTTTCGAAAGATTTTTAAAATCGTATTTTTGTAGGAGATAGATATGTCAGATGAAGATTTCCCTATCAATGATAGCTCTTCTTACGGTTATGAAGCTTCCCCCGTTGGCCCGGATAGTTCGTCTGCTGGGCATGGAAATCCTTCGGTTGGTTGTGCTCCCTCTTGCGGTGAAGGTGAGCCTCCGGATGATTCATTCTCGGCTGGGGGAGACGGCGGCGATGTTGCAGGCGTTCTTTTGGGGATGGGGCTTGGAAATATGATGTTTTCTAATTCTCAGGAAGCTACGCCCGAGGCAGGAAAATTTTCTGGTTCAGCCTCTGCCTCTAACGATAAAACAAAAGCAGAAGATAAAGAAAATAGTAGCCAAACACGCGGAAAAGGTTGGTTTTTCATTGCGACCGCTGCGCTCATCAGCTTCGTTGGGTACACGTATTTGTACTATCCGCAAAAACCAGATTCCAGAGAAGCCTATGTCCTTTCTTCGAAGCGGTTCTCAAAGATATTCCAAGATATCGACGAGAAAACGAAAGAAGCTCAATTGCGTGTTTCTGTTCCTGAACTCAATGTCCGCCATGGCACAGGTCCTTGGGGTTATGTGAATCGTTCGCACATTGATGTTCGAGAAAAAACGAAAGTAGTCGTTTTAAAATACGGCAAGGTAGAAAGCGATATTATGATCGTTAAGGCGGAGATGACGGGGGCGCCTGACGATAAAAAAAATGTTTATCTTGCAACCGTCCCGACGGCCTTTCTAACCAAAGTCATTGAACCAGAGGAAATTGCAAGAAAGTTTAGAGCTGGAACCGTTACAAATAGCACGAAATACGCTGAAGCAAATCAAGAGATCGTCTTTCATGATCCAGAGCAAAAGTATTTGATGGGACCGATTATTCGCATTCCTGAAGGGGCGCCTATTGAAATTGTGAAACCGATCCAAGGGCATTTTTACCGAGAGTACTCAAACGGAAGGGAAGCTATTGAGCAACCTTTCGAGGTGCGCGTGCCCGTTCTTGCTGGCGATAAAGCGACAAAGATCTATGTTGTTTCTGGTCGGGATTTGCTTGCCATTGATAAAGCAACGTTTGATGCGAAGAGCGCTGCGGCAACGAAACCGACAAAGGCACCTTCCGTAAAAGCGTTATCAAGAAATATTTAAAACCTTGTTTGATTGAAGGAGTTAGCGATGGCTGAAGAGCAGAAAAAAAAGGACGCCGATCAAGGTGAAAATATTCAGAAAAGGGCCGCTACTATTTTGGGCCCGCTTGTAGCTGCCGCCGCCATTGGTGGTTTGATTTTTACAGATGAAAAAATATTTTGCGCCGCTGTCTTGGCCGTGGACCTTCCTCTCTGGCGCACGGCTTGGAAGCACGATTATGATCCTGCGCCTGCCTATGACCCGGCTCATCCCGAAATATGGGCTGCTTATCGTGCAGAGAGCCGCCGTAAGGCACGCCAATATCGCTTGGCTTTGGGCGCTGGTTTGGGGGCGGTCGCTTTGGCGGGTGGTCTTTGGCTTTGGCAAGGCGCGGATTCTCAAAAAGTTGCCAGTATAGAAGATAAATCCGTGATGGAGGCCCCGCTATATCGCCGCCTTCATCCGGCACTTACGGATCAGGCGAAGGAGGGCGCGTTGGCTGTCGGTTTGAAGGACGTTCCCGTTCGCGATGGCGAAGGCGTTCTGGGTTATATCAACCGAACGCATGTTGATTTGCCCAAAGGCGGAAATTTCAAGATTATTGCCCGCGAAGGCGATCGGGTTACGATCTCAGTCTCTAAAAACGAAATCAAGGGCTATGACGGTAAAAACGATGCGATTGCAACCGTGGATGAGACTTGCTTAGAGCAAAAACAGTCTGTGACCGATGCTGACAATATCAAGAAATCTATGATCATCGATGCCTCTACGCAATACGCGATGGCATCGGAGAGAATTGTTTTTCATGATCCCGCCGATCAGAAATATCGTAGTCGCTTTGTTGAAATTAAGACGGGAACGCCAATTAAAGTTTTGAAGGTTGCCTTGGGAACAACAGGTATTGGCCGCGATGGGTTAACCGGCGTTGTGGACCCTGTGACAATTCAGGTCCCGTCTTTGTCGGGCGATCAGGGGAAAGCGACTTATGTCGTGGCTCGTCATTCCTTAGCAAAAATTAGCAAGGAAGAATACGAAGCTCGCTCGCAATCGCCTGAAGAGGCCAAGCGCACGGTGCAAATGATGACGGCACTCCAGAATAAAAAAGGGTGATCGTTCCTTTCATTCTATGTGAATTGCACGATGAGTGGCGTGTGGTCGGAGGCTTTTTCCTGCCCGCGCGGTGAGCGGTCGATTTCGCATGATTCAAGTTTATCGGCGGCTTCGGGTGAGAGCAGGAAATGGTCGATCCGAAGGCCCAGATCGCGCGGCCATGCGCCGCTCTGATAATCCCAAAACGTATAGGCCTTTTCTTGGTGCGGATGGCAGGCGCGAAAAGCCTCCGTCAGGCCAAGCGCCAGAATCTCGCGCCAAAGCGCACGCGTTTGCGGAATGAAAAGCGCATCTTTTTCCCAACCGCTGGGATCGTACACGTCGCGCTCTTCGGGGATGACATTAAAGTCGCCGCCGAGGACAAAGGGAATTTCTGCGCGCAACAAAGTCTCGATATGTGCCTTCAGTCGTTTCAGGCATGCAATTTTATAAGTGTACTTTTCTGTGCCGATTGGGTTGCCATTCGGAACGTAAAGAGAGGCAATGGCCCAGCCGCCGATCCGCGCCTCAACGTAACGCGCTTGCAGGTCGGTTTCGTCGCCGGGGAGGGCTGTGAGGCAGGGCTCGTCCAAAGGCAAGCGCGATAGGAGCGCGACGCCATTATAGCTTTTTTGACCTGCGACAAGGCAGCGATAGCCAAGCGCTTCAAGCTCAAGACGCGGAAAATCATTGGTTTGGCACTTGATTTCTTGCAGCAGGAGGACATCGGGTTCAGCGGTTCGAACCCAATTTGTTGCGTTTTCGATCCGCGCCCGGATTGAGTTGATGTTCCAAGTCGCAATGCGCATTCTGAGCCTAGCCAAACGAGAACGAGCACGCTAATCTGCGCCCATGACCGAATATATGCAAGATTCGAGCGTTCATCTCGCTCCCTATGCCACCAAGGCTGCGCAGACCCGCGGTAGGCTGATTTCCGAAGCTCCCAGCGAATCCCGCACGGAGTTCCAACGTGACCGTGACCGCATCATTCATTCCGGCGGTTTTCGTAAGTTGCGTAACAAAACGCAGGTCTTTATCGAAAACGAGGGCGATTATTATCGCACGCGTTTGACGCATTCGCTTGAGGTTTCGCAAATTGCGCGAACGATTGCGCGTGCGCTTGGCCTCAATGAAGATTTGACCGATGCGATCGCGCTTGCGCACGATCTTGGTCACACGCCGTTTGGCCATGCGGGCGAATGGGCTTTGGCTTCTGTGATGGAACCCTTTGGCGGTTTTTCTCATAACGAGCAATCGTTCCGCATTTTGACGACCCTTGAAAAACAATATCTCGATTTCGATGGCCTTAATTTGACGTGGGAAACGCTTGAAGGCATTGCCAAGCACAATGGACCGTTAGTGCCTGAAAAACCGGGCGAAGCCATGCCGGCTTCGATTGCTGATTTCAATGTGCGATTTGATCTTGAGCTGAACCGCTTTGCCGGGCCTGAGGCGCAGGTCGCCGCTTTGTCGGATGAAATCGCGTATAACACGCATGATATTGACGATGGCTATCGCGCGGGCTTCTTCGATTTCGCCGATTTGAAAGATTTGCCGCTTTTCGGGCCGATCCTTGATGACATTTTGCGCCATCATCCAAAGGCCGAAAAAGATCGCATCATGCACGCCGTTGTGCGTCAGGTTATCGGTACGATGGTTACGGATATGCTGGATACAACGCGCGCCTCTTTGGCTGCTTTGAAGCCGGAGAATGTCGAAGCGATCCACAAGGCGAAGGAACCTGTCGTGAAGTTTAGCTTTGCGATGCAGCAGCATATGCGCACGATCCGTGAGTTTCTGCGTCAACGTATGTATTGGCACAGCAAGGTCAACCGCATGTGCGCCAAGTCCGAGCGCATTGTGAAAGAGATGTTCTCGTTCTTGATGGAGCATCCCGATTGCCTGCCGAACGAATGGTATGCGCAGGTTCGTGGCCGTGAATCCGAAGATATATTTAAGGCGCGCATTCTTGCTGATTATATCGCTGGTATGACGGACCGTTATGCGGTGCAGGAATATCGCCGGATGTTCTCGGCTGAAACCCTGCTTTAAGGTTCCTTGCGGATTAAAACGAAACCAAGACGCCTCTCAACGCTTGTTTTCAAGGGTTGATGGCGTCTTTTTGATCGGCATAAACCCTATTATATGGAATGAATTAGGGCTTTTTCTTAAACAAATATCTTAAGATAGGCGCGACGCAAAAGCGGTCAATGACGAACGAGAAAAAGGGGAGACTTCGCGCGCAATTCCTAGTAGGTTTTGGCGGCGAGGAGATTGGCGTTTTCCCACCTTCACGCAAGGAAAAAAGACAGCAGTCGGGTAGGCATAAATGACGATTTTTAAGCATATGCATGAGGCTCTTCAAACCGTTTTAGATCAAGCGGTTCAAGAAGGCGTTTTGTCATTCGAAGGTCCGGTTCCGGCCTTTGTCGTCGAGCCACCGCGCGAGGCCGCGCATGGTGATATGGCGACCAACATTGCCATGACGCTGACGAAGCTGGCCAAAAAGCCGCCGCGTGCGATTGCCGAAATTTTAAAGCCGCGCCTTGAAGCTTTGCCGGAAATTGCCAGCGCTGAAATTGCGGGCCCCGGTTTTATCAACCTGCGTTTGACGCCTGTTGCTTGGCAGGATGAAATCCGCGCCATTTTGAAGGACGGCGTCGCTTATGGCGAAAGCGATCTTGGCGCGGGACAAAAGGTCAATGTTGAGTTTGTTTCCGCTAATCCAACGGGCCCGATGCATGCGGGCCACGTGCGTGGTGCGGTGCTGGGCGATACGCTTTGCCGTTTGCTGAGCAAAGCGGGCTATGACGTGACGCGCGAATATTACATGAATGACGGTGGCGCGCAGATTGATGTGCTCGTCGATACGACCTATTTGCGTTATCGCGAAGCATTGGGCGAAGATATTGGGCCCATTCCGGCGGGACTTTATCCCGGCGAATATCTCGTCGATGTGGCGAAGGCTCTTGTGGCGCGTGATGGCGACAAATGGCTGAAAAAACCTGAAAGCGAATGGCGCGATCCCATCCGTCTTTTTTCGACGGCTTACATTATCAACATGATCAAAGATGATTTGAATTTGATCGGGATTAAGCACGACGTGTTTTCGAACGAAAGAATTCTTATCGAAAACGGAACGTTAGAGAAGGTTTTTAAACTTTTAGATGAAAAAGGTCTGATCTATCAGGGCACGCTGCCGCCGCCGAAAGGCAAGACGATGGAAGATTGGGAGCCGGTAGAGCTGACCTTGTTCCGCTCGAGCCAATTTGGCGACAGCACGGATCGTCCGCTTAAAAAGCGGGATGGCCATTGGGCCTATATCATGCCGGATTTGGCTTATCATTACGATAAGGTCCAGCGCGGCTTTACTTACATGATCAACATTCTTGGCACGGATCACGGCGGTTATCTTGAGCGCATGCGTCCGGGCGTCGCCGCTTTTTCGGATGGCAAGGCGCGGCTTGAAGTGATCTTCAATAACATTGTGAAGATTTTTAAAAATGGCGTACCGGTCAAACTTTCCAAACGTTCGGGCAATTTGATTACGCTGCGCGAAATGGTGGAGCAGGTTGGGGCTGGCGCGGTGCGTTTCTTTATGCTGACGCGTGCGCCTGAATCTGAGCTTGAGTTTGATTTTGCAAAAGTCGTTGAACAAACGCGCGACAATCCCGTTTTCTATGTTCAATACGCCCATGCGCGGTGCAGCTCTGTGATCCGCAAGGTTCAGGAGATGATCCCCGATCTTGACGTATCCCCCACCGCTTTGGCGATGCAGGATTTGTCTTCGATCGCTTCGCCCGATGATTTGGGGTTGGTGCGCGCGCTGGCCAATTGGCCCCGCGCCATCGAAGCCGCCGCGATTGCGCAAGAGCCCCATCGAATTGCCTTTTTCTTGATGGATCTTGCGGCTCAGTTTCACAGCTTTTGGAATAAGGGCAACGATAACGCCGCGTTGCGTTTCATTTTACCCGACGATCCAAAGGAAACGCACGTTCGTCTTGCTTTAGTCAAAGCGGTACAAATCGTTTTGGCAAGCGGTCTTGCGGTTATGGGTTGTTCTGCCTTGGAGGAAATGCGTCATGCCGAATCAATCAGCGCCTGAACTTTTTACGCAGCGTCCGGTCAGCTCGGATTTCGGTCGCCAACAGGGGCCGATCATTAACCTGCGCATTTTGTTTGTCCTTGCGGTCTTAGCGGGTGGCGGTGCCCTTATCGGTATGGCCGTTAGCCATTGGCAGCATAAAGAGGAAACCATCGCGAACGGCGACGTGCCCACCGTGAAAAGCGAAGGCGATATTATGAAAAAGCCGGACGAACCGGGCGGGCTTGACGTGCCGCATCAGGACGTGACGGTTTTTCAGCAGCTTGAGAAAAAATCGCAAGGCGAGAAAGCAGCGGCAGCCAACGGTTCTGTTGAGCATTTGCTTCCGCCGCCGGAGACGCCGCAACCTGTGCCGACGAGCCCGACTTCTGCGTCCGTTGCGCCCAGCCCAATGGCGAGCCCCGTGCAAAACGTTCAAGCTTCGCCTGAGCCGATGAAAACGCCGACGATAATCGAGAAGCCGAGCACGCCGATTGCGCTTGGTTCGGTTCCGCCTGGGGCACAGAAAACGGAAAAGCTGATTGAAAACGCCAAGCCTGTTGCCTCATCCGCGAAGGCTGGCGCTGCGGCAGCGGTTCAAGCGGCTCAGGATGCCAGTGAAGAAGACGATGGCAATCCGATGATGCAGAGCAACGCCGTGGCGAGCGCCGTGAAAGCTGACGTGGCCAAAACGTCTGACAATGCCGTGAAATCGGTGGCGGCGGTCAAGGCGGTGGCTGATAATCCGATGAAGGCCGCTGCGGCCGCAGCGGAAAAGCCGGTTAAGGTTGAGGAAATCAATCCCGGTTTGCCCATCAAGAAAACCGAAAGCGCCGTGAAGGAAAAAGCCTCCGCGATGACAAGCGTGACGAAGGAATCCGTCAAGGCTGCCATCGAAGGCAAAAAGACGGAAGCGAAAGATACGCTGGCGGTCAAATCGGCAAAGATCAAATCAGAAATTGCCAAGAGCGACGATGCCGGTCATTTGCCCGAAGAGCTTTTCACGACGGGCGAGATGCCTTCGACTCCGGCAAAAGCGAAAAAGATGGCTAGCGCGGCAACAAGCTCGCTTTCAAGCGCGAGCGAGGAGGCCGTTAGCTCTGTCTCTGGGAAAAAGGTGCGTGTGCAGTTGGGATCGCTTCCCGACGAAGGGGCGGCGCAGTCTTTGATGCGGTCGATCCAATCGAAATATGGTTCACAGCTCAGCGGTCTTTCACTTGAGATTGTGCGCGCCGATTTGGGCGCAAAGGGAACCTATTACCGGGTCATGAGTAAATCCGTTCCGGAAGGTACGGCTAAAACAATGTGTTCGAACCTTCAAAAGCAAGGGGCCGCCTGTTTTATCTCGCGGTAAAAAATTCGAATGAACGATACTATTAAACCTGTCCTGCTTGATTGCGCGGGGTTAACCCTGACGCTTGAAGAACGCGGCTTTTTTCATCGGGAGAATCCGCTTGGCTTCATTCTGTTTGGGCCAAACTGCGACAATCCTTCGCAACTGCGGCGCTTAACGCGCGAATTGCGCGAAGCCGTGGGACGTGCCGATGCGCCGATCTTTATCGATCAGGAAGGCGGTCGCGTCGCGCGGCTCAAAGCGCCGCATTGGCCAGCCTTGCCTGCACAACGGGCGCTTGGCTCTTTGTATCAGAAAAACTGGTCGGCGGGCGCGGAGGCAATGCGGCTTCATGCCACGATTACGTCGCGCGTGTTGCGTGACGTTGGCATCGACGGCAATTGCGCGCCTGTTTTGGATTTAGATATTCCGGGCGCAAATGCCGTGATGGGTGACCGGACTTTTTCATCCGATCCGCAAACGATCATCGCGCTCGGCCTTTTGGCGGTAAAAACTTATTTGGAGAACGGCGTCCTGCCCGTCATCAAACATATGCCGGGCCATGGCCGCGTGAAGCTCGATCCGCATAAAACGCTGCCGATGGTCGATGCCGAATTGTCCGTTCTTCAATCCGAAGATTTTTTGCCGTTTATGTCGCTTGCCAAAGATGCGCCCTTGGCCATGAATTGCCATGTGGTTTATGCCGCGCTTGATCCGGATCATCCCGTTTCTTTGTCCAAGAAAGTGCATACCGAAATTTTCAGAAAGAGTTTCGGTTATGATGGCGTGATCCTTTCGGACGATCTCGATATGGGGGCTTTGCGCCTGCCATTAGAGCAGCGCGGCTGTGCCGCTCTGGAAGCTGGAGCCGATATTGTGATTTTCCGTTCGCGCGATATTGATCGCGCGCGCGCGCTGTGTGCCTCGCTTCCCGCGATGGATGCGGAGCGTTCGCGGCGTTGGCAGGCGGCCCGGGCCCGTTTAAAGGCCTCCCCGTCGCCTGAGAGCCGCTCGTTGAGCGAAATGACGGCCCAACTGAACAAATTGCTGGGGATATAGCTGTTTTTGCCGCGTTTTTTGCGTGCACATGGCCTTTATTTCGAGCAAAATCGCGCTTCTTTAGGATAAAGAACACGAATCGAAGCTATGACCGAGACGCTTAACGAACAAGAACAAGCCCTGACAGCGCCCGCCGACGAAACGTCCGGCGCGGTTGACGTTGCGCCTGCGCAGCTGCCACAAGAGGCGCCTTCGCCGGACGATCTTGTCGTTTCTTTATCGGGGTTCGACGGCCCGATCGATCTTCTTTTAAATCTGGCGCGCGAGCAAAAGGTCGATCTTTCCACGATCTCCATTCTCGCGCTGGCCGAACAATATTTGGCCTATATCGCGCAGGCCCGTCATTTGCGGCTTGAGGTCGCGGCGGACTATCTCGTGATGGCCGCGTGGCTTGCCTATTTGAAATCACGGCTTCTCTTGCCCGATTTGCCAGAGGAAGAACCCAATCCTGCCGATCTGGCCGAAGCGCTGAAGTTTCAGTTGCTGCGCCTTGAAGCGATGCAGAAGGCTTCTGTACGGCTTTTGGCTTTGCCGCAGCTGGACGTCGATTTCTTTATGCGCGGTATTCCCGAAGCACGCGAAGTGACCGAAAAGCCCATCTATACGATGAAGCTTTATGATCTTTTGACCGCGCTTGGCGCGCCGCAACGTCGCCGCAAGCCTGAAACCTATGACATCAAGCCGACGCATCTTTATAGCCTTGAAGATGGTCTGCGCCGCATGCGGCGGCTTTTGGGCGGGCTGCCTGAATGGGGCACGATGATGGCCTTTTTGCCTGATATCTCCGACCACGATCCGCTTGAGGCGAAGTCAGCGATTGCTTCGACTTTTGCCGCCGTTTTGCAGATGGTGAAGGAGGGCGAACTTGACGTTCGTCAGGCCGAAAATTTTGCGCCGATTTATTTCAAGAAGCATCAGGATCAACTTCCTTCTTCCAGCGAACCTATGAGCGAAGAAAACAAATGACCGAAGAAAATACGATCAACCCGACGGAAAACGTTCTTGAGCCCGCGTCCGAAAACGCCGCAGAGCCTGAGGCCATCGAAGAGCTTCGTCCGGTTGACGAAACGCTTTTGCGTGTGCTTGAGGCCATTTTGTTCGCAAGCAATGAGCCAATGACGTTGGACGTTCTTCGCGATCAGATTGGCGAGGATGCCGATGTGCCCGCCATGCTCGATGTGCTTAAGGAGCATTATGCTTCGCGTGGTGTGAATTTGGTTGAGAATGACGGGATCTGGAGTTTCCGTACGGCGCCTGAGCTTGCGCCTTTGATGAAAATCACGAAGCAGCCGCGCCGGAAATTGCCAAAGGCGGCTTCGGAAGTTTTGGCGATCATCGCCTATCATCAGCCTGTGACGCGTGGCGAAATTGAAAGCATTCGTGGTGTGGAAACAAGTCGCGGTACGCTCGATATTTTGATGGAGCTTGGGTGGGTTCGCCCGGGCAAGCGTCGCGAAGTGCCGGGCCGTCCGCTCACATGGAAAACAACGTCGGATTTTCTAAGCGCGTTTAACCTCTCCACGCTCAAAGAGCTCCCGGGTATGGAAGAGCTGAAGGCCGCAGGCCTTTTGGATGCGCGCCCGGTTTTGGCGACGATGCCGACGGAACCCGAAGATAGCGAAGCCGCATCTTCCGAGCGTGAGGACGATTTTGCCGATCTGCCAGAGGGCGACGAATAAGCCTGTTGGGATAAATCAAAAAAAGGCCGGATCTTTTATAGATCCGGCCTTTTTGTTCGCGTGAACTTATAACTTATCCAAAATAAAATGATTCATTTTATTTTGGGATACCGCCTGCTTCGCGGCGGAACCCCGCCCTTCCGGGCGGTTTTCATAGCTAAAACGCTTTATCAAAATAAAGTGTTTTAGCTATAGCTCACTTCTTTTTTTCTTTTGCCTTGTCGCTTTTATCAAGCTTGACGGCAACGAAGCGCAAATCGCCTTTCCGATCGACAAGGAGGAGGACAGGCTTTGTTTCGGCCTGCGCTTTCTTGAGCGTTTCGATCAGGTCTTTCGGCTCCTTGATTTCCTTTTGCGAGGCTTCGCTGATCACGTCGCCTTCCTCAATGTCGCGCTCGGCGGCAAGGCCGTCTTCGCTCACATCAACGACAACGATACCGGCGACTTCTTTGCCGATCTCGTACTTCTTGCGCAAGACATCGGAAAGCGGCGCAACGCTGAGGCCCATATCCTTGAGCTCCTCAGTTCCAGCCGGAAGACCAGCTGGTTCCTTGGTCGGCGCATTGTCATTTTCGCCGTCTTCATCGTCGTCCTTGACGTCAAGTTTGCCGACCTTCACATGCAAGGTTTTCTTTTCGCCTTTGCGGATGATGCCGACATCGACGGTTTTATCGACCGCTGTTTCTGCGACCATACGAGGCAGACGTTGCATTTCCTCTACGTCCTTGCCGTCATAAGATACGACGACATCGCCAACAAGGAACTTCGCGTCAGCTGCGGGGCTTCCCTTGGTAATGCTGGAGACCAGCGCGCCGTGCGGTTTGCCAAGATTAAGGCTTTGCGCAATTTCCGGCGTAACGGCCTGAATGCGGACGCCAAGCCAGCCGCGTTGCGTGTGGCCTGTGGCTTTAAGCTGATCAATCACGCCTTTGGCCAAGGTTGAAGGGATCGCAAAACCGATACCGACAGAACCGCCAGAGGGTGAGAAGATAGCTGTATTGATGCCGATGACTTCGCCTTCCATGTTAAACATGGGGCCGCCTGAATTGCCGCGATTAATGGGCGCGTCCGTTTGCAGAAAATCGTCATAGGGTCCTGAATTAATGTCGCGCGCGCGGGCCGAGATAATGCCCGTCGTGACGGTGCCACCAAGGCCAAACGGATTGCCAATGGCCAAGATCCAATCGCCAACGCGCGATTTGTCGCTGTCACCCATGGGGACATAGGGAAGGGACTTTTTGGCCTCGACCTTAAGAACGGCTAGATCCGTTTTCTTGTCACGGCCGACAACCGAGGCCGTCAGGTTTGTGTTGTCCTGAAGGATGATCGTGATTTCGTCGGCGTCTTGGATAACGTGATTGTTCGTGACGATATAACCCGCCGGATCGATGATGAATCCCGAACCGAGCGACGTCGATTTCCGTTTGTGCGGCTTTTTGTCTTTTTGGCCGTCGCGGTTTTTCTCAAGAAAATCGCGGAAGAAATCTTCAAACGGCGAACCGGGCGGGAATTCGAAATCGAAATCCTGCATGTCGTCGCGTGAGGTGATGGTTTGCGTCGTCGAAATATTCACGACAGCAGGCAAAAGCTTTTCAGCTAGATCGGCGAACCCGTCGGGGCCGGGGCGAGCCTCAGCAGCTTGCGGCGCAAAGAAGGCCGCGAAAAGAAAAAGGGTAAGAAGCTTCGAGCGAATAAAGCGTTGCATCTTCATCTTCCTTTTCGAGGGGATGGTTTGATTTCACTTTTCTTCCATAAAAGGAAATTTTGGCTCCTTTATGGCGGACTATTTCCCCGGCGCTTCTTCAAAATATTTGAAGAATGAGCTTGAGGGGCTCAAGACATAGGTCGTCGTGTCGGGGCGCAGACCTTCTTTATAGGCCTGAAGCGAGCGCCAAAAAGCAAAGAACTGCGGATCTTTTTGGGTGGACTCGGCCATAATTTCAAGGGCTTTGCGGTCGCCTTCGCCCTTAATTTTTTCGGCTTGGCCTTTGGCATCGGCTTGGATGATGGTTGCCTGACGGTCGGAATCGGCTGTCGTTTGTAGGGCTTCCTGTTGGCCTTGGGCGCGAATTTGCGCTGCTTCCTGTTCACGCTCCGAGCGCATGCGTGAGAAAACGGCATCGCCCGTTTTTTCGGGCAAATCCGCGCGGCGGATTCGAACGTCGATAATCTCAACGCCGAATTCCTTGGCCTCGTCGTTGACCTTCTCTGAGATATCCGTCATCACGCCAACGCGTTTTTGCGAGAGCAGAGTCGATAGGTTGACCGTCCCCAAGACGCTGCGGATTTTGGCGTTCAAGAGGCTTCCCAAACGGTCGCGCGCGACCGTTTCGCCGTTGAGGCGCTGATAGTACAAAAGCGGGTTGTTGATGCGATAGCGGGCAAAGGCATCGACTTCGAGCGGTTTTTGCTCGGCCAGCATGATTTCCTGCGACGGGGCATCGACGGCCAAAACCCGGCTTTCGAAATATTCGACGCTTTGGACCAAAGGCATTTTAAAGTGCAGCCCCGGTTTTTCCACAACGCGAATAACATCGCGGAATTGAAAGACGATCGCTTGCTCTGTTTGCCGGACGACATAACAGGAATCGATTAAGCCAAAGAAAACAAAGAAAGCCAGCGCAGCGGCGAAAACGTTCCGGGGTGTCATGGCGCGTCCTTTCCTTTGCCTTCGTCAGGCGACGAGGCAGCGTCTTGCTTTTTCTGCTTAAGAATATCCTGCAACGGGTACAGAGGAACGGTCGCGCCGCCTTTATCCGTTATGACTTTTTGTGCGCGGCTCAGGACGGATTCCATCATTTCAAGATAGAGCCGCTTGCTCGTCACGTCGCGCGCGCTTTGATAGGCCATTAAGACCTCGTTGAAGCGACCGGCTTCACCTTTGGCAATCGCGATTTTTTGATCGCGGTAAGCCATGGCTTCCTGAATCGATTTAGCCGCTTGGCCTTTGGCGTCTGGAATGACCTTGTTGACGTGCGCTGCCGCTTGGTTTTGGAAACGCTCCATATCAAGGCGTGCGTTCACGACGTCTTGAAAGGCGTCTTTGACTTCGTCGGGGACGGAGATTTCCTGAAGGTTGATTTGCGAAACAATAATGCCAGCCTGATAATCGTCCATCAAAGCTTGCAGACGTGTGCGCGCTTCTTCCGCGATTTGGCCACGGCCTTCCGTCAAAGCGAACTGCAATTTGCTTTGGCCGATAACTTCACGCATGACACTTTCGGCGGCCATTTTGATCGTCGTCTGCGGCGCGCGGATTTCAAAAAGGTATTTGTTGACGTCATTCACGCGCCAAAAAACAGTATAGGCGACGTTGATGATATTTTCGTCCTGCGTCAGCATCAAGCTTTCTTGCGGGAAAGGCTTCATCTCGTCCGAGCCGCGACCCATGCGGCGGAAGCCAATCTGAATTTCGTTTTGTGATGTCACGACGGGCAACAAAACTTCTTCGATTGGCGCGGGTAGGTGATAGCGAAGGCCCGGCATTTCTGTGCGATTAAAAGCACCAAAGCGCATGACGACGCCAGTCTGATTGGCATCGACCATGTAAAAGCCGCTTAAAATCCACAAAACGAAAAGAGCCAGCACACCCCAAAGAGCATAAGTCGCATAACCATTCGGCTTAATGGGGCCAAGGCGATCGCGAATTTTTCTTAAAAGTTCTTCGACATCAGGCGGAGGCGACAGAGGGCTCGGTTGCTTATCGGGGCCAGAATCCTTCGACGACCAAGGACGACGTGAATCTTCCGGTTTTTGAGAGTCTTGCGGTTTGTTGCCGCTTGGCCCCCAGGGGCCCTGCGTGTTGTTTTCGGTCATCGAGCTGATTCTTCCGTTTGGGAGGATCAGGTGAGTTTAGGGGCCCCGGCGCGAATGTCAATTGAACGTGTCCTTTCGCGTGAAAGACGCGCTTTTTCTTGCGGTTTTTCATCTGGCATAAGGCGGAAGTTCATGGTGCCTGTCGTTGAATCCGCTTCTTCAAGCTTTACGCGAACTTTTGAGCCTAGTTGAAAGATATGGCCGTGCTTTTCGCCAATCATGGCTTGGCGCGCTTCGTCATAGAAATAATAGTCGTTCGGTAGAGACTTAAAGTTGATCAAGCCGTCGGCGCCGGTTTCAGTCAGGCGTACGAAAAGGCCTGTGCGCATGAGGCCGCTAATCTGCCCATCGAAAATGCAACCGACTTTTTCGGCAAGATAAGCCGTCGTATAGCGATCCGTCGCATCGCGCTCAGCGGCGGCAGATGTGCGCTCTGTTTTGGAAATATGATCGCCAATATCAGTCAGCGTTTCCAGTTCATGATCCGAAAGGCCGCCCGCGCCGAGTTTACATTGGCGGATCAAAGCGCGGTGCACGACAAGGTCGGCATAGCGGCGGATTGGTGACGTGAAATGCGCGTATTGTTTGAGCGCAAGACCAAAGTGACCAAGATTATCCGGTGAATAAACGGCCTGCGATTGCGAGCGCAAAATCATCTCGCTGACGATTTGCGCTTGTTGCGTGCCGGAAACCTTGTTCAGAATATTAGTAAGCGTGTTGGGTTGGATTTCTGAATCTTCAGGAAGCGTGAGCCCAATCGTTTGCAAAAAGAGGCGCAGGCCGGCGATTTTCTCATCCGACGGGCGATCGTGCACGCGATACAAACAGAAGCTTCCCGTTGGCGTTTCAAGTTGCGAGGCCGCCGCGACGTTTGCCGCGATCATAAACTCTTCGATGAGGCGGTGCGAATCCAAGCGTTCACGCACGCGTATGCCGCGAACCGTGCCGTCTTTATTGAGCGCGACTTTGCGTTCGGGAAGATCAAGTTCAAGCGTGCCGCGCCGTGAGCGGGCGGTGGCCAAAGCGCCAAAAGCGCCATAAAGCGGTGTGATAACCGATTTCATCAGCGGTTGAATTTCACCGCAGGGATGACCGTCTTTGGCTTGTTGTACTTGTTCGTATGTGAGCCGGGCGTGCGATTTCATCAGGCCGCGTTCGAATTTCCAGCGCTTAAGCTCGCCTTCATCATCGATCCACATATGAACCGCCATGCAGGCGCGATCAACGTTTGGCATCAATGAGCACAGGCCGTTTGATAAAGCCTCCGGTAGCATCGGCACGACGCGGTCGGGGAAATAGGTTGAATTGCCGCGCTCAAAGGCTTCACAATCCAAAGCCGAGTGTGGTTGCACATAATGGCTGACATCGGCAATGGCGACCATCAAATGCCATCCGTCTTTAGCTCTTTCTGCAAAAACGGCATCGTCAAAATCGCGTGCGTCGGGGCCATCAATCGTGACAAGCGGCACATCGCGCAGGTCGGTTCTGCTACCCAGCTCAACCGGTTGTGCGCGGTCGGCTTCGTTCAGAACCATCTGCGGAAATTCAACGCGCATGTCGCGGGACTTTAGCGCGATGAGGCTGAAAAGCTTGGGATCGTTCGGATCGCCGAGCGTTTCCGTAATCTCAAGGCCTTGTGCGCCGTTTTTCACGCTATTTGTACGGCGAGCTGCGACCAACATGCCTTCGCGCGCTTCGCCTTTGCTGGCGCGAATGAAATAGCGGCGTTTGTCTCTGCGGTTGCTGACTTCGATTTTCCAGCGGCCTTTTTCATCTTTGACAATGGTACCGATGACGGTCGGCAATTCGGCTGGTGGTGAAGCCGTTTTGGTTGCGGCGGCTGGTTTATGCCCTCGTTGCGAAGGATTATTTGAACGTCCATTTTTGGTAGGGACTTTCTTGTTCTTGAACTTGAAATTTTTCACCGGAGGAGCTCCTCAAACAATCTATAATTAAATTTTTCTGATTTTGTTTTTTACGAAGAAAGCAGTTCCATTCCTTCGCCGCACGCTTGTTTGTGCGGGGAGTGGCCTGTGCTTTTGCGACTTCAATTTTGTCATAGAAGGCAACCGCGTTCGTTTGCAACGCAACAAACGTAGCATTCTCGAGCGACGGATCAAAGAAACAACTTACCTGCCAGGGCGACTTTATTGGTTAATTCTTCTTTTTAACCGTTTTCTTTTTAGTCGCTTTGGCCGCTGTTGGCTTTTTCGCTGCTGCTTTTTTCTTGGCAGGCGCTTTGCTTGAGCCTTTGGCCACTTTGGCTGCCAGAATTTCAACAGCTTGATCGAGCGTCAGCGTTTCGGCGTCATACGCCTTCGTCACCGTGGCCATGACCTTAGCCCATTTGACATAGGGACCAAAGCGACCAGATTGAAGCGTGACGGGTTTTTTGTCGTCTGGATGTTCGCCGAGCGCTTTGGCTGGAACGGCGGCGGGGCGCGCGCGGCCCTTGCTGGGCTCGGCCAAAAGAACGACGGCACGGTTGAGGCCAATCGTTAAAAGGTCGTCGCTATCCGCAAGGCTTTTGTACACCGAGCCCATCTTGATATAGGGACCAAAGCGGCCAATGCCAGCTTGGATCATTTCGCCGGATTCTGGATGTTTGCCAATATCACGCGGCAAGGCCAAAAGCTTAAGCGCCGTATCCAATGCGATAAGGTTGGCGTCCATACCCTTGGGCAAGGAAACGCGTTTTGGCTTGGGCGCGTCGCTCTTCTTTTTCTTCTTTTTGCCTTTGGGTTCTGGTTCGGCTTCGACTTCCGCCGTTGCTGCCGGGCCCAATTGCACATAAGCGCCATAAGGGCCGACGCGAACGGAAACCGGCAATTGCGTTTTAGCTTCAATGCCGAGCGCACGCGGCGCCATACCCGCATTCGGGTTATCGGCGCTTTCACTACCCGTGACGACAAGGGGCCGCGTATTTTTGCAAGTCGGATAGTTCGAGCAGCCGATGAAAGCGCCATATCGTCCAAGCTTAAGCCCCATGCGTCCGCCGCATTGCGGGCAAAGGCGCGGGTCGCTACCGTCCGCTTGCGCGGGGAAGAAGTGGGGGCCCAGCGCCGTATCGAGCGCGTCGATCACGTCGGAGATTTTCAGATCTTTCGTGCCGTCGATTGCGACGGAAAAGGCCGACCAGAAGTCTTTCATGACTTTCTTCCAGTCAAGGCGTCCGCCCGAAATTTCATCGAGCTTTTCTTCAAGGCCAGCGGTGAAATCATATTCGACATAGCGGCCAAAGAATTTTTCCAAGAACGCCGTGACGATGCGGCCGCGATCTTCGGGAATAAAGCGGCGCTTGTCGATGCGTACATAATCGCGATCTTGCAAAACCTGCATGATGCTGGCGTAGGTCGAAGGACGACCAATGCCAAGCTCTTCCAGTTTTTTCACAAGGCTCGCTTCGCTATAGCGTGGCGGCGGCTGCGTGAAATGCTGTTCGGGCTTGATCTCTTGCTTGCGTAGCGCGTCTTTTTCTTTGACGGGGGGTAAGCGGCGGTTTTCATCGTCGCCTTCGGCGTCTTCGTCACGTTGGTCGGCATAAACCTTGAGCCAGCCGTCGAAAACGACCGTCGATCCCGTTGCGCGGAAAACGCCATTGCCGCCGTCGCCGACGATATCGACCGAGACTTGGTCAAGCGTTGCGCTTTCCATTTGGCTCGCCATCGTGCGCTGCCAAATGAGCGTGTAGAGGCGCAGGCTGTCTTTATCCAAAAACTTTGCGACGCGTTCGGGGCGCTTGTGCAAATCGGTCGGACGGATGGCTTCGTGCGCTTCTTGCGCGTTTTTCGCCGTCGCTTTGTAAAGGCGCGGTTTGGCCGGAACGTAGCTGTCGCCGAAATCTTCAGCGATCACGTCGCGCGCGCCCGCCACGGCTTCGTGCGAAAGCGAGGCGCCATCCGTACGCATGTAGGTGATAAGACCAATCGTCTCGCCGCCGATATCGACGCCTTCATAAAGCTGTTGGGCAATGCGCATGGTGCGTGTTGCGCCAAGGCCAAGCTTGCGCGAGGCTTCTTGTTGCAAGGTCGAAGTTGTGAACGGCGGATACGGATTGCGCTTGGTTTGCTTGCGCTCAACGGAACCGACCGCATAGTCCAAATTATTCAAAAGCGCGAGTGCGGCTGCCGCTTCGGCTTCGTTTGTCAGCGCAAACTTATCAAGCTTTTTGCCGTTTAAATGCGTCAAATGCGCGGGCAGAACGCCATTAGTTGCTGTTTGGAATAAAGCTTCAACCGTCCAGAATTCCTGCGCCCGGAAAACTTCAATTTCGGATTCACGCTCGCAAATCAAACGCAGCGCGACGGATTGCACGCGTCCTGCCGATTTTGAGCCGGGCAGCTTGCGCCACAAAACGGGCGAGAGCGAGAAGCCCACAAGGTAATCCAAAGCGCGACGCGCCATATAGGCATCGACCAGCGCGCCATCAATTTGACGCGGATGCTCAATGGCATCCAAAACCGTTTGCTTTGTAATTTCGTTGAATGTGACGCGGCGGATGGGAATGTTTTTGGGGAGTTTCTTTTCCTTTAAAACTTCCTGCACATGCCAAGCGATGGCTTCTCCTTCGCGATCAGGATCCGATGCGAGAAAGATTTCGTCAGCCCCATGGGCCTCTTTCAATATCTCTGCCACAGGTTTGGCGGCGCGGTCGCCAAGCTCCCAATCCATGGCAAAGCCTTCGTCCGGACGAACCGAGCCGTCTTTGGGCGGCAAGTCGCGTATGTGGCCAAAAGAGGCCAACACTTTATAATCACTGCCGAGATATTTATTGATCGTCTTCGCCTTAGCGGGAGATTCAACGACCACAAGCTTTTTTGTCACGCTCTGCTACCTTTTTTTGGCAATTATCCGATCAAGGCGACTTTATGTCCGGGTTGACGGTCAAGGCGGCCGGCAAGCTCAAGTTCGAGCAAAACCGTCGCCACAACTGGCAGGGACAATTGACAGCTACGAGCCAATTCGTCAACAGGAACCGGACAAGTGCTTAGATTCTCTAGTATTTTTAGTCTTCCAGCATCGATTTGAGCCTCGGTCGTGGGCGGAAAAAGCTCATCCAAAGGCGGCGAGGGCGCTTCACACAGTCGGTTTGGCCGCGTTGGCAGACCATCGAAAACGTCCTGCGCACGCTCGGTAAGGATCGCGCCTTGGCGGATCAGGTCGTTTGTACCGCCCGCGCGTGGGTCCATGGGTGAGCCGGGTACGGCAAAGACTTCGCGGCCTTGCTCCAGCGCCATACGCGCCGTGATCAGCGAGCCTGATTTTCGTGCAGCTTCAACCACGACAATACCGAGGCTGAGGCCTGAGATGATCCGGTTGCGCCGGGGAAAAAGCTGCGCCCTCGGTTCAAGGCCGAAGGGTTGTTCGGAAACAATACAACCAGCCTCAGCAATTTTTTCGTACAGCGCGCGGTTTTCTTCGGGATAAATGACATCCACGCCGCCCGCCACAACGGCAATCGTTCCCGTTGCCAAAGCATGGCTATGTGCCGAGGCATCGATGCCGCGTGCCAGACCTGAGGCGACAACAAAGCCACCTGCGCCGATATCGCGGGAAAGGGCTTCAGCCATTTTGCGGCCGCTCAACGAAGCATTGCGCGCGCCAACTATGCCGATGACGCGTTGGGATAAAAGAGAGGCATGGCCCAGAACGGATAAAATAGGCGGCGCATCTTCGATGGCGGCGAGAGGCTCGGGATAGTCGGGTTCGCCCAAAAACAAAAAGCGCCCGCTCCTTTTTTCAAGCGCGCGGCATTCGTCTTCGATCGTTTTTAAGGATGGTGGCGAAAGCGGTTTAGCGCGTCCGCCTTTGCTGGAAAGAGAGGGCAGGGCAGCCAAAGCTGCCTTTGCCGTTTCAAAGCGCCTTAAAAGCTGACGAAATGTGATCGGGCCGACGCCTTCGGTTCGTGCAAGTCTCAGCCAGTCCAGCCGCTCTTGTTCGTTACGCGGCTGCGTCGTCATCATTTTTGCTTTGGCCGATTTTCGGCTCCTTGCCATTGACGAGGCGGATGATATTTTCTTTATGTTTGATGAAAACAAGGATGCCCATCATCAACACGATGCCCAGCGACGGGCCTTTTTCAAAGATCGTGAAAAAGATAGGCGTCGCGGCTACGGCAATCAGCGCGCTGAGCGACGACATACGGGTTAACAAAGCAACGGCCAACCATGTCGCCATCGCGAAGAGTCCGACGGGCCAAGAAAAAGCGAGAATAGCGCCAAAGAAAGTGGCGACGCCTTTGCCGCCTTTAAAACCGATCCAAACCGGAAACATATGGCCCAAAAGGGCGGCCAAAGCGGCAAACGGTGCGACGACAGGCGCATAGGTCAGCGCGAGGAGCACCGCTGCCGTTCCTTTGGCGCCATCAAGAAAAACCGTGAGGACGGCAAGGCCTTTATGGCCCGTGCGCAGGACGTTTGTGCCGCCGATATTGCCCGAGCCAATTTGGCGAATATCGCCCAAGCCCGCCAGCCGCGTGAGGAGGAGGCCAAACGGGATGCTGCCGAGCAAATAGGAAAGGGCCAGGCATAATATCGAAAGGAAAAAAGTAAGGATCATGATTGTGCAACTCCTGCGTTATGAGACTTGGCTCACTAAAAGGTCGAGGCAAGCCATGCGAACGGCGACGCCCATTTCCATTTGTTCAAAAATCACACTGTAGCGTGGATCGTCGGCAAGCTCGTCCGTGATCTCAACACCGCGATTCATCGGCGCGGGATGCATGACAATGACGTCTTGTTTTGCGACAGACAGTTTTTGGTGATCAAGCCCGTACTGGCGGTGGTATTCTTCTGCCGACATCGAAAATTCACCGTCGTTAAGGCGCTCATTTTGGATGCGCAGCATCATGGCAACGTCTGCGCCCTGCAAGGCTTCTTCGAAACTGGTGCAGTTGACGACATTCAACGAAGACAAATCTTTTGGCACGAATTGTGGTGGGGCAAAGAACCGCACCTCTGCGCCGAATTTATTCAAAAGAAAGGCGTTCGATCGCGCTACGCGGCTGTGCTCAATATCGCCGCAAATTGCGACTTTAAGCCCCTCAAGCTTGCCTTTGTGTCGGATCATCGTAAGCGCGTCGAGCAAAGCCTGCGTCGGGTGTTCGTGCGAACCATCGCCCGCGTTCAAAATGGGAACGTCAAGCAGCGCGGCCGCTTTTTCTGGGGCGCCGTTGACGCTGTGACGAATGACGATACCATCCACTTGCATCGCGCCGATGACGCGCATCGTGTCCGAAAACGTCTCACCCTTATTCATTGAGCTTATGGACGCAGAAAAGTTCACGATGTCTGCGCCGAGCCTTTTGGCGGCGACCTCAAACGAAGTGCGCGTGCGCGTCGAGTTCTCAAAGAACATATTAACGATGATTTTGCCCGCGAGGCGGTTGCTGGTTTTCTGTTGGGAGCGGATTTGCGCCGCATAATGCGCGGCCAGATCGAGAATGCCTTCGATATCGGCGCGCGACAAAGATTCCGTTCCAAGGAGGTCGGACTGCGAAAGCTTAAAGGGCATGGGCCTGTTCCAGTCTGATAGGGCGAATAAGGCGAACTATAAAGCCCCTTTTCCCATGTGACAAACGTATTTGTTGCCAGCGGGGCGTTTCTGTTGCAAAAGCGGATCTATGACAAATCTTCCTTCTCAAGACGATGTCGCCAATGCTTTGAGCGCCGTCCTTATCCCCGAAACAAAGCAATCGCTTGTTCAATCGGGTTGTATTTCCGATCTTTCCGCCGAAGAAGAGGGCGCGGGGCTGCATGTGCGCCTTGTCCTTGAAATTGATCCGGCACAGGCCTCGGTTTTTGAGGTCGTAGCTGCCGACGCGCAACAGGCCATCGAAGCCGTACCGGGCATCGTTCGTGCGACGGTGGTTTTGACGGCGCATAAGGCTGCGCCCAAAACGCTGAAAGCGGCAGGTGCTAAAAAAACCGAAGAACCTTCAAAGAAAAGGCCGGACGGCGTCAAGCATGTTATTGCCGTTGCTTCCGGTAAAGGTGGCGTCGGTAAATCCACGACGGCCGTGAATCTGGCCATTGCTTTGGCGCAAAGCGGTCGCAAGGTCGGGTTGCTCGATGTCGATGTTTATGGGCCATCCGTGCCGCATTTGATCGGCTGGGATGGTACGCCGCCGCAAACGGAGAACGGTAAAATCATGCCGCTTTCGGTTTATGGGCTTTCTGTGATGTCGATCGGATTCCTTGTGCCTGAAGAAACGCCGATGATTTGGCGTGGCCCCATGGTGCATAGCGCGATCAAGCAAATGCTTTACGATGTTGCTTGGGGGGAGCTGGATGTGTTGCTCCTCGATATGCCGCCGGGAACGGGCGATGCCTCGCTTTCTGTCGCGCAACAGGTTCCTCTTACGGGCGCTGTGATCGTTTCAACGCCGCAGGACGTGGCGCTTTTGGATGTGCGCAAAGGTATTGCCATGTTCGAAAAGATGGACGTGCCTGTGCTTGGTATGATTGAAAATATGAGCACCTTTGAATGCCCACATTGTCATGAGCGCACGGATATTTTTGGCCATGGCGGCGTCGAGGCCGATGCCGAGCGGTTAGGCTTGGCGTTCCTTGGTGGTATTCCCCTTACGCTCGCTTTGCGCGAAGCCTCGGATGCGGGGCGGCCCATAGCGCTTCAAGTCGGCGACCCAATGGCTGAAACTTTCATGGCTATTGCTATGGCTATGCAGGGCGAAATGGCGCGTAAAATTTAAAACAACAAGCGATGATAAATTAAAATTTATCGCCCCAAAGGCTATTGGGGGGCACAGGTTGATTGGCAAAGTTTGTGGCGCTGTTTTGCCCTGAGGCCTGGTCGAGAATGTCTTGCACCGTCATGCGGAGCTTGACCCGATAGCCCATCTTTTCCTGAACGGGCTTTGGCAGCTCCGTCAATTTAAGAAGGCCTTTTTTGAGCAAGACCATCACGACGTCTTCGATGGCGCGGGACATATCGCTATCCGTCCGGCGCAGTTCCGCCAGGGCGTCATCGATTTTTGTTGGGTCTTGGCCGTTATTGCGCAAAAAAGCCAAAAGGTCGGGATGCTCATACGGCAGATTCTCCGCGCCTTGAATGGCGCGTACGGTCGCACGAATGATCCGACCCGAAGCATCGCGAATGACATAGGGCATGGGATGACCCTGGTTGACTAGTACTTTCTTAGCCAATTTATAACGCGATTCTGGGCGATTGTTTAACAAAAAAGGACAGGCGTCTCAAAAGGATGCGATAAGTTGTTTCTTTTTGCGCGCACTCGGATTAGAAAGCCGCTTCTTTGATGATTGAAACCTGTGTTTTTTCGGAGTGTGGACATGGCTGAAGCGGCGGTAGCATCTGCGGTAGCGTCTGAGGAAGTTTCCAGCGAGCGTTTACGTTCATTTATTTTGCGCATAGAGAAGCTTGAGGAGGATAAGACGACCCTTCTTGATGACATTCGCGACGTTTACGCCGAAGCGAAAAGCACCGGTTTTGAGGTGAAAATCATTCGCCAGATCGTCCGTTTGCGCAAAATGGAAGTCGAAAAGCGCCGCGAGCAGGAAGAATTGCTTGATTTGTATAAGTCCGCGCTCGGTATGGAGGTTTAAGGCGGACTAGACGTTGCGGGTTGACGGGCCTTTGCCTCGTCTTTAAACCTTATGCTCATGTCCTATCATCTATACAAATTCTTCGGAAGCCTGAGCGATCCTGCCAATTTGTTCGCCGTCGTTCTTTTGGCGGCTTGTCTTGTCATCGTCTCGGGTTGGCATCGCGGTCAAAAAACGGCGCGGATCGTTTTGCTTGGCCTCAGCGTCGCGCTTGTCCTGATTGCCGTATTTCCGGTCGGTTATTGGGCGCTTGGCCCCTTGGAAAACCGCTATTCCGTGCGTTATCCCACGCATGTCGAAGGTATCGTCATGCTGACGGGTGACGAGAATGCCCCCCTGAGCGAAGAGCGCGGCGAACCCATCGCTGGTTATGCTGCGCAAAGGCATTTGGCGGTGGCTCGCTTGGCCCGGCGCTATCCAGAGGCCAAAATCATCATTTCCGGCGATCCGACACCGTTTTTCAAATCGCGGCACACGTCTATTCAAACGCTCGTTGCGGACAACTTGCAGGCGGCAGGCGTCGCGCCGCAGCGAATTTTCTACGAAACAAAATCGCGGACGACCCATGAAAATGCCGTCGAAAGCAAGGCGCTGGCCGGATCAACGCGCGATCAAACGTGGTTGCTTGTGACATCGGCTTATCACATGCCGCGCGCGATGCTCTGCTTTGAAAACGAAGGCTGGCAAATCTTTGCGTTGCCCAGCGACTATTTTGTTTCGCCGCATCCCGAGCGTCCCTATGTCCTCGATCTGGGGCATCAGGCACGCTATCTCGGCATTGCTATGCACGAATATATCGGCCTTGTGTGGTATCGGATGGCTGGCTGGACCGGAAGCTTGTGGCCATGAAACGTTTGGCCCTTTTCCTGTGCGCCTTTTTCATAGGAGCGAGCGGATTGGCTCAGGCGCAGGAACCTTCCTTTCAATCGTGGCTTTCTTCGTTTGAGGGCGAAGCCGCTGCCGAGGGACTTTCTCCATCGCTCTTGCGGCGCGTTTTGCCGACGCTGACTTTCGATCCCAGCGTGATTGAGCAAGACCGCAAACAACCCGAAGGGCGCATGTCGTTTGCTCATTATGCGCAACGGATCGTTTCGCCGGATCGCGTGCGTAAAGGACGCCAGCTTAGAACGCGGCATGCGAGCACGCTGAAAAAAGTTTCAAAGCAATATGGTATTCCCCAAGGCGTTATCGTGGCTTTGTGGGGGATCGAAAGCAGCTTTGGCACAAGCCCCGGTTCGTATCGTATTTTGGATTCTTTGGCGAGCCTCGCCTATGAAGGCCGCCGGGCTTCGTTCTTCCGTAAAGAGCTGATTGAAGCGCTCAAGATCGTGCAAGAAGATCACATCGCGCCAGCAGAGCTTGAAGGCTCTTGGGCAGGCGCTATGGGGCAATGCCAGTTTATGCCGTCAACGTATCGGCATTATGCGGTCGATTTCGATGGCGATGGCCGCCGTGATATTTGGGACGAAACAGGTGACGTTTTGGCGTCTATCGCGCGCTATTTGCAGTCCGAAGGATGGAACGCGGGCGAAAAATGGGGCGTCGAAGTCAAGCTAACGCGGCCCGTTCCGGCGCGGCTTGAAGGGCTTGACGTGCGCAAGCCTTTGACTTTCTGGACGCAAGCGGGAGTTAAACTTCGTTCAGGCAAACCTTTGCCTGCGCGAGGTCTCAGCGCCTCGCTTGTGCAGCCGGATGGGCCGGGTGGACGAAGCTTTCTTGTCTATGATAACTTCCGCGCTTTGATGCGTTGGAATCACTCGACTTATTTCGCCGCATCTGTCGGCTTGTTGTCTGATCGTATTGAGGGCGTTCAATGAAAACGAATACTTCCTTGCGCGCTTTTTTGTTGCGACGCGCTTCACCCATCGTTCTCTTGTGTTTCCTTGGCGCTTGCGCTGGCGGTGGTGGCTCTGAACGTGGCCAAATGTCGCAAGAAACGGGACATGGCTATTACAAAGTTGGCAAGCCCTATCAGATCAACGGCGTTTGGTATTATCCGAAGGTCGATTACAGCTATGACGAAACGGGCATCGCTTCGTGGTACGGCGACGATTTTCACAAAAAAGCGACGGCGAACGACGAAGTTTATAATAAGGGAGAACTCACGGCGGCCCATCGGACATTACCATTGCCGTCCTTGGCGCGTGTGACTAACCTTGAAAATGGACGTGCCATTGTCGTGCGCATCAATGATCGTGGGCCGTTCTCGAAAAACCGCGTGATCGACGTTTCGCAACGCTCGGCTCAATTGCTTGGTTTTGAGGGCAAGGGAACGGCCAAGGTGCGCGTTCAGGTTTTGGCCGACGAAAGCCGCGCGATTGCAGAGGCGATGCATCGCTATGGCAGCGAGCCGGATGAGGCTCAACCCTATATCGCGGATAACAACGAACGCGTCGCCAAAGCTTATATGGGGGAAACATCGCCTAAAACGTCCGCAACACCGCAGCCTCATACGCTATCTTTACCTTCGCAAGCCGCGCCAGCCGAACCTTTGCCGACGATGGCAAATGTGAGGCCTGTGGCCGAATATGTGCAGCTTCCCGTCACGGGCGCGGGCGATATCTATATCCAGGCCGGTTCGTTTTCGCAGGCCGAAAATGCTAAGAAACTCAAGGATAAGCTGGCTTCTTTCGGAAAGACATCCATTGCCGAAGCCTCTGTCAAGGGGACAACTTATTACCGCGTTCGCCTTGGTCCTATTCAAACCGTTCCACAGGCTGACAGTCTTTTGAAAAAGGTGCTAAAGTCCGGGGCCGACACGGCGAGAATCGTTGTCGAATAGTTTTTACGAGGTATCGTTCAGATGAAGAAAATTCTGCTTGTTTGTCTGCTGGCTCTCTGGAGCGTAAGCGCCCGCGCTGAAGCGCCTGTTTTTAGCAATGTCACGCCGGTTGATACGGCCGCACAGCAAGCCGTTGTGCTTGATGCGCCGACGGGCGCTGTTTTGTTTGCCAAGGATGCTGACTCTAAAATGGCGACATCTTCGATGAGCAAGGTTCTGTCGATGTACCTTGTGTTTGAATCGATTAAAAAGGGCAAGCTGAGCCTCGATACCAATGTGACCGTGAGCGAAAACGCTTGGAAACAGCAGGGCTCGCGTACCTTTCTTAAAATCGGGCAGGAAGTCCGGATCGAAGATCTTATTCGCGGCGTTATCATTCAATCGGGCAACGATTCCGCTGTCGCTTTGGCCGAAGCTGTTGCCGGAACAGAAGGCAGCTTTGCCGGTCTGATGAACGATAAGGCGCATGTGCTTGGCATGACAAACTCGCATTTCATGAATGCGACCGGGTTGCCTGATCCTGAGCATTATTCTACCGCGCGCGATTTGGCTATTCTGGCTTATTCGATGATGCGCGATTTCCCCGAATACTACCATTATTACTCAGAAACGGAGTTCACTTTTAACGGGATCAAGCAGGGCAATCGCAACCCGCTTTTATACCGGAATATCGGCGTTGATGGCATGAAGACGGGCCACACGGAAGTGGCGGGTTATGGCATGATTTCCTCGGCTTCGCACGAAGGCCGCCGCGTGATCGTCGTTGTCAACGGCTTGCCCTCGATGCAGGCGCGCGCCGACGAATCCGCCAAGCTTCTTGATTGGGGCTTCCGCGAGTTTGCGCTTTATCCGATCTTGAAGGCGGGCGAGAAAGCCGCCGATGCCAAAGTTTGGCTTGGCGAAACGCCGACGGTTCCTGTGGGCGTCGAAAAGGATCTTGGCCTAACTTTGCCACGCATGCAGCACGATCAGCTTAAGAGCGAAGTTCGCGTCAATGCCGAAACGGAAGCGCCGATCCATAAGGGCCAAGTTATCGGCCAGCTGACGGTTTCTGCGCCGGGTTATCAAACGATGCAGGTGCCTTTGGTCGCGCTGAGCGACGATGCGCATTTGGGTTTTGTGGCTAGCTCGGTCGCGAAGGTCAAACGTCTCTTTGGTAAGGAATAATGAGGCGCGGACGCTTCATAACGCTTGAAGGCGGCGATGGCGCGGGCAAATCGACCCAAGGCCGCCGCCTTGTCGCGTATTTGAAGCAAAAGGGATTGTCCGTCGTCGCAACGCGCGAAGTCGGCGGTTCGCCCGGCGCTGAGGATATTCGTCAGCTTTGGCTTTCGAAGCCAGACCGCTTTTGGGACCCGATGACGGAGGCTCTCCTTGTGATGGCCGCGCGGCGCGAGCATTTGGTGAAAACCGTTTGGCCTGCGCTTGATCGTGGAGCTTGGGTTGTCTCCGATCGCTTTGTGGATTCGACGCGTGTGTATCAAGGTGTCGCGCTTGGCGTCGGCGTACCAAAAGTTGATGCTTTGTATAAAGAAATCGCCGGAACATTTTGGCCCGACATGACTTTGTACCTCGATGTGCCGGTCGAAACGGGTCTGGCTCGCATGAAAGCGCGCGCGAATGCGTTGGATCGTTTTGAGCAACAGCAAGTCGCTTTTCATGAAACGTTGCGTTCGGCTTTTCTTGGCCTTGTGAAAAACGAGCCCGAGCGGTTTCGTTTGATCGATGCGACCAAGGATGAAGAACGCGTCAGCGAATCCATCGAGCACGCCGTTCAAGGCATGGTCGATGCCGCGCTGATGTGAGGCGTGCCGCCCATGGTCGCTTCGCCCCACCAATGTCTGCATATTGTCGGTCATCAAACGGCCCAAAAGGAAATTCAGGCTGCCTATGATTCCGGGCGCATGCCGCATGCGTGGCTTTTCGTTGGCCCCGAAGGTATCGGAAAGGCAAGCGTGGCCTATCATGTCGCGCATATGCTTTTGTCGGGTGGCGCGAGCAGGCTGGGTCGTCTCAATCCCGAAAGCGAAAGCGCGCGATTGATCGTCGCTGAATCGCATCCCGATTTCTTTGTCCTGCGCCGCACGCCGGATGAAAAAACGGGCGTGATGCGCGAAGCTATCGCGGTCGAAGAAGCGCGAAAAATTGCGCCGTTTCTGCAATTGACGGCGTCGCATGGCCACGGGCGTGTCGTTTTAATCGACGAGGCCCATCGTTTGGGCCGCAATGGGCAAAACGCAATCCTCAAATTAATTGAAGAGCCGCCGCCCGGCACGGTCATCTTGATGACGGCGACCAGCATCGGCTCTCTTTTGCGCACGATCCGCTCGCGCTGCCGCATCGTACCGTTCGAGCCTTTGAAAGCCGGAGAGATGGAAGCGGTTTTGATGGGGCTTGATCTCACCATACCGAGCGGCTCTGAGAAAGAGCGCCTCTTGGATTTGGCGGAGGGCAGCGTTGGGCAAGCGGTACATATGATCGAAGCCGAAGTTTTGCCTCTGTACGAAGAGGCTATGGCGCTGATCGCGCAAATGCCGGCGCTTGATTTTGCGCGGCTCCATAAGCTGGGCGACGCCATCGGTAAAAAGGCCAATCAAGAGAGTTTTGACGTTCTGTCTGGCCTTTTGGTTGAAACGCTGCGCCGGGCCGTTCGGGCTGCCGCCAGCGGGCAGGGCGATCCATCCGGCCTCGCTGCGCGCCTTGCGCCTGCAGGGCGTCTTGATAACGCCTTGGAAGTGTGGGAAAAGACTCGGGAACGTTTTGCGCTGGCCGATGCCGTCTATTTGGATAACAAACTAGCTTTTACGACGGCTATGACGGCTTTGGCGCGGGCTATGGCTTAATTTTTCGAAGGCAAGGAAACGATGAAACCGAAATTTTATATGACCTGCGCCATTCCTTACGCCAATGGTGAGCCGCATATTGGTCACGCGTACGAAGTCGTCGCGGCGGACATGATCGCGCGCTTTAAACGTTTGGACGGTTTTGACGTTCGTTTTCAAACGGGCATGGATGAACACGGCCTGAAGATTCAACAAACGGCAGCGAAGCTTGGCACGACGCCGCAAGCGCTCGTCGATGAGGTCGCCGCGAAATTTCGCAAAATGTACGATGCTTTCGGCATTACCTATACGGATATGATCCGCACGACCGAAGAGCGCCACAAGAAAAGCGTTCAAGTTTTGTGGCAAAAGTTGGTGGAGAAGGGCGATATCTATCTTGGCAAATATGCCGGATTTTATTCCGTTCGCGACGAAGCCTATTTCGACGAAAGCGAATTAACGGACGGTGCTGACGGCAAAAAGCTGGCCCCTACCGGCGCGCCTGTCGAATGGATGGAAGAAGAAAGCTATTTCTTCAAGCTTTCGGCGTATCAAGATAAATTGCTCGATTTCTATACGCGCAATCCGCGCTGTATCGCGCCCAAAAGCCGTTTCAACGAAATTTTCCAATTCGTCAAATCGGGCCTGCGCGATTTGTCAATCTCGCGCACCACGTTCAATTGGGGCGTTCCCGTTCCGGGCGATCCCAAACATGTCATGTATGTTTGGGTCGATGCTTTGTCGAATTACATCACGGCGCTTGGTTATCCGAACGAAGACGAAGATAGCCTGATGAAAAAATATTGGCCTGCCGATTTGCATATGATCGGCAAGGATATCATCCGTTTTCATACCGTTTATTGGCCAGCCTTCCTGATGTCGGCGGGTATTGAGCTGCCGAAGCGCGTTTTCGCGCACGGCTGGTGGACGAACGAGGGCGAGAAAATGTCCAAGTCCGTCGGCAACGTGGTCGATCCGAACGAACTCATTGCGACTTATGGCTTGGATCAAACGCGTTATTACATGGTGCGCGAAGCGCCGTTTGGCCTCGATAGCGATTTTTCGCACGATTCCTTGATTAAGCGGATCAACAGCAATCTTGCCAACGATCTTGGCAATCTGGCGCAGCGCTCGCTTTCGATGATCGCGAAGAACTGCGCGTCTGTTGTGCCGACGCCGGGCGAACGTACGGAATCGGACAAAGCTTTGCTTGGCAAAGCGCAGGCGCTTTTGCCTTTGATGCGTGCCGCCATGGATGAGCAAGCTTTGCATAAGGCGCTCGACGCCGCTTGGGATGTTATTGGCGACGCTAACCGCTATGTCGATGAGCAAGCGCCGTGGGCGCTCAAGAAAACCGATCCGGTCCGTATGGCCGCTGTGCTCTATGTTTTGGCCGAAACGGTTCGTTATGTAGCGATTTTGCTCCAGCCTTATATGCCGGGTTCTATGGCAAAAATGCTCGATCAATTGGCCGTTCCCGAAAATGAGCGCGACTTCACGTTCTTAAACGACGAGGCCGCCCTTAAGGCCGGAACGCCGCTCCCGGCACCAGCGGGTGTGTTTCCGCGGTTTGCGCTTCCAGAGGATAAAAAGGCCTAAACGATGTTTGTCGATAGCCATTGTCACCTGTGTTTCGGCGATCTTGAAGCGCGGTGCAATGAAGTTTTGTCCCATGCGCGCAAGGTCAATGTTGGGCGCTTTGTCGCTGTGGCGACAAGCCGGGGCGAGTTTGCCAAGGTTCGCGCTTTGGCGTCGGCTGAACCGGACGTTTTTTGCACCATCGGTATTCATCCCGAAGAAGCGGAAAAACCGGGCGAGATAATCAAAGCGGAAGAATTGGCTTCTATCGCAACATCCGATCCGAAAATCGTCGGGATTGGCGAAACGGGGCTGGATTATTATTACGATGAACGTCCGCGCGATGCGCAGGAACGCAATTTTCGTGAGCATATCCGCGCTTGCATCGCCTCGGAATTGCCGCTCGTTATTCATACGCGTTCGGCTGAAGCCGATACGCTGCGCATTCTTCAAGAGGAAATCAAAGGCAACGAAGGCAAGCTGACGGGCGTGTTCCATTGCTATAGCTCGAACCGCGAACTGGCCGAGGCCGGGCTGGCTATGGGATTTTTCTTTTCTTTCTCCGGCATTCTGACGTTCAAAAAAGCCGAGAATGTGAGGGAAATTGCCCAGATTGTGCCACTTGATAAAGTGTTGATTGAAACGGATTCGCCTTATTTGGCCCCGGAACCCTATCGTGGGAGGCCGTGCGAACCCGCCTATGTCGTTCATACAGCGGCTCGGTTGGCGGCGGTGAAGGGCGTGGATGTTGCGACGATTGAGCGCGCTACGACCGAGAATTTCTTTAGACTTTTTAAAAAGGCCTCGTGATAGACTATCGGTCATAGGCAGAAGAAAAGAATAGGGCGCAGCAAATGAAAGTAACAATCTTGGGATGCGGCGGCGCGGCCGGCGTGCCGATGATCGGCAATGTGTGGGGCTCGTGCGATCCGTCTAACCCCAAAAACAACCGCCAGCGCGTTTCGCTGTTTATAGAAGGGGGGCAGGGAGGAGAGAGTCTTCTTTTCGACACGTCGCCCGATTTGCGCGAACAACTTTTACGCGCAGAAATCAAAGATATCTCTGCCGTTTTTTATACGCATGCGCATGCCGATCATTCACATGGCATCGACAATATTCGCAGCATCAACTGGATGACCGGACGCGCGTTGCCGCTTTACGCCGACGTTCAAACGTTAACGGAGCTACGCGGCCTTTTCTCTTATATCTTCGATTACAAACCAGATCGTCCGAACCATTTTATTCGTCCGGCTGTTGAAGCGCATGAGATCAAAGATGGCGAAGTTTTATCGTTCGGACGTTTGCGTGTGACATCCTTTGCCCAGCATCATGGCAAGTCGCATTCGCGCGGCTATCGCATTAACGACTTCGGCTATTCAACCGATGCTAGTGAGCTTGATGAGGCTGCGTTTGAAGCCCTCAAGGGCGTTAAGGTTTGGGTGGTTGGCGCGGTGCGTGAGCGCGAGCATCCGACCCATGCGAATATCGAACGCGCCCTTGCCTGGATTGAACGCGTCAAACCAGAGCACGCCATTTTGACTCATATGGATCATACGCTGGATTATGAGACGTTGCGCGCCAAGCTGCCGCCAAACGTCGAACCAGCCTATGACGGCATGACGTTTGAGGTCTAAGGACGATCAAACAAGCGTTAGTTGGTTTCCGCGACCCTGAAGAAAATTCATGCTGAACGGAAGGTTCGCCCAGCTGCAAGAAGGTTTCTTTGACAGGCGCTCACTAACGTCCATAACGTCTTGAGCGGACAACAAGCCGTTCTGCCGGCCCTTAAAGGGCGCTTTTTTCGATTCAAAGAAATGGTAGGTTGCCCAATCGGCCAAATCGAGAGTTGTCCCTCTCTTCTTTATGAGATTTTCTGTAAAGGCGGCAGAAAAATGCCGTTCGCAAAACTTCAAAATGCGCGGCGATAAATCGGGCTTCTTCATAAGAATTACAGGGAGGAATTTAGCTTCTGAGAGATCAAACGGTGGAAGAAAGCAGGCAACGGAGCCATCTTTCGGCGATTTGTCATAGGCGGGATCGTCCATGGTGCTTGTTTTGATTGAGAGAGCAAACCCGTTGTTGAAGTATAGTGTCGCCGCTTTATCGATTGAACGCCTGGGGGTGGTGTGTACGGGAGAAAAAAATCTTTCTTGGTAGCGTGAGACCTCAATGCCATCTTTCGTACGGCCATACGATAGGAGATGAAATTTTATATCGTTGAAAGTGAATGAGGTCATTTGAAATCGTCCTTTCAATCTTCAATATGTTTGTCATCCAAAAACGACTCTGTAATGGGCCGTTTCTTCGCCTAAAAAAATGCCATGTTTGGATAAACATGTAAATGCTGTTTGGGTATATGGCCCTGAAAAGCCGTTGTTTCGTTTTGGCGTGACCTGTTTTTGCCTTTCTCCTCCTCAGATTCCTTCATCCACCATTTAACATAATATATCTTATGCGACATATGGACGGGGGTCGAGGGGCCTTAAAATCGCGGCAAAATGATGCAAATTACCAAGGAAAACATGGGTGAGATGCACTTTCATCTGGTTGAGCTTTTGGCGTGTCTCTCAAAGCCCCCTGCGTGTTCTCTTGCAAACCCAAGGGGGCTTTCTAAGCTGCATTTTTGAAGCCTTTGGACAGCTGTTTTTCGTCTTTCAAACGCGCGCTTTGCGCTTTTGTTTTGCGAACTGAGTTCCTATGATCGGTCAGTTTTTAGATTGTTCAAACCGTCTTTTTGAGGCTGCTTTCCATGTCGTTTTCGCCGTCTTCTAAGTCTTCCATTTCTCTCGATGGCGTCGCCGCTTTGGTCGATGTTATGAGCCGTTTACGCACGCCGAAAACCGGCTGTCCGTGGGATTTGGAGCAAGATCACAAAAGCCTGGCGCGTTATACGCTTGAGGAAGCCTACGAAGTCGTTGAAGCGATTGAGAAAAATGAAACGAACCATCTGCGCGAGGAATTGGGCGACCTCCTCCTTCAAATCGTGTTTCATGCCCAAATTTCGAATGAAAATCAGGGTTTTACCTTTGATGAGATCGCGCGTGCCGAAGCCGAAAAGATGATCGAGCGGCATCCGCACGTTTTTGGCGACCGGGATGCCGCTACGGCGCAGGACGTCTTGCGCAATTGGGAGGCTGATAAGGCCAAAAAACGCGCCGCAGAGGCCTCGGCTGAGGAGAGGGAGGCGAGTGTGCTTGAAGGCGTTTCGACCGCCCTGCCCGCCATGACGCGTTCTCTCAAGCTTCAGCAGCGCGCGGCGCGCGTTGGGTTCGATTGGAAGGACACGGCGCTTGTTTTCGACAAGGTTGACGAAGAGCTGGCCGAGCTTAAGGCGGAGATTGCCAAAGGGAACGCGGAGACGATTGAAGAAGAACTAGGCGACGTGTTTTTCGTTCTGGTCAATGTGGCTAAGCATTTGAAGGTCGATCCGGAACACGCCCTGCGCCGCACAAACGAGAAATTTGAACGTCGTTTCCAGTATATAGAAAAATCCCTTAAGCAAGCGGGAAGGAAGATACAGGAAACGTCCCTTGATGAAATGGAGAAGCTTTGGTTGGCCGCAAAGAAAGAAGAGAAAAAACTATAATAAAATAGGATGTTCTTCTAATTATTGGCGTGATATAAGCGGTCGTCTGTATTTTATTTCTTCTAGGCTCTCTCTTTGCTTTCTGGCTGGAGTTTAGCTATGTCGCGCCTCACTTCTACTTTAGCTCTCGTATTTTTCTTTTTCATGTCGATCTGTTTTCTTGCACAGGCGGCTGATCCTGTTGTGGTTGGCAACACATGCGCTCAGCTTGGCGAAACGACGATGGCGAGCGATCATAAAAGTATCGTCGCATGTGTTTACAACGATTCCGGCGTTTTAATTTGGAAAGCGACGACGGGCGGCGCGACCAAACAAGGCGGCCATTGCGGTTATTATTCGCCTTCCTTCAACATTCCCTGCAACGATACGGATCTCTCGAAGGGGATTTGTCCGAGTGGCTATACAATGGTGAGCTTTGTCGATGGGAATGGGACAAATTATTTCTGCATCAAGAACTAGGTTTGCGGTTCATGAAGTTCGGCTGATTTGAAAAAGGAGAAATCATATGAAGAGATTGGCTTCATGCTGTTTCTTCGTTTTCATTGGTTTCATGCCATTGGGCGCTGCCTTCGCGGGTAGTGTCGTCGCGGGATCGTCTTGCGATCAATTAGGTACGTCCCTTTTATCATCGGACAAGAAAGATATCCTTGCTTGTTTAACGAAAACAGAAGGAACGGGGCAGGTTTGGACCGCTCTCACCGATGATGGTTCCTTTGCCAAAGGAGAACATTGCGGTTTTGTTACGGCTAACGTGACATACACGCAGCGTTACAGCCATGCGGGTGGGATAATGGGGTTGGGTTCCGATCAAGTCATCGCGTCTTCATACCCGTGTCAGGGGGTAACAATTGCTCAGCAAGCCTGTTGGTACTGCCGATATTACTCTGTTACGGGTTGTCCAACAGGATTTCAGCTCGTTTTCTTTGGTGTTTCCGGGGGTAGTGAAGCGCCTGCTTTTTCAATAAATCTTACGTCGTATCAGTATTACACCTATTATTACATGTGCGTGAAAACGTAATATTTTTTCGCGTTTAAATTGCCGGCGTGTCGTGCGCGCTGTGCGGAGTCGGCCTATGCGTGACGATATGCGGCGCTTCGACAGTTCTGTTGCGTCCACTTGCCTTGGCCTTATAAAGCGCTTCGTCCGCTGCGTTGACTAAACTATCCAGATTACGCGGTTCGGAGGAAATGGGATCAACGTGCGAAAGAACGAACCCGATGCTCGCCGTCATCTTGATTTTTTCGCCGTTATGTTCACAGGGCGCCGTTTCAAGTTTTTCGCGCAAACGTTCGCAAAGCGCGCTGGCGTTTTCTTGTGTGGACGTCCGCGCAAAGACAAGAAATTCCTCACCACCATGGCGGAAGATTTTATCGGTAGGCCGTAAAGTTTTTTTGGCAACAAGCGCAAAATGGCGCAGCGCGGTGTCGCCAGCATCATGGCCATATGTGTCGTTGATTGCTTTAAAGAAATCAATGTCAAACATAGCGACCATCAAAAACTTGCCGTCACGTTCGGCAATCTTGGATTCGTTCTCAAATTCGCTTTTTTCTGTGTGGCGGTTTGGCAAACGCGTCAAAACGTCGATCCCAACTTCTTGTTGAAGTTTGTAGATTTGCGTTCCGGTTTCGAGTTCCTTTGCGACCAAAGCGCCGCTCATCGAGCCGCCAAACAATTCGCGCATCGCGTTCTTGAAGCGCGTGGCGACAAGGCCAAGCTTTGAAAAATCATTGGAAAGGCTAAAAGACGCTGACAATGAAAGGGGCTCTCTGTTTTAAAATAAGGGCAAGAATGGGGTCATTATAACTGTAAATCATGAAAGGATTGACTAAAAAGTGTACGAAAACACGCCCCTTCGCCATTGCAAAACAGCATTTTTTCTCCTTTTAGATCGAATAGCTTAGAATGATTCTTAACTCCCATTGTGCGGTGCAACATACTGATTTTAATGAAAAAATACCATATTTGTCTTGATTTTTTACCATAATGAAGCTATCCCCGCCACAAGAACATATCTCGAACGATTTACGCCCTTATGGGAGGCAACGTGAACGCTATGGCAATTTCTGCAATGACCCAAGAAACGATGACTTCTTCTCCTCTTTTGCCCTTTAAAGGAAATAAATGGCAGAAAGAAATCAATCTGCGCGATTTCATTCAGGCGAATTACACGCTTTTCGAAGGTGACGAAAGTTTCCTCGCTCCGCCTACGGCGCGGACTTTGGCTTTGTGGCAAGAAGTCTTGGGCTTGATGAAGGAAGAAACAGCCAAGGGCGGCACGCTGGATATGGATACGTCCGTTCCTTCGACGATCACGTCGCATGCGCCGGGCTATATCGATCAGGCGCTGGAGCAAATCACGGGGCTGCAAACGGAGAAACCGTTTAAGCGCGCTTTGATGCCGTTTGGGGGCTTGCGCGTGGCTGAGGATGCGCTGAAGGCCTATGGCTATGAGATTGCGCCAGAGATCCATGAAATTTTTTCGAAATACCGCAAGACGCATAACGAAGGCGTTTTTGAGGCTTATACGCCGACGATCAAATTGGCTCGTAAGGCTGGGATCGTAACGGGCCTGCCCGATGGGTATGGTCGCGGGCGCATCATCGGTGATTATCGCCGCGTTGCGCTTTACGGCACAACGCGTTTGATTGCCGAACGCAAAGAGCAGTTGGCGCTGACCGAGCGGCCGATCAACGAAAAGACGATCCGTCTGCGCGAAGAACTCTCTGAACAAATCAAGGCGCTCAAAGAACTCGCCATCATGGCCAAAAGCTACGGCTTTGACGTTACGCGTCCGGCTCAAACGGCTAAAGAAGCGACGCAATGGGTCTATATGGCCTACCTCGCTGCGGTGAAGGAACAAAACGGCGCGGCTATGTCTTTGGGGCGCGTTTCGACTTTCCTCGACATTTACTTTGAACGCGACATGGCGGCTGGGATTCTATCGGAAGCCGAAGCGCAAGAAATCGTCGATCATTTCGTGATGAAGCTGCGCATGGTCCGCTTTGCGCGCACGCCGGAATATAATTCGCTCTTCTCCGGCGATCCGACCTGGGTGACGGAATGCCTTGGCGGCGTCAGCGAAGACGGTCGGCCGCTGGTGACCAAAACGAATTTCCGTTTTCTGCATACGCTCACAAATCTGGGCCCTGCGCCGGAACCGAATTTGACGGTTCTTTGGTCGGAGCGTTTGCCGCAAGGGTTTAAGGCTTATTGCGCGAAAATGTCGATCACAACAAGCTCGATCCAATACGAAAATGACGATCTAATGCGGCCCTATTGGGGCGACGATTATGGCATTGCGTGCTGCGTGTCTGCGATGCGCATCGGCAAGCAAATGCAATTTTTCGGCGCGCGTGCCAATTTGGCGAAGGCTTTGCTTTACGCCATCAATGGCGGCAAAGACGAAATTCTAGGTGTACAGGTTGGCCCGGCTTTGGCGCCAATTACAAGTGATGTCCTCGCTTATGCTGAGGTCCGCGCTCGCTTCGACGATATGATGGAATGGCTTTCGCAAGTTTATATGGACGCGCTGAATGTCATTCACTACATGCACGATAAATATTGCTATGAGCGCATTGAGATGGCGCTGCATGACCGCGATATTTTGCGCACGATGGCTTGCGGCATTGCCGGGCTTTCGGTCGTTGCGGATTCTTTGTCAGCGATCAAATACGCCAAGGTTCATGTTGTGCGTGACGAACGTGGCTTGGCCACCGATTTTACAATCGATGGCGATTATCCGCAGTATGGCAACAATGACGATCGCGTCGATAGCCTCGCCGCCGAGATTGTCGAATGCTTTATGAACAAACTTCGCGCGAAAGAAACCTATCGTGACGCTATGCCCACGATGTCGGTTTTGACGATCACGTCGAACGTTGTTTACGGCAAAAAGACGGGCAGCACGCCGGATGGCCGCAAGGCGGGCGAACCTTTCGCGCCCGGCGCAAACCCGATGCATGGTCGCGATAAGAAGGGGGCTTTGGCCTCCCTACTCTCGGTCGCAAAAATGCCGTACGAGCATGCGCAAGACGGCATTTCGAATACCTTTTCCATTGTGCCGGGTGCGCTTGGCAAAACGGACGAAGATCGCACGTCGAATCTCGTCGGCCTGATGGATACCTATTTTGGCCGCGATGCGCATCATCTGAATGTCAATGTGTTCAATCGTGAGACACTTTTGGACGCTATGGATCATCCCGAAAAGTATCCGCAATTGACGATCCGCGTTTCGGGCTATGCCGTGAACTTCATCAAGCTCACGCGTGAACAGCAAATGGATGTTGTCAATCGAACCTTCCATCGCGCGATGTGAGAAAGGACCCTATGCCGGAATCTCCTTCAGGTTACGTTCATTCCGTGATTACCGGCGGCGCTGTCGATGGGCCGGGTTTGCGCTTTGTCATTTTCACGACAGGTTGCCCGCTGCGCTGTTTGTTTTGTCACAATCCCGATACGCGCAATCTGAAGGACGGCAAGCTTATGAACGCCGCCGACCTTGTTGAGGAAGCTTCGCACTACGCCGACTTTATGAATAAAACAGGCGGTGGTGTCACGGTGACGGGCGGTGAGCCCCTTTTTCAGCAGGAATTCGTGACGGCGATTTTTAAGGGGTGTAAAGAGCGCGGTATGACGACGGCGCTCGACACGTCCGGTTATCTTGGCCAAATGACCAAGCAAGAATTGCTTGATGTGACGGATTTGGTTCTGCTCGATATCAAATCCTTTGATCCGGAAACGTATCGCCGCGTGACGGGCATGAACCTGCAAACGACGCTTGATTTTGCGGAACGTATGGCGGCGCTGAAAAAACCGATGTGGGTGCGCTGCGTGATCGTGCCGGGACTGACCGACGATCTTGAGATGCTAAAACGGCTGGCGGCTTATCTTAAACCGCTTGGCAATGTCGAGAAAATCGAAGTCCTACCCTTCCATAAAATGGGCGAACCCAAATGGAAGGCGCTTGGTTATAATTACACGCTTACCGATACACCAGAGCCGACGAGTGAACTGATCGAAACCGTTCGCTCGATTTTTAGAGAACAGGGTTTTACGGTTCTCTAGTTGCACGCGATTTTTTGTTTCGTTTGTATGTTTTTTTTCGTTTAGGTCCACGCCGTGTGAATGAACTTGCTTCTTTTTTGACTTTCTTTTCGCCCTCCTGTGCTGGGATGGCGTCTGAGAAAATCAAAAAATTAAGCGGGGACGATGCGATTTGATGCTCGTCAAGCCCCAACCATTTTGAAAAACTGTCGGCAATATTCAAAAGGTCATTTTTCGAAAAGTGCTTCATATGTGTGGCGGAAAACCCAGACAGAGCAATTTTCTCGTTGAGCTTCTGCGCTTCTTCGATATTGGTTGATGCTTGGGCTACAAGATCGGCAAATGGGTGTTTTTGAAGAAACGCCTTATAAATAACAGGGGCGAGCCATTGCCTTTCGAAGCCCGTAAAGGGCGTTTCATTTGGGCATAGGGGAATGGATTTAAGAAGGTTTTTATTAAAAACATGAAATCCGGCTTGGTGCTTGTCTCCACGCATGATGACGGCATTAGGATCGCAGTCATCTGTTTTATAGACGGCGCATCCGTAATCCAACGCCATATAGAAAAGATAGCATTTCGACGTCGCCATTAATTTTTTCGAATAGATATCGTAAAGATTTGCTTGTTTTCTTTTGCCGCTGGTGAGCAAATTCTTATGCTCGTTTCTTGCGAGTTTTGCCGAGTAATTACAAAATTCGGCAAGCAAGACAATGGAGTCTTTCGTGGGCTTGTTTCGGCGGATAGATTCGGTAAGGGCCTCTAAACAAGTGCCAGCGTAGATGGACGATAGTGAATTAAATATAGTAGGCACTTCGCACCGTATCCATTTTAGAAATTAACTTGCTTTAAAGAACTGCCCACCCGTCATTGGCCAAGGCACGCCTGTTGTGCCCGGCAGGCTGAGTGGCAATCCCAAAAACGAACGTACAGCCAGATAGGCAAAACCTTCGGCCTCAAGAGCGTCGGTATTCCAGCCAAGATCTTCGACCGTACCAATTTGCGCGCCGGTTGCTTGAGCCAGCCATTTCTTGATGGTCGGATTATGGGCGCCGCCGCCACAAAGGTAAATTCGTTGCACAGGTTCACCTGCTCCATGCAAACCTTGGGCGATACTTTGCACCGTCATCATCGTGAGGGTTGCCGCCCCATCTTCGAGTGACAAGCCTTCTGGCATATATTTTTGGAAGTGATCGCGGTCAAGCGACTTGGGCCCTTTGATCTTAAAATAAGGATCATCCATAAAAGTGGCAAGGCGCTCTTTATCGACATGACCGCTGGCAGCGAGCATGCCATCTTTGTCAAACGCCTGCCCTGTATAGCGGGAGACCCAATCATTGAGGAGCGCATTACCGGGGCCGCTATCGAAGGCCAGAATCTCATCATCACCTTTGCCACCGATCCACGTCACATTGGAGACGCCGCCGATATTTTGGATCGCGACGGGCAGGGGTAAATCACTAGCAAAGGCGAGGGCACGATGATAAAGCGGAAGGAGCGGCGCTCCCTGCCCGCCTGCCTTCACATCGGCTGTACGAAGGTCATTAATGACATTAATACCAGTTTCCTGAGCTAAAAGATTGCCGTCCCCGATTTGGATTGTCTCGCGCGCGGCTGGGTTATGCCAAAGCGTTTGGCCGTGAAAGCCAATAAGGTCAACATCGGCGGGGCTCAAACTGTGGCTTGCCATAAAGGCTTTTACGGCTTGGGCGTGGCGAAGGGTTGAGGCTTTTTCTGTTTCAAGGACAAGAGCTGCCGTTTTGGTTTCGGGGCGGCCCAAACAGGATTTAACCTGCTTCCGAAAGGATTCGTCATAGGGATATTCTCCCGAGGCGATCGAGGTAGCAAAGCCCTCTCCATCCGTTTCAATGTAGGCGACATCAATGGCATCCATCGATGTTCCGCTCATTAGACCAATGGCGCGATATGTTTGGGACATATGGCATTAACTCCTTTTATGGGGCTTTTCAACGATATGTTATCCGGTTATTCTGTCTTTTCCAAAGTAAAAAGTGCGATGAAAAGAGAGTTTGCGTTATGTCTCATTTTAAGTCCGATTTTATCCGCGTTTTGTCTGAGCGTGGCCATTTGAACCAATGCACCGATCTGGAAGGGCTTGATGAAGCTGCCAGCAAGGGCGTTGTCTCTGGCTATATTGGCTTTGATCTGACAGCGGACAGCCTTCACATCGGCAACCTGGCGGGCATTATGCTTTTGCGCAGGTTGCAGCAAACGGGCGGTCGCCCCATCACCTTGATGGGGGGCGCGACGACAAAGGTTGGCGATCCTTCGGGCAAGGATGAAACGCGTAAGATGCTTTCGGATGAGCAAATCGCTCATAACATGGCCGGCATTCAAAAATGCTTCGATAAGTTTTTGCATTATGGCAACGGTCCGCGCGATGCGCAGATGGTCAACAATGCCGATTGGCTTTGTAGTAAAACTTATATCGACTTTCTGCGCGAGATCGGGCCGCACTTTACGATCAACCGCATGCTGGCGTTTGATAGCGTCAAGATCCGCCTTGATCGTGAGCAGCCCCTCACCTTCCTCGAATTCAATTATATGATCATGCAGGGCTACGATTTTGTTGAGCTCAATAAACGCCTTGGCATCACGCTGCAAATGGGCGGTGGCGATCAATGGGGCAATATTGTCAACGGCGTTGAGCTTGGCCGCCGCATGCAAAATCTGACGCTCTATGGTTTGACCACGCCGCTTTTGACGACGGCCTCAGGCGCAAAGATGGGCAAAAGCGTTTCGGGCGCTATGTGGCTCAACGAAGAGAAACTGAGCCCGTACGATTACTGGCAATATTGGCGCAACACCGAGGACGCTGACGTTGTGCGCTTCCTCAAGATTTTCACCGATCTGCCTCTCGATGAGATCGAACGTTTGGGCCAGCTTAAGGATTCCGAAATCAACGAAGCAAAAAAGGTTCTCGCGTTTGAGGCGACGAAAATGTGCCACGGCGAAGCGGCTGCGGCAAAGGCCGCTGCGACGGCGCAGGCGACGTTCGAGGGCGGCGGTATGGGCGATTCATTGCCCGTTTTTACGATTCCCGCCAGCGGTTCTGTTCAGGTTGCTGAAGTTTTGGTGTCGCTTGGTTTTGCCAAATCAAAGGGCGATGCGAAGCGCATGATCGAACAAGGCGGCGTGAAGTTGGGCGAAGCCACGTTGACCGATATTGCTGCGACGATTGACGCTTCTGCCTTGGGCGCCGACGGTTCGGCCAAGCTTAGCGCTGGCAAAAAGCGGCATGCCATCGTCAAAGGATAAGGTTATTCCTTATCCTTGCTTTCCTCTTCTTTGAGGACGAGATCCTGCGGTATGGATTCGTGCGGATCTTTCTGTTTGTCCGTAGATTCCGGCGGCGTTTCACCAAGAATGATTTCCTTGGCCTCTCTCGCCAAATCCGAAAGCGCATTGACGCCCGAAGGATCGATGACGACGCTTGCTCTTGCCGTCGCAATGGCGACTGCGCCTTGCTTTTCGATGACGCGCGCGCCTGCGGCCGCATGGCTTCCTTTGCCTTCGGCGGCGCTGGCCGATGCTTTGCCGTCGCCGGATTGAGCCGAGAATGGTGAGGGAATTTCTTTTTCCTTATATTGAGGAAAAAGCTGATTATCCCGCGCATAGGAATGTCCCGCACTTCCGGCCGTTGGCCGCATACCGCCCAGATTGTGGGCGCCCGTGCCTCCGTCCTTGCCGCTGCTTTGTCCCGCACCAGCAACACCAACCACGGCTGCAAACGTTTGAGCGCCGCTGACGTTTGTCTCTCCCGCATTTCCGGTCGCCGGGCCATGGGTTGGTATGACGGCTTCGATTTGCGTGCCGGCGCTTTGCACCATGCCGCCAATCCATTCGATGGCGCGGTCGGGGAAGAACGATATGCCCTTAAAGGCGATATTCGTGACCATCAAAACAAGCAGCGCGTACAAAAGAGCCGTGAGCGTGCGCATGCCGACAAGGCTATCCGCTTGCACAACAGCCAACTGGTTCGCCAAAGAAGTGAAGCTGTCGTTGAGGAAAAGGAGGCCGAGAAAGAATCCGGCCCATCCGACAAGGAATCCAAAAATAATGAGGAATGGCCGAATGAGAACCGATAGCCAAAGGCCATAAGCGCGCTTGGCGGTTTCGGAGGCAAGGCCTGCGCCCGAAGGATTCATGTGCGCAATGGCGACGAGCGGCACGGAAGCGACAGCTTCAAAGACGAGTAAGAGCCAAGTAAGTACGCCCGCGACAAAGCGGAAAAGAGGGATCAAGGGCACAAGGTATAAAAGCCCTAACCCCGCCAAAGCTAAAAGCCCGCCGACGCCAACATAAAGTGCCGTGCTGACGATGAGGTTGGGCGTTGCAAAGCCTTGGCTCAGCGTTCCCATGACCCATGTGCCAAGCCCGATATACCGGCGGCCCATTTCGGCCAGAGCGGCCATGGGTTTGTTTTTCATTTCGTCTGAAAGCGTCAAAGCGCCGACCGTTTGCTCGGCTGACGGCGCGCGGCCCCAAACGCCAAATGACGCAAAGCCGGAATCAAGAACGCGTCGATAGACGTCATAACCGTTTTCGGAATCCGTGCCTTCGCCGAGGCGGTCGGCAAGATCCAAGGACGAGGCTGGGATAAACTCAGGATCGTCCATGCCTTCTTGATAGATCCATGTGCGGGCTTTTTTCATGCCCTGCCCGGCTTTTTCATACAAAACATAAAGTTTTGCGAGCTTGCTGCCTTCGACAATATGCAAACCGGAATCGGCTTGAATCTGGGTTTCAATTTTTGTCGCGTTCAAAAGGTTGTGCCCCAGTAAGGGCGGATCAATCGCCGGGGCAGCTTTTTCTGCATCGCTACCTAAAAGCGATTGCCTGTCCATCAAATCAAGCAAAAGCCATCCGGCGCTGATCCATCCGCTTTCCTGCGTGGAGGCCAATAAATCGTTTTCGGCTTTTGTTTTGGCCGTGGCTAAAGAGTCGATCCGCGCTTGCAAAAGCGCCGTTTGATCGTGCAAAAGTTTTGTGAAAACGCCTTTGGTATCCGGCATGTCGTCTTTATCAGCGTCGGCGCGGAGGAAGCTATCGGCCATCGTCTCGCCAAAGGCACTTGCCTGAAGAGAAAGACGTTCGGCTGAAGCGCGGGCCGCATCGCCTAAAATGGGTAACAAAGGATCGGTCGCGCCGTTTTTCTCATTAGAGCTTGATGCGTTCGCGCTTGCTGACGAAGGGGCTAAAAAGCGATACGCCCCACAGAGCGCAGGCGTCGTTTGCAGCTTATTGGCATAGCGCCACGTTTCGCCCGAAAGGCGGTCGGCTGGCGTCCGCTCAAAATCGGTCATGCTGCCCAAAGAAGCCAGCGTATCGTCTGGTAAAAGAGCCGTATAAACGCGGCGATAAATCGCGCGACACATTGCGCTTTCGACGGCGCGCATTGTCACAGGGCGCATATCGGGTGCGCGTGGCGTGACGAGGCCCGTGAAGGAATCCTTCATCGTTTCAGCGGCGCTTTGCCACGCGTTGCTGGCGAGGGCCGAGCTCTGCTCCGTTAGTTTGACGATGATATATTGGCCGAGGTTTAAACCGCCGCCAACCGGAACCAAAAGCCCCATAACCAAAGCAAAACGCAACGGGGCCCACATTTTGTTTTTCTCGCCCCACGCGATGCGGCCTTCATGCGCCGTTTGTGTGATAAACACCAAGGCATAGTACAAAAGAAGGAAGCCCGCCAAAACAAGCATGCCAACGCTGTACAGGCCAAGAATATGGCGGATGGATTCCGTGATTTGCGCAAAGGCCGAGCCTGAAGCGTCATCGCCAAGCGCTTCGCCGCGAAACAGAGCTTTAAGCCATGAAAGAGCTAAATCCGCATGGCCGTGGCGCGTGAAAATTTCACCAGGCGCGGTTTGGGCCCAAACGGGCGACGCGTAGAGGGCAAGGATAAGAAAAGCCGCAAGAAAGCGGGAACAGGTGGCAAGTCTGGCACGCATGGGCGCTGTCTCCCAGAGATACATAAAGCGAGCTCTGTGCTGTCCTTATCATTAAAGATAGAGACGGCTCAGACCCACGATTGAGCCGACCACAAGGTCGGTTGGTTGGCGGTGGGGATCGAATGGGCTTCCGGTGCACCGGCTTTGCGCATTCTGTCCTCGAAACGCGAGGATTCAATAGCGCCCTTACCGCCGACCGTGATGACTTCAAGAATCTTGCCGTCTTCGTTGAAGCACGCGCAAACCAGCGGGCCGCCGTGGCCGCAACCGCCATCAATCGTTACGGTGAGGCCTTCCGTTTGAATGCCGCCGCGCATGGGGTCGAAACCGCGAATGACACGCGCCAAGGCATTGTGTTCCGTATCGGGTTTGGTTGTATAAGGCATGGTCGAAAACCACAAGGCATCGGCTTGGTCGTCCAAGCGGCGGCCTAAATCGTAGCCAGCCGGAACAAACAGGGAGCGCTTGCCCTCTTCGCGCGGCGCTGTGATAGCGGCGCGCCGGAGGCTGCACACAAAAGCTTCATGGCCAAGCGTCTGCCGTTGTAAAACACGCAGCTGGTTGGTCCAACGCGTGATGGCGACGCTTCCGGCGCGTGTAATCGAACGCGTTTCGTTCAGGCTCACGCCATAAAGACGAAGATAGCCTTCTGCACCGTGCTCTAAATAGCGGTCAACAGCTTGACTGGGGTTCGGCGCGAATTGCAGGCGCAAAAGACGCTGCCACGCTTCTTCGGCCGGGCCGCGCAGATGGACGATATCCGTCGTTTCCATGCCCGGCTTGGCGAGCAAGGCAGCTCGAAAGGTCAAAAGCTCATCCAGAACGGCATGATTGTCGAAAGCCGCATTGCCCAGATAGTTGCCCAAATAGACCAAACGATCTCGAATGGCAAAACGGGTCGCCAAATGATCGTGCAGGGTCATGAGGCGTTCGCGGTCGCCATGAATGGCGGCAACGGCCCAAATGCGGCGGGGATGACCTAAATCAACGAATTTTTCGTTAGAACCGAGCATGTCTGCCTTCCGGGGTGGGAACTATTGAAAAGTGCCACAAAGCCCCCTCTTTCGCAACATATAGTATGAGTTATTAACCAAGATACCCACAACTAGTTATTCACAGGCGTGTGCGGAACGATCAAGCCTTGCCAAAGGATCCCAATTTATAGCTTTCAACAAACCGCCCCAGAACGAGGTTAGCTCGGGCTGAACGGCAGGCTTCTTTGCTTTCCGGCGGTTTGTCATCGCTTTCGTCGTTAAGTATTGAAAAAACGGGAAAAGGCCAGTTGCGCGGCGACTGCGGCGTCTTCTGCCCGTCCAGCCATTCAATTGAACGATCGATATAGCTGTTCAAAGAACGCTCAAGCGCCTCTTTCTTTGCCGTCTGAGCCGAAACCGTCATAAGTGGCGCTGGTGGAATGAGAATGTTGCTTTTGCTACCGCTGGTATGACCAAGGGCTTCCATCAGCTTGGATTCCATTTCTTTGCGCTGGCCACGATGGAACGATGCGGCGGTGTCCACACAGTAAGGTTTGTAAATCCACTTAACCTTGAAAAGATCGTCGGCGCGCGATGAGATTTCTGCCGCCGCCATCCGCATCGCAATATTTGAGGTCGACATAACGGGAAAATGTTGGAGCTGATGCAACCGTTGAGAGAAAAAGCTCTTTCCTCTCTCATCATAAGAGAACCTGATATAGGGCGATTCCAGAAAAAGAAGATTCATCTTCGTTGTGCGTGCCACATTCGTGGGCTCAGAGCTGAACAACGTCGCATAGTGTGCGCAATAGGTCAGAACTTCGTTTTCATTTGGAAAACAGGATGGCGTGCAAAGTTTTTCCGTGATGGCCTGAAAGCGTCCTTCTATTTTTTCCTTTGAGAAAAAAAGAAGATCGGGGTTGTAGAGAATAGAGCCAAAAGCTTCCTTGGCTGGCCTGTGTCGGTCTTTGAAGAAAGAAAGGACGCCTTCAATATTATCTTGAACTTCTTTAAGGCTATGTTTGGCGGACAGCTTTTTGCGATGTACGGTTGAGGACGTACCGTGAAGGATGGTGACAATTCGCTCAATACGTGTTGAGGAAAAGCTCTTTTCAAGAGTATGGCGTGCCAGAACGGTTTTGAGTGCCGATCTTATCGCGGTTTTCTCTCTTGCCGCTTCGTCTTCGGTCGCAATCGTTTTTCCCATGATTTAAAATCCCGGAACCGTCGTCAGCTTATATTTTTTGAGAAAGCCGCCGAGAACCATCTGGGCGCGGACACGTTGAGATTCTGCCGCTGTTTTCGGCAAGGCATCTGCGTTGTCGTTGTTGATGACTGTGAAAACAGGTATTGGCCATTTGCGTGGTTGGGTTGGTCGCGGCATCTCGTCAAAAGCTTTGATTGACGCGTCGATAAAACAATCGCGCGTCATCTTCATATCTTGAGCAATTTTGTTTTGCGCATATTTTGTCAAAAGATCGCTCGGCGTATCCATGACGTTGCCTTTGCCGTGGAAGCCAAGGCATTCGACAATGTTCTTTTCAAGCGTTTCGCGTTTGGGACGATGAAAGGACGAGGTCGTATCAACAAAATAGACGCCGAGATTTTGGCTTACACCAAACTTGCCCGGATCGCGGAAGGACATTTCAGCCGCCGCCATGCGCAGCAGCGTATCCGAGACGGAACCAAATTGACTTTTGACTGTATCGACCCGTTGCCTGCGGAAGTAAGAACCAAAGGAATTATCTCGAAAAGCGACATAGGGCGATTCCAGAAACATAACCTTCAGTTTAAAAATTTGTTCGATGGTTTCCGGCGTATATGAAAACATGCGCGGTTTATCGACATAGAAGGGGAAGATCTCTTTTTCTTGCATTTCAAGACTGCCACCGCAAAGACGCTTCTTGCCCTCTTCGACCCGCTGCACCGTTTCTTCGTAGGGCTGCATGAATAATTGCGGATTTGTCAAAGCGGCGACGACGGCGTCATGCGCGCTAAAGGCATTTGTTTTAAAAAGATCGATAAGACCGCTCATGTTGCCGGGAATTTCCACAAAACGATCGACCCATGCCGCCTCGCGCGCATAGCTGACAACGCAATTGCTCATAATAAAAGTTTGAGCTTCCTGAAGCTTATTCTCATACTTCTGACGGCTCACGCCGCCGAGCGTCATCGCCGTATAAATGTTCTCCTCTAAAAAAGAGCCCATCATTTCGCGTTCGTCTTCGGGAATAAGAACTTTTTTGCGGCCGACCATTAAAAATTCCTTGGTTATAAAAAGCTAAAAATAATGCGCCATTATGGCATAAAGCGATGAAAGTAATGACGGTTTTTGTATAGAAAAAAGGGCGGGAAACATAATGTTCCCCGCCCTTTTTTGTTTTTGTAAGCCGAAGCGTTAGGCGGCTTTCTTTTCCTTGGTCAACACGTTCTCAAGCTTGGCGGTTGCCTTGTCTTGATCGATCTTTTCGACGGCAGCCAATTCACGAGCCAAGCGCTCCAAAGCAGCCTGATAGATTTGACGTTCGCTGTAGGAATGCTCCGGTTGATCCGAGCCGCGATGCAAATCGCGCACGACTTCGGCGATAGAAACCGGATCGCCCGAATTGATCTTTGATTCATATTCCTGCGCACGACGGCTCCACATCACGCGGCGAACGCGCGACTTGCCTTGCAGCGTCGAAAGAGCTTCCTTGATACGATCGCGCGAGCTAAGGCGGCGCAGGCCAGACGTTTTGGCCTTTGCAACGGGAACCTTCAAACGCATGCGATCCTGCTCAAACATAATCGAGTATAAAGAGACGCTTTCGCCGCCGACGGTGAAGGTGTCGATACCCTCAACACGGCCAACGCCGTGAGCCGGATAAACGACGAAGTCACCCTTTTTAAACTCAAGCTTATCGGTCATGTGCGATTAACCCCCATGCGTTAAAGAAACTGAACTAAACTCTAACGGAACATCTTGGCAAAAATTGGCTCTTAATAATTCCTTCGAAGCCAAAAAAAGAAACAAGCGGCAATTCAGTAAATTGCAGCCAGCTTTGTCTCTTGCTTGTCTTAAAAGAGCCAATCCCTTAACTTCGCTTTCGCCGTCCATGCATCCTAATGTTTATTATATACCATTTTTTAGCGTTTATTACAAAACTTTCAGATACTTATATTTTATACGCAGTAAAATCATATAGTTAGTACATCTCGCGGTTGCAATATGATTAACTCATTTCGACTCGATTGGTTAACGACGAAACGAAAGCAAGCCTTGCAGGCGCGAAAGGAGACTTGAATTGTCCCTATTCTCTGGTGTTGGCGGAACGAACGTCGGGGCCAACTGAAGTTCGTTCAGAACATCCTTCATAGCAAAGCGGATCGCTTGGACTTGGCTCAGCTGTTTATCCATTTCTTGTGGCGCTTGATCCCATTTCTCCGGGCCATAGGGCGGCACGAGCCGGACGTTATCTGGTCCTTCCCAAAGGCGGTCACGCAGGTTGGAGCGAATTTTAGAAAATTGGATTTCCCATGGATAAACGCGTTCATCCGCGTTGATTTCGAAAGTGTGCTTTTGTTTCGGAAATATTTTGGCGCGATAGGCTGTCTCAGCATGCGTGTTGCTGTAAAGCTGAACGTTCACGGCCTTTTGAACTTCATTCAGCAACCCCTCTTTTTCCGCCATGCTGCTAAGGAGCGCTAAGGCCGAAGCCATGCCGCAGCCTGTGGCGCAAAAATCAATGAGTGTCGTTTCGATCCGTTTTTCCTTATGATTTTTGACAATAATCTCGGGCGTTAGACCACAAGCCATCAGACATTTTTGAATGCCTTTTCTTTTTGTCTGTGTGTTTGTTGGGAACATCGCACGGAAGGATGTGACCAGATCGCCTTCGCTATTTTCGCGGCGTCCACCACGCGTGACAATCCGATAGGAAAAAGGCAGAAAATCTGTGTCTGCGCCATTAGCTTCCTTAAGAGCGCGCAGACGAATACTCTCGACAATCCAAGCGGGACTTTGGCCAATGCCAATGAAATGGGAATGCGGATAGCGGCGGCAGAGCTCGTCGCCAAGCGTGATAATTTCACGCAATTCTTTCGATGAATAATAAGGTTCGATGCGCATAAAACGGAACTGAAAAAAATGAACAAAATAATCACGGGTGATTATCTTGTTCAGCTCAGACGAAAGCAAAGAAAAAGAAGGTTAATGTGATGACTACTAGGCGCTAAGTGGCGCGGTTTCCTGCGCGGGTTGGCTCCATTCCCATGCGGCTTCGTTGGCGAATAAGGCGCGCAAAAGCTGGTTATTCATGGCGTGGCCGGGGCAAACGCCTTCATAGCGGCCACGAATGGGATGTCCCGCCATAGCAATGTCGCCAACGGCATCCAAAAGCTTGTGGCGTACGAACTCGTTTTCATAACGAAGGCCGCCTTCGTTCATAATCTCATCGCCTTTGACGACGACGGCGTTTTCAAGAGAGCCACCGCGCATAAAACCGAGCTTGGTCATCTTTTCCACGTCTTCGAAAAAGCCGAACGTGCGCGCACGGCTGATTTCCGATTTAAATCCTTCGGCTTCAAGCGAAAAGACATAGTGCTGGTTTTGGATAAGCTTGCGATCGAAAGAAATAGAAACGTCAAAGATCCTTTCGTCCGATGGCAAAAGGCTTACGCGCTTGCCGTTGCTTTCAAACAAAACGGGTTGGCGAATAATGATTTCACGGCATGGGGCCTTTTGTTCGACAATGCCAGCCATCTCGATCATGAAAACGAAAGGATCGGCGCTTCCATCCATGATGGGAACTTCCGGGCCGTCAACTTCAATAGTCGCATTATCGATCCCGGCTGCGCTCAACGCCGCCATGACGTGTTCGATGGTGCTGACCTTACCGCCCTGTCCATTGCCAATCTGTGTGCAAAGCTGCGTTTCAATCGAAAAATCCCAACGCGCTGAAATGGTGCGCGCGCCATTTTTCAAATCCGTGCGAAGAAAAACGATGCCTGTATCGATGTCTGCGGGCAAAAGCCTTAAGGTTGCTTTTTCGCCCGAATGAACGCCAACGCCTGTGCATTGCGCCTGGCCGCGCAGCGTGCGCTGGTTGCGTGCGGTGGATGTGTTTGCGCCATGCGACGACAAAGCCGTGGCCAGAAGGCCTTGCGGAACTTTTGTTTCGTTCGCAACAGAGGCGATATTTTCTTGAGTAGACATGGCGCAAAGGATCGATTCGTTAAGGTTTATTTCTTGCGCCTTTTGTACGGGAAATCGAAAACAAGCTGAAATCAAGACAGGTTACGGTATGTTACAACATTGATTTTCTGAAGGATTATTGCTTTGAGCCCATAAAAAAAGGAGAGGGTTTTCGCCCTCTCCTTTTGGCCTGCTCTTCTCTCTTAATGGTTGGTCTGGCGGCGGAGGAAAGCCGGAATATCCAGTAAATCCGCTTCACCAGTCGAAAGGACCGGACGGTCCGTCTGATCGATCCCTAAGCTGGATTGGATGTTCTCTTCGACTTCTTCGTCGATCTCATCGCTGACGTTGCGGGACGGACGGATCATGCCGAAGCCCGTAATCCGTTGAAACAAGGATTGCGCACGCTGGTTCAAATGAGCTCCGCGCGTTTCCTGCGGCGCAGCACTTTCGGTCGTAAGCTGTGTTACGCGCATATCCGCGTTTTCTTCGCTATGCGTACCGGCTTGCGCCGTGCGTTGACGGCTCGCTTGCTGAACCGGCTGGATTTCGCGAACAGGCGGAACCGTCGTGGGACGGTAATTGGCCGTTGACGCTTGCGAAACGGCAGGAGCCTCTTCCTGAACTTCGATTTGGCGGACAGCAGGACGGCTTTGCTGAACCTGCTCAACCGGCTTTTCCATCGGCATTGAAACATTCATGGACGACGCGGTCGTTTTGCTACCAAAGCTAGGTTGCGGCGCTTTCTTGCCCATCATTTGCGGTGTGATCGAAGCGGGCATTGTGAAATACGCGTTCGACATGCTGCTGGCAGGCGCTGACGAATCCATTGACATAGAAACGGTCGTCTGTTGCTGCGGCGCGGGCGCTGGTTGACGAACGGGCGCAGCGGCCTGAGCCTTAACGGGCTGAGCCATACGTTGTTGCGTGGGTTGGTTGTTCCCCAAAACGCGTACCGTCGGCTTGGCTGCCACATCGCTGGACATCCCCACCGCGCGGGTATTGGTACCAGCGGCAGATGATGAGCTTTGTTGCGTATCGCGATGAGCACGTTCTTCCAAAGCGATATCGATACCTGTTGCGATAACCGAAACGCGGATACGGCCATCGAGCCCTTCGCCCAAGGTCGATCCGACCTTGATCTGTGCTTCGGGATCGACTTCCTCACGGATGCGGTTAGCGGCCTGATCAACTTCGAACAGGGTCATGTCCATGCCGCCTGTGATATTGATAAGGACGCCACGAGCGCCTTTCATCGAAATATCGTCCAGCAGCGGGTTTGAAATAGCGGATTCGGCGGCCAGAATGGCGCGGTTGTCGCCTTCGGCTTCGCCGGTGCCCATCATGGCCTTGCCCATTTCGCCCATCACCGTTTTCACGTCGGCGAAATCGAGGTTCATAAAGCCCGGCATGATCATCAAATCGGTGATGCCGCGTACGCCTGAATGAAGCACTTCGTCAGCCATGCGGAACGCTTCGGCAAATGTCGTGCGCTCGTTGGCAATGCGGAAAAGGTTCTGGTTCGGGATGACGATGAGGGTATCGACGTATTGTTGAAGCTCTTCAATGCCGGATTCGGCCTGACGCATGCGGTTCGTGCCTTCGAAATGGAAAGGCTTTGTCACGACGCCGACGGTCAATATGCCAGCTTCGCGCGCCGCGCGCGCAATAACAGGCGCAGCACCTGTGCCCGTGCCGCCGCCCATGCCCGCCGTCACAAAAAGCATATCCGATCCTTCGAGGATCGAAAGAATGTCAGCCATGCTTTCTTCGGCGGCCGCGCGTCCAATATCTGGTTTGGAGCCAGCGCCGAGGCCTCGGGAAAGGTTCGACCCAAGTTGGACCTTGTGTCCGGCAAGCGATTGCGCAAGCGCCTGCGCATCGGTGTTGGCTGCGACAAACTCGCAACCTTCAAGGTTCGAACGAACCATGTTGTTGATAGCATTGCCGCCGCCGCCGCCGACACCGATTACGGTGATACGCGGACGAAGCATGTTGTCCGGTTCTGCCATCGACAAATTGATCATTCTTGCCTCCTTGAGAGCGTTTCATATCTCCATCGCAACAAAAGCTGCTTTTTTCCCGTTTGAAGCGGCTTCTTGCGATGCAGCATGGAAGAATCTGTCCTCGTATATCAGCCTGTTCGCTCGATTCGTGCAAGCGGGAATGCACTATTCGACAAAGAAATTCAGGCGTTTAGAATCGAATCATTCACCATAAGAGCTTTGGTGATTGAAAAATCAGATTCATTCCAAGACGTTAGGGGACTTCGTGTAAGCAAAGTCTGAGGAAGGGAGCTTTTCCCTGTCAAGCGGCGATATGGAAGGCGTTAAAGGCCGCCGCCTCGCTCAGACGCTCAAAAACTTGCCCTTGGGGGTTGTTAAAGACAAGAATGCGGTGGTTTTTCCTGGCCGCGTCATAAGCCATCATCAGGAGCCTCAGCCCTGTCGAATCGATACTGGTCAATTTTTCGACATCGATATGGACGGCTTTGGCGTCGCCTTGGCTCGCAATGGCAAAGAGCATTTTGTGAAAAAGGCGCGCGTCACGAAAGGTCAGCTCACCCTCAAGCTTAATGTGAAGGGCCGTATCATCGCTATGGAGAAGACAACGCATCATCTTTTCACTCGTCAAACGCAGCAGGATCCATACGCTATTCTTTTCCAATAGTCTTAATCAGGCGTGTAGGAGCCACACACGTTTCTATGTTTACGAGTGCGAAAAGAGAAAGATCATACGCAGGCCTTCACGGTGTTTGCGATAGCGTGTGGCACGTCGCGCTTTCATGAATACGTGTCCATGTTTGGCTACCGCCGAGCATGGGCGTGAGGACATAGCCGCGTAGTTCGAGTGTGTCTTGTGTGAGTAAACGCAGCCGTGCAGAGAAGTCAGAACCGTGGCGTGGGCTGTAAAGCCAGCCGTTGTCGTAGAGCCCTTCCCCCTTATCCTGAAAGCCGCCCAGAAAGGTCAACCTGCATAAAGGTCTTTGGCGTAAAGCCGGATCTTTGTTCTTTTCGTCCAAAGACGGTGCGTTGGGATCTTCGTCTTGTAACCAGTAAAACCGTCCGCAAAAAGTCTCATCGCCGCAAGCGTAGAATTCAATAACGGCGTCTTTGTCTTGCGTTTGCCAAAGGCCGACCAACGGATCGTCCTGCGCTATCGCTGGCGTGCAGACGAGCGCGAACAAAGAAGCGATCAGGAGGAAACGGTTTGTCATAGAGAAATTACCGATGGTTGGAAGGCCGGACACACATAACAGAAGGTGCCGCTCAACAAAACCTTAAACCAATGGTTCAAGGAGCGCCCTTGTGTCCGAAGGAAATTTTGCCCAGACAGATTCAAGCTTTGGGGCTTCTTTTTCCGCGGTTTGAAATAAACCGTCGGCGGCATCCTTAACGTCTTTATCCCTGTCCAATTCCGTTGGTGTGAGAGAAAAAGGAACATAGGCGCGTAGATGCGGGCTTATGACGTTATGAATCCAAAGACTGCCAGAAGCCGATAGATCAATAGGCGATACGCCACGGAAAAGAACGGACCTGTCGAAAGCCGTTTTGAAACGCGCCAAAGCACCGTGCAGATAGGGGTAACGGCCCTTCCCTTCTAAGGGAAGACGAACGCGCGCGCGAGCAAGACTTAGCTTGAAAATCTGCTTTGCCGTGAGAGGTAGATTCTCAAAAACAGCTTTGTTTTTTCTGCATTCCATCACGCCAAGAGCAAAGCCGCCCGTACGATCTTTGGCAAAAAACCAAAAAAGCCACACGGATTCGTCCGCACTCGTATCGTCGCACGGAAGGAGCATTACAGTTTCATCCGATTTTTAACCCAGGACATTCTGAGCCCATGTGCCATCGCGAAGGCGTTTATAGTTCATGACGATTTTACGAGCTTTTTCTGCCAATCCGCTCGCTTCGGTGACGTCTTCGTTCTCGGGATCTCTCGCGTAAAGATTACAGGCGCGCGCAAAGCGGTGCTCGGACGGCAAGGCGCCAGTCATCTCTGCGCACAATGTTTGAGGCGATTTTTGAAGAATGTCCAAGACCTCGCCCATCTGTCCCTCGTCGATTCTGTCGGCTACGCCGCAGGCGATGCGAAGCGCGTGCGGATTCATACCTTGGAAATGCTGACTGAACTGCCGGAACAAATAGGCATGAGCAATACGGTCGGCATTATCCGGGCGTGCCATCCACGCGACGGATTTTTCAAAATCTTCTTCTTTATCGCGATAGTGAAATTCTTTGTGGATTTTCAAATCTTCAATTTTTTCTTCACCGGCATTAAAAAGTCGCAAGGCTAGACCGCATCGTGAATCAAGCAGAAGATCATCCTTCCAAAGCGTATCAAAAGCGGCACGGAGCGCTTTCTCGCTATAGGGAAGAGTATAGACCGTATATTGGCCATCTCGTGCAATGGAGGATTCTTGCGTTGCGATGCTTCCGACGATGAAGGCCAAGCTTTTGCCAGCTTCAAGAGAAAGTTTGTCTTTGTAAGGACGGAAGCAATCATCAAATGGAAATTTGACGATCGTTTTCCCGCTGCTGGGCGTGAAGACGGTCAAACGCTTGCCGCAATGTTCCATATCGAGGCAAATGTTGAACGGATATCCAAAGAGTTCTTCGCCAAAGGAAACCATATCTTCGCGAATTTCGGGATAAGTTTTCTTGTCATTACGACAAAGGGAAGCGAAAAGGCTTCTTTCTCCCTTCTGACAGAAGGAAACAAGGCTGTTTGGGTCTTCCTGGCGAAAAGACCTTCCAATAACAACATCCATAAGAAATCTCCTTTAATCGGCTAAGAAAAATCGAATGCAGTCTAAACATTCAGGCTGCGTTGTCTCAAGACCGATTTATGGTTAATCGCCCGAGGAGACGAACTAAACGAGATTTCACGATTTGTCGGAAGGAGAAAGTGGAGCGGGCGACGAGGCTCGAACTCGCGACCCCGACCTTGGCAAGGTCGTGCTCTACCACTGAGCTACGCCCGCATCCATTGGCCAAACGCTTGAAAAAGGCTTGGCTGCCAAAAGTGGGGGGATCATACAGAGCCGAGCGGCGTTTGCAAGCCCCTTTTTATCCCCCCTTTGATTTTTTGTTTTAAGCTTATTGGCCGGACCATATTTTTACCTTATTTCGTCGGGTTTTTGGGCTTAAAACATGCGAAAAACCTTGTTATTTCTGTGGATCGGGCGTTACTTACGTCTATTCGTTTTTGCTCCGTATTTTGGGAGGTCCTTGATGTCCGAAAAAGACTTGTCCGTTCCTCACCCGCTCTTTTCGCAATTGTCCAAAGTCGGGTATCACCTCGTGCGTGGCACGTGCGCTGGTGGCGCGGTTGTCCGTGACTATGCCCGTCTCTCGCTACTTCAAAGCCCGATATCAACAAAGACGTTTTTCTATCAAACGGCTTGCTTTGCGCCACGCTCTTCTGGTGCGGCTTATGAAGAACGTTGGGCCGTCTGTCAAAACGACACAACAAAAGTCAGCGGCCATACGTCCGTCGATCTCCTTCTGTCAATCGACCGTTCCACGCTCAAGCAAAGCGCCCTTCATTGTGCGCTGGAGCTCCATTACGTTTGCCCCACCGTTCATTGTGACCGTCTTTATCAAACGCAGAAAAATCCGTCCGATGAGCGCTTGCCTCTTTCGCTGGTCTGTTTGTGGCGAGCTTCTACTATGCTCGATCGCCTGCCGGCCTTAAGCGCAGAGACGCCGCGCGATTGCATGAACGTATTTGGCTTTGGTTCGCATAATATTGGGCCTTTGGGTCTGCGTCGTCTGTGCTTTGTTGCCGATCCAAAGTCATTCAGCACATCAAATGCGAAAATTGAGATTGAAGCGACAGATCCCGTCCCCACGAAAGCGGGAGAGATTTATCACGCACATAAAAAAGACGTTTTGACGAAGCTGCCTGATGAGCAGGCGTTAACGCGCCTGATGCTCCCCTTCATGCTGATGGAGCGGCATTTCCAGAGCACCAAGCTTTTGGGAGACGACAGCCGCCCCGGGCCGTGCTTGGGCAATCATCTGGGGCCTTTGGTCAATCAGGCGCACAAATCTTGTGCCGAAAAGCTCGACAGTTTGGGCCTTTAACCGTTTGGGGATTTGCCAAATCGGTTCAAAATGGGCATGATGAATTCCTAGGTTCTGACCCTAGTAATAGGAAGGTTTTCGTATGTCTCCTCTCGTTGCCGAACCTGGTGCCGTGCCGTCTGCGCCAAAGACCGCGCCTGTCGATCAGATTATTAAAGATGTGGACGTTCAGACGTTTGTGAAAGACGCGATTGAAGAATCGCGCCGCCGCTTGGTGATTATTGATTTCTGGGCGCCGTGGAGTGGGCCGTGCAAACAGCTTGTGCCTTTGCTTGAGAAATTGGTGCGCGCAAAAAAAGGTGCGGTTTTACTGGCCAAAGTCAATATCGATACAAATCCCGAATTAGCGCAGCAAATGCATGTGCGCTCTGTACCAACGGTTTTTGCCTTTTTCCAAGGCCAGCCTGTCGATGGCTTTATGGGTGTGCAGCCCGAGCCTCAATTGGTCGCATGGATCGACCAGCTGATTAAGGCGACGGGGTCGCAATCGCCCTTACCAGAAAATTACGATGCCGCGCTCAAACAAGCTGCCGAGCTTTTAGAGACAGGTGATGCGGCGCGAGCCGAAGCGATTTACGGCGATATTTACGCGGAAAAACCGGATCATGCCGAAGCTTTTGCTGGCGTCCTACGCTGTATGATCGCACGGGACGCTGCGGCTGAGGCACAGGTCAAACTCAACGAAGCGCCAAAGGCCATCGCGCAGGACAAAGCCTTAGATTCCGTTCGCGCGGCGCTTGAGCTAGCTTTGGCTTCGGATCAGGCTGGCGATTGCGCGCCTTTGGAATCCAAGCTTGCCAAGAATCCCGATGATCATCAAACGCGCTTTGATCTGGCCATGGCCTATTATGCTGTGGGTGATAAAGAAAAAGCCGTGGACGCACTTCTTGAAATCGTGCGCCGCGACCGCGCTTGGAACGAAGAAGCCGCACGCAAGCAGCTTGTGAAATTCTTCGAGGCTTTCGGGTTTGCGGATCCGCTCAGCGTTTCTGGCCGCCGCCGTCTTTCTTCGCTTTTATTCTCATGATCGAAAGCGTCGCGTCCTCATCCTCTCTTGTGGCCGATCTGCCGGAAATAGTGCCGCTATTTCCGCTTGAAAATGTTCTGCTCTTGCCGCATGCGCGCTTGCCGCTGAATGTTTTTGAACCGCGTTATCTTAAACTAGTCGAAGAGGCGTTGGGGCGGCGCGATAGAATAATCGGGATCATTCAGCCATCTGGCGAAAGTGGCGAACCACAACCGCTTTATCGCGTTGGCTGTGCGGGCCGCATCGTTTCTTTTTCCGAAACGGACGATAATCGTTATCTTTTAACTTTGCACGGCGTGTGTCGCTTTGCCTTAGTCTCGGAAATAGATCCGGCTGATTTTTATCGTCAGGCGCGCGTTTCGTGGGATTCCTACCAAAGCGATTTGCGCCCGCTCGAGAATGCGGACGTCGATAAAGAGCGCTTATTTGGCGTGTTACATACTTACTTTGCCTCACAGGGCGCAGCACCGGAATGGGAATCTCTTGAGATGGCAGCGACAAACGACCTGATTTCGTCGCTTGCCATGGCTTGTCCTCTCCCCTCCAACGAAAAACAAGCGCTTTTGGAGGCACCAAGTCTTCGGGCGCGCGCGGATATGCTTATGACGATGCTCGAAATGGCTTGTTTAAGTTCAGACGGCGATGAAGGAGCACGACACTAATGGCGGGCGAAAGACGTATCGATCCAAAGCTTTTGGAAATGTTGGTTTGTCCCGTTTGCAAAGGGCCCTTGCGGTACGATGCGGAGCGTCAGGAATTGATCAGCGAGCGCGCGTCTCTCGCCTTTCCGATACGCGAAGGGATTCCGTTGATGCTTGTGGACGAAGCGCGAAAACTTAAATAATCAGCCGTAAGTCCGGGCTGTTGCCGACAGCATTTGGCGCACAGAAGGCGGATAAGAAAAAACGCGAAGGCTTTTTTCTAGTAATTCTTCTGCTTTGGCTGAGCGCGCGCTCTGCTTCATGAAATCATCGATCTTTGCCAACTGGTTCGTGCAAAGAACGCTTGCCGTTTGAAGGCAGCTCGCAAGTCCCATGATATCGTTGCGATCGAACGTAAGGTGGACGCCGCCTGCTTCTTTTGCAAGGGCTACCAAATCTTTGCGGGCAACATTGATTTCATCCCAATTGTTCTTTTTATTTTGGGCTGAATCGTCGAAAACAAAAAATTTGATGTTTCGCTTTTTAAATTCCTCGGCCAAATATAAGGCGCCGGAATCGCAGCCATCTTCGGCAATCAGCATAACGCCATTGATGGGCGTCTCGGGTCGCGCGTTAATCGCACCAATCGTCTCCGCGAGAATTTGCGACATCGTGAGATTGGTTTGGGTGTTTCCCTCAACCGGGCGTTTCCGGTGGCAAAGTTCACGACGCAATCTGTGCAAATCGTCAGGCAGGGCCGTTGTGTACCACGTGGGTTCTTGGTCTTCGTTTTTTTTGCTCTTGGGCGTAAGAATGGTGGCTTCGGCATCCGTGCCAATAAAGGTCGGGCCCAAAAGCGCTTCGACGGCTATGGCTTTGGCAAAGATTTTCCAAAAGTCATTGTCAGCGCAAATCATATCCGTTGCGATGACAAAATGCGTTGTTTGGGTGCGCATAATAGCCTCTTCTAGCTGGATGCGCTGGGTGCGCTCAGCATTTTCTTTTTGAATTCGTTCTGAAATCTGACGTTGTCGTGTCAGGCGAAAGCCCAGACAACTAACGGGTTTTGCCTGCCCGCGACGGTCAATTTGAAAGACGGTCACGGGCATGGCTTACCTTATTTAACCGGCTTTTTTGGTGCCGAAGGAATAGCTTTCCTCTTCTTCGCTGCCAGCCTCAGCCGCTTCGGCGACCTTGCTGAGCGCGGACTTGGCTTTGCCGCCTTGCGCCTTTTCAGCTTGGCGTTCGGTGATCTGTTCACCCATCAACGTGATGATCGCCGTCGCAAGGGCAAACAACGACGTGGCCTGACCGACCGAAATCGACTTGTCCGGCGACGTAAGCGGATTGCGATAGTGCTCTTTGATCTGGGCGAGCATCTGGAGCAAACGCTTGTCGGGCTTGACGTTGTTCGTGTCGTCGTCGGCCATGCTGGCAAGTTTCTTAAGATAGATGCTGTACGAACGTTCCGTCTTGGCGACCGTGGTGCCCGAGAACAATTCATAATATTCTTTGAGAACGATTTCGACTGCGCGCAGCAAATGCATCGCTGCCGCCGTGCCAAGGCCAAATGCCAAAGCGCGACCCGCCACATTGAATTCGTTCTGCGCCGCTTCGGGAACCAACGCGCGCGTTTCTTCCGAAAGGCAAAGCTTAGCGTTTTCGATCAAATCATAGGTCGAATAAATGCCACGCTTTTGCGCTGCGTAAACGGGGGCTTGCGCTAATTCTGCCGCCAAGGCGTGCTCAAATTTTTCAAGCATGTTCCCAACCATCGCCATTTCGTGCGTATCAATGCGATCTTCGCCGGTGGGATTTTTCAATTGTTTGGTGGTGGGGTCGATGAAATATTTATTGAAGAGGCCGCCAAGTTTATTGAGAAGGCGCGTGGCGTCGTCTTTTGATGTTTCGATGGGGAAAAGATCGCCCTTGATCCATTCGTCCAAAAGGGCTTGCGCTTCGCTCAGCGGGCCAAACATATCGCTCACGCGGTTTTGGTTCGCGTTGTCGAAAACGGCATGAAGTTTAGCGGCCAATTCGTAAAAGAGATAAGGGTTTAAATGCTGCATGGGATAATCGCTTTTTTGTTTGTTACACAATAGAATCGACCCGATTCCGCATGCTCTTTGCGTACGCCAATAAGGGCCAATCCGTCAATAAAACAATATAGTTAACGCCTTGTTTTTATAAGGTTATGATCAAGGGCCCCCTTGTGCATTTGCACAAGGGATAAACTGCTTTCCACGCGTTTCACGGCGCACGCCTGCGCTTGCTGTTGCTCTGACGGACGCCCTCGTATAAACCATTTTGGCAATGAACAAAGTTTTACACCAATTTGTCTGTCAAACCTGCGGTGCCTCTTTTCCTAAATGGGCTGGAAAATGTGAGGCTTGCGGCGCGTGGAACAGCCTGGTTGAAGAAGCGGTGGCTTCAGGCCCCCCCAAAGGTCTTAACGCCGGGGGAAAGCATAAACTTAAGGGTGAGCACATTTCTTTCGTGCCGCTCAAAGGGGAAAAGAAGCCCCTGCCCCGCTTCCTTTCGGGTCTGAGCGAGTTTGACCGCGTTGTTGGCGGGGGACTTGTGCGGGGATCGGCGACGCTTGTTGGCGGCGATCCGGGGATTGGTAAATCGACCCTTTTGCTTCAAGTTGTTTGCCGTTTGGCGCAGGGCGCGCGCGTTGCCTATATCTCCGGCGAAGAAGCTATCGATCAAGTGCGTATGCGCGCCGAACGTTTGGGCGTTTCCAGTATTTCGTGCGATTTGGCCAGCGCGACATCGGTGCGCGATATCGTCGCGACGCTTGACCAGCCGGATACGCCAAACGTCCTGATTATCGACTCCATTCAAACCATGTATGTCGATACGATTGACAGCGCGCCGGGCACAGTCGCTCAGGTGCGCACCTCGGCGCAGGAGCTGATCCGCATGGCGAAAAAGCGTGATATCGCGCTCGTTCTCGTCGGCCATGTGACGAAGGAAGGCACGATAGCGGGCCCGCGCGTTTTAGAACATATGGTCGATACGGTTTTGTATCTTGAAGGCGAACGCGGCCATCAATTCCGCATTTTACGCGCCGTTAAAAACCGTTTTGGCCCGACCGATGAAATCGGCGTTTTCGAAATGATGGATCAGGGCCTTGTTGAAGTGCACAATCCATCGGCTCTTTTCTTGGCCGACCGCCATGGCGACGTTTCCGGTGCAGCGGTGTTTGCGGGGCTTGAGGGCACGCGTCCCGTCCTCGTCGAAATCCAAGCGCTTGTCGCGCCGACATCGTATGGCACACCACGTCGCGCCGTGATTGGTTGGGATGCAAACCGGCTAGCAATGGTCTTGGCCGTTTTGGAGGCGCGCTGCGGTATCGCCTTTGCTACAAGCGACGTATATCTGAATGTCGCGGGTGGTTTTAAGATTGTGGAACCTGCCGCAGACCTTGCCGTGGCGGCCGCTCTTATCTCCGCTTTGACGGGGGTGCCTGTGCCCAGCGAGGCCGTTCTTTTTGGCGAGGTCGGCCTTTCCGGCGAAGTGCGGCGCGTTTCACAACCTGCCTTGCGGCTTAAGGAAGCCGCTAAGCTTGGCTTTACGCAGGCTTTGTTGCCGCAGGTCGATCATCCGGCGGGACAGCCCAAACATGCCCCGCCCCTTAAAACGACGGAATTGCGTACTTTGAAGGCCTTATTGCCATTATTCGAAGTGTCTCGTTAAACACAAAAAAGCCCCGCTGAGAAATCTCAAGCGGGGCTTTTAATAGATCTTATTTATGGACTGTTTGGGTCTGTAAGAGCCTCATGCCGCGGCTAAACGGATGTTGTGGCTCAACCTTTTCAAGCAAGGCTTCTTGCAGAGGCTTGCCAGAAGTTTCCCCTGTTTTAAAGGCATCACAGGCAACTTGCGCAAAGCGCTTAAAAGATTCAATCGTCTGCGCACTTTCGGCTTTATCGTTCTTGATGAGAGTAAGAAAACGTTCTTCATCCGATAAAGAACCGCCTCGTGTATAGATGACTTGGTCGCTTCCCGGCGCTTTGATTGCAATAACGCGAAGCTTCTGATCACCAAGCGGCGGAGAAACGAGGACATCATTCCCTCGTAATTTGCCCGAGACAGAGTTCATTAGTATTTCCTGTGCCGTTGAGATTTCTTCAACGGAAGGGCTTGGAGCGCTGTAAATCGCATCAAAACGTCTGGCTCCATCAAACTTGATTTCGCATTCATAACCTTGAAGAAGCATGCCCGAATCCTGAATGGGCAAATAGGAAATAACTTCGTCCAACATTTTTGCCGCAGTGGCGTCTTTTGCTGGGATATTGCCATGCTGAAGCCATTCACGGCTCATCGGCCGATCAAATGTTTTAGCATTAAGAACCATGCTGATGGTGCCTGTTGGGTATCCTGTTCTAGCCACAAGGCGATCAAAAAGGGTGAATGCTTCTTCTTTATGTTCATGCACATGCTTTAGTGCAGCCCTTAATAGGACCTTGTTAAAGTCTGAAAATATCATATCGCCATATTTTTTTATTGTGGCACTAACGCGTTTATCAATTTCCAACATATTTTCAGGTTTCTTGTCGACCATTCTAGTGATGGCCTCGATGTAGGGCTCTTCGTACATCATATGAGAATCGAACATGTCAACTTTACGATTTTTTTTGTAATTCAATATTTTTCCGCAAGTTTGCCTACGAAGAGATACTGGAATTGTCGCACAAAGTGAAATGAGAGATTCTGCGAGATCCATAGCCTCCTCTGGCGATGAGGCTTTCTTGGTTTTCTCGACGGCTTCTCTGATTTCTTTTCCTTTTCGTAAAGAAAAAAAAGCGGAGCCTGCTTTTTGTGAATATAAAGAGGCATAATATGAAATATTATAAAGGAAAGACAAAGCAAGATCTCCTTTTTGATTGTTAAAACTTTATCGTTCAAATACGGCCAACAACCTGTGAAACTATTTTGCTCTAATATTAATACTTGCACAAGAGGAGCGCTTCATTCGCCACAAGTTTATTCCGCTTTCATAAACAATTTCCTAATGATCCCTGTTTTATAATAGGGGCATGGATTTGTGCGATGCGGTGAAGCTTGACTTTGCCGGCCGTACGAACGAGTTTTGGTTAATGAGGTTGTTTTTCGGACGTGAGCTATGACGACATCGAAATATGACGCTTCGTCTTATAGCAATGGCACGCTCGGCGTTACGTCGTCGTCGGGATCGCAGATCTATGTGCGCAAGGCGTCCAACGTGTTAAGCGAGACGAAGGACGATGCCGTTGATCTGGGCACTTTGACGACCGATAGCACACAGCTCGACGTTAAGAGCCAAGTCTCGCAAATCAACAACAGCCATTATTACAAATATACGCTCGACGGCAAGAATATGAAGCTGTCGTTCACAAACAACACGGCAACATCTGATTTGCGCGTTCAGATCATGAACAGCAGCGGTAAAGTGATTGCCGATAGCTCAACGACGGCCGATTCCGATTTACAAACGGCCTATAAGAAACTGGCGTCCAATACTGGTCTTTCCGAGAAAGCTGGCGATTATTACGTCCATGTTTCTTTCGATGCGACGGCCAAGAAATCGGTTTCGCAGCAATATTCTATTGGCCTTTATTCCGGCACGAAATTTACTACGGCCTACCAGACAACAGCCGCGATCCAAACAAAAACTTCGACGAAAGTTATGACCGACAATACGATGACGTATTCGCTCATCGATGCGTTGAGCTATTCGTCAAAAGAGACGCATCGCGCTAATGAAGACGCCTCATCGGCAATCAACGCTGGATGGTTGTCGGCGGATAAATCGGCCTTGGATATTACGGGCCAAATGACATGGGTTTGCAGCAATCAATATTACTCTTTTACGCTTCAAAAAGGCGACGACATCAAAATGGCCTTTAACAACAAGACGGATACGGCCAAGTTGCGCGTTCAGCTCTATGATTCAACGGGCACAAAGCTGATGGCCGATAGCGGTGGCAGCGATAAAAAGCTGATAACGGCTTATAACAACATGATTTCTTCGAAGGGGCTCACCGCAGAAAAGGGCTCGTATATGGTCAAAGTTTCTTATGATGCCTCTGCCGGAAACTCGAACCAAAAAGCACAAACATACGATATGAAGCTGTATTCGGGCCAAACGTATGACACGCTTTATGAAACGCAAACATCGACGGAAACGGCCTCAACGGCCCTTTTCCAAGGTGATTTAACGAGCTCGACAAATCCAAAAGCCGCCGCCGCGACCTATTTGGCGACTCAGCTTTCCGAAGATTCCGATTATGTGTACACAGCCCTCAACACGAATATGAACAAATTTAATGGGGTTTAGACCCGTGAACGTATGTTCAGGGGTTACCAAGCGCTGATTCTGTGCTAAACGGAGGCTGCCCATTCCTTTTGTTTGAGAACCTCTGTCATGGACAATGTTCACTTTAATATCTTCGATCTCTTTCTCGCGTTTGTCTTGATCTCCTCCGGGGTCTTTGCGTTCAGGCGCGGCCTTGTAAAGGAAGTCTTGGCTCTGGGCACTTGGGTGCTGGCGTCCGTTTTTGCGTTCAGCTTTTATCCCCTCGCCCGCCCGTTCTTTAACGAGCATATTAAAAACGCTATGTTGGCCGATGCGGCAACAGCCATTGGCCTTTTTTGTTTGGCCATTGTGATGCTTGTGCCGCTTGGTGATTATTTGACGGGACTTGTCAAAACCCCAGCGCTTAGCTCGATTGATCGCTCGCTAGGTTTCGTCTTTGGTGTGCTGCGCGGTTTTGTCATTATGTGCCTTCTTTATTTGGGAACGACCTTCATCTGGCCGCAGGGCCAAAGCCAGCCCGTTTGGCTTCAAGGCGCGCGGACGGCCCCCACTTTGGCTTATGGCGTGGAAGCGCTGAAAGGCCTTGTCCCGGATAATCCTGACGAGCTTGTTTCCGAGAAGATGAAGCGTAGCCGCGATGCCGCCAAAGAGGCCGTGGACGACGCCAAGCATCTTGATGACATCTCGACGGCTGTGCCCGTTTCTAAAAGCGGCGCTGAATCTAAAGCGCATGCTTATGGTGACGACATCCGAGGCGAGATGGACAACCTGATGGACCAAAGCGGTGACAAATGATATCGACCGATCCTTTTGAGGACGACAAGCTTCACGAAGAGTGCGGCGTTTTCGGCATCATTGGTGCCGAGTCCGCAACGGCTCTGGTAGCTTTGGGGCTTCATGCCCTTCAACATCGAGGCCAAGAAGCGGCCGGTATTGTCAGCTTTGACGGCATGCACTTTCACGCCAAGCACGCTTTGGGGCATGTCGGCGCGAATTTCGCGACGGAAAACACCATTCAAATACTGACAGGCTCATCGGCCATCGGCCATGTGCGCTATGCAACGACGGGGGAAACATCGCTCCGCAATGTGCAGCCTCTTTATGCCGATTTCGATTTTGGCGGTTTCGGCCTGGCGCATAACGGCAATCTGACGAACGCGTATAAATTGCGACAGCAGCTTGTAAAGCGAGGCTGCATTTTCCGCGCGACGACGGATACCGAAGTCATCATTCATCTCCTTGCCATGTCGCGCAAGGAAACGGTTGTTGAGCGGCTTATCGAAGCGTTGCAACAAGTCGAAGGCGCGTACTCCCTCGTTTGCCTTGCCAAGGATATGATCATCGGCGTGCGCGATCCGTACGGCGTGCGGCCATTGGTTCTGGGTAAACTTGGCGATTCCTATGTGATGGCCAGCGAAACTTGCGCGCTCGACATCATTGGCGCGACCTTTGTGCGCGATGTTGAGCCCGGCGAAGTCATCGTCGCGGATAAAGATGGCGGTCTGCAAAGCCTGCATCCATTTGAAAACGTTTCACGCCGTTTCTGTATCTTTGAATATGTTTATTTTGCGCGACCGGATTCATTCCTCGATGGCCATTCGGTTTACGCCGCGCGTAAACAAATTGGCGTCGAGCTCGCGCGCGAAGCGCCTGTGGATGCCGACATCGTTGTGCCTGTGCCTGATTCGGGCGTTCCTTCGGCCATCGGTTATGCACAGGAAAGCGGCATTCCGTATGAAATGGGCATTATCCGCAACCATTATGTAGGCCGCACCTTTATTCAGCCGACGGATAAAATCCGCCATATCGGTGTGAAGCTGAAACATAACGCGAACCGCAAATTCATCGAAGGCAAGCGCATCATATTGGTGGACGATTCCATCGTGCGCGGCACGACTTCGGTGAAAATTGTGGAAATGATGCGCGCAGCCGGGGCGAAAGAAGTCCATATGCGGATTACAAGTCCGCCGACGAAGTGCGCTTGTTTCTATGGCATCGACACGCCGGATTCAGAAAAGCTCTTAGCGCATAATTATACAATCGAGCAGATGACAAAATATATCGGCGCGGATTCCCTCGCCTTTATTTCCATCGAAGGCCTCTATCGCGCGCTCGATGAAAAAGGCCGCAATGCGGCGCAGCCGCAATATTGCGACGCGTGTTTTTCGGGTGAATATCCGATCAAGCTGACGGACTTCGAAGAGCACAGCAACAATCTTGAGCTTTCGGTTCTGGCGAAGGGCTCATGAAATAGCGATGGGAAACGTCCTCATCCTATCGCCGCTGCCGTGCTTAGACTATGCGCTTAATCCAGAAAACCCAGAAACGCCTGAACGATTGCTTGCCGTTATAGAGGGGCTTCGCGCTTTTTGCGGTCCTTCTTTTTGCGAAAAAGAAGCTCGTCTAGCTACAGAAGACGAACTCCTATTCGTTCATGATCGCGCCTATATTCAGAAAACGTTCGATCTTATTCCTCAAAAAGGCCTGTGGGCCTTGGACGATGAAACGACAGTTGCGCCACTTTCTGGGAAAGCAGCCCTTTTTTCTGTTGGCGCAGGTCTTATTGCTGTGGATGCCGTTTTATCAGACGCAGTTTCTTTTGCTTTTTGTGCGACAAGACCGCCTGGGCATCATGCAAGCATTGCTAATTCCGGCGGTTTTTGTTTGTTCAACAAAGTCGCTATTGCGGCGCGTTATGCCTGTCGTTCTTATGGCCTTGAACGTGTCGCTATCATAGATTTCGATGTGCATCACGGAAATGGCACGCAGGACATTTTCTGGAATGATCCAAACGTTCTTTTTATTTCCATCCATCAGCTATTTCTAGATACGCAAAAAGGATTACCTGAGGAAAAAGGTGCGTACGGCAATATCCTTAATGTTCCGTTGCCCAAAGAGAGCGATGGTAAGCTTATGCAAGAAGCCCTTCACGGCGCGATCAAAGCACGGCTTGAATCCTTTCGTCCGCGCATGATATTTGTTTCAGCTGGTTTTGATGCACATAAAGACGATCCTTTGGGGGGGCTTCTCTGGACGGAAAAGGACTTTGCCGTTTTGGGCTCCTTTATTCGCGATGTGTCCAGTAAACTATGCGAAAACCGCGTCGTTGCTATGCTTGAGGGTGGGTACGATCCCAAAGCTTTATCGGCGAGCGTCAACGCTTTCGTTGGAGCGTTTTTATAAAGAGGTAGTTGGCTATGAAAAACTCGATACAAACGGCGCGCGTTCTTTCCTGTCGCAAAATTGAGGGCGGGCAAAACGAAATCGTATGGCTAACAGACGATCAGGAATGGATTGCGCCGTGGCCAAACGCGCCATTGCCGCGGGCAGGTGATGTTTATCGTGTCACAAATGGCCAAGCCCCCTCTCCTGCCGATAAAATTGGCTCAGCTGATGTTTCTATTTCTGGTGAAAACAGCGATGTTTTGCGTTGGCGTCGCCGCGATGTCAACGGCGTATCGCGCATGAAAGTACTCCGAAATCGCGCTATCATTCGGCGTGCTGTCCGAAATTATATGGACAATGAAGGTTTTATCGAAATTGAATCGCCTCTCTTAGTTCATGGAACGACGCCAGAAACATGCATTGATTCCTTTGCGTGTGGCGATCGTTTCCTTGTGACCTCTACCGAATATCAAATAAAGCGCATGGAAGTTGGCGGATTTGATAAAGTTTATTCGCTGACGCAGAATTTTAGATTGGGCGATGATACAAGCGCCTTCCGTAATCCTGAGTTTACGATGATTGAATGGGCGCGTGTTGGAGATACCTTAGAAAGCATTGAATCTGATTCCGAACAAATGGCTTGGCAAGCTCATTTGGCTTTAGGTGGCGATCGAGAGCTTGTTTATGATGGCCATAAAATTAATTTCGAGCCGCCATGGCAGAGACTTTCCGTCGCGGAAGCTGTCGAACAATTCGTCGGTTTATCGTTACCTGATTTTTCGCTTGGGTCGATCCGGCGCGCTGTTGAGAAAGCTGGTATTCACATTAAGGCGGAATGGGAAAATGATCATGAATTCCTTTTTTCGCTTTTGATGGATTATATTCAACCGTTTTTGGGACGCAACCAGCCCGTCTTTATCCAAAAATGGCCTGCGTTCCAAACGGCTTCTGCGTTGGATGAACCCGGCGCAGCTTACGTTAAGCGTAGTGAACTTTTTGTTGCAGGGATCGAAATCAGCGATGGTTTTCCCTCGCAAACGAACTGTGAACGACAAAAGGCTGCCTTCGATAAGAATATGGCGGCGCGTAAAAAAGCAAATCAGCCTTCTGCGGAAATCGACACGCTTTATCTCTGCGCTATGCAAGAAGGGTTGCCTTCAGGCGCGGGGATGGCTCTGGGGTTTGATCGCCTCGTAATGCTTCTCACAAATCAGAAAAGCATTAAACAGGTTCTGACTTTTGCTTGGGATGAAGTTTGATCCGGCGAATTGGCTCGTCAAAACGTACGGCAAAAACATCTTCTGTTTCGCCCATATGGGTCATGCATCCCATTTTTTTCATGCCAAAACGTTGTGAAACGCGTTGGCCATCGGCGGAAACGGTGACGTTGGCAAGGCCTCTTTTTTTGAAGTGAGAGAGATCCTCAGCATAAGATTCTAAAAGTTTCTTACTCAGATCCGTATGTTTGAGATTTGATACGACGCTAAAGTTGAAAAGATAAATGTATGCGCCCAAAAGATCTACTGTCGGAACACTATGTATCTGTCCACGGTTTGTCAACGTTTCGGGATTTTTTTCTAAGATCTGAAAGCTTTTTTCATCAAGTGGATACCAACCGGTATAGCCGACAGGAACCATCGTTTCGTCGTTTATCTGACAGGTAAAAACACGAAATCCTTCTTCAAAGGTATGAAATATTTTATTCATGCGAGCAAAGGAACAACGGTCGGCAATGCCATAAAGCGGCGGCGCATAACTTAGCCAATCGGCAAGCACAAGGGCGTTGACGAACCGGCCCTTATCTTCCTGAGATGAAAATTCTGTGGGCGTAAAAGAGTGAAAGTTCTCAGGCGGCAACGTAGAAAAATTATAATCTGCGTACTGTTGAAATGCCTCCGTAGCCCATTTTTCTGCGGCGCTATCCTCAGAAAAAAGTGGTAAACAATTTCGCCATAGACCAAAAGGCTTTGTCATTTCTTCTTCCGGTCGTCGTAGGGATTTTCGCCCTTTTTCAGAATCCAACGCATAGGAACGCCCGTCAAACCAAACGTGCGGCGCAAGCCATTTGTCAGAAAGCGCACGTAGCTATCGGGCAGCTTGTCCAATTTATTCCCCCACATGACGAATGTTGGCGGGCGGCTTTTCATTTGCGTGACATAGCGTGGCTTGATGCGTCCACCGCCGACGATAGGTGGCGGATTGCTTTCGATCATGCCCGCGAACCAGCGGTTGAGCTGTCCCGTCGAAACGCGTTTATTCCAAACCTCATAAGTATTGACGACAGCTTTCATCAGCGCATCCAACCCATCGCCCTTTAAAGCGGAAATCGGCACGATCGCGACGCCAGAAAGCTGCGCCAGCGAAGCTTCGACCTTCGCTTGGATGAACTTCATCGTTTCCTTGTGTTCCTTGATCGTGTCCCATTTGTTGATAGCAATCACAAGAGCGCGGCCCTCTTTTTCGACATGCTCGGCGATCAGGTAATCTTGCTTATCAAAAGGTTTGTCCGCATCGAGGACTAAAACGACGACATGAGCCAAACGAATGGCGCGCAAGGTTTCCTGCACGCTCATTTTTTCAAGTCGTTCGTCAACGCGCGAGCGCCGACGCATACCAGCGGTATCCACAAGGCGGATCTGCTTGCCCTCGAACTCCCAACCGACATGGATTGAATCGCGCGTGAGGCCTGGTTCCGGCCCCGTCAGAACGCGGTTTTCTCCAATCAGGCAATTGAGCAAAGTCGATTTGCCTGCATTAGGCCGACCAGCAATAGCGATATGAAGACGACGTTCTTGATTTTCGTCGTCCTCGTCCTCCGCTCCTTCTGGCTCAAAAGCCGTTTCCGGCGCGTACGGTTTGATCACTTCGTAAAGATCAGCCAGATTCTCGCCATGAAGCGCGGAAATCGCAATCACATGTTCGAATCCAAGCGACATCGCATCGTAAAAACCGACGGGAAGTTTTGTCGCTTCGCATTTGTTGACGATGACGATGATGGGTTTGTCAGCCTTACGAACTTCACGCGCGACATTTTTGTCTTCATCTGTCAGCCCGGCCTGTCCGTCGATCATCATAAGGATGACGTCGGCGCGACTAAGGGCCTCCTTGGTGCGTTCGGAGGTGCGCAGCGCGAGAGAGCCGCGTGGGCGGGCATGCTCAAGCCCAGCGGTATCGAAAAGCTCAAAACGAATATCTAAAAGCTTAGCTGGCCCATCGCGCCAATCACGGGTCACACCCGGCTGGTCGTCGATCATGGCTAGAGCTTTGCCGACTAAGCGGTTGAAAAGGGTCGATTTCCCAACATTAGGGCGGCCCGCGATGGCTATGGCGAATGTTTTTTTCATCAAAAGAAAACCCGAATTCTATGCTTTGAGGCTCTCTCTATAGCACAGAATCCGGGTTTGCGTAGATTTGTTAAGGCATTGATATTTATGACGAGGCTGTTGTGTCGTCGTTGTTCATAAGGCCGCTAAAGGCAGAAGTTTGGTTCATGCCCCCCTGCCCCATGCCACCCGGGGGAGGCGGAGGCGGCATAGAGCCCTGTTTATCCATTTCTTGCTTGAGCTCGCTGACCAGGTCGCTTTTGGCCTCGCTGGCTGTAGAGGTTTTGGCGGATTTTGTTCCGTCTTCATAGGTCGTCGTCACCGTCACCGTTCCATCAGAATTTTTGACCGTTTCGATAGATTTCACGGTCGTCGATGAGCTGCCGCTTGACGAAGACGACGAGCCGCTGCTCGATGAAGAGCCAGAGGTCGTTGTTGTTGAAGCAGAGCTGGTCGTATTCGAACTAGAATCTGTCGTCGTAGTCGTTGCGGCTGTCGTTGACGAAGTGGAATCCGTCGCTGTCGTATCCGACGAGCTATCAAGAGATTGCAGGGCGGAGATGATTTGGTTCACCGCATTGCTTTGCTGCGGCGGGCCCATCATCATGTCGGACGAATCCGAGGAATCCGATTGGGATTCCAAAAGGACGCCCATAACGTCGGACGTCATGTTCGAACTAGCCTGAGCCGAAACGCCCGTTGCCGTCGCCGCCGTGCTTGTCGCGGTCGTGCTGTTGTCGGTGTTTGATGTCGAGCTATCGTCATCGGACGTTTCCTTGGTTTTAAGAAGATAGTTGCTCAGGCTTTGAGCCAAAGAACTCATGGTCGAGCTTGTGTCGCTAACGGACGTCATGCCAAAACTCCCATAAATGGTTTTAGGGCGAGAGAAGACGAAAGCTTCTTCAGGCGAGGATGAGCATGACGCGAAGAACCCCACAGATCATTTCCGCGCGCCATGCTCATCATTTCACACGGCGTTCTTTGGGGTTTCCTGCGCTTGCCGCGGAAATTATTTAAGGGCGTGCAGACGACCGTCGTCGCTCAGCAAAAACATAGTCTTTTGTGCGATGACGGGGGGCAGATAGAGCGGATCTGAAACTTCTTTACTTTCTAATAGCTTACCGCTAGATGGCTCGTAGGAAGCTAGGAACCCAAGCGAGTTTGTCAGCCAAAGTTTACCGCCCGCCAAAACGGGGCCTGACCAAACCATACGGCGTGAGCTTTTAGAGTTAGGATTTTCGACCTTTTGAAGATCTGTCATCCAAAGAATTTGTCCCTTGTCGCGCGTCAAAGCAATCAGCTGATCGTCGTTGCTGATGACGAAGACGGTGTTTTCGCCGAGGCACGGCGTGTTGAAACCACCAATGTCGGCATCCCACAAACGCTCGCCTGTGCGGGCATCCATCGAAACCATGCGGCCGCTGTGGCTAACCGCAAAAACATGTCCTTTGTCAACGACAGGCAAACCGCGAATATCGGCAATGGCTGGTAGAGCGCCCTTTTTGGTCGGGACGGCGAGCACGTCGCCCCAAATAACACGGCCGTTTTGCGTGCGAAGGGCAAACAGTTCGCCCGAACTATACGCGACGACAACGGTATCGCCCTGCACCGCCGCGCTGGACGCGCCCATTAAGGAGGCGCTTTCGGCTATACCGCTTTGCTGCCAAAGAAGTGTGCCCGTTCGCGCATCAAGCGCATAGGTGTCGTTTTCAATGCTAATCGCGTAAAGGCGGCCTTCAGCTACCGTCGGCGCGGAACGGATCGGTTTGCCCAGTTTGTGCCGCCAAACGATTTTGCCGTCTGCCGCTTTGATGGCGAAAGCTTCGCCAAAGCCCGTGGTGGCATAGACAACCCCATTATCATAGCCAACGCCGCCGCCCATCGCATCGTCGTCGCTTTTATCCGGGGCGGTATCGACGCGCCACAAACGGTCGCCGTCCTCAAGGCTCCAGGCGCTGACGCGGCCGATGGAATCCATCGTATAAATGGCCTTGGGGCCAACAACAGGGCTGGCCAGCAATTTAAAGTCGCTACTTGAACCAGATCCAACAGACGCGTGCCACGCTTCTTTTGGCGCGGCCGCCATAGCCGGATTGCCCGGAGCATGGCCAACGTTTCCGCCATTTGAGGGCCAATCGCGATTAAGGGCTGCTCCGGGGAGCACAACGGAAAAGCCAGACAAGCTGGAATCAATTTTCGGTTTATCGGTATCAAGGAGAACAGAAACGCGCTTGCTGGGCGGATCGCGGTCTTTGCTGTCCTTGGAATCGTCGGAGCTGCAAGCCGCAAGCGAGATCAGCAAGCAGGCGCAAAAAGCTGCGGCGGATGCGAGGCGAGCCAACCGGATAGCTTTGATGTTCTTCATGCGTTGCAACTAACCTTTCATCCAAGTCAGGATGTCGGTCGCACGTTGGACGAGCGCGGGCGAGGCCCCCGGCGTAGCGACAAGCTTTTCAAAAAGAGCCTTAGCCTTTTCCTTATCGCCTGCGCGGAGCGCAAGATAACCCGCATATTCCGTCGCCGAGAACCGCCATGCATTATCGTCGGCTTGAAGCGGTTGCAAGCGTTCCGCCAGTTTGGCTGGGTCGCCATCGTCCAGCTGATCCTGTACGGACAACAACGTGGCCAAGGAACGGAAGATAGGCTTCGCCGACGTATCGGCGGCCAGAGCGTCATATTGCGCAATGGCCTCAGCCTTTTTCTCTTCTTTATCCAAAAGAGCGGCCTTTTGCAGCTGGGCCAAGACGGCTTGTGTTGAGCCCTTTTCTTCCTTGGCTAAGGAATCAAAAGCGGCAATTTTATCCTCCGTCTTATCGAAAGATTTGTTCATGACCTCCATAAAAGAGGCCGTTTCTTTCTGTTCCGATGCGGCGACGTGATTGCGCCAACCCGTTATGGAAGCTGTGGCGATGACGATCAAGGCGGCAGCTACCAAAAGCGCCGGGCCAAAGCGGTTCCAAAGCGCCTCAAGGCGTTGGCGCTGCAAATCGGATTCGATCTCGTGCAAAAGCGAATTATCTTCTTCCATCGGATGATTCATGGCCTAGACCTACGGATACGTGAAAAAAAGCTCTATCCCTCTTAGAGCACAGAGCGCCCTTAGGCAAGCAACAGAAGCAGCAAACTTCAACTGTCAGCGGCAAGCGCTCTCAAACGATTCTTTCTATAAACGATTTCTCTTCAAAAAATAAGGGCTTGCAAGCGTGACCGCCTCCAAGCCCTTATTTATTGTTGCCGTTACTCAATCAAGCCGGAAGGGCTTCATCTGGTGATGCCTGCGCCTGCTCTTGTACTGACGGGCGGCTCGGGGCCTTTTGCTGAACCAACGTTGCCTCATAGCCCTGTTTTACGCCAGACACCAACTCATAGGCCATACGGGCCGTTAGATAGGATTCGGGACGTAAATTATGTTTGATGTAGCCTAAAACGTAAACGCTTTGATTGAGATTATCGCGTAAGGCTGCGTTGTAAGGTTGCGCCGCTTGTTGCGCGATGGTTGCTTCGCTTTTTGCGCTCGCTTCGCAAAATTTATTACTGAAGACAGTCTGCGCCATTTCGACCATTGGGTCGTATTGTTCCCCCAGCGAAGGGATAGGATTGACAGGCGGATTACGAACGTCTGTCTTTTGTAAAAGCGAAGCAGCGATTGTTTGGCTAATATTTTTCAGCACTTCTGCTGAATAGGGAACGTCCTTGTTCAAAAGCTCAACAAACGCTTCTTTCATCCCAACTTCTATATTCTGGGCATAATCGTCTTCAAGCATCCGATAGGAGCTGCGCCCCGTTTTCTCTTCAATATTTGTTTGCAGAACGCGCCGCGCAGCATCTCGGTGATCATCAGATACACTAACAAGTTGATATTCTTGCTTTGCCGTTGGGACCACTTCTCTGATGACTTTGAGATAATTGTCCGTTGCATCGTAGAGCTCTCTGAGTGCCCGTATTTTAAGTTCCATTTGTATAAAAATACTTTGGTTTTCCTGCTCTGGCATAGGAACTGGCGCAGGAACATCGTCAATTTTTGCAATATGTGAGTTTGCCTCTCTACCTGCGGAATTAGAATTGTTGGCAGGAGCTCCTTCAATTTTTTCAAAAGAATCCACACCGCAATCTTCTAGTGCAAAGAGAACGCCGTAATGCAATCGAGCTTCTTTTTCTTTGGCAATGACGGATTCATAAAGGGTATCGCCCGCGATGCCTTCATTCGTGAACTTGACATCAACTTTGGAAACCCCCATTGCCTTAAGGTCTAAAAGACGTTCGACGATTTCTGTTGTTTGGCCGGGCCAGTCTTCCTTTTGGTGAGTACCCTTCTCCGCGACCATCCTATAATGATCAAGCGCAACATCGACATCGGACGGCCTGCCATCGATGGACAAGCTCCGGCGATCAATTTCTAAAACCCAGAAATAGTGAAAAGCGTTTTCTGCATCGCGAACTGTAATGGTCATCGCAATTATTCCTTTGCCTTATGATTTTTAATCAAGATTTTGTGTTTCGCCGCATTTTTGTTTGTGAAGCGGCCTGCTAAAAAAAGCCTTCTCTTCGGCATTTAAAATTTCGCTGTCCTGAATTTTCTTAAAATCTAACCCCAGCGTTTGATCGAGTGAATCCCAATCAATCCCAGAGGCTTTTTCTTCAACGTGCAAAAGCTTTTGAATCCCTGCGGGAAGTTTGCCGATGGCCTTGAGACGCGTGTTCAAACGGCGTTTGGCTTCCGGGGCGCTCGCGTACGAGCTCAATTCATCCAGAGAAGCCCGCAAATAGGCTTGGAGTGCTGTGGAATCGAGCAATTTAGACATGAAAAAACTCGCTCATAGATATGGTTCTTAAATGGCGAAAGTATCCTACCATGTGATTGCTTATAAAAATACTTTCACGCCTCTTTTGGCTCCGTTTTATTCTGGTTTCGTAACGTATTGATGCAAATAGGCAATATTTTCCCACTTTGTTAATGAAAAATTCATATTCCTGCGTTTAATCCTTGTTAACCTTAAAGAAAGAAAGTAGGCAGTTTCTGCCGTCTCCTCACCGGCGATTCGAGGCCTTTCTGCCCTGCATACAATCTTCTGGGAGCCACTAGATCGTGAACGCTTTTCTTCAAACGCTACGAAATCTGGGGCCGATGCGTCTTGGCGCTATCGCTCTCGTCACGTTCAGCTTGCTGGGCTTTTTTATCTTTTTGACGGCGCGAATTTCCTCTTCACCGATGACGCTTCTTTATAGCGAACTCGATCAACAGGATGCCGGTGCCATCGTTCAAAAGCTAGATTCCCTTAAGATCCCGTATGACGTTGCCGCGACGGGCAACGCGATCCGCGTGCCATCCGAACAGGTTGGCAAAGTACGCATGTTGATGGCTTCGGATGGCCTGCCCAAGGGCGGCTCTATCGGCTATGAGATTTTCGATCAAAAGGAAGGTTTCGGCACGACAAGCTTTGTGCAGAACATTAATCACCTGCGCGCGCTTGAAGGCGAGTTGGCCCGCACCATCAGCACGATGGATGCGATCCAGTCCGCCCGTGTGCATCTTGTTTTGCCGCAGCGTGAGCTTTTTTCGCACAACACGCAAAGCGCGACGGCTAGTGTCTTTTTGAAAACGCGCGGTGGCGCGACGCTTGGACGGCAACAAATTGCTGCGATCCAGCATTTAATCGCCGCTGCGGTGCCGCAACTGCAACCAAACCAGATTTCTATTGTTGATGAAAAAGGCAATCTGCTCGCTCGGCCAAGCGAAGACAATACCGCTGGCGGCGGCAATCAGGATGAAATGCGCGCCAATTTTGAGCAGACGCAGGCTCGGAAGATCGAAGACATTCTGGCGCGGACCATGGGCTACGGCAAAGTCCGTGCGCAGGTTTCGGCGGAGCTTGATTTCGACCGGATCACGACGAACTCGGAAATCTTCGATCCAGAAAGCCAAGTCGTTCGTTCGCAACAGAGCACAACGGAAGATACGACGGCGGCGGACGGCGGCAGCAACACGGTCGCCATTACCAACAACATGCCGGGCGGTCAGGCAGCCAGCGGTGGCGGTAACAGTTCAAATAAAAGCAACCGCAGCGAAGAAACGATCAACTACGAGATCAACAAAACCGTTCGCAGTCAGGTACGCGAAACGGGCCAGATTAAGCACCTTTCCGTCGCTGTGGTCGTCGATGGCGTTACAACGGCGGGAGCTGATGGCAAAACGACGTATAAAGAGCGCACCCCAGAAGAGATGGATAAGATCAAGTCCGTCGTTCGCTCAGCCGTCAACTTTGATGAGACGCGCGGTGATACGATTGAAGTCGTCAATATGCCGTTTGCGCAAGCCGAGGACGGCATTGCCAGCGGTGCGGGCTCAGATCTGATTATGGGCATGCCGAAGCTGGATCTTCTTCGGATTGCGGAAACGCTTATGCTGGCCTTTATCGGGTTGATGGTTGTTCTGCTGGTTGTGCGGCCTATTTTGACGCGTCTGTTCGAAGCTTCGGAATCCGCAGCTAGCGCCCCCTCCTCGCTGTTGTCGGGCGGGTCGATACAGCAAACGGCGCAATTACCAGCGCCGGGAAGCAGCTCTTTTGCTCGCGAGCTTGAAGGTGAATCAAGCGACGAAAGCGAAATCGAAAAGATGATCGATATTTCCCGCGTCGAAGGCCGCGTCAAAGCTTCGTCTTTGCGCAAGGTCGGTGAGATCGTTGATAAACACCCTGAAGAAGCCGTTTCGATCCTTCGAAACTGGATCAATCAGGAAAGCCGTTAAAAGGGTTAGGCCATGGCTGGCGTTCGCGTTCGTGAAGATCTTCGAAGCCTTTCCGGTTCGGAAAAGGCGGCCATCCTCATTTTGTCTTTGGGCGAAGAACACGCGAGCCGCGTCTTCTCACACATGAACGATGAGGAGATTAAGGAACTGTCTCAAGTTATGGCGAACTTGGGCAATGTCAGTTCGACTCTTGTCGAAAAGCTTTTTGTCGAGTTCGTTGAACAAATGTCTTCGACGGGATCGCTGGTCGGTTCGCTTGAATCCACCGAACGGCTGCTCCTCAAGGTTCTCGACAAGGGCCGCGTCGATAACATCATGGAAGACATTCGCGGCCCGGCTGGCCGTACGATGTGGGACAAGCTTGCCAACGTGAACGAAGCCGTTCTGGCAAACTTTCTGAAAAACGAATATCCGCAAACGGTGGCCGTCGTCATTTCTAAGATTAAGCCCGATCACGCCGCGCGCGTTCTTTCGCAATTGCCGGAAAGCTTCGCGATGGAAGTTGTGATGCGCATGCTGCGCATGGAGGCGGTGCAAAAGGACGTGCTTGACGATATTGAGCGCACGCTGCGTAACGAGTTCATGAGCAACCTTGCCCGCACGAACCGTCGCGATCCACATGAAGCGATGGCTGAGATTTTCAACAATCTCGATCGCTCAAGCGAAAGCCGTTTTATTGCCGCGCTTGAAGAACGTAACCGGGATTCAGCTGAAAAAATCAAAGGTCTTATGTTCACGTTCGAAGATTTGCTCAAGCTCGATGGCAAATCCATTCAGGCTCTTTTGCGTGGCGTGGACAAAGGCAAACTTTCGATCGCCCTCAAAGGGTCGTCGGATGCGCTCAAGGATTTGTTCTTCAAGAATATGTCGGAACGCGCCGCCAAGCTTCTCAAAGAAGATATTGCCGCCTTGGGGCCAACACGGCTTCGCGACGTCGAGGAATCGCAGGCGCTTATCGTCAATACGGCCAAGGATATGGCGGCGCGCGGCGAAGTGATGATCGCAAAGGAAAACGGAGAGGACGAGCTCGTTTATTAAGCGATGGAACAACAGCAACAACAGATGACAGAGATTACAAAACCACAAAAGTTCCTCTTCGACCTGACGTTCGACGAAAACGGCGGCGATACGGCGAAGGAACGCGAAGTCACCTACTCGCAAGAGCAGCTTGACGCCGCCTGCAAAGAAGCGCGCGACGCGGGCCATTGTGCGGGCCAAAAGGCCGCGCATGACGACGGCGAGCACAAGATGAACGCTTTACTGGAATCCATTAGCGAACGCTTGGTCGATCTGACGGACGAATGCGACGAAGTTTGGCGCGAACAGCTTGTGGATTTGCAGCGTGTGTCCTTGGCTATTGTTCACAAACTTATTCCGGCCTATGTTGCACGGTATGGCTCGCTTGAGGTGGAAGCAATCGTCCGCCGCGTTGTTTCCGAAATGAATCGTGAGCCGCGTCTTGTCGTACGCGTTGCAGAAACCTGCTTTGAAGAACTGGACAAGCAAATTGACGAAATGAAACGGCAACAGGCTTTCGCTGGTGAGATTGTCGTTTTGGGCGATCCAGCGCTTGCGCCGTCCGATTGCCGCATTGAGTGGGCCAAAGGTGGCGTTGAGCGCGATATGAAAAGCCTTGGCGAAGGCATTGATGCGATTTTAGCAAACATTTTAGGAATTGAGCCGCCACCTGCTGATACATGGATCGAGCCACCGGTTTCGCTTCAAGCCGCCGATGAACCGCCCCTACCTGAGCAGGCTGCACCTGAACCAGAGATAAAGGTTGATATGGCCCCGGCTGAACCAGAGGCCCCACCGACTGAAGAATCCGCACCCAAGGGAGAAAACCCATGAACGATGAAGGTTTGACGCTTTCCGAACTCGAAAACAAACCCGGCGATGAAAACAAAGAAGCTGGGCAAGCCAACATCACCGATTTGGAAGCCGTGTACGGCATTCCGGTCGAAGTTTCGGCTGTGCTCGGTAAAGCGACCATGCAGGTCAGTAGCCTTTTAAAACTAGGCCGTGGCGCTGTGATCGAGCTGGATCGCAAAGTTGGCGAAGCGATCGATATTTACGTCAACAACCGGCTTGTGGCGCGCGGCGAAGTCGTCGTCGTCGAAGACAGGCTCGGCATTACGATGACAGAAATCATCAAGGCAGAGCGGCCTTGATCTGCTCTTTCTTTGAACAAGGAAACGGTAGGACACCATGAAGCTTTTAATCGTTGGACATTTACAAGGACATATTGCAACGGCTGGCCGTTTGGCTACGCAACGCGGGGCGAAAGTTGCTCACGTTGAGAGCATCGACGGCGCTTTGAACGCGTTGCGCGCTGGGCAAGGCGCGGATCTCGTCATGTGCGACGTTGAGATGGAGATTGGCCGTTTGATCGAGAGCCTGAAATCGGAACGCATTGCGGTTCCGGTCGTCGCCTGCGGCATTGGCACAGACGCTTCGGCGGCGGTGCGTGCCATCCGGGCGGGCGCGCGGGAATATATTCCCCTGCCCCCAGATGCCGAACTGATCGCTGCGGTTTTGCAAGCCGTTGCGGAAGAAGACCTGACTTTTATCGCGCAAGATCCTGTGATGCAGCCGTTGTTGCAAATGGCTGAACGCGTCGCGAACAGCGACGCTTCGATCCTTATTACGGGGGAAAGCGGCACGGGTAAGGAAGTGATGTCGCGCTTTATTCACCGCAAAAGCCGCCGTGTGAATGGCAATTTTGTTTCGGTGAACTGCGCTGCTATTCCTGAAAACCTTCTGGAATCCGAACTGTTCGGCCACGAGAAAGGTGCGTTTACGGGCGCCGTGGCTCGCCGTGTCGGTAAATTCGAAGAAGCTAACGGCGGCACGCTTTTGCTCGACGAAATCAGCGAAATGGATTTGCGTTTGCAAGCCAAATTACTTCGCGCAATCCAAGAACGCGAAATCGACCGCGTCGGGGGCACCGCGCCGATCAAGGTTGATATTCGCCTCATTGCGACATCGAACCGCGATCTTGAAGCGGAAGTCCGCGCCAAGCGGTTCCGTGAAGATTTATATTACCGCTTGAACGTTGTTGCGATCCGTATGCCTTCGCTGCGCGACAGGCCGTCGGATATCGTACCTTTGGCAGAATATTTTGCCAAGAAATACGCGCTGGCAAACGGATTGCCTGAGCGCACTTTGTCCGATATTGCGGCTGGAAGGCTTCAGGCTCATTACTGGCGCGGCAATATTCGCGAACTTGAGAACACGATGCACCGTGCCGTTTTGATGGCGCGTATGCCTCAGATTGAAGGCGAAGCGATCTTGCTTTCTGGACAAGGCATGAGCGGGCCAGACACCTTGCCAACGGGCCTTGCCAGTCAAGCTGCCGCTGCTGCTGCTGGACGTGCGGTTGGGGGCGATGCGGCTTCTGCCTCGCCGACCCTCGTGGGCCGAACGGTTGCCGATGTCGAACGCGACCTCATCATCGACACATTACATCATTGCCTTGGCAACAGGACACATGCGGCGAACATTTTGGGCATCTCAATCCGCACGCTTCGCAATAAGCTTAAGCTCTATAGCGAATCCGGTGTGCCGGTGCCACCGCCGTCGGGCGAGAGCGAACGGGCCGCGACGTGAAGATTTGATGTTTTATAGGTACGTATTGGTAAAATGACCGATCAAAGCAACACAGCTTCTGGCACCGAAACAACCGCTTCTGGCAGCGCGGACTTCCTCAACGCGCTCTTTAAGCGCGGCGAAATTTGGATGGCAACAGGCTTGATGCTCATTTTGAGCGTCCTTGTCCTGCCAATTCCGCCGTTTCTTGTCGATCTGGGGTTGTCGCTTTCCATCACGTTTTCCGTCCTGATTTTGATGACGGTTCTGTTTATTACAAAACCACTTGATTTCAGTTCCTTTCCGACCGTTTTGCTGATTTCAACTTTGATCCGTCTTTCGCTCAATTTGAGTACGACGCGTCTTGTCCTTATGCATGGCAACGAAGGCACCGAGGCGGCAGGCCATGTCGTCGGTGCGTTTGCAGAAATGGTAATGGGCGGCGATTTCATCATCGGCCTCATCGTGTTTGCCATTTTGACGGTCGTCAATTTCGTCGTCATCACGAAAGGTTCAGGCCGTATCGCTGAAGTCGGCGCACGTTTCACCTTGGACGCTATGCCGGGCAAACAAATGGCCATCGACGCCGATTTGTCTTCTGGCTTGATTGATGAAAATTCCGCGCGCGTTCGTCGCAAAGAATTGGAGGACGAAGCGGGGTTCTTCGGTTCGATGGACGGTGCGGCAAAGTTCGTTCGCGGCGACGCGATTGCCGGATTGGTTATTACTTTTGTTAACGCCGTCGGCGGCATCGTCATCGGCACATTCCGGCACGATCTGCCTGTTATGCAGGCCGCCGACACTTATGTGCGGTTGACGGTTGGCGATGGCCTCGTCACGCAAATTCCATCTTTGCTTGTTTCCGTTGCGGCTGGCCTTCTGGTTTCAAAATCGACCGCGTCGGGAACGACCGACAAAGCGTTCTTTGGTCAATTGGGCGGGTATCCAAGCGCCCTTGGTCTTTCTTCGGCGCTTATGCTGACGATGGCCGTCATGCCGGGAATGCCGTTTTTTCCGTTTGCCGTTTTAGGAAGCATTGCGGGCTATGGCGCCTATAGCATTTCGCAAACCAAACAGGTTAACGCACAGCAAAAGGCTGTTGCTGCCGCTGCCGCCAAAGTTGCCCCCGTTGCCGAAGATCCGATTGGTCGCGCTTTGTCGATCGACCTTGTGCGGCTTGAACTTGGCTATGCCCTGTTGGCGCTCATCAACAGCGAAGCCGGACAACGTTTGACGGATCAGATCAAAGGCCTGCGCCGCCAGCTTGCAGGCGACATGGGCTTTATCATGCCATCCGTTCGCATTCAGGACAATTTGCAGTTGCCGCCCAACACCTATGTTCTTCGTCTCAAGGAAATCGAAGCTGGGCGCGGCGAGCTTCGCCCTGGCATGCTCCTTGTGATGGACCCACGCGGCGCGCCTATTTCTCTGCCCGGCGAAATGACGATGGAGCCGACTTTTGGTCTACCGGCTATGTGGGTCGATCCAAGCTATCGCGAAGAAGCGTTGTTCAAAGGCTATACCGTTGTCGATCCGCCGACGGTCATCACCACGCATTTGACTGAAATTATCAAGGACAACATGTCAGAGCTTTTGTCTTATGCAGAGACGCAAAAGCTCCTCGACGAAATGAACAAAGAACAGCAAAAACTTGTTTCAGATGTTATTCCGAGCCAAGTCACGCTCAGCGGCTTGCAGCGCATTTTGCAGAACCTTCTTGCCGAGCGCATTTCAATCCGCGATTTACCCGCGATTTTGGAAGGGATTTCCGAGGCCGCAGGTTTAACGCGCAATCTTTCCGTTATTTCGGAGCATGTTCGCTCCCGTTTGGCGCGGCAGATTTCCAACGCAAATACGAACGAAATGGGGTATATTCCTCTTCTGACGCTTTCGCCGGAATGGGAACAAGTTTTTGCCGAATCCCTTGCGGGTGAAAGCGAAGAAAAACGTTTGGCTATGCCGCCGACAAAGCTACACCAGTTTATACAAGCGGTCCGGCAGGCCTATGATAAACAGGCGGCAAACGGCGAATCTCCGGTTCTTTTGACAAGCCCGAGTGTTCGTCCTTATGTTCGTTCAATCATGGAACGCTTCCGCCCATCGACGGTCGTCGTTTCGCAAAATGAGATTCATGCGAAGGCAAAGATCAAGACGCTGGGACAGATATAGAAATAGGATAACGAAGCGATGAGGCTTAAGTCTTTTTACGGCCCCAATATGACCGAGGTGATGCGCTCGGTTCGCGACGCCTTAGGCGATGGCGCGATTATTGTGGCTACGCGCGACGATGAAAATGGCGGCATGCGCGTTACGGTCGCGATTGAGGAAGCAACGCAAGCGTCCGCGCAAAATAAATCACAATTGCAGGCTGTGCCCACCCCTGATGGATCGGAAGCGGTCGAATGCATTGCCAAAGCGCTTTTACAGCATCAAGTTTCAACGGCCATTGCCGAGCGAATTCTTGCGACGGCCACACAATATGCGAGCGAAGATCCCCTCCTCGCTTTTGGTGCGGCGCTTGATACGCATTTCAAGTTTATGCTTTTGCCGGACGAAGAGCCGAGTAAACCCCTTCTTCTCATTGGCCCACCCGGTGCAGGCAAAACGCTTTACGCGGCAAAACTTGCGACCAAAGCAATCATGGCCAAGCGTCCTGTTGTATTGATCAGCACAGATACAGCGCGCGCCGGTGGCATGGCACAGCTGGCGGCTTTTGGTCGTATTTTGGGCCAAGAAATTCTTGAGATTGAAGATCCACACGCCTTGCAGGACGCTATTTCAATCCAGCCGCCGGGGACGTTGATTTTGATCGACACGGCGGGCGCCAATCCATTCCTTAATGAAGATCGCGCCATTCTGACTTCTTTGATCAAATGTGCGGGCGCTTTGCCGCTTCTTGTCCTTCCCGCCGATATGGATGCCTTAGAATCCATTGATAGCGCGAAAGAGTTTATTTCGCTCGGTGCGCAGGGACTTTTGGCGACACGCCTCGATATGACGCGCCGCGCTGGAGGCCTCCTTCGCATGGCTTATGAAACGCATTTGCCGCTTTGCACGTTCAGCGCCTCTGCGCAAGCGACGCAAGCGCCGTTCCCGTTCAATCCCGTTTCCCTCGCGCGGCTTATTCTTCCGTCAGATCGCGCCAAGGGTTCTCAAGATCAAGCAAGGAGCGCGTAAATCATGACCGATCCGATCCCTCTTACGACATCGAATAAAAGCTTTTCGCCACTTTCGATTTTGCGCTGCCCGAACATGTTTGCTGTCGCCAGCGGTAAAGGCGGCGTCGGCAAAACGTGGTTTTCAATTACCATGTGCCAAGCGCTTGCCAAACGCGGCAAGAAGATATTGCTTTTCGATGGCGATCTTGGTTTGGCGAACGTCGATATTCAACTCGGCCTGACGCCAGAGAAAGATTTGGCGCATGTCATTGATGGCCAAATTGCCCTTCCAGAAGCTGTGACGCATTATGAAAACGGCGGATTTGATATCTTGGCCGGACGTTCAGGTTCCGGCAATCTCGCAACCTTGGGCACACAACGCATTGCCGATTTGCGCGGCGATTTGATCCTGCTTGCTAAGGCGTACGATTACGTTTTCGTCGATCTTGGCGCTGGCGTCGATCGTGCCGTGCGGCAAATGGCTGGGCCTGCGGCTGTAAGCTATATTGTCATTACGGATGAACCAACCTCGCTGACGGATGCTTATGCGTTTATCAAACTGACGCGCGCCGCCAGCCCGAATGCCGATATGCGCATCGTCGTCAATATGGCCAGCAACGCTAATGAAGGCCAAAAGACGTTTGAAACGATCGCTAAGGCTTGCGAGACGTTTTTGCATTATACGCCGCCTTTGGCTGGCATTGTTCGCCGCGACCCCAAAGTTCGCGACGCTATCCGCGCGCAAACGCCGCTTTTAACCCGCTCGCCCGTGACTGAGGCGGCCAGCGACGTTGAAGCGATTGCGGCGCAGATTTTGCAACGTTGAGGTTATCATGGGCGAAACCTCATCGGTTCCTCTCGCCCAAGCTTCCGCGCCTCTCCCTCCGGCCGGTTCCGGGAACGATTCTGCGCAAAGCGTGCCCGTCACTTTGCAACAAACGCCTGCGGCTTTTTCCGCCGTCTCGCGTCCGATCCAGATTACGGGAACGGTCGTGGCCACAGATCCGGGTGGCGCGCTAGATCTGCGCACATCATCGGGCATTATTTCCTTAAACATTCAAACGAATACAAACGATCAACCCAACGTCTCCGCAAACGCACCGGGAACAAATGTTTCTCCCGTCGTGGTTAAACAGGCAGCCCTATCGTCCTTGATGGAGGCGCTTGCCAACGCACCGCAACCGTTGACGCTTGCTCTGACACCTCAGTCCAACGGCCAAGTTCAAGCGGCGCTTCTTTTGCCGCCAACGGTGCGTACGGAAAGTACCGCGCCGACTGAAGCAACCTCCAGCCTTTTACCAAGCCGTGCAGCCGCAGCACAGGCCGCGCCACAAGCATCGTCCGTCCTTTCCACGCCGCCGTTAAATACGGCAACGCCGGTTTCCCCATCTCTGACGGCGCTTCAGCCTTTGATGGCTGCTTATCAAAACAAGATTGTGACGGTGACGGTTTTACCGCCCGAACTGGAAACGCAGCTTTTGTCGGCTTTTCAAACGCCACAGGCCACAGAAGCGCCCGTCGCCGCCGAAGAGATCAGCTATTTTGCCAAGCAAGATCCGGCGTGGCTGGCGCAAAAAGCAAGTCCACCCGTTGGCACCTTGTGGAATCCGGCTCCGGCGGAAGCAGGGCTTGCCCCTCCATCCGCCGCACTTAATGCTTTACCGACGCAAGCTCCCATGTCGACGGATACGGATTCTTTGCTCGCGCTTATGCCGAGCGTTCAGCCCAAAGGCGATGCGTTGTTCGACGCCGTCACGCAGATGCTACCTCTTTCGGCACAAACGAAAGCCGCGTGGGCCGCTGCTCCGACTACCAACGTTTCTGAATTCTTACCCTTAACGCAGGCTATTCCTTCTCCACCAGCTCAAACGGAAGTGCCAGCGCCACAAACGACCGCACAGGTTCGTGTGACCGCCACGAAGGAGCCGACAGCTCAGCCGCCCTTCATCGCGGCGAGCCCCATGCCTTCTGCGCAAGGTACACTTGTTCAAACGGCAGACGCGGTCTCTAAGCTTTTTGCTCCGTCTCTTCAAACGCAAAAGACGGATTCTACGCTTCCGGTGCTGGTCCATAATTTGACGACAGAGGCCATAGCGAAACCCATCGCGCTTGAAGTTGGACAAGATGTAAAACTAAAAGTCATGTCGCTTTTACCGGCGCAAGAATCTTGGCCAAAACAAACGCTAGGCAATCAATCGCTTCAGGCCACTTTTGTCGGCGCAACCCCAAGCGGACGGCTTCTGTGGCACGCGGACGATAAGGTTCTTTTTGTTCAGCAGGACGATCTTCCGGCCCTGCCCGCTGGAACGAAGATCATCTGCGATCCTGCACCGGACGATCTTCCAGCGGTCTCGTCTCACACGCCTTCTTCTTCGTCTCAGCTTGAACAAACGCTTCCGGCGATGCGCGAATTAGTGGCCGCGCTAACGCAAATCAATGTGGCCGCTGCGCAAAGCTTCGTTGCCGGACGGCTGCCAAATCCTTTGCGTAACTTTGACGGTACGCTGCTTTTCTTTTTGTCCGCACTTAAAACGGGTCGTTTGGACGAATGGCTAGGCCCGCAAACCAATACGCTTTTAAACGCTTCATCCAAGGGTGAGCTGATAAAAAAAGCTCTGGGTGAGCTCTCCGACGATAACGGTTTTGTGCAGGATATGCGTGCAGGCGATTGGCAATCGTGGAATATTCCGATCCATTATGGGCAAACGTTCGATAAAATCTGGCTTTATGTTCGCGATGCGACGGTTGGTGGCGATGGCGCCCCTGCCGGTTCGAAAGCGGCGCATAAAACGCACTTTTTGATTGCTATGACGTTGACGCGTCTTGGTGCGATGCAGGTTGAAGGTCTCAGCGCGCCCAAACAACTTGACCTTGTTGTGCGAAGCGCCAGCCGTCTGCCGGATGCCTTGCCAAACTCTTTGCGGGACACCTATGTGCAAACGCTTGAGGCGCTTGGCATGACGGGAACAATTCATTTTCAAACAGGTAAGGCAAGGTGGATCGACGTTTCGCCTATCGCAGGTGGCGCAGCGCCGCTTGAGGCTTAGATTTATCTGCGGCGAATACGCATGACGCCCAATAGAAAACCGGCAAAGCCCATCTGCAGGCCGCCGACAAGGCATGTGACGGCAAAAATCAAAATACGCATCACGTCACGATAGTCTAAAGCGCCAAAATCAACCGAAGACCATCGGTGCGCCGCCCAAAAGAAAGCGCCAAGGCCGCAGAGCATCAGAAAACCTGCGACAAGAAGGATGGGCTCGAGTTTCAGGCCATCAATCCATTTGTCATAAAAATTACGTTTGGGCAGCATGTTTGTTTGCTGCGCATAGGCGCGTGCGATCGCACCAAATGTTATGCTTTGTACGCCGACCAAAATGCTCATCGCGCCGACCAGCAAAGTGTGAACGTCAAGACCGACGCCGCTTGCGATCATCATCGGCCCGGGCAGCAAAAGCCCCGCGATCAAAAGGCCGACGACAATCATGGCCAAGCCGGGATACAAATAAAGCCAACGCGGTGAGTACAAGAGAAGAAAGCGTAAATGCCGCCAGCCGTCATGCCAAGGATGCAGATGCGGCGGACGTCCCCGGCCATCAGGGCTGAGCGTTGTGGGCACTTCCGCCATCGAAAGCCCCTGAAGCGCGGCGCGCACAATCATCTCGCTGGCATATTCCATGCCGGTCGTGCGCAAATCGAGGCTCAGGAGCGCTTCACGCGAAAAACCGCGCAGACCGCAATGAAAATCGCCCAGAGGGATTTTGAAAAACAGCCGCCCGAGAAAGCTTAAAAACGGATTGCCTAGATAGCGGTTCAAAAACGGCATGGCGCGCGGTTTGATCTCGCCCTTAAACCTGTTGCCGACGACCAGCGCGTAACCCGCACGGAGTTTTTGTAGGATGGGGAGAAGCGCCTTAAAATCATAGCTGTCATCGGAATCGCCCATGATGACATAACGGCCTTTGGCTGCGGCTATGCCGCCAGATAAGGCCGCGCCATATCCCTTTTCCGGCACGACGATCACGCGCGCCCCGAGATCTTGCGCCAAAGAAACGGAATTATCCGCGCTTCCATTATCGGCAACAATAACCTCGCCCGCTATTTTTTGCTCAAGGAGAAAGCCTTGCGCCTTTTGAATGCAGCGCGGCAAAGTCCGTTCCTCATTGAGGCACGGCATGACAATGGAAAGCTCAAGGGGCGAATCGGGCATAGTGCTATTTTATGGTAATTTCCGGCGTCTGTAGTGAAATTTCGCTCAAAGTGGGCCTCGTCCGTTCTTGGCTTGTCTCCCGGTTGGCCTCTTCCTATAATCAAACCTTCATTGAGGAGATTACGATTATGATGATTGATAAAAGCTATTCCCTCGTGGATTGCCCCGATGTTCTTTCGCTCGTCATTCAAATTGATCAGTCCGTCCGTCGGACCTTTTGGCTGCATAGAGCTTCGGGCGCGCGCATCGGCGACGATCAATATTCGATTAAGGGCACTAACGGCGAAGATGTTACGCTTGACTCGAAAAGAGAGTTTATCCGGGCCGCCACAGCTTTTACCGACGTTCAATCCTTTTCGTTTCAAGCGGCTTATGGCGGTTATTTTCCTTTTCGTGGAAGCCGAAGTGTTTGGCTGAGGGGCCATCGATCAGGCGACATGAAAAGTCTTCTTGCCACATATTTGGAGAGAAAGAAGCCGCCGAAATCTGAAAACTGGCAAATAAACGTCAATATTGGCATGCATCGTGGACTTCTTTGCTGCCGCCTGCCTTTTATTAACCGTGCCTATGAGATCGTCGATAACCTCTTCCTTCCCTATCGCCCTAATGCAAAGGAGATTGTTGTTGAATCGCTGCCGCAAAAGAAGCTTTGATTTTTTGTTCGTTGACCGCTAAAAACCGGATGTCGTGTTTTTGAAGTGCGGAAGGGTGGCAGAGCGGTTGAATGCACCGGTCTTGACACCCGAGCCCCGAAGGGGCGAAGGATGCCGCGTAGGTGACGCAGTCACCGAAGCGAATACCGGCGGGAGCGCGCAGCGCTCCATTCGGTTGATGTAAGTTCAGATGTGCGGAAGGGTGGCAGAGCGGTTGAATGCACCGGTCTTGACACCCGAGCCCCGAAGGGGCGAAGGATGCCGCGTAGGTGACGCAGTCACCGAAGCGAATACCGGCGGGAGCGCGCAGCGCTCCATTCGGTTGATGTAAGTTCAGATGTGCGGAAGGGTGGCAGAGCGGTTGAATGCACCGGTCTTGAAAACCGGCGATGGGCAACCATCCGTGGGTTCAAATCCCACCCCTTCCGCCATTACTTCAATAATATCAATATGATGTAATGGATTTTTATCTACACCCAACAACCAACCCCACAAAAAATAAACGATTAGGCTAGGCTCGTCAGAATAAATTCTGATTTATGTTCGTCGCCATTTATAGTGGTTCAATATATCGACTGCGTAAAAATGGAAATTATGCCCACTCCAACACCCCCTGAATGGTTTGAAATGCCTGAGCTGCGCCGACGTCGGTTTGCAGACGCAGTATGGATACCCCTGAGGATATCTGAAACGACAGTCTATTCTGGAGCGTATGGCAAACCAGGAAACAAAGAAGAAACTTTGTTGGCAGGATGCGTAGCCGTTCCCCTTGCACATCGAACTGAAGCTGAAAAACTAGGCTGGATGGATATAGGCCTCACGCATTCCGGTGGGCCGTATGCGTTTGAAGACGGCAGGTATAAACCAGCTGATGTCTACCAATATCGTGATGGCGAAGATTTGGCGACTGATCTTGTATTTGACCAAAGCTTTGATGGAGTGTGCCCGCGCATATGGCATGTAAACCAAGACTTGGTCCTTGCATTGGGGTTGCTTCAAGAAGGAGATGCCTGGTTGAGGCCAAGTGAAGGCTTCATAGAAGTGATGCGCCAACGGAGAAATGGCAATGGAGATGTGATTGCCATTGAGATAAAAAGTGAGTTTCTAAGGGATTACCTTGCTGCTCGCGGCATGATTTTAAGATTGTACTATTACTGTCGTCGGATGGAGGTAATATCAGATGTTGCGCACATTCCGTGGACGGCAACAGGCATTACTGATGAAAAGGAACATGACAGTTTCAAAGCTCGGATGTGGGAAGTGGATCAGGATGGTGACCAATACGGAGCAGGCGTTGCCTTGTTTCAAGTCTGGCGTACCGATGTAGATAATGAAGAAGATGTGCCAAAATTTGGGCCAGAGACGGATGATAATACTGCCTATCAGTCAACTTCTTTTGTTCGACAAGGAGAGAAGTTTCATCGTGTCGAAGGTGAGCTTTGGCGCGGAGAATGGATAGAGCCCTCTCCACGCAGTGAACGGATAAGGGGTGATGCTCCTGCGCAATACCACACATATGTGGTGGACGCGCAAGGAACCCGTGAGACTGGCGACAAGCTGAACGATGAAGATATTGGTTGTTATCTATGGTTTGATCCAAAAGTGATTATGGCCTTATCTGGCCGACGTGGTGGTGGATTAAAATGGTATACAGCACAAACTGGCTCAGTATGGAGTTTGGAAAGTTGGCCAACCCATTTTGGTATTAACAGCACTGGACTAATCAACGTCTACGCTTATGACGTTGCCAAGCTGCCTTCATGGCAACAACAGATTTGGGCGGCTCACAACGTTACGCCAAACGGCTCACCATCAACCGAACTTCTTGACGCACAAATGCGCACCAGGCCTGCAAAGACTACGGCACCTGAAGACGACCTCCGCAAGGTTATGGAACTTCTTGATGCAGAAGTTGAGGCCCGTTTTGGTGATAAGCTATTTAAACCACATGCCGCGCTTGATGGCATATTTCTTAATATACAGAGGTTCCGCGCCTTAGATGAAATTGGCTTGCTTGCCTTAGCAAAGGATTTGGCTCGTGTGACCGTTGACCTGCTTAATATAGGCTTTCTTAAAACGGTGGGGAAAGTGGCAGACGGAGAGAAATTGGGTTCGCTGAAATTGTTGGAGCGATTTTTGTCCTTAATGATAGGCGAGCAAAGAGCACAAGCCCTTATGACACCCTTATTTGGTATATACGAATTGCGGCTGGCTGACGCCCATCTGCCTTCATCGGAACTTGAACCATCGTTTGCAAAGGTGGGTCTTGATAGGACTGCTCCAGGAATTTTTCAGGGACAGCAATTAATAGCCAGAGTAACTTCTGTGCTAGTGGCGGTGTATAGGCTCGTTAGGCCTGCTTCTGAAAGCTGAGGAAGAGCCCCCAATCATAGTTGCCCTTAAACTATTAACTTGTCCCCTCGCATTCAGTAATGGCTGGGCCTACCATTTTATCCCAAATTTTATCGACGGACCTGACCACCAAATGAAACAAGAACCAACAAGCATAGACCATATCTGAATGATAGCATCCACCAGCGGAAACTTTCCCATGTGCTAGCTGATGACGCAGCCCTGGGCCAATCTCTTTTTCAAACAGATGCTCAAGGTAATAGACGACTGTTGGTGTCAACACTTCTTCAAGTTGTGGGCGAAAATTAGAAAACATGCCATCAAGACCCTTATCTTCCTCAGTGCCATCGTCTCGAAGCTTAGCGGGGTCGTGCCCTCGAACCTGCAGAACATGGCGTAGCATTGCCTCTACCTGTGGGGTGAGAATGTAAGCCGCTGAAATGCAATCCCCTTGTAGCAAGCGTGTAAAGCCAACTGTGACCACTGGCTTCATATAATGGGGGATTAGGAAGGAGCAATCTACGATAGGTAAGATATGCTCTTCACCTATAGAAAACTCTGCTGCTAGTGCTTGTCTGGCAGGTTCGATGCGGCCACCTAGAGCCCTTTGGCGACGCAATGGCTCCATCCGCGCAATCATGGCTTCAAACCATTTTTTGCTGTAGCCGCCATTAGCATCTGTCCCTGGCGCATGGGCCACTGTTCGACCTTCGCCATCCACGAAACCAACAGGCATGTCTGCAAGAATTGGGTTTGACTTGGCAAGTTCTAATGCCATCTGCTTTAGCTCTTGCTCAGAAGGTACAACGGTCACGAGGGCAAACTTCCTGATGCCTTCTGCAAGACCATACTGACTGAACTTTTTAAATGTATCGTCCCATTCACCCTTTAAACCCAAGTCGATAGAATTTGTGACCATGCTTTCAGTAGACGCGACCTGGAGCCTATTAAGCTCTTTTTCAAGCTCACTTCGCTGCTCGTCGGTATTAGGAATGCGTCGTAAAGCCAGCAGAGCTGCCCTGACCCAATAGGCTTCAGCTGCGGCGCCACTAACCTGTGCCCTCATGGCCAACATTTGGTTAGCTGAGGCAAGCTGACATCTTCTAGCCGCGTCAAGATTGCCAATCTTGTGATACAGCTTGAAAGCGTAATCGTACAAGAGTTGTGCTGCGTATGGATACGGTTCCTCAACATCTGTAGAGGCTAAGGTTTCTAGGTCTGCCGCCACTTCGGCTTCTGTCAGAACCTCATAATAAATTCCCAATTCTGCAATGCGGCGACAGGCCATTAAAGCCACAAGTTCTTTGGCCTTTGTATAGTGAACTTCTAACACCTGCTGTAGAGGTAAAGGGAGAGGCTTATTTCCGGAAATTTGTTGTGCAATTTGGAACGCTCTTTCAAGATGGTCACAAACATCCATCACATCCAGATGCTCTTCAGGCTCGCCCTTTAGTTCACCATTTAAAACCTTATGGATGCATTCGGTGTAAGCTTCAATAGCAAGCGTGGCCGCGGTTGCATTGCGTTTATTGTTTGTCCAAACAACATCAGCCATTCTGGCCCGGACTGCCGGATGGGCTATCTTGTCTAGAACTAGGGAAAGTTCTGTGGTTTGAGGGCCTTTTATATCGCTTGGCACGATGGTCCTCCTAGTACTTGTTTGCCACTGAGGCCACCAAACTTTTGCCTTGTCAGCAGGCATAAAGTGTATGTCCAACAGTTGGGCAAATAACGATAGACAGATAGCCTTCTCATTCTGCTCGAGTTCTGCTGCAGCCTTGGCCTCTGCACTGTATAGGTTGGCCAGTTCATCCCAGTGAAAATTCATGGCGTCTGAAGCAAGAATATGGACGCCATGAGCTAAGAGATTTTCTGCCTTTAAGACCACCAATTCTGGCTGATCCTCGGACCTTTGCTCAATCGCTTGAATTTCACACACATTAGCAGGGGTATCAATTTCCGGCATTTGGGGTCGCCTTTTCTGTCATTTCACGCACCCATTCTTCGTGTTCCTTTTCCTCAACTTCTCTGTCTTGTGTGGTGTACAAATTTGCGTTCAATCTTCCACCAGAAAAGGCTCGCTTCATGTCACCCAAAGCTTTGGCTATATCGGCAAGGTGCTCTGGATCGCTTAGGCGGTGTTGCCCCATAAAGGTTTCCGTGCTCAACGGATTGCCAAACTGGCATTCTTTGCCATCCACGTCCTTGCACACAGTTGTGGCGTTGGAGGCATAGCCTTTGATTTCAGGATAGGTGCCGAGGAACGATGTAATTTGTTGCCCTGGTTTTAGCACTGGCAAATGCATCAAGCCGCTTTCAGATAAATTGGTGCGATGCGAGTTGCCTATTTGAAGGTCATTGCTCAGATTTGTTTCAACGCAATAGGCAGGGCCTTTGCCAATATTCTCGACAACCAGCATCAGGAAGTTGATATAGGATTTATGCGGCTCTATCGTGATAATGATATTGGGCCTCTTATCCTCTTCTCTGGCTCTTGCAGCCTCCTTACGGGACAAGGAGCTCTCTTTGACCAGATACCATGTGTAAGCCGTCAAAACGGCTGTAGCAAACGCTGTAACGACCTGAGAGCCTAATAAAACCATATCGTTCCAAGTCAAGTGGTCCTCCATTGTTGGGGCTGCTGGGGCCAAATACTTGCACGCTATGATTTCTGGTCGCCCCACCCCCAATAATCACCTACTTTTCACCCTTTCTGTCAACGTCCACAGAAACGAAAACGGTGCAAAAGCTGTGTTGTCAGCGGTTTTGACCTCAAGAAGCGCATTTACGTTGACCTGAAACGCTTTTTTCAGCATTGTTGCTGGCGAAAGTCAGAAACAATTCTGACTTTCGGGGCGTGATAACCCCTGTCTTACGCGGTACTTAGTGCAACCGCAATGCACTCCTCGACTATGGTCGGGGAGGCGCATGTGTATGTTCAAGCCTCACGGCTAAAGGCATGCGCGACCTCTCGTAAGACAGGTTTATCAACTCCCCGATCACCAGAGCGGGGAGCGGAATGCGTTATCTAATAGTCATTTTTATAGCCGTCATGCTGTCTGGGTGCGGCCATCGCGCTGACGACAACAAGCCTTTCTATGAGGCTCCCAAGCTTGCTTCAACGCAAAAGACACCTGAGGCCTCAGCTTTAGACATGCAACAGGAGTTATTGCTGTTGCATGCCAATTGCGCGGGGAAGGCCTATGGGTTAGGCACTAAAGATATGACCTTCGTGCCAAGATGCGAGCGTGACCCTACGCTGGCTATCCTTAAAAAATACCACGCCCCAGCTCTAGACGTATTCCAATATCAGCTTGATGAACGCATCGCTCTTTTTGAGCAGCGTCAAAAACAGAAAATTACCGATGCTCAGTTGCAGGCGAAGCTAAGTGAGCTTCAGGTGAAAGTCAAAGGCATGCAGAACAGCCGCCTTAATGACGAGCTTCAGGGTCTAGCTCTAGACCAGCCGCCAATGATTATTCAGCAGGCGCCCGTAGCCCCCAGCGTGGCCTACCCTAAGCCCCCAGAGCACCTGCATTGTAACAGCTCGATTGATAAAGCAGGCAACGGTTCTATGGACTGTTACTGATAGGGGCAAACAGAATGATATACGCTGTATTTTTCGGCCTCTTTCTCTTTTCCTTTTTTAACGTCCTTAACAGCTTTCTGAGAGGAAGATCAAAGGGCCGCATAGACATAATTATTGGTTTTGTGCTGGTCAGCCTCATCGGATATTGCTTTTGGGCGTATGGCTGGAAATATGGTGTGTCAGCTCTAGCATTCGCGTGGGTCTCAGCAATGATAACGGCCTGGCCTGCCCAAACGTTGGCGCAGAAGCTCCTCGATTATGATTGGGTAACCTCAAAAATGGAGGGAGTGGCAAAATATATCCCCAGCAGCCTTGCTCTTTTATACCCAATTGCCGCGACAATCTGGATTAGCACAACGCCTGCAACAACAACTGAGGTGGTGGGGTATGGAACCGCCAACCTTGGTTATCTCCTATTGGGGGCCGGTACCTTTGCAGGAACCTTTACGCTATTTAACTTAACAAAACGCTGGCAAGTATACACTGTTGGAGCATTTTTTGTGATTGTCGGAATGGCAATTGTGAATGCTTAGAGCGTAGAGGCAATAATTGGAGGCATAACACTGCTCGGTCTTAACTTGCCTCCATCAGCATCACGTCAGAATGCATTCTGAAAAAAGAGAAGTCGAGAAAATGAAACACGCCATCAATTCGCGGGCTTTCCTACGTTGAACACCACCTCTTTGCCACCTATCCTGAGGGTGGGCATAAGGGTGTATTGAATTAAGGCTTCGCTTTCGTCTTTAACTTTGCCATAGGCGCTATCCATCAATTCCCTGAAGGCGGCAACATCACCCTTACCAGCTTTCATCACCATAGCCCGCACGAGTTGGTCAACCACGCACCCAGGCAGACCATCTGTTGCCTTAGCTTCCAAAAGCTCTCTGACGATAGTGGAGCGATTTCTCACCCCCTTGGTCTTACCAGCAGGGTTGCCAGATACGCCTTTGGGCCAGGGCTTCAAATTCTCAGTGCGTTTGTCTTTTGTCACTGTATCCTCGTTGATAGCTGGGATGTAAGTACCGTTTTGGTGAAACCTAGAGCTAGACCCAACTCGACCAGCCTTGGCACAAATGCCAAGCTGGAGTTGGGTCATCGCAATCCTGATTAGCGCACCTTTTCGGAGCCAACCCGTCGCGTAGACCAGCATGGCTAGAACAGCTGCCATGACCTTAGTTGCTGCTTACGTTGCGCTGTTCACAACGTCGTACGGGCCCCAACCTTTAACTCCGCCCTTCTCCTGTGTACGAGCCTCACGTAGGAGCTTCATTCAATCAGGATGCCGCCAGATTGCCTAGACCATCCAGATTGCCCTAGGCTATTTCAGCCCTGCTTGTTTTAGAAGTTTAGTTACCTCCTCACAAATGAATGGAACCATGGCACTCTCAAGCCGAAAACCTTTCTTGGTTCGGCGGAGACCGCGAAGTCCATCTGAGGTAAGGACATTGAGATACACGAGCGCTTTTCCTGGACGAGGAGTACCCACGCTGATTTCCAAGACATCATTGTTGTTGATGGGGATGCGTATAGCCATTGTTAGGCCCTCCGCGCTTGAGCTTCCGCGGCTCTGTCTGCTTCATATTTGAGGATGTCTGAGAGACGCCAACGCGTCATGGCGCTAGAGAATTTTACCGGAGCAGGAAAGCTACTATTTCCATCCCTTGCTCGTCGCCAGATTGTACGGCGGCTTCCTAAGCCACGAGCCTGCAACTGCTCAGCGCTCAGCCATTGTTCGTTATCCATTGCCTTCTCCTTGCTGAATTACAACGAGAGGAAGGTGCGACAAACAACGACATCTGTCCCAATGACTAATTTTTTTTGTTTATAGCTTTCCTGACCTTGTTTCAAGAAAGCGCTCATGAAGTTTCTTAGCTTTGCGAATGGCTTTCTGAGGGTCGCTTTGCCCTAAAAGCCATTTGGTAAGATTGTGGAATTTGGTGCTCGCACTAGCGGAAATCTCTATCTCTGCTTCATGACAATAATGGGCCATGATAGCAACATTCACGGTTTGAACTTTGTCTTGAGTTTGCTGCCCATGTATCAAACCGTAGGCTTCATCAAGAATAGCATTTTTTAAGATGTCTATTACTTGGGGAAACGAACGTATTGTTGCCTCACTGTTTTCAAGAAGGCTGTTTCGGTCACCTAAAGCTTCTAATAACTTAGCGCGTTTAGCGATAGCTTCGCGCACTGCTTTCGGCATTTTGTTGTCTGTAGATTGGGTAAAATTAGGTTCTTTGAAACACAATTTCTGAAAATGCTCTTCCACCTCAGCAAGCGCATTGAGCAATTTCTTGACGGTTTCTATGGCAGCTCCTTCCGCAAGACCGGTATCAGCGTAGTGGCGACGCTCCGTAGCCAGGGCTTGCTTCAAATTCAAAAGGCGTTTCACAAAGTCATCTTCATTAGGGACTTTTTTTCTAAAGCGCCTAACAATAGACCTTAATTCTTCTTCATCATTCTTGGTCATGCCTGTTTCCTTATAGGCACGATTTCGGCGCTTTTGATTGCGGGGCTTGTGAGAAAACTATCCCATTCCCGCATTAACTGACGGCGTTTTTCAAGCATGTCTCCGCGACGGTACGCAGCTTCAACCTTATTTTCTATCATGTGGGCTAGCGCCATCTCAGCAAGGTCACGAGGATAGTTCGTACGCTCTCCGCACCAGTCCCTGAATGTTGACCTGAAGCCATGCGGGACAGCATCGACTGCCATTCTGCGCATAAGCGTAAGCATGACCATATTGGATAAATTCTTCCCCCTGGAGCTAGGAAACAAGAATTTGCAATCCTTCATCCTGGGAAGCTCAGAGAGAAGCTGGAGTGCCGCTGGGGACAGAGGCACCCGATGCTCTCTCTTTGCCTTCATACGCACCGCAGGCACCGTCCAGACACCTTCTCGTAAGTCAACCTCATCCCAGGTAGCCAAGAGCGCCTCACTCGTCCTAGCTGCCGTAAGAATTGTGAATAAAAGGGCCTTAGCTCCAGTGCCTTCCTTTTGCTGAAGCTCCTGGAAGAATTCAGGCATATTTTCGAGCGGCAACGCTTTGTGATGCTTTACGGATTGCAATCTGCCTGGCGTCGGCAACACCTTGTCCAGATGCCCCCTCCAACGCGCTGGATTTTCACCCGTTCGATAACCATGCACCATCGACCAATCTAAAATTGTTTCAATGCGCCCCCGAAGACGAGAAGCAGTTTCTGTTTTGGTTGTCCAAATGGGCTCTAATATCTTTGTAATATGGGCGAGGGTGATTTCACTTACAGGCAATTTGCCAATGACTGGGTATGCATAAACTTTCAGCGTGTTGACCCATTGTTGATGATGTTTGGCATTCTTCCACTCTCCTGCTTTTGCCATCATGTAGCGCTCAGCGCACTTCTCGAAAGTCACAAGGGCAGCCTGACGGCTTTCCAACGCAAGGCGTGCTTCTTTCCTCATGGCAAGGGGGTCAATGCCAGCGGCAACCTGTTCGCGTAGCTGACGGCCCTTTTCACGCGCTTGCGTCAGGGGTACAGAGGGAAAACCGCCCAAGCCTACGTCACGGCGCTTGCTTCCAATGCTGATACGCATAATCCATGATTTGGCTAAGGAGGGACTTACCTGCAAATGCAGACCAGCTACACCACCTGCGGCATATAAACCTGGCTGGTTGATGTTTTTCAAAGCGAGCGGTGAAAGCTCTTTGGCGACCTTCGGCATGCGTACCCCACAACCAACCCAACAAAGTATCTGTCGTTGTGGGGTATCAGTTGGCACTTACTGTCACAAGCAAAAAGTGAGGAAAGCACTGTGTAGATTGCATTTTGGCACTAGCTGTCACCAACTGTCAGCGCTAATTATCTGCCACCCCTTCCGCCAATTTTCCTTTACGCCGGAAAGGCAAAGGACGTTTCGTTCTGCGGCCTATTGATGGGGGCGCGCGAGGCATGAATCTGTTGTTCAATAAAGTCGAACATGCCGTTCAGAATATTTTCTTTTTTATTATGGTTCCATCCCGTGATGCCCAGCGTGATGGTTGTGTCCCAAGCTTTAAGACCTTGGTCGGGGACGCTACGTCGTTTGGCATCGACCCCCAGCGCATAATGCCGATTGGCTATCGTTAGCTTGCGGTAAGCAACCTGAAAGCCGACTTCTTTGATGAGGTCAACAGAAGGGGCGCGTTGTTGAAATTGTGCCAATGTGGGAAAGGTCTCAAGTCCGTGAAACGGCGAAAGAACCGTAAAGCGGTTGTCTTTTTCAAAATGACTATCGCTGTGGAAAAGCCAGTATTCTTTTGAAACGACGCGGTCGAGATTCAAAACGAAAGGGACAATATTCGTCTCGGCATCGAGCGAATAAAATCTTTCACGGATCATTGGCTTTTTTCTCCCCATAATGACCTTTTCGCAAAAGAGCCTAGAGCTGATTATTGTGCTCTGCAACATAGAATAACGATTGGGGCAGAAGTTTTAGGCAAAAAGCCGAATCTGGATTACGATGCGATTCCACTTCTTCTAATAGGCGTATCTCTATGCTTTCCTTCGATTTTCTCTTTGATGTCGTGATGACCAAGCCGCTTTGGATGTGGTTGGTCTTTGCCGCCATCGTGGGCGCGATGCTCGTTTTTGACCTTGGCGTCATGAATAAGAAAGATCATGAAATCGGGATCAAAGAGAGCCTGCTCTTTTCCGCGCTCTATATTTCTATCGGCCTGCTCTATGGCGTGTGGGTCTTTTTCGAAATGGGGCAAGCGCATGCGCTTGAATATCTGACTGGCTTTATCGTTGAGAAAACGCTTTCGATCGACAATGTTTTTGTCATCGCGATGCTGTTCGCGTTTTTCCATATCCCCAGGCTCTACCAACACCGGGTTTTGTTCTGGGGCATTCTGGGCGCTTTGATCTTGCGCGGTCTCATGATTGGCTTGGGCGCAGCGCTGATAACCCGGTTTGAGTGGGTTTTGTATCTTTTTGCCGTGTTCTTGATTTTCACAGGCTTCAAGATGCTTTTCGCCAAAGAGGAAAAGAAAGACCTAAGCCAAAATGTCCTTCTGGCGTTCATGCAAACGCATTTCCGCGTGACGAAAGAATTGCACGGCCACGATTTCTTTGTGCGCCAACCGACGCATGAACATGGGAGAAAAGTTCTTTGGCTTACGCCCCTCTGCCTTGCGCTTGTGATGATCGAGTTCGCGGATATCCTTTTCGCCGTCGATAGCGTCCCCGCCATCTTCATGATCACGAAGGATCCCTTTATCGTTTATACGAGCAACATCTTCGCCATTTTAGGATTGCGGGCGCTGTATTTCGTTTTGGCAGCCATCATCCAACGCTTTCACTACCTCAAATACGCCTTGTCGGTCGTTTTGATCTTTATCGGCAGCAAGACGTTTATCGCGGACTTTATGGGGTGGGAAAAGTTCCCCGTTGGCTGGTCTTTGGGCATTACCTTTGGCATTTTGGCCAGCGGGATTTTGTTTTCCATGGCCAAAACGGCGCACGGCAAGTCTCAGCCCAACTGATCGCGCAGTCCCATGATCTTTTGAAGGCCCTGCGGATCCGTAGGTTTCAGGCCTGTCGCATCTTTGTCCGCTTTGCGGCAGGACATGTGCATCACCGTCGCGCCCGTTTGACGGGCTAAAGCCTGGAAATTATCCGCGCGGACACCGCCGCCAACGACAATTTGAATTCGGCCTGCGGCAATCTCAACCAATTCACGCAAATGCGTCCCGTGCTCGGGGGCCTTTCCCGGACGCCCGGAAGTCAAAATACGATCCATCTCGAAGGCAACGAGGGATTCAACCGCCTCTTTCTGGTCGCGTATGCGATCAAAAGCGCGATGAAAAGTCGTTTTTAAGCCCTTTGACGCCTCCATTAAGGGACGCAGAGCTTCCGGCGCTATGGTATCGTCGGGACGTAACGCACCAAAAACAACGCCATCCGCTTTGGCTTTGCGCGCGTTTTCAATTTCGGCAATCATGATGTTAACGTCTTCATACCTTGGATAGAACCCATCCGCTTTATTCAGGATCAACATATGAACTTGGACGGCAGGATTAATCTTTTTGGCCGCGTCCACGACCTCTTTCATCAAGCCATAGGGAGCCGTGAGCCCACCCTGATCCAAAGAAGCGCAAAGTTCGAGGCTATTGGCCCCGGCCTGAACGGCTAATTGGGCACCAACGACGTCTTCAACAACGATTTCAATATGAGGCTTCATGATATAATTTTCCGCTCCATTATAAAGTGTGCCCTTTATATACCTTTTAAAGGGGCATTTCCAAGGAAACTGAACCGTTAGATTGACAGGCCTGCGCGGCTTGGATACCGTCACACTAAGCTCGAATCGAACCTTATTTCCGGGTTAGGCTTTCATGAATTTTCTTGCTCTTATCGGCCGTACTTTTATTCGCTTTCTTGAAGCGACAGGCCGCTTGGCCTGGTTTACCTCGCGTGCGGTAAGCCATTGTTTTCGGCCGCCGATTTATTGGAGCCAAATTGGCCGCCAAGTTATTGATATCGGCTATTATTCTCTGCCGGTTGTCGGGTTAACAGCTTTGTTTACGGGTATGGTGCTCGCGCTGCAAAGCTATTCCGGCTTTTCCCGGTTTGAGGCGGAAAGCGCGATTCCGACGGTGGTCGTCCTTTCGATTACCCGCGAACTGGGCCCTGTTATGGCTGGCCTTATGGTCGCGGGCCGTATTGGCGCGGCCATTGCGGCTGAGCTTGGCACAATGCGCGTGACGGAACAGATCGACGCGCTTACGACCCTTTCGACAAACCCCATCAAATATCTGATCGTGCCGCGCCTTTTGGCCGGAACGATCATGATGCCGGTGCTTGTTTTGATTTCCGATATTGTCGGCGTCTTTGGCGGTTTTTTAGTTAGCGTTTATCGTCTGCATTTCAACGCTTCGAATTATATTACCCAAACGTGGCAGTATCTCGAATGGCGCGACGTGAGCTCTGGTCTTTGGAAAGCGGCGGCTTTCGGCATGATTATCGTGCTGATGGGCAGCTATAACGGCTTTAACTCGAAAGGCGGGGCGCAAGGCGTCGGCACGGCGACAACAAACGCTGTTGTGGCGGCTTCGATCCTGATCCTTATTTCCAACTATATGTTGACGGGGATTCTCTTTGCCTCCTGAAAATAACCTGTCCTTGCCGAAAATCTCGCTCAAGGGCGTCACAAAATCCTTTGGTTCTAAAAAGGTTTTGCGTGGGCTTGACCTGAACATCGCGCCGCATGAATCTGTCGTCGTCATCGGTGGTTCCGGAACGGGTAAGTCTGTTCTGCTCAAATCAATCCTGAGCATTTTATCACCTGAATCCGGTTCGATCCTTGTGGATGGTCGCGAAACGATTGGCCTGCGCGGCAAAGCACATGACGAGCATTTAGCCAAATTTGGCATGCTGTTCCAAGGTTCGGCACTCTTTGATTCCTTGTCCGTGTGGCAAAATGTGGCCTTTAAGCTGATCCGCGCTGAGCGCATGCCCAAAAAGAAGGCCAAGGAGCGCGCGCTTGCGACTTTGGCTTCTGTGGGCTTGGGGCCAGATGTGGCCGAGCTTTCTCCGGCTGAGCTTTCCGGTGGCATGCAAAAGCGCGTTGCTCTGGCCCGCGCGATTGTGGCCGACCCTGAGATCATCTTTTTCGACGAACCGACCACGGGCCTTGACCCGATCATGGCCGACGTCATTAACGAGCTGATCGTTAAGTGTGTGAAAGAGCGCGGTATTACCGCCCTTTCCATCACGCACGATATGGCCTCCGCCCGCAAGATTGCCGACCGTATCGCCATGCTTTATGAAGGCCGGATCATTTGGCAGGGACATAAGACCGAAATCGACAATTCAGGGAACCCGTTTGTCGATCAGTTTATCAACGGCCGCGCCGAAGGCCCGATTAAGATGCAGATACGCAAAGCGTAGCTTCTGTCCTTTTTTTACGGCAAAAACGTGACATAAGGGTGCGAATCGGCCAGAATCCCTGCCGAAGAATATCTTTAGGTGTTTGATTCTTATGTCGCCACGTCCTCTTGTTCGCACGCCCTATCGTCAAGGTCGCCCCGGTTCTTCCCGTTGGCTTCCTGATCCTTTGCGCGTCGCTATGCTCCGCCTTTGGACGCGGCTTGAAGGCTTCGCGCTCATCATTATAGCGCTACTCCTAACCGTTCAACTTGTCAGCTATACACCAAGCGATAATTCGCTCAATGCCGCCTCAACGTCGGGCATTTCCAATCTGCTTGGCCAATCCGGCGCTTTTGTCGCCGATCTATTCTGGCAATATCTGGGCGTCACGAGCCTTCTTATCCCTATCATTCTCTGCGCTTGGGGTTGGCGCATTGCAGCTGAACGCGGGCTCGATCTTTTTTGGGGCCGAAGCCTCGCCGCCATTCTTTCGATGCTCAGCGCAGGCATTGCCATCACGGCGCTAGATCCGACAGGCGCCCTTGGCCAGACACGCTTTTGGGGCGGCGCCTTTGCCGATATTTTCGGACAAAAACTGATCCATTGGTTTTCACCAAGCTGGGGACGTTACATTATCGCTCTGGCCATGGGGCTTTTGTCTTTCGGCACGATGTACATGGCTTCGGCTTTGACGTTCGGTGAATGGCATTCTTTGGCACGTTTTGTTCATGAATCAATTCATATCATCGCAGGCCTTTTCCTCGGTTTTTTTGAAAAAGCATGGGATGGCTTGCGTCATCATCGGCCCCTTTTCCACAAAGACGATTTTGACGAAGAGGACGAGGACGAAGAATCCGATGACGACGAAGATGATGATAGTGAAGCCGAAGAAGACGAATCTGAAGACGATGACGAAGAGGAAGATGACGACGACGATACGGATTCCGCCTCAGGCAAGGCTTCTGGTCCCAACCACAAAATCCTCATCAAAACCAAAGCGCCGCTTGTTCAGCGCACGGCCTCATCATCGCGCCAAGCGCGTCTGGCTCTGCGCTCGCAGGGCAACCATACGCTGCCGCCGCTTGAGCTTTTGCAATGGCCAGGCCCCAGTAAGCAAAACCAAGGCGATCTTTCTGCCGACGCTTTGGAGAAAAATGCGAAGCTGCTTGAAACCGTCTTGGGCGATTTCGGCGTTTTTGGCCAAATTACAAAAGTCAGCCCCGGCCCCGTCGTCACGCTTTACGAACTTGAACCCTCGCCGGGTACGCGCTCAAGCCGCGTGATTTCTCTTGCCGACGATATCGCGCGTAATATGAGCGCCGTTTCCGTCCGCGTCGCGACGGTGCAGGGCCGCAACGTGATCGGCATCGAATTACCGAACAAACAACGTGAGATGGTTTACCTGCGCGAACTTTTGTGCAGCGACGCCTATACCGACCATCCCGCACCTTTACCCATTATCATGGGCAAAGATATCGCGGGCGAACCCGTCATTGCCGACCTTGTTCGCATGCCTCACCTTTTGATCGCGGGCACAACAGGCTCTGGCAAATCGGTTGCGATTAACACGATGATCTTGTCATTGCTCTATCGCTTGCCGCCTGAGAAATGCCGCTTCATCATGATCGATCCGAAAATGCTGGAATTGTCGGCGTACGAAGGCATCCCGCATTTGCTGGCCCCAGTTGTGACGGAACCGAAGAAGGCGATTGTCGCGCTCAAATGGACGGTGCGCGAGATGGAGGAACGTTATCGCGCTATGTCCAAGCTCGGCGTGCGCAATATCGAGGGATACAATATTCGTTTGGCGGAAGCAGCGAAGAACAACGAAAATCTAACACGCACCGTTCAAACGGGTTTTGACCGCGACACAGGCAAACCAATTTACGAAGAACAGCCGCTCGACTTAACGCCGCTGCCTTATATCGTCGTGATCGTGGACGAAATGGCCGATTTGATGATTGTGTCAGGCAAGGAAATTGAATCCGCCGTTCAACGCCTGGCACAAATGGCGCGCGCGGCTGGTATCCATTTGATCATGGCGACGCAACGTCCATCTGTTGACGTTATCACCGGCACGATTAAAGCGAACTTCCCGAACCGCGTCAGCTTCCAAGTCACCTCAAAGATCGACAGCCGCACGATTTTGAACGAACAAGGCGCTGAACAACTTTTGGGGCAAGGCGACATGCTTTATATGTCCGGCGGTGGACGCATCACTCGCGTGCATGGCCCCTTTGTGCGCGACGATGAAGTCGAAGCAATTGTGAAATTCCTCAAGGCGCAGGGCGAACCTGAATATCTTGAAGAAGTCACCGAAGGCGATAATGAAGGCGACGGGGGCAGCGGCTCCTTTAGCGGCGGCAATAGCGGCCCCGGCGACGAACTTTACGACAAGGCTGTCGATCTTATCTTGCGCGAACGCAAAGCCTCCATCAGCTTTGTGCAACGCCATCTGTCGATCGGCTATAACCGCGCGGCGACGCTTATCGAACGCATGGAAGAAGAAGGCGTTATCAGCGCGGCCAATCATGTCGGCAAACGCGAAGTTCTGGCTCGTCGTCCTGACGACAATTAAGGTTTATCTCCTATGATCGTTCTTGCTGCACTTACAACATTCCTTCTCCTCGCCTACCTTTTGGCGGCTCTCCTTAAACCCGAATGGTTCCCATGAGTTTCTCTGATATCGCCCTAAGCGGCGCGGCGCATCTGTTTGCTTTATTCTTGTGTATAGCGTTGTTGGCCGGTCCGATCAGCCTGTATGTCGCGAAAGTCTTTTCCGGCGAGCGTGTTTTACTGTCTCCGCTGCTCGCGCCGCTTGAGACATTTTTCTATAAGATGGCTGGTATTCGTCCTGAGGATGAGATGGGCTGGGGCGCTTACGCAAAAAGCCTTTTGTTCTTTTCGCTTGGCGGGATCGTTTTGCTTTTTGTCCTTCTGATGGGGCAAGGGTTCCCTCGCCTTTCTCTCGACGAAGCGCTGAACGTTGCCGTGAGCTTTGTCACCAACACAAACTGGCAGGCTTATGTTCCCGAAACGACGCTGACAGCCTTTTCGCAAATGGCTGGGCTTGCCGTCCAGAACTTCCTTTCAGCGGCGGTCGGGCTAGCCGTCATGGCGGCCTTGATCCGTGGTTTTGCACGCGCGAAATGCGATACGATTGGCAATTTCTGGGCCGACCTCGTCCGTGGTACGCTCTATGTCCTTTTGCCCTTATCGCTCGTTTTAGCCATCGTACTTTTGTCCCTTGGTGTTGTGCAGGGTTTCGGCGAAACGATTTCCTATAAAGCGTTAGATTCCGGCAAACCGCTGACGATGGTCATTGGGCCCGTTGCCTCGCAGGCTGCTATCAAGGATATAGGCACAAATGGCGGTGGTTATTATGCCGCCAATGCAGCGCATCCGTTCGAAAATCCGACGCCGCTTTCGAATTTCATCCAGATCATTGCGCTTCTTCTTTTACCGTTCGCGCTACCACTCACTTATGGTCGCATGCTTGGCAAACCGCGCGAGGGCAAAGCGCTTTTGGCGGCGATGATCCTTGTTTTCATTCCTTTGACATTCTTCGCCTTTTTCTTCGAAGGTTCCGGCAATCCACTTTTTCCGGTGAGCGAAGTCAGCCAGTCCTTCGGCAATATGGAAGGCAAGGACGTTCGCATCGGCGTGATCGGCTCAACCTTATGGTCAACGGTCACAACCGCTGCCTCAAACGGATCGGTCAATGCCTCGCTGGATTCGATGAAGCCGTTGACGGGTCTTGTCTCGCTTCTTTTTGTTCAGTTCGGTGAAATCATTTTTGGCGGCGTTGGCTCCGGCCTTTATGGCATGGTCATTTTCGTTCTTCTCGCCGTCTTTATTGCCGGGCTTATGATCGGGCGAACGCCGGAATATTTGGGCAAAAAAATCGGCGTCTTTGAGATGAAGATGGCCTCGCTGGCGATCCTTATCCCCGCCTTCTCGACGCTTTTTTTCTCGGCACTAGCCGTGATAACTGAGGCTGGACGCGCAGGCGTTTTCAATCCTGGTGCGCAGGGCTTTACGGAAATTCTTTATGCCTTTACGTCGGCCAGCAACAATAATGGTAGCGCCATGGGCGGCCTGCAAGCCAATACGATCTTCTATAACCTCCTCCTTGCTTTCGCGATGATGGCGGGCCGTTTCGGCGTTATGATTCCCGTTTTGGCTATTGCGGGCGCTATGGCGAAGAAGACTTCTTTGCCGTCGTCGCTCGGCACGCTGCGGACGGATTCCGTGCTTTTCGTTTTCATGCTGATTGGCGTCATTCTGCTCGTCGGCGTTTTGACATATGTGCCAGCGCTCGCGCTCGGGCCGATTGCCGAACATTTTCATCTTATGGGTCAGGGGTAAGAGCGATGTCCAAGCATCCTCTCAAGGTTTCTTTCACGCCGGATAAGATTTTTGACGCTATCCGCGTTTCGTTTCTTCGGCTGCGGCCTCTTTATCAGATGCGTAATCCCGTCATGTTCGTCGTCTATTGCGGCGCGATTTTGACGAGCCTCGATGCCTTTATGCCAACGGATGCGGATTCTTCCGACACACGAGGCTTTACAATCGCCATAGCCGTTTTCCTGTGGTTCACGGTTCTTTTCGCCAATTTTGCGGAAGCCTATGCCGAAGGACGCGGTAAAGCGCAGGCGGAGACGCTGAAAAAAGCGCGCCGCGATATTCAAGCGAAACTTCTTAGAACGTCGGCAGATAAAGAGCATTACAAACTCGTCGATGCGAGCACGCTGCAAGAAGGTGATATCGTTCTGGTCGAAGCGAACGATTTTATCCCGATGGATGGCCAAGTCGTGGATGGCGTGGCCTCGGTGGATGAGAGCGCGATTACCGGCGAAAGCGCGCCTGTCATTCGGGAATCCGGCGGCGACCGCGATGCCGTAACGGGCGGCACGCGCGTTTTGTCCGATTGGCTGATTGTCAAGCTCACGGCCAATCCAGGCGAAAGCTATCTCGATAAAATGATTGCCATGGTCGAAGGCGCTAAACGTCAGAAAACGCCAAACGAAATCGCGCTTGGCCTTTTGCTCGCGACGATGACGATTATCTTCCTTTTGTCCTGCGCCTCGCTTTGGCCCTTTGCTGCTTTTCGCTCGATGAGCACAGGTGCGCCGCAAGGCGTCAGCCTTACGATCTTGATCGCCCTCCTCGTCTGCCTTGCGCCGACGACGATTGGCGGTCTTCTCTCCGCCATTGGCATTGCGGGCATGAACCGACTGATCCGCGCGAACGTTATCGCCAGTTCTGGCCGCGCCGTCGAAGCGGCAGGCGACGTCAACGTTCTCCTGCTCGATAAAACGGGCACAATCACGCTGGGTAACAGGCAAGCCGTTGCGTTTATTCCTGCGCCGGGCGTGGAGCAAGCGGCGCTTGTCGAAGCCATCGTCCTTTCCTCGCTTGCCGACGAAACGCCAGAGGGCCGTAGTATCATTGAACTGGCGCAGCGTACCTATGGCGCGAAAATTGAGAAGCCGACCGAGAATGTCGTCTCCATACCGTTCAGCGCTGAGACGCGGGTAAGCGGCCTTACGATTGGCGACCGCGCTATTTTGAAAGGCGCCAGCGACGCCATTCGCGCTTATGTCGAAAAATGCGGCGGGTTTATGCCGCCAGAAATTGCCAGCCAACAAGAACAAATTTCCCGGCAAGGCGGCACGCCGCTTTTGGTCGCCGAAGGGCCGCGCGTCTTGGGCGCTATCCATCTGAAGGATATCGTCAAGGCGGGCATGAAGGATCGTTTGAGTTCTCTGCGCTCGATGGGAATTAAAAGCGTCATGGTCACGGGCGACAATCCGTTGACGGCGGCGGCGATCGCTTCGGAAGCGGGCGTTGACGATTTCATCGCGCAGGCAACGCCGGAAATGAAGCTCCGCTATATCCGCAAAATGCAGGAAGGCGGCGAGCTTGTTGCCATGGTCGGTGATGGCACAAACGATGCGCCTGCGTTGGCTCAGGCCGATGTCGCCGTTGCTATGAATAGCGGCACGCAAGCAGCCAAAGAAGCGGGCAATATGGTCGATCTCGATTCCGATCCGACCAAGCTGATCGAAATCGTTGAAATCGGCAAACAGCTTTTGATGACGCGCGGCTCGCTGACAACCTTCAGTCTTGCGAACGATATCGCTAAATATTTTGCAATCATCCCCGCTGTGTTCACCGTGACATGCCCCGGCATGGCAAGGCTGAACGTCATGGGGCTCAGCTCACCGCACAGCGCCATTTTGTCCGCTGTGATTTTTAACGCGTTTATCATCGTCTTTCTTATTCCGCTTGCTATGCGCGGGGTTGCGTATAAACCTGGAAGTGCGGCAAGTCTTTTGCGGCATAATCTGATGGTTTATGGCGGCGGTGGCGTTATCGTTCCGTTTATCGGCATTAAGCTCATCGACCTTCTTCTTCATTCGTTCGGAGGATTTTGAGATGATCAAGGCCCTTCGTCCAACCTTCGCCCTTCTTGGCCTTATGACGCTGCTTTTGGGCTTTGCCTATCCGGCAACGGTCTGGAGCATTGGCCACCTTTGCTTTCCTGAAAAAGCGGCTGGCACCTTGGCCTATAAAGACGGCGAAGTTATCGGTTCGTTTTTGATCGGCCAACCGTTCACCGGGCCGTCTTATTTCTGGTCGCGCCCTTCGGAAACAGCTTTATCGCCCTATAATTTTATGGCCTCAGGCGGCAGCCAAAAAGGCGCAGCTAATCCCGAATTTGTCAAACAGGTTGAGGATCGCCTTTTATATGTGAGCCACAACAACAAAGCCTCCGTCCGGCTACCGTTCGATCTTGTAACGGCTTCTGGCAGCGGCCTTGATCCGCACATTTCGCCCGATGCCGCTTTATATCAGGTCAATCGCGTTGCCCAAGCGCGTGGCCTTTCCTATGAAAGCGTGTACGAACTTGTTTTGGATTACATTCGTCCGCAAAGTCTCTTCTTCCTTGGCGAGACGCGCGTGAATGTTCTGCGCATTAATCTCGCTCTTGATCGTTTGTCGCAACAGAACCGAGCGCCATGAACGAAGAACCGTCTCGCCCTGATCCAGATGTATTGCTCTCGCAGATCGAAGCCGAGGACAAGAAGTCGCATCGCGGCCGGTTGAAAATTTTCTTTGGGAGCAGCGCCGGTGTAGGCAAGACCTTTGCCATGCTTGTTGCCGCGCGCGAGCAAATGGAGCTTGGCCGCGACGTTTTGGTCGGCATTGTTGAAACGCATTCCCGCCACGAGACGGAAAGCCTCCTTGAAGGCCTTCGCATTCTTCAGCCGCTTGAGTTCTCCTATCGCGGGATCATGCTCAATGAGCTTGATTTAGAAACGGCGCTCACACGCAAGCCCGATTTGCTTCTTGTCGATGAGCTGGCCCACACGAACGCCCCCTGGTGTCGCCATCCCAAAAGATGGAATGACGTAACGGAATTGCTTGATGCCGGGATCGACGTTTATACGACGCTCAACGTCCAGCATATTGAAAGCCTAAGCGACCTTGTCAGCGGGACGACAGGTATTTGGATCAAGGAAATCGTGCCGGATCAAATCTTTGATTTGGCCGACGATGTCGTCCTCGTCGATTTAGATGAAGACGATCTTTTGAAAAGACTTCAAGAAGGCAAAGTTTATGTAGCTGAAGGCGCCAAGGCGCGCGCGGCAGAAAACTTTTTCAAAAAAAGCAATCTCAGCGCGCTCCGCGAGCTGGCACTTCGGCGCATGGCTGATCGCGTGGACGCCGAACGCAGCGCCAGCGGTCAAATGCATGACGGCACACCAATTGCCGAAAAAATTCTTGTCTCCATCAGTCTAAACAGCTTTTCAGTTAAGCTCTTGCGCACAACGAAGCGCATGGCCGGTTCGCTCAAAGCGCCCTGGGTTGCCGTTTATGTGGATGATAGCGGTCTTCCCCGCCTACCCGAAGATAAAGCGCGGTATCTGGAATCGCTTGAGCATATGGTCGATCGCATGGGCGGTAAATCGCTCATTCTGCGCGGTTCCGATGTCGCGGAAGAAGTTACACTTTACGCGCGGAAAAATCATTTCTCAAAAATTGTTGTCGGCAAAGACCTTCGCTACTCGTTCCATCATCTTTTGCGCGGCTATCTTGTCGATCGCATTATACGAAAAAGCGGTACAGTCGATATTTATGTCGTGACGGATGAGCGCGCAACGGAACGTGAATCTTTTCGGTCGGCTCCCTTTGAAGGCTTTCAGTTTTTTGATTATGCCTTAGCGCTTTTGATGGTTGTTGCTTTTTCCATTCCCGGTTTTGCCTTGTCACAATTTTTGGCCGGAACCGATCAAGCTTTGCTTTATTTCTCTGGTATCGTGCTTGTGGCCAAATGGTTTGGATTTGGACCATCCATTTTCTATTCCTTCCTTGCCTCGGTGCTCTACACGATTTTCTTTATTAATACGGGCCCCATTCCATCGGCTACGGTCAATACCTTTCTGATGACGTTTGGCATTATGACTGGCGCAGGGCTTTTGGTTGCGCAACAGGTTTCAAGACTTCACGCCGTCGCGCTTAGTTCACGCGAAAAAGAAGGTCGCACGCGGGCGCTTTATATGCTGACACGCGCGCTTGCCGCCACACGTGGCCGCTTTCCCGTCGCGGATGTCGTCGCACAATTTCTGCGGCAATCTTATGACGTGGACGCAACTGTTTGGATGACAAACAGCGAAGGCCGTCCAAGCGTTCTTTTAGGGACGATCCCAGAAGAGACGTATTATAAAGATTTTGGTGCTCTGCAATGGTGCTTTGAGAATGGGCAACCTGCTGGGCGCGATACAACGACTATGCCAAGCGCGCTAGGTTTTTACATTCCGCTTATATCGGCAGGCAACGCCATTGGCGTCATTGGCGTCTTTCCCCAAGTGAAGGACCGGACGTTTACGCACGAAGAAGCTTCGTCTTTTGAAACAATCGCCAGCCTTCTCGCCTCGGCGCTGGATCGTGTTCGCGCGGCGGAAATCGCGCAGCAAGTTATGGTCGATATCAGCGAGACAAAAGAAATTAAAATCGCAGAGGCGGCCGAGGTCAAGCAACCGCCATCCGCTTCGTCTTCCGAACATCTTATGCCGGTCAAATTGATCCGCATGCAGGGTACCGTTTCAACAATGCAAGTTACGCCGCCCGATACCTCGTCTATGGCCACACCGGAACAAAGCGTCAAAATTGCACAGAACTTCCTTTCCTTTTTCCAAGAGGAACGCGCCAAATCGGCGGCTGCCCGTTTGAACCGCCGCCCAGCGTCACTTCTGGAAAGGCTCGCAAAGGCCAAGGCACAGCTTGAACCAGAGATTGAGCGGCGCAGGATTGAACTTAACGTTCCGCTGGATCTTCCGGACGTTCTGATCGATGTCGGCCTCATCGACCAAGCCCTGCGAGATCTTTTGTCATTTTGCATTCGGCGCTCGCCGCCTTTGTCCACGTTATCGCTCGATGCGCACCGTGCGGGAAGCAACATTGAAGTCGCTGTTCTCGATAAGGGGCCTTCTCTGCCCGATACCATCCTTGTCTCTCTGTTTGAAAGCTACGATCTGAAACTCAAGGATTCTGTGCTTGGCGATTTGACGCCGACGTCTCTCTCTGTCACGGCGGGCATTATCCGTTTGCACGGCGGCACCATCAGCGCGCGCAATCGTTCTTTGGCGGGGTTACAAATTACGTTTACTTTGCCTATTGCGTAAAAAAATCTTCGCTTACGAAGCGCGACATTCAGGAATGGGACAAAAGCTGTCGATCCAGCTGCGCAAAGCCAGCCAGCTTTCTTGATCCGGCGCGCTAAAAATGCCTTTGCCGTAATGCGAGGGCCGGAACGGTTCCCCATCCCAATGCGCGGCATAGCCGCCTGCCTCAGCATGGATCAAAACACCGGCGGCCATATCCCAGGGCGTGCAGGTGCATTTTGTGCCATGGAAATGCATTTGTGTTTTGTGGCGCCGCGCAAAATGAGGCTCGCCAACAACAAGCGATGCATAATCATGACAAGCCGACATCATCCAATGAAAGGAAGGGCCGAGCGGCTTAGGCGCAAGGCATTCCTGATAGGCCTCGCGGATGCGAGCGCCCAATATGCCCGACATGGACGGCAGCGATGTGGCTGGCAGAACAGACAAACGATTGCCTTTAAAATAAGCGCCCGCGCCAAGTTCGGCTGTTACGAATTCTTTTGAAGTAGGATCGTAAAGCCATCCGGCAACCGTTTGATCTTTCATGGCAAGGGCAACAATGACACCATAAACGGGATCAGAGGAAACAAACGCCTTTGTGCCATCAAGCGGATCAATGATCCAAACAGGATCATCGCCAAACAATTGCCCCAAACTATAGGGATTTGTCGCATAAGCTTCTTCGCCAACGACCTTTGAGCCGGGTAAAAGGTCTAAAAGACGCCGTGAAAGCTCTGTTTCGGACTCTTTATCTGCAATTGTGACGGGATCGTCGCCGTTTTTGAAGTGTATGTCGCCAACTTGGAGCTTTCCGAATCGTGGAAGAATGTATTGCTCTGCTACCTCTTGAATGAGGCCCTGAACCTTATCACTATCAACATTTAACATGAGCAACGCTCCCGAACTTGTTGATAAACCGTCCAAAGCTGGCTTCATCCAACGCAACCTTAATCACGGCTCGCGTTTTCTTGTCCTGCCTCTCGACGATTTTGCCATGTCCATAGAGCCATGCCAAGGCCGCTCCTTGCGTCATCGGAATTTCTATTTCATGCAAGGTTGCCCGCGAACCAAGATGATCCGCAATCAGGGTGAGCAATTCGGGAATGCCCTCCCCCGTCAAGGCAGAGATAGCCACAGCGCCGCCGCGCGCTTCGGTATTCACACCGTCAATGTCAAGCGCATGCTGCGCCTCCCACGAATGACGCAAAGCAAAGTCATAAAGGTTTTGCTTTTCGTCCTCGTCAAGCAAATCAGCCTTGTTCATCACTTCGATCAAACGCGCGTCATCGCGCTCAATGCCCAAATCGTACAAGATGGAAAGAACAGCGTCTTTTTGCATCCGCGTTTCGGGATGTGTCACGTCGCGAACGTGCAGGATTATGTCGGCTAATTGAACTTCCTCTAATGTCGCGCGAAAAGCTTCGACAAGGTTCGTCGGCAAGTCCGTGATAAAACCGACCGTGTCGGACAGAATGGCTTTGATCCCGCCGGGTAGCTTAATCGCGCGCATACTGGGATCGAGCGTCGCGAACAGCATGTCCTTGGCCATCACATTCGCGCCGGTCAGCCGATTAAACAGCGTCGATTTTCCAGCGTTCGTATAGCCGACCAAGGCGATGGTCGGATGCGCCGCTCGCGACCGCGCTTCGCGTTGAAGGCCGCGCGTACGGCGCACGTTTTCCAAATCGGCTTTGATTTTGATGATGCGCTTGGTGATGAGGCGTTTATCGATTTCCAGCTGAGATTCGCCTGGGCCGCCCATAAAACCGAAGCCGCCGCGTTGACGTTCCAAATGCGTCCACGAACGAACAAGCCGCGATTTCTGATAGTTGAGCGCCGCCAATTCAACTTGCAATTGGCCTTCACGTGTACGCGCCCGCGCGCCAAAGATCTCAAGGATCAAGCCCGTCCGGTCGATGACTTTGCATTTCCACGCACGTTCAAGATTACGCTGTTGGACGGGCGAAAGTGCGTGATCCATAACGGCGAGATCCGCTTCTTCCTGCGCGATGATATCCGCCCAGTTTTGAACTTGGCCGCTGCCCAGCAAAGCTGTCGGCGTCGGGTTTGTCACATTGATCGTATCAGCGGCCACGACCTCAAGGTCGATGGCTTGCGCCAAACCGACAGCTTCCTCAAGCCGCGCCACATTTTCGTGCGGCGCGTTTTCATCCGTTTTTAAAATGGGCCTGATGACGACGGCGCGTTGCCCGTGGCGTACGCCATCGACATCAAGGCTTGAATCAGTTGGTTCGGCTTTTTTTCTTTTATTCGCCAAGTTCTTCCATACCTTCGATATTCTGAACCGGCACGCTTGGCATGACGGTCGAAACTGCGTGTTTATACACGAGCTGCGCGTGGCCGTCGCGACGGAGAAGAATTGAGAAATTGTCGAACGACGTTATCATACCTTGAAGTTTGACGCCATTCACAAGAAAGATCGTCGAAGGAATTTTGTTTTTACGGAGGTGATTTAAAAAGGCGTCTTGAAGGGTCATGTGATGATCGGTCATACCTGATATCCTGATTTACTGTTTGGCCACCTCCTATGGCCCATTGAATTCAACTGATTATAAAGCGCGGTTTCCATCGTATGACAATCAGAAAAGAAGATTTTAACGTTGAATTGTTGCGCAATTTCGAGGTGATGCATCAAAACGGGCGTCATCCCCGCTTCTTGGGCGCAAGTCACGTCCGTATGAGCGTCGCCAACGAACCAAATACCCGGATCGCCCCTCGTAAAACCGGTATCCTTTAGCGTTAAATCGACGGCTTCCATGGCCGGTTTATCCTTAACGGCATCGCCCGCCCCAACGACATTGGTAAAGATATCCGCCCAGCCGAGATGGTTTATTTCCTCACGCAGGTACATGCCCTTTTTGTTGCTGAGAAGAAGGAGCGGGATTTTCATTTTCTGGATCGCCCGCAGCAAAGACGTCGCGCCGGGTTTTTCTTTGAGCTTTTCGCAATGCGTCTTGGCGAAAAGATCATAAAACATGGCCAACGCTTCGTCCGATTTATCGCCGAACCATTCGGGAAAGCTGACCCGCGCCGCCCGCGAGCTTTTGGTGCGCGTTTCTTCCTCGGTCCATGTTTCAAGGCCGTAATACGCGCGTGTAGCGTTGAGCGCAGCGGCAATCACGGAACGCGTGGCGACAAGCGTATCGTCCCAATCGAACAGAATGGCTTTAGGAAAGGAATTGATTGGGGTATCCATCATTCACTCCATAAAGGTCGGCGGCGCGGCGCTCAAACGCTTCGACCATTTTGCCAAAAATCTGGTCGAAAAAAAGTTCCATCATCGCGCCAAGAATTTTCGATTTTATCTTAAAATCCACAAAGAATGTAACTTCGCACAAGCCATCTCGTCCCGGCGCAAAGGTCCATTCATTGGTCAAACTTTCCAAAGCGCCTCCCGCAAAGGTCACTTTAATCGCACGATACGGATCACAGGAAACCCATGACGTAAAGCTATCGTGAAACGACTTATTGCCCACGTCCATCACAGCTTTGACCAGAGATCTTTTTCTTTCAACGACCTCACAACGGCGGCACCAAGGCAAAAATTCTGGATAGCGCTCAAAATCGGCAACAAGAGCGTACATTTGCTCGGCCGTATAGGGTAAAACGCGTTTTTCGAAATGGCGGGACATCAGGAAACGACTAAATCCTTACTGACAGAAAGACTCGATGCGTGTAGTTTTTTGGAATCGGCTCAGCGCACACCCATCTAACTTAAAGCTCAAATAATGTTCAGCCAAGCTCAACTTTTCTCTTTCATTCGTCTGCGAGCGATTGTGCTCGTTTTTTTTCTTGTTTTAACCATGCCTACGTCCGTCTGGGCTGAGGACGAAACCGCCACTTTGCGACCGCAAGAAATACGCGCACTCCTCTCGAATGATGAGCCTTTAGATTTCGCACCGGCTGCGAACAATAGCGACCTACGCGCTTTTTATGAAAAGCGCGGCTATGCCCCCGCTTGGAGCCTTTCGCCAGAGCATAAAGACACGCTCAAAGGGTTCCTTGCCTCAACGCGAGACTTTGCGTCTTATCACGGCCTTGCCGAAGAGGCCTATCCAATCGACGCGCTCGAAAAGCGGATTGATGCGCTGGCCTCTCCCGCCGATGCGAACAAACTGGAACTTTTGATTACAAGCTGGCTTTTACAAATCGGCCACGACCTTCAGGGCGACAACGTCAACCTGACGCACCTTTATCCCGGTTGGACGTTCGCTCGTCCCAAGCAAGACATCCCGTCAGGCCTTGCTGAAGCCGTAGCCAACGACAAGGTTCAAAATTTCTTCGATAGCCTCCCACCGCAAACCGTCACCTATGCCCACCTTGCTGAAGCGCTGAAAACCTATCGCGCTTATTGGACGCGGGAAAAATCGTGGCCACGCGTTCTGGCTGGCCCTGCGATCAAGCCGGGCATGACTGATACGCGTCTTGCCGCCGTACGGGCACGTTTAAAGGCCGAGGATTATACCTTTCCGCAAGCAATGAATGGTGAGGCCTTTTATGACAACGGGCTTAAGGAAGCCGTCATTGCCTATCAATCGCGTAATGGCTTGCAGGCCGATGGTAATATCGGCGCGCGTACATTTGCGGCTTTCAATGTTACCCTTGCCGAACGTATCAGCCAAATACGCGCGAATATGGAGCGTATGCGCCATGAACCCGACACGATGCCGCCCCGTTACGCGCGGGTTAATATTGCGGATGCTTCGGTAGAAGTCGTCGATAACGGCCAAACAATTTATCATGACGTCGTGATCGTTGGCCAAGCGGATCGCAAAACGCCTTTTATCCAAAGTGCTATCCGCAGCGTTATTTTTAATCCCAGCTGGACTGTGCCTGCCAAAATCGCACGCGAAGACATTTTGCCAAAGCTCAGGAAAGATCCGCATTATCTTGAGAAAATGGGCTTCGTTATTAAAGAAAGCGCCGACGATCCGCACGGCGAACATATAGATTGGAAAGCCATCAAGGCGAGCGAGTTCAATTTCCGCCTGCGCCAATCGCCGGGCGACCTCAACAGCCTCGGCCAAATCAAGTTCGATTTTGATAATGACTTTTCGGTTTATTTGCACGACACGTCGCATCCCGAAAAATTTGCCGAGCCTGAACGGTTCCTGAGCTCAGGCTGCGTGAGGATCAAAAGCCCCCTGCGCATGGCCGAGGTCGTTTTAGCCCATACCCAAGGTGCCTGGAGCCAACAAACCATCCAGCAATCCATTGATAGCCAGAAAAGCCGCTGGCTGAAGGTAGAGGACCCGTTGCCCCTTTTCATCGTGTATGAAACAGCCTTTTTCCCAACGCCAGAAAGTGCGATTCATTTCAGGCGAGACGTCTATGGCTATGATTCCTTACTTCTTGACGCCTTGGCGCGCGCCAGGTCGAAACGATAACTAGTTGATACTGCAATGTTTTAGCGGAAACAAACGGTACGTTCTTGCAACGTTCCCGTTAAAAGAGTACAAATCAAAGCCTTTTGTCCCTTTTTTGATCGTTTGAAAAGGTCGCAAGATCGTCCATGAACGCAATTGAAGATCCTTCCCGACGCCGGTTTATAAAACTCGGTTTAGCCTGCGCTGCGTGCCTTGCGGCGCGGCCTGCTATGGCTTTTCCGTTTTCCGGCACACGCATGAAGGAAATCGCGGTACATAACCTGCACACCGACGATCAGTTGCGCGTCACGTTTTGGAAGGACGGTTCGTTCGTACCTTCGGCGCTGGACAAGATCAACTACGTCCTGCGCGATTACAGAACCGGCGACGTTCATTTGATCGAGCCCAAGCTCGTTGAGCTTTTGCATGATCTGCAATACCAGCTTCGCACCGATAAGCCGTTCCAGCTTATCTCAGGCTACCGCTCGCCAAAGACCAACGCGATGCTTTCCGAGCATTCGGATGGTGTGGCCAAAAAGAGCCTTCATATGCAAGGTCAAGCTGCCGACATTCGCCTCGAAGGGATCTCGCTACGGCGCATCCAAACCACAGCCCTTTTGATGCAGCGCGGTGGCGTTGGGTTCTATCCGCAATCCGATTTCGTCCATGTCGATATTGGCCGCGTGCGCCATTGGGGCCAAGGCTGATCTTATTTAGCGCGTAGATCCATAATCGCTTGCGCCCGCAAATTGTTGGCGCGTACCGTGCGTATAGGAACGAAGTTTTTAATTGAAGAGATAACGGCAGCCGCAATATTTTTCTCCGGCGAAACGTAAGCTTTGAAGCGACTGTCTGAAACGCGTCCGCTAAGCTTTTTCCAAAAAGGATTCCATTTAACCGAACCCTTTTGAACCATTTCATCGCATAAATCTGCCCACAACCTGTCATTCACATACTTTGTGCCCTCACCTTTTGTTAAAATAAGACCGGGCGGCGTCTCACGTTGAGTGAGAACCGATATGGTTCCAGCAACATTATAGAAACCACCACAACCGCCCCAGAAAATGAGACAAGCCGTCTGACCATTTTGTTTAACAACGCTCATCGTTTTCGTTGAATGATAGCTATGGCCGCGATGAACGATAACTTGAACGGGTTTACCTTTGAGATAGGCGGAAGCGTTGGCGATGCCCTTATCCTCCACCGTTGGTTCGTTGCAGGCGATTATGATCTCACGATCCTTCACCTTGCGCGACAAAACGACGAAGCCGTCCTTCTGCTCGCTCTTCCAATCCTTGAACGTTTCGCGGAAATGGGCATAAGAAGCGCGGCCATCCTTGTCGTTATAGAAAAGCATTTGCTGATATTGCATACCATCTTTGAAAAGTTCTTTTTCCGATAGACCTTCATTTTTGACAATGAGATACGAATCTTCCCCAATAGCAGAAATGATCGTCTTTTTCATATCAGCCATTTCGGCGCAATCGCTCAGATAGCTGAGGCCGTAGCCAAGCGACTTACGGAACGTCTCGTTTTTCGTTTGTTTGTAATGCGCGATGATATCATCGACGAAATTCTTTTTGACGTCCTTCTCCTGCAACGTCAGCGCCGTATCGACCAAAGCGACGGTCATGCGCATGGATTGCTCTTCCTTCGCCTGTTTTTCAAACGAGTCAGCGACGGTGCTTATAGCCTTGGCGAGAAAGGCGCGGCGCGAAGCTTGATCTGGCACGGAAGCCAGAACCTTCCCTATTTGACCATAGGCCGAGGCCGTTTCGATGAAATCTGGCAGGAGGGCTTTAGCCGCTGGTTCGTCGGCAATATCGACGATGGTTTTATGTTCATCAGCCGCCTTCTTCAGGAGAAGATCGGAAAGATGCAGAAAGGTTGAGGTAAAAACTTCCTCTTTACCAAGACAGATCAAACGAAAAATATCGGACGCCGCCATCTGCGCGACAGGCGCGTAACGCTGCGCCTCGGGAAGGTCGTGCCCACGATTGAGCAAGGAGACGATAAAGAGCGCTTTCTTTTTATCTTGAATAATTGTGCTATCGCCCACGCTGGGCGTCTTCGCATTCGGCTGATTGCCCGGTGCAGCCCGCGCAAACGTTGGGGCAAAGCTCGGCATAAGCTGGGTTACCAAAAGAACGGAACCCAAAACTTGTTTCGTCGCCTTTGAAAAAAGTTCTTTATTCATAAGCGCTTCTTTTAAAATTCCACTCTCTGTACCCTAGCAAAAGGCCGTTAAAAAGCCGCTAAAGGTAGGGGGAACACTAAATTATTAATTTTTTCAGTCTGTTAGGATCTATTATTGAGGGGGAATATCAACCCAATAACGGCGCGCCAAGGCCCCTTCTTCAGGAAATGGATTGGGGACTTTATCTTCCAGAACGCCGCCGCAGCCTTCGATCACTTTAATCGAACCTAGATTTCTATCGCCGCAGGAAATTAAAACACGTTGTATCCCCCGCGCAAGGAACTTTGGAAAGCTTAGCTTCACCATCGCCGTTGCCATCCCTTTGCGCCGCATGGTCGGGCGAACGTTATAGCCAATATGCCCGCCAATCAGGCGAAGCCTTTCGTTCAATCCAAAACGGCAATCAAGCGCGCCGATGAACGTTTTTGTTTCAGCCTCGACAAGCCAATAGTGCATGGAAGGAACGCGTTCAAAAGCTATGCCGTCGCTAAAGGACGTACTTCCGCCCTGATAATTCAATAATTCAAAATGATCGGTCGGATCTTCTTTGATTTTTCGTATGATGTTCGAATCAACAGTCAGACGAACAAAAGGACGGTACCCTTCTTCAAGCGCTTCGAGATAGGAAGAAAGATAGGCGCTATCGGGTAAAACAAGGCGCAACATGATCCTTCACATCCTTTCTTTAAGAAGCGCGTCTATTTCGCGTCCTTGTCCTTTTCGACGTCTTTAGGCGTCAGGACAATGATCTCATTCGGTTTCGAATAGTTCAGAAGTTCGCGCGACTTTTCGTCAAGCAAATCGGGGTCCATGCTCCCAGCGCGCAAAAGCTGCGTTCTGTGCTCAAGATCTTCACGTTGCTCACGCAAACCGCCCAGCGTTGTTTCCGCCTGTTTAACTTCGTTTTGCATGCGCACCATGGCGAACCAACCGCGCTCACCTTGGATCGTGTGATAGATGAAATAGCCAACGATCATTGCGCCAAGGGCGGAAAGCAAAACTTGCTTCAATCTTTTTTTCGAGCGCCTAGGACGAGGCATCGGATTCTTCCTCTGAAACAGTCACATCAAGAAAGTGCGGCCTTTCCCAGGGAAACAGCCGCACTCTTCTCAATCACAATTTAGCGAAACAGGAATGAACCACCCGCATAACGGCCAGACTTACCAAGCTGCTCTTCAAGACGGATCAGCTGATTATATTTGGCAAGCCGATCCGAACGCGCCAGCGAGCCCGTTTTGATTTGTCCGCAATTGGTCGCAACGGCCAAATCGGCAATGGTCGAATCTTCCGTTTCGCCAGAACGGTGCGAAATGACGCATTTATAGCCAGCTTTATGAGCGAGTTCGACAGCCTCAAGCGTTTCGCTGAGCGTTCCGATCTGGTTCACCTTGATCAGAACGGCATTGGCAATGCCGCGCTCAATACCCTCTTCAATGCGAACGGGGTTCGTGACGAACACGTCGTCGCCAACGATCTGGAGCCGTTCACCAAGCTCTTCGGTCATATAGGTCCAACCTTCGAAATCGTCCTCGGCCATGCCGTCTTCGATTGAGACGATCGGATATTTGTCGCACAAGGCCGTGTAATAGCGCACGAGTTGCTCAGCATTAAAGTTTTTACGCTCGCCCTCCATGCAATATTGACCGTTTTTATAGAAACCGCTTGAAGCAGCGTCGATGGCCAGAACAATATCTTCGCCCGGCGCATAGCCAGCCTTTTCAATAGCGCGAACGATATAGGCCAACGCTTCATCCGCCGAAGAAAGGTTCGGGGCAAAGCCGCCTTCATCACCGACGCTCGTGTTCAATCCGGCGTCTTTCAATATCTTCTTGAGCGTATGGAAAACTTCCGAACCCATACGGATGGCGTCAGTCATCGTTTCCGCGCCAATCGGCATGATCATGAATTCCTGAATATCGATAGGATTATCGGCATGCGCGCCGCCGTTCAGGATATTCATCATCGGCGTTGGCAACAACGAGGCCGAAACACCACCAACATAGCGATAGAACGGCAGACCGATGGAGACCGAGGCCGCTCGTGCAATGGCGAGCGAAGCGCCCAAGATGGCGTTCGCACCCAAACGAGATTTATTCGGCGTGCCGTCCAATTCGATAAGCAAGCTATCGACGCTCAATTGATCGAGCGCGTTATGGCCGACCAACGCTTCCGCAATTTCTGTATTCACAAAATCAACAGCGCGCAAAACGCCCTTACCCGCGAAACGCGCCGGATCTTCGTCGCGTAGTTCGACCGCTTCGTGCACGCCCGTTGAAGCGCCCGAAGGAATGGCCGCGCGCCCAAAAGCGCCGGAATCTAAAAGAGCATCGACTTCAATGGTCGGGTTGCCGCGGCTGTCTAAAATTTCACGCGCGTGGAGTTGGGCAATGGCGGACATGGAGGTTCTCCTTACAATGAGCTGAAGCCCCGTAAGTTAAGCACCATGAACGACAAAAGACAACAGAAGCGAATGCTTACTCAAACCAAACGGTTTTGCTGTTTGGCCGCTTCAATAAAGGATTTAAAGAGCGGGTGCGGGGCAAAAGGCTTTGATTTCAATTCGGGATGAAACTGAACGCCAATAAACCAGGGATGATCCGCGCGCTCGACGATCTCCGGCAATTCGCCGTCCGGCGACAAACCGGCAAAGACTAACCCGGCTTTATCAAAGGCTTCCTTGTACGTCAGGTTGACTTCATAGCGGTGGCGATGACGCTCGCTGATTTCCGAAGCGCCATAGATTTCACGCGCCTTTGTCCCTTGCATCAGCTTGCAGGGATAAGCGCCCAAGCGCATCGTGCCGCCTAGATTGCCATTGCCAGCCCGTTTTTCCAGACGGTCGCCCTTCAGCCATTCGGTCATCAAGCCGATAACGGCATGAGCGTTGGGACCAAACTCGCTTGAGGTCGCGTCGGGAATACCGCCCAAATGACGCACCGCTTCAATAACGGCCAGCTGCATGCCAAAGCAAATGCCGAAATACGGAATCTTATGCTCGCGCGCAAATTGGGCCGCCTTGATCTTTCCTTCGGTGCCGCGTTCCCCAAAACCACCGGGAACCAGAATGCCCTGCACGTCTTGAAGCTCGGACGAAACGTCTTCGTGTTCGAAAACTTCAGAATCAATCCAACGCAACTTAACGTGCACGTTGTTAGCAATACCGCCATGCAAAAGCGCTTCGTGAAGCGATTTGTAGCTGTCGAGCAAGCTCGTATATTTGCCGACGACGGCAATCGTAACCTCGCCATGCGGATTGATCACGCGTTCGACAATGTGATCCCAAACGGAAAGATCCGGTTCTTTGCCCTTATCGAGGCCAAAATAGCGCAAAACCTGACGATCGAATCCTTGTTTGTGATAATTAATAGGCACGCGATAAATCGTATCGACATCCAAAGCGGCGATCACGTTTTCCTGCGCGATATTGCAGAAAAGACCGATTTTGCGGCGTTCGTTTTCCGGGATTTCACGATCGGCGCGACAAAGCAAAATCGAAGGCTGAATGCCAACGCTCAAAAGCTCTTTCACGGAATGCTGGGTCGGCTTTGTCTTTAGCTCACCCGCCGTTTTGATATAGGGCAAAAGCGTCAGATGGATGAACAGGCTGCGCTCACGACCAAGCTCGTTACCGAGCTGGCGGATCGCTTCAAGGAAAGGCAAACCTTCGATATCACCAACTGTGCCGCCAATTTCACACAGACAAAAATCTTCGTCCGTTAAATCGGCCATAACGAATTCTTTGATCGCATCGGTCACATGCGGAATGACTTGCACCGTTGCGCCCAAATAATCGCCGTGGCGTTCGCGTGCAATCACCGTCGAATAGATGCGGCCCGTCGTCACGTTATCGCTTTGACGCGTCGCGACGCCGGAAAAACGTTCGTAATGGCCGAGATCAAGATCCGTTTCCGCGCCATCGTCCGTCACATAGACTTCGCCATGCTGCGTGGGGCTCATCGTGCCGGGATCAACGTTCAAATAGGGATCAAGCTTACGCAGACGAACTTTATAACCGTGCGCTTGAAGCAAAGAAGCCAAAGCAGCCGAAGCCAATCCTTTGCCAAGAGACGAAACAACACCGCCAGTTATAAAAATGAAACGCGTGGACAAGACGATGCCCTCCTCTTACTTCAAACGATCAACAGACGATAAGTTTCCCTTACTTCGAAACAGGAACCGCAGGCTTAGCGGGCGTCGCGGGGGCTTGGTTGGCCGGAGCGGCTGGCGCTTGATCCTTGGCTTGTGTCTGAGGCGCTTGGCTGAGCGGCGCAATCTGATCGCCTAAGCTTTTCGCCGTGTGCTGTTGCGAGGCGATGATGCCAAGCAAAAGGCTTATGCCCATGAACAAGACGGCCAGGATTGACGTCGTCCGGGTCAACAAATTCGCGGAACCGCGCGCTGTGAACAAACCGCCCATCGTGCTGCCACCGCCGACTAAACCACCGCCATCTTGGGCTGTGCGCTGCATCAAAATGACGCAAATCAGCGCCACGGCGATCAAAAGATGGATGACGATCAAAACTGTATGCATGAGCTTTTCTCCTCTAGGCCTCAACGCGCTGCTAACCGCGACAAGCGAATCTGGCGCGTCAATAAGTACATGTTTTTGGCTGGACTTATGTCCTAGAGTAGTTGAAGGGAAAAAGCCAGAAAGAAAAACGGTTCAACCGCGTTTATTCAACCCGCGCTGCGGGCGTTCCACCCTGAAGACCATAAAGCCTTGCATAAACCCCATTTTTAGCAAGGAGTTGGTCGTGCGTCCCTTGTTCCACGACCTGCCCATGCTCTAAAACGACGATTTGATCGGCATCGACGATGGTCGAAAGTCGATGCGCTACCACGATAGTCGTGCGACCTTTTTGCAAGATCTTGAGGGCCTTTTGAACCGCCCGCTCCGACTCGTTATCCAAGGCAGACGTTGCCTCATCCAAAAGCAAAATGGGGGCGTTGCGAAGCATGGCGCGCGCAATAGCGATACGCTGCCGCTGTCCACCCGAAAGCTTGACCCCATATTCACCGACGACGGTTTGATAGCCTGCCGGCAGCTCTTCGATAAAATCGTGCGCATAGGCCGAACGAGCGGCCTCGATGATCTCTTCCGGCGAGGCTTCTGGGCGGCCATAGGCAATATTGGCAAGAATCGTGTCGTCGAATAGGGCCGTCTCTTGGCTGACCAAGGCCAAGTGCGCGCGCAAGCTCTTCATCGTCACGTCGCGCACGTCCATGCCGCCGATGCTGATGCAGCCTTCGTTGACGTCATAAAAACGCGGAATGAGATTGATAATGGTCGATTTGCCCGCGCCCGAAGGGCCAACAATCGCAACCGTCTTACCATGAGGAACGGTGATCGACACATGCTTCAGCGCTTCGGTGCCGTCAGCATAGCGGAACACAACATGATCAATCCCGACGGTGTAATCCGTGACGTTCAGGCCTTTTGCGTCGGGCTTATCGACAATCTCGGGCTTCATGTCGAGAATTTGGAAAATACGCTCAGCCGCAGCCAAACCGGACTGCAATTGCGCATTCACCTTGGCCGTGCGCTTCATAGGATCATAGGCAAGAATAAAGGCCGTGATGAACGAAAACAATGCGCCCGTCGTCGTCAAGCCTTGCTGCACGCGCCAATCGCCATACATCAAAACCGTCATAATCGCCGCGCCGCTCAAAATTTCGGCCATCGGGTTTGATAGCGCGCTGACGTGATAACTTTTGAGCGCCAGCTTATAAACGGCTTCCGTCACGCCTTTCACACGCTCATGCTCGGCCTTTTCCATGCCATAGGCTTTCACATGGCGCATACCGAGGAAAATTTGACTCAGCAACGAGGCAAAACGCCCGGTTTCTTCCTGCGACTTGCGTGAATAACGGCGCATATGCTTGCCGATATAGGCGACAAACAAAGCCGAAGCCGGAAAAACAAAAATCGCAGCGAGCGACAAACGCCAGTCTTGATAGAACATGACGCCGATCAAGAACGCGAGCGTCAAACCACCCTTGAACGAACTGGTCATACATTCGCCAACGGCCTGGCGCATGATGCCCACATCATTCGTCAAACGCGAAATCAAGCCACCCGACGCGTGCTTGTGAAAGAAAACCAAATCGGCTTCTAGCAAATGGCGGTGAAGCTGCTGCTGCACATCCGTGACAATGCGTTGGCCAATCCGGTTCATGATGACGGTGTGGAAATAGGTTGCTATGCCTCGTGCCCCGAAGATAGCCACCAAAATGAGGCTCATGCCGACGGTGTAGCTGCGATCGTGGCTTTTCCCGAGCTGATTGATAATCGGTTCGATCATCTTGGCGATCGCGCCCGTGGCCGCCGCCGTCACGCCCATAAAAAGCGTCGCGACGATAAAGCCCTTCAAATGCGGCTTCAGGTATCCGATGAAAAGGCGCTTGATAAGCGCGTAGGAGCTGGACGGATTCGAGGATAACAAGGGCATGTACGGCAAAGCCTTTTATAAAAATTCAAAAAAACAGGCTTATTCGGACGCCTTGCGCGCGATGCGCTCCACCTCTTTTTGAACAAGCCGATCAACAATCGGAGGTAAGTTCTCATCGAGCCAGGCCCTTAACATCGGCTTCATGAGTTCCATAACCATCGATTCAAGCGTGCGCCCGCCATTACCAAGCGGCGTATAGCTGCTGGGGGCAGCGGCGGCGCGTTCGATTTGAACCGTATTGGCAAGCGAAGCCAACGTCGAGGCCGCCGTGTTCGCCGTTTGGGGCGAAACAAGGCTATCCAAATCGAGTGGCTCTGGCATTTTGGGTTCTTCGGGCGGCAAGGGTTCAGGCATCGGCTCTGGCTCCGGCGCGGGTGGCGCAGGTTCCGGCGCCGGCTCTGTGGGCGGCTGCGCCGTGACGTCAACAATGGACCCGTCGTCTTGAACCATTTGCGTAAGCTCAAGCGTATCATTCTCCGCCGAAGGCGTTTCCGCTTCAGTCGAAGGCGTTTTCTCGTCCGCAATGATACGGCGAATCGAAGCTAGGATTTCCTCCATAGAGGGTTCGGATCCTGCATCGGCAGCTTGGACGTCATCCATAATCGAATCGTACAGGTTTGAAACTGAGAGAGCTTGATTTTAACGTTTCGGGCACTCATTGCAAGAAGACTTTTGTATTACCCTTCCCCCCGCTTTGATTAAGCCCTCAGACGCCGGGCGCTGGCATCCGCCAGCTTTGCTTCGCTCGCATTAGCTCGCGGGCCCTCAATGGGCCAATGGCCTTCGGCCATAATATTAAGCCCTCAGACGCCGGGCGCGCCGCCTGCGCGGGGCAGTTATTGCGAACGTCCTGGCCACTATACCCTTTCGTCACTCCCGCGTAGGCGGGAGTCCAGGGCCACAAGAATAAACGCTGATTATAAAGGCTCTGAATGCCGGCCAATGCTCCATGCAGGTGGCGCGAGCAGGACGGTAGGAATGTCCTCATCCCAAAGCGGCGCAGCTATTGCCGTCAGCTCTTTCCTGCCCCCTGCCCCCTGACCCCTAAATGCTGAATCCTAAACGTTGTGATACTTTTTGTACCACGCGATAAAGTTGGGGATGCCCTCGCGGATCGTCGTTTGAGGGTTATAGCCCAGCTCACGCTCGCTGGCTGAAACATCAGCGAACGTTTCAGGAACATCGCCGGGTTGGATCGGCATAAAGTTATAAATGGCTTTCCGGCCCAAAGCCTTTTCGATCTCGGCAATATAATCCATCAGACTTTCGGTTTTGGAATTGCCGAGGTTATAAAGGCGGGTCGGAGCGATCCCTTCCGGCGTTGAGAACGGATGAGCGATCACGCCCTCGATCCCCGCGACGATATCGTCGATATAGGTAAAATCGCGCCGCATGTTCCCGTTATTAAAAACAGGAATTGGTTTGTCCGCCAAAATCGCCGACGTGAACAAATAGGCCGCCATATCGGGACGACCCCACGGACCATAAACCGTGAAAAAGCGCAAACCCGTGCAAGGGATTTTATATAAGTGCGCATAGGTATAAGCGATCAACTCATCGCTGCGCTTTGTCGCTGCGTAAACCGAAACAGGCTTTTCAACGGAATCTTCAATGGCGAACGGCGTTTTGGTATTGCCGCCATAAACGGACGACGAACTGGCATAAATAAATTGCTCCAGTTTTGGCAAGCGCCGCGACAATTCAAGAAGCGTCACAAAACCCATGACGTTCGTTTCAACGTAAGCGTACGGATTGATGAGCGAATAGCGTACGCCCGCCTGCGCCGCCAAATTGACGACATGCGTAACGTCGGCAAGCGAGGGGGCCAATGCCTCCATCCCCGCCCGGTCTGCGATGCTCAGCTGATGCAACGTAAAGCCCTTTAACGTTTGCAGCCGGGCCAACCTCGCCTTTTTGAGATTGACGTCGTAATAGTCGTTGAGGTTATCGATCCCAACGACCTCAACGTCTTTGCTCAGCAAGCTCAGCGCTAAAGCCGAACCAATAAAGCCCGCTGCGCCTGTAATCAGAACTTTCATGCCCTACCCTTTTGGTTAGAGGCTCCAGTAATGAACGCCTTCTGGAACCTTTGCCCGATCAAGGACAGACTTCACATCGATCACATAGCCGCCCGGAACGACGTTCTGCATGAACTTGCTGCTTTCGTCCAAGATAAGCTGATGCGAAACGCCAAACACAAGCGCGTCGAGATTCTTCAAATCCTCGCGGTCGCACAGCGTGATGCCGTATTCGTGCATGGCGTGATCCTTATCTGCGACAGGATCGAAAATAACGACCTCAACGCCAAAGGACTTTAATTCACGGTAGATGTCAGGAATGCGGCTGTTGCGCAAATCGCGAACGTTTTCTTTGAAAGTCAGACCAAGGATGCCGACCTTTGTGCCCTTGCGCGCGCGGCCTTCGCGCACCAAAAGCTTCATGATCTTTTGCGCGATGAAGAATGGCATATCGTCATTAATGCGACGACCCGCAAGGATCACCTGCGGATGATAGCCCAGCTCTTCGGCGCGCGCGGTCAAATAGTACGGATCGACGCCGATGCAATGGCCGCCGACAAGACCCGGCGAGAACTTAAGAAAGTTCCATTTCGTTCCGGCGGCTTCCAAAACGTCTTGCGTGCGAATGCCCATGCGGTCGCAAATCAAAGCGAGTTCGTTCATCAACGCGATGTTGATATCGCGCTGCGTGTTTTCGATCACCTTGGCGGCTTCGGCCACGCGAATGTTCGTCGCGCGGTGCAGCCCCGCCGTGATAACGGCCTTATAAACATGCTCCACGCGGTCGAGGCTTTCGCTGTCCTCAGCGGAGATGACTTTCTTGATCGTTTCCACGCGATGGATTTTATCGCCCGGATTGATGCGTTCCGGTGAATAGCCAAGCTTGAAAGCTTCGCCTTGCTTCAAACCGCCCGAAGCCTTTTCAATTTCAGGGCCACAGATTTCTTCGGTCAGACCCGGCCAAACCGTCGATTCAAAAACGACGAGCGGGATCGCGGAATCCTTGATCCCAGCCGCTTTCTTTTGCTTCAGAACTTCGCCAATGGTGCGGCAGGCGCCGATCACGGGCGTCAAGTCAGGACGCTTGGCTTCGTCAATCGGCGTCGGCACCGTGACGATGAAGAAATTGGAATGAAGCATGTCGGCGACCTTGTCGGTCATCACGGCCTTCGCGCTTTTAAGCGCGTCGCTCTCGACCTCGCCTGTCCAATCGTTCGCTTGCTTCAGCGCGGTCACGCGCTTGCCATCGATGTCGAAACCGACGACGTCTTTAAACGAACGGGCCAGCCCAATCATGAGCGGCAACCCAACATAACCCAAACCCAAAACGGCAATTTTTTCAGACATAGCTCAACAACCTTGAAAAGGAGCAAAAAGGACGACCTTTAACAGCGCCCACAGCGGCAAATGTCCTAAAACAAGTCGCCGGACTTGGCAATCCTTATAGAAAAAGTATTTTCTTCAGAGCGTTAGGGGATGTAAACCCTCGCGCCCACGCTGACACCCGCTGCAGGAGCTGGCTTCACCGGCTGCGCAACAAGCCGATTGGCATATCCCTTAACAAATTCAAGCGTGTTAAAGGTCCCTACTACGGTTTCACGACTGGTCGGTGACGTATAATCGCCATAGCCATAAACCATCGGGCCATCGGATTGGTTCGTGACATAAACGCTCAGATATCCCGGCGTATTAGCATCGCCTGTCCAAGTCGGAATGTTCGTTTCGATGCGCAACCAATTCTGTTCGCGGAAAAGTTCGTAGCTCAGCCCCGGATACATAAAGCGTTTAATATTGGCCAGCCCAGGCAACAAATCGCGCCCAGCATAAGCATAAAGCGGATCTTGAGTTGGAACCCAAACGGTCGCAGGCGGCGGCGAGCTTTGGGTGTAGTAAACCGTTGCCGCGACAACAGGCACAAAAATAGCAATCCCCCACAAAGGATCCCAATATCTGTAGTGATGATGATGTTCCGGTTCCCAATAGCCCCACGCCGGTCGATGATGGAACCAATCGGGCCTTGGCGGACGATGATACAACGGTGCTGGCGCATGTGCAGCCCAACGCATATGCTCATCGGGTCCACGGCGCAGCCTATCGTTCATCACAAAGTTATTGTGGCCGTTAGAAGAACGCCCGTCACGCCCCATTCTTTGAAAATCGCGATGATCGTCACGCGGCGCAGCTTGCTGTTTCCACGGATTACCATTTTGCCATGACTTCCCACCCGATGTGGCAGGATGATTTTGCGGCGTCATCGAAGCCGGACGATCATTATTTTTCCGCCACACATTAGGTTGCCATGTACGGCCATCAGGTTTCGCCTCAGTCGGTTTAGACATTGGCCGTTGCCATTGATTTTGATGGCCACCTTGCGGCTTGCCTACTGGCCCGGCATTGGTGCGCGGTGCACTTCCCATGGGCTGTGGCGCACGCTGTTGTTGAGGTATTGCTTGTGGTGCGCGACGCTGTTCTGGTGCGTGACGTTCTTCTGTACGGGGCCCATCGTTGCCCCCGTTGCCGCCGCGCTGATCGGGACCGCCTCTTCCACCACCAAAACCTTGTGCGAAACCGACGAACGGTTGAAAAACCATCGAGCCCGCTAACGTCAAAGCTGCAAAGATATGACTTTTTTTCTCGGACATGCGCCGCTCCATCAAATTATGGATAGCTCTCTTCGTCAAAGAGAGCCGTACAGCGTAACTATAGCACGAGTCCGTCCGAAACGATGTGTTTCGTTTTGTTAAGGAATAATGTGGGGAATGTTATTTAATATATTGATAAATCAATATATTTTACCAACCCGGACGGTCATTACGCGGCGGCAGCCCACGGCGATCATCACGGTGATCGTGACGATCAGGTCCGCGGCGATAATCTCTGTCATCATAGCCACGTCCTTCAAAACGGCGACCGCCGCCAGCAGCATTGCGGTAACGCTCGACGAATAACAAAACTTCATTCGTGCCTGTCGCACGATCAAAGAAATTATTCCGATCCAATTCATCGCCATAGGCCGTGACGCCTTCGGCATTATTGATGCAGATTCTTAGGTAGTTTTTAATAAGCCGATTACGGCGAAAAACGGGGATATCTGTTTCAAGAACAAACAAATCCTGTCCATTATTGTCGCTAGCTGGCTGCAAAACCGCATAACGAACGCCCATGCGCCGCAATGATGGCATGATATAATATTGGGCATAATCGCGTTGCTGGCTCCAGGTCTGCAAATCGCCACCAACGGGCGCGCCATTGTCCCAAGCTTTCGCTTCTTTAGCCGGAAGAAGCGTTTCCGCAACGGCAGCCACAGCACCAAGGCCAAGAAATTTCATAAAATCGCGACGGGTCATGCTCATAAAAGCCTCATAAAATGATAAGGTTTTCAAATAACCCTTTGATTATAGCACAAAGCAGGGCCTTTTTATTGCTTTCAAGGTTCTATTTGGCTTTTCGAGCGTAACTATTTGATGTAAAAGAAGATCCTAAATCGACAAAGGACCTTTCTCATGATTCCCAGCGCACGCCTTGCGGCTGTCCTTGAAATATTGGAACAAATTGAAGCGACGCTTCGCCCAGCCGATGCGTTGGTCAGCGGCTATTTTCGTGCGCGGCGCTATATCGGCTCGAAAGACCGCGCCGCTATCTCGACGATGTTTTACGACGTTTTGCGTTCGCAAGCACGGCTGAGCTGGTGGGTAGAAAAAAACAAAGCACCGCAGACGCCACGATTTCGTTTTTTGACCTATCTTCGCCTTGTCGATAAAATGACGCCCAATGAGATCGATGGGCTTTTCGATGGACATCAATTTTCGCCTTCGCCTTTGATCGATGACGAAAAGAAATATCTCGCATCGCTCAAAGGACACACCTTTACGCATCCCTCCATGAGCCAAGCCGTTTTGGGGGAATGCCCTGATTGGGCTGCGCCGGGATTAGAAGCCCGCTTTGGCAAGAACTTGCCCGCCGAGCTTGAAGCGTTGCTTGAGCCAGCACCGCTGGACCTGCGTATTAATCCTTTGAAAATCACGCGTCAGGCCGCTTTCAAACAGCTGCAAAAAATTGGGCTTAAGGTCACGATCACGCCGCTCTCCCCGTTTGGACTGCGCGTGATGGAACGCCCGTCGCTGAGCACCATCGCGCTCTTGAAAGAAGGCGCGATTGAGATTCAAGATGAAGGCTCGCAATTGGTTGCCTTTGCCCTCGCCCCCAAACCCGGCGAACGGATCGTCGATTTTTGCGCGGGCGCAGGCGGTAAAACGCTCGCGATTTCCGCCCTCATGAATAACAAAGGCCATATTGTCGCCTGTGACGTTTTAGAAAAACGTTTGAAGCGCAGCGGCGAACGTTTCCGCCGCGCGAGCCTTTCAAATATTGAGATCAAACCGCTCAGCAGCGAACGCGATCCGTGGGTGAAACACCATAAAGAAAAATTCGATCGCGTTCTTGTCGATGCGCCTTGCTCTGGCACAGGCACATGGCGGCGCAACCCAGATTCACGTTGGCGGCATTTGGGCCCCGGCCTTGAAACGCTCGTGCCGCTTCAGGCCAGCATTCTGGACAGCGCGTGCCGTCTTGTGCGGCCGCTGGGGCGTCTGGTTTACGCGACATGCTCTCTTTTGCCTGAGGAAAACGAACGTCAGATTGAGCGTTTTCTTGACAATCATCCTGACTTTACGCTTGTGCCGATTAAGGAAGCCGCAGAGGAATTGGCTGCGCTGCCTGTCTCCGGCCCCTATTTGGCGCTTTCACCAGCCAAGCACAACACAGATGGATTCTTTGCCGCCGTGATGCAACGGCAAGCCAAACCAGATTAAGCCGATGAACATCTCTTCGCTCATACAAAAGCTTGTCGCCAAACACAATCTTTCGACCGATGAAACCGAAAGACTTTTCGATCAGATTTTCGCAGGCGAAATCGGAACCGATGACCTCCGTACGATTTTGCTGAGCCTTCATGAAAAAGGCGAAACGCTGGACGAGATTGAAGGCGCTGTGCGCTCAATGCGCGGCTCAATGCTGGCAATTCATGCCCCCAAAGGCGCGATTGACATTGTTGGCACAGGCGGCGACGGACGCAATACATTCAACATTTCGACGGCCGCCGCTTTTGTCGTTGCGGGCGCAGGCGTTTGTGTTGCCAAGCATGGCAACCGCGCGGCGACCAGCCTTTCCGGCGCTTCGGACGTTTTAAGCATGCTCGGCGTCAATCTTGAGGCATCGTTCGATATTCTTGAAAAAGCGCTGCACGAAATCGGCATCGCGTTTTTGTTCGCGCCACGTCATCATCCGGCCATGAAGTTCGTCGCGCCCGTTCGCAAAGCTTTGGGCGTTCGCACGATCTTTAATATCCTTGGCCCCATGACAAATCCGGCCAATGTCAAACGCCATTTGATCGGCGTTTTCGATCCGCATTGGGCAAAGCCAATAGCCGAAACGTTACGCGCGCTGGGCAGCGAAAATGCTTGGGTCGCTTATGGTGACGGCGGGATCGACGAGATTTCCAGCACAGGCCCAACCGAAATTGTTGAAATGAAGAACGCAAGTCTGCGTACATTCAGCATCGAACCGGAAACCTTTTCCTTGCCGCGCACGACGCTTGAAGATATTCGCGGCGGCGCGCCAGACGGCAATGCTAAAGCGTTATTGCACCTTCTCGATGGCGAAGACGGCCCCTATCGCACGATCGTTTTGTTGAACGCGGCTTCGGCTCTGATCGTCGCGGGAAAAACTTCATCACACGAGCAAGCCACAGCGATGGCAGCAGCCTCGATCGACACGGGCGCGGCCAAAGAAAAATTGCAGCAGCTCATTCGTTTAACGAACGGAGACAAAGCATGAGCGATAAGCTAGCCGAGATTTGCGATTCCAAACGCGCTGAAGTTGATGAAGATAAAAAAGCGACAAGCTTTGCTGAGCTAAACCGCTTGGCCCGACGCGGCCCGCCTGTGCGCGGCTTTGCCGCTGCTTTAAAGGCGAAGGCCGAAGCGAATGGTATCGCGCTCATATGTGAAATCAAAAAGGCTTCCCCTTCGGCGGGGCTCATCCGCGATCCGTTCATTCCTGCCGAAATCGCCGCCGCTTACGAAGCGGGTGGCGCAGCCTGCCTTTCCGTTTTGACGAATGCGCCCTATTTCCATGGATCACCGGATTATCTGAAAGAAGCGCGCAACGCTTGCTCGCTGCCAATTTTGCGCAAAGACTTTATGATCGATCCTTGGCAAATTGTGGAATCGCGCGCGATGGGCGCTGATTGCGTTTTGCTTATCATGGCCGCGCTTGACGATGCGCTGGCGCTTGAAATGCATCAGGCCGCCGTCGATTACGGCATGGATGTTTTGATCGAAGTGCACGACCGGGCCGAGCTTGAGCGCGCGATCAAGCTTCCCTCTGGTCTTATCGGCATCAACAACCGCGACCTTAAAACACTTGTCACGCATATTGCGCGAACGGAGGAGCTTGCCCCCTTTGTTCCCAAATCCCGCGAGATTGTCGGTGAAAGCGGCCTTCAAACGTCCGAGGATTTAGAACGACTGACGCGCGCAGGCGTGCGCCGCTTTTTAATCGGCGAATCCTTGATGCGGCAAAAAGACCTTGTCAAAGCGACGAAGAAGCTGTCTCAGCTGGACGGTCCTTCCTTTTTGAAGGCTCTCGTACATAAGGGCAAACGGCTTTTCCGTCTTTCTTAGATGTCACAATATTTCCGGCAATCAGACGGCGATGGTTATTGAGCAGTCCGATGGCAAGCTGTCTGCGCCCCCTCGGCGACAAAAACAGGCCAACCAAACCGGCATAGGCTCCCTTATCGGCTTTTTCTAAATTACGCATAGGCGCGCCCGAAAGGTCAAAGGACGTGACGAGGCCAATCGTTCCTTGCTTCGTGTACCAAAGGCCATCTTGCTCGCAAAAACGATAGCAGTTGAAATCGCGCTTCGCGTAATAGCAGGCGACTAAAACTTGGCCCATCGGGATAGAAACTTCCGCTGGTTCGTTCATGTCCAAAGGAACGAACCCATCGCGCACCATGCCATCGCGCAAAATATCGGCGCTGAAAATTCCCGGAAACGGCACCCCATTGCTTGTCCCTGGCCCCGGCAACAAAACGGTGCGGACACCCTTGTCTATAAAACGATGGATATCCGGTTCGAAAGCATCCGCCGCAAAGGCATAGCTGTTGCGGGTATACGGGCGAAGGCCGGCATTCCAAGCTGCAAACGGCGAAGAGGAAAAACGAACCTCACCCACCCGCGCCGCAGCAGACAGCTCTTGGTTCAAAACGATTTCATTATAACCTTCGATCATGAAATATCTCCTTTCCACCCAAAGACTTTAGTCTTCCTTTTTCCAAAAGAAAACCGCCGGAATAGGCTTTTGAAAGGCCTTTTCCAGCGGTTTTAACCAAACGAGAAAAAGGCGTTACGATTCCATCGCTTTCACAATACTCTCGCACATCGCCTTGGCGTCACCGAAAAGCATCATCGTATTGGTGCGATAGAACAGCTCATTTTCAACGCCCGCATAACCCGAAGCCATGGAACGCTTCACGAACAAAACCGTCTTGGCTTTTTCGACATCCAAGATCGGCATGCCGTAAATCGCCGAAGTCGGATCGGTCTTCGCCGCCGGGTTCGTCACATCGTTCGCGCCAATGACAAAGGCAACGTCCGTTTGACCGAAATCGCGATTGATTTCGTCAAGCTCCATAACCTCGTCGTACGGCACGTTCGCTTCGGCAAGCAAAACGTTCATATGGCCCGGCATGCGGCCCGCAACCGGGTGGATCGCATAACGAACCTGAACGCCGTTCGCCTTAAGCTGGTCGGCCATTTCGCGAAGCGCGTGCTGCGCCTGTGCGACAGCCATGCCATAGCCCGGCACGATAATGACGCTCGATGCGTTCTTCATGATAAAGGCCGCATCTTCCGCCGAACCGGCCTTGACCGGACGATCCGAAGCCCCGCCCTTTGCGCCACTTGACGCATTGGCATCCGAACCAAAGCCGCCCAAGATAACATTGAAGATCGAACGGTTCATGCCCTTGCACATAATGTAGGACAGGATCGCGCCCGACGAACCGACCAAAGCGCCCGTGATGATGAGCAACGGATTTTGCAACGTGAAGCCCGTCGCCGCAGCCGCCCAACCGGAATAGCTGTTCAGCATCGAAATGACGACCGGCATGTCCGCGCCGCCAATGGGCAGAATAAGCAAAAAGCCCAGAAGCATCGTAAACCCGACAAGCGCCCACAAAACAGCTGGCGATTGCCCCAAAATCAAGGCAACGACGAGGATCAAGGACACAACCGCAAGGCCAAGGTTCACTTGGTGCTGAAACGGATAAACCAAAGGCTTACCGCCGATGAGGCCCTGTAATTTAGCAAAGGCGATGAGCGAGCCCGTAAAGGTTATCGCGCCGATAGCGATGCCAAGACCAATTTCGACCAAGCTGCCCGCATGAATGCCGTTGCCTTCGGCGATACCGAAAGCTTGCGGCGCAAAGAATGCCGAAGCCGCGACAAGAACCGCCGCCAAGCCGACCAGCGAGTGGAAAGCCGCCACCAGCTGAGGCAAAGCCGTCATATGGATTTTCTTGGCAATCAAAGCGCCCAACCCGCCACCAACCGCAATCGCGATAGCGATAGGAAGATAGGCGTTGACGCTCACAAGCGACACGGTCGTCAAAATGGCGATGGCCATGCCGATCATGCCGAATTTATTGCCTTGTTGAGCCGTTTCGGGCGACGACAATCCGCGAAGCGCGAGAATGAACAAAACGCCAGAGATCAGGTAGGCTATAGCGATCAGAGAGCTGGTCATCGGTTATTTGCCCTTTTTCTTGTACATTTGAAGCATGCGCTGCGTGACGATAAAGCCGCCGAAAATATTGATCGAGGCCAGCGTGACCGCCGCCAGACCGAACCAGGTCGAAAGGCCGAAATCCTGCAACCCCGACGCCATCAAAGCGCCGACGATGATAACGGACGAAACGGCGTTCGTCACAGCCATCAAAGGCGAATGCAAAGCGGGCGTCACACGCCACACGACGTAATAACCAACGAAACAGGCCAAAACGAAAATCGTCAGCCCCGTAATGAAAAAGCCATGGCCACCGCTCGCCGCGCCATTTGCGCTTTGCTCGGCAACGGCCTGCGCCTGAGAGGCCAACGAGCCCGCCAAGTCAGCCAGCTTTTTCTGGTCTGCCGCGAGGGCGTTGAGGTTTTCGATTAAAGAGCTCACATCCATCATCGTTTGATCCTATTTCGTACAGGTTGTTGCGCTTTGAGGCTATTAATCCGTGCTGGGATCGATTTGTCCAGCCGCAGGTGTCTGCGGTTGCGCGGCAGGCGTTACCGGTGCAGCGCTTTTCGCCGCAGGAGCTGGATTTGCCGGTGCTTGCGTCGCAGCGTTATTCTTGACTTTCGTCGGTACGGCCTGCGCCGGGCTATTGGCCTGCGCCGGGCTATTGGCTTGCGCCGGGCTAACACTCTGCGTCGACGCTTTAGCCGGAGCTGAAGTCTTCCCCGCTTGCGCAGGTTTAGCCGTTTGTGCCGCAGGCGAAGCCGTCATATCATCAGCCGCATCGTCTTCTGGTTCAGCCGGTGCGGGTTCGTTGATCTCAACGCCCGAGGAAGGCGGTGTCGCGGGAACAGCCGCTTGCGGCGCAACTGGCGCCGAATCTTGCAGCGATTGCAAATCGATGGCTTTCTTAAGCCCTTCGACCTCAGAAACAAGGCGTGAAACCTTATCTTGCATCATCTCGACGCGGACGGTCGCCAAATTGATCGCGCCCTTAAGGTCAACGATATACCCGGCGAAAACGACAAACAGAACCGCACAGCAAATCACCGATATGGCAATGCTGGTGATCCATTGCGCGACGATCTGGATGTGGGATGTATTGGGACTGAGATTCATTTCTCTCTTCCTTTCGATCAGGCAGCTTGAAACTGCGGATGAACGACTTTACCGTCGCGCGTAAGCGTCACGGCTTTGACGATTTCGTCATCCCAATTGACGGCCAAAGCGCCACCGCTTTTGGCCGATAGAAGGGTCACATAGCTGCACACGTTCCGCGCATAAAGCGCCGAGGCGTCCACCGGAATGCGGCTTGGCATATTGCGATAGCCGATAATCCGGACGTCCGCATATTCGACGACCTTACCAGCTTCGCTCATTTCGCAATTACCGCCCTGCTCAACCGCCAAATCGACGATCACGCTGCCCGGCTTCATGCTTTCGAGCATTTCCTTCGTCACCAAACGCGGCGCGGCACGCCCCGGAATAAGGGCCGTCGTAATCACAATATCCTGTTTTTTGATCGTTTCCGCAATCAAGGCCGCTTGCTGACGCTTGTAATCGTCGCTCATTTCCTTGGCATAGCCGCCAGAGGTTTCGGCTTGCTTGGTTTCTTCATTTTCGACCATCACAAAGGTCGCGCCCAAGCTCTGCACTTGCTCTTTGGCGACCGGGCGAACGTCTGTTGCCGAAACAATCGCGCCCAAACGGCGCGCTGTCGCAATCGCCTGCAATCCTGCAACGCCAGCGCCCATGATAAAGACCCGCGCAGGCGGTACCGTGCCCGCCGCCGTCATCATCATCGGAAACGCGCGGCCAAATTGCTCAGCCGCGTCCAAAACCGCCTTATACCCGACAAGGTTCGATTGGCTGGACAAAACGTCCATGGACTGCGCGCGCGTGATACGCGGCATGAACTCCATGGCCATCGCCGTCACATTATTGCTCGCATAGGTTGAAATTTCTTCGCGTGCGCCATACGGGTTCATCATCGCGATCAACGTCGCGTCCGCAGGAATAAGGCTGATTTCGTCGGTGCCTTCGCTCGCGCTCATCGGGCGCTGCACTTTCAAAACGATCTGAGCGCCTTTCACGGCTTCGGCCGCGCTGCCCGCGATGCTCGCGCCAGCAGCCTGATAAGCCGCATCAAGAAAAGAAGCATCGCTACCCGCGCCCGTTTCGACCGTTACGTCATAGCCAAGAGCTATGTATTTTTTAACGGTATCAGGCGTGCACGCAACGCGCTTTTCAAAAGGACGACGTTCTTTGAGGACAGCAATTTTCATGACAACCAGCGAGAAGGCGAAAAGGAAAAACGAGGAATCGAGAAACCTAACTTGCCTCATTTTAGCCTTGATGGGAAGGGTAAATCTTCGCTTGCTGCGTTGCAACCTGTTGCAAAGTATAGTTTTCGATCATTTCGTTGAACAATCTGTGCCAATTGACTTCGGCTTGCAGGTGTAAAAAAACGCTCCCCAGACCGATCTGTGGCATTGAACCCTTTAGTCAAGCTTCACTTGATCCCATAAGGCCACGAGCAAGCCAACCCCCATGATCAGCGTGGCAAGAAAATAGCGCGTCTTAAAAGGCTCGCCCAACAACCAAAAAGCGATGGCCGCAACAATAATTGGCGAACAAAGATACATAAGCTGATAGATCGTTGTTGGTATCTTTTCGATTGCCAGAATATAGAGAAGGAAAGCCCCAAGGTTCACGAGAGCAAAAACAAAAAGGCCCACCCAAGCCCCAGGTTTTAGCGATAAAAGACTGAAGTTTTTCTCAAAGAAAAAGGAGCAAATGGCAGCCATAATCGACAAGGCACCTGTCGTCAGTGCAATAAAGATCAAAGGCGGTATGCCCAATTGAAACTTCTTGGCAAGAGGCGTCAATGCCGCATACCCACACATAGCAAGAAAAGAAAGAAAATACGGCAGTAGGTTTGTCATGGATCGACCTCAATTGGGAACCTTGACTTTAATAGCATATTTTGCTGCTTTTCCTTAATAGAAGAAAGATCGAAGTTTTCGATCATTTCGTTGAACAATCTGTGCCAATTGACTTCGGCTTGCAGGTGTAAAAAAACGCTCCCCAGACCGATCGAGGCTCTGTCGATCAAAACAAAAGCACGCGGAAGCGAAACCCCGCCGCTGGCCTGCAACGAACGATAAACTTCGCCCGCCAATTTGCGTCCGGCCGCCGTGCTATTCGTTTCGGCTATGGGACGCGCGCGATCATCCAAAAGCGGCGCATAGATAAACCGCGCCCAATCCGTCAAAATCGCTGTCGTTTCCTTTGAAAGCGCGTCAAAGCCCCACAGTCGGAAAGCTTCGTCTATTTTGGCCCTGTCGTCGTCGCGAAGGGCTTCGTACATCATAATAACGGCCTGAACGAGGCTCGGTTCAAAAACGCGCACGCAGCCGAAATCAAACAAATTGATGCTGCCGTCTTTGACGATGGTGTAATTGCCCAAATGCGGATCCCCATGAAGCACGCCATAGCGATAAAAAGGGCCATACCACACGCGAAACATGTTTGCCGCGATATGGTTGCGCGCCGCTTGTGAGCGCGAAGCCGCCGCCTCAAGAAACTTTTCGCCTTCAAGCCAGCTCATGCACAAAAGCTTAGCCGTCGAAAGCTCACCTTGCACCTGCGGCACATGGGCGTAAGGCTCGTTTGCAAAAATCGATGCGAACATTTGCATGTTCGCGGCTTCGCGCTGGTAATCAAGCTCTTCGCGCAAACGTTCCGCAATCTCATCATAGGCAGCTCCGGCCCGAACAGCCCCGCCAAAGCGCTCAAACAGGTCCATTGCGATTTTCAGCTGTTTAAGGTCGGCTTCGACCACGCTTTCCATAGAGGGGTATTGCAACTTACACGCGATTGTATCGCCGCCAAGCGTAACGGCGCGATGCACTTGGCCAAATGATGCCGCCGAAGCGGCCTCCCGTTCGAATGAGCGAAAACGCGATTGCCAATCGGGACCAAGCTCTGCCGCCATGCGCCGCCGGACAAAGGGCCACCCCATGGCTGGCGCTTCCGATTGAAGGGACGCCAGCTCAGCGGCATAAGCGGGCGGAAGAAAATCGGGGATTGTGGCCAAAAGCTGCGCCACCTTCATCAGCGGTCCTTTGAGCCCGCCAAGTACGCCACGAAACAGGGCGGCTTCACGCCCCTCGCCACCGCCGAAGAGCCTATTGCTTGCCACGCCGACGCCAACTTTTGCCGCCGCGCCAGCTACGCGCGCATAACGTTTAAGAGAGGGGGCTGGGGGCTCGGGACTTGGGACTGAAGAAGAAAGAATCTTCCTTCCTTCCCTAACTCCCCCGTCCCCAGCCCCCAGTCCCCTCTTCTTCATAACATCGCCATGCCGCCATTGACGTGAATGGTCTGACCCGTGATGTAACGCGATTCATTGCTGGCCAAGAACAAAGCGGCGTTCGCAACGTCTTTCGCTTCGCCAAGATAGCCAAGCGGAATGTTCGCCAACATCTTGTTCTTTTGGTCTTCGGTCAGCTTGTCCGTCATCGGCGAGACAATGAAGCCCGGCGCAATACAGTTCACGGTAATCCCGCGTGAGGCGATTTCCTGCGCCAGCGATTTGCTGAACGCGATAAGGCCGCCCTTGGAAGCCGAATAATTCACCTGACCCGCGTTGCCCATAGCGCCAACAACCGACGCCATATTGATGATGCGGCCCGCACGGCGCTTCATCATGCCCGCCAAACAAGCGCGGGAAAGACGGAACGCGGCAGACAAGTTCACGTTGATCACAAGATCCCAATCTTCGTCCTTCATGCGCATCGCAAGGCCGTCGCGCGTCAAACCGGCATTGTTGACAAGAATGTCGATGGGGCCAGCCTTTGCCTCGGCTTCTTTAAGAAGCTGCGCCGGAACAGCCGGATCGGACATATTGCCGGTGACGGTGAAAGCGCGCTCGCCGAGTTCTTTTTGCAAAGCTTCGACGCCTGCGGGTGCGATATCCGCCAAAACAACTTTCGCGCCTTGGGCATAGAATGTCCGCGCAATGATCGAGCCAATTCCGCCCGATGCGCCAGTAATTAAAGCTGTCTTTCCTGTCAGATCAAACATGAGGATTCCTTTCTTTCTGTGGTTTATGGCTTAGGCTTTTAAAAACGCTTCGATATCTTCGGGCGTTTGCAACGAAACGGCTGCGATTTCCTTATCAATACGCTTGGTCAGGCCCGTCAAAACGTTCCCCGCGCCGCATTCGACAAGCTGCGCGACACCCTGCTCTTTCATATAAAGAACGCTTTCGCGCCAACGTACCGCGCCCGTCACCTGTGCGATGAGAAGCTGGCGGATTTCGTTCGGATCTTGCGTTGGCAAGGCCGTCACATTCGGGATAATGGGAACGGCGGGTTCTTCCAAAACGACTTGATCCAAGGCTTCGCGCATTTCATCGGCAGCCGGTTGCATCAACGGGCTGTGGAATGGCGCGCTGACCTGAAGCTTCACGCAACGGCGAAAGCCACGCTCAGCCGCAATCGTGATCGCGCGATCAATCGCCGTTAAGTGGCCGCTTAAAACAATTTGCCCAGAAGCATTATCATTCGCCGCCACACAAACTTCGTCATGCGTCGCCGCAGCGGCCGCAATTTCACGCGCCACCTCAATATCGGCGCCCATCAAAGCTGCCATACCGCCAATGCCAACCGGCACGGCCTTTTGCATGGCATGGCCCCTGTGGCGCAAAAGACGCGCCGTATCGGCCAAGGTCAGGCTCCCCGCCGCGCACAAAGCCGCATATTCGCCAAGGCTATGCCCCGCGACAAAAGAAGCCTTATCTTTCAAGGCAAAACCGCCCTGCTTCGTTAAAACGCGCAAAACGGCCATGCTCACCGACATCAGCGCCGGTTGGGTGTTTTCCGTCAATTTAAGTTCGTCTTCGCTACCCTCGAACATCAGGGCCGAAAGCTTTTGACCCAAAACATCGTCAACTTCCTGAAATACTTCGCGAGCTTCGGAAAAAGCATCGGCGAGGGCTTTCCCCATACCGATTTTCTGGCTGCCCTGTCCCGGAAAAACGAAAGCTCTTTTCATCGTACTGTGCTCCTTGTGCAACTTTGAATCGCCCCTACTCAAGCCGCTTGTCAAAGGCACGTCAAGCGGGTTTAATGCGCTCGACTTCGCTTCGTTAATTTTTTGGTCAAAAACGATGATTCTTATTACTGGCGGCGCTGGCTTTATCGGCTCTTATCTCGCAGCTATCCTCGATGCGCGCGGCGAGCGCGTTGTCGTCTGCGATTGGCTGGGCACGGAAAACAAATGGCGCAACATCGCCAAGCGCGATTTAGAGCATTTGATCGCGCCCGAGCAGCTCAATGATTTTCTTAATGACTATGCGGGCGATATCGAAATCATCTTTCATATGGGTGCGATTTCAGCCACAACCGAAAAAGATGCCGACGCTATTGCTGAGAACAATTTCCGGCTCAGCCGCTCGCTTTGGCTCTGGTGCAAAAATAACGGCGTGCGGCTTGTCTATGCCTCGTCCGCTGCGACCTATGGCGACGGCAATGAAGGCTTTAAGGACGAGGAAAGCATTGAGGCCCTGGCCAAATATAAGCCGCTCAACGCCTATGGTTGGAGCAAGCATTTGTTCGACCGCTGGATCGCCCAACAAAAAGGTCGTGGCGACAGAGGTCCAGCCCAATGCGTCGGCCTCAAATTCTTTAACGTGTACGGCCCGAACGAATATCACAAGGAAGGCATGCGCTCCGTCGCGCACCAGATTTTCCCCTATGCGCAAAAAGGCGAAACGTTCTCGCTCTTTAAATCGCATCATCCGCAATACACCGACGGCGGCCAATTACGCGACTTTGTGTGGATTGGCGATGTCGCGGACGTCATGCTCTGGCTGCTCGATCATCCGAAAACCAACGGCCTTTACAATATCGGCACGGGCCAAGCCCGCAGCTTTGCCGATATGGCTGGCGCCGTTTATCGTGCGATGGGACGTGAGCCGATGCTGTCCTATCGCGATATGCCGGAACAACTACGTGGCAAATATCAGTATTTCACGCAAGCCGACATGAACAAGCTGCGCGCGGCGGGCTATACCGCACCCTTTACCTCGGTCGAAGACGGCATGAAAAAATATGTCGAATTCCTAGTCAAAGAAGACCCCTATATCTAAAAATTCATAACGGACGCTCCCTATGTTTACTCATCTTGTGCCTCAGCTTGAAAAACTTGCCGGTCATCGCGCGCTTTGCATTGGCGATTTGATGCTCGACCGCTTTGTTTACGGCCAAGTCGAACGCATTTCGCCCGAAGCTCCCATTCCCGTTTTGCGCAAACAACGCGAATCCGTTGCGCTGGGCGGCGGCGGTAACGTCGTGCGCAACATCGTCTCGCTGGGCGGCGCAGTTGATATCGTTGGCGTCGTTGGCCACGATCAAGCTGGCTATGAGCTGGCCGAGTTGATCTCTGCCTTACCGCAAGTCGTCTCCTATGTCCTCACGGATGAAAAGCGGCCCACAACGCTCAAAACGCGCTATGTCGCGGATGGCCAGCAATTGCTTCGCGCCGATTACGAAGTTTCAACGCCGCTTGACGCCGACGCCGAAGAACAGATTTTGCTGCGCGTGCGCGGCGCGATTGATACTTGTGACATCGTCATTTTGTCCGACTACGCCAAAGGCGTTTTGACCAACAGCGTTTTGGGCAAAATCATCCGTCTTGGCCGCGAAAAGAAAAAGCCGGTTCTCGTCGATCCTAAGGGCCGCGATTTTACGCGTTATCGTGGCGCTTTCATGCTGACTCCGAATTGCAAAGAGCTTCAGGAATCCACCGGCATGTCCGTGCGCACGCCGCAAGAAGCCGAAGCCGCCGCGCGCGTTTTGATCGAAGCCTGCGGCCTTGAAGCCGTTTTGGCTAAGCTTGGCAGCCAAGGCGTTTGCCTTGTTGTCAAAGACAAGCCGATGCAGCATTTCTCAGCCACGGCGCGCGAAGTTTACGACGTTTCCGGCGCGGGCGACACCGTCGTCGCAACAATGGCTCTTGCCATGGCGGGCGGGCTTAGCCTGCCGGACAGCGCGGCTCTTTCGAACGTTGCGGGCTCCGCCGTTGTCGGCAAAGTCGGCACAGCGACCGTTAGCTGCGAAGATCTGGCGCGTGAGCTAATGCACGACCAATGCCGTATCAGCGAAGAAAAAGTTCTTTCCTCCGCCTCGGCCGCCGACCTTGCCGAAAAATGGCGCAAGCAAGGTTCTAAGGTCGGCTTTACGAATGGCGTTTTCGATCTTTTGCATCCGGGCCATATTTCTTTGATCCGCCAAACGCGTGCCGCCTGCGATAAACTGATTGTCGGCATGAACAGCGACGCGTCCGTGAAACGGCTCAAAGGCGAAACGCGGCCAATCCAAAACGAAAACGCACGCGCCTCGGTTCTGGCTTCTCTCGGCGATGTGGATGCCGTCGTCGTTTTTGCTGAGGATACGCCTATCGAGCTCATCAAAGCCGTCCGCCCCGACGTTCTCGTCAAAGGCGCGGATTACACGGTCGATAAAGTCGTTGGCGCAAAGGAAGTGCAAAGCTGGGGCGGCAAAGTCGTTCTGGCTAACCTTGTCGAAGGACAAAGCACGACCGCGACGATTGCTCGGATGAAAAGCTAAAAGCTGACTTCCTTATAACGCCGCACGCCGCGCGTAAAAACAACGACCGCAAGCAACGCGAAAAAGATCGTTGCGCCGATCATCTGTGCGAAAAGCAGCAGATCAAACTGCTCCATCAATAATGTCGGAAAATAGGTTATAAAGATCGCAGGCATAATCGTGTACATGATCGCCTGAACGACCCACGGCTGGCCATGCTGCACGATCGAGGTGAAGATAATCAGGCATTCGAATAATTGCTCGGAAAAACGCGCGTTGCCTTTCAGCCAAAACGAAAGCGAATGAAAGAGCAAAGCCATCGACGTAAAAATTGATGCCGCCATCAAGCTGAGAAGGATCAAACGCGGCGTCATCGCCCAAGAAAGATGGCCAAGCACAATCCACATCAGAGGCCCATATAGCGCGTCGCCAAGACCGGATGGCCCCACTTCACTAAAAATCAAAAGAGGCAAAGGCGAGCGCGGACGCGTCAAAAGCGTATCAAGCGAACCATCCTGCACGCGATAAGCCAAAGTCCGCACCCCACGAAAGAAAAGATTGCTGAGCCCGCAAGTAACCGCCGCCATGCCGAACAGCCGCGCGACTTCGGTCGGCCCCCACCCGTTGAGCGAAGAAATGTTGCGAAAGAAAATCATCCAAAGCACGAAGAAAATCGTGTTTTGCACCATCATGAAAAACGACATCGTCAGATAATTTTTCCATTCGGTTTTAAACGACGAAAAATTCGCGACGTTCAAAGCCCAGAGATAGGAAACGATTTGAAAAAGTTTTTTCATATCAACCGCCGCTCTCTTGTATTTTGCGCACGATCCTTCCTTCGAACCGTTTGACAAAAAACACGCCCAGCAAAACCCAAACGATTTGGTGGAAGAAAGCCCAAGCATAAACCTCCGGCTTAGCGCCAAGCGCCCAACGCGAACCAATCGCCAAAATGGCTGGCGCTGGCGTCATCCACGAAGCCACCTGCAAGCCAAACGGATAAAACGACAAAGGCCACAGCATCGCGCCGAAAAGGAAAATAGATTTTTGCCATATCCAAGCGAGCGGCTCAGCCTGCTTGATCCAAAGGCATGTGCCACCAACAATATACCAAGCGGCGGCATTGATAAAAATGCCGAGCGGTAGGCTGAACGCAAGCCCCATCAAACGCAGAGGCGAAAAACCGAAATCGCCGGCCAAAAGCGTTATCAAGAAAAGGTAAGGCGGCGCAAAAACAAGACAACGCCCAACGCATTCGCCACACCAAACGGCAATGCAGATAAAGGCCCCGGAAACAGGCCGCACCGTCGCCAGATCAATCGCGCCACTTTGGATATCGTTTTGTAGCTCACGAAAATACCAGCTGGGCACGGCAAACAAAATGAACTCAGCCGTACCGAGATACCAAACCATTTCCTTTTGCCCGAACGAGAATTTTGCCAAATCCGCCGCGGGGATCATATGGATCACGCCCGCGTAGAGAAGCATAATGGTCGTATAGGTCAAAAACGAACCCAGCAAAGTGATCCAATCGCGCAGCGTTTTCTTAAACCCCATGCGCGCACAAGCCGAGCCCAAAGCGATGAGCGAACGCGTTCTCATGCGGCCTTCGGCTTTCCCGCATAAAGCGCCTTGATAATTTCTTCAAGCGGCAAGGATTCAATTCCAATGTCGCGGATGGTGAATTTTTCCAAGGCTTGCGATACGATTTTCTCAACAGCAACTTCGCGCACGTTGATTTTAAGGACAAGCTTATGCTCGCCTTGCTCCAGAACGGTCGCGCCCGCTTGCTCAAAGCACGGCGAATCTTCTTCGGTAATCAGGCGCAGGATTTTATAGCGCGTGTAATCCTGTTGAAGTTCCGGCAACGTCGTATCGAGCAATTTTTGACCATGATCGATCACGACGACGCGATGGCAGATGCGCTCAATATCATCGGTATCATGGCTTGTGAGCAAAATCGTCGTTTCGTCTTCACGGACAAGCGCATTCAAATGGTCGCGCAGCAAAGCCTTGGCCGTCACGTCAAGACCGATGGTCGGTTCATCGAGGAAAAGCAAACTTGGCCGATGCAACAATGAAGCCGCAATATCGGCGCGCATGCGCTGGCCGAGCGAAAGCGTTCGCGCCGTTTGGGACAAAAGCTTTGACAGCCCAAAAACTTCAACCAGCTTTTCGCGCTGCTCGGTATAGGCAGCAGGCTCAAGATCATAGATTTTGGCCAGCAGATCGAAGTTTTCGCTGACGCTCAGCGTCGGCCACAATTGCGAGCGCTGCCCAAAGACCAACCCCATATGCGAGGCCAGCTTGCGCGTTTCATCCCACGGTACAAAACCGCAAACGAAAGCCGTGCCATTTGTCGGCCGTAAAAGTCCGGCCAGCATGCGTAGCGTCGTCGATTTTCCAGCACCATTGGGGCCGATAAAGGCAACCTTTTGCCCCCGTTCGACGCTCAGGCACAGGGCATCAACCGCGCGAAGCTCTTTTACGGGCACTTTATGAAACCAACCTGTTGAAGGGGTTTCTTTATCCGGTACATTAAAGAAACGGGATAAGTTTTCGGCCTGGATGATTGTCTCTGGCATCGTTCGACTTTCTAAGTATCTGCGTGCGGTGCAGCAAAGACGATAAGACTAAAGCAGATTTCTGAAAAATTTCAAGCCAGTAAATAGGCTTTGCCGAAGGAAGAAACCGTTGTAGTTTCTTTATACCCTCCTGTTGTCTTTTTTCGTCTTTTTTCGCTTCCATGCCCGTCGCCGTCGATTACCTGTATCGCCAGAATACGCAGCCGCTCGGCCTTGCCGTAGCCGTTGATGCGTTCATGTGCGCGTGGTTGCGTTATGCAAGCGAGCCGCACTTTCTTTGCCACACAGCCGACGCCGCAAGTTTCGCTCACTTTGCCGAGATGGCGGGCGCCTACAGCAAAAACGCGAGCAAACCCTGCGTGCAAATTAATCCCACAGGTTCGCCCAAATTTCTCAAAGATATTTCGTGTCTTTTCATTCCTGATCCCGATCTCAATCCGGCCGTTTGGCGGCGCACGCAAATCATGGGAACCGGGTATGCGACCTGTGGCATTGTGCATAGCCTAAGCGGCGACGAAGTTGCGCGCGCCGTCGGTTCGCTTTGCCTTTCCCCGACGCACGGCGCGGATGCCTTGATTTGCCCGTCACAGGCCATTCAAAAAGCCGTCAAACGGCTTTGGGAAATCAACGAATCCTATTTGGCGCGACGTTTCGGGACCAAGTTCACTTGTCCCGTTCAAACGCCCGTCATTCCGCTTGGCATCGACACAGATAAAATGGCCGCACGCGCGACGCCTGCTTTGCGCGCCGCAGAGCGCGAGGCGCTGGGCATTGGCGAGGATGACATCGTTATCCTTTTTGTGGGTCGATTGAACTTTGCGACCAAAGCACACCCCTTGCCGCTTCTTCTTGCCGCCAGCAAAGCTGCGCAACAAACGCGCCGCAAGATCCACCTGATCTTCAACGGCACGTTCAAGCCGCAGCGCGAGATGGAACAGCATTTCAACGCGCTGATCCAAGATTTTGCGCAAGCGCCATTGACCGCGCATGTGATCGAGCATAGCGATCCGCGTTTTCCACATGGGCTTTGGGCCGCCGCCGATATTTTCACGTCGCTTATCGACAATGTGCAGGAAAGCTTTGGCCTCACGCCGATTGAAGCCATGGCTTGCGGCCTGCCATCGGTCGTCGCCGATTGGGATGGCTATCGCGACGGCGTTCGTCATGGGCTTGATGGATTTCTGATCCCGACCTACCTGCCGCCGTCAGACAATGGCAACGATATCGCGACACTTTACTTCAACGAACAAAACTATGGGCGCTATCTTGTCGCCTCGGCACAATCGACATGTATCGATATTGAGGCCGCTGCCAAAGCCTTTGTGACGCTTGCCGACAACAAAAGCAAACGCCTTGAAATGGGCCTTCAGGCGCAGGCACGCGCGCGCAATATGTACGATTGGCGCGTCATCATCCCGGCTTATGAACAATTATGGCGCAAACTTTCCGAAGACCGCCTGCGCTACGCTTCCATGCCGCAAACGCCGATTGGTTGGCCTGCTTTTGCGCCCGATTATCCTAACCCATGGTATGTTTTCGAAAGCTTTGCCACGCGTTCGCTCACGGCTGAGGATCGTATTGCCTGCATCATGAGCCCGGACGATATCGCCCTGCTTGTCAAACATGAGATGAACTTTTTCGTTCCCGAACTTCTTTTACCGCAAGCTTTGCTGCTCGATTTAATGGAAACGCTGCGCACGCCTGCTGGTTTTGCGATCCAAGAGCTTTTGGCCGTCACGCCTGAAAGCGAGAGGCCCCGCTTGTGGCGCAGCCTCGGCTGGTTGCTTAAACACGGCGTTTGCGTCAAACTGAGCGCATGATCTTTTTCGATCCGACGATTCCCGAAACTTTATGGTTTCGCGCCCTACTGGGCTCTTTGCTTGGCGGCGCGCTTGGTAGCTTTACAACGATGCTCAGCTATCGCCTGCCGCGCAGGCTTTCCATCGTGATGCCACCTTCACATTGCCCAACTTGCAACGCGCAGCTACGACCGCGCGATCTTGTGCCGCTTTTTTCTTTCCTGATCGCGCGCGGTCATTGCCGCGCTTGCGGTGCGCCCATCGGATGGCGTTATTTTCTGATTGAGCTAGCCGTCACGCTGGCCTGCCTTGCCGCCGCGCTTGCGTGGGGCGTATCGCTGCTCTTTTTCGGCGCACTTATTCTCATCGTTGCGCTCGCAACGACGCTCACGATCCAAATCGAGAAAAAGCGTTAGTTCAGGCGGATATCGACGCGATCCATATCGCCGCTGGACACATTCGCGCCCATGGGACGAAGATCGACGCGACCGCTGGGAATGCCCTTGCCCACAAGAAAGTCGCGGATCGAAAGCGCGCGGTTAAGCGACAACCGACGCGCTTCGCGTGGCGCACGATCAACCGCCGTACTGGCATAGGCAACCAAGGTAATCCGCGCGTCGCTGTGTTGTTTCAGGATAGCAGCAACTTTATCGAGGATGCTGGCCGCGCTTTTATCAAGCTGATCCGATCCCGAAGCAAAGCCGATTGATGAAACATCCGGCTCAAGCACCAACCGAGCTCCCGGAATGGGTTTCCCATCGCTATCGATCACGGGCGACTTAAGCCCGGCGGCAGGTTTGAGCGTATCGCGCACAGGTGGCGGATTGAGCGCTTCTGTTCCATCCGGCAAAAGGGGCGCTTCATCCGGCGCATCCAAAGTTTCCGTTGACGAAGATTCCGGAACAGCCGTCTCGGCAAGGTTCTTCGTCTTTTTCGACGAAGCCTTAGCGTATTTGCGGTTTGGAATTGCATCGCCCTTGGTTGGCCCAAGTTCCGACGTCGGCAAGGTCGGCGTCACAAGCCCCGCAGGCGAAGCCTTTGGCGTCGCGGGTTCATCACGCCCCAGCGAAGGTGTCGAAAGCGACGGCAGAGCCGCCCCCGCCCCTCTTCCCGCCACCGGCGCAACGCAGCTAACCGCGCCACCGCCATTCGTACCGGAACAGCTCCATGTCCACGGCCCGCGACCGCTCACCGCGCTGGAAATACCAGCCGAGCAAAGCGCGCTCTTCGGTTGCGTCAAGGTCGGAACGCCGCTGGCCGAACCGCAGACACCGACGATAGGATCAGGCGGCGTCAAAGGTGCGACGCAGCTGACCGTCATACCGCCATTCATGCCAAGGCAGTTCCACGTCCATGGCCCTTCGCCGCTCAGCGCGGTGACAGTCCCGGTCGAGCAAAGGCCTTCAATCGGCGCTTCGTTATGGGGCACACCGTTAGACGGACCGCACAGACCATTGACCGTTGGCCCCGGAGGTGGCGGCGCTTTGGGCGTATTCTTGTTAGCTTTGCATGTGCTGGCAATGCCGCCGTTCAGGCCGGAGCACGTCCACGTCCACGGGCCATCGCCATACACCGTGCTGGGCGTACCGCTATCGCACAGGTTATTCGAAGGTTCATTGACGCTGGTGCTATTGGCCGCCTCACCGCAAAGGCCATCGACCTTGGTTTGCAATTGGGACAAAGCCGAACAGCTGACGCTGTTGCCGCCGCCCGCACCGACGCAACTCCACATCCACGGCCCCGCGCCGTGCACTTCCGTCGCGCTGCCAGAGGCACAAAGCCCGGCCACAGGCGAGCTTTTTTGCATAGAGCCGTTCGACGTACCGCAAGCCGCATCGACAATCTTGAAGGATTCGCAAGAAACCGAAGGTCCCTTCTTTCCGCCAGCCTGACACGACCAAGACCAGGGGCCATTGCCCTTGACCTTACTCGCATTGCCAGAAGCGCAAAGCTCATCTTCAGCCGGACGTTCCATGGTGCTACGAGCCGCCGCCGAACCACAGGTTGCCGCCGCACGCGGTGCAACCGGAGCCGCCACAGCGCTCATCTCAGCCGGAGCCGCAAGCTCCGTCGGCGCTGAGCCTAAGCTCGACGTCGGGGCAACGCTTGACGCCACCATCGGTGCCGCGCACGAGCTCGAAGCGCCGCCCATGATGCCATCGCACTTCCATGCCCACTTATCATGCGAACGATCCGCTTCAACTTCGGAAGGCATGCCGCTTTCGCACAGGCCGGAACGCGGCGCCGAAGCGCTAGGCGTCGAGGTGGCCGAGCCGCAGGTGCCATCGCTTTGCGACAACGTTGTGCACGAAGCCGTATGGCCTGCCTCATCAGCGCACGTCCAGTTCCATGGGCCAACGCCTGTCACTTCACTTGGTTGTCCGGCAACGCAAAGGCTGCTGGACGGCTTGGACAAGGCCAACATTTCTGTCGCCTCACCGCAGGCCACGGCGTTCTTCAAAGATTCCGTCGTGCCAAGCGAAGCCGCACAGCCAACCGTATCGCCGCCATCAACGCCCGAGCATGTCCAATTCCACGGACCTTGACCCGTCACAAGACTCGAACGGCCTTTAGCACACAAACCCTTTGTCGGAGCCTGCATATATTGATTGCCATTAGCAGCGCCACACGCGCCATCCGTCAGGACAGACGCACGGCATGCGACGGTCGCACCACCATGATCGCCGTTGCACGTCCAAGACCAAGGCCCATTGCCCTCAACTGAGGAAGATTTGCCCGCATAGCACAAGCTATCGGTCGGCCTGTCACGATGACCAAGAGTCGAGGCCGAACCGCAAACCGCATCGACGCGTGGTTCCGCCGTACACGTTGCCGCCGCACCACCATAAAGACCCGAACACGTCCAATTCCATGGACCGTTGCCCGTGACCGCGCTTGCATAGCCAGCGACGCACAAATCGCGCGATGGCATACCATCGGCACTATCGCTCGTGGCCGCACCGCAAACGCCATCCGTTTTCCGGCGCGCGGTGCAAGCCGCCGCCTGCCCACCATTGGAACCAGAGCAAGCCCATGTCCACGGGCCGTTGCCGCTGACGCGGCTCGGCGTTCCCTTGCTGCACAGATCCGTCGTCGGGGCCGTTTCGTTGGCCCCCTGCGTTGCCTCGCCACATTGCCCAGATTCAAGCGCAGAGGCCGCCGCCACGCCGCCCTTACCCGCCGCGCTCTTTGCGCCGCTGGTGCTGGTCGGTTGCGCGCCCACAGGTGCCGCGCAGCTCACCGTCATGCCACCGTGAAGACCTTGGCAGCTCCAATGCCAGGGGCCATCGCCCGCCACAGACGTAGGCCGACCATGCTGGCAAAGATCGCCCACAGGCGCAGCTGAAGACGCCAACCCGTTGAGCGCACCACAAGCGCCGTCCGTTTGTTCGTTCGTTTCGCTTTCCCCAACCGAAGCTGCCGCCGCAGCCACAGGGGCCGCGCTCGTTTCGGCATTCGCCGTCGCCGCGGGTTGTTTAACAAAAGAGGCCGAGCATGTATTGCTGACCCAAACTTCGCGTGAATCGCCGCCCGGGCAAATCGTGCGCGTTTCGCCATCAATCTGCCCCTTGAAATAGGACGGATAGCCAGCTTCTTGGCATGTGCGGGTCCACTTGATCACATTCGGCGAACAATCAATCGACGCTTCGTCGGCCTTCGCCTCGCCGTTTTCAGCGACGTCAGCGCTTGCGCCATCTTTCTTCGCCTTATCTTCAACGGAATCGCCAAAAATGCTGGAGATGAAGGAAGAGAGCCCCGAGGAACTCGACTTATCGTTTTTCTTGGAGGCCTCAGCCGTCGGCGCGGAAGCGACAGCTCCTGCCGGGGCAACCAGCGTGTTGGGCGCAGGCAGATCTGTTGTCGCACTCGCAGCCGTTGCCGTCGGCGCGGGCACATCGCCATCAACCACAGCCGACAAAGTCGGCGGCGCATCGGCCATATCAGTCGCCTTTGGCGCTTCACCAGAAGAAGCAACCGGCGCGGACGCGTCAAGAGACGGCGCCACAACAGCCGCAGCCGAAGCCGCAGAACCCGAAGAGGCCAAAGCCTTTGGTTCCTGACCCGGCGCATAAGCGACTCCGGAATCCGCTGCCGCTGGCGCAGCGGCCTTCGGCAAAATGGGCGCCTGTAAAACAGCGCCGCCAGAACTGGCTGCAGAGGTCGGTGTTAGATTATCAGCCTTGGGAATATCCGGGTTCTGTCCCGATTGTTGCAAAGCGTTTTTCATGCCTTGCATCAGCATTAAATTCGAAGAGCTGCTGCGACCGCCAGAAATTTGCGGCGGCGTCGCCTGGCCACCTTGCGAACCGATCACAGGCGGATTGAGATCGCCAACAGGCAAGGTCGGCGCAACGGCTTTTTGCGTTGTTTTCTTTTGGGTCGTTCGATCGTCTTTGGGCAAGGCAAGGTCGCCCGCTTTCAGCGGCCTGTTCCATTTCATGCCTTCTGGCAAAACGCCCTCCGTATCAGGCGAAGACGTAGCAGCCTGGCCCGTATAAACTTCAACGGACGAAGCCTTGGGGTCAGAGGCAGTCTGCGCCTGCGCCACGCACGAAGCCGACGCCGCCAAAGCAAGCGTCAGGCTGCAAACCATCAGACCATTCGAGAGTCGCAAAGAGAAAACCATTGGTTGGGTAGTACCCACAAAAGAATCACGATCCTAACCGTTTTAAAGGGATCGTGCTTTCCTGTCGATAGGTAACCCACCCCCCAGTTAAGGAGTCAACGGGTTAGCCGCAAAGCCCGCCACGAACGCCTGAGGAGCTTTTTCCGGTCCTGTTGGTTGCCTTTGGCGCGCCGCTGAGGACAAGGCCTCAAGGGCATTGAGCGAAACCACAGGCTTTGGCTTCCGAATTTGACGCACCATCCCTATGATTTCGCTCAAAGCCGCTTCTTGCGCTCCAGATAGTTTTCGCGCGTTTAAAAGCCGGTCTGGAGCCAAAAAAAGGCGCGGACTGGCCGGATTGGCGCCAATGCTGGACGGCAAAGCGGCCTGTTGCGGCATGACAACAAAGCCACGAACTTCGTGCAAATCGTCTGGATCGTCCGGCTGACGTAAAATCGTAAACCGTTCCACATGGCCATCGGCAAAAAGCTCTTTTTGAGGCTGAAACCCAGCCGTGTCACCAATCCCGCCATAAGCCAAAAAGCTTTCGCGGGTTTGTAAGCCGCCTGACCTAAAGAAAAAGCTTTTCCAATAAGATAAAGAGTTTTCTTCATTTAAGCTCTGCCCCTCAGGTGGCTGCGCGCCCGCTATGTTCATCACATAGTCCCTTTGCCCCGTCGTAATCCCTAAAACGGCATGCGCATCAAGCGAATCGAAAACCTTTGCCGGATCAAAGGCACCTTGGATGACAATCAGATGCAGCTTGCTGACGCGGCTTTGGAAAAAGGCGTCGCCAAAGGCCAGATATATACTGGCCTCTTTCATCAGCTCGATGTCTTCGCAGGTACCCGTTCCGCGCGCCAGGGTTTCGAGCGGTTCTTGAACCCATGGCTTGCCCGTCCGTCGTTCATAGGCCGCCGCGCCTTCGTGGTATTTGGCGTAATCGTAGGGAAAGAGGCTGTTGATAAAGCAATCGATTAAAACGAACTTTTGCACTTCGCCGGGAAACAAGGGCAACAGAGAAAGAAACCGCCCCCACGCGCGCGTTTGCTCTGAGAACGCGGCCGGATGCAAACGGGCCATTTCAAAAACACGCGGCAAAGCGGCATAGCGTTCGCGCACGCCGCGTATAGCCACAGCCTGACTTTGTTGATTATCCGCAAAAACATTCGACGTGTTTTTATAAAGGCCCCACGAAACCCAAAAGGGCGCGCGCTCCTGATTCAGAAAGGCGACACCGTGCGAAACGCGTCCTTCGTTGAGCAAAGCGCGCTTTGTTAGAGCGTTTGCTGCGGCAAAGAAAAGAAGAAGGGAAAGCCCTATCGAGCCAACATAAGAGGTTGCACGAAGCGACCTCTTCCAGCCGTTGGAAAGGCCGGAAAACTTTTGCGGAAGAAACTTTTTTGCGGCCAACAGCTTCGTTGAGGGCCTCACAATCTATCCCAAAAAAAACAACAGCCTTATTAGAAGACAGAATCGCTGCTTCTTCCATCATTATTTGCTGGAAAAATTGGAGACTGCCCCAAAACTAAGGCGTTTTACTTTTTGGAATCCCGCAGCATCTTCACAAGCGTATTGTGAATGCCTTCGTTTGACGCAATGATCGACGTGTCCTTGACGGGATCTTTGCCGACCTCAAGCGGGCTGATGAACCCACCGGCTTCCTTGACGATAATGTACCCAGCAGCGACATCCCAAACGCCGAGCTTGGATTCCCAATAGCCGTCATAGCGGCCCGCCGCGACATAAGCGAGATCGAGTGCCGCAGACCCCATGCGACGGATGCCGGCCACTTCCGGCATCACCGCATTGACTTCTTTCATGGCTTCAAGAGGGGTCTTGCGCGATCCTTTGAACGGCAAGCCCGTCGCGATCAAGCACTCGCTCAGATCCTTGCGGCCCGAAACGCGCAAACGCTGGCTGTTGCTAAATGCGCCGAGGCCCTTTTCGGCCCAGAACATTTCATCCGCGATCGGATTATAGATCAATCCGGCGATGATCTCGCCATCGCGCTCAGCAGCAATCGAAATAGCCCAATGCGGGACGCCGTGCAAAAAGTTCGTCGTGCCATCGAGCGGATCAACAATCCAACGCTCCGAAGCGCCGGACGTATCGGCTTCGTTGTCCTTTTCTTCCATCAGAAAGCCAAAGGACGGACGCGCATGCGAAAGCTCATCGCGAATGGTAGCCTGCGCCTTGAAATCGGCATTGCTGACGAAATCTCCCGGCCCTTTGCGCGAAATTTGCAAATGTTCAATTTCGCCAAAATCGCGCACGAGATTCTTGGCCGCTTTTTCAGCGGCTTTTGCCATCACGTTGACAAGGGCAGGACGCATAACCATAGGGAATTCTCACAAATTAGGGTTCAGGGACCAGAAATCAGGAGCCAAGGAAAACCGCTCCCTGACTCCTGATCCCCGAACCCTCACATGATTAGTCTTTCGCGCGTTCGACGTAGGAACCGTCAATCGTGCTGACGACGATCCGGGTACCAACTTCGATGAACGGCGGCACCATGACGCGCACGCCATTCGAAAGCTTAGCAGGCTTGTAGGAGGAAGACGCCGTCTGGCCCTTCACGACCGGATCGGCTTCGACAATTTCCAAAACAACGGAAGGCGGCAATTCGATCGAAAGCGGTTTGCTTTCATAGGTCTGAACGTTGCACACCATGCCATCTTGCAAGAACGCAGCGGAATCGCCAAGTACGTCAGTCGGAACGATGTACTGTTCGTACGATTCCTGATCCATGAACGTGTATTCGCCGTCCGAACCGAAAAGATATTGCATTTCGTGATCTTGAAGCTGGACGCGTTCGACGGATTCCTGCGTACGGAAACGTTCGCTGATCTTGATGCCCGTGCGAACATCTTTCATATCGACCTGAACGATCGCGTTCCCCTTACCCGGGATCATAATTTCGCTCTTGATCACCACATAAAGCTTGTTGTTGTGTTCAAGGACATGGCCCTTACGGACGGTGTTAGCGTCAACTTTCATGGTACCTGCTTAATTCTGTTTATGGTTAAGGGCGTCGGCTTTGTTGCCTCGCGCCAATTCGCGGCGGAGTTTGGCTTTGCGCGCGTCCAAGTTCAAGCAAAATCCTTCCCTTTCAGGGAAAAACACACCCGAAAGACAAAGAAACAGGCTTATTTCAGCTTTGAGCGCCAAAATAAGCCCGTTTCATCGTCACGCAAAGAAGCCCAATCAATCGGGTTCCCAAATCTCCTGCAACGACGGATAAATGCTGATCAAGTAATCCGTCACCTTGCTGATCCGACGGAACACGCCCGTATAAGGTTGCAGTTCCTCGGTAATCAGCATCTTTTCGATTTCCCCTTCGGTGATCGTCACACGATCCCAATAAAGGAAATACATATTCTCACGCGCATGGACCAAAACGGCCACGATCGTCTTTGCAAAAGACGGATCGTCTAGATGAACGCTCAGATACGTCATGTTCTGGCCTTCGGTCGTCTTTTCCCACGCGAAGCCAAGCTCTGGCGCGAAAACTTCGGCGTCGAGCTGTTCCACGATGAAATCGGCATCTGTCGTCAAAGCGCGATAAGGGTTCGCCTTGATCACGGCCTTGCACTTGAAGTTCAAGGTCGCAATGTGACCGACATACTCACCGTCGATCAGCTCAAACGCTCCAATGCGCCGCATCAGCTGTTGGCGTGTCGCCGCAGCCTGTGTGACGCGTTTCAGCGCAGGATTCTCTTTGACGTTCAGAAACTCAGCGTTCTGTCTGTATTCGGCAGCGGAAATGACGCTCATGACGCACCTCCAGCCGTATTGATGGCCTGACGGCCATTAATATTTTTCATCCCCTGCTCCTTTGCCACAGGCAAAGAGGATTTTCCATGTTGCTTGGATAAGAAGAAGCTTGAGCTATAAGGGACGAAAGCAAGCACGGGCACACCCTGTAAGGGGTGCGGGTAATCCGTACCGGCCATTCAGCCCAATTCCTTCTTTGCCTCGCAACAAGGACCGTTTCTACCGAAGGCCAAAGCCCCCGCCAAAAACTCCCCTTGCTGTATACCACGTTACCCGTCCCAGCCTTTCGACCAGAACAAAGCGGCAAAGCGTCGTTACATAAACCATTGGGGAACGATACAGGTGGTAATCCGTGTGCGTCCTTGGGCCAGTGGTACGTGCGCTTCCGTAGGCGCAACATATACGGACAAGTTTTTCAAATTCAACAAAAATATGCAGCTTCACATTATTTTCACGACCTGTTATCGAGAAATGAGGAAAAGCGTTTCCCTGGGGACACACTTTTGGGCGCCGCTTCTTGGCACGGAATATCTCTCAAACATCAAGGAAATCCGGCCTATGAGCACATTTTGGACTGTTCTATCAGCACTTATTCTCCTGGCCTTCCTGGCCATGAGCGCGCCACGCATCATCGCCCTCAATCGGGGCCGCACCTTGCGGAATGTAGCGCTTTGGGTGGCCATTTTCCTCGGCTTAGCCGTTGCCTACCGCACAATGGGCCCGGGACGGACGGAAAATGGGCCTTTATTGGGAATCACTTCCCCGTCGTCAGATTCGCCCGCAGCCACCTCGGATGACCTGCCCGCACGCGCCCGTCAGGGAAACAGCCCCACATCGACCGAAGAATAAAATCAATAACCGGGGGTAATTTCGGGGTGCCCGCCTTGCGAGGTCAGCAAGGTCGCCGCGTCCTGCGTTACGGCGTCCACCCGCGCGGAATCGAATCCACGTATCACGAAGGAAAGCCCCATCCGCCCTTTTTGAAAAGCTGGATACGAACCAATTTCAACATCCGAATTTTTATCGGCCAGAGCAGAAAGCTCATCCGCAATGAGGCTCTCTACCACGTCAAGGCAGCGCACGGTGCGCACATGGACCTTGCGGCCCTCATCCAAAACGTCGATCACGGCTTCAAGCATGCCGCGCATAATCTCAGGCACACCCGCAAGCGCAAAAACATTATCCAGACGAACGCCCGGCGAAGCTGTCACGGGGTTTTTCACCAAAACAGAACCCTCGGGCATCATCGCCATGCGACGGCGCGCGCCATTCATCTGTTCACGTCCGTAATAGGCGGAAAGAGCCTCCAGAACCTCAGGCATTTCGATAAGCGGAACGCCAAAAGCCTTGGCAATCGAGGGCATCGTTATGTCGTCATGCGTCGGGCCAATGCCGCCCGTCGTCAGAACATAGGTATATTTTCCGCGAAGCTCATTCAACGCCTCGACAATCATCGCCTCGATATCGGGAACGACCCGAACCTCGGCCAGAATAATGCCTTTTGAGGAGAGTTTGCGCGCAATCGTCACGATATTCACGTCAGCCGTACGGCCTGACAGAATCTCATTTCCAATAACCAGCGTAGCGGCTGTGATGGGATTCGTTTCGCTCATGCCGCGCATCATACGCCTTTTAGGTTTCTGAAAAATAAAAAAAGGCCCCGGAGGCTTGCGCCGCCGAGGCCCTCTTTGATCGTTCGCTGCGCTTAACCAGCCGTGCGAGCCAAGATGGCAAGCAGGAGGATGGCAACGATATTGATGATTTTAATCATCGGGTTAATGGCCGGACCCGCCGTATCCTTGTACGGATCGCCGACGGTATCGCCGGTCACGGCAGCCTTGTGAGCTTCCGAACCTTTACCGCCGAAATGGCCTTCCTCGATGTATTTCTTGGCATTATCCCAAGCACCGCCGCCCGAAGTCATCGAAATGGCAACGAACAAGCCCGTTACGATCGTACCCAAGAGCATCGCCCCCAACGAAGAGAACGCCTGCGACTGGCCCGCGACCGCAAGGATCACGAAATACAGAGCGATAGGCGCCGCAATCGGCAGCAACGACGGGAGGATCATTTCACGGATCGCAGCCTTGGTCAGCATATCGACAGCCACGCCATACTCCGGCTTGGCCTTGCCTTCCATGATGCCCTTGATCTCGCGGAACTGACGACGCACTTCCTGAACGACGGCACCAGCCGCACGACCAACAGCCGTCATCGCCATCGCACCGAACAGGTACGGCAACAAGCCGCCCAAGAACAAGCCGATCACGACATACGGGTTTTGAAGGTCGAACTTAACGCTGACCGACGGGAAGTAGTGGTGCAAGTCCTCGATATAAGCCGAGAACAGAACCAACGAAGCCAACCCGGCCGAGGCGATGGCATAGCCCTTCGTCACGGCTTTGGTCGTGTTGCCCACGGCGTCAAGCGCATCGGTCGTCACACGGATTTCCTTGGGCATATCGGCCATTTCGGCAATACCGCCCGCGTTGTCCGTCACGGGGCCGTAAGCGTCGATAGCAATGATCATACCAGCGAGCGACAGCATGGTCGTCGCTGCGATCGAGATACCGAACAACCCAGCGGCCATGTACGAAACGATGATACCGGCGCAGATCACGAGCACAGGCAAAGCCGTCGATTCCATCGAAATCGCGAGGCCTTGAATGACGTTCGTGCCATGACCGTTAGCCGAAGCATTCGCGACCGAACGAACCGGACGGTGCGTCGTAGCCGTGTAATACTCGGTGATCACAACCATCAAAGCCGTCACGATCAAGCCAGCCAAAGCGCAGAGGATAAGGCTCTGGCCCGTGATGGTGATATCGCCAACCGTGGTGATCGTTTCATTGATGCCGACCAGCTTCTTAATGGCAACAAAGATCAAACCGCCCGAGATAACGCCCGTTGCGATCAAACCTTTGTACAAAGCGCCCATGATGTTCTGTTTCTTGTTCAAACGAACAAAGAAAGAGCCAATCACCGAAGCGAGGATGCAGACGCCCGCAATCACGAGCGGCATAATCATCATCGTATCGCGCATAGCGCCCGAGAAGTAAGTAGCAGCCAAAAGCATCGTGCCGACGATCGTCACCGCATAGGTTTCGAACAAGTCAGCCGCCATACCGGCGCAGTCACCGACGTTGTCGCCAACGTTATCGGCAATCACGGCAGGGTTACGCGGATCATCTTCCGGAATCCCGGCTTCGACCTTGCCAACCAAGTCCGCGCCGACGTCAGCGCCCTTGGTGAAGATGCCACCGCCCAAACGCGCGAAGATCGAAATCAACGAAGCGCCAAAGCTCAAAGCGACCAAAGCTTCGATAATGGGGCGAACATTGTCCGAACCGCCCATCCATTGAAGCAAGGTATAATAATAGCCCGCAACGGCCAAAAGGCCGAGGCCAACGACGAGCATGCCCGTGATAGCGCCAGACTTAAAGGCAATCCCAAGCGCTTCTTTCATGCCAACCTGAGCCGCAGCGGCTGTGCGCACGTTCGCGCGAACCGAAACGTTCATGCCGACATAGCCAGCCACGCCAGACAAAACAGAACCGACGAGGAAACCAACCGCCACATGAAGGCCCAAGAAAGCGCCCAAAGCGATACAAATCACGATGCCAACGACGGCAATCGTCAGATATTGGCGGTTCAGGTAAGCTTTAGCGCCTTCCTGAATGGCGGAGGCAATCTCTTGCATCCGGGCCGTACCGGCCGAAGCCGAAAGGACATGCCGCGCGGTCAGCAACCCGTAAAGCAGGGCTAATAACCCGCAGGCGAAGATAAGCATGAATTCATTACTCATGGTCAGTTCCCCACTTGATTTTGACTATGGACGTGAGCTCATACCGAAGCTCACGGCAAAGGACCGCAATTCCATTTCTGGACCGCGACGATGCAAAGTGCCGGGCAGAATGCCCAATCAAAAAGTTAAAGGCAAGAGGGGAATATAGAGAACGCCTGCTCTTTTCACGGTTTCCGGCCCGATTCTCCTCATTTTACAAGCTTTTTCCGGGGTCGTTTCTTGTTCGTAAAAACCCAATAAAAAACGCGCCCTTCCGGCCCCCTCCTCAGAGAAAAGCCGAAAAAGCGCGTTTTAGATTAGCAGCCTGAGGTTACTTAACTTCAGGAGCTGGGGCAGCCGGAGCAACCGAATCCGGAGCAGCCGGAGCCGCAGGGGCTTCAGCAGCCGGAACTTCGGCGGCAGGCGCCTCAGGAGCCGGTGCAGCAGCTTCAGGAGCAGCCGGAGCCGCAGGGGCTGCTGGCATAGCTTCTGGCGGAGCCGGAGGAGGCGGAAGCGCAGGAGCGCCATCAGCCGCAGGCGGAATAGCGCCCATATCAGCAGGTTGCGGAGCATTCGACTTGGACATGATCAACCACGCCGCAAGCACAACAGCCGCGAGAGCGATCCCAACGATGATCTTGACGGTTTGGCCCTTCTTCTCAGTCATGTGTGTCATCCTTTTAAAGAGCAAAATTTAAGGTGCAAAGAAAGCGCGCGAAAACGCCTCTTCTCTTTACGCCTTTTCGGAGGATAGGAGCAGCCTTTTGCAAAAGCAACCCCATCAATTGCGGCAGTATTGTGGAAAGTAGCTCTGGCCCTACCCGCCCAATTGCCGCTGCGAAACGCCTTGGATCAGGACGGTCACAATCGAATCTTCGGTATAGGCGTGATTTACAGCGTTTTTGATGGCGTTCTTAATCGCGTCGAGGTTCAGCGAGCTTCCATCGCGCAAGCTACCATCGGAAATGCCTTTATAAAGAACGCGCAAAATCGAATCTTTTAGGCGCGGCATGGTTGTGTGCATCCCCATGGCCGTTTCGTAGTCCTTTGTCTGCAAATCGACGAGCAACGTAATAAGCTGCTCGGCCCCTTTACGCGTAATCATCGGCAGGACCAAAGGCCTCATATGAATGTAAACCGGATCGCCTTCAAACTTGCCACCGGAAACATCCTCGATTTCTTCTTTCTTTTTGCCGTCTTTCTCGTCTTTTTTCTCGTCCTTTTTATCCGCGTCAGCCTTACCCTCGGCTTTTGGTTTTTCTTCTGTTTCCGAAGCCAAAACCGACGCACAGAAAACAGGCCCGCTGAAAAGCAGGATGGAAAGAAGCAGTACAACCCAACGGTTTAAAAAAGGAGCCTTCATCGAACAAAACCTCATCGCGCGGAACGGCCGCGCCTTTGAGATTAAGACCAACCCTTTGACGATCGGTTAAGAAAAAAGGACGTTTGAGGGTCAGAATCCTAGCTGCGCAGTTTTTGCGCCAGCTTGTCCAAAACCGCATTCACAAGCCCAGGCTCTTTCGCGCCAAAAAAGGCACGCGCCACATCAACGTAATCGCTGATGATGATTTTGTGCGGAATGTCCGGGTGATGCAAAAGCTCATACGCGCCAGCCAACAAGACGGCCCGCAACAGGACTTCCATACGCGTAAAGGAATGCTGCGTATCGAGCGCTCCTGCCAGAATTTCCACAAGCCCTTGGCGGTTTTCCGTCACGCCGCTCACGATTCCGGCAAAAAGTTCGGGGTCCGGGCGATCTTGGATAATCTCACCGCCGCGATCTTCGCCATTCAAAATGGAATCAGCTTCATCAAGACTACGCTTGATAATATCGATTAAAGGCTCTTCCTCGAACGAGGCCTGATAAAGCGCTTGGACAGCGACAAGCCGCGCAAGCCGTTTGGCCGCGTTGGAAGGAACCATTTTGATATTCTCATTAACTGCCATACTACCGCGCCACCCAGCGTCTCTTCGGAGAAAGCCTAAATTCTTGCTTTAATTCAATCATACGCAAACACGCTTCCGCTGCACCGCCGCCCTTATCCATCTGGGCGGGATCGGCCCGCAACAAAGCTTGCTCAAGCGTATTGCACGTTAGAATGCCGTTGCCAATCGCCAAAGTATGATGCAAAGCCAAATCCTGCAATCCTTGCGCGCTGAGATTGCCGACGATCTCATCGTGGCGTGTGTCGCCTTTGATCACCGCGCCAAGCGCGACATAGCCGTCATACCGCCGCCGAAGCGTATCAAAGCTCAACGATTTGACCGCATAAGCGATAGCAGCCGGAATTTCAAGCGCGCCGGGAACCGTAAAAACATCATAAGTTGCGCCGACACGATCCAAAACGGCCTTAGCGCCCGTCAAAAGAAGATCCGAAATATTCTCGTAGAAACGAGCCTCCACAACCATAATGTGGGGAACGCTTTCGAAAGCGAACGTCGGCTGAGCGCGTTTTTGTTCCATGCGAACCTCCTCCTGTTGACGCGAAGTGGCTTAAACCAATTCGCGTGCTTTGAGCATAGTGCCAACATAGCGGGCGATCAAATCAATCTCGAAGTTCATGAGGTCGCCGGGCTTTTTACCGCCGATCGTCGTTTCCTTCTGCGTATGCGGAATGATATTGATGCCGAAAATCTGTCCGTTCACTTCGTTGATCGTGAGCGAAATGCCGTCAAGCGCGATGGAACCCTTCGAGGCCAGAAACATCGCAAACTCCTGCGGAATTTCGAAACGATAGCGCAGGCTATCCTTTTCCTCTTCGATCGAGACGATCTTAAGCACGCCATCCACATGGCCCGCAACGATATGGCCACCCATTTCGTCGCCCATCTTAAGCGAGCTCTCCACATTCACAAGCGCACCCACGCGCCACCAGCGCGCCGTCGTTTTGCCAAGCGTTTCGGTCGAAAGCTGTACGTCAAAACAATGTTCGTTTTTCGTGATGACGGTCAGGCACACGCCGTCGCAGGCGATCGAAGCGCCGACTTTAACTTCGTCCATATTGAGCGAAGAAGAAATCGAAACGACCCAATCGCCCTTCGTTTCGATCTTTTCGATTGTGCCGATCTCTTGAATGATGCCGGTAAACATAAACCTTATTCTCCCGAAACCGTTTCTTGCTTCAGCATATCGACGAACTCGTTGAAATCGGCAGGCGTACGGAAATCACGATAGACGGACGCATAACGAACATAAGCCACATGATCGAGCCGCCGTAGCGTCTCCATCACCAGCTCGCCGATTTGCTTCGTCGTAATATCGGATTCACCGGACGTTTCCATCTTGCGCACAAGGCCGTTGACCAACTGCTCAAGTTTTTCCTCGTCCACCGGCCGCTTACGCAACGCGATCCGCATCGAACGCGTGACTTTATCGCGGTCGAACGGTTTGCGCGAACCGTCGCTTTTGATCACCATCAATTCGCGCAACTGCACACGCTCAAACGTCGTAAAACGCGCATCGCATTTGGGGCAAGAACGCCGACGGCGAATGGCCGTGCCGTCTTCGCTTGGGCGGCTATCTTTGACTTGCGTATCTTCGAAACCACAAAAAGGACAACGCATCGGATCTCCTATCCGTAAATGGGGAACTTTTGGCAGAGCTCGATCACGCACTTTTGAACCGCTTGTTCCGTCGCGCTGTTATCGCCGCCCTCGCCCGCTTTCACCAAACCATCCAAAACCTCGGCAATTAAATCGCCGACCAGCTCGAACTCCGCCACGCCAAAGCCGCGCGTCGTCGCGGCAGGCGTGCCCAAACGAACGCCCGACGTTACAGCAGGCGGCAGCGGATCAAAAGGCACGCCGTTTTTGTTGCAGGTAATGTTAGCGTGCTCAAGGCTCTTATCGCTGGCCTTGCCCGTCAGCTTCTTAGGCCGCAAATCGAGAAGGATTAGGTGCGTATCCGTACCGCCCGAAACGATGTCAAAGCCATGGCCTTTGAGCTTGGCGGCGAGCGCCTGCGCATTGGCAACAACAGCCTTGGCGTAATCCTTGAACGACGGCTGCAACGCCTCACCGAGCATGACGGCCTTGGCGGCAATCACATGCATCAAAGGCCCGCCTTGCAAGCCAGGGAACACGGCCGAGTTGATCTTTTTGCCCAAATCCAAATCGTTCGACAAAATCATGCCACCGCGCGGGCCGCGCAACGTTTTATGCGTCGTCGTCGTGACGATGTGCGCATGCGGCAGCGGGCTCGGCACAACGCCGCCCGCAACAAGCCCGGCAAAATGCGCCATATCGACCATCAAATATGCGCCGACTTCGTCCGCAATTTTGCGGAACGCGGGGAAATCAATCGTGCGCGGATAAGCCGAGCCGCCCGTAATGATAAGCTTGGGCTTATGCTCGCGCGCCAAACGTTCGACCTCGGCCATATCGATCAAACCATCTTCGGCGCGAACGCCGTACGGGATCGAATGAAACCACTTGCCCGACATACTGACGCTTGCGCCATGGGTCAAGTGGCCACCGGCCGCCATCGACAAGCCCATGACGGTATCGCCTGGCTTGAGCAAAGCGAGGAAAACAGCTTGGTTCGCTTGTGCGCCGGAATGCGGCTGAACGTTCGCAAACTTGCAATCGAACAATTTGCACGCGCGCTCAATGGCGAGGCTTTCCGCTATATCGACTTTCTCACAACCACCGTAATAACGTTTGCCAGGATAGCCTTCGGCATATTTGTTCGTCAGGATAGAGCCCTGCGCTTCGAGCACCGCACGCGATACGATATTTTCCGACGCGATCAGTTCGATATTGTTTTGCTGCCGCGAAAGTTCAGCCTGAATGGCGGCGAAAACGTCTGCGTCGTGGCTTTCAAGCGTCTCGCTAAAAAACTGTTTTGTCATCGCTCTATCCTTTACCTGATTTCACAAACCGCCAAGATCCGTTAGAATCTGGCATCGTTCGGCATACCTGCCACCCAAAGATTCCGTCGTCACGAACGTTTCAAGGCAATCGAGCGCCAAGCCCTCGCCAACCAGCTCCGCCCCCAAGCAAAGCACATTCGCATCGTTATGCTGACGGGCCAACTTTGCCATATAACTATTCAGGCACAATGCCGCCCGAACGTGCTTATAGCGGTTGGCGGTCATGGTCATCGCCTGTCCCGTGCCGCAAATAAGAAGGCCTCGCGCTTTCGGATTAGCTTTCATCGCCGTGGCCACGCGCACAGCGTAATCGGAAGCGTTCACGCGGGTTTTGCCGTCCTCAGGCCCTAAATCTTGTGGCTCAAAGCCTTTTTCTTTTAGCCATGCGATCAGAACGGCCTTTAGCGCGACACCCCGGTGGTCCGAAGCTATGATAATCGTTTTGTTGCTCATGGACGTCAGCTTAAAGGGCTTCTTGTCGAAAGCCAACCCCCATTCAGGCGGATTTTCCGCCCCTAAGTCCGCCATATTTATTGCACTTTTGGCTTATAGTTTCCCAATACTGGTTTCTCGCACATGCAAAAAGGGTCGAATCGCTGATTTCTGCCGAAACTGAAACGATTTCCTCAAAAAAAGGGTGCATGAGCGCTTTTTCGACGCTAGCATGCCTTCGTATTACCTATTTTAAGTAAGGGTTTCCCAGAATGGGACCACGTCTTTCATCGATCAACGTCCTTCTTGTGGACGACGAAAAACTGATTGTGAAGCTTGTCAACGACGTGCTGATCAAGCTGGGCTTCACCTCTATCCTCACAGCTTCAAGCGGTCGGCAAGGGATCGACCTTTATCGTCGCAAACCTGTCGATCTCATTATCTCGGATTGGCGCATGGAGGATATGGACGGCATGGATCTGCTGCGTTTTGTGCGCACGTCGCCGCAATCGCCCAATATGCGCACGCCCATCATTCTTTTGACGGGCAATACCGAACGCAAAGACGTGCTTTTAGCGCGAGACACAGGCGTTACGGAATATATCATCAAACCGTTTTCGGCCCGTCAGCTTGTCGATCGCATCCGGTTCGTGATTGAAAAGCCGCGCAGCTTTATCGAAACGCAAAGCTTCCGTGGCCCCGACCGGCGCCGCCAAAACAAACCGCCGCTTGACGGCATTGAGAAAAGAAGCAACGCCGCTTAAAACAAAAAGAAACTGAGCATGCCCATGCAGAACAACGCCAACCCTTCCGTCAAAATCATGCCGCCAGATTTTTCTCTGCGGAACAAAATTGGCGGAAGCCTCGATCAGGTTTTCACGGCGCAAGTCGTCAACGCCGCCGAGAAAGTCATCGAAGCCTCGACAGAAAGTCTGCTTCGCGAAGGCATGGCCCAAACCGATGCGCTAGAGCGTGCAAATAACGCGCTACAAAAAGACAGAAGCGCCAAGAATACTTATCTGCCCGTTATTATCGACGCGTCTTTTTCCATTAAAACGAAGGTCGCTTCGGCTGGGTATGACCTCGCCTCTGCGCTTGCCAAGTCGCTGCATATTTTGTGCGAATATATGAAGCCGCGTCCGCTCACGGCGCGCGATCTTGAAATCATCCAATGGCACGTTACAAGCCTGCGCCTTTTGCTGCGCGGTGGGCTTAAGGGCAATGGCGGCCCGACGGGTTCTTTGATCTTAGAACAGCTTCAGATGCTCGCGCCGCCGGGCGTTGTCATCGCCGCAGCGGCTTAAAATCATTCCACCGTCACGCTCTTGGCTAAGTTGCGCGGCTGATCGACATCCGTACCTTTGGCCAAAGCCGTGTAATAAGCGAGCAATTGCACCGGGATCGCATAAAGGATCGAGGCCAAAAGCGGATCGACCTTCGGCATTGTCATCACCCAATGGCTGCGCGTTCCCATGGCGGCCAGTCCGTCCTTATCCGTGAACAGAACAACTTTGCCGCCGCGAGCGGCAACTTCCTGAACGTTCGAGACGGTCTTTTCAAACAGATCGTCATGCGGCGCAAGCACCACAACCGGCATCGTTTCGTCGATGAGCGCGATGGGGCCATGCTTAAGCTCGCCCGCCGGATAACCTTCGGCATGAACGTATGAGATTTCTTTGAGCTTCAATGCGCCTTCAAGCGCGATGGGATAAAGAAGCCCGCGTCCCAAATAAAGGACGTTGTCGGAATCTGCGAATTTCTGCGCCAATTCCTGGACCTTGTGATCTTCGCGCAGAACGTCGTTGATAAGGGCCGGAATTTCGCGGAGCTCTTGGATCAGCGTTTTCGCCTTCGATTCGTCAATCTTGCCGCGTGCCAAGCCTGCCTGAATCGCAAGGCAGAGCAAGACCGTGAGCTGCGTCGTAAACGCCTTCGTCGAGGCCACGCTGATTTCCGGCCCCGCGAGCGTCGGAACAACGACATCCGATTGCCGCGCAATCGAGCTATGCGGCACGTTGACAATGGCCAGAATTTTCTGGCCGTTCTTTTTTGCATAGCTAAGAGCCGCGAGCGTATCCGCCGTTTCGCCGGACTGCGAAATAACGGCCATCACGCCACCCGGCGCGACGGGCGTTTCGCGATACCGGTATTCGGACGCGATATCGACGTTAACGGGCAACCCGGCCAATTTTTCGAACCAGTATTTGCCGACAAGTCCGGCATAATAAGCCGTGCCACAGGCCACAATCGTCAAAGACGGAATTTCTTCCCACGCGAATGGCAAATCCGGCGTATTGATTTTATTGCCCGCCGACGCCAAAGCCGCCAGCGTATCGCCGATAACGGTCGGCTGTTCAAAGATTTCCTTGAGCATGAAATGGCGGTATTCGCCTTTGCCGATCATCGCGCCGGAAAGCGCGGTTTGATGAATTTGGCGTTCGACAATCGCGCCACTTTCGTCGTGAACAACAGCGTGTCCCGGCGTCAATTCAACCCAATCACCATCTTCGATATAGCTGATACGGTTCGTCAGCGGCGCTAAAGCCAAAGCGTCCGATCCCAAATACATTTCCGTGTCACCGTAACCAACGGCTAAGGGGCTGCCCCGCCGCGCGCCGATCAACAGATTGTCATGGCCCGTAAAAATGATGGCCAGAGCAAAAGCGCCTTCGATCCGTTTCAAAGCGGCTTCCATGGCGGCTTGCGGTGAAAGACCTTGCTGTAAATAGTCCGTCAGCAAATGCGCGACGCTTTCTGTATCGGTTTCCGATTTGAAAACATGGCCCTTGGCTTCAAGGTCTTTGCGCAGCTCACGATAGTTTTCGATGATGCCGTTATGAACCACCGCAACAAGGTCGGTGAAATGCGGGTGCGCATTGTCTTCCGTCGGACGGCCATGCGTGGCCCAACGCGTGTGGCCAATGCCAACCGAACCTTCGAGCGGTTCGCGCTCAAGCTTCTCGGCCAAGGCGTTCAGCTTGCCCACGGCGCGGCGCGTTTCGATCTTGCCACCGACAAGGGTCGCGATCCCCGCGCTGTCATAGCCGCGATACTCAAGCCGCCTCAGGCCATCGACGAGCAAAGAAGCAACAGGACGCTGGGCCAAAATACCGACGATGCCACACATAAGAAGGATGCTCCGCGAATAAGGTTCAAAGGTCAGGATTCAGGGGTTAACAAGGAGAATCCCAACGACGGACGTCATGCTGAAGGCATCGGCTTCTTTTGGCAAGCCCCTGATTTTTCAAAAAAAGCGACGAAGTGTTACAGCAGGCTTGCGCCTGCAGGCAATTACTAAAGGGCAGAAATCAGGGAAAAATCAGTCTTTAAAGTTCCGGAATCCTAAAGCGAACCCCGTGGGTTCGGGCAGTTTGGCGCGGTCAAACGTATGAAGGGGCTCATCGACGTTACCGATCGTCTTTTCGCCCGTCGATTGAATAAGCTGGAGATAGTAAGTGCCGCGATAATCGGCCTCTTCCAAAAACCGGATCATCCACGTTATGTCATTCACATTTAAAAGATCGGGATGAATCGTCGTGCGGACTTCAAAGGTGATTTTCTTTTGTGTTTTTTCTTCCGTCACTCCCGCCTTCGCGGGCATGACGTCTGCAGACGAAGCCTCTATCAAAAGCGTAAGGCTTTCCTTAAACGGTTCGAAAAGCTTGGCCGTTCCGACGATACTTTCAAGCTTCTCTGGCGGTGCTTTGAAATCCATCGCGACGTAATCGACAAGCTTTTCATCAAGGATCTGTTTTAAAACCTGAGGCCGCGAACCATTCGTATCGAGCTTCACTTTAAACCCAAGCTCCTTCGCTTCCCGCATAAGGGCGGGCAAGCCTTGGTACAAGGTCGCCTCGCCACCCGAAAAAACGACGGCTTTCAATTTGCTGACGCGGCTTTTCAGAAAAGCCAAAATATCGGCGTCCGTCTTTTCTGATTTACCGAGTACAATGTCTGGGTTGTGGCAATAGACGCAACGCATATTGCATCCCGCGATCCAAACGATGCAGGCCATTTCGCCCGGATAATCGAGCAACGTGAATGGCGTGATAGCGTATAAACCGGGCATGAGGATCAGGGACCAGGGTTCAGGATTCAGGGATCAGAGAAGAAAAAAGATTCAGGAGCCATTCCTGACCCCTGAATCCTGAACCCTGAACCCTTTTTTTCTTACGCGTTCGCTTCCTTGCTGCAACCGCAATCGCAGTTGATGAATTCGGCATGCTTGCGGATCGATGTTTCGGTGAAGTGCGTGCGTTCATGATGCTCACCCTTCTTGCCGATATTAAAGCTATCGACCGGACGGAAGTAACCCATAACGCGCGTCCACACTTGCGTGCGTTCGCCGCAATGCGGGCAGGTCGGCTGTTCGCCCTTGAGATAACCATGCTCATCGCAAACCGAGAAGACCGGCGTGATCGTGATGTACGGCAGCTGGTAATTTTCCAAAACCGCTTTCACAAACTGACGGCAGGAATCGGCGCTGTCGAGGCGTTCGCTCATATACATGTGCAAAACCGTGCCACCCGTGTATTTGCATTGCAGCTTGTTTTGCAAATCAAGCGCTTCGAACGGATCGTCCGTATAGTTCGCGGGCAATTGGCTGCTGTTCGTGTAATAGATATTGGCGCCCTCGCCCGCTTGGAACATGCCGGGGAAACGCTTGCGGTCTTCCTTGGCAAAACGGTACGTCGCGCCTTCGGCGGGCGACGCTTCGAGATTATAAAGGTTGCCCGTCTCTTCCTGATACACACGCAAGCGAGCGCGGATATGGTCGAGAATGCGGACCGTCATGGCCATACCTTCATCATTCGACATGTTGTACTTCTCACCCGAGAAGTTCATCAGCATTTCGTTCATGCCGTTGACGCCGATAGTGCTGAAGTGATTACGGAAGCCCGAAAGATAGCGGCGCGTGTACGGATACAGGCCGCGCTCGAACATTTCGTTGACGAAGACGCGCTTTTTCTCAAGCGTGCTCTTGGCCATATCCATCAAATGGTCGATCTCAGCGATCAAGCCGGGTTCGTTGCCTTTGAACTTGAAGCCAAGGCGCGCCATGTTGAGCGTGACGACGCCGATTGAGCCCGTCATTTCGGCGGAACCGAAAAGGCCGTTGCCGCGTTTTTGCAATTCGCGCAAATCAAGCTGCAAACGGCAGCACATGGAACGCACAGCGCCGGGCTTGTACGCTTCGGGATTTTCGACGCGGTTGCCTTTTTCGTCGATCTTATATTGGCTGCCGATAAAGTTCTGGAAATACGAGCTGCCGACCTTTGCCGTGTTTTCAAAGATCGCATCCGCAACGCGGCTGTTCCAGTTAAAGCTCTCGGTGATGTTGAGCGTCGGGATCGGGAACGTGAAGGGTTGGCCCGTGCTGTCGCCCTCGGTCATGACTTCATAATAAGCCAAAACGATACGTTCCATTTCTGGCACAAAGTCGGCATAGGTCATTTCGCTGAGGTTCTTAAGGTTCGGACGGCGATATTTCGCCAGAGCCAAAAGCTTGTCGGCTTCGTCTTCCTTCAAGGCCGCGAACAAATGCTCGCCACGCGCCATCGGCATTTGGATCTTCAGATCGTCCGGCACCGTAATGTCGAGCGTTACGTTCGTGAAAGGCGATTGGCCCCAACGCGCCGGAACGTTTAGGTTATAGACAAACTGACGGATGGCCTTGACGATTTCCTTGTCGGAAAGCTGGTCACGGAAAACGTACGGCGCGAGATAGGTGTCAAAAGACGAAAAAGCCTGCGCACCAGCCCATTCGGACTGCAAAATGCCGAGGAAGTTGGCCATCTGGCCCAAAGCTTCGCGGAAATGACGCGGCGGACGCGAGGAAACGCGACCCAGAACGCCGTTAAAACCCTCAGAGAGAAGCTGACGCAAGCTCCAGCCCGCACAATAGCCAGCCAAGCTATCGAGGTCATGAATGTGATAGTCGCCTTCGCGGTGCGCGGCGCCCTCTTCCTGCGTATAGACTTCGTCCAACCAGAAATTGGCGATGACTTTACCCGCCAGATTGTTCACAAGACCGGCATGGCTATAGCCTACGTTCGCATTCGCATTAATGCGCCAATCGGACTTGGAGAGGTATTCGTCCACCGACTCTGAACAATTGATGGTCGTACCCGGGTTTTGAGGTAAGCGCGCAAGCGTATCCTTACGGTCAGACGATGCAGAATGTTCAAATAACGGAATGACCTGGGCTGTGGACTGGTCGAGCATGCAATCCTCCAAACGGCGCCCCCTTTTCGAAGGGGCAAGGGTGAACCAAAGACCTGATGCCTACTAAATGTGGGCTAACGAAGGCTATTAGAACACAAAATATGGTCTACTATCTTGATCTGTGTCAAGTTTTTTGAAAAACTTCAGTTAACAAATCGCAACAAATCTTAACCTAGAATTGCCACGGAATTGACACGAAAGAGCAAGAAAGCCATTTGATACGAAATCGTATCAAACCGAGAAGGATTAATACCACATCCCCCCTTAGAAATAAATCCGTTAACGACCCGTACCAGACCGAAAGTTGGGGATGATTTGGGGACAAAACGGGGTTTCCGCACACAAATGTGTGGATCGTTTTTGGGATAAGTTTTTGCGACGCAACACAAGGTTTTTACTGACTAATTTTGCTTTGCACACGTCAAAAATCCGTTTGGAAAAGCAGCCAGTCAAACAAGTGATTCGCTACCTAAAATCAAAAGCTTAGGGGTGTTTTAAGGGGTGATTCGCGGCCACCGTCAAAGCCCCACTTGGCCGCCAAGCAAAATTCGCGTCAACTCATTGTAACAAAATAGAAATAACGGAAAAAACATTAGGCCGCCGGAACAGACGCCAGCCCTTTGCGGCCATGATAAAAGCCGTTGATGAAATCCGCCTCGCCGCAGAGAGCATGGAGGGCTTCGCGAACTTCCTCCGGTGGCCGTTTGCCGTCCAAAAGTTCGCGGTAAAGACGCGCCACGGCTACCATATCGGTGTTCTGCGGCGAAAGGCGGAAATGCGTAAAGCCCGCTGCGCGCAGAGCGAGTATTTCCTCAAGCAATACAAGATAGCCGGACGAAAGCGTCTGCACACCATTGACGGTCAAAATCTTCTGGCCACTCAACGTGCCGATTTCAAGACCATCGGGATCGGCGGCACAGGCAAAGCGGCAATGGTCTTTGTCGCGGCCAGCGGCGCGTGCGTGATAGCAACGCATCGAAATCGCCAAAGGCTGCCTTCCAAAGACTTGCGCTTCCTTTTCCATTTTAGGCTCGTGCCCCGCCAAAATCTCCAAAGCTTTGCCCTTAAGCTCCGAAGCAAAGACGACACGGCAAGCGCCTTCGCGCGCCAAGCACGCCAAGGCCCCTTCGTTCAAAACGTTGATCGTTGGGCCAATGACAAAAGAAGACTTACCCTTGCCTGCTTCCTTGAGGATCTGAATGGCGGCAACGTCATTGGCTTCAATTAAAAAGCCTCGCTCCATCGCTTCTTTAAGCGCTTCAGTCTCGCGCGGCAAAGTCATCAGCGCCAGCGAAGACCACACGATTTTTTTGCCCGCCTTTTGCAAGCGTTCGACAACCGCATCCAGATGCGGCTCAAAAAACGGCGCCCGTTTCGAGCAAACGCCCTCGCCCAAATAGACGCAATCGACGGACGCTTCGTCAGCCACGCGGAAATAAAAATCGCGGCGCTTATCGGCGTCCCAATGGAACAAAAGCGGGCCAAGGGTCAAAGAAGCTTTCTTCATTACCGCCACCCTTTCTTGTAAGCGCCAAGCGTCTGGCGGCCACCTTCGGCCACAGAGCCAAGGTCAGCATCACCATGAGGATCTTCGCCACGCGCTAAGGCATCGAGCCGCGCCCGGTACGAGCTTACGACCTGCGAGACATAGGCGCGCGAACGCTGCCGCCCTTCGATCTTAAGCGCGGTCACCCCGGCGGCCTTTAATTGCGGCAGGATATCGACAACGTTCCAGCCCACAGGCTCCTCGAACAAATAAGTCGGCTCGCCATTCACGACATAGCGGCCTTTGCACGGCGTCGGATAGGCGGCAGGTTCGTTTTTCCCAAAGCAATTGAGCGTGACGCCGCCAAGGCAGGAAAGCGTGCGGCCATCCTTTTGCTCCTTATACGAAACGGCGGTCGCTGGCGCACAAACGCCGTCGCTGCTGGGGGAAAGGCCTGTCATATACGAGGACAGAAAGCACCGCCCTTCCGACATTGTGCCGACGCTGCCGAAACAGAAAACTTCAATCTCAATCTTCGTTTCCTTGGCAATGGCGGCGACTTCCTCGATGGAAAGAATGCGCGGTAAAACGACGCGGTGAATGCCAAAATGCTCACGATAAAACGCAATCGACAAAGCATTGCCCGCCGAAGCTTGGACCGAAAGGTGCAAACGCAGTTTCGGATGTTTGCGCGCGGTGTAATCCAAAAGGCCAATATCGGCCATAATCACCGCATCGACGCCGATGTCTGCCGCGTCGTCGATAGCTTTGTGCCAAATCTCAGGTTGGCCCGCAGGCGGAAACGTATTGATCGCCGCAAACAGATTGCACCCGCGTTCATGAGCATAGGCGACGCCTTCCGCCATTTCGTCCACGTCAAAGTTCAGCCCTGGATAGTTCCGCGCGTTCGTCGCATTGCGAAAACCGCAGTAAACCGTATTCGCGCCCGCATCCACCGCCGCGCGGAGAGCCGCAGGCGTTCCTGCCGGACAGACCAGTTCAAGATAAGACGGGGAACGACGGTTCATGAGGATTCCTTCTCGCGTTCATCGTGCTCGCCTTCTTCGTGCAACCGGGCATGCAACGAGGCCAGCCGGGCATGAAAATGCCGTGCCGCTTTATCGACGAGATCAAGCGCCAGCCGCGCTGGCTGCGCAAAAGGCCCGCAGACAGATAAGATTTCGTCATAAAGGTCTATCTCTTCGCGATCGAGCGTATTGCGAAGTGCGACGATCACAGCCGTATCGCCTGTCACCTGAATGCCGCGCGAAAAGAACAAAGCATCGCCATCTTCGCGCCCTTCAAGCATAGCGACCATATCGGCCAAAGACGCTTTGATTTCCGCCGATGGCGCTGCATCGATGGGCACCAAAGTAAAATCAACCTTTGGCCCCATCTGCAAAGCAAAACGGTGCGGCAAATCGCTTGGCGTTAGAAAAACCGTTGCCTCCGGCAATTTTGCTAAATTCGAAAACAGCTTGGGATGCCGCATTTCTAGGCGTTTAACGATAATTTCCATCCCTCGCGCCAAAGCAGCCGAAGGCATCGCAGCCAGAATAGCGCGCGCGAGTGGAATGGGAAGGGACGATGCGGGCATAACAACCTCTTCAAACGATTCACAAGGAAGATACAACCGCGCGCGTTTTGTTTCTATGGCTTTGCCAACGCCGCCGTCAGAATGTCTGTTACATGCTTTTGCATTTCGTTCTGTGGCGGACACGGCTTTTCCCGCTCGACGTGCAAAAGCGAAAGGTTCGAGATTTCCATACGCGCGGCTGCAGCCAGATGCGCCGCGTTATCCTCGACATAGAATAGCGTGTAGCCCGCATATTCCTTTGCCAAGACAGCAAGTTGTTTTTCCTTACCCGCACGGCCGACATTGAACATTTCAAGGGGGAAAAGCTTGTGTTCTGTCAAAAACTGCCGCTGCCGTTCGGTGGCATACCATCCACTACGGGCCGTCAGAACGAAAAAAGGATAAGATGAACCCAAGGTTTTCGCGTGTGGCAAGGCTGGCCCGGGTTCCGTCGGCGTCCCCAAGCGCCACGCCGCCGCTTGATAAAGCAAATGACGTTGGTATTTCGTTTCCATCCCTTGGCACGCCACGCCAAAAGCCGCCGCCGCAGTCGCCAACAGAGCCTCCTCCCCCGGCCATGAGGTCAGGTGATACAGATCATCCTCAAACGACGAACAAAGAACGCCATCAAAATCGAAAACATAGACAGCCTTTTCAAGGGGCTCATGCGCGGCAAAGGAATGAACGCAGGCTGGCAGCAAGGCGTTTTGAGAAGCGAGATCGAGCGGCACCAATTTTCCTTTCGCATAGGGATCGTTTATCTACTTCAGAACTTGACATAGATCAAGGAAATAGATCAGTTTCAGATGAACCCTTTTCCAAGGATAGCCCTTTTGCCTGAATCCATCCTTTCGACCCTTGCCCTTCTCGCCGGCCTTCAGCGCGAACGTGGGCAAGCTCTGCGCGCAATCCCAATCGGCACACTCGAGGCCTTAGCCGGTTTTGAGATGCAATCGACGATGACAAGTCTGGCTTTTGAAAAAGCGCAAAAGAACATGCCAGATATTGAAACGCTTCTGCCGCGCCGTTTTTTTGAGGCGCTGAAACTGCGCAACAATGAATCCTTTCGCGCGAGCCAACCGCTTCTGTCCCTTGACGAATGGTACAGCTTTAATCTTGAGCACCCGATCCAACAGCTGGCGCTTACGCTCATTGCCGAAAATCCGCATTTCAGTCCGGCCCAAGCCAGCGCTCTTTCGCATATGTTGACGGCCATCGGCTCGCTTTGCTCGGTGCGCGATACAGGCCTGATCCTTTACGCCCGCGCCGAGGTCACAAGCGAAGACATCGGCAAAATGAAGGCTTTTGCTTTGGCCTGTCTGACGCGCGAGCGTCTATTCCTCGGCCTTGCGGACGAAAACGCCAAGAAAATCTATGATGAAACACGCGCGACAACCTCAACAAGCTTGAACGACACGGATGACATTCTCGCGCGCATTAAAGCCGGTCTGGCCAAAGGTCTTCTTGCCGAAACGCCGTTGCCGCTTTGGTTCGAGCGCCTCGATACCGAAATTGCGCTGCGTCACGAAACATTGCGCACCATGATTGTCCGGCTGGATCAAGAAGGACACGAGCTTGCCGAACTCAACGCACCGGGACAGGCGCTTGATGCCGACATCGAAGCCGCGCTTGATGAAATCGACGATCTGCCTTTATTTCGCGGCCTTTCGGAAAGCGCCTTGCGCAGCGTATTAAAAGGCGCACGCCTGACGGAACATGAGAAGAATACCGTACTTTTAACGCAAGACGAACCCACGTCGCGGTTTTTCATCGTGCTCGACGGCTGGATTAAACTTTATAAAACGACCGCCGATGGCGAAGATTCCGTTTTGCAAATTCTTGGCAAAAAAGAATGTCTTTTGGACAATGCCTATGCGCCGTCCGGCCTTTCCTGCCTTTGCGCCAAAACCGTCACAAAAGCGCGAATTCTCAGTCTTTCGCTACCCGCCATTCGCGATATGGTCAGCCGCAATCACGAACTGGCGCAAAATCTTTTGGCCGCAACGACGACCCGGCTTCAGAAAAGCGTCGCGCAATTCGAACAAATAACGTTGCACACGGCCGAACAACGCGTCGGCTGGTTCCTTGTGAACCTCCATCTTGGCAACGGACTCGAAGGCGCGCCACTTCAGCTCCCTTATGATAAGGCGCTGATTGCCAATTTTCTCAACATTAAACCAGAAACGTTCTCACGCGTGATGCAAAGCTTCCGCAAACGCGGGTTCAAAATTGACAAGCATCAGATCGTCATGCCGCATAGGCAAGCCTTATGCGAATATTGCGACCCGGACATGGCCGTGCGCTGCTGTCGCGCCGAAGCCTTGAATTGCGGCCCGATCAAGGCCGCAAGACGCGGCGCAGGCAAAGCCTGAGCGCACAAATATAGCTGGTTCAAGATAAAAGGGACCGAGGAAACGGGATGCCCGTTTTCACGGGCCTGACGAGTTTCGCTTTCAATCAATTTCTTATCCGTCATCCCCTCGTAAGAGAAAATCCTGCGTTTTATCATATCCCATTTTCGCGTGGCTTTGCGTCCTCCCCGCGCAAGCGGGGTTCCCGTTTGTTTGTTTTCAATCATTAAATTATGGAACTGTCATAAGCGCGGTTCGCGTTAAGCGTAAGGTTATCTCTAAAAGCAAAAAGGGCGGCCCGGCGGCCGCCCTTTTTCATTGTCTTGTTCCGAAACCTTACGGCTTCATCGGAACCATCCCCGGCGGCGGCGTTACGCCACCCGAAGCGCCCGGCACAGGCGCAGGAGATCCGGCTTGCGACCGGGGCATGTCTTGCGGAATGACGCCAATTTGCTTGAGCTGATCGACAAGAGCGGCTGCTCCCTTGTTGCCCTGCTCAGCAAGACGGCGCGTCCCCATAACCAAACCGCCGAACTGGGCGTTGATCTTTTGGGCTTCCTGAATCGAAGGTTCCTGTTGCGAGATCGATTGATTCAAAGAATCGCGATCATGCAAAATTTGCGACATTTGGAAACAGAAGAGGATCAACAACGTCAACGCCATGAAAATCATGGGCGTCAAAAGTTGTGTCATCGTGATTTGTTCTTTTTCGGTCTGAGGCATGGATTATTCCTCCCCCTTCTCTTTGGACGGTTTCTTAGCTTCGGCCGCGTCGCCCTTCTTGGGCGCCGGTTCCTTGTTCATGCTCTGGCCCGGGGCCGGTGCTTGCGGCAACACGAACCCTTGCGACGTCAAAAGATTTTTGACGTTCTGATCGTTGTCTTTGACGGCGATCTGGAACAAAGCCTGCGAAAGCTGCTTGCTCAAGGGCTGAATGCGCGAAGCCGTATTGATGATATTTTGCCGTTGGTTCGCTTCGTCTTGAAGCGCTTGGTTCCCCTTGACGAGCGCGATATCCGCGATCGACAGGATCAGGGCTAAGCTTGCGCAAACGCCGACTGCCCAATACAAGATCTTGTTTTTCATGCCATCCTCTTCTTGGTTTGATGGAGCCAACTCATTGATTCGTAAGCTCAAGGTATGAGAGCGCGAAACTCTTAACAAAAGATTATTCTTTCTTGCATAAACTAAGAACAAAGGAAAGGGGGCAAGTTATGTTGACTCCGAACAAACCATTTTCAGCGCCGCAATTAAGTTCAGAGGCCCTAGCTGTTTTCGGTATTGAAACGATGGCCTATACGCGCCCCGTCCTTGTCAATGGCCGTCGGGTTCAAGTTATTCATGCGGCTGACGGCACGCCGCTCACCATCGCCTCTGACCGTGACATCGCCTTTGCGACGATCCGCCAGTATGAGCTGCAACCGCAGAGCGTACATTAAAGCGCGAGCATTAGGCTCCTTTTTCCAACTGCACTAAACAAGCCTTTTGATCGGGCTTGAAATCTTGCGCGCGCCACCAGGCCTCAAGCGCGCGTAGTTTTTGTCCCAAGGCTGCGCCCGGCTTTTCACCGCGTGCCAAAAGATCCGCGCCACGAACAGGGAAAACGGGTTTTTCCCATTGCGCGATCAGGGGCCAAAAGGCTGACGGAACGGCACGCCCTTGCGCTTCGCGCCAAAGCAAAACATCTTCGACCGCGCTGCGCCCAAAATCGTACAAAACTTGCCGCAACGTGGCATGATCCGCCTCATCGGGGATGATGATCTTTCCCATATCGCGCAAACGATGCGTTTGCTCGTTCGAAAGCCGCAACCTTTTCGCTGCGGTCGCATAGTGGGATAAATCTATCGCCGCGCCAAGCCGTCTGACAGCGTCCGGCGTAGCGTGGGATTTTTCTGCTTTGCCCATTTCCTCAAGCAGCGGCGCAGGCAAAGCTTCGGGCAAAAGCAGCGGGAGAATTCCCTCACGCGCCATCAAATCCCAAACGGGCGCGGGATCTGGCGCTGCCAAAAGGCGCAGCATTTCCTTACCCACACGTTCTGCCGATAGCGTTTTCAAATCCGCCTTCGCCGCGCGACAAGCTTCAAGCCCGGCGGGATCGGGGACACACGGCACGCCCGGCTGCGCAAGCTGCGCCATAAAGCGAAAGAAACGCAGCAGACGCAAAACGTCCTCACGCAGGCGGTCTGCTGGATTGCCGATAAAACGCACACGCTGCGCCGCCAAATCAGCCAAGCCCCCCAGCGGATCGTAAAGCCGCCCCTCCTCATCACAATAAAGCGCGTTCATCGTAAAATCGCGGCGCGACGCGTCGGCCTGCCAATCGTCGATAAAGGAAACTTTGGCATGCCGCCCGTCCGTTTCGACATCGGCGCGGAGCGAGGTAATTTCATAGCCCTTGCCCTGCACAACCGCCGTCACGGTTCCATGATCAAACCCCGTTGGCATGGCCTTAATCCCCGCCGCCTCCAGCGCTGCCATCGTGCGATCTGGCGGCAGGTTACAGGCCAAATCGACATCGCCCACAGCCCGCCCGAGCAAGGCGTCACGCACCGCGCCGCCTACCACCCGCGCCTCGCCTCCCGCCGCGCGCAAAGCCGCCAAAACGGCCCGCAAAGATGGCGCGGCAAGCCACGGGGTCTGTTTCACATCAAAAGAAGACGGAAAGTTCATCTTTATTTTCCTTTTTTTCACTTTTTCGAGCCTACCCTTTTCTCTGTCTTTTGAAAATCAAGTCGTTATGCGAGGTCCCTTGACCCTATCCTCCTCCACCGAACCGTCCTTTTCCGCCGCGATCGCCGAAGCCAGCGCCAAGCTAGCCGAAGTCCGCGGTGAGGTCGCTCATGTCATTTTTGGCCAAAACGACGTCATTGATCAGGCGCTTACGGCCCTTGTGGCCAATGGCCACATCCTGCTCGTTGGGCTGCCGGGCCTGGCCAAAACGCGGCTTGTAACTGCCTTGGCCCGCGCGCTTGGTCTCGATGCCAAACGCATCCAATGCACGCCTGATTTAATGCCCAGCGATATGATTGGCGCAGAGATTCTTGAAGAGGTCGATTACGGCCGCCGCAGCTTCCGGTTCGTTCAGGGCCCCGTTTTTTGCCAGCTTTTGATGGTGGACGAAATCAACCGCGCCAGCCCGCGCTCGCAATCGGCTCTTTTACAGGCCATGGAAGAAAAGCACATCACGCTTGCCGGACGCGAACACGCCCTGCCCGAACCTTTCCTTTTGCTCGCCACGCAAAACCCGATCGAACAAGAAGGAACCTATGCGCTTCCCGAAGCGCAGCTTGACCGCTTTCTGATGCAGATCGACATTGGCTATCCTTCGCGCGAAGCGGAAAAGCGCATTATGGAAAATACCTCCGGCGATATCGAACGCGACGTGCGCGCCGTCCTTTATGCCAAAGACCTGCTTACCTACCAAAAGCTTGTCCAAGGCATGCCCTTACCACCGCAGGCGTTAGATTCCATCCTTTCGCTTGTCCGGGCCGCGCGACCGGAAACATCGCCGCTCGATATCGTCAAGAGATACGTCGCTTGGGGCCCAAGCCCTCGTGCTTCGCGGGCGCTGGGCCTTTTGGCGCGGTCGCGCGCTTTGGTGCAAAACAAACCGCAACCGACCTACGCCGATATTGCGGCCTTGGTTCGTCCGACGCTTAAACACCGCATCGCCCTCAATACCGCGGCGCGGATCGACGGCGTGACGATTGAGACGCTTTTGGACGCGCTTGTCCAAGCCTTACCTGTTTTCTGAACATGACGGATCATCCGCTCCTTTCGCTGTTGATTGAGGCCGAGGCGCTGGCGCGAGAAACGGCGCTGACGCCCGGCGCGCGTCTGCGAACGGGCAAAGTCGAAAGCCTTTGGCATTTTCGCCCTTATCAAGGCGGCGAAGCGATCCAGACGATTGATTGGAAGCAAACGGCCCGCGGCGACCAGATCCTTGTCCGCTGGCCGGAGCCGACGAAGTTAAGACCGCTGTATTTGTGGAAGGCTTCCGGCTGGGCCAAGGAATCCGAAGAGCAACGCGCCACGCTTTTGCTGGCGGCACTTGGCTTTATGCTCTTGAAGGCTGAGCGAACGGTGAGCTGGCTTGCGCCCGGCTTGGCCACGCAGCACACGACCTCCCTCTTTCAAAAGCATCTTTACGAAGCCCTTGCGCATCAAGCCAAGGCCTCAGTCCGCCTGCCGCCTTTAGAAGGCATGCCGCGTGAAAGCCTTTTGGTGCTAGCGGGGGATGCGTCTCTTAATCCCCAAGGGCTTAGGCAGCGGCTTGAAATCTTGGCCAGCCGGAAAAACAGGGGCCTTTTGATTGATTTTGCGGACGGGGATTCGCCTCTTCAGGTATGCGCCGACCGCTTTGGATGGCCGCTTTTTCGGGCTTCGGCTCAAACGCAGCCCCAGGCCCTTTTGCTTGAAATCTACCGTGAAGCCCTTCAATTCTCGGCAGCCTCAAATATTGACAGGCTCTCTTTTGCCCCGCCCTCACCTGTGTTAACTTCGAGTCTCGAAGTTTAGCGAATGATTCTCTTGTGCTTTCGGATACCATGACGTTTCGCCTTCATCATCACCCCCTCGATCCCCCCTCGCGCCGCGTGCGGCTCGCCTTAGGCGAAAAAGGGATTGCCTTTGAAACCGTTGTCGAAAAGCCATGGGCGCCACGGTCCGAATATCTGACTCTTTCTCCTGCGGGCGACGTACCGGCGCTTCATCTCGAAACGGATGACCAAGATGTCGCGATTGGCGACGCAACGGCCATTTGCGAATATCTCGAAGAAACAAATCCTGAGCCGCCTCTCTTGGCGCAAGATCCCATCGCGCGCGCCGAAATACGGCGGCTGGTGCATTGGTTTGAATCCAAAATGTTTCAGGAAGTCACCGCGCTGATCGTCGGAGAAAAAGCGTTCAAGCGTCTGCAAGGCGGCGGTGAGCCGGATAGCCTTTGCCTGCGCTCGGGGCTTCACAACATTCACGGCCATTTGGATTATATCGGTTGGCTCACTTCGCACAGAAATTGGCTGGCGGGCGACGATCTGACCTTGGCCGATTTGGCAGCCGCCGCGCAGCTTTCGTGTTTGGACTATCTTGGCGACGTGCCATGGGACCAGCATCCCGAAGCCAAGGATTGGTATGCGCGCATTAAATCGCGCCCCAGCTTCCGTCCGATTTTGGGCGACCATATCCCCGGTCTGATCCCTTCCAAAAACTACGCCAATCTCGACTTCTAACCGCTTTTTCCGCGAGGTTCCGCCATGCGTTTACGCACAGCATTTTTCTTCGTCCTTGTGAGCCTTTGGGCAAGCACGGTCGCGCACGCTCAAAGCCTTCCGGCAGACGACCGCGTAAGGCTCGATCTTTCCGCTGAAAACTGGGTGACGACGCAAACGGCACGCGTTGTTCTCTCGCTCGAAGCGGCGGTGACGGGCGACAATGCCGGAACGCTTCGTGCGACGATGGGCAAGACCGTCGCATCGGTCGCCAAGGCCGAGTGGCGGCTGACATCATTGAACCGCACGCAAGATCAAGCGGGCATGGAACGCTGGAGCGCGCAGTACGAAGCCCGCTTGCCGGAGCAGCAAATTGGCAACCTTGCCGAAAGCGCGAAAAAAGCGAGCAAGGCGGGCCTTCAACTTAGTGTCGATACCATCGACTTCACGCCGACGCTTGAGGAACGGCAAGACACGCTCAACCAAACCCGCGCACAAATTTACAAACAAGCCGACGAACAATTGGCCGTCCTCAACAAAACGTTGCCCGGTCGCGCTTATCGCATTGCCATGATCGATTTTACCGATAGCCATGACGAGGGCGAACGCGCCGTGCCTTTTGCTAAAAGCATGCGTACCATGTTGACCACAGCGCGCTCGGCAGGCGGCGGCAATGAGGCAGCCTCCGAACCCGCCGGAGGTCCTGAGAAAGCCGAAAAGGTCATCGTCACGGCTCATGTCGTTTTCGCCGCCGCGCAACCGAACGTTCCGACTAAATAAGGATTTAAAGATGCTCAAAGAAGTCAAACTCGAACCCGTTGGCTCTCAAAAAGCTTCGCGCGCCGTTATCATTTTGCATGGTCTCGGCGATAGCGGTGAAGGCATCATGGGCCTTGGCGAAGCCATGCGCCCCGGTTTGCCCGAAACCGTTTTCTATGCGCCCGATGCGCCTGCGCCCTGTGATTTTTCGCCCTTCGGCTTTCAATGGTTCAGCGCGCGCGATTGGTCGCCCGCCGTCGTTTTGGAAGGCGTTCAAGCCGCCGCGCCCGAACTCAACGCCTATATCGATCGCATTTTAGAAGAACGCGCCCTGCCCGCAGATAAGCTGGCTTTGGTCGGCTTTTCCCAAGGCACGATCATGAGCCTTTTTGTCGGCCCACGCCGCGAAGAAAAACTGGCGGGCCTTTTGGGCTATTCGGGTGCGCTTGTCGGTGGCGAAACGCTTCGGCAAGACCGGCGCTCGAACCCGCCTATTCAGCTCATTCATGGAACAGACGACGACGTGATCTCATTCCTGTCCATGGATCGCGCGCGTGAAGGTCTGCAAAACGCCAATATGAACGTCGAAACCTTTGCCTGTCCCGGCCTCGGCCACAGCGTGGACGATGAAGGGCTCGCTTGCGGATTGCGTTTCCTGCGCCGCAGCTTAGGGTTCTAAATTCGCGACACCTTGCCTGTTGGTCTTTTGTCCACTAAAACGAAGGGCAGTAATCGATTCGCTATCGAAGCGATCCTCGCTTCCTGCGGACAAAGACTTAAACAGGATGAGGTTGCCTTGGTGTCGCCGTCGCCTGAAAATTGTCCTGCTTTGGTTCTCAACGCCGATTTCAGGCCGTTGAGCTATTTCCCGCTTTCCCTTTGGTCGTGGCAAGAGGCCATCAAAGCCGCCTGCATGGGGCGCGTGAGTATCGTCTCGGAATATGACCGGGTCGTTCACTCGCCCAGCGTCGAAATGCGGCTGCCCAGCGTGATCGCGCTCAAAGAATTTGTCGCGCCCACGCGCTTCCCCGCCTTTACGCGATTCAACGTTTTCCTGCGCGACCGTTTCCGTTGCCAATATTGCCTGACGGAACATTATACGCACGATCTAACGTTCGATCACGTCGTGCCGCGCTCACACGGCGGACGGACGAATTGGGGGAATGTCGTAACGGCCTGCCACGATTGCAATACGCAAAAAGGCAGTAAAAGCCTTGCCGAATGCGGCTTTGCCCTGCCCCGGCGACCTTCGCAGCCAACCAGCGCCGAGCTACAGGAAAATGGACGAGCTTTCCCGCCAAACTATCTTCACGAAAGTTGGCGGGATTTTCTTTATTGGGATACGGAACTCGACGTTGGCTAGCTTTTCTTGCAGCACGTACAACCGCAGGACGCATCCTGCTGCAGGCATTTCCAGCGCGGGCGCAACGCAGCTAAGGCTGAGAACAACGCCAGCCCCAACCCAAGCGGCACATTCCAATTAGCCAAAGAAAAACCAAGGAACGTAAAGCTTATTTCGTCGCAGCGCACGACCGGCGTCGCTAACAACGCTTCACGCGCAGCGGCCGGATCGGTGAACACAGCGGGATTAACGGCGCATTCATCCGTGCCGGGCCACCATTGAAGCTCCACACCCGAATGGAAAAAGGAAAGGCCAGCATTGGCAAGAAAGCCTAGGGCCGCCAGCCAAAAGAAGATTTGAACCGCCTTGTCGTTTTTTCGGCAAGCCAAAGCCAGAACGCCCCAAAGGATCGCAAGGCCGTATGGCACGCGTTCGTAATAGCAAAGGATGCAAGGCAGAACGGCAAAGAAATGCTCAAGAACAAGCGCACCGCCCAAAGCCGCCACGCCCGCCGCCATGATCGCCAGCGCCGCCCACGGCATCGCAAGGAGCCTTTTCACAAGCCCACAAAGACAGAAGTTTTTCATGGAAGGGAGCTTAGCCGCCCCCTTCCCTTGCCGTCAAGCTTAGGGTCAGGCTTAGCCCTTAAAGTTGCATCTCAACGCGTTGCGTTCCTTAAAGAACCCAGAAACGCGGCGGCGCAAAAGATTACCCAATTCGTTCGGCCATTCGACAGCCAAATGCGGCTCAGCCGAGTCATTTTCTTCGGGCAAAGAAGCGCTATTGATAACTTGGATCACGACGCCACCATTCTTACGAACCATTTCGGCGATTTGACGATCATTACCCGCCGCGCAACCGTTTTTGCCCGCCAACAGCCCATCGCCACAATAAACGACATGGCTCCAATCGCGACCTTTCGGCAAGGACGGCAGATAGGAAGAGAAGAAATCAATAGCGGCCAGCTTATTCACGTTGCTCGGTGAAAGCGCGTGGTGGGTCTGCTCAGCGCCCGCAATAGCGAAATCAAGACGAAGCCGCTTGGCCTTGTCTTCAAGTTCGACCAAAAGCGCGCCCGCTTCTTCAGCAGAACCGCGCACGCGATCCAAAATCGTTTCAATCGCCGTCCCTTTTTCACGATAGCCCGCAGCCATAGAAGAATGATAACCGACTTCCCAACGTTTGACTTCAACGACAAGCCAAGGATTCTTTTTTGAGAATTCCGAAAATTTCTCGCGCGCTTCCTGCATGAACGAGATTTCATCCTTGCGGAACTGATAGGTGTAGGTGTTGCCGTCAGGCGTTTGAAGCTCGGCCCCATTGCTGGTGATAACGGGAAATGGAAGTTTATGTCCCGCAAAGCATTGTTGAACCTGTTCGTAATCGCGACCCGTGATAGGAACCACATGACCAGGAAAATGCTTATTGAAAAGATTTAAAGCATGGAAAGCGTCATTATCGACACGACGCTTTGAAGGATCGCTCAAAAGCTTCAAGACTGTGCCGTCAAGATCCGACAAAAAAACCGTGCGATCCGTAATTTCGAAATGACGTATAGCTGGGGCCATCATAGGTTTAATTCCTCTTTGCTATGTTTAAAAAAAACGCTTCTTGATCTTAATGAGTCATAATCTTCCTCAGCACGACCCGAAGGCCGGCAAAGGCCGGAATATCCGCAACAACGCGCAAAACAGGCATGCGATCTAACATTTTCGACATGGCCGGATTTGTCGCGAACCGTTCAAGGAACCTTCTTTGATTAAACGAAGTTCCCATCTTTCCTAAAACGCCGCCTGTCAGATAAATACCGCCAAGTGCAATATAGCTAAGCGCCAATTGGCTGGCGAAGCTGCCGAAAATAGCGGCAAAATCGTCCAAAACCTGACGGCACATATTATCGCCTTCCATCGCCTTGGCAACGACTTCTGCTGGTTCGTGCAAAACGGCCTCTTCGGAAACAAGGTGGCAGTTCGCTTCATAAAGGCGCACAAGACCCGGGCCCGAAACCAAATTTTCAGCGGAGACAAAATTGAGGCTACGCGACAAAAAGCGAACGATATTACGTTCACGCTCATTGGCAGGCGCATAGCGCGTATGGCCAGCTTCCGTTGTCACAGCCAAAAACTCGTCACAGCCGGGAATGGGCTTCAACGCCGCGACGCCCATACCCGTGCCCGGGCCCATGACGAGCATCGGGTGGATCATTGATTTTTCGCCCACTTGGATCGGTTGAACGTCCTCAGCCTTTAAATCGACAATCGCCATCGCAATCGCTTCGAAATCGTTGAGGATAAAGACGTGCTCTGTCGCAAAAGCTTTCGCGATTTCGGCACGATCGCAAACCCAATCGCTATTGGTCAATTCGACAACGTCGCTCAGAACGGGCCCGGCAACGGCCAAGGCTAACGCGACAATTTCATGGTTTTGGCAATGTTGTTTTCTAAAGGCAAAAAGCGCGCCTAAAAGCGTCGGGTTTTCCCGCACCGCGTAAATCTGAACGTGACCGATCTCACCTGTCTCTTCCAAGATGGCGAAACGAGCGTTCGTTCCACCAATATCTGCGAGAATGCTACCACGTTGCATAAAAGGAGCTCCTGAGCTTTCAAACAAAAGATTCAAACGAATCTAGGCGGCCGGATGCTAGCAAACGGCTTGTTTGCCCCAAAACATTTTTTCATTACAAATTGTTTCATTGCGCTGCACATAAAAGTGATATTTCAAGGCTGATAGCTCAATAAGGACACGACGCGACAGGCCGCGCCTTGTGTGCGAGGATTTTTGGCAAATAATTTTTCCAATTTTTTGGCGCGATCCACCGGAATCCAAGGGTCCGCAAAGCCAATATAGGTCAAAACATGGCTCATGGCTTCTTGCGGCCGCTTTCTGAAAACGTTGCAAACAAGACGTTCCCAAGTGTTCATCGCCGTATTCTCGATTGAACTACAGCTAAAGGCCTTTTGCGCATGCGAACATACAATGTCGATTGTTTTCGCTTCGGCTTTTTCATTCAGTATAAAGAGCTGCGCCACATTTTGACGCCACGCCTGCATTTCCATGCGAACCTGAGGAAAATTCTTTTCCCAATGAGCGTTCTCCGCATCTTGGAATCTTTTCATAATGGTCAGCTCCAAACGCCCTTGCGGAGACGTCAGGTACTCTTGATAGCTAAGCGCATATTCGACCATAATGGGCCTCATTTGAGAACGGGAACAATGTCCGAGTATACCAAAGGGCTCCCCTCTACAGCCAACTGAATTAAATCCTTTCATCTATTTTCGAGTGCGATATTCGTCCTTTTCAACAAAAAGCCATATTAACCAATATTGCGACTTACAGTCTTTGCCGCATGTTATAGAATACAGCCTAGAATTTTCGTCCTCTTTCCCCTTGTTAGCTCCATGATACGCATCGGTATTGACCTTGGTGGCACGAAAACAGAAGCGATTGTCCTTGACGATCAAGGCCAAGAACTATTCCGAAAACGCGTCCCGACAAACCGGACAAATTACGAAAGCATCGTCGAGACAGTCGGCGCTCTGGTCGAAAGCGTTGAGCAAAAGATGGCGCAAAAAGGAACAGTCGGTCTTGGCATTCCCGGCTCGCTCTCGCCACGCACAGGCCTTATCCGCAACGCCAATTCAGAAGAACTGAATGGCCACCCCTTCGATAAGGATCTTTCCGCGCGGCTCCAAAGGCCTGTGCGCGTCGAAAACGACGCGAACTGCCTGGCCGTTTCCGAAGCTTCCGATGGCGCAGGCACAGGCTTTCCTGTTGTTTTCGCCGTTATTGTCGGCACAGGATGCGGTGGCGGCCTTGTCGTGAATGGCAAAGTCATCACGGGCGCCAACGCTATTGGTGGCGAATGGGGCCATGGCTGCCAGCCTTGGATGACCCCCGATGAATATCCAGGCCCGGCTTGTTATTGCGGCAAAAAAGGCTGCATCGAAACCTTCATCTCAGGCACAGGCTTTTGCAAGGATTTTGCCAAGGATTCAGGCGAAATGCTGACTGGCGCAGAAATCGTCACGCGTGCCGATTCTGGTGACAAACGCGCGCAAGCCGCTATCGACCGCTATTGCGACCGCATGGCGCGGGCGCTGGCTGGCGTTATGAACATTCTTGACCCCGATGTGATCGTGCTTGGCGGCGGGATGTCGAACGTCAAAGCCCTCTATGAAAAAGTACCGTCTTTGCTCTCTCGTTATGCCTTTTCGGATGGCGTTCAAACGCCGCTTTTTAAGGCTAAACATGGGGATAGCAGCGGGGTACGTGGAGCGGCTTGGCTATGGACGCCGCAGGAAGCCGCAAAGCTTTAACCAAGGCCCTCACCGCACCCGATTTGCCTTTTTCGTGAAATATGGCTATAAGGGCATGAAACCGGAAGCTAATGCTTCCCCATCTATTACGAGGCAAATACCATGACGACGCTCGACGAGAATCAAATCAAGAAATACGTCAAGGACAAGGACACATGGCTGCGCTTTGTTTACCTTGTCGTCTTTGGCTTCGCCTTTTATCTTTCGATTATCCTGACGTTTGCGACGTCAATCTTTCAATTTCTGGCCAAGCTTTTCGGTGGCCAGTCCTTTGCCGGACTTTCCGAGTTTGGCTATAACCTTGCGACCTATCAGGCTCAAGTGACGCGCTTTTTAACCTTTTGTTCGGATGAAAAGCCCTTCCCGTTTGCGCCCTTCCCGGCCGTTAAGGAAGAAGCCTCAAAGGACGATACAACCCCGGCCGCCTAACCTTTCTTGGAACGATAGGCGAACGATATTGTTTGCTTTCGGCAACGAGATAGCTTATGCACCGGGCAGACTGAAAAGAGAAACTGTTTGGAATTCCTGTGACTACGTTTGCCGATTTAGGCTTAAGCGACGATATCCTGAAGGCTATTCAAGACGTCGGCTATACAACGCCAACTCCGATTCAAGAAAAAGCCATTCCTTATGTCCTGCAAATGCGGGATGTTTTGGGCTGCGCTCAAACCGGGACGGGCAAAACGGCGGGCTTTACGCTCCCGATGATTGAAATTTTGGCCTCTGGCCGCGCCCGCGCGCGCATGCCGCGTTCGCTCATTCTTGAGCCGACGCGTGAGCTTGCCACCCAAGTTGCTGAGAATTTCCGCACCTATGGCAAGTATCATCCAAGCCTGACGATGGCTTTGCTGATCGGCGGCGAAGATATGGGCCCGCAAGTCAAGCTTCTGGAGCGCGGCGTTGACGTTTTGATCGCGACACCGGGCCGCTTGATCGATTTGTTCGAGCGTGGCCGGATCATGCTCAACGATATCAAGGTTTTCGTGATCGACGAAGCTGATCGTATGCTCGACATGGGCTTTATCCCCGATATTGAGAAAATTGCTAGCAAACTGCCGCCGCTGAAACAGACGCTTTTCTTCTCGGCCACGATGCCGCCGGAAATCCGCAAGCTGGCCGACCGTTTCCTGAGCAATCCGAAAACCGTCACCGTTTCGCCGCCTGCCAGCACCGCCGTCAACATTGAGCAATCTCTGATTGACTTGCCGACGTCAAATGATTGGCAGAAGCGTGAAGCCTTGCGCCGCCTGCTAACCGACGAAAATGTGCAGAACGCCTTCATTTTCTGCAACCGGAAACGCGACGTCGCGCTGTTGCAGCGTTCCTTGGCCAAGCACGGCTTTAACGCTGGCGCTCTTCATGGCGATTTGGATCAATCAACGCGCACGACGACTTTAGATTCCTTCCGTAATGGCGATATTTCTTTGCTGGTTTGTTCGGATGTCGCCGCGCGCGGTCTTGATATCGCTGATGTCAGCCATGTGTTCAATTTCGACGTACCGTTTAACGCCGAAGATTATGTGCATCGCATTGGCCGCACAGGCCGCGCCGGAAAGCTTGGCAAAGCGTTTACGCTTGTCACGCCTGCGGATGACAAAGGCGTCAAAGCGATTGAAAGCCTCATCAACAAGACGATTGGCCGCGCCAAAATCGAAGGCTTAGCGGAACCCAACCCGCGCAGCAGCCGCGAAGGCCCAGCCCATGGCAAAGATCGTCATGAGCGCCGCTCGACGGCCTCGCACGCACGCCATACGCCAGCGCCGCGTCAGAAGAGTGAAGCGGCTGTGATCGTTGAACCGCTTGTTCAGACGCCGCTACCGCCTCCGCCACCTGCGCCACGGTCGCACAAACCGCAGCAGCCGAAGATTGCCCCGGCACCGCATGAAGCGGCGTCGCACAAAGGCTCAGCCTTTGGCGAAAGCCTGCCTTCTTTCATGCGTCCGCGCAGCGTCAACCGCGCCAAGTAAGATTGATGCCTCAGCCTACGCTGAGTACATGGTGTCTGAGTGCTTCAGAATACGCACACTCCCCATATATTTAAAGCCTTTATCCCTTTTCTATCTTGTGAAAAAGGGCTGTTTCTGGCAAGTCTTTTGCCATGGGAGAAAGAAGCTCGTCACGACGTAATCGCAAAGCCTTAGCTGGCCTCAGCACCGCAATGGTGGTCGTGCTTCTTTGTCTGGCGGGCTTTCAACCGACGCTCGCCAAAGAAAAACCGGGTCCCAAGGAACCACTTCTCGAAGCCGACGATCTGGCCTACGACGGCCAAACGGGCATTATCACAGCCACAGGCCATGTCGAAGTCGCCATGGGCGATCAGATCATGCGGGCCGACAAAATCGTCTATAACAAAAATACAGACGTCGTCCGCGCCTCTGGGCACATTGCCATGACGCAAACCTCCGGCGAAGTTCTTTACGCCGAAGACGTGGAAATAACGTCGGATTTAAAACAAGCCTTTTTAAATCGCGTTGGCATCATTTTCCCGGACAATTCGCGCCTTGTCGCCAAAGATGCACAGCGCTACGAAGGCCGCTATCTCGTTGCGGACCGCGGCGTCTACACAGCTTGTAATCTTTGCGCTGAAAATCCGAAAGACCCGCCGCTTTGGCAAATCAAAGGCGAGCGGGTTACGCACGATTCCGAGGCGAAAGAAGTCATTTACCGTGATGCCACCATCGAATTTGACGGCGTCCCCGTTTTCTTTACACCTTATTTTTCTCATCCGGATTCGACTGTCGCGCGGCAACAAGGCTTTTTAGCACCGATGGCTGGCACGAGCAAAGCGCTGGGCTTCTGGACAAGCGTTCCCTACTATTTCGACATTGATACCTATACCGACCTCGTCGTCATGCCGACTTTTAGCGACGAAGACAAAGCGCAAATGGCCGCCGATTGGCGCTATCGCTTTGCGAACGGTTCAATGCGTTGGCGCGGTAGCTTCACGCAGGCTGATTTTACGAACACCGAAGGCATCGACAAGGGCCAAAGATGGCGTGGCGATTTGTTCGGTACAGCACGCTTCGATTTGACGGACACCTGGCGCGCAGGAACCGACGTCGCCTTGTCGTCCGATAAAAGTTATTTGGCGCGTTACAAAATCTCTTCTGAAGATTTGCTGGTCAATCGCGCCTATGCCGAGAATTTCGATGGCCGCAATTATGCCGTCGGCAATATGTACTATTTTCAAGATTTGCGGCCAACCCAGACGCAAAGCGAACCGTTTGTCGCGCCAGAACTACGTTACTCCGCCTATGGCGAACCAAACGAAACCCTTGGCGGTCGCTGGTCATTCGATAGCGGCATGCTTGTCACCACGCGCGACCAGAACACAGCAACGGCAGATAAAGGACCAAACACACGCCGTCTGTCGCTTGAAACGGGTTGGGAGCGGCAGTTTGTTAGCTCAACTGGTTTCCTGACGGAAGTTTCAATGGAAACGCGGGCTGATGGTTATTGGGCAGACGATATGCCCACCACGACGGATTCCGATGGAACGACTTTCACAAATGTCCAGCGGACGCGCACATTCGCACAAGGCGATGTGACTATGCGCTATCCGTTTGGTCGCCAAGGCGAAGGTTATCAACAGATATTAGAACCTATCTCCGTTTTGTCGGTTGCGCCGCGCATCAAGCAAGAAAGCCTTTATCCGAACGAAGACAGCCTGGACGTCACCTACGACGAAACGAACTTGTTTTCGACGAACAGGTTTACGGGGATCGACCGGCTTGAAGGCGGCACACGCATCGCTTATGGCGCACGCAACACCATCACAACCAACGGCGGCGGACGCGTCGAAATGCTCGGTGGGCAAATCTATCGCACACGCGACGATACGGATTTTCCTGATGAATCCGGCCTGCGCGATCAATTCTCGGATTATGTCGGACGCGTCGATGTGTCACCGTCAAAATATTTCGACGCGACGTATGGTTTCCGCCTTTCCAAAAACGATTTTGATTTCACTCGCCAATTGGCCACGGTTTCGGCTGGCCCTGCAATCTTCCGTCCGTCCGTCCGCTATTTGTTGACGCAGGAAACCGAGGCGACGACCAACACGGTCGAACCGCTTGAAGAAGGCTCCATCGGCTTTTCATCGGCCTTCGCAAAATATTGGTCTCTGACCGCCGCCCATACGCAAGCCTTTCAACCCGATCCTGGCGCGCGTAGCACCTCTTTTGGTGTCACATACAAAGACGAATGCTTCGAAAGCAGCATTACCGCCGAACACAACAACACCTCGCGCACCGATATCGAATCCGGTACGTCGGTTATGTTCCGTCTTTTCCTTAAGAATATTGGCGGCTGGGGCTCGCAACAATCGCAACAACAGCATCAGGACAAGCTTTAAAGCTCGATGTCCTGATAAAAATTTGCGGACTGCAATAAAAAAAGCCCCCTTTGTGGAGGCTTTTTTATTAGATGCTTGCTCAGTGATCAGGATGGCAAACGATACGTGGGCAAAGACTCCACAATCCTTTTTTCACGGTATGCCCTAGACGTCTTTCAGGAAAAACATTCTCAATATATTTAAGTGTCTTCCTGCTATGTTTTATGGATAAATCCATGTGCGAGTTGTTGAGAGGGGAGTGCCACCCAAAATGAAATGCGGTCAAATTGCGGATCATTGGGCCTGAGATCTTGTTGGCAAAAGCGGTTGCTTGCTTGTGAATGCTCTCGCGGCATAACGTTGAGGCAGTATCTGGATCGTAACCAAACCGGTACCCGCAAGAATTGGCCATCACAAGAATCTGCTTGCACAAGTCCTTCGCATAAAAATCGAGAAAAGCTTTTGCAGGTAAAGCTTTAACAACAGCAAGCCCATATTCCCGTCCATGCGTGCTGTCTTCAAGACTAGCGGCGCTCCAAACTGGAGCCGCTCTGTCAGTAAAACTCGTTTCGACAAATCCGCGCTTGTTGACAAAGGTGTTTGTCACATTGGTGCTTGAAACAACCTTGCGCCCCGCAACAGAACACTCATAACGATTGCCATAACCGACAAACTGACAAAGCCAGTCAATAACCGTACGGCTCTGCCATAACTCACCAGCATAGGCCGATGCTACAGCCTTTTCCAAAAGGGGCGCAAAAAATTTATCGCCCATCTTCCGGGGATTGCAAAGTTCAAACGCTAAGGTAGAAAACCATAGTTTATTATCAAGATCATCAACATCCATCGCATCGATGACAGAATCGACGGCTTTTGGATATTCCTTCACAATTTCGTGAAATCTGTGCGTCATTCCTTCTGAAGGCGCGAATTCTCCACAAACACCATACATATGTTTAGAACAAACAAGGAGCGCTCTGCCCTCAGGTGTAAGGATCTCTTCTTTCATCTCAATTCTCCAAATACATTAAAATATGCAATCTTTTATAGGCTAATGGACCTGTGTTTTCCAAATACTTTCATCGTGATGATGCTGTTTTTATTCGTTAATCGTTTGTTTTCACTAATTCTGAAGAAAGGCTTTTAAAGATCAATTTTCTGAAAACAATCAACCTCCTTCACCCCTGCAAACTTGCCGGCCTCCCCGCCAATCATATAAAGGCTTCCAACGCCAGCTGCGCTGGCAGCCATCATGTCCGTCTCGCGGTCGCCAACCATCACCGAACGCGCCAGATCCAGATCGAGCCGCAAGGCCGCCTCAAGCATCATGCCGGGGTTTGGTTTGCGCCAAAAACTTTCACGCGCCAAAGAAGCATCTTGGCTTTCTTTGTAAACGTACGATTCCAACACTAAGTCGAGTTTCACATCGACCTCCGCCAAGCGTTCCTTCATATGAGCTGTCAGCGCTTCGTAATCCTGTCGCGTATAATAACCGCGCCCGACGCCAGCTTGATTGGTAACGACAATCAGGCGATAGCCAAGATCCTGCGCCCGAGACAAAAAACGAAAAATACCCGGACGGAATGCGAAACGATCAATCGTTCCGACATAATCGTAATCTTCGTTGATGACGCCGTCGCGATCCAAAAGGAGGCCGCGTTTTTTCATGCGATTTCTATTCCTTTTTCCTCTTTTCCCGGGGCGGGAAAGCAAGTAGCTTGGATTCGCAATCTACCATCACTTTATCAGGCGATCCAATGCTCAAAGTTCTGAAAACGCTCATCCTGACCCTCTTCCTTGGAGTTTTTGCTATGTCGAACGCAGCCGATGCCAAACAACCCGTTCTCGATCCTGAGAATACGGTCTATCTCGATCTGAAAGACGGTCGCGTTGTAATCCAATTGCGACCCGATCTTGCGCCGAACCACGTCGCGCGCATCAAGGAACTCGTCCGCAAGGGTTTCTATAACGGTTTGAACTTCCATCGCGTGATTCCAGGCTTTATGGCGCAAACGGGCGATCCATCAGGCGACGGCACGGGCGGTTCGGGCCAAAAGCTTAAGGCAGAGTTCAGCAGCGCCCATCACGGACGCGGCGCTGTTTCCATGGCCCGCGCGGCCAGCCCGGATTCCGCCGACAGCCAGTTCTTTATCTGCTTTGACGACGCCGGATTCCTTGACAACAAATATACGATTTGGGGTCAGGTTGTTTCGGGCATGGAGTTCGTCGATAAGATCAAGGCCGGCACTTCGTCGAACAACGGTAGCGTTTCGAACCCCGACAAGATCGTCAAGATGCAGATCGCGGCGGACGTGAAGGAATGAATCCAGTTCATGTGATTGGCGGCGGGCTTGCCGGAAGCGAAGCTGCTTGGCAACTCGCCAACCGAGGTGTGCCCGTCGTCATCCATGAAATGAGGCCTATTCGATCAACGCCAGCTCACCAAACGGACGGTCTTGCGGAACTCGTTTGTTCCAATTCGCTGCGCTCTGACGATCCCGAACACAACGCCGTCGGCTTATTGCATGACGAAATGCGTCGTTGTGGCTCGCTCGTTTTACGGGTCGCCGATGCGCACAAGGTTCCGGCTGGCGGCGCTTTGGCCGTCGATCGCGATGCTTTTTCTCATGAAATAACGGAAACGCTGACGGCGCATTCTCTTGTGACGATTGAGCGCGAAGAAATCGCCGCTTTTCCCGCCGACTGGGATCAGGTTATCGTCGCGACAGGGCCATTGACCTCTGACGCCATGGCGGCCAACGTGCAAGCCTTGACCGGCGGCACATCGCTTCATTTCTTTGATGCCATCGCGCCGATTGTCGAACGCGACAGCATCGACATGAGCCAAGCGTGGATGCAATCGCGCTATGATAAGGGCGACGGCTCGGATTACATCAACTGCGCGATGAATAAAGAGCAGTATGAAGCTTTTCTCGCCGCTTTGCTTTCTGCCGAAACAACCGAGTTCAAGGATTGGGAAAAGGACACGCCCTATTTCGAAGGCTGTCTGCCCATCGAAGTCATGGCCTCGCGCGGGCCCGACACGCTGCGTTTTGGCCCGCTTAAGCCCGTTGGCCTGACAAACCCGCACGATCCCACACGCAAATCCCACGCTATCTTGCAACTTCGTCAGGATAATGCGCTGGGCACGCTTTGGAACATCGTCGGCTTTCAGACCAAAATGAAATATGGTGCGCAGGAACGCGTTTTCCGCATGATCCCCGGTCTTGAGAACGCGGTATTTGCACGTCTTGGCGGCATTCACCGCAATACGTTTATCAAAAGCCCTGAGCTCCTCGACAAAAGCTTACGGCTTAAATCACAGCCAGCGCTTCGGTTCGCGGGACAGGTCATGGGCGTCGAAGGCTATGTCGAATCTGCCTCGATGGGCCTTTTGGCTGGCCTTTTCGCCGCCGCCGACCGGATTCAGGTCGAGCTTCAACCACCGCCGCGCACAACCGCGCTAGGAGCCCTACTGGCTCACGTTACGGGCGAAGCGGCTGCCGACCTCTTCCAGCCCATGAACGTCACGTTTGGGCTGTTCCCGGCCCTTGAGCAAAAGGTCAAAGGCTCACGCGACCGCAAGGCCGCTCAAGCCGCCCGCGCGCAAGGCGATCTAACGCCTTGGCTCGAAAAACTGACGTTTAAAGCTTAACTATTTCAGGCTGGGATACGGTGAGCCTTCCGCCGGCTGATCCGGACCGGAAAGCGTTTCGCGCCGCGAACGAACGTTGTTCAAAATCGATTCGAGACCATCGACTTCAATAAGCATCGCATTGGCAAGCTGCCAGTTCTGTCCCCGCAAAGCCTGAATAAGGCCCATAACGCCCTGCTCAAGCGCTTGGCCAGCCTTTTGCGCCACGCGGTCGCATTGCGAGGCCGCCGCCGCACTATCAAGCTCATAGCGCAGCTCTGACACCAACGGGTTTGTGGCCTCAGTCTCTTCGATATCTTTTTTGTGAAGCGCGAACCAATAACGGCTTCGTTTCAGCGGATCGCGTAACGTTTGATAAGCCACTTCGACGGCTTCACGCTGTTTGGCAGCATAGTTACGTTCACCAAGGCCACGGATCACAAAGCGTTCCGGGTCCAGCGTACGCATCAGCGAGGTATATTGGCGGTCTAAAACCTCAAGATCGATATCAATGCGACGATCAAGGGCCAGACGCGCAAAAGCGTCGATCGACCTGACAGGTTGGATCGCACCGCAATGTTGGCAGAACAAAGCACGAAGCGAGTTGCCCTTCTGGCATATCCAGCAGCAAGTCTCAGCATTGGAGCAATGAGCCGGAACTGTGAACTCATTGAACTCGATAACATTATCCATGGATTTTCCTCAGAAAGGCGCGAAGGCGAGAAAGATTACACCCGAATCGCGCCTTTCCGAACGAGGAATTTTAGGGTCAGAACCCTAAGGCCCACCGAAGCGAGCCTTTCCTTACGAATTGCGATGCAAAACGTCGGCTAACGAAACAGATTTGAGAAACTTCTCAATTTCGCCGCCCATTTTCAGCCAAAGCTGATCTGTCATTTGACGAGCCGTCAGGTTATCCCCTTCAAAAACGGGATGTTCCCTCTGCGACGCCACGTCAACGGCGCTAACGATCTGATAAACGCTTATCGCCTCGGCTGGCTGGCCGAGCAAATAGCCGCCACCGGGACCACGCATACTTTTGACTAAACCATGTTTCTTAAGCTTGGCAACAAGTTGTTCTAAATAGGACAGAGAAATCTTCTGCCTCTGCGCCACTTCTGCGAGAGGGACGGGTTTCTCATTGCCTTGTCGAGCCAAGTCCACCATGGCCATAACAGCATGACGTCCTTTGGTGCTAATTCTCATTGTAGTGCCATCCTTTCCTTCAAGGGACTTTCTCTGACAAAGAGAGCGGGTCACTTCAACGCCAAATATAATATGGTTTTATGGCTTTTTGAGGACAAGATTGGTCTTAATTAAGCTATTATACGACAAGGTGGGTACTAAATAATTAAAATATTGAATAACTTACTTGAAAATGATCCCTCGGCTTGTGCTAAGATGGCGTGCCCACTAGGAAAAAATATTTTTTCAGTAGGGCGATTGTGAAGTCACAGAGTCGTTATTGTATCGCAACATTTGGTGGAATAAAATGCCTGAAGTCTTGTTTGCTGGCCCCGCGGGGCGCTTGGAAGGTCGTTACACGCCGGGGAAGTCACCGACAGCCCCTATTGCCTTGATTCTCCATCCGCACCCTCAACATGGCGGGACGATGAACAACAAGGTCGTCTATACACTTTTCACCGCGTTTGCTGAACGCGACTTTTCAACACTCCGTTTCAACTTCCGTGGCGTAGGCCGCAGCCAAGGCAGCTATGACCGTGGCGAAGGCGAACTCAGCGATGCCGCTGCGGCGCTTGATTGGGTGCAAGCCATGAACCCCAACGCACGCAGCGTTTGGGTCGGTGGTTATTCCTTTGGCGCGTGGATCGGCATGCAATTGTTGATGCGTCGCCCGGAAATTGAATCCTTCATCTCTGTCGCACCGCCCGCGAATATGCTGGATTTCAGCTTCCTCGCACCCTGCCCCGCATCGGGCCAAATCATTCACGGCGATTCCGACGATATCGTGCCCGAGCCGTTTGTCTCGAAGCTTGTCGCAAAGCTTTCGCATCAACGCGGTATCCATCTCGATTATCGCGTCGTTCCCGGCGCAACGCATTTCTTCAACGATCAGCTGGACATTCTGGCCGACCATATCGAAGAATATCTCGACGTCGCGCTTTTGCATCGTCCGCCTGCGCCAATTGCGATGGTGGGGTAAACCGCTGCATGAAGATCTCGTTTTTTGCCCAACTGAAAGGCGAAAATCCTTACGTTATCGATGAAACGGATCAAGAGGCTCTTCTGGGCGTATTGGCCCAAATCGAAGAAGAGATGCAGAAACCAGAATGGAAAGGCGTCCCGAGCGGCCAACCTCTTCGCGAGGAAAGAAATGCCGTCAGGGTCGCCTATTTCCAGCACGAGACTATCGCCAGCACTTTTCAAGAAGCGTTGAACGAGGCGTTTCAGCTCGTCAAAGAGAAAAAGGCACCGTCAGTTCAGACAATCTGCGCGACGCCAGATTCAACAAAAAGCGCTGCACCCAAAACAAATTTTTCAAAAAACATTCTGCAATAAATCGGAAACAGAATTTCATAGAAGCTTCCCCTGCCCAAAAGGAAGTGGGGGCCAAATCTCATTCTTTTTGGCAAAACAAAACGGCTACATTTCGCGGACGCACGCGGTAAAGCGTTACAACGGGATATGTAAAAGTCGCATCCCTATTTAAACGACCAGCACCTATGGCTGGCGTGACAACCGTCGTTTCATCAGAATCAGTCGCAAGCACGCCAAAATCGCTTACGCTATATTCCCAATTTCCTGCGGACGCCATTCCGCTCGAATGCCAATCGACCATGACTTTCGTCGCAGGCTGCCAAGAACCTAAATTTCTACCGGCATCCACACCACGACCGTTATCCAAACCTCTTAAAAATTCTCCACGCAGATCAAGCGTACCGTTTGTTCCGTCAGCGGCGCTCCAGCCTGTAGGGCAGGACGACGCATTAAAGGCACCGATGATACCCGCTGGCATAGAAGTTCCAGTCATCGACTTCCAAACAGGCTTTCCACTATCATCATTTAAACAAACGACGATATCCTTTTGATCGCTCGACATGGTCGAAGAGCCAACGTCCTGACAGGATTCTCCGACTTTTGTAAAAGCAAGAGCCTCCAACGGCAACAGAACGGAAAACAAAACAAAAAAAGTTGCTGTAGAAAATCTCATAAAGCACCTCATACAAAAGAATTTCCCCGCTTTTATTAAACAGCGCCTATATTTTGCTAGAACGGATGCATTAATATTATCTTACTTTTATTGAGGTCTTTTCCGACGCCAAATTTATTTGGAGGCGACAAGTTCAAGAAAGTTATTGCCCTCCGCGCTCCTCCCGACGCGTTCAATGCGCCATGGACATTTTTCGCCCGCAGCCTCCGGCTCGAAAAAATAAAGCGCGCAGTTTGTCGCACCGCCGAGCTTAAGGTCAAACAACTCCCCAAACGCGCGAATAATGCCGCCGTGCGAGACGATCAACGGACAAAGCGCCTGCGATAAAATACGCGTAAAGCCTTGATCGACGCGCTGATGAAGGGCCGCCACGCTTTCACCACCCGGCGGTTCGATCCCTTGCGCACGCCAGGCTTTATACTGCTCGTACGAAAGCCCGGCCCACGCGCCAACATCGCGTTCACCGATCAACGGTTCTTCGAAGAACGGCACGTTTAAGGCACCGGCGGCCAATTGCGCGGTTTCGCGTGCGCGGGATAGATGGCTGTGAAAAACAGCGGAAGGCTTAACCGGTACTTGCGCGATAAGCGACGAAGTCGCGCGCGCTTGCTCTCGTCCTTTTTCCGTTAGCGGCGTATCGACGATGCCCGCAATGACGTTCTTTTCATTCGAAACCGTCTCACCGTGACGCATCAAATAAAAAGGACGGTTTGCAAAAGCGGCGCAGGAAGGGAGCGACGCTGAAGTCATTTTTGCTTCTTGGCCCTAAACGCAGCCGCCCAGCCTTCGATCACAGACATCTTCGCCCGCGTCACAGCCAACGAATCCGCAGGTACTTCTTTGGTAATCGTGCTGCCCGCGCCGACAATTGCGCCGTCGCCAATCTTCACGGGCGCGACAAGCGCCGTGTTCGATCCGATGAACGCGCCCGCACCGATATCGGTGTGCGCTTTCGTAAAGCCATCGTAATTACAGGTAATCGTGCCCGCGCCGATATTGGCTTTCGCACCGATACGCGCGTCGCCGATATAGGTCAGGTGATTGACTTTAGCGCCTGCCTCTACGACCGATTTTTTAATTTCGACGAAATTGCCGATATGCGCAGCCTCGCCAATTTTAGCGCCAGGACGCAACCGGGCAAACGGCCCGATTTGAGCGCCGGGTTCAATCGTCGCCTGTTCAATATGGCAAAAAGCCTTGATCGCCACATTTGCGCCAACCTTGACGCCCGGCCCGAAAACCACGTTCGGCTCGATGCTCACGCCCGGCGCAAGCTCCGTATCCGCGCAAAGGAAAACGCTGGACGGATCGGTCATCGTCACGCCCGCCAGCATTGCCGCGTCACGCAGACGCTTTTGCATGACGGCTTCGGCGGCAGCGAGCTCGATCTTACTGTTCACGCCGCTCAGATCCTCTTCGTCAAGCGAAGCGACAACGGCTTTCAGACCCTCAGCGCGCGCCAGAGCAATCGCGTCGGTCAGATAATATTCGCCCTTGGCGTTTTTGTTGTCGATCTTATCCAAAAGCTGCCACAGACAGGCGGAATCGAAAAGCATCATGCCGCCATTACAAAGACGAATGGCTTTCTGCTCCGGCGTCGCCTCTTTAAACTCAACGATCGCGTCAAGCGTACCGTCTTTACCAACGATCAAACGACCATAGGCAGCGGGATCAGCGGGCTCAAACCCAGAAACGACAATAGCCGCGCCCGTTTCCGCACGCCGCGCGCACATTTTTGCTAAAGACGCCGTTGTTAGCAATGGCGTGTCACCGAAAAGGATCAGAATGTCGCCGTTAAAACCTTCCAAAGTCTTGCGCGCCGCCTTGGCTGCATCGCCCGTCCCCAGAGGCCGTTCCTGCACAACGCAAGCATGCGGCGCGACGGCGACGCGTACGCCCCCCATGCCAGGCGCGACAACCACGGCAATTTGAGACGCCTCAGCCGCCGCGCAAGCCGCCACGACATGCGCGACCATCGGCCTTCCCGCAACGGGATGGAGAACCTTGGCCAAAGACGATTTCATACGCGTACCCTGTCCGGCCGCCAAAATTACACACGCAAGAGACTGCGACATTGTTTCCTCTTTTTTATTCGAAACCATAGCGCTTTTCTGCCATAACCGCTATTCTGAGCCAAGCGAAACCGAAGAGAATCACGAAAATGCCCCGTTTAGAAGCCGTTTTGTTCGATTTAGACGGCACGCTACTCGATAGCGCGCCCGATATCCGCCAAGCCCTTAACAAAATGCTGGCTGAGCAAGGCCGCAGGCCTGCGACGCTGGATGAAGTGAAATCCATGCTGGGCGACGGCATGATGGAACTTTGCCGCAAGGCGCTGGAAGCCACAGGCGGCGTTCAAAGCGACGATCTCTTTCCCATCGTCCAAACCTTTATCGCGCATTACCGGAGCCTGCCGCCCGATCCGGCGCAAGTTTTCCCCGGCGTACGCGAAACGCTGGACGCGCTCAAAAAAGCTGGCGTCAAGCTTGGCGTCTGCACCAACAAGCAGGAAGCAGCCAGCAAGAAGATCCTCGGCGCTTTGGGGCTTGAGCCTTTCTTCGACTTCATCGCTGGTGGCGATACCTTTATGGTTCATAAACCGAACCCCGGCCATATCACAGGCATTCTCGATGCCATCGGCGCAAGCCTTGGCGGCACCGTTCTTGTCGGTGATGGCCCGAACGATGTTGTGGCTAGTCAGCGCGCAGGCATTCCCTGCCTGGTCGTGACGCACGGCTATACCGAAGATTACAATTCCCTTGAAGCCGATATCAAAATCCCGAATATCGACGTTCTGATCGAACACATCAAAACGCTTGGATTCACGTTCTAATCGTGACATCCGGCCGCGCGCCGCCAAAAAAATTCCATGTTTTAAACGTTTGTGAAGTTTTTTCGCGTACAACGGTTCGCGTGCCTAATTTAAATCTTATTCTTTTGATAAAATGCAGCATCCTTTTCGAGGAAAGCTTTTGTAAGCCCCCGGTGGATGCGTTTTTGTTTAAAAAACTTAACGTTTAAAACAATTTAAAAGGGGGAGAACGCTATGGGTCAAGTTAAGATCCCAACTCAATCTGTTCAACCGCTTCCGGTTTCAACGCAAAAACAAACCACCATTCCATTCCTAACCGCTGCTATGCCACCCAAAGAAATTGGCACGGACACGACAGGAAAGTTCATGGGTTATTTCGTCCGTAACGACGATATTTTTGCTTTGTTCAAGCAAACAAACGATAACAGAAAACTGAAATACGGCGTATCGACTGAGATCCTCAGGGATTTTATGAAAGCCTCAGGTCTCCTGTCGCTCTCTGGGGGCGCGCCCGCCTATACGCTTGCGCATTACGGCCTCCGCCCTACCCCTTGCCCGCAGATGTCTCAAAACTTCCGCAACATTTATTCTTTGATGAAAAACTTTGTTCTCGGCTCGTTGCGCAAAGACCGGCATACCATCTTGGTCCATACGCAAAAGGACCTGGTCAAAGTCCTGCCTGATTTGCTTCCGCTCATCGAAGCCGCGCGCAAAGAATTGAAGCGAAACGCAGCGCCAGTCGCTCAGATGCAAATGCATTAAGGTCGTTTGAAGTTCAGCTTATTTCAGCATAATCGCCGAGATTTGACGCCCCGTTTCGGGATCGCCCGCGAGCGAGCTGCGGCGATAGCTGAAGAACCGCGATTCATCTGCGCATGTATCGGCAGGCGAAAGGCTAATATCTTCGACACCATGCTTGCGCAATTGGTCGCGCACATAGCCGGGCAGCTCAAACAGGAAATGATCCGGCGTTTCGGCTTCGAAGAAAAAGCGGTTGTTCAGCTCGTCGCTATCGAGGAAGCGATCCATAAACTCAAGATCGACTTCATAGGAATCCTGCCAAATGCATGGGCCAATGGCAGCCTTGATCGCGCCACGCGAAGCGCCGAGCCCTTCCATCGCCATAATCGTTTTTTCGATAACGCCCCCATAAGCGCCGCGCCAACCCGCATGCGCGGCACCAATCACGCCCGCCGCCGCATCGGCAAACAGAACAGGCACGCAATCAGCCGTCAAAATACCAAGCGCAACGCCCGAACGTTTGGTGACCATGCCATCGGCATCAGGCCCCAAAAGCGTGCTCCACGGCAAATCTACTGTTACAACATCTGTTCCGTGCACTTGCTTGCAGGTTAAAAGCGCCTCTGGCTGCGCGCCCAGATATTGCGCGACAAGCTGTCTGTTTTCGGCAATCCGCGCCAGATCATCCTTGATCCCTATGCCACCGCAATTGAGCTCAGCATAAACGCCTTGGCTTACGCCGCCTTTGCGTGTGAAAAAACCATGGCTAATTATATCGAGAGAGGCAAGGTTCTTCGCCTGAATCGGTTCAATCATGGAAACCCCGGCAGATCTTGAATAACGGTGGATGCGAAGGCGAAGGCTTTAAAAAGAGCTCCCATTTGAGCCTCATCCGTCAATCTGTGCAAGGCTAAATCAATGTCATACGATTGCGTTCCCGTGGCGCGACGCTTCAATTGTTCCGCCCGCAATTCAATGCCCATCCCTCGCAGAAAGTCAGCTTGGCGCACAACCGCGCTAACCTGCGCGCCTTCTTTCGCCGCTATGGCACGCAAAGCCGAAAAATCGACATGCGCGGTTAAATCAATCTCACCGGGGCGCTCCAAGGGATTACGAACCGTCGCATGACGGCTGACCGCTTGAAGCGTATCCTGCCCCGACGGAGTCGCATAACCGTAATCGACGCACAAAGCGGCCCCGCCGTGAGCTACAATATGCGCCGCCGCTTCCCGCGCCAGAGCGACAGCCTGTGGCGCAAGTTCGAAAAACGCCAAAGAATCGGGAAAGGGCAAGGCAACGGCCGCATCGCCCAAAACAAAAACAAGTTCGTCCTTCTGCAGCCCAACAAAGCGCTCACGCCAGCCGTCGGTTGTTTTCATATATTGGCGGATGGGCAAGGCGTCTAAAAACTCATTGGCAATCACCAAAAGCGGCAAAGGCGGCAAGGCGGCAAGCGTCTCGATATAACGTGGCGCAAAAGGAGCCAGCTTAGCTTCTTGCTGCGCGCGCAGGGTTGCGTTGCTTTCGATTAAAAAGAGGTTCAGCGCTTGGTGAAAGCCATCGACCTTTGCCGTCGCACGCAGCGCGTCTTGCATCAGCGTCCCGCGCCCCGGCCCCATTTCTAAAAGCGCAAATGAAGCCGGTTTGCCAAGCTGACGCCAGATTTCGGCGCCCCAAAGCCCAATCATCTCGCCAAACATTTGGCTGATTTCTGGGGCCGTCGTAAAATCGCCGCCATGGCCAAGCGGCTCGCCTTTGACATAATAGCCGTACGATGGATGCTGAAGCGCGAGCGCCATATATGCCGATACGGAAATCGGTCCTTCGGACTCGATTTTCTTGCGGATCAGACGCTCAAGCTCATTCATGTAGCTTTTCTCCGCCAAGCCCAAACGACAAAGCTCAAGCCGATAAGAACCATCGGCAGGCACAAAATCTGCCCCATCGTCGCGCCCGCATAAAGGAAGCCAAGCTGCGGGTCGGGCTCACGGAAGAACTCGGCACAGAAGCGGAAGCTCCCATAAAGCGCCAGAAACGTTCCCGAAAGAACGCCATAGCGCTGCCGGATCGCCGGGATGCGCGCCAGAAGAAAGAGGATCACGAAAAGGACAAAACCTTCGAGGCCCGCTTCGTAAAACTGGCTGGGATGGCGCGGCAAATCACCGCCACGCGGAAAGATCATGCCCCAAGGCACGTCGGTTACGCGGCCAAAAAGCTCACCATTCACAAAATTCGCTAAACGGCCAAAGAAAAGGCCGATGGGAACGACGCAGGCCAACAGGTCGCTAAACGCGAAAAACGGGATCTTGCGTTTCCGCACGAACCAAAGAGCCGCCAGAATGACGCCCATCATGCCGCCATGGAAAGACATGCCGCCTTCCCAAACCTTGAGCGCCTCAAGCGGCCGCGAAAGGTAATGATCGGGCTGATAGAACAGAATATAGCCAAGCCGACCGCCCAAAACCGTGCCGATCACAGCCCATGTCAGGAAATCATCGTAATCTTTGGGGCTTGGGCCCGATGGATTTTGCCGCGCCAAGCGCATGCATTGCCACCAGCCGAAGATAAAACCGGCAAGATAAGCGACCGCGTACCAGCGGATCGTCAAAGGACCGATGGATACCAGCACGGGATCAAGCGGCGGGAACATCAAAGCAAGCATGGGAAAACCTTATTCGTGGACGAAACGGTTCGGGTGTTATACCCTTTTCGCTCCTTAGCCGACAACAACGGAAAACGACATGAACACGCCCGACGCGCCGAACCTGAACGACCTCCTCAAACTCGGTGAATCCGCCGTCAGCGCCCTTCTTGGCGCCGCGCGCGATTGGCAGAAGGAAGCGGTCACCAAGAAAGACGCGCTCGTCCGGCAGATGGATCTTGTCACGCGCGAGGAATTCGATGTGGCTTTTGCGATGCTCAAAAAGATTCGCGCCGCGCAGGAATCGCTCGATAAACGCTTGGCCGCCCTCGAATCTCCACGCTCCGCAAAGCTCGCCGCGCCGAAAAAAGCGCCGCGTAAGCCCTCTTTAAAGTCGGCAAAAAAGACGCCGCGAAAGCCTGCGAAAAAGTTACGCGGCAAACGCTAAGTTTACCTTCTGTTAATCATCATCCGCACGCATGAATCACTTGCTGGATTCAAACGACTGAAATGATTCAATTATTGAATCTTTTGAATCGTTTAGATACGCAAACGTAAGGATTCGTTTGGTTTTTCACCTGTGACTCAAAACACACGCCTCGGAATCCTGTGCGCAAAAAAAGCATAAGGACTCTTGCGGCGCAGATCGAACCTCTGATACCTCTATTAACGTTGCTCATCGGAGGCCGCGCAGATGACGAACCTTTCATTTCAAGAACCTGGCTTTGCCTACAATCCCCTCGACATTGTCGAAGAGATTGTTGCCGCGAACGAATGGCTTTTCGATCGTTCCAACGAAGACGAGCTTATCGTCGAACTCGCTGGGCGTTGGTGCCATTATCGGATGTATTTCGTTTGGCAACGCGAAGTTGGCGGCCTGCAGTTCTCCTGCCAGTTCGATATGCGCGTGCCCGAAGGCAAACGCGGCGACGTGAACGATTTGCTAGCGATGCTGAACAATCGTTTATGGCTTGGCCATTTCGATTTGGACGTCCAACAAAACGCCCCGATGTTCCGCTATACCGTTTTAACGCGCAGCGACCGTATGCCAGGCGTTGAAATGCTCGAAGACCTTGTCGAAATCGCGCTTACGGAATGCGAACGTTTCTATCCGGCGTTCCAATTCGTAATGTGGGGTGGCAAGCGTCCTTCCGAAGCCTTGGCCGCCGCCATGATCGACACGGCGGGCCAGGCCTAAGCTGAATCCGCACAGCGTGCTCCTCTCCCCCTCAGACCGCATCGCCGAGCAAGCGCTGTTTATGCTTGCTGAAGTTCCGTGGGATCTGATTGACCTGCACACGCTAGCGCACCGCGCGGCGGTTCCTCTGGCAAAGATTCAGAAAACCATCCCCGACACGATGGCCCTTTTACCAATTCTTGTCGCGTTTATGGATCGGCAGGTCCTCAAAGCCTCACCGCCAGATCCGTCGCTTTCCGCCGAAGAACAGCTGTTTGAGCTTCTCATGGCGCGTTTCGAAGTCATGCAGCCGTATCGCAGTTCATTGACCGTTTTGGCTGATTTGTCACGCCGCCGCCCACCTTTGGCCTTTGCGCTGGCTTCCTTAGAATTAAAATCGCTCCAGAAAAACTTGTCCCGCTATGGCATCATAAAGAAAACGAGCAGGACGCCCCATCTCCCGCTTATTATTTTGGGCCTATACCATATTGTTTTTTATCGTTGGCTTGATGACGAATCGCTCTCTTTGCAACGCACAATGGCGTGCCTCAACGCCACACTTCATACGTGTAAAATCAGCACATTAATACGCGCTTAAAGGGTGCTTTTTTGTATCGACATTGAAAGATTTGAGTTTTTTCGCCATTAATTATGGTAAAAAACGCGTGACAAATCGGTTAAGAATTGGCATATTCAAAACGTTAACCATACATTCTCTTGTCGATCCACAGAAAGTTCGACACTCCCTTCTAACGTTAACGCCTGAATGAGGAACCGAAATGTCAGATATGCCCTCCAATCCGTTCTTCGAAACCGATTTCTCGAAGTTCATGGATATGTCCAAGATGATGGATATGTCAAAAATGATGGATATGTCCAAGATGATGGATATGTCGAAAATGATGGACTTCTCGTCCATGCCCAACATGATGGACATGTCGAAAATGATGGGTGAGTGCAAACTCCCCAACATCGACGTTGAAGCCATGATGGCCACGCAACGCAAGAATATCGAAGCGATCGCCAGCGCCAACCAAAAGGCCTTTGAAAGCATGCAGGCCTTTATGCAGCGCCAGGCTGAACTCGCCCGTCAGAGCTTTGAAGCGACATCGAACCTCGTTCAGGCCGTGATCTCTGCCCCGACGCCGGAAGAAAAGCTGGTCAAGCAGGTCGAAGCGACCAAGCAGACCATCGAAAGCTGCGTGACGAATCTCAAGGAATTGTCCGAATTGCTCTCCACCAGCCAGCTCCAAACGGTGCAAGCCGTGAGCAGCCGTGTTTGCGAAAGCATGGACGAAATGAAAGGCCTTATGAAGAGCAGCAAAACTGCTTAAGTAAGGATATGTAGTCTCTTTTGGCTATGTCCTCTTTCAGGCAAATGCCTAGCGCGGTGGTTCCTCCCCACCGCGCTATTTTTTTGATCAAAGGCCGTATCCGTCGAAATTGCGCCCAGAAAGAGAAGACGCATTTGTTGGTCGTGACGTCCCGTTTGACGTCCCGTTTGACGTCCCGTTTGTCGCAGAAGCAGTAGCAGTAGCAGTAGCAGTAGCAGAAGAAGCAGTAGCAGAAACACCGTTGCTGGACGAAACTGCAGATTTAAGGCTAGACCGATCGTCCGCACGAACAGGTCCAGCGATGATAAACGCCCCTACGCCACCAAGAACCGGTCCAACGCCGGAGGAAACTCTGGAATCTGAACAAGGAATTACACCATCCCGATTGGAACCATGACGAGAATAAGAGAACGCCTGAGGTCCATCTCCCGCTGGAGGCGCATATTCCAGAAAGAACCTTTTATTCTTCGCCTCAGCTTCCTGACGATACGCATCCATTGAGCGAACACCCATATCGTTCAAGGCAAGCATAACGCTCACCGGCTCTTGACGTAAAAGCGGAACCGAATAGGATTTTTCGATAGCCAACACATCGCGGCCATGAACGTCCTTGGCTGGACGAGGCGGCGCAAAGGAGAAAGCAGTTACCGAACAATCACTTTGGGGCATTTGATCAGCCAGACGACGGGAAAGAGCCGCAGCCGCCTTGGCACACGCCTCAGACATACACGCGTTTGCATGATAGGTATGACCAATTTCGGTCAGCTTAAGCGAACCACCATCTGAAACACTATAGCAAACAACCGTTTCGTCCTTTGTGTCTTCTGTCATGATAATTCCCATCCCCGTAAAAAATGAACGCAATGATCATCTTTGATGATGAGGGATTGTACTCTATTTTAGGTCCTTATTCTTTCGCCGCATTACTTTCACGGAAAAATGATTGCAGATAAGTTCTTAATAGATTGATTTTATTATATTTTCTTTTATGGGGGCAAGACCGCAGGCCCTCACCTTCCAGCAAACTGGAAGGCAAGTCGTCCTGCGATCAATACGAAAAAGGAACCGTTTTAGACGGCGCGCCGTGCACGCCTTTTGCTAAGCCAGCCAAGCCCTAGCAATCCAGCGCCAAACAAAGGCAACGCCGCAGGCAACGGGACATCTGACGTTGTATATTTGACGACAATGTTGCCGATGAGATTTTGAATCTCCGTATCCAGAGAAGCTTTATACCAAACGGCAAAATCGGCCATGTTGGAGATTGTTACAGAACCAGACTTTTTATCTGGAGACATTAACAAAGCCGTCACAGGGTAATAGGAACTGACATACGAGCCATCGGCCTTATTGTAGCCGCCCCAGATTGACGAACCCGTTGTCGAAACGGGCGATCCATATGCATTCAACGTCGCAGAAACGCCGACGTTATAACTATAGCTGCCATCGGGGCCAACATACGAAAAGCCAGGCAAACTATAAGTATTGGCGTCGCCATGAAGAGTAAAATCCGGACAGGACGCCAAAGCGGAACCGTCGCTCACAGAAAATTTGAATGTCACGGTTGTATGGGCCGCCAGCGTTCCCGAGTAAGTCGGCTGATATTGCACCCAGCCATCGTTCTCAACCTGCGTGATGACATTGCCGTTCAAAATGCCGTTACTGCCTGAGCTAATATTAAGCGTCGCGGCATCGCTTGGCGCGGCCCACAGGCATGAAGCAAAAAGGAGAAATGTTGCGAGTGTTTTTTGCATGGAGAATTCCTTTTCATCACATGATGGAAGATGAACAAACAAACCGGAGGGACGCGCTCAAATGATTTCTATCGCGTCACTTTACAAGAAAAGTCCCCCAACAAAGCGGCCTCTTCGACAATTGAAGTTGCCACATTTCATATCATGCGCGTTATGAAACGAAAAACAAAAAGAAGAGCGGAAAGAAAAACCAATAAATTCAAAAAAGAAGAAAGGGCTCTTTTGGTTAATTTGATACGGCTATGCCTGCGCGGCCCCAACGCGCGCCATGGCCGCACCATGAGAGATTCGCGCCCTCACCTGATCTTAAACAGCCCAATTATCGATCAAGCGCGTTGAGCCAATCTTTGCGGCAACAATCAAACGCCCCACGCCCGGAAAACGAGGCAAGGATTCCAATGTTTCCGGATCGCACAAATCGAAGTAATCCAGAATGAACCCAGCATTTTGAATCGCGTCGCGCGCTTCGCCCAAAGTCTTTTGCGTTTCCGCGCCTGCGCGTAAAGCCTCCGCCGTTCCACGCAACGTGCGCGATAGAACAAGCGCCGTTTGACGTTCTTGCGCCGAAAGATAGACGTTACGGCTGGATCGTGCGAGACCATCCTCTTCGCGCACAATGGGAACCGGCACGATTTCGATCGGAAAGTTCAAATCACGCACAAAATGCTTGATGATCAAAAGCTGCTGATAGTCCTTTTCGCCAAAGCACGCGTAATCCGGCATCACTTGAAGAAACAGCTTTGACACAACCGTCGCGACACCAAAGAAATGAATGGGACGGAACGCGCCTTCTCCTTTCTTTGCCAAAGGCCCCGGATCGATTTGCGTCGCAAATCCTTCGGGGTACATTTCCGCAACAGACGGCGCGAACAAAAGATCACAGCCGTTTTGCTCAAGCAGCGCAAAATCCTTATCGAGCTGACGGGCGTATTTTTCAAAATCCTCGCCCGGCGCAAATTGCGTCGGATTGACAAAGACAGAAGCGACGACATGCGCGGCTTTCTTTTTCGCTGCACAAATAAGCCCCATATGGCCTTCGTGCAGAGCACCCATCGTCGGGACCAAGGCGACGCTTTCGCCCTTGCTGCGCCATTCTTTGACCCGCGCGCGCAAAGCCGCAACGGTTTCAACTTTTTCCGTCATGATTTCTTGTCCTTTGTTTTTAGATAGGGAGCCAAACCTTGGCGCGGAGGCCGCCTTCGGGGCTCACGTCCAGATCAATATCGCCGCCCGCTGCGCGCACAATATCGCGCGCAATGGTCAGACCAAGACCAACGCCGCCCGTTTCCTGATTACGGGACTCGTCGAGCCTGAGGAAAGGCCGGAACACATCTTCACGTTTTTCCTCGGGAATGCCGGGGCCATCATCATCAACGATGATCGCAACCACATAGGCTTCTTGCTTCAACGTCACCTTGGCATGCGTGCCGTAACGCAACGCGTTGCCAATGAGGTTCGTCAAGCAGCGGCGCATCGCGTTGGGCCTGATTTTAAGGCTTACATCCGTCTCAAGCTTGAGCGTGATATTCGGATTTTCCCGTCGGCAGGAATCCACGATCTCATCAAGGAGCCGCGACAGATCCGTCGAAACGGTTTGCTCAGCTTCCTCCCCGCGTGCAAAGGCCAGATAGGCCTCAAGCATATTTTCCATTTCGGTAATATCGGCCTGAAACCCACGCGTGTGCGCGTTTTCTTCCATCATAGCAAGTTCCAGCTTCATACGCGTCAGAGGCGTACGCATATCATGCGAAACGCCCGCCAGCATCGTCGTGCGCTGCACGATGGAACGGCGCAACCTGTCATGCATCACAAGAACGGCGGCCGCAGCCTGCCGAACCTCTGTTGCGCCTTCAAGCTTGAACCACGGTACGTCCTGCCCTTTGCCTATGGCTTCGGCAGCCTCGGCCAAGCGGCGCACCGGGCGCACCTGATTGCGCATAAAAAGAAGCGCGATAATCGAAAGAAGAATCGAGCTTCCCAACATCCAGCCGATAAAAACTTCCGTTGTCGGCGTATAGATGCGGCGCTGTGGGACCTGAGCGATATAAAGACCCTTTGGCACTTCAACAAAGATAAAGACCGTGCCCGGCTCTTGCTTCATGTCGATCAGATGCGGATAGGCCAAACGCTCATCAAGCGCACGGTTCAGCATCTCGCGCAAAGGGCTGGCGTAATGATCGACATGGCGCGGCAAACGACGCCCCGGCGCAAAGGTCATGAATAAATCCAGCCGCCCTTCCGCCGAATGCAAAAGAGCGTCGCGCTCATCACTGCTATCGACCTTGGCGAGCATATCGATCACAAGGCCGACCTCGCCCGCCACCGCATGCGTCATACGGTGCGTCACGGTGTACCAATGGCGATCGAAAAAGACGAACGTCGCGACCGAAAGCGCAAGGAACGTCGGCAAAACGATGATAAGGATCGTGCGGCCAAAAAGACCTTTGGGCAAAAGATGTTTGATCCAACGCCCGCGCAGGTAATAAGACCATCGACGCATCAAATCCATCAGAACCCCTTTAAACCTCGGCGTCGGGCATGAGCATGTAGCCCTCACCGCGCACCGTCACCAAATACCGCGCATTGCGCGGGTCTTCCTCAATCTTGCGGCGCAACCGCGTCACCTGAACATCAATCGTGCGATCGTTCACAACGCCGTCGCTGCGCTCAGCCAAAACCTCACGGCTGATGACTTTCCCCGGCTCGGCAGCCAAAACGCGCATCAGCCCAGCCTCCATCCCCGTCAGGCGCAACGTCTCCTCATCCGAGGAAAGCTCGTCGCGGCTCGCATCATACACCCAGCGTCCCAGCTTCAAAAGCGGAACCGAAACCGTTTTGGCCCGGCTGTGCAATCGGCGGAGAATGGCCTCAATCCTAAGCAAAAGTTCCTTTGGTTCAAATGGCTTAGGAAGATAATCATCCGCCCCAGCCTCCAGCCCTTCGATCCGCTCTGCAGGCTCAGCCCGCGCCGTCAAAAGCAAGATTGGAAAGTCGCGGGCCCGCTGCGCCGCCTGAGCCCTGAAAAACCGCGCCAAATCCAGCCCGTTTTCCCCCGGCATCATGACATCCAGCACCATCAGGTCATAATCGAGGGACGCAAAAGCCTCCCGCGCCTCTCGCGCCCCGGCCGCCGTCGTCACGATATAGCCTTTATCGCTCAGATATTGGTGCAAAAGGCCGCGAAGCCGGGCGTCATCATCGACGACCAGGATATGAGGCTTAAGAGTCGGAGAAAGCGTTTCAACCATATTGGAATAAAATTAACAGCCCAAAGCTTGACAGCAAAGGGCAAAATCTTGTTTATTGCGCCTCAGCTCTTTCAAAGGAGCCCCTTTTGCCGATTTGGGCAAAGAAATTAAGTGAATTAAGACGTAAGTGCAGAATGACGTAGAAGAATGACGTAAGTGAATCAAAGCGTGGGTGCGTAGCTCAGCGGGAGAGCATTACCTTCACACGGTAGGGGTCACAGGTTCAATCCCTGTCGCACCCACCATCCTTTCTAAGGATGGCCCTACCAATCAAAGCGACAGGCATTGAGCTTTCCTTTTGCACGCGCTCGCTGCGCGCCGCGTGCGGGCCCTGTCGCACCCACCATCCTTTCTAAGGATGGCCCTACCAATCAAAGCGACAGGCATTGAGCTTTCCTTTTGCACGCGCTCGCTGCGCGCCGCGGGCGGGCCCGGCCATCACACACCATCTCACCGAGAAGTCCGATTAAAACTCAGCGACTTTGTTCCAAGGCTGCCACGTGGGGACAGCCCGGCGAACGGGTTCGGCCATGCCTTCGCGCCAGAAAGAATAAGTCGCGGGAATAGGCTCGCCCTCCGGGAACCCATACCCAGCAACGGCGCAACCGCGCAGCGAAGCCACATGAACGATCACGGGGCCAAGAAAACCGTTCTTAAGGCCCGCCACTTTAGCAAGACCTGCCGCAACGGCTTGACCCGGGCTTGCGCCTTCTTCAATATGCGTTGCAACGCGTGCCGCTAAGGCGAGACGCGTCGCAACTTCACCCGTTCCTGTACAGAAAACGGCGCCATCACGCGTCGCATAAAAACCAGCGCCGCAACCAGAAGCATCACCAACGCGTCCCGGCGTTTTACCGCCTAAGCCGGACGTGCTTGTGCCCACGAACCAGCCGTCTTTTTGTTGGCCTAGAGCGATGCAGCCCACCGTATCGTGCGTTTGGCTTTTGGGGGCCGCTGACGCCAAGGCGCGCGCCTCAACGGGAACGCGGCGCGCTCCGATTTCCTCAGCCAAAAGAGCCGCCCCTTCACCAACGAGAAGATTGTGCGAAAAGTTCTTTTCTTTTTGACGATGCCAAATCTCTTTGGCGACGAGAAACGAACTTTCGTATCCGATCAGGCAACCCACACCCGCCGCAAGAAGATCCGTTCCGCTCATCACGCCTGCATCAAGCGTCACGACGCCGCGTGCATCAGGAATCCCAGAAACGCCGACGGAATTAAATCCGGCTTTTTCGACAGCAACGATGCGCTCGCTAACGGCTTCAAGCGGTTCATCCCGCGCCGTAAGCGCGCGGATGGCGTCTTTAAACCCGATAAAATCAGGCCAAGCAGCATCGTCATAGGAAAGCAGAAGCAAGGGTGTTTCCTTTCGGTTTAAGCTAGATTGGCGGCTGTTGCCTTTTTCTCTTTTGGTGGATCTTGACGCGGCGGCAGTCCCAAATCCGCTTGCACCGTTCGAACGGCTTTTTCGATCGCCGGGGCATAAACATTGTGCTCTTCGCTTAGCTTCTTAAGCGATTTCGAATAAAAGTTTTTGATGTTTTCCTCTGTCACGGGCTCACCCGTCACAGGATCGGTCAAAGCGCGCCGCGCGGCAACGTACAAAGCGCGATCAATTGAACCATCGACCGCGTCAACGCTGGTCGTTTTGCGAAGAGCAGAATAGAGATACGTTGCCGCAAACGGATCTTCCACAGCGCTTGTGGCCGTTTCGGTCGGAAGGCCGAGTTTGGACATGGATTCTTCTGCGACCTCGATAACGCGGTGCGCCATTTCGGGATAACGGCCGACGAACGCGCAAAGCGGATAGCGTATCATATCGCAACGCAGGCTATCCCAATGGCCGTTCAAAGCGCCCTCTTTCGCGACGTGAAAGAAGTTCGCACGCATGGCAGGCGAAAGCTTGGCCTTGGCGACTGTATAAAACATAGCTTTTTCGGCGGCGCGGACGATATCAAAAGCAAAAAATCTTGCGTCGTCATCTTTCGGTGCGTCATAAGCTTTCTCCGCATGGGAAAGGATATAGCGCATCACGGAATCGCTTGCGGCTTCATCAGACAAGGCCATCCAACGCGCCGCATTATTGAGGATGTTAAAAGCGCGCCCTTCCGGCGATGCGCGCAAATATTCGCTCGTATAATTGAATGCCGAGGCAATCATTCTTTTTTGCCATTGCGGTTCAAGAGCTTCAAACAAATCTTCTTCCATTATAATTCCTTTCTCACAACTTCAACAAAGCGCGCATAACGGCCAGCGCCATAATAGAACGCATGGGAACGTACTTTTTACAATTCAAAGGTTCCAAAGAAGACAAGGGAACAAATTTCGTTAAACCGAGATAGTTTCCCTCTTCACATTGAACTTCTGAGCGACAAACCGTGACATGTTCAATGAGCATGGACGAATTCACGGCCTGCTCTTCGTAACCGAACGAGCGACAGGTGCAACACGGCAAGGTGCAGGCGTTCTTTTCGCGTGCTAAAGCCTCTCGATAGGCCTCACGAAAACCGGCACATAAATCCTTTTTCACAAGATGCACTCCTTTTGAAATCGATCTCTTTATCTATCTCCTAAATTAAGCTAATTTCAACGGCCAATTGCTTTCTTTTCACCGCAAGAGGTTGTCGTTTGAGCCCGCCTTCGCTTACGTTAACCATCGTTCTCTTACTCTTTTTGAGGTTTTCCTTTGGACGAGACGCAGCAAAATTCTGAAACCGAACCATCGCCCACACCAGCGCCCGAAGCTTTGCCTTCACCCACACCAGCGCCCGACGAAACGCCCCCCGCGCCTCCGACGGACGCACCGAAAGCGAAGCGGCCTTTGCTGCCTTTTATTCTTCTGGCCATTTTCCTGCTTACGATCCTGCCGGGGCCTTTGTTTTTCGCCTCGCTTTATTGGGGCAACGATCTGAAAGAACCGAAAACCGTTATTGTGCCGCGCGGCTCAAGCGTCCAGGAAATCGCCCAAATTTTAAGCCAAAACGGGGTTATCCATCATTCCATTCTGATGCGCGGCACGGCGCATTTGATGGCTTCCGACAAATTACAGGCAGGCGAATACCGCTTTACGCCGGGACAAAATGTGATGGACGTTACGATCATGATGCGCGACGGCAAAATGGTCATTCATCAGTTCACCGCTGCCGAAGGGCTAAGCTCTTCTGAGATCGTCGTTCTTTTACGCGCCGCGCCAGAGCTGACGGGCGACATTGCCGAAATCCCGGAAGAAGGCTCGCTCCTGCCTGAGACCTATCGCTATCTTTACGGCGACACGCGGATGAGCGTGATTAAGCTTATGCGTAAAAATCAGGCGGAAACGCTGCAATCTCTGTGGGACAAGCGCGAGACGTCCTTGCCTTTCAAATCGCCACGAGAAGCCGTAATCCTGGCCTCCATCGTCGAGAAAGAGACGGGGCAAAAAGCGGAAGAGCGCCCCATGGTCGCAGGCGTTTTCCTCAATCGGCTTAAGCTCAACATGCCCCTGCAAACAGACCCGACGGTGATTTACGCCCTTACGAACGGCAAAGCGCCGCTGGGCAGGGCCTTGGTCAGCGCAGACCTAGAGACGGCCTCAGCCTATAACACCTATCAGCACCCCGGCCTGCCCCCTGGCCCTATTTGCAACCCCGGACGCGCCGCCTTGGAGGCCGCTCTTCATCCGCAACACAACGATTTCCTTTATTTTGTTGCAAACGGAACCGGCGGCCATGCTTTCGCCAAGACGCTGGAAGAGCACAATAAAAACGTGGGCTATTGGCACAGCCTTAAAAAGCCCTAAGGCCTGAAAAAGACTGATTTTCCGCCTTTTCCGGCGAGAACAGCTTTTTCTTCCAACTTTCGGCGCATGGACTGTGTTATAATGTTGCCTATTCCCTAGGAAGGGGATAAAAGGACACCTCTTTTGAGGTTGGAAAGATTCTTCCGAAAAAAGAATAAGAGATCGCGGGGGTGGAGCAGCCCCGCCCGTCCGTAGGCCGCAAGGCCTTAGGGCGTAAAGGAAAAGGTTCCGTAGGCCGTAAGGCCTTAGGACAAAACATAGAGCTACCGGGCTCTTTAAACGGTATCTCATTCTTGGTGTCGCGGGGTTGAGCAGCCCCGCCCGTCCGTAGGCCGAAGGCCTTAGGACGTAAAGGAAAAGGTTCCGTAGGCCGCAAGGCCTTAGGACAAAAACATAGAGCTACCGGGCTCTTTAAACGGTATCTCATTCTTGGTGTCGCGGGGTGGAGCAGCCCCGCCCGTCCGTAGGCCGAAGGCCTTAGGACAAAAACATAGAGCTACCGGGCTCTTTAAACGGTATCTCATTCTTGGTGTCGCGGGGTGGAGCAGCCCGGTAGCTCGTCAGGCTCATAACCTGAAGGTCGTCAGTTCAAATCTGGCCCCCGCAACCAATCTGGCAAATACGCCATTGCCAATAACCGATTTAATTATCCAATAAGCTATCTGCTGGTACCGACCTCGGTTCCAACGCATATATTCGTCCCCAGCTCCCCTCCCCTTGTTCGTCAAGCGGCGCTATTCATCAAGGCCGAGCTTCGCGCTATCGCGCAAGCCAAGTTTGGCGTCTCGAAAAACTCATTCGATAACGGCTGGGATTGGGCAATTTTCGATTCCGGCAACGAGCATTGGTGGAACCCGTCGCCGCGCCGATCAGGAACGGTAAGGCTCTCTCGCCATTAGTCAGTTTAACTATCTAGAGCAATAGCTTTACAGGCGGGAACTCCAAAAATCTTATAAATCTGGTTTCTCAATTCATCGTCGCAAATTCTGTGTTCATCAATCACTGAGATGATATAGTCTGCCTGTTCTTTTGAACTTTGAGGAAAGTCCATGACCTTTTGGTATTCTTCTGCATATAAGTGTTCTCTCAGATAATTATATGGATCTGCTTTTTGTTGGATTGATATGCCGATAAGAGTTTTCCATCCGAGCAACTGATCTCTATCACGCTTTGCTTTTAAACAACGGCAATAATCTGCCAAATGATCGGGCGGTGTCTCGCTTAGCTTTGTAAAGAGCCAATCATAGAAAGTTCGCACTCTAGGGAGATATTTATCAATAATCTCACGAACATCAATCTCATCTCCTGCGTTCTTTAAAAAACTTTTGGCTCTCGCATTCCAGTCATAAACAGAATTCAGATCGTCAACCTTAAAAATAAAATGTGATGTTGATCCTATCTCGCTTCTTCTTAACTCCCAAGCAGCATCTATCATTCTAACATGGTGTAAAACATTGCGTAGACCAACAATAAAATCATGCAGCCCATCGTTGCCGAAGCAGTCGACAAGATGATCATCAAAATCCACGGGTCTCCATTTTGCGCTAAGATGTCGACAATGGTCTTGAAGGCTATGAGCTAATGAGGATAATGAAAAAACTTCCTTAAGAACACTTGTCTCTATGGTTTTCATTTGTGGGCGAGTTGCGCGAAGGCCAAAACCATGTGTTTGTGAATATGAATCAAAACTATCAAGAGCCGACATCAAATCCTCAGCGGATTGATTGAACAATACTAACATGCTTTGCAAAGATTCAATGCATTCGTTCAACGAAAATCCTGGGTGCAGCTTCAAAACCTCCAGAACATCCGTAATGAACATCTCTTTTAGCAGGTCAAGGATTCCTTTTGATGTTGGAATGGATCCTTTAATGAAAGATTCCATTACAAACCTACGGTCTCTGTTCCTTTGCGCTTCTTGACACTCTTGAAAATTGCGCAAGATTTCCAATGCATCAGAAGAAGTTGAATTAATTTTACGTTGCATGCTTAGTGTTCCTATTTTAGCGCCCTATAAGGAAGCCCCATAAAGGTAATTCTAACGCTAGCCTTTACTAGGACGAAAGATGTTTAAAATTTAAGGGGCCTTTCCATGTCAACACTATGTCAACACGCGCGGCGGCAAAAACTGTCTTTTGGTAGCGTTGAACAGAAGGCGGATGTCGCCGTATATCGCAAACATAACAGGGCGTTAGGCTTGGTTCTGGACGTTTTCCGTTCGGGATCATAAGGTTAGAAAAGAGGCTCTGAACCGTCTCATAACCTGAAGGTCGTCAGTTCAAATCTGGCCCCCGCAACCAATTTTCTCCCAACAAATCAAAGCATAAAACAGCCTTTTTTCGGCTTGCCACTTCATGCCTCAATTGCAAAAAAATAGCATTCTGGTCGACACCATGGGGTTACGATAACTTGCCCTTCCGGTCTAATCTCAAAAGCGAGTACTCAAGTCGGTAATGGCGGGTATAACAACGGCGACGTTTGTTTTGTAACCTGCTTGTAAAGGCCGGAACTCGTAGATTCTTTTCCTTTTGTATCATACGGATGGCAAAGGCTTTTGAACGACTTGCAAAAGACATAAAGCCGTTCTAACTCATTATGGGTCCTTCCACCCCGCAGGATAAAGGCCGATCGAACGTTTTCTTTCAGACAAGTGTTGGATACGAGCATCCTATGATAGATTCATTGCCGACCTCTTCCGCTCCGGCGTCAGACGTCACGCCTGCGAGCGAACCGAAAAGACGCGGTCTGCTTTGGGTCTTTCTTTTCCTTGTTCTTCTTGGCTGCGGCGGTGGCGGTTGGCTTTACCTCAACCCGGCGCAAGCCGATGACGATAGCGCCGCCAAACACGGCCGGGCGCACGACACCGCCACGCCTGTCGAAACGGCAACGGCGCAAAAAGGCATACTCAACATTACGCTTGACGCTTTGGGCACGGTGACGCCTTTGGCCGATGTGACGGTCAAACCGCAGATCAGCGGCCAACTGATGGAGCTTGGCTTCCAAGAAGGCCAGATGGTTCACGCAGGCGATTTTCTGGCTCAGATTGATCCGCGCCTTTACGAAAATGCCCTGCACCAAGCCGAAGGAAACTTCGCCAAGGATTCAGCGCAGCTCCAACAAGCCGAGACGGTCCTGGCGCGCGACACGAAGCTCATCGCCGTTCACGCCCTTTCCCAACAGGATTTTGACGCGCAAAAAGCGGCCGTCGATCAATTCAAAGCCGCCGTCCAAGTTGATCAGGCCGCCATTGATACAGCCAAGCTCAATTTGGTTTACTGCCATATCACGGCCCCCGTTGCGGGGCGTGTCGGCCTCAGGCAAGTCGATATCGGCAATTATGTGCAAATGAGCGATACCGACGGCATCGTCAAGATCACGCAGCTCCAGCCGATTTCCGTTTTGTTTTCCATTCCTGAGGACCGCCTCCCCCAGATTATGGAGCGGCTCAAAAACGGCGATACGATTACCGTTCAGGCGATGGATCGCTCACAAAGCAAGGTTTTGGCCTCAGGCAAACTGGGCGCGGTGGACAACGCCATCAACGCCAGCACAGGCACGGTCAAAATGCGCGCTTTGTTCGATAACGAAGACCTTTCGCTTTATCCGAACCAATTCGTCAATATCCGCATTCTGGTGCAAACCTTTGCGGACGCCTTGCTTGTACCATCCGCCGCTTTGCAACGCGGCGCGAACGGCTCCTTCGTCTATCTTGTGACAGACGAACAGAAAGCAACCATCCGGCCAGTTACGCCGGGCCCGGCGGAAGGCGATAAAGTTTCCATTACCGAAGGCCTCAAAGAAAACGATCATGTGATCGTGGACGGAACCGACAAGCTTTCGGAAGGATCGAAAGTCAAGGCAACGGGCACGAACGCAGCCCCATAGAAAATCGCTCGCCCTCAAAACGGTATGCGCAACGCAATAGAAACCGGCCTTTGGCATGAATCCTTCTCGCCTCTTTATCGAACGCCCGATTGCGACATCTCTTTTGATGCTCGCCTTTTTGCTTGTGGGCGCGATTGCGTTTAAATTCCTGCCGCTTTCCGCCTTGCCGCAGGTCGATTACCCAACCATTCAGGTTCAAACCTTTTATCCCGGCGCAAGCCCAGAGGTGATGACGTCGGCGGTTACCTCGCCGCTCGAGCGCCAATTTGGCCAAATGCCGGGGCTCAGCCAAATGCTTTCCTCAAGCAGCGGCGGCGCATCGATCATCACGCTGCAATTCGACCTTGACCTCAATCTCGACGTTGCCGAACAGGAAGTCCAAGCCGCCATCAACGCGGCCAGCAATCTTTTGCCATCCGACCTGCCCGCGCCACCAATCTATGCCAAGGTCAATCCCGCCGACGCGCCGATTTTGACGCTGGCGATTACGTCGGACAAACTGCCGCTTTCGCAACTTGAAGACGTGACGGATACGCGGCTGGCGCAGAAAATATCTCAGCTTCCGGGCGTTGGCCTTGTGCGGCTGAGCGGCGGGCAGCGCCCTGCCATCAAGGTCCAAGCAAACCTGCAAGCTCTGGCGGCCTATGGCCTGAACCTCGACGATTTGCGCACAACGATCAACAACGCCAACGTCAATACGCCGAAAGGCAGTTTTGATGGCGCAGCGCGATCCTATACGATCAACGCAAACGATCAGCTTCATGAAGCCAACGACTATCGTGAAATTGTCGTGGCCTATAAAAACGGCGCGCCGGTTCGGCTTAAAGACGTGGCGAACGTGATCGACAGCGTCGAAAACGTCCGCCTTGGTGCATGGAAAAACAAGACGCCCGCCATCATTCTCAATATTCAAAGGCAGCCGGGCGCCAACGTTATTAATGTCGCGGATACGATCCGCAAAACGCTCCCGGAAATTAAAGCAACCTTGCCGCCTTCCGTTACGATTGACGTTATGACCGACCGGACAACGACCATTCGCGCCTCGGTCGCCGATGTCGAGTTCGAACTTGTTATGGCCGTCGCGCTTGTCGTCGCCGTTATTTTCGTCTTTCTGCGCAACGTTCAGGCAACGATTATCCCAAGCCTTTCCGTGCCACTCTCACTCATTGGCACGTTCGCCTTTATGTACTTGGCGGGGTTCAGCCTCAACAACCTGTCGCTTATGGCTCTGACCATTGCCTCGGGCTTTGTTGTGGACGACGCCATCGTGATGATCGAGAATATTTCCCGCTATATCGAAGAAGGCGAAAAACCTTTGGCCGCCGCGCTGAAAGGTTCGGCGCAAATCGGCTTCACCATCGTTTCGCTAACCGTTTCCCTGCTTGCTGTTTTAATACCGCTGTTATTCATGGGCGATGTCGTAGGGCGTCTGTTTCGCGAATTTGCCATCGTTTTGGCCGTCACCATTGTTATCTCGGCCATTGTCTCGCTCACGCTTGTGCCGATGATGTGCGCGCGGCTTTTGCACGCCAAAAGCGAACGAAAGGAAGAGGTCAAGAAAGGCACCTTCTTCGATTCCGTTTTGGCGTTCTATGCGCGCACGCTTCGCACCGTTATCGCGCATCGGCATATAACCGTTTTCGTCGCTCTGATGACGCTGGTTCTCACGGTCGTCCTTTATATGTACATTCCGAAAGGATTTTTCCCGACGCAGGACACGGGCTTAATCCAAGGCATTTCCGAAGCGCCGCCTTCGATTTCCTATGGTGCGATGGCAGACCGGCAAAGAGCTTTGGCCGATGTACTTTTGAAAGATCCCGACGTCGATAGCCTTTCCTCCTTTATCGGCGTGGATGGCACAAACGTCACGCCGAATACGGGCCGTTTTCTCATCAATCTGAAGCCGCATGACAAACGCGACACCGATGTCAGTACGATCATTCGCCGGATTCAAGCCGCCGCGCAAAAGGTTCCCGGCGTCACTCTGCATATGCTCCCGGTTCAGGATCTCACCATCGACACGTCCGTCAGCAAAACGCAATATCAGTTTATTTTAGGCGCAGCCGATCCAAGCGAACTTTCGGCCTATACGAAAAAACTTTTGGTCCTTCTGCGGCAGAAAACTGAGCTGGAGGACGTTGCGAGCGATTTGCAGGAAGAAGGCCTGGCGACTTCTGTCACCGTCGATCGCGATACCGCCGCGCGGCTCGGCCTTACGCTGGCGGCCATCGACAACGTTCTTTATGACGCCTATGGCCAGCGCATTGTCTCGACGATTTTCACGCAAGCCAACCAATATCGCGTCATCCTTGAAGCCGCGCCGAACACGGCTCTTTCCTCGCTTTATCTGCCTTCAACGGGCAGCGATCCCGTGCCGCTGACAGCCGTTGCGAAAATTGAGGAAACGCGTGCGCCCTTGCTGATTAGCCATATGGGCCAATTCCCCTCGACGCAGATTTCATTTAATCTCTCGCCCGGCGTTTCCTTGGGCGCAGCGGTTAGCGCCATCGAACAAGCGCAGAAAGAAGTCGGCACGCCGCAGAGCATCACAACGAGCTTTCAAGGCGCGGCCTCAGCTTTTCGCGCTTCGTTGATGGGGCAGCTTTTCCTCATCCTTGCCGCCATTTTGACGATGTATATCATTCTCGGCATTTTGTACGAAAGCTACATTCACCCCGTCACGATCCTTTCGACCTTACCGTCGGCTGGTGTCGGCGCGCTTCTCGCCCTTATCCTCGCGCATAACGATCTTGGGATCGTCGGCATTATCGGCATCATCCTTTTGATCGGAATCGTAAAGAAAAACGCGATCATGATGATCGACTTTGCCTTACAAGCCGAACGTCAGGAAAAGAAACCGCCGCAGGAAGCGATCTATCAAGCTTGCCTTTTGCGGTTCCGTCCCATTTTGATGACGACGTTCTCGGCTTTACTTGGCGCTCTGCCTTTGATGCTCAGCACGGGCGTCGGCGCTGAATTGCGCCGCCCGCTTGGCCTCAGCATTGTTGGCGGTTTGATCGTTAGCCAAGTCCTTACGCTTTACACGACGCCGGTGATCTATCTTGCCTTTGACTCTTTGGCCACGCGTTTCGGTCTCAAAGAAAAAGCCGAACCCGCCGCAGAGGAATCCGAACAAGGGCAGACCGCTTCATGAGGTCACCATCCGCCCTGTTCATTTCAAGACCGGTGGCAACGGTTCTTTTGACGTTTGGAATCGTGCTGGCTGGCATGGTCGCCTATTTCAGGCTACCTGTCGCGCCGCTACCGCAAGTTGATTTTCCAACCATCTCCGTCATGGCCAGCATGCCGGGCGCTTCGCCAGAAATTATGGCGACAAGCATTGCAACGCCACTTGAACGCCATCTGGGGCAAATCGCGGACGTCAGCGAAATGACGTCGTCAAGTTCGCTTGGCAACACCAATGTCTCTCTGCAATTTGGTCTGGATCGCGATATCAACGGCGCGGCGCGCGATGTGCAGGCGGCCATTACCGCCGCCCGCGCCGATTTACCGACAAGCCTGCGCAGCAATCCAACCTACCGGAAAATGAATCCGGCGGACGCACCCGTCTTTATCCTTGCCTTGACGTCCGGCGTTCTTTCGCCCGGCCAGATTTACGATGCGGCCTCAACAATCCTTCAGCAAAAACTTTCGCAAATCGAGGGCATCGGACAGGTTATCATCGGCGGAAGCTCGCTACCCGCCGTGCGGGTCGATATTAATCCGACCGCGCTCTTTACCTATGGCATAAGCCTTGAGGACGTCCGGGCCGCCTTGGCCGCGACAAACGCCAATAGCCCCAAAGGCGTTTTCGAGGAGAACGACAAGCGTTTTCAGATCTACACGAACGACAAAGCGCTGCACGCAAGCGAATATCAAAACCTGATCATCGCCTATCGCGACAAGGCGCCCGTGCGCCTGTGCGACATTGCCGAGATCACGGATGGCGTCGAAGACCTGCACAATCTAGGCCTTTATAACGGCAAACCGTCCGTCCTTGTCATTCTGTTCCGGCAGCCGGGCGCGAATATTATCGAAACCGTCGATAAAGTGCGCACGTTGATGCCCTTTCTTCAGGCCTCCGTTCCGGCCTCGATCAACATCGACGTCGCCATGGACCCCACGCGTACCATTCGCGCCTCGTTAAACGACGTACAGATGACTTTGCTTATTTCGATCGCGCTGGTCGTCGCCGTCGTCTTTATTTTTCTGCGCAATGCTCGCGCGACATTCATTCCGATTATCGCCGTACCTGTTTCCCTGATCGGCACGTTCGCGGTTATGTATTTACTGGACTATAGCCTCGACAACCTTTCGCTCATGGCCCTAGTCGTTAGTACGGGGTTCGTCGTGGATGATGCTATCGTCGTGCTTGAAAATACGATGCGCCATATCGAAAACGGTCTTTCGAAAATGCAGGCAGCTTTGCAAGGCGCGCGCGAAGTCTCCTTTACCGTTCTTTCGATGAGCTTGTCCCTCATCGCCGTCTTTACGCCGATCTTGCTTATGGGCGGGATTATCGGCCGCCTTTTCCGCGAGTTTGCCGTGACGCTCTCCGTCGCCATTCTCGTTTCTCTCGCCGTATCGCTTTCCACAACGCCGATGCTATGCGCCCATTGGCTCAAAGACCGAACGGACAAGGACGAAAACGCGGCGGCCAAACGTTCGTTCTTTTGGCCATTCTTTCATTTCTTTAATCGGTTTTTCAACGCAGCGACGCAGCGCTATGTGCAATCGCTTGAAACAGCGCTGAAGCACAGACGGCTCGTGATGCTCGTTCTGCTGGGCACGATCTGTCTGAACGTCTATCTTTTTACCATCGTGCCAAAGGGTTTCTTTCCGCAACAAGATACAGGCCGTCTCAGCGGCAGCATGATCGCCGATCAAGATATTTCCTTTGCCGCTATGAAGGAAAAAATGATCGCGATGGCCAAAATCGTCAAAGACGATCCCGCCGTCGATACGGTCACGGCTTTCACAGGCGGTGGCCAAGTCAATTCGGCGCGTATGTTCGTCGCGCTGAAACCGTTGGCAGACCGGAGCGTTTCATCCGAAGTTTTGATTGCTCACCTGCGCCACAAGTTGGAGTCCGTTCCCGGCGCTTCGCTCTTTCTTCAATCCGTTCAGGATATCCGCATGGGTGGACGGCGCGGCAACGCACAATATCAATATACGCTTGAGTCCGATGACCTTCTGGTTCTTCGCAAAACGGCGCTCAAACTTGTCGAAGTTCTAAAACAAGAACCCATCTTTAAAGACCTCAACACCGATCAGCAGGACGGCGGCCTTCAAACGGATATCACCATTGATCGCGACACGATGGCGCGGCTTGGCCTTTCGATGAGCGGCATTGACAGCACCCTTTACGACGCCTTTGGCCAACGGCAAGTTTCAACCATCTATAACGCGCTGAACCAATATCACGTCGTCATGGGACTTGCTCCGGCCTATACGCAAGGGCCGCACGACCTTGATCGCCTTTATGCTAGCTCATCCGGCAGCGCTATCGGCGGCTCGGCCTCAACGGCCGTTGCCTCGTCCAGCTCGTTCAGCGAAGCGGCCCGCAATGCGCGCATCAATCAAATTGGAAGCACAGGACGCAACGTCGCTTCGACAGGTTCGGCCATCAGCCTAGCGAGCGAAACAATGATCCCGCTTTCCGTCTTCAGCCATCCGACCATGAATACGACGCCGCTTTCTGTCAATCATCAGGGGCATTTTGCCGCCGCAACCATTTCCTTTAACCTACCACCCGGCAAATCGCTGGGCGATGCCGTAACGATTTTAAAGCGCGCGCAAAAAACTATTGGGATGCCCGATAATGTGCGCGGCAGTTTCCAGGGAACGGCCAAACTGTTCCAAGATTCCCTTTCCAGCGAACCGCTTTTGATCCTGGCCGCGCTTTTGGCGATTTATATCGTCCTCGGCATTCTCTATGAAAGCCTGATCCATCCGTTCACCATTCTTTCAACGCTGCCCTCTGCGGGCGTTGGTGCTTTGTTGGCTTTGCTCGCGTGCAATGTCGATTTTTCGATCATGGCGCTGATCGGCGTGATCCTTTTGATCGGTATCGTGAAAAAGAACGCGATTATGATGATCGACTTTGCCATCGATGCTGAGCGGCGACGGCATCTTGATTCCCAAGCCGCCATCCGCGAAGCTTGCCGCCTGCGGTTCCGGCCCATTATGATGACGACCTGCGCCGCCCTTTTTGGCGCTTTGCCGTTGGCTTTCGGCCATGGCGAAGGCGCGGAGATCCGCCAGCCGCTCGGCATCTCCATCGTTGGCGGCCTTTTGGTCAGCCAAGTCCTGACGCTTTACACGACGCCCGTCATTTATCTTTATCTTGATCGCTTCCAGCTTTGGATTGGCCGCACGCTTCGCCGTTAGGAACAGGACCTAGGCGAACAAGGTGCGTGCCATCACCGCCGTTTCGCGCAAGGTCGCGGATAGGCTTGCGCTTTCGTTCGGCTGATGCGCTTGATCGCCAAGAATAGCCCACACCGCAGCGGGTAAACCCTCTTCACGAAGAAGCGCCGCCAACGTGCCGCCGCCGATGCCGATGAGGGTCGGTTCGCCCAACCCTTCGTCATGCAAGGCCGCGCAAAGACGTTTGATGATTTCGCAATCAGGAGAGGTCGCTGGCGCAGCCTGCACCGCTTGGAGAATTTCGTAACTCACGCGAACACCGCGCGCCTGCTCAACCTCCGTGCCGATGGCGTGAATGGTATTAATCACGTCCTCAAGCTTGATCGTCGGCAAAACGCGGCAATCGAGATAGAAAACGTCACGCCCCGGGATTGTATTCACGTTCTCAACATTCGCTTCTTTCTTTGTCGGCTCAAACGTCGAAGTCGGCGGCGCAAACAAAGGATCGCTGGCCGGAAAACGCTCGGCTAAAGTCTCAAGCCGCATAATCATATCGGCAGCGGCGCGCAACGAATTATTGCCATGTCCCGGCGTGGACGCATGGCATTGCTTGCCTTCCACGATGATTTTCAGCCAAAGAACGCTTTTTTCCGCGATTTCGATTTCAAGGCCGCTCTTTGCGCCCGAATCCGGCGCAAGGAATAAATCGTTCGGCTTGAACAAATCGCGACGGTGATGGACGATATATTCCAAACCATAGGTGTTATGCGTTTCTTCATCCGCAATAAAAAGAAGGCCGAGATTCATGGGCGGTACGGCTTTGGCCTCAAGGATGGTTTTACCCAAAAGAACGCTGCTGACGATACCCTGATGATTGTCCTCGACACCGCGACCGAAAATCAAATCGCCTTGCACCGATAGCTCAAATGGGTTCGTGTGCCACGACGAAAGCTCACCAACAGGCACGACATCCATGTGAGACAAAATCCAAAACGTCCGTGACGTATCGCGGCCCGGTATAACGTAAGACAGACTTGGCCGATACTCGCAAGCGACGCGCGGATCTGGCGCGCGAATTTCTTCAGGTTCGGGAAAGCCAAGGTTCGCAAGGAAAGCTTTGAGCGCTTCGGCCTTATCCTTTTCGCCTTGGCCGCCATTATCAGGGCCCATAGCGGGATGCGAGACCAAAAGGCGCTGTAACTCGACGATAAAATTCGTTTCTTTTGAAATGGAATCCAAGAGGGATTTCAGCATACGAACACCTTTCAACGGTCCGAAAAACAATCCTCCCTTTTTATGGCCTATCTGGCGTTCGATCAACCAAAGGTTTTTTCAAGCCAAGTTTTCATTTCGCCGGCAACCTTTTGCCAGCAGGTATCCAGCATCACGCCATGAGGGACATTCGGCATGATCTTAAGCTCACCCTTCCAGAAATCAGCCTCTTGCTGGCAATCGGAAAGAGGCACAAAGGCGTCGCAATCGCCGCCCAAAACAAAGGTCGGCGGAATTTTGACTGGCTTCTCCCAGCAAGGCCAGAAAGCTTCGGCGGAAATACGCTTGGATTCCGTCTGCAAAAGAACCGACATCTGCTCTTTTTCGGCGCGAGGCACGCCCTTGAGGAACAATGCGCCACCGATTACCTCGGCATCAGCAAAGGTGGGCCCAAACGACATCAAAAGCCCTAGCTGGATAGCCAACATCGGATTATTCATCAAAATATGCTGCGATGAGCTGGCCAACCCGGCCAAAGACGGCGAAGATAAAAGCATCAGTCCCGGCACATCATCATGCGTCAGCGCATAACGCTGCACCAAATAGCCGCCAAGCGAGTGGCCAATGAGGATAGGCTTTTTATCGAAAAGGCGCACACCTTCGTCGATATCTTCCAAAAATTCAGGAATGCCATAGGTATCAATTTGCGCTGCATCGGGGCTTTTGCCATGCCCGCGCAAAGAAATTGCCGCGCCGTAATATCCAGCTTTCGCAAAATAGGCCAGAAAAAAACGTTCCCAAATCCATGCGCCGCAATAAGACCCATGCACGAAAAGCAAAGGCGGCGTTGAGCCGGGCGTACCGAAACGGATGATTTCCATGGATAACCTCAACACAGGGGGGGAGACGCGGAAAGGAACCAAACATCCCGGCGCAAACGATGAAAAAGCGCGCAAAGAATGTCAAAGTGAAGGACAGGCAAGCTGATTCTATAAATAGCTATAAACTTAATATTGTGGGGCGTCTAGGGTCAGGACCTTCTTTGTCTTACGACTTGAATAAGGCGCCCTATCTAAAGTAAAAATAGCATGGCAGATTACATCTGTGACTTTTCGCAGAATCGGCCTTTTTCCATTGGCCTACTTTTCGCGATTTACCGGAGTTTGGTTTTTGACAGCGCCCGAAGAAGAGAACGCTTCCTATCAATCCGTCGCGCTCAGCGGCTCCGTCTTCGTCATCGCGGCGCAAGGCATCCGACTTATTCTGCTGCTCGCCTCGCTCATTGTCTTGTCGCGGCTTTTGACGCCGGAAGATTTCGGCCTTGTCGCCTGCCTCACCCCTATAACCAATTTCATCCTTCTGTTCTCGGACATTGGCTTACAGCAAGCCGTCATTCAAAGGTTGGAAATCACGCCGAACCAGATTAACAAAATTTTCTGGCTCACGATCTCCATCGGAATCGCTTGCACAATCCTCCTTTGCCTTTCAAGCCCGCTCATCGTTTGGTTCTATCACGACCCTCGCCTTTTCGGCCTGACTATCGCTTCAAGCTTCTTCATCCTTCTTACCAGCCTTGCCGGATTGCCCTCCAGCTTACTCAATCGCGGCATGCATTTTCGCACGCTGGCCGGAATCGACGTTATCGCCAACCTTGTTGGCTTTACGGCCTCTCTTTTGGGCGCAATGTTCGGCCTTCGCTATTGGTCGCTCCTCCTCTCGCCCTTCTTTGTCGGCCTTATTACTGCAGGCGGCACCATATGGGCCAGCGGATGGAAACCCTCGCGGCCTAGCTTTAAAATCGAGAAAGACATTTTGGGATTTGGCGCGCATTTGACTGGCTATAATTTCCTGAATTTTTTGGCGCTCAATCTCGACAACATGCTGATTGGCCGCTATCAAGGAACGCAACAGCTCGGCTTTTACGATCGCGCTTATAAATTACTTGTCTTTCCGCTCGTTGCGACAAGCTATCCTCTTGCGCGCGTCGTCATTCCTATCCTCAGCCGCGTCCAAGAAAACAAGGAGCGCGTGCGCCGCATTTACCTCAGGATCATCGGCCTTCTCACGCTTGCCACCGTGCCGGGCATGGCGGCGGCCTTGGCAGCGCCGCAAGACATCATCCTGCTTTGCTTCGGTGAAAAATGGCTTTCGGTCGTACCGATTTTCTGCTGGCTTGGCTTAGCGGGCCTTATTCAACCGCTGAACAGCACCGCCGGGTGGCTCTTTATTTCGCAAGGCAAAACCAAAGAAATGTTCCGCTGGGGCCTGTTTGCCTCAACAACCACGATCCTTGCTTTTGTCACAGGCCTTCATTGGGGCGCGGTCGGCGTTGCCGCTGCTTATACCCTCACGGAATACGGCCTGCGCCTGCCGGGACTTTATTGGTATATGGGCAAGGTCAGCCCCGTGCGCACGCGTGATTTTGTCGGCGTGCAAGGGCCGCTCTTGATCGCAGCAGCTTTATCGTGGGCGACAACGCGTTTCTTTTTCGCAGGGATCTTTGGCCTCAACGGCATCGCTTTGATCGCCAGCGCCATCGGCGTTTCGTATCTTATGGCCGCGAGCCTTTGCCTGTGTCACAAAAACGGTCGAGAATCCTTGCACGAGGCCGCACACTTTGCCGCCCGGTTTCTCCGCTTCTCTCAAAAATCTTGACCTTTATTCACCTTCGCGAATGACCTTGGCGTGCATTTCGCGCGTTAAGCCTTCAATGTGCTCGCTGAGGTCTTTCACAAGCTGCGTCAGCTGCGTATTTTGCTGCAAGAGCTGCAGAATCTGTTCGCCTTGCTGCGCCGCCTGCGTCTCGCGTTGTTCGCTTGCGAGCGCTAAAGCCTCACGATGTTGCGCATCGGCTTCGGCGTGCACCTTGTCTCGATCGGCCTGCCGCGTTTGCGCCAATAGGATCAATGGCGCGGCATAGGCAGCCTGCAAACTGAACGCGAGGTTCAATAGAATAAACGGATATGGATCGAACTGCGCCGCCCCATAAACATTGAGGCAAATCCAAACGCCGACGATAAGCGTTTGCCCGACCAAAAAGACGGGCGTTCCAAAAAACCGGGCGAAGGATTCTGCCTTCAACGCAAACCAATCATTGCCGAAAACAGCATTCAAATGTTTGTGCGGCATCAGATAGCGGAGATAATGCTCTTTTACAGCGATGCTTCTGGCTAGCTGCGCGACTTTTTCATTGCCGATCATAAGATCCCCCACATTTCATCGAAACCGCCTAAGGATTTCCTCCTTGCGCCCGACGTGTCAACATAAGAAGAAAAATCATTTTGGGATAGAGGCTTATTCATGCCCCGAAGGAATGGGACCATCGACCAGTGCATGGAGGAAAGACATGAGGGGCCATTCATCCATCAAAATGACCATGGATACCTACGGCCACCTCTGGAAAGACGATGCCGCCGATCAAGCGCTGGCCGTCGCGATAGAGCGGCAGCTGGGGTGAGAAAACCACACAGATAGATTACGGGCAACGCATCGGATAATGCCGTTTCACATGCCTCTTACCATTCGCTCTGTGCGGAGCGGCGTCTTTTTGTTTCTGGGGGGCAGCAGACGAGGCTTCCGCACCAATGCAAGGCATTGGATTTGGCATATGCAAGCAAATCGACGAACCGTCCTGCTTGAATAGCTCACCATCTGCCCATCGTTCAACAAATCGAGCATAGACTTTCCGCTGAATGGGTCGTTCCAACCGTTTTCTTGCAGTACATAAAAGGGCGCTGTTGTATTGCCATCCTCTTTTTTTATCGGCGCAGGGTCTTCCGGCACATCCAAACACACTGTGCCTGAGGACGGCAGAACCGTTGTGCCGTCTTTCTTGACCTCAATCCGCAGGTCAGACGGAAGACATTGTCCAGATGAAGCAAGACGGGCCTGAATCACGCTGCTGTCATTATTCTTCGGCTCAGGCTTCTTTCCTGTCAGCTTGTCCACAACGCCGGGCCATCCAACGGCCACGCCAGCCACACCGACAAGCAAACTGATAGCACTAATAAAATAAGCGATATTTCTGTGCTTCCTGTCGCTCTTGGCCTGCGCCCTCGATTCTTCGACAAAAGCTTCATGCTGTTTTGTTATTGCATCAACTTTTTTATGAGTCTCGAACTCCAGCTGGATCATCTTGCCGATAACAGCCCTTTTAAATCTTTCCTGCTCCCGCTCCTTCTTATCCGCACGCGCTTCGTATTCCTTGCGGACTTTCAATTCTGTTTCCAGATCGTGCACACGCATTTCACCGTGCATTTCAGCCCTGACGGCAGGCATCAGTTTTTCGCGGATTTTTTCTTCTTGTTTTTGTATAATCTCCGTCATCTCTGGCGGCAGATTATCGCGCGTCTTTTGATAGAAGCTGCTAAATTTCAGATCGCTAGCAACTACGTCCTTAGCACTATGCATCAACTCAGAACTTTGCGCGGCCTTTTCCAAAAAGCTGAGCAGAATGGGGAAGGCAATCGGGTCATCAGCGACCTTCGAGAATTTATCGATTGTTGCCTTGTAAAATGAAGAAGATAAACGAACAGCCATCATTACCATCCCTTAAAGTATGGTCTGATGATAAGGTGTTTTGATTAGGGGATTGTTAATTTAGGAGGAGGACGCAAAATAAAAATGCGACTTAGTTAATTTTCACTTAATGAAATTCAATGCTTTCCGCTAACTTTCTAATTGCTAGGCGCACATCTGGCTGAGGACGACCGGGGGCAGTAGCTGTGTGTGGCGGCGTTTGTCGGACCAATTGGGGAGAATCAAATTCGCCTGTTTGTATCTGTTGGCGAAGCTTACGAGAAACATCTTCGATGCCATTCTTGTCATCTGCCTTTTGGATGGAAGCAACCTCAGCCAAACAAGCATCAACTCTTCTTGCACGTTCCTCAGGAGACCAATTGTGCGCTCCCTCATTAAAGATTGTATCCATAAAACCAGTCAAAACAGCAGTCGCCTTATCTGGGGAATCCTCTCCAGATAAGGAAAGCGGTTCGTTTAGTGTCGTGCTATCTTTGTCGTCTAAAGACAACGCTGCGCCGACGCCCTTTTCTGGGATATCTTTTGAAAAGCGAAAAATCTTGGGCATAGTAACCTCTATCGACGCCCCATGATCTATCCATGCTATGGCGTCAAAAGACGATACCATTTTATGCCCTTCCTTGCAAAGCGATTGCATCACAATGAGATGCTACCTCTTTATGATTGATAAGCCATTAATAATGTTGATTAAGATAGCGTTAACAGGGCAGCCCAACCCAGCACGAAAATAATAGCCCACCTTTATGGCACACTTTCGCCAGTCTGCGTTTTGAGAGTGAAATCCAACCAAAACAGTTGCAGATAATAATGGGGCATTCCTCAATCAAGATCACGATGGACACCTACGGCCATCTCTGGAAAGACGACGCCGCAGATCAAGCGTTGGCTGTGGCTGTCGACGCGCAGCTGGGGTGATTCAATGTCGAGGGGCTTTCCCCATGCTCAAAACGAGCCGATCTAGCTGCGTTGAGGGCGTCAGATAATGGCCATATCCTAGAACCTTTAATATCGCAGCCACACATTTCTTTCATACTGCTATAATTCTCGTTCATAACGTGTATTTTTCCACACCCGTCACAGCGCAAGAACATATCTTTATAGCCATATGCAACATCGTCAATAACCCCATCTGGCCACTCTTCGGGACGTGACGAATGAAGGAATTGTAATCCGATCCTCTCTCCGCAAGTGCAGTCCTTGGGATCTGGTATGTCTCCTTCAGCAACGATAAGTGGTTTTTTGATTAGGTGGGCAAAGCGCTGCAACATATCTATGTTGTATCCGGGTCTCCCTTTAACCTCAAAATAACAGTCAAGGTCAGGTAAGAAAAAATCTGGCAGATAACAATTATTGTCTACATGAAAGCCTTCCGGCTCAAATTCCCAACGCATGTTCGCTGCATCAAAAAATACAGCCCAACGCGCTTCCAGCCTGCTACGAAAATGATATCCACGATATTTGGTTTGAATACGTTTTATGTCAGCCATCAGAAGATCCCCCGCGTTTAGTGCATAACCATGTCATAGCTGGTTTTTGAATCCTAGACGCGTTAACAGCTTTTTTGTGAGAAGGTGTATCATCTTGAGATTTGTGCCATGAAAATCCCTTGCTCATGACCCGATATTTTTGTGCCATCTTTGTGCCACGGAGAAAATGGAAGAGTTTGGGAATCTGTGGAAAATCAAGGGAATAGGCGGTTTTTCTTTGTAGGGCCAATGGCACAAAAAAAGCGGCCTTTTCAGGTCGCCTTCATGTCGTTTCTCTTTTATATATCAAAGACTTAAACTTGGTAGCAGCGGAGGGATTTGAACCCCCGACCAAGGGATTATGATTCCCCTGCTCTACCGCTGAGCTACGCTGCCACCGACGCTCGAAAGCGAGGGAGACAAATAAGCAGACCCACACTTTAAGTCAAGCCCCTGATTGCCAGTTTGGGCGTTTTAAACGCCTCTATTCCGGCTTGAAAGGGCTTTCAAAGGGCCCCGGAGCCTCACTTAAAGCCTTTGACGGACGGCTCAGGCCGCTCCGCTAATCCAACCGCCGCCCAAAAGGCGCGAATCGCGATAAATCACGCCCGCCTGCCCCGGCGAAACGCCCAAGACCGGCGCGGCAAACTTCATAAGACCCGTGCCATCCGGTGCGCGGGAAAACTCAGCCGGGACGCTTTTCTGCGTCGAGCGCAACTTCACCTGAACTTCCAAAAGTTTTGGTTCAACGTCGTCCGCTAACCAATTCACATCCCGCAGAAAGACCTCCGTGCGTGCCAAAGACGCTTGCGGCCCGACCACAACCTGACGCCGCACGGCATCAAGCCGCAGAACGAACAAAGGCTCGTTATGGTCGCCCTGCCTCAGGCCGAGATTCAGCCCACGGCGCTGGCCAATCGTAAAACGGACGATACCCTCGTGATAACCGACAACGACACCCGTCTCATCGACAATCTCGCCCGGCTCGCACGCACCCGGACGCAGCTTTTCTAAAACAGCCGCATAATCGCCATCAGGCACAAAGCAGATATCTTGGCTGTCCGGTTTTTCCGCTACAGGAAGCGCTTTTTGCAAAGCCAAGGCGCGCGTTTCTTTTTTCGTCATCTCCCCAAGAGGAAAACGCAAATAGGCAAGCTGTTCGGCCGATAAAGCAAAAAGAAAATAGCTTTGATCGCGCGCAACATCGACGCCTACATGAAGCTCAACCTGACCTGGAATCGTTTCAAGTCGGCGCGCGTAATGGCCCGTTGCCAAAGCCTGCGCGCCCAGTTTTTGGGCCTCGCTCATCAACGCTCCGAACTTCAGTTCTTTGTTGCACAAGGCGCAGGGCAAGGGCGTTTCGCCGCGCAAATAGGAATCGGCAAAAGGCTCGCAAACACGCGAAGAAAAACGCTCTTTCATATCAAAGATATGCAACGGAATGTTCAAGGCCTGCGCGACCCGGCGCGCGTCGGCCTGATCGGAATCTTCAAGCAAAGCCATGGTCAGGCCTAAAACCTCGTGCCCCTGCTCTTTTAAAAGCGCGGCTGTCAGCGCGCTATCGACCCCGCCGGATAAGGCGACCGCGACGCGCATAGAGGGTTCTTGGCTAGACATAGGGACTCCATTCGATCCTTTGGCAACCTACGCTGCGCCCCTGCGGCAAGGCAAGCCTTCGTGGGACAGCAGCTTTCACACCTTTGTATTTTCCCTCTTTACAAGTACTAAACCTTAGCCGATTAACCATATTATTAGTCTTTGTTCTAAGATTCGCCTCGGCACCTCAAGGCCGTATCAACTATCGTTATAGGACACACCCCATGGCCAAGCTTCTTTCGCGCATCAAGATCTCAACCAAGATTTATATGCTCATTGCCATTGTCGTCATTGGCATGGGCGTCATTTTTGAATTGAGCATTAGCACGATGAAGGACGCCCTTTTCGAAGGCCGCAACGAGCAAACACGGCGCATCGTCGAAACAAGCTATAGCGTCGCTGAAAGTTTCGTTGCACGCGTGAAAACAGGAGAATTGACAACAGAAGCCGCCAAAGCCGAAGCGATCAAAGCCATCAGCAAGATCCGTTACGATGGCAAGGAATACATTTGGATTAACGACATGGACGGCAAAATGCTGTCACATCCGACAGAAAATCTGATCGGCAAGAACGTGCTCGACATGAAAGACAGCTCGGGCGATCAGCTGTTTGCAACTTTCATCTCCATCGTCTCCAAACAAAGCCAAGGTCGGCATCAATATTACTGGCCCAACGGCGCCGATTCAAAGCTGAAGATTTCTTATGTCAAAGGCGTATCTGAATGGGGATGGGTTTTGGGTTCAGGCGTTTTTGTGCAGGACATCGAAGAAGAAGTCGCTTCTGCGGAAACAAAACTTTTATCAACCGTCGCTTGTATCGTCCTGATCTGTCTTGGCTTTGCGATCATCGTCGGACGGTCGGTTTCCAAACCGATCTTGGGCCTCGACATCGCGATGAAGCGCTTGGCCGATGGCGACCTTGAAAGCGAAATCGGTTTTGACGACCGCACCGATGAAATTGGCGCTATGGCAGCAACGGTTCATATTTTCCGTGAGAATGCCATTCACGTTAAAAAACTTGAGGCGGAGCAAAAGGAAATCGAACGCCGCGCCGCCGAAGAAAAGCACGCCTCAATGAACAAAATGGCTGACGATTTCGAACAGAGCGTCGGCAAAATCGTAGGTGTCGTCGCTTCGGCCGCTACGGAACTACAAGCCAGCTCGAAAAACCTCTCTGAAATGGCGGATCAAACAAGCCGCCAAACGTCCACCGTTGCCGCCGCAACCGAGGAAGCTTCGGCCAGCGTGCAAACGGTTGCCTCAGCTGCCGAAGAACTTTCGGCTTCAATCAGCGAGATCAACCGCCAAGTTGAAGAATCCGGCCGCGTCGCGGCGGGCGCCGTTGAGGAAGTCAAACGGACGGATTCCACCGTTTCGACGCTCAGCGAAGCCGCCGCACAAATCGGCGACGTTGTGAAACTCATTCAAGATATCGCGAGCCAAACGAACCTCCTCGCGCTCAACGCGACCATCGAAGCGGCTCGTGCGGGCGAAGCAGGCAAAGGCTTTGCCGTCGTCGCCAGCGAAGTGAAAAACCTCGCCAATCAAACAGGACGCGCGACGGAAGAAATTTCCGGCAAGATCGTTACGGTTCAAAATGTTTCAAGAGAAGCCGTCACGGCCATTCGATCGATCGGCAGCGTGATTGAGAAAATCGACAGCATCACGAAAACGATTGCCGAGGCGCTCCATCAACAAGATGCGGCAACCCGAGAGATTTCCAACAACGTTCAACAGGCTTCCGCCGGAACCAGCGAAGTCTCCAGCAGCATTGTGAATGTCACGCATGCCGCCAAGGAATCTGGCAACGCCGCACAGGAAGTTTTGGAAGCTTCGAATGAGCTTTCCATACAGTCAGAAAACCTGCGCAAGGAAATCTCGAACTTCCTCAACACCGTCCGGCACGGCTAAAATTAAAGACCGTCGTTTTTCTTTGCGCGCAAGGCGTCCCAATAATCGAGGCGCTTTTTAATCTCGCGTTCAAAGCCGCGTTCGACAGGATTGTAAAAGTTCTGGCGATCCATCGTTTCAGGAAAATAATTCTGGCCTGAAAAACCTTCGGGCGTGTCGTGATCGTAGGCATAGCCCGCGTGATAGCCAAGTTCCTTCATCAGCTTGGTCGGCGCGTTCAAAATATGCTTGGGTGGCATGAGCGAACCATATTCCTGCGCTGCGACCCGTGCCGCATTATAAGCCGCATAAGTCGCATTGGATTTCGGCGCGGTGGCTAGGTACACCAACGCTTCAGCCAGAACAAGTTCGCCCTCGGGGCTGCCTAAACGTTCATAGGATTCCCACGCAGCAAGCGTCAAGGGCAAGGCCTGCGGATCGGCAAGTCCAACATCTTCGGCAGCAAAACGCAGCATGCGCCGCGCGATATAACGCGGATCTTCGCCGCCATCGAGCATACGCGCAAACCAATACAAAGCCGCATTGCAATCCGATCCGCGCAACGATTTATGCAGCGCGCTGATCAGATTATAGTGCCCTTCCTGCGCCTTGTCATAAAGCGGGCGACGCTTTTGCACAAAGGTCGCCAAGGCCTTTGCATCAAGCGGTTTGGCAAGAGGTTTGCGGAGCAAATCCTCGGCCAGACCGAGAACATAGCGCCCATCACCATCGGCCATCGCGATAAGGGCCTGACGCGCTTCATCGGATAAAGGAAGCTTTTGACCTTCGGCCTGCTCGGCGCGAGATAGCAAAAGCGCTAAGGCCTCATCCGTCAGCCTGTTCAAAACCAAAACCTGACAGCGCGAGAGCAAAGCGCCATTAAGCTCGAAGGATGGATTTTCCGTCGTCGCGCCAACAAGCGTAACCGTGCCATCTTCGACATAGGGCAAAAGAACGTCTTGTTGCGCCCGATTAAAACGATGGATTTCATCGACGAAAAGCAGCGTACCTTGATCGCGCTCAGCCCGGTCTGCTGCCGCATCGAAAATTTTACGTAGATCGGCCACGCCCGAGGCCACCGCCGAAACGGGCTCGAAAAACAGGTTCGCCGCCTGCGCTAGCAACCGCGCTATGGTCGTCTTACCGCATCCTGGCGGCCCCCATAGGATAAGCGAAGCCAAGCGGCCTCCTTCGCCAACCATGCGGCCCAAAGGCGCATCGGAGGCAAGCAGGTGCTCTTGCCCTACGACCTCGGCAAGCGAAGTGGGGCGAAGACGATCGGCCAAAGGCCGGTCTTTACTGGGATGTGTGAAAAGTGATGGGCCTTTTGTCATGTTCTTGTTTTACCCTCATACCCTCGCCACAGCAAGGGCGCGTATGGCTCCAAATTTTAAACTGTACAAATCCAAGAAATTAACCATATCCTTCGCATCATTATCTTCCTCTTCCTTCAGATTCGCCCCATGTCAAATCCCTCTCCTAAAGCGCTGACCGAACGCCTCGCCTTCACGAATATCTCGCCAAAGACGGCAAGCCTTATTGGCGCGCTCTGGCCAAAGATTGAACCAGAACTTGGACGCATTATTGATACCTTTTACGATCATGTCGTTGCGGTTCCGGCGCTCAAAGCCATGGTTGGCGATCAGATTCCTCGTCTTAAAAAAGGCCAACATAAGCATTGGAGTCATCTTTTCTCTGGCCGCTTTGATGATGAATACTACCAAAGTGTGCATCGGATCGGCCTCCTCCATAATAAAATCGGGTTGGAGCCGCGCTGGTATATTGGCGGCTATAATTTCGTTATCAGCGAGCTTACCACCATTGCGATCAAGGCGTTTCGCTTCTCGCCGAGCAAACAAACCGAAGCGATCCGCGCGATCAATTGCGCCGTTTTGCTCGATATGGACATCGCCATTTCGACCTATCAGGAAGCTTTACTCGAAGACCGCGCCAAACGCATGCAAAAGCTGGAGGGCCTTATGCAAACGTTCGAAAGCAAGACGGGTAGTTTGATTAAAGACGTCGCCTCTGCCGCGCAAACGCTTGAAGACACCGCAGAGACGATGCGCAAAATCGCCATTAATACCATCGAGAAATCGACTAGCGTCGCCGCCGCCTCCGAAGAGGCCAGCGCTAATGTCAGCACCGTCGCCTCCGCTGCCGAAGAACTATCGGCCTCCGTCGCCGAAATCTCACGGCAAGCGACGCAATCGACTTCCATCGCTGACAAAGCTGTCGCTGATGCGAAACACACCAATGAGGTTGTTGGCCAGCTTGCCGAAAATGCTAAGAAAATCGGCGATATCGTTAGCCTCATCAGCGATATTGCAAGCCAGACAAACTTGCTTGCCTTGAACGCCACCATTGAGGCGGCTCGCGCAGGTGAAGCAGGTAAAGGCTTTGCCGTCGTCGCGGGCGAAGTGAAAAGCCTGGCTGGACAGACAGCGAAAGCAACCGATGAGATCAGCCTGCAAATTGGCCTCATCCAAAACTCAACACAACTGGCGGTGGACGCCATTCACGGCATCACGCTCACCATCTCAGAAATTAGCAATATTTCGGGGACCATTCTGACTTCGGTCGAAGAGCAAGGTCTGGCGACACGCGAAATCGCACGCAATGTGCAAGAAGCGTCAGAGGGCACACGCCTTGTAACCACCAGTATCGGAAGCGTCAGCGAGGGTGCCAACGAAACGGGGCAAGCCGCAGGCCATGTCTCGGATGCTTCGGTGCGTTTATCAAAAGAAGCCGATACGCTCAGCCGCGAAGTTCGCACATTCCTGCGCGACGCCAAGAACGTTTAAGATCAGGGCCTACTAAATATTGCTCTTAAAAAGCTGAACCACATTTGACTCTGCACTTTGCTTCTTGGCCGGAAGATGCGGCGAAGGAACGTTTGCGACCTCATGCTCGTGGCCAAAACGTGGAATATCGCTGGCCTTAAAGGCAGCCAGGGTCGCCCATTGATCATCGTTGAAAGGCTCATCGGCGGCTTTTTCAGCGATCTCTAGGAACACATCGGCCTGTCGCACCGCCATGGCATCGAGCGAACGTTCAAAAAGAATATCAACCTCGTGGCCGTTTTGGAACCTTGTGCCTTTGCGCTGCTTGGCTTTTTCGAAATAATCTTTGGCCCGGCCTAAAACGCCTACTGTCGGGCGAATATGGTTCGCCGCCATCTTATTGTCGAACATTTTCGTTAGCTCAGGAACCGTGAAGTCCGGCAATTGAATTAAATACGGAAAAGCGTCGCGAAAGGCGTCGTTCTTTTGCGCATACGTTGCAAATTTGGGAGAAGCCGTCGTCGCGATAATATGCGTTCTGCCGGGATCCATTGAGATGGTGTCGAGCATAAACGAAAGCAACGTACCCTCGCTGTTCATATTTTCCTGCTCAGCCAAAACATCCAGATTCCGCAAAATCAGGACACCGCCTTTCGTCTGATTGAGTTTTTCTTTCAGGTTATCTTTGGCCTCTACGAAAAAGTCGTTTTTCAATATGCGCAGATCGACATAAAGGGATTCCAGCCCAAGTTCATCAGACAACATATATTGAAACGGTATGGCAAAAGCATTTTTGCCGCAGCCCCGGTTGCCATAAAGAAGGACATTTGACGGCATAGGATTAAAGGTCTGCCCAGCGCTTTTAAACAAGGCACGCATGCGCTTCATGGCGATAATTTGTTCGGCTTGTACCTTTTGCTTATCACGTCCGATAAGCGCGTCCCAAGTCGGTGTTATTAATTGGGTAAAATCGTCTGCCTGATCAAGTTTGACAAGATCGTTTTCCCGCACCCATGCCTCAACTTCGGGCGACACAATCCTGAGGTAATCCCGATTGGATTGACAGGGCACAAGAAAATGGTTGCCCTCTTTATTTTTCAGTATCACATCGACGATTTCAGAGATTTTACTAAAATCTTCCATCCCACCAAATGTGCCGATCAATAGACCGGGTTGATCTTTCAATTCATAAAAGGAGCGGACCGAACCGCCCTGCTCACGAAGTGCCTGTTGAATAGAGGCATAAGAGCCTCTTGCCGGCGAATTTAAAACCAAAATCATAAAATCCTCATCATTCAAGTATGAACAAAATGACGCCCGTTTAACGCGAAAAAAGTGGAACAACGTTAGATTTCTTTTCACCGCGCACCGCCAGAGCGGCTTGCCGCACAGGCTTGTTTTGCGCCTGCCCATAGACGGGAATATCGCAAAGCTCGAGCCGGCCTAGCTTGCGAAATTCATTTTTTTCAACAGCTACCGCTGCCTCACCTTTTGACGCCGCATCAATCAAAGCATGACGCTGACGAACCAGCATGGCTTGAACGGATTTTTCGAACAAATCGTCAACCGCATGCGCGTTACCAAAGGAAGCCCCACTAACTTCCTTGGCGCGCCGCAGATAAGCGGCTGCTTTCGGCAGAACACCTTCGTCAGCATCCAGTCGCGTATCAAGAATGCTTGTTTCAAAAAGATTTGTCAGCTCTGGGATCGTGTAATCTTCGAAGTCGATCCAACAGGGAAAAGCCTGCCGTAGCGCGGGCTCGCTTTGTGCATAGGCTTTAAAATCATCTCCAGAAGCCGTCGCGATAATATGCTTGGCACTCGTATCGGCCTTCAACCATGAAAGGAACGGCCCCATGAGCGTTATTTCTTGCTCAGCCGTTACGGGGCGCATCAACGTGTCAATATGGCGGAGCAGAACAATAGATCCCGCCGCATCCTTGATAAGCCTTTTCAGCGTATCGACGGCGTTCTGATAAACCATGCCGTGCAGAACGCGCATATCAAAAGCAGAAACGTTAGCCTCAAAAGTTTCAGCCAACTTGCCTTGAAGCACACGGCTCATCAGATGCTTGCCCGTGCCGGGATTACCAAAAAGGAGGACGTTATCAATCACGGTATTTAATTCGATGCCAACGCGACCAAATTGCCCACGCAAACGGCTCGTGCTGACAATTTCCTGCATCCGTTCTTTTTGCCACTCACGTCCGACAACAACGTCCCAAGAAGGAAATGAAAAGGTTTGTCCAGCTTTTTCCTGGCTATCATCATGATTCTGAATCCAAGCCGCAACTCTTGGCGAAACGTTCTTGATATCAAAATCAGGCGTAACGAACGGCACAAGGATATCGTTGCCCTTTAGACCTGACGTCAATGATGAAACAATAGCGGATACTTTTTTGATGGCTTCTGCTTCCGGAAACGTGGCGATTAAAAGCCCCTGTTCCTTGGGAAGGGAATAAAAAGATTCAACAAGCCCCTCTTGCTCGGCCAAAGCTTGCCTGACTTTTTCATGTCGCTGAGAAATAGATGAACTAAAGAACAAAATCATAAGAAAACTCGTTCCAAAATTGCGCTAACCCAATGGCATCAAAGCTAGCAGACTGCTTTTGGAGGACAAGCCTTTCTTATAGTTAACCCGTCTCAATCACCGAAAAATAAGTTCACACGCTGGTCCTTGCGATCAATTACAAGCCGCCAGCCGCGTGCGGAGCGACTCTTCAACGCGGAAACGACATCCTGCACGGATTCGATCTTTGCTTCGTTGACTTGTAAAATCAGATCACCTTTTTCAAAACCCAGACGCGCAGCCACCGAACCTTCATCAATCTTGACGAGAACAACGCCCTTCTCCGCCTGCCGCAGGTCGTAAGCTTGGCAAATAGCTGGCGAGAGGTTTGCCAACGTTGCCCCTTTAAGCGGTGATTGCTCTTTGATAAGCGTTTCGTCAGGGGCGGGCGTTTCCGGCGGCACGATGAGAGCGAACGAGATCTTCATGTTCTTACCGCCGCGCATAAGCTCAAGCTCGACAGAAGTGCCAGACGATAAGGTCGCAATGCGATAGGCGAACGCCGCGGGATCATCCACAGGTTTACCGTTCACGGCAACAATCACATCGCCTATTTTTAGGCCTGCTTTCAAAGCCGGGCTCGCGCTGTGGATCGCATTAACAAGCAGCCCCACGGGCCGCGAAAGGCCCAGAGACTTGGCGACATCCGCCGTGACAGCTTGACCGTTGATCCCCGTCCAAGGCCGAGCAATTTGTTTGCCGCCGTTCGCCACGCTTGCCAAAACAGCGCGCACCATATTGGACGGCACCGCAAAACCAATGCCCATATTGCCGCCATCGCGCGAATAAATCGCCGTGTTGATGCCGACAAGCTTGCCATCCATCGTCACAAGCGCGCCGCCAGAATTGCCCGGATTGATCGCCGCATCGGTTTGAATGAAATAATTGAGATCGTTGATATCGGTCGTTGTGCGCGCTAAAGCGGAAATAATGCCGCTGGTCACCGTCTGACCAACGCCGAACGGATCGCCTATCGCCAGCACCATGTCTCCCACTTCGGCCTCGTCGGAATCTTTGAGTTGAAGGAACGGCAAGACCTCTCCCTTCGTATCAATACGCAAAACGGCCAGATCCGCATGCGCATCCGTTAGCGCAACCTTAGCCTCAAACTCACGACGATCGGCCAGAACAACCGTAATCTCATCCGCGCCTTCGGTGACATGGTTGCTTGTCACAATCACGCCATCGCCGCGAACAATCACGCCCGAGCCAAGCGAGTTTTCAAGCCTTTGGCGCGAGGGCCCTTGCGGCATCGCACCGCCAAAAAAATATTGAAAGAAAGGATCGTCTGCAAATGGTGAGAAAGCACGTTGGCGCACAACCTTACGCGTATAGATATTCACGACCGCTGGTGCAGCGCTTTTAACGAGCGGCGCAAAGCTGAGCTGAACCTGTTCGTGCGACACAGGAACGGCCTTGGCCGTCTCTGCCTGCGCCATCATTGGCGAGGCGAGCAAAAACAAAACGAGCAAAAGGCGTGCGCAGAATCTCATAGCGACCTCTTTACGTTCGAAGTTTCGCTTCTGAATTTAGGTTCGTTTTTGCTTTTGACAAGGGGGTAAGAAAACCTCCAAAGAATTTTATTATTCTTTGCGCGCCTTGCAATCGGCAAAACAGGATTTAAGGTCAGCGCGGCATTCAGAGGCGCTGCCTAAAACGCCATCCATCTGTCCGCGAGCTACCGGCCCCTCAGAAGCGCCGGTTTCGCTGCAACGGTCATAATCCTCATTACAGGCGCGCTGACAAGCCTCACGCGAGGTTTCGATCAACATGACTTCGCCGTTCGCGCGCGTATAGGTGTCCGTTTTTTGCGGCGCTGCCATGCAAGCAGCAACAGACGTCAGCAAGAAGGCAAAAGAAAGGGCCTTCATAATTCTGGCTTTCAGCATCACAAAGGCCCTCCCCAAAAGTTTAGATCGTCGAAAGGTTACGCCTTTTCGGCTTCACCCTCAACGGCTTCTTCTTTGATCTCAACCGGGCCGCTATCCTTGCCCTTAGCCGTTTCGTCGCGATCAACAAGCTCGATAATCGCCATCGACGCAGCGTCGCCATGACGAATGCCAGCCTTCAGAACGCGGCTGTAACCACCGGCGCGTGTTTTATAGCGTTCCGCGATCACGCTGAAAAGCTTGGACACAATCACTTCGTCGTGCAACGAGGACAAAGCCTGACGACGGGCCGCAAGCGTACCCTTCTTGCCCAAGGTGATCATCTTTTCCACAAGCGGGCGAAGATCCTTAGCCTTTGGCAAGGTCGTCTTGATTTGTTCGTGCTTGATCAAAGCGCAAATCATATTGGCAAACATCGCTTTGCGATGGCTGGTGGTGATATTGAACTTACGACCTGACATTTTATGACGCATAGCGTGTCTCCTTTATGACGTGGCCCCTGTGAGCCTCCACTACGGAGGCTCCTGCAGGAACCGATTGCGCGCCCCTCCGACCTGTTGTCCAGCACCGGAGGGGTCTTCTTCATTCAAGACTAAGGCAATTAGAAATTGCGAATGACTGAGGCGAAAATCTTGTTTTTCGAGAACCGGAGCGGAGCGTACTTTCGTACGTTGAGCACCGGAAGCGCAGAAAAACAGATTTGCAGCCCTGTCAGGCGCGATTTATACGCCTTAGAACGGTTCTTCGAGCTTCTTGGCCAACTCTTCGATATTCTCAGGCGGCCAATTGGAAATCTGCATGCCAAGGTTGAGGCCCATTTGCTGCAAGACTTCCTTGATCTCGTTGAGGCTCTTACGACCAAAATTCGGCGTACGGAGCATTTCGCCTTCTGTCTTTTGAACAAGGTCACCGATATAGACGATATTATCGTTCTTGAGGCAGTTGGCCGAACGAACGGAAAGTTCAAGTTCATCCACCTTGCGAAGCAAGTTGCGGTTGAACGGCAATTCGCCGACTTCCTGTTCTTGTTGTTGAACCGGACGGGGCTCTTCGAAGTTGATGAAGAGCTGCAACTGATCCTGCATGATGCGAGCGGCGACGGCCACGGCGTCTTCCGGCGCAATGGAACCATCGGTTTCGACCGTCATGATCAGCTTGTCATAGTCGGTGACTTGGCCGACGCGGCTGTTTTCGATGTGATAGGCAACCTTGCGAACCGGGCTGAAAAGCGCATCGACCGGGATCAAGCCGATCGGCGTGTCTTCCTTGCGGAGCGCAGAAGCCGGAATGTAACCCTTGCCCGCATCAACCATCAGCTCCATGTTCAAATGGGCTTCACGATCAAGCGTGCAGATGACGAGATCGGGGTTCATGACCTCAACCTCAGAGCCAGTTTCAATCTGGCTGGCGCGGACTTCACCCGGGCCTTGCGCATGCAAACGCATTCTACGCGGGCCTTCAGAGTTCATACGAAGCGCCAAGCTCTTCACATTCAGGATGATGTCGGTGACATCTTCGCGAACGCCTGGAACCGAAGAGAACTCATGTAAGACGCCTTCGATTTGAATCGACGTTACAGCCGCGCCCTGAAGCGACGACAGTAAAATACGACGCAGAGCGTTTCCAAGCGTCAAACCAAAACCGCGTTCAAGCGGTTCGACCACAAGCGTAGCTGTACGCTGCGGATCGGCCGACGCTTGAACCTGCTTGGCAGCCTGAATGAGCGATTTCCAATTCTTTTGCAACACGGATCGACCTCATTGGTTCGAGAAAAATTATGGCGTTTCCGCCGAATAGTTTGCGCTTACACGCGACGTTTCTTGCGGGGGCGAACACCGTTGTGCGGAATCGGTGTCACGTCACGAATGGACGAAACCGTAAAGCCGACCGATTGCAACGCGCGCAAAGCCGATTCACGACCCGAACCAGGGCCCTTGACTTCGACTTCGACGTTCTTCATGCCGTGCTCCATCGCCTTACGGCCAGCGTCTTCAGCTGCCATCTGCGCGGCGTACGGGGTCGATTTACGCGAACCCTTAAAGCCCATCAGACCCGACGAAGACCAGGAAATCGTATTACCCTGCGCATCGGCGATCGTGATGATCGTATTGTTGAACGTCGCGTTGACATGGACAATGCCGCTCGCGATGTTTTTGCGCTCTTTACGGCGCATGCGGGGGGCAGGCTTGCCTCCCTTTTGTTGTTGCTCTTTACCAGCCATTTGTTTGCTCCAATCTCAAAAACTTTTCGAAAAACGCTTTTCCGCCGTTCTTCGAGCGCTTCTTGTGGCCTTGCCAAGCAATGCCAACCCGCGCGCTCGCGCAGCGTGAAAAACGTTACTTTTTCGTCGCGATCTTCTTGCCAGCGATCGGCTTAGCCGGACCCTTGCGCGTGCGCGCATTGGTGTGCGTGCGCTGACCGTGAACGGGCAAGCCCTTACGATGACGCAGGCCACGATATGTGCCCAAGTCCATAAGACGCTTGATGTTCATCGAAACGTCGCGCCGCAAATCGCCTTCGACCTTATAGTTATGATCGATGTCTTCGCGGATTTTGAGAAGCTCGGCTTCCGTCAGTTGGTTGACGCGCTTGGTCGGCTCGATGCCGACGCGACCGCAGATTTCCAACGAGTTGGTAGGACCGATACCGTAAATATAACGTAAGGCAATGTGCAGAGGCTTCCCTGCCGGAATGTTGACGCCTGCAATACGGGCCACTTTGGCTCTCCCTTGTTTAAGCGACCGGTACAAACGCATCCCCAAAAGGATGCTCCCAGTCATTAGACCGCCGTTTTTTCAAACGACAATCACCATTTTGCGAGTCTTTTTCCCCAAACAAAAAACACCCGGACATCCGCAGGAACGGAATGCCGAGGCTCTTTCCCTTAACAATCATGACGAGTAAAACCTTAGTAACCAAGATAATCTCAAACGCCAAGACGCAAAAAAGGGGCCCAGCTCCCCCACACAGAGCCGAGGGGCGCAGTATAAGCAAGGGGTTATGCAAGTCAAGCCTTCCGCGCCGATTCTTGCAATTTTTCGGCCAACATATTTTATATACTGTTTTCAATTAGTTATTTGCTTCTTTTCCGGCTGAATCGGCCTCAGAAGGCAAGGCTAATTTGTATGGCAGCAGAATTTCGAAGGTTGAGCCCTTATAAAGCTCCGAAAAAACGTGCATCGAGCCACCCAAACGAGTCACTTCACGAAGCACGGCTTCCATACCGACGCCGCGACCCGAGAGAGTCGTGACCGTTTCAGCCGTCGTAAAGCCCCATGTGAAGATTCGTTGAATGACAGTTTGATCGTCTTCATTCCGCCAGACACCGTCCGGATCGAGCGTGCCCAGCTTTGTGCGCACGCGCGAAGGATCGATGCCATTGCCATCGTCGGCAATCACGATACGCAGCATCTCACCCGGCCCGGTTTTATTCGGCACAACGCCGCACTCAATAGAAACCGTTCCCGCCGCTTCTTTGCCGCGCGCCATGCGCGTCACGGGCGTTTCGATACCATGATCGACGATGTTGCGACACATATGCGTGAGCGAGAACAGAAACTCCTGCATCGGCTGTGCCAGCACCGGCGGGTTTGTTCCCATAAAACGCAGAGGTTTGATCTGCTTGTCCATCATGCCAGCCAGATCATAAAGCTCGCGCTCAAAAGCACGGAAGCAATCTTGAATGGGAACAGCAACGATGGTGCGCAAGAACGTTTGAAGTAAAGCGGGATCGGTGTTCTTTTGTTTGAGCTCTTCGGCAAACGTATAAAGATCTTTTTCGCCGATTTCACGGATCGCGCCGTGCCATTCGCCTTCCATGCCGATCAGAGCGCTGACCTCATCACGCACGGCGGCCAAAGCCTTGCCAATTTTTTCGCTGTCAACTTTGAGGCGTTCGACAAAAACATCGTCCGTTTTCACTTCCGGCGCGCGCAAATCATTTTCTGCCGTATGAATAATCTCGCTCAAATCCAAAAGATTAAACTGCTTGGCCGCAGCCTTCAACGTATGCAACTCGCGCAAAAGCACCGTCGAATCTTTAAAGGAAACGCCCGGCGCATTCGACTGCTCAACAAAATCGCGAACATGCGCCAACGTCGATTGAAACTGGTTGCGGTCGCGGAAGATCCGGCAAATCATCTCAGCAAAATTTTGCTGACGCTCCGCCGTTTGCTTCGCGGCATATTCATCTGTTTGATCCGTCGCGATCACGACGACTTTCACAAGCTCATTCGCATGCCCCACGATCGGCCGATAGACCAAAGAAATCCGGCGACCTTGCGTATGGGCAAAGAATTTTGGAAAGAAGCAAACGACATCATCGAAACCGAGCGCGTGATCGCGCTGAAATAAAATGCCAAGCCATTCGTTGAAATCGCCTGTTTCCGTTTCCGAAAGACGCAACACCTGCGCAATAGGTTTACCCATCGGCACCGTTTCAAGCAAATCGTTGCAGGCTTGCGAATAGACGCTTTCGCAAACGCCGTCAGAGCCAAAAACAGCAAACCCCTGCCCCAGCGAATTGACCAAAACCTGCGTCAAACGCGCTTGGTTCGTCACATGCTTGTGGACGCGATAATTTAAAATATAAAGGCCAGCAATACCGACCATCGCCGTCGCGGCCATGACGAAAAAGGCCAAAGGCTGAGTCACAGGCGGCCGACCAAAAACGGGCAGCGCAATCGCGAACAAAAGCATAAAGACAATGCCCGTCATCCCCGTCAACGACGTATGGATGATATCGACATGCCGTACGGCTTCGTCGGTAATGACCGTTCCGCGTTCGGGTTTACCCCGCGGATCCTGACCTTCCGTCGATGTCGAAGCATCAAACATTAAAAGCTGCCGTCCTTTTCAAGCGCGTTTAATAAGGCTGATCTTTTAAGAACCGTAAAAGGCGATATGAACCTGGAACAGCTGTCCATCGAGATAAAAAGGAATAATCATATATTGGCCGCGATGGAACTGGCTCACGAAATGGCCGCGCCCCGTGACAACGCTGGGGATACCAAGTTTCAAGCCATAGCCGCGATTGTTGAGTTCCGTCTTGATCTGACCGAAAATCATATTCGTGATTTCGCCGACGGCATCAACCGTCATTTCATGCGTCACGGAAATCGAAGGGCCGATGATGCGCGGCAAAATATCGCGAACCGTTTCAAACGTCAGGCACAGCGTCATCGTGCCTTCAAGCTGATCTTGCACAAGCGCAATCACGCCCGAAACGTCGCCGACCAACGAAACCATGCCTGAGCCGATTTCGAATTGCCCCGGCGTAACCGTCGTGCCGAAAGTCGTCTCCATCGCGCGGCAAACGGCCTGCGTCACTTCACGGGCCAACTGCTCGTCTAATCGAAGATGCTGCAACGCCTCACTCATGACTACCTCTCGCTCGTTGTCCCCACACGTCTTGCTTCACTTCGTTTCAGGGGGCGCTATTCTTTTCGCGCTTACGCTTGATCCATTCGTTGATTTCGAAAAGTTTCTTTGTCAAATCGGCGGGCGACACAGGCTTGATGATATACGAAGTCGCGCCAGCCTTAATCGCCTTCATGATGTTTTGTTGTTCGGATTCCGCCGTCAGCATAACGAAAGCCGTTTCGGCATATTCCGTGCGCGTGCGAAAATAGTTCAAGACCTCGATCCCCGAGATCGTCGGCATATTCCAATCAAGGAAGACAATATCGTACGGCTGTTCGATGGATTTGGCTTTTTGCACCAAGTCGATCGCTTCGTTGCCGTCGGCCGCCGTCTGGATATTCGTAATTTTCGAATCCTGCAGCGTATTTCGGACAAATTGCCTGACCAGAAAATGGTCGTCGGCAATCAGAATTTTGAGCTGCGCCAGTTGACTCACGATTTCTCTCCCTGCCCACAATCAAAGCGAATCGGCACTACCACGCGACCAGAACCGTTGCGCACAAGAAGAGCGCACGCTCCGTGATTTTTGCCACAAAAGTCTTGCCTTATCGTTAAGAAAGAAAAACGCCTCCACCGGAACGGCGGAGGCGCATAGCGTTTTAGCTTGAAAAGCCTAACATTTTTTCAAGTGCTTGAAACACTTCCGCCATAGGAAGCATCCCATCCACATGACGCAAAGCGCCCTGGCCCTCGTAATAAGGCAAAATCGGCGCCGTTTGCTCATGATAGGCCTTCAGACGCGTTTTCATCGTCTCGGCATTGTCATCCGAACGACGCGAGAACTGCGTCCCACCGCAAACATCGCAAACGCCTTCTTTTTGGAGACGTTTGAACTTGTCGTGATAGCCCTCACCGCACCCGACGCAAGTAAAGCGACCCGAGACGCGTTCGACCAGCTCGTCTTCGTTGACCTTCAGCTCGATCACGGAATCAAGCTTTTTACCCTTAGCGGACAGCATCTTATCAAGCGCTTCGGCCTGCGGCACCGTACGCGGGAACCCATCCAGAATAAAACCCTTGGCGCAAGCAGGCTGATCAATGCGGGATTCGATAAGGCGGATCATCAGCTCATCCGGCACAAGTTTGCCCGCTTCGACAATGGCTTTCGCCTCTTGTCCCAAGGGTTCGCCCTTTTTAATCGCCGCGCGTAGCATATCGCCCGTCGCAAGCTGAACCATGCCATATTTTTCTTCAAGCTGACGCGCCTGCGTCCCTTTGCCCGCGCCCGGAGGGCCGAGAAGGATAATATTCATCGAAGCCTCTTATCGTTTAGTGGTGCACATAGAGCTTTGATTTTTTGATGAGCCCTTCATATTGATGCGCGATCAGGTGCGATTGCACGCGCGAGATCGTATCAATCGTCACGCTCACAACGATCAGAAGCGACGTACCGCCAAGATAGAACGGCACATGGCCCTTGCTCATCAAAAACTCAGGCAACAAGCAGACGCCAACCAAATAGATCGCACCCAGAACCGTCAAACGCGTCAGGACATAATCGAAATACTCGGCCGTGTTTGAGCCCGGACGAATGCCCGGAACAAAGCCACCATATTTGCGAAGATTGTCCGCCGTTTCAACCGGGTTGAAAACAACGGCCGTGTAGAAGAACGAGAAGAACGCAATCAACAAAGCGTAAGAAACCATAAAGAGCGGCTTGCCATGACCAAGCGCCTCGACAATATCGGCGATCCAGCCGCCCTTTTGCTGAACGTCGCTGAAGCTCGCAAGCGTCAACGGAAAGAGCAAAAGCGAGCTGGCAAAAATCGGCGGAATGACGCCCGACGTGTTGAGCTTCAAGGGCAAATGCGAAGCTTCGCCACCATACATTTTATTGCCAACTTGACGCTTGGGATAGTTCACCAGAATGCGACGCTGGGCCCGTTCGAAAAACACGCAAGCCGCCAAAACCGCGACCACCAAAATGATGATGAACAAGATGAACCAGGTCGAAAGAGCGCCCGTGCGGCCTAATTCAAACGTCTGAGCCATCGCATGCGGTAAGTTCGCGATAATACCGGCATAGATAATCATCGAAACACCGTTGCCGATACCACGCGCAGAAATTTGTTCGCCAACCCACATCAAGAAAAGCGTGCCGCCCGTCAATGTGACAACCGCGCTCAAGCGGAAAAAGAAGCCCGCCGAAAGCACAGCCGAACCGACGCCCGCCGTCATATTTTCAAGACCGACAGCCAAGGCATAGGACTGCACAACCGCGAAGAAAACGGTGATATAGCGCGAATATTGATTGAGGCGCATCTGGCCCGAAGAGCCTTCTTTCTTGATCGCTTCAAAAGACGGCAAAATAGCCGTCAAAAGCTGAACGATGATCGAAGCCGTGATGTAGGGCATAACGCCGAGAGCGAAGATCGTCATACGCTTCAAAGCGCCGCCCGAAAACATGTTGAACATGTCCAAGATGCCGCCGCCGTGCGAATTGAAGACCTGGCCCAAGGCCACAGGATCGATGCCCGGCACAGGGATATAAGTCCCGAGGCGATAGACAACCAACGCCAAAAGCGTGAACCAAATCCTGTTCTGCAAATCGGTTGCTTTACCGAAAGCGGAAAAATTCATATTGGAAGCAAGTTGTTCAGCAGGAGAAGCCATGTTCGTTTCTATCTTCAAGAGGTACGAGAAAAAGCTCTAGCGCCGCACGAGAATCGTACACGCCGAAAGTGACCGGACTGTAGCATCAGCGCCCGTTCAGGCAAAGCGGGATTTTAGGGGGAACAGACGAACGAAAACCTGCGGAAAAGAAACTTCTCTCCCGCGTAAAACAGCTTTTTTGGGATGCGTTACGAACCGATCATAGGGGCCCCGGCCCCTAGGGTCAGGACCCATTAAATTTGCAGGTTCTGCGCGAGGTACAAAACGCATCCGGCTACGAAAAAAGCGAAGTATGTACTGGGTACACGCGAGCTTTTTGAGGCAGTCGGGGCGTTTTGGGGCCGCCCCCCCTAGGTACTTTTGGGGGTTGTCCATGGTTTGAAAAAGAGTTCGTCAATTTCGCTTGCTGTATTTTTATACGAGCTTCGCTCATTTCCTGCTCTTTTTCAAACCATGGGCAACAGAACTCTACGAATTTAATGAGTCCTGACCCTAAAGCGCCGGATAATTGTGCGGCTTCAGGTTATAGATATCGCGGCCAAGACGGTTCAAATGGCGCGTCACCTGCCCCGCCGTTACGCCCTTCGCCTGCAAAACCAAATGACAGCCGTTGAACCAGCTTGAATGGACGGCTTCTTTGCCGCCGCGCGCCATCAATTCCATCATCGTTTTCGCAAAAACGACGGCTTGTTTTTTGCCGCGCAACTGCGCGCAATCAAACAGAATGGAGTTGCCTTTAAGTTCAAAAGCCATTTTTTTGATTTGAGCGTTTGTCATAAAATTCTTTTCCATTGAGCAACATCCTTTTTCAAAAAAGTAAAAGGGGCTAAGGCCACGGAGCCGATAATACCCCTACAGCAAGGATTTCCTCAATCTTTTTATAGGAAAAGGCGTCGTTAGGAACGCGGCTCCAGGCCATAAACGTTGCGCGCGACACGGTTCAGTTTGCGCGTTATTTTGCCTGGCTTAATCCCGTTTTCCTGCAAAACTTCGCGGCAAATGCCAACCCAATTTTGGGGGATTTCTTGACCGCCTTTGCGGTTCATCAGATCCATCATGACGCGCACAAAAGAAAGCGCGCCCTTTTTACTATCAACTTTATAAAAATCAGGAAGTTGGCGCTCGTCCTTATTAGATTGGATGAGCTTTCCAATGGCTTCGTCATCCATAAAATAGCGTTGCATCATAAAAAACTCTCCCCAGAAAATGCGGCACATCCTCACGTTCGGGCTTATTATACGCCTTCCCCCACGTTTTCATTAAAACTTTCAAAGAACAAGCAACGAAAAAGCCCGCCAACCAATAGGTTAGCGGGCTTTTTAAATCCAAAACCTAAAGGCTTAAGCCTTCGGTTTAGACATTTTTTCTTTGTTCGCTTTAATGCGCGAGCCGGCCTTTTCTTTGGCCTTAGCGGCAGGATCTTGGCGAACCAGAAGCGTAACCTTGCCGCCCGCCTTTTCAACGGCCGCGATCGCACCAGCCGAAGCACCAGCAACGGTGATATCAATCTTCGCCTTGATTTCGCCCTTGCCGAGCAAGCGAACGCCGTCCTTAGACTTGGCAACAACGCCCATTTGCAAAAGCATGTCTTCCGTGATCGGCTTCTTGGCGTCGATACGGCCAGCTTCAATCGCTTCTTGCAAACGACCAATATTCAATTCAGCATATTCGCGCGCAAAGACCATGACAAAGCCACGCTTCGGCAAACGACGATGAATCGGCATCTGGCCGCCTTCAAAGCCACGGATCGAAACGCCCGTACGCGCCTTTTGGCCCTTGACACCGCGACCAGAGGTCTTGCCCTTGCCCGAACCAATACCACGGCCAACCGTGATCGGTTCTTTACGAGCGCCGGGATTATCGCGCAGATCGTTGAGTTTCATGATGCGTATCCTTTTCTTTTCCTAAGAACTTGCCTTAAGATTGTATAGCAATCTGTTGATATTATTCGGCTTTGCCGTCTTTGGCTTCGCCAGCATATTCCGCAGCCTGCTTACGGCCCAGAACTTCGCTGACCTTCTTGCCACGACGCATCGCAACCGAACGGGGGCTTGTCACCTGCATCAGGGCATTGAACGTCGCCTTGATCATGTTATGCGGGTTTGACGTGCCAACCGATTTCGCAACGACATCCTGGATGCCCAAAGCTTCGAAAACGGCACGCATTGGGCCGCCAGCGATGATACCGGTACCGGCGGGAGCCGAACGCAACACAACGCGACCAGCGCCATAAACACCTTCGACGTCATGATGCAACGTACGACCTTCACGAAGCGGGATGCGGTGCATCTTACGCTTGGCGGCTTCCGTCGCCTTGCGGATCGCTTCAGGAACTTCGCGGGCTTTGCCCGTGCCAAGGCCAACGCGGCCCTTGCCATCGCCAATCACGACCAACGCCGCCATTGCAAAGCGCTTACCGCCCTTTACAACCTTGGCAACACGGTTGATGCCGACCAACTTTTCAATGAGCTCGCTGCCTTCGCGGCTGTCGGCCTGTTCGGACTTTTTTGGCTTCGCCATACTCGTGTAACTCCCTCTTCGTTTTTTGATCGCTGGCCCCTAAACCTTACGGGCCGCGAAAAACATCGTTAGAAATCGAGACCAGCTTCGCGAGCCGCCTCGGCGAGCGCTGCAACGCGCCCCGTGTAAAAATAACCGCCACGATCGAAAACGACCTGCTTGCAGCCAGCCTTGATCGCACGCTCAGCAATCAGCTTACCGACTTCGGCAGCGGCCTTTTTATCGGCGCCCGTCTTAAGCTTTTTGCGAAGATCGGCCTCAAGGCTCGAAGCCGCCGCAACTGTGTGACCCTTGGTGTCATCGATGACTTGGGCGTAGATATAACGTTCCGTACGATGCACAGACAAGCGAGGACGACCAACCGATTTTTGCTTCAGCTGATAGCGAGCGCGCTCTTTGCGGCGTTCATACAATTCCTTAGCGTTCAACATTCATTTCATCTCCCATGAAACCCCGCCTTTAACAAAAAGACGGGAAGAGGCCCTTCTGGCTAGAGACTAGCGCAGAAACCCTTATTTCTTCTTACCTTCCTTACGGCGAACCTGTTCGCCCGCGTATCTGATGCCCTTGCCCTTATAGGGTTCCGGCTTCTTCATACCGCGGATTTCGGCAGCGACCTGGCCAACCTTCTGCTTATCAAAGCCCGAGATAGCGAGCTTTGTCGGCTTCTCAGCCTTGATCTCGATCCCAAAGGGGATCGGGAACTTAATTTCATGGCTGAAACCAAGTTGTAAGATCAAGTCCTTCCCTTGAACGGCAGCGCGGAAACCGACGCCTTCGATCTCGAGAGCTTTTTTGAAGCCTTCGCTAACGCCCTTGACCATGTTCGCGATGTTATTACGGGTTGTACCCCACATCATCCGCGAACGTTTCGTCTCATGGCGCGGCGAAATCACGATATGATCGCCTTCAAGCTTGACGTCGACCTCAGAACCAAGTTCAAGGGACAAAGCGCCCAATTTTCCTTTAATGGAAACGGACTCTTTCTTGATCTCGGCGGTCACGCCCTGCGGAAGGGCTACCGGATGTTTACCTACGCGTGACATATAAGAACCTCTTCAATCGTCTGGATCCCAAGCCTTCGCCGGGACTGAAGGTTTGCCGGCCCCACCTTCGGAGCCGGAACACCCTTAGCTTAGAAAATACGACACAAAACTTCGCCGCCAACATTCTGGCTGCGGGCTTCGTTGTCCGAAAGGACGCCGCGAGGCGTGGACAAAATCGAAACACCGAGGCCATTGAACACGCGACCGAAATCCTTGATGCCGGCATAAACACGGCGGCCAGGTTTCGAAACGCGGCTGATTTTACGAATGACGCCTTCGCCGTCATGGTATTTCAGCTCAATTTCAACGACAGGCGATGTGCCGGCCTTTTCAACTTCGGTGAAGCCGCGGATGTAACCTTCGCGCTGCATCACTTCCAAAACTCTCTTGCGGAAAGCCGACGACGGGCATTCAACAACGGCCATTTTAGCAACTTGACCGTTCCGAATCCTTGTCAGCATATCGCCAATTGGATCGCTCAGAGACATATCCGAAAATCCTCCCTTACCAGCTCGACTTGATCACGCCCGGAATGAGGCCGCCAGAGGCCAATTCGCGGAACGCAATACGAGAAAGTTTAAACTTACGATAGAAACCGCGCGGACGACCCGTCAGCTCACAACGATTTTTGATGCGAACCTTTGCCGAATTGCGGGGCATTGCAGCCAACTTCATTACGGCTTCGACGCGCTCTTCAAGGGGCGTCTCCTTATCCATAATGATAGCCTTCAACGCGGCGCGCGAAGCTTCCTTATTCTTCACCATCTGACGACGGTGCTCATTCTTGTTGATCATAGATTTTTTGGCCATAGGTCTTCCCCCTTAGCTCTGGCTCTGGATCTGGAACGGCATATTGAAGCCGCGCAACAACGCGAGCGCTTCTTTATCCGTCTCGGCCGACGTGCAGATCACGATGTCCATGCCCCGGATTTCGTCAATTTTGTCGAAATCAATTTCCGGAAACACGATCTGTTCTTTGAGGCCCAGGGCATAGTTGCCACGGCCATCAAAGCTCTTAGCCGAGATCCCACGGAAGTCGCGAATACGCGGCATCGCCATGTAGATCAAACGATCAAGAAATTCGTACATCTTTTCGCGGCGCAAGGTAACCTTGCAACCAATGCCAAGGCCATCGCGAAGTTTAAAGGTCGCAATCGACTTGCGCGACTTCGTGATCACGGGCTTTTGACCGGCAATCATCGCAAGCTGTTCGGCAGCGCTCTTTGTCTTCTTGCTGTCGTTTACGGCTTCGCCGACGCCCATGTTGATGACGATTTTTTCGAGACGAGGCGCCTGCATCCGGTTTTTATAACCGAACTGCTTCATCAGCTCTGGCAGGATTTCCTCGCTGTACACGCGCTGGAGGCGCGGAACATACTTATCTTTGGCTTTTGCCGTCATGGCTCTCTCTCTTCCTTACTCGTCAATGCCTTCGCCGGAACGCTTGGCAACGCGCTTCTTAGCACCATCCTTGCCAACCTTGATTCCAACGCGCGTCGGTTTCTTGTCATTCGGATCAGCCAAAGCAACGTTCGAAACATGAATCGGCGCTTCGATCTGCTTGCGCCCGCCTTGCGGATCCGTCTGCGAAGGCTTGGTGTGACGCGTTACGCGGTTAATACCGACGACCAAAACGCGATTTTCCTTCGGGAAAACAGCCTTGACCATACCGGTCTTGCCCTTGTCCTTACCGGCGATCACGACCACGCTGTCGTTTTTCTTGATCTTAATCTTGGTGGCCATTACAGAACCTCTTCAGCAAGCGAAATAATCTTCATGAACCCAAGGTTACGCAATTCGCGCGTCACCGGTCCAAAGATACGGGTGCCAATAGGTTCCTTATCTTTGTTGATGAGCACAACCGCGTTGCTGTCAAAGCGAATGACGCTGCCATCTTCACGCTTAAGCGCGAACTTCTGGCGAACGATCACGGCTTTGTGCACGTCACCTTTCTTCACACGACCGCGAGCGATCGCATCCTTTACCGAAACGACGATGATATCGCCAATTCCGGCAATCATATGTTTGGAGCCGCCAAGCACCTTAATACAGGCAACCTGTTTAGCGCCGCTGTTGTCCGCGACATCGAGGACGGTTTCCATCTGGATCATTGTTCAATCCACCTTCTCAACTGAGTGACCTAACTTCTTCGCCTTAGGCGCTTTCGCCCTCAACGACCATCCAACGCTTACGCTTGCTAAGCGGACGACATTCGATGATCGAAACAGAATCGCCGACCTTGCAGGCATTCTTTTCATCATGCGCAGCGTACTTTTTGGACATGCGAATATATTTCTTATAGATAGGATGCATAACGCGACGTTCGACAAGAACTGTAATCGTCTTATCGCCTTTATCGCTAACAACCGTACCCTGCAAAACACGACGCGGCATTTTGATAACCTCTCTTCTTTTTACGCAGCCGAACCGGCGGCTTTACGTTGACGTTCGCCAATCACAGTCGTGATTTTGGCAATCTCTTTACGAACCGCGGTCATGCGCGCCGTGTTCGAAAGCTGTCCCGTCGCTTTTTGAAAGCGAAGGTTGAACTGCTCTTTACGCAGCTCCACCAAGCGGGTTTCAAGCTCCTTATCCGTCTTCATGCGCACATCGGCGGCTTTGGTAGTATTCTTTGCCATCTTAAGGCTCCCCTTTATCTTTCTTAGGCCGCTTCGCGCGTCACAATCTTGGTCTTGATCGGCAACTTCGCAGCTGCCAATTGAAAGGCCTCGCGGGCCACGGCGTCAGAAACACCGTCCAATTCAAACATGATACGCCCCGGATGAACGCGGCAAGCCCAAAATTCGGGAGCGCCCTTACCAGAACCCATGCGAACTTCGGCAGGCTTCTTCGAAACCGGAACGTCCGGGAACACAAGGATCCAAAGACGACCCTGGCGCTTCATAGCGCGGGTAATCGCGCGACGGGCCGCTTCGATCTGGCGCGCCGTAATACGCTCCGGCTCCAAAGCCTTCAGGCCGTGCGAGCCATAGCTCAGACGAAACCCGCCCTTGGCAGCGCCGTGAATACGACCTTTATGCGCCTTGCGGTATTTTGTGCGTTTCGGTTGTAACATGATATCTACCCTCTTTTATCCTTTCGCGACGAACTGTTCAAAACAGTCGATCGTTATGACCTCACCTGAGCATTTTCCATCGCGCGCTTTTCTTGCGCCATCGGATCATGATCCAGGATTTCGCCTTTAAAGATCCAAACCTTTACGCCGCACGTTCCCATGGTCGTGAATGCCGTAGCCGTACCGTAATCGACATCGGCACGAAGCGTATGCAAAGGCACGCGGCCTTCACGATACCATTCCATGCGAGCGATTTCAGCGCCGCCCAAACGACCGGAGCAATTGATACGAATGCCCAAGGCACCCAAACGCATCGCGGATTGCACAGCGCGTTTCATAGCCCGGCGGAACGCAACGCGACGTTCAAGCTGTCCGGCAATGTTGTCAGCAACCAACTTGGCATCAATTTCCGGCTTGCGGATTTCGACGATGTTGAGAGCGACTTCGCTGTTCGTCATCTTGCCGACTTGGCCGCGAAGCTTTTCAATGTCCGCGCCCTTCTTGCCAATCACAACGCCCGGACGAGCCGAGTGGATCGTGATGCGGCATTTGCCAGCCGGGCGTTCGATTGTGATACGCGCGACGCTCGCTTGAGGTCCCAAGGTCTTCAAAAGATACTTGCGGATCTTGAGATCTTCCATGAGACGTTCGGCATAGCCCTTAACAGCAAACCAACGGCTGTCCCAGGTGCGATTGACGCCCAAACGAATGCTAATCGGGTTGACTTTCTGGCCCATGACTTATGCTCCCGCCGCGGTATTGTCCGCAGGCTTGGTTGTTGTCTTCTTCGTTAAACCCTTCGCGCGACGCGCTTCCTTCTTAAGGTCAACCTCGCCATCTTTGCGCTCACGCACGATGATGGTCAGATTGCTGAAGGGCTTTTCGATACCGGCGCTGCGGCCACGACCGCGCGTATGCATGCGCTTCATGACAAAGGCCCGGCCAACAAACGCTTCGGAGACGACCAAATGATCAACATCGAGCGAATGATTGTTTTCGGCGTTCGCAATCGCGGATTGAAGAACTTTCTTCACATCCAGCGAAATGCGGCGCTTTTCAAATGTCAGCTGCGTCAGAGCCTTGGCAACGTCCATGCCACGGATGCTAGCCGCAACCAAATTCAGCTTGCGAGCGCTCGTACGGATCGTGGAGGCTTTCGCCATCGCCTGATCGTCAGACAAACGTCTCTCGTTCTTAGCCTTACCCATTTACTTGCTCTCCGTCTTCTTGTCAGCGACCGTGTGACCCTTGAAAATGCGGGTCGGAGCGAATTCGCCAAGCTTATGCCCAATCATATTTTCCGAAACGGAAACCGGCACAAAGATCTTGCCGTTGTACACACCAAACGTCAGGCCGACAAACTGCGGCAAGATCGTCGAGCGGCGCGACCAAGTCTTGATGATATCGTTGCGGTTTGAAGCATGGGCTTTTTCAGCCTTCTTCAACATGTACCCGTCAACGAACGGCCCTTTCCAAACAGAACGTGTCACGTTTCACTCTCCTTCTTAGGCTTTTTGCGCATCGCGGCGCTTATTCGCGCGGCGGACGATAAAGCGGTTCGTACGTTTATTCTTGCGGGTCTTATTACCCTTCGTTCCCTTACCCCACGGCGTAACCGGATGACGGCCACCAGAGGTACGACCTTCACCACCACCATGCGGGTGATCGACCGGGTTCATAGCAACACCGCGAACCGAAGGACGAACGCCAAGCCAACGCTTGCGACCAGCCTTACCAAGTTTCACGTTTGCGTGATCCGCATTCGAAACTGCGCCAATCGTAGCCATGCAATCAGCCGGGACCAAGCGAAGTTCGCCCGAGCTCAACTTAATCTGCGCATAACCGGCATCGCGACCGACGATCTGGACATACGTGCCAGCGCTACGAGCGATCTGACCGCCCTTACCCGGCTTCATTTCAACGTTATGAACAATCGAGCCGACCGGAATATTCTTGATCCGCATCGCATTGCCCGGCTTGACGTCAACCTTTTCGCCAGAGACAACCGTGTCGCCAACGGCAAGGCGCTGTGCGCCAAGAATATAGGACAACGTGCCGTCTTCATACTTGATCAGCGCGATAAAAGCCGTACGGTTCGGATCGTATTCCATACGCTCCACAACGGCGCTCATATCGAACTTGTTGCGCTTGAAATCGACTAAACGATAACGACGCGCATGACCACCGCCGATATGACGGGTCGTGATACGACCGGAGTTATTGCGACCGCCCGTCTTGTTGAGACCTTCAGTCAGAACCTTGACAGGCTTTGCCTTCCACAGCTCAGAACGATCAGTCTGAACTAACTGACGAAGGCTGGGGGTTACCGGGTTATATTTCTTGAGTGCCATGATCTTATCCTCAAACCTTAAATGCCAGTCGTAACGTCAATTTTGTTACCTTCGGCAAGCGTCACAACCGCGAGCTTGACGTCGCTGCGCTGACCGGGACGGCCGCGGAAGCGCTTCGTTTTGCCCTTGCGGTTCAACGTATTGACCGCCTTAACTTTGACGTCGAAGATTTTTTCGACAGCCGTTTTGATGAGCGGCTTTGTCGCCGAAGACAAAACACGGAACGTCACTTGATTATGGACTGAACCATTCGTCGCCTTTTCCGTGATAACCGGGGAAAGGAGAACTTGGTAGTGTTCAGGAAGCAACGGGGCTTCTGTTGTCGTTTTCTTGCTCATTTCAGCCTCTCTTGGAGCTGCTCAACCGCATTCTTGGTCAAGACCAAGGTGTCACAGCGGAGAATGTCATACACATTAGCGCCTTGTTCAGGGAGAACATCCACATACGGAATGTTCTGAGCGGCTTTAGCGAAGTTCGTATCGAGGTTAGAACCGTCGATGAACAAAACTGAGCTCAAGCCCAACTTGCCAAGCTTGCCAGCCAAGGTTTTCGTCTTGGGCTCGGAAAGCTTCGCTTCATCGAGGATGATCAGCTTGCCTTCCTTCTGCTTGGACGATAAAGCCATGCACAAAGCCAAACGGCGAACCTTCTTCGGCATGTCGTGCGCGTGATCGCGAACAACCGGTCCAAAGATGACCGCGCCCTTACGGAACTGCGGCGAACGAAGGCTGCCTTGACGCGCACGGCCTGTTCCCTTTTGCGAGTACGGCTTCTTCGTCGTACCCGAAACGGCCCAGATTTCCTTGGTCGCATGGTTGCCTGAGCGACGTTTGGCAAGCTGCCAATTCACGGCGCGGGCCAAGATGTCACGACGTTCTTCGCGAGCGAAGATATCGTCGGACAGCTCCATGGAGCCGACTTCCTTATTATCGAGATTTTTGACTGTCGTTTTCATCGCTTAACCACCATTCCTTAAGCGGCCTGGCCGTCGGCGTTATCCGCCTTGGCTTTCAAACCGGCAGGCATCGGCGCTTCTTTCGGAAGAGCGCGTTTGACCGCATCACGAATTTTGACATAGGCATTCTTAGCGCCTGGGACGGCCCCATGAACCAGGATCAAGTCCTGTTCAAGATCGACCGCAACAACCTTAAGATTCAAGGTCGTCACTTGGGTGTCGCCCATATGGCCTGCCATCTTCATATTCTTGAAGACACGACCCGGATCTTGGCGTTGGCCGGTCGAACCGTGAGAACGATGCGAAACCGAAACGCCGTGCGTCGCACGCAAGCCGCCGAAATTGTACTTCTTCATAACACCGGCAAAACCTTTACCGATCGAGGTGGCCGTCACATCAACCAACTGGCCCGGAACGAAGTGGCTAGCAGATAGCATTGAGCCAACTTCAAGGAGCGCATCTTCAGAGACGCGGAACTCGACAACTTTCTTCTTCGGCTCAACATTGGCCTGAGCAAAAATACCACGCTCAGCTTTCGAGACGTTCTTAACCTTCGCCTTGCGAGCGCCGAGACGAACAGCAACATAGCCATCCTTATCCATCGTGCGCTGGCCAATGACTTGGCAATCTTCAAGTTGTAAAACCGTCACGGGAACATGTTTGCCCGTTTCATCAAAAATGCGGGTCATGCCGAGCTTTTTAGCTAGCAAGCCTGTCCGCTTTGTTTGAGCCTTCTGTGTCATCTTTCCATTCCTTGCTTGAGGTCACAGCCAGATTTTTGTCTTTATCGCTGTAGGACCTGTTTCCTTCCTTACTTGATACCAGTACTTTACTAATTAAACGCGAATCTCAACGTCAACACCGGCAGCCAAGTCGATTTTCGACAAAGCGTCGATCGTTTGCGGCGTCGGCTCCAAAATGTCCAAGAGACGGCGATGCGTACGAATTTCGAACTGATCGCGCGACTTCTTGTCAACATGAGGACCACGGTTAACCGTGAAGCATTCGCGCCACGTCGGCAGCGGAATCGGACCACGAACCCGAGCGCCTGTGCGCTTGGCCGTGCTGATGATCTCGCCAACGGATTGATCAAGCATGCGATGATCAAAAGCCTTGAGACGGATGCGGATCGTTTGCGTGTCCATTAAACCCTTCTTTCCTCGTGAGTACCCCGGGGAATTCCCACGAGCTAAGCTTCTTGTTATTCGTTTCAAGATAAGGGTGAGACCGAGGTCTCACCCTCACCCTTCATTTTCTATCGATTACTCGATGATCTTGGCGACGACGCCAGCACCAACGGTACGGCCACCTTCGCGGATAGCGAAGCGAAGACCTTCTTCCATGGCGATCGGCGCGATCAATTGAACTTCAGCCGAGATGTTATCGCCAGGCATCACCATTTCGGTGCCTTCCGGCAACTTGATCTCACCCGTCACGTCCGTCGTACGGAAGTAGAACTGCGGGCGATAGTGGGTGAAGAACGGCGTATGACGGCCACCTTCATCCTTGCTCAAGATATAGCATTCAGCCGTGAAGTGTGTGTGCGGCGTGATCGAACCCGGCTTGGCCAAAACTTGGCCGCGCTCAACGTCTTCACGCTTCGTGCCACGAAGCAAAGCACCGATGTTGTCGCCAGCCTGGCCTTGATCGAGCAGCTTGCGGAACATTTCAACGCCCGTCACAACCGTCTTTTGCGTAGCCTTGATACCGACGATTTCGATTTCTTCGTTGATCTTGACGACACCACGTTCGACACGACCTGTGACGACCGTACCACGACCAGAGATCGAGAACACGTCTTCGATCGGCATCAAGAAGGCGCCATCAATCGGACGGTTCGGGGTCGGGATGAAGCTATCGACAGCTTCCATCAGCTTGATGATAGCATCGTGGCCGAATTCCGGTTGCTTGTCTTCCAAAGCGCACAAAGCCGAACCACGGATGATCGGGGTCTTGTCGCCCGGGAAATCATACTTGGTCAGAAGATCACGGATTTCCATTTCGACCAAATCGGCCAATTCGGGGTCCGCCATGTCCATCTTGTTCATGAAGACGACGATCGCCGGAACGCCAACCTGACGAGCGAGCAAGATGTGCTCACGTGTCTGGGGCATCGGGCCGTCAGCAGCAGAAACAACGAGGATCGCGCCGTCCATCTGGGCCGCGCCGGTGATCATGTTCTTGACGTAGTCAGCATGTCCCGGGCAGTCAACGTGAGCGTAGTGGCGGTTCGCTGTCTCGTATTCGACGTGAGCCGTCGAGATCGTGATGCCACGCGCGCGTTCTTCGGGCGCTGCGTCAATTTGGTCATAGGCCTTAAATACGGCGCCGCCCTTTTCAGCAAGCACTTTCGTGATGGCCGCTGTCAGCGTCGTTTTACCATGGTCAACGTGACCGATGGTGCCGATGTTGCAGTGTGGTTTGTTACGTTCAAACTTTGCCTTCGCCATTTTACTCTCCGTCAGTTGAAGGGCTCCAAAAACAAAAACCTTACCAGCTTAACCCGCCAGCTTGGCCTTAACTTCATCCGCGACCTGCCGCGGAACTTGCTCGTAATGGTCGAACTCCATCGAAAAGAGCGCACGACCCTGCGTCATAGAACGCAGACGATTCACATAACCAAACATCGTCGCCAAAGGAACCATGGCATTTACGACGCTGGCATTGCCTCGGGTATCCATACCCTGAACCTGACCACGACGGCTGTTCAAATCGCCGATCACATCGCCCATATGGGCTTCCGGCGTTACAACTTCGACCTTCATCACAGGCTCAAGAAGAACCGGACCAGCCTTTTGCATGCCTTCCTTGAAGGCAGCGCGCGAGGCAATTTCAAAGGCCAGAGCCGACGAGTCAACGTCATGGAACGCGCCGTCGATCAAGGTTGCCTTGAAATCGATGGTCGGGAACCCGGCGAAAACACCCGTGTCCTTGGAAGCAGCCAGACCCTTTTCAACGCCCGGAATGTATTCCTTCGGAACCGAACCGCCGACGACCTTGGCTTCAAACTCGTAACCCTTGCCAGCTTCTTGCGGCTCGAACTCGATGATGACGCGGGCAAACTGGCCTGAACCGCCAGATTGCTTTTTGTGCGTGTAATCGACAGTCGTCTTCTTCGTGATCGTTTCACGATAAGCGACTTGCGGATCACCAACGATGACTTCGCAGTTGTACGGCGCGCGACGAAGGATATCGACCTTAATATCAAGGTGAAGTTCGCCCATGCCCTTGATGACCGTTTGGCCCGTTTCGTGGTTGACCGCGAGACGGAACGAAGGATCTTCCTGCGCCAAACGCAACAAAGCGTTCGTCATCTTATCTTGGTCGGCCTTCGCCTTCGGTTCGATCGCCATTTCGATAACGGGATCCGGGAACTCCATCTTTTCGAGGAGGATCGGCTTGACCGTATCGCAAAGCGTATCGCCCGTACGTGTTTCCTTCAAAGCGGCCAAAGCGACGATATCGCCAGCAAAGGCTTCTTTGATTTCTTCGCGGGTATTGGCATGCATCAAAAGCATACGGCCAATACGTTCGCGCTTGCCGTTAGAGGCATTGAGAACGTAGCTGCCCGCCGCCAACTTACCGGCATAAATGCGGGTAAAGGTCAACGAACCGACGAACGGATCCGTCATGATCTTAAAGCCCAAGGCGGCGAGCGGCGCTTCGTCGCTCGGATCGCGCAACATCGGCTCGTGCGTGTCAACGTCGAAGCCATGCACTTCACCGACATCAATCGGGGACGGCAGGTAATCAACAACCGCATCAAGCATCGGTTGAACGCCCTTGTTCTTGAAAGCCGAACCGCAGAGGGTCGGAATGAACTTTTGCGCAATCGTACCTTTACGAATGCAGCTATCCAAAACTTCAAGAGAAGGTTCAGTACCGTTCAAATAGGCTTCCATCGCGACATCGTCCATTTCGACGGCCGTCTCGATCATCATCTTGTGGTATTCTTCGGCTTGCGCCTTCAGCTCAGCCGGAATCTCTTCGTCATGGAACGCGGCACCAAGACCTTCATGTTCCCAAACAACGGCCTTCATGCGGCGAAGATCGATAATGCCAGCAAATTCAGCTTCGGCACCGATCGGCAATTGAAGAACGAGCGGGTTCGCACCCAAGCGTTCCTTGAGCATCGCAACGCAACGAAGGAAGTTGGCGCCCATGCGGTCCATCTTATTGACGAACACCATGCGCGGCACTTTATACTTGTCGCCTTGACGCCAAACTGTTTCCGTCTGCGGTTCAACACCAGCAACGGCATCAAGCACGGTCACAGCGCCATCAAGCACACGCAAGCTACGTTCGACTTCAACCGTGAAGTCTACGTGTCCCGGCGTATCAATGATGTTGACGCGATGATCGCGCCAAAAAGTCGTGGTCGCAGCCGAGGTAATTGTAATGCCACGTTCCTGTTCTTGCGCCATCCAATCCATCGTCGCCGTGCCTTCGTGCACTTCGCCGATTTTATAGGACTTACCGGTGTAATACAGAATGCGCTCGGTCGTCGTCGTCTTGCCCGCATCGATGTGGGCCATGATGCCGATGTTACGATAGCGCTCGATTGGAGTGTTGCGTGACATGAAAGAAAAACCCTCTTACCAACGATAATGGGAGAAAGCCTTATTGGCTTCGGCCATACGATGCGTGTCTTCGCGCTTTTTGACAGCGGCGCCGTTATCATTCGAAGCGGCCATCAATTCAGCAGCCAACCGCTCTCTCATCGTCGGCTCAGAACGCTTGCGCGCTGCGTCGATGATCCAGCGGATAGCAAGCGCAACGCTGCGATCCGGACGAACGTCCACAGGAACCTGATAAGTGGCGCCACCGACGCGACGCGAACGAACTTCGACGTGCGGGCGAACTTTATCGATCGCCGTACGGACGGTTTCCATTGCGCTCGTCTTGACTTTGCCGGAAATCCACTCGACAGCACCGTAAAAGATGCTCTCAGCAGCAGACTTCTTGCCATCATACATCAAGGCATTCATAAACTTTGTAACGAGGACTTCCCCGAACTTCGGATCGGGAAGGACTTCGCGCTTTTCAGCTCTACGACGACGTGCCATTTTTTCTAATCCTCTTACTTAGGTCTCTTTGCGCCATAAAGCGAACGACGCTTCTTGCGATCTTTCACGCCTTGCGTATCAAGCGTGCCACGAATGATGTGGTAGCGAACGCCAGGCAAATCCTTCACACGACCGCCGCGGATCATCACGACGCTATGTTCTTGAAGGTTGTGGCCCTCACCCGGAATATAGCAAATGACTTCATTGCCGTTGGTCAAACGAACGCGCGCGACCTTACGCAAAGCCGAGTTCGGCTTTTTCGGGGTCGTCGTGTAAACACGCGTGCAGACGCCACGCTTCTGCGGGCATTCCTGCAGAGCGGGAACCTTGTCACGAGCCTTAAGCGGTCTGCGTTTTTTACGCACCAGCTGATTGATTGTAGGCATCCGTTCTCCTGCTTCTCTTTGCAACACGAACCGTCCCAAGGCGGCTCTGATAACACAACACCCACGACAGAGAACAAAAGGTCCTCCGTGTGGGAAACTCCACCTTTCACCGCGCGACCTACTGGCTTAGCCAATCGTTCATCGCCGCTAGCTATGTAACTTTCGCAACATCCGAAACCGCGTTTAGGCCGCGCTACGGTGCCCCGATTCTCATCAAAACACTCGCGTTTCAAACAGGTTTTGCCTGTTTTTTACCTGCGGGCCTACCACCAATTTCGCAAAGGCAGGCGCATACATAAGGAAAAGGCAGACCAAGGTCAAGCGCATAATAAAAGTTTCTTTGAAAAAACATGCGGATGGAAGTCAGCCCAAACGAATCATACCACGTTTTCTAATGGTTAATTTTTATTTAATATCGCCAGCACCCTGTGCATAAGTAAGCTATCCGATTGATAGTTAACTAGATTCCGTGTATTCGCCCCTTTTTTCCGCTTTCGTATCGAGCTATCCTTGCTGATTTTTAACAACTTTGTCGTTAAATTATCCTCATGAGCACCTCTCCTCACACATGGGTTCGACTTTACGTCCCCCATCAGCTTAGCGACGATGTTTCGTTCGAACTCGACGTCAAAGCCTCACATTACCTTTCTCAAGTCATGCGGTTGCGCCTTGGCGATTCGCTGCGGATCTTTAATGGCAGCGACGGCGAATGGCGCGCAACGATAGCGCAAGAGCCAAAAGGCAAGAAAAGCGGCGTTATTCTGCATGCCGAGAATTTACTGCGCCCGCAGCAAGCCGAACCTGATATTTGGCTCTGCGCCGCGCCGATCAAGCGCCACTATTTCGATTTTGCGATTATGAAGGCGACAGAGCTTGGCGTTTCCGTCATTCAGCCTGTTTTGACGGAGCGCACACAGATTCGCGATATAAGCACCGAACACAGCCTTGCGATTGCGATTGAAGCCGCCGAACAATCCGAACGGCTTTCTTTGCCAGAGATTCGCAAACCGATGACGCTCGATGCGCTGATCAAAACGTGGCCGGAGAAGCGTCTGGCGCTTATTTGTGCTGAGCACGGCGAGGCGCAACCTGTTGTTCAGGCCCTTTCGGGCGGTTTAGCGCAAGCGAGGCCGTCCGCCGCCATCTTCACGGGGCCCGAAGGCGGTTACACGACAGAGGAAATCGAGCGGCTGCGTGCCCTGCCCGAATCGCTCGCGCTTCGCCTGGGGCCACGGATTTTGCGCGCTGATACCGCAGCGCTTGCTGCGCTGAGCTGTTGGCAGGCTCATTGCGGCGATTGGCAAAGGCGTAATGGCGTAACACGGGACAGAGATTGAACGGCGACTGAAAAAATATGATGGACTCACCTCATAATCCAGGCAAAGCCCCTGATCCTAATACGACCCTCCTCCCGCGCGAGATTGAGGCACGGACATATTCGTTCAAAGCGGAAGCTCCCGTAAAACTACATGATGAAGAAAAACCAGAAGGGCTTAAAGACAAGGCTCCAGAACCAAATATGAAACTCCTTCCCCATGAGATCGAGGAGCGCACGTCTTTATTCGGCATCGAAGGCCAAGGAAAGTTGAAAGAGCAGGAAGGCGCTGACCTCAAGGATAAGGGCCCCGAACCCAACAACATCCTCATGCCAATTGAAATCGAGGCACGATCCTGCCCGTATGAACCCCGCGCAACATCTCATGACACAATCAAAGATCTAGACGCCCCCCCTGTGGCGGACAAAAAGCCGGAACCAAATAATATTCTCATGCCGTACGGAAAAGAAAAAACACATTCGCTGTTGGATGAGCTGCCGGATGAATCGCCTATCCTGACGGAAGGCAAAACAAAGGAACAAGAAAAAGAAGTCTCAAAGTCAAAGGACAAAATCACCTCGCCCAACACCACGTTGCTGCCGCGCGAAATTGAAGGAATAGCGAACAATTACAATCTCTCCGGGGAAGGCAAGCTAAAGGGGCCAGAAGAAATCGTCGTCCTCGATAAAAAGGCCGATCCTAATAACGTTCTTATTCCCTATGAAATCGAAGAACATATTCGTCAGTTGGGCAAGAAACGGTTCTTGCGCGAAACTTCGTCGATGAGCCCGATCGAAGAGCACAGATTTGACGTCACCGTCAACACGACCACCTTTATGAGCTTCCGTTCCGGAGGTTCTCTTTCTTTGTCCTCACATAAAAGTCCATCGACCAATGTCGGCGGCTTCTCGACCTCAACAGGCTATGGCGCTTCTTCTCCAAGCGAGGAAGAAAGCGAAGAGGAAAAGAAAAAGAACCTAAACATCTCGACGCAAGGCGAATCCATTAAAGAGGAAAAACTCAACAAATGGCAACAATCTGGCCTTAAGCAAATCGGCGCACAACAAAAACAAAAAGATAGTGAAGCCGAAAACGCCTATGAATACGAACAAGATGAAGGGAGCGGCCCGCACCTCAATTTCTCGACGCAGGGCAGCTCACTCCGCTTCCAGCATCAATGGGGCAGAAAGAAAAACCTGCAAGCCAGCAACCTACCTGCAGAGTCTCTTAAACAAGAGACGCTCACCCGCGCCATGTCGGGATCGAACTATCAGTCGCTCTACACGACCCAAAAGAAAAAGAAGGACGAAATCGAGGCCGCACGTTTCCAGAGCCGCCAAAAAGAGGAGGCCGAAAAAGCGCAATTACGGCAGAAAGAAAACGCAAAGAGCGCTGAAGCCACTATCCTGCAAGATCAGCTCAATTTCTGGCGCGGCCAGTATAATCAAGGGCAATATGGTCGTGAGGAAATCGACGGCATGGTCTCAATGCTTGAGAATCAATTGAATGGTATTCCGCCAGAATATTGGAACAGGTAAAATTCCGTTTCCATGCGCTCTAGGGTCAGGACCCATTAAATTTGCAGGTTCTGCGCGAGGCACAAAACGCATCCGGCTACGAAAAAAGCGAAGTGTGTACTGGAGTACACGCGAGCTTTTTGAGGCAGTCGGGGCGTTTTGGGGCCGCGCGCCCCCCTAGGTACTTTTGGGGGTTGCCCATGGTTTGAAAAAGAGTTCGTCAATTTCGCTTGCTGTATTTTTATACGAGCTTCGCTCATTTCCTGCTCTTTTTCAAACCATGGGCAACAGAACTCTACGAATTTAATGGGTCCTGACCCTAGGCAAGGCGTTATGCATTCCACCTGCCCTGCCACAGGCGTCATTCCGGGGCACGCGTAGCGTGAACCCGGAATCCCGTTTGGTTCCTTAAAAGAAAAACAGAAAAAACGGGATGCCCGCCTGCGCGGGCATGACGAAAGTGATAAGGGCCCTGCCGTTCGCAAAAACCGCCCTGCGCACGCAGCGTCATTGCGAGCGACTTGTCGCGCCGAAGCCCCGTAGGGGCGTAGGGGGAAGCGAAGCAATCAAGAGTCGTAAGGGCAAGCCTTTGTTTGTTGGCCCTGGACCGCCACGTCGGATGGATGGGCGTCCTCCTCGCGATGACAGCGGTTATATTGGCCGCGCCGTTAGCAACAGACGCTCCCTGCAATGGCTCCACGCAGGCGGCTCCACGCAGGCGGCGTGGGCTTGAGGACCTTCGCCCCTTATCCCATCGTCGAGCCACCGACCGTGACGCGATCGAGCTTTAAGGTCGGTTGCCCAACGCCAACGGGAATGGTCTGGCCTTCTTTCCCGCAGGAACCGATCCCGCTATCAAGCGCGCAATCATTGCCGACCATGCTAATTTGCTTAAGCGCTTCAAATCCCGTTCCGACAAGCGACGCACCTTTGACTGGCCGCCCAATCTTACCGTTTTCAATTTCGTACGCTTCCGTCGCGGAGAAAACGAACTTCCCGGACGTAATATCGACCTGCCCACCGCCGAAGTTTGCGGCATAAAGGCCTTTGGGCACAGAAGCGATGATTTCCTCTGGCGCAAAGGAACCGCCCAGCATCATCGTGTTCGTCATACGCGGATAAGGCTGGCACGAGAAGCTTTCGCGGCGGCCATTGCCTGTCGAGCTTGTTCCCATCAACCGCGCATTTAACCGGTCTTGCATAAAGCCGACAAGCTTGCCCTTTTCGATGAGCGTCGTGCATTGCGAGGGCGTTCCTTCATCGTCGATTGTCAGCGAACCTCGCCGCCCTTCAATCGTGCCATCATCGACAATAGTGACATCGGGCGCGGCGATTTGCAGCCCCAAAAGCTCGGTAAAAACGGACGTCTTTTTGCGAATAAAATCGCCTTCCAATCCATGGCCAATGGCTTCGTGAAGCAAAACCGCTGGCCAACCGGGGCCCAAGACGACCGTCATCTCGCCCGCCTGCACATCGACGGCCTCCAGCTTAATCAGCGATGTCTGGAAGGCTTTGTCGGCAAGCGCCTGCCAATGCGCTGGATCGAAAGAACGCTCGTACGAGCACCGTCCACCCGCCGCGTGCGAGCCAATCTCCATGCGCTCGCCCTGTTGCGTCACAACAGAGATGCCAAGATGCACAAGCGGCCGGATATCCGCCGTTCGCCAACCGTCCGGGCCGATAATCTGAACGGCTTTCCAACTTGCGGAAAGCGACGTCGTCACCTGCCGAATGCGCGGATCTTTGGCCCTGATATAGGCGTCGATTTCCTGAACAAGCTTGATCTTTTCGGCGAAGCTCTTGCCCAAAAGGGGATTGGCATCGTCATAAAGCAGACGGTTCGTTCCGCGCGGCGGTAAAGCCAACGTGCCCGCATACCCTTGCTTCGCGGCCGCCACCGTTTCAGCCGCGCGGCGCAACGTCGCCTCGTCGAGCGTTACGGCATGGGCAAAACCAACCGTCTCATCCGCAACGGCACGCAGACCAAAGCCCTGCGTCGCGGCATAGGCAGCATTTTTCAGCTTGCCGTCATCCCAAAGTAAATTTTCGGATTGCGTGCTTTCCAAATAAAGTTCGCCGTCATCCGCGCCGCGCAACGTTTCGGTCACCAATTTCTCAACCGCGCTACGATCCCAATTGGCGCGGTCAAAGAACAAACGGTCCGTTTGCGACAGAAACGACATCAGGTATCCCTTCTTTTCGAAAGCAGGAAAGCCCTTGAGAACGACAAGCCTTAGGCTTGCTCCTCAAGAAGCTCTTTCACCTTGCTGGCGAGTTGCTTGAGCGAGAACGGTTTGCCAAGGAAATGGATCGTTTCGCCCGCGCTGAACTGTTCGCGCAACCGGTCTTCGGTGTAACCCGAAACAAAAACGACCTTCATTTCCGGCCAATGCTCCAGGATATGCTTATAGAGTGTTGGCCCATCCATTTGTGGCATGACAACGTCCGTCACGGTCAGATCGATTTGGCCGCCTTCTTTATTAAGCACTTCCAAAGCCTCTTCGCCACTACGCGCCTCAAGGACATTATAGCCTTTATTGCGGAGCGCGCGCGAAGAAAACACGCGCACAGCGTCTTCGTCTTCGACCAAAAGAACGGTCCCCTTCCCCGTCAAATCGGGACCTGGTTTATCCTCTTCATGCTCAATAGCGGTCTGCTGCGCGGCCTGTTCCACTTCCGTCAAAGCCGGGAGATAAACCGTAAAGCGCGTACCTTGGCCAACACGGCTATCGACGCTTACGAACCCGCCCGTCTGGCGCACGACGCCGTAAACAGTCGAAAGGCCGAGGCCCGTACCCGATCCGATTTCCTTCGTCGAGAAGAACGGTTCGAAAATGCGCGGCAAAATTTCCGGCGGAATGCCGCAGCCCGTATCGGCCACTTCGATAGCGACATAACGCCCGGCTGGCATTTCATCCTGTCCGCGCAATACGGATTCTTTTTGTATAAAGTTGCTTGTCGTCAGCGTGACGCTGCCGCCGTTTGACATCGCGTCACGAGCATTGACAACGAGGTTGATGATAACCTGTTCAAGTTGTCCTTGATCGACCTTCACAAGGCCAATATCGCGACCATGAACCATATCGAGCTTAATCTGTGCCCCAATCAGACGGCGCAGCAAGTTCGTCAGCTCCGAGACGATATCGACGATATTAAGCACGCGCGGTTGCAACGTCTGCTGACGCGAGAACGCCAAAAGCTGACGCACAAGGTTCGCCGCGCGATTGCCGTTTTGTTTGATCTGCATAATGTCGTTAAAGCTCTGGTCGCCGGGACGGTGCCGTTGCAGCAACAAATCACAGAACCCAATCATGGCGGTGAGCAGATTGTTGAAATCGTGTGCGACACCACCAGCCAATTGTCCAATCGCCTGCATTTTCTGCGATTGCGCGAATTGCACTTCAAGGCGTTTTTGTTCCGTCACGTCGATGAAATAAAGCATTAAGCCATCGTCGCTACCTTCACTTTCGCTGTTCGGTGGCGCGACGCCAAAACGCTTGGCAAAAACGTGAACGATGATGCGACGTTCCCCCGCAAGATTGAGCTCTAACGGTTTGTTCAGATCTTTTCCAGCCAAGACTTCTTTCAGTTCTGCCAAAGCCACGTCACGGTTTTCCGGTGCAATCAGCTCGGCCACGGGCGTGCTGATGATGCCTTCCCTCTTCCGGCGCGAGATGACGAGAAAGGCGCTATTGCATTCCATAACCGAGAAACGCTGGTCCAAAAGCATAATGCCAATCGGCGCTTCGGCAAACAAACGCTGGAAGCGGTATTCGGACAATGACAAAGCCATTTGCCATTCGCGTTCGGGCGAAAGGTCACGCACAATCGAACGCGTCCGCAACGTCTTGCCGTCTTCCGAGGCTACAATCGTTTGCGTAATCGCCACGGGGAACATTGTGCCGTCGCGGCGGCGCAGAACGACTTCGCCGCGCAGCTCTCCTTGCGAGCCGCTTGCAATCGCATAGGCTGCAACGCCCACCGGACCTTCGTTCAAGATATCGTGCAACCGCACGTCGCCGCTCATGATTTCTTCCGGCGTGACTTGTAGCCAGCTGGCCAATGTTTCGTTCACAAAGCGGAAACGGCCATGCTGATCGACTGAATAAATGCCAACCGGCGCGTGATCCATGAAATCGAGCAGTTTATCCTGCTCGTCACGCATCGCGCGCTCCATGCGGCGACGTTCGCTGATATCTTCGAAGCGCCAATGATAATAGCGGTTACCGCCGTCGATAGGCCGCGCAATGATCCGCCGCCATTCAATCACGCGATTGCCGCGCATGACGGGCAAATCCGCAATCACGGATTGTCCTTTTTGCAGATCTTCAACAAGCTGTTTGAAGCGCTTTTGCTCCTCAGGTGTCGAGCTGAACCGCTTCGTCAAAGCTTGAATGACGGGGGTTGTCCCCAGATCAATCCAACCACGGAAAGCACGACTGGCTAAAATAACCACCCCTTCGTGATCGGTAATAAGCTGCGGCGTCAGCATGCAATGAAAGGCTTCGCGCAGAAGGACTTCTTCTGCCGCCACATCGTGCGTATGCCGGATTTGCCACCAAACGGCCGCCGACATCCCCAAAAGAGCCAAGGCCAAAAGCCCGCCGATAACCATGCCGCCCCAGTCGCCCGCAGCATAAGGCGCAAACACGGCCACCATGCCCAAAGCCGTCATGACGGCAAGCCCCTGAAACATATGACGCGCCCGGGCGAGTTTACTTCCTCCCGCCGACGGCAAAACGCGCGGAGTCATCCACTTCAAAACAGCCTGAACTATGCGATTATGCTCAATTTTCGTCACGAGTTACGTCCCGCTATCCGTAAAAGAACACCTTTTCATGGCCTTCGTCTCCCGACTCAGCCGCGAAAGTGCCCTTCTTTCATGCAACAGGAAAGGTATTTAAGAAGTTAACAAAAGGGTACTTCCCCACTAAGCCGCCGTTTTTTATTGGGAAAGCACACAACGAAACGGCGGCGTCTTTGAAAGAGCGCCGCCGTTTTCGTAAAGAACGAATAGATTATTTATGCCGGAACGTAATGCGGCCCTTGCTGAGGTCATAAGGCGTCATTTCGACGTTGACCTTGTCGCCCGCCAACACGCGGATGCGGTTCTTGCGCATCTTACCGGAGGTATGAGCCAAAACTTCATGACCATTATCAAGCGTCACGCGAAACATCGCGTTGGGCAGGATTTCGGCAACGATGCCTTCGAATTCAAGTAAATCTTCCTTAGCCATAGGATCTCTTTTCTGAAACGTTTGCCGGAAAATGGCCTTTTCTTTCGCCTTCGTCAAGTCGAATGGCGTGGTTTACGCGAAGTTGGCCAAGATTCTCCAAAATCGGTCAGCCGAACCTGCCAAGTGCCGAGTTTAAGCCGGATTTGAGCCCCGCCAGCGAAAACAAGCCGCAAAAAGCCGTCTTCCCAAAGCATCGTTAACAAATCAAGCATCGTACTTTGTTCCTTAGGATCGAACCCAAGGAACTGGACGCTCTCAACGCCGCGCACATCAAACGCGCAGTTGATTCGCTCATAGGGCTGGGGCACGTCCGGCCTTTCGATCGGCTCTGGTGCACGATCCCACCGAAAGCGGTGGACGATCATGACGAAGTTTTTCTCCGCCGCAAGGAACTGCATCTCTGAAACAGGCGCAATGGCGTCCTGAAGCACGGCGGCCAAGACTTGGACATCTTGGTCATCCTGCGCCAAAAGCTTCAGAGGGTCGTCATTCATGCCGTTTCTTTCGCGCGTTCAATCACCGCGCCGCACGCACGCAGTTTTTCTTCAAGCCGTTCATAGCCGCGATCAAGGTGATAAATGCGGCTGAGCACCGTTTCGCCTTCGGCGGCGAGGCCCGCGATCACAAGCGACATAGAAGCGCGCAGATCCGTGGCCATCACAGGCGCGCCCTTTAGTTTCGGCACGCCACGCACCATGGCCGACGAACCGTGAACGGTGATATTGGCGCCCATACGAGCCAGCTCGGGCACATGCATAAAGCGGTTTTCGAAAATCGTTTCCGTAATCATCGAAGCGCCTTCGGCCGTGCACATCAACGCCATGAACTGCGCCTGCAAATCCGTGGGGAAACCGGGGAACGGTTCGGTCATCACATCCGCGCCCGTCACACGTGCGCTGTGCCGCGCAATGCGAAGGCCGTTTGCCGTCTCCGAAACTTCAACACCCGTTTGCTTCAAAAGACGCAAAGCGCTGTGCAGGCAATCAAGACGCGCACCCAGCAATTCAACTTCGCCGCCCGTTGCGGCAACGGCCATCGCAAAGCTGCCCGCTTCGATGCGGTCGGCAATCACGTCGTGCGAAGCGCCATGCAGCTTATCTTTGCCGACAATATGCAAACGGTCCGAGCCAATGCCTTCGATCTCTGCACCCATGGCGACAAGGCAATGCGCCAAATCGCAAACTTCAGGTTCGCGCGCGGCGTTCATAAGCGTCGTTTCGCCTTTAGCCAAGGTCGCCGCCATCAAGATATTTTCCGTGCCCGTCACCGTTACAATCGGAAAAACAATTTCCGCGCCGGAAAGGCCCTGCGGCGCGCGCGCATTGATATAGCCGTCGGCCAACACAATCTCCGCGCCCATTTGCTCCAGCGCCTTGATATGAAAATCGACGGGACGCGTGCCAATGGCGCAGCCGCCGGGCAGCGAAACCTTTGCCTGCCGCGCCCGCGCCAAAAGCGGCCCCAAAACCAAAATGCTCGCCCGCATCTTGCGCACCAGTTCATAGGGAGCCGTCGTATTCGTGATCTTTGCCGCCGTCAGTTCCAGCACATGGTTCTGACCGTTTGTGCCATCAAGATTTTGCTCGATCCCGTGCTGCGCCAAAAGCGTGCTCATCGTCGCCACGTCGGCCAATTGCGGCACGTTCGATAGCTTGAGCGTTTCATCGGTCAGGAAGCTAGCCGTCAAAAGCGGTAGCGTCGCGTTTTTCGCGCCGCTGATTTTGATTTTTCCGTTCAGCGGCTGGCCGCCGCGAATGCGCATTTGATCCATAAGATTTCAGGGGTTAGGGTTCAGGGGTCAGGATTCAGGGAAATGCAGGCACGTCATTCAAGTTTCTCAAACCGTAATCGTTTTTGGCCGTCTGGCAAAGTAACAGAATCAAAGAACATTGTTTTCGGGCGGGTCCAAAGGTCATGTTCTCCATACAGGGCGCGATACACAACCATATCTTCAAGCGTTTCGCTGTGTCGTGCGATCATAAGCACTTCGTACTCTTTCCCTTTGTAGTGCCGATACCGCCCTGAGAAAACACCCATTCTTCCCTGCCCCCTGAATCCTG